>Ga0209599_10000006_pt1 | contig 227709 bp, 223 predicted proteins | sample Shrwel_input2_FT_FD_187534 | JGI IMG/M metagenome (GOLD analysis project Ga0209599, IMG submission 187534) | Subsurface microbial communities from deep shales in Ohio, USA - Utica-3 well 1 S input2 FT (SPAdes) (version 2) ...
GAGCAAAAATTCATGCGGAGCTTGATAAGCCTGAGACTGTGTTAGAAGAGCCACAGGGCATTGTTGCGGATTTATCCAAAATAAATCCGCAATGTGAGTCGCTAGCAAAAAAAGTAATGAACACACCGACAGGTCAATCGTTTAAACATTTAGCCAATCAAATGAACAATTTGTGCAAGGGTTTGACTTACGAGTGTCGTCAATATCGTAAACACCCCAAAGATAATGAATGTCATTTTATTCAGCGAGTTAGTGGCCAAGCAATTGTTCATACAGTCACCACCAACTAATTGGCGACTGGCTGTCTTACATCAACGTAATCGTTGTATTGGTTGAGAAAGTGATGTTGAGCATCATTATTAATGATTAGCTTTATTGATGGAAAGGGACAAATTAATGAATCATTGGCATCCAGACATATATGCAAAAGCATGGGCATTTGCCAGTAAACAACACCGTGGACAAACGTATGGCGGCGCACAAGAAGGAGAGCGCATAGAGTACATTAATCATATTGCCAGTGTGGCAATGGAAATAACATGGGCATTGCAATCCGACCATACGGCAGATAGCGCGTTAGCGATACAATGTGCATTACTCCATGACACTCTCGAAGATACTGATACAACCTACGAAATCCTTCACGCCGAATTTGGCGAAGCGGTTGCCAATGGCGTTTTGGCATTATCCAAAAATGAAACGCTGCCTACAAAAGAGGCACAAATGCGCGATAGCCTACAGCGTATTCAGCAGCAACCGCGTGAAGTGTGGATGGTGAAGTTGGCCGATAGAATCACCAATTTGTATCATCCACCGTATTATTGGGATAACGAAAAAATTCTAGCCTATCGAGATGAAGCCCTGATTATTTATCAAGAACTGCATACAGCAAATGCGCGATTGGCACAGCGTTTGCGCGATAAAATTGATGCCTATCCTCAATTTCTACGACAATCCTAAGCTTATTTGCGATTGCCTTGCTAGTCGCCATCCCGTCCCCCGATTATACTACGGCTCTTTTTTACACCAAATTCTTGATAACAATGAACAGCAATCCTCTTCCCCAAGCCATTAACACCTTTCAAGGGTTAATTTTGGCCTTACAAAATTACTGGGCGCAGCAAGGCTGCGTCATTCTGCAACCGTATGATATGGAAATGGGCGCAGGGACGTTTCATACCGCAACTTTCCTTCGCGCCTTAGGGCCTGAAACGTGGAATGCAGCCTATGTGCAGCCGTCGCGCCGTCCTGCCGATGGTCGTTATGGCGAAAACCCGAATCGCTTGCAGCACTATTACCAGTTTCAAGTGGTGTTAAAACCCAATCCTGACAACATCCAAGAGTTATATCTCAACTCCTTAAAACACATTGGCATTGACCCAACGGTGCATGACATTCGTTTTGTCGAAGACAACTGGGAGTCACCGTCATTGGGTGCGTGGGGCTTGGGTTGGGAAGTGTGGCTTAACGGCATGGAAGTGACACAGTTTACCTATTTTCAACAAGTGGGTGGTATTGAGTGTTATCCTGTGACGGGCGAAATCACCTACGGTTTAGAACGTCTGGCGATGTATTTGCAAGGCGTTGATTCGGTTTACGATTTAACGTGGACAGATGGCCAGTTTGGTAAAGTCACGTATGGCGATGTTTTTCATCAAAATGAAGTCGAAATGTCCACCTTCAACTTTGAACACGCCAACGTCCCCGAACTGTTCAAACTATTCGACTTTTACGAAAGCGAAGCGCAACGCTTAATGGCTTTAGAGAAGCCGTTGCCGTTACCTGCCTATGAAATGGTGATTAAAGCCTCGCACAGTTTCAACTTACTCGATGCGCGCCGCGCCATTTCGGTGACTGAGCGTCAGCGTTATATTTTACGCGTCCGTCAATTGGCACGTTCGGTGGCACAAAGTTATTTACAGTCCCGCGCTGCCTTAGGATTTCCTATGGCGACACCCGCACTACGTGATGAAGTTTTAGCCAAATTAGCGGCGGAGAGCAAATAATGACGACTCAACCTTTTTTAGTCGAATTAGGCTGCGAAGAATTACCGCCAAAATCGTTAAAAATCTTAGCGGAAAGCTTTTTGGCAGGCATTGAAGCAGGCTTAAAACAAGCAGGTTTAGCTTACGAAGGTGCGCGTTATTATGCTGCGCCCCGTCGTTTAGCGGTACATATTGATAGCCTTGCCTTACAACAGCCTGACCGCGTATTAACTGTCGATGGCCCTCCTGTCAAAGCGGCGTTTGATGCCAATGGCAACCCCACACAAGCGGCTTTAGGTTTTGCCAAAAAGAACGGTATTGATATTAGCGAAGTGGATCGTAGCGGTGAAAAGTTACGTTACAGTCGCCAAGTGAAGGGTGAAAGTGCGACCGCATTAATCACGACGATTATCAATCAATCTTTAGCCCAATTACCGATTGCAAAACGGATGCGTTGGGGCGTAAACAAAGTGGAGTTTGTGCGTCCTGTGCAATGGTTGGTGATGTTATTAGGTGGCGATATTGTTGACGGTGAAGTGTTAGGTTTTAAAGCAGGGCGCGTCAGCCGTGGTCATCGTTTTCATGCGCCTGCACCGATAACTTTGAATCACGCCAATGATTATCTTGCAGCGTTAAAAGAAGCCTATGTGATAGCCGATTTTGCCGAGCGTCAAGCGTCTATTTTGCAACAAGTGACTGATTTAGCAACAAAAGAAAACGGTAAAGCCTTAATTCCTGCGGCGTTATTAGATGAAGTGACAGGCTTGGTGGAATATCCCGTGCCCTTAGTGTGTAGCTTTGAAGAACGTTTTTTACACGTTCCCCAAGAAGCATTAATTTCGACCATGCAAGACAACCAAAAGTATTTTTGTTTGGTTGATGTGAAGGGCAAATTGCTACCGCGCTTTATTACCGTCGCTAATATTCAAAGTTCAAACCCGAAGTTTATTGTTGAAGGCAACGAGAAAGTGGTGCGTCCACGTTTAACCGATGCCGAGTTCTTCTTTAAACAAGACCAAAAAACCAAGCTCGAAACACGCAACGAACGCCTAAAAACCGTTGTTTTCCAAGCACAATTGGGGACGGTTTATGAAAAGGCGGAACGGATTAGCGAATTAGCGGCGTTTATTGCTGCTCAAATTGGTGGCGATGTTGCGTTGGCTCAACGAGCAGGTATTTTGTCTAAATGCGATTTAGCGACAGAAATGGTCGGTGAGTTTCCTGAGTTACAAGGTATTGCAGGCTATTACTACGCGCAACATGATGGCGAGCAGGGCGATGTGGCCTTAGCGTTAAATGAGCAGTATTTACCTAAGTTTTCGGGTGATGTGTTGCCGAGTACTGCGACAGGCTTAGCGGTGGCGATTGCCGATAAACTGGATACCTTGGTTGGTATTTTTGGCATCAATCAACCACCGACAGGTTCTAAAGATCCGTTTGGCTTACGCCGTGCGGCCATTGGTTTATTGCGCATCATCATCGAAAAAGAATTGACCTTAGATATTACCGTGTTAAGTCAACAAGCGGTCAACGCCTATGGCAGCAAGTTAAGCAACGCCAATACCGTCAACGAGGTGTTTGAATTCTTACTTGGTCGTTATCGCGCCATGTATGAAGAGCAAAACATTGGTGTTGATGTGATTCAAGCAGTACAAACGCTCAAACCTACGCAGCCTTTAGATTTTGACCGTCGCATTAAGGCCGTTGCCAACTTCCGTAACTTAGCCGAAGCCGAAGCCTTAGCCGCCGCCAACAAACGTGTTGCCAATATTTTGAGCAAAGACGGCGTGACGGTGACAGGTGCAGTCGATAATAGCTTGTTAAGTGAAGCCGCCGAGCAAACTTTAGCCGCACAAGTGGCCAAGCTCCAAGCTGAGCTAACGCCATTATTTGCCGCAGGTGATTACACGCCAGCATTAACAGCATTAGCCGCGTTACGCGCTCCAATTGATAGCTTTTTTGATACGGTGATGGTGAATGCTGATGATTTAGCCATTCGTCAAAATCGGTTGAATTTGTTGGCCAGTTTACGGGCGTTGTTTTTGGTAGTAGCGGATATTTCGCAGTTGCAGTAATGCGTTTTGTGGTAGTGAAAAACGGCTCTTGATGAGCCGTTTTTTATTATTTTTGGTGATGTTTAAATGGTATAAAAATACAGGTTAGAATTATAAAAGTGCTAAACGAGGGATTTGCTATGAAAAAAATATTTACCCACTCCGAAGCCAACGAAGTTTTTAAGTTTCGCTGTCAATTAAAATGGAGTGAGCTGTATGGAAAAAGTCCTGCTGATACCGTGCGATATTGTGACGATTGTCAGCATAATGTTTATTTATGTGAGAATAAAACTGAGCTTTTAGAACATGCTAAACAAGGGCATTGTGTGGCTATTGCTACCGAGGTTTTACTAAATGAGCGTTTAACTTATAGAATTAGCAAGCCAGAAAATATGACCATGGGAATACCAAGCATACAGGATGAATCTGTTGCTTTTCTTGAGCGAGAAGATGGTTTGAAGCTACGGTTATTTCCAGTATTTTTTTATGTAGAAGAACACGAACGACAATGGCACAGTAATAACGAACTATTAAAAAACACACTTGGCACAATTGAGCCGCATGCATCTTGTCGAAATCAAGATTATATTTATCAGTTAAAAGAGTTGTTAGCATGGGTGGATGAAGCCATTGCAGCAGGACTTAAATGGCGTTATACAACTATTCAATAGTAGTAATTAGTTGGGTTGATAATGTGGGTTGAGCTAAAAAACCCATGATGTAGTTCTTGTAATGGTTTAAATGTGAATAAATCAGCGATAACAGCGTAAGTCTTAAAGAAGTTGAATAGCGAAGAAGAACGGCTCTTGATGAGCCGTTTTTTATTGTCTCACGGTCGAAAAATCGTATATTCACCTCACGATATGAGCCGAATCCTGCAATTATTCGGCTCACTGAGGACAATATGACCAAAGAAAGCGTCCAAAAATGAATATGGCGACAACACGACAATCAATGTCGCATTGTTAAAGCGGTACATCGTTGATCTCAATTTAATTTGTTAGACTTAAACGGTTCTGATGGCTAGCACCCGAGGTATTTACCATGTCTATTACCGTAACAATGAGCGATGGGACGTTATCTGGCAGTATCGTCCAGCGTTTGAGTATTAACATTCCCAGTGATACCACGACAGCACGCCAACTTATTGAGCAACGAATAACTCAAGAAGTGACGCTCTTTAAGAGTGGAAAAAAGCAAAGTCATTTTAATGGCGTGATGATACCAACGCCGAAAGAAATGGCACTTAATAGCCATCAATTCGCTAATATTGATGTTCAAGCACAATGCCAGCAAGCTATCCGAGCATTTAGTCACAATGGCTTTTTTTTATTGGTTGATGATCATCAAATCACTGAGCTAGATACAGAATTTCAAGTGTCAGCGCTTTCTACGATTCAGTTTATTAAATTAGTACCACTGGTGGGTGGTTAATATCGGCATTAACGCGTTAGTGTATTTGTGTTTTTTGGGATGGCGAGTGGAGTCGAACCATCACTTCGACTCCGCTCAGTATTCACCTAAATCAAGTTCACGAATTTTGTGTGATTTGCTGCAAGATACTTTTATCTTTGATGAGATGGTCATTTGCTAAGAGTAGAGCTTTGCTTAAAATCAGCGACAACATATCATCACCCTCAAATGGCAAAAATAAATCCTGAGTGGCTTTTTCTTGTTGTTTCATATCTGGAACAATACAAAGATATAAGTCATTGGGTAACATCAGAATATTACTGCTACCTAAATGAATTTTATAGGTTTTTAACTGTCCTTTCACCATTAAGTATTTATCATCAAACGTGCAAAGAGGTGCGATTTTTAATTTGGAAATAATGGCATCCAGTGCGTGTTTACGGATAACAGCACTCGCAGATAACGACGATTCGGTTAAATATTGACGGTAATTCCATACGCCAAAATCTTCATATCTTTCGGTGCGTTCATCGAATTGAGGCGCATTGATGCCAATGGAGCATTTGCCGACAAATTGGTCAACATCTCGCATTAACTCCGAAAAGACGATAACAGGCACGTCTTTCAGCGCAACTTCATTATCTTTAGCATCATAAAACCGCACATTGTTGAGCATGATGTATTCATAGATATCTGCAAAAGGCTTATCGAGGTCATAATCACTAATGCTATTTTCTAATTTAATGCCTATGCCAAAAGCCTCACTAAAACGTGTGGCATTCGGATGTTCGTGCCGATGACTTTGTAAACGATATGACCAACCTGCTTGCAGGCATAATTCTGCAAAAGGTTTTTGGGCTAAAAAATGTTGATAGAATCGACGCGAGTAGGTTTTTGTTTGTTCTTCGGCAGGTGTTAACAAGTAAATTTCACGAAATGCTTGCTTAAAAGGCTGCATAATTTGCTTTAACAGTAAATAGTCACGCCAGTTTTTCACTTCTGCGACATCGCTTTCTGTGGGGTGCCATAAATGAACGTGTGTTGTCGCATTCATCTCAGGCAATGCTTCGCCAACAGCATTAACAAACTTGCCATCTAACCATAGGCCGTGCCAAATTTGATTCGACTGTTGAAATGTCCAGATTAGACGCCGACCAAACCAACCTAAGATGGGATGGTCAATCAAACGTGCGCGCCAAGTACTATAATCCCATACCCTTTGATTAAGATAAAACTGCTCTAAACGCTTATGTTGACCAATCAACACGTCTTTAATTTCATCAAGTTGTTCTTTAAGGTATTTCAACTCAGTGGGATGAGTTGTTTTGAGTGTACTTGGTGCAGATTTAAGAAGTTTTTCGCCATTTAGCCAACAGGTATCCACCGTTTTTTCACCAACTAAGGTGATGTTAACCTCATAATTGCCAATATTAATCTTGGTGTGACCCACGTTATCAAAGCCAAAATCGGGTACTGCCACTTCTTCTAAATTATGTTTATCTATTCCTGCTTTTTTTGATGCTTCTGTAAGGGCATTTTCAATCGCTTTTTGACCTGTTGCGTAGGTGATTTCGTCGCGCAGTTTGGATAACTGAATAACTCCCGAAACGCCTTGTTGACCAAGGCTATATAACGCGGCATTAGCGACAATCGTTGATCTTGGCCCAAGCCCTGCCACTTTGTGATAAAAAAACTTAACGTACGCGCTCATGAGTTTGGTGAAATATTTAACATCACCTAAGCCTGCAAACCACAATAAACCGCGAACTAATTGGGCATTCTTTTGACTTAATGGCGCATCTTTACGCGGAACATCAGCCAAAATGGTTGTTAACCATTGATTGAGTTGTGGGCTAAATGAGGGTTTTAATGATTCTGCCAATGGGGTCGCTTGCTTGAGCCATGTTGTCGAGGGTTGAGCGGTTGTGGCAGTGGTGGCATGTTGCCAAACTTCGCGCCATAGGTTTTGTGTGTCGTTGGGCATGGCATTAAAATCGGTGGCAATTTTAAGCGGCCAATCTGTTGCTGCGACATAGACTTTTTCTGAAATAACGGTTTGTTCACCAATGACTTCGATGGGTAGTTTGGATATATATAATGGAATTGGTGGTGAACTGATTGCTTCTAATAGTTTTAGAGCGCGGTCACGTTCTTTTTTATACAAAAAAAGACTCTCTAAGTCTTGTTCGATAAAACAATGCTTAATTATGGGCACTAAGTCCTCAGAGAGTGGTTTTTGGCATTGAGCTTCAGCAATCTTTTTCATCCATAAGACAAGAAGTATTCCTTTTTCATGATTTTGAATGTAAAACTTAGATTGTGCTAATTTAGATAATATTGGAGATAAAACCAATTGTATCGCCATATCAGAAAACAAAGGATGAGCAATCATTAAGCGCAAAAACTGATAACGTATTTGGCGCATAAACTGATCGTTGATCTGATGCTGTCGTTGAATGGAATCAATAAGAGTAATGGGAAGTTGAACGGTACGAACAAAATATTCATCTGAACAAGCGGTTAAGTGTTCAGAGAGTGGAGTGAATATCTTTTCTAACCGAGAATCATGGTAAGGATGGAAAGTATTAGCATCTCTTAAAAGAATCGTGAAAATAACGATTAAAACATTACCTAGTTCAGAGCTGACATCTTTTGATGTATTAATAGTTTGAATGATGTCAGATAATGGTGCGTTATGCTTCAATGTTGTCATTGTTCTTGTCCCTAATCTGTTTTAAATAATGCGGAATTATTCGTTTTTTATGTGTCAATCTCAAGAGCAAAGCGATAGCTTAGGCTATGTGTGCGACAAAAGTTGTCGTTTTATTGAGGGGTGAGCTTTCTCCAAAATCCCACTCCCACAGTTGTTATTCTCCTTCAACAATAGTGCTATGCTTGCCTAATAATAATCACAACAGACGAAGTCGCCATGATCACAATCCCTGTGAGTACAGACAGCATTTCCGAACAGGATTACATCAAACAAACGTTACGTACTCGCCCGTTTTTTTGCTTTTTTCCTCCTGTCATGGAAGCAGGGTTTTTAGAGACACGTGTTGAGTCTAGTCTGTATTACATCCGTTCGGGGCAATGGCTGCTACTCGCCATGTTTATGGCAATTATTGTCATTGCTTGGGTGTTTTTTCAGGATGTGTTTATTGTTAATGATTTTTATCAATTAAAGTTTATTGAGCTTCCACTAGGGCTTTCCATACTGTTTATTATCTATGGCCATCGAATTTCAGAGGTACGCGCTAACTTTCATCGTGTCATGTTTCCTGTCGCGGTGTTTGTGATTACCGACATTCAGTTACATATCTTTTTAACCGCAGAAACAGGTTATTATTTGTATGCCATTTTTAATCAAGCCATCAGTATGCTATTGATTGCACTCGGTTTACGGTTCACGACCAAAATTTTACTGTTGATTTATATGATTGCTGGTTCTAGTGGTTTGGCTTTGGGGGGCGTGTTACATTTGCCCATCAATATACTGGCTTTTAGTTATTACTTTGTGTTGTTTGGCGTGGTGATTGCTGTACTGGCGTGGATTTCGGAGCGGCAAGAGCGATTTGCCTTTTTACAAGAGTTGCTGGTGAGTTATCAGTCGCAAGAGTTAACACGTCTCAATCAGCAGCTTGATAAGATTGCTCATGAAGATGCACTGACGGGCATTGCCAATCGACGCAGTTTCAACAATGCCGCTGAACGGGAGTGGGATATTGCGTTACGTGAACAACGCCCCCTTTCGTTATTACTATTGGATGTGGATTTTTTCAAACGCTATAACGATACCTATGGCCATGAGAGTGGTGATAAATGTCTGCAATCTATTGCCCACGCCATTCGTGATGCCATGATGCGCCCTGCCGATTTAGCCGCACGTTATGGTGGCGAGGAGTTTGTGGTCTTGATGCCCGACACCGATGTACAGGGGGCGATTATGGTAGCGGAGCGAATTCTTCGTGCGGTCGATGAGTGCCAAATTCCGCATGCTTCGTCAACCGTTGCGCCCCATGTGACCGTCAGTATTGGTATTACCACGTTAACCCCGACTTCTGGACAACCCTCGCAAGATGCGATTCGCCAAGCCGATGAAGCCTTATATCAAGTGAAAGATAATGGTCGCCATCATTACCGTATTTATCAATCGGGACGAGCGGGAGTGTGATAAGGTGAAGTTCATCTTTAGGAATACATAATGCCTTCTGTGCAAGCGTTAACGCTACATCGCCTCATCCTTGCTGTCGTCATCAGCTTGTTGTTGATTTTAGGTTATTACGTCCTAGAAGTATTTATCAGTCCAATGGCGTGGGCGGGTATTTTGGCCTATATGACATGGCCGATGTATGAGCATTTGAATCGGCGTTTAGGTAATAAGCCTAATTTATCAGCAGCATTGATGACTGTCTCTTTGACATTATTAATTGCCCTGCCATTATTGTTTTTTATTTTTATGCTGCGAATTGAAGCGATGGATGTTTACGATGTCATCGCTGAAAAAATCAGTCAGCGCAGCTTGATTTTACCGCCTTTTCTTCAGCGTTTACCCTTCGCTCATGAGTTGCAACAGTTTTTAGATAGCATCACCCAAAACCCGTTAATTTTTAAAGCCCAAGTGCAAGAGTGGTTTCAAAAGGGTTTTGGTGCGGCAGCGCAAGTGGCTGGTAGTATTAGTAAAAGTGTCGGCGAAATGGGTGTGGTGTTTTTTACCTTGTTTTTCTTTTATCGTGATGGTTTAGCGATTCTTGCGCAGATTCAACAGGCGTTAAGTCTCCTGATTGGTGAGCACGTTCATAGTTACGTTAAAGCCATTGGCGATACCACGCGGGCAGTGGTGTATGGTATTGGTTTAGCGGCGTTGGCGCAGGGCTTTTTAGCGGGTGTCGGTTATGCGGTGGCAGGAGTGAGTAGTCCTATTTTTTTAGGCGCACTGACGACATTGGTGGCGATGATTCCCTTTGGAACGCCTTTTGCGTGGGGTAGTGTCGCGGTTTGGCTGTTGGTGCAAGGACATACCGTTGAAGCGATTGGTTTGGCGATATGGGGCACGGTAGTGATTAGTTCGATAGATAATGTTATTCGGCCATTAGTCATTTCTAGCTCGTCCGAAATTCCCTTTTTATTGGTGATGTTTGGCGTATTGGGTGGGCTAAGTGCCTTTGGTATGGTGGGTTTATTTTTGGGCCCTGTCATCTTGGCTGTGTTGATGGCGGTGTGGCGACAATGGCTTGCCAGTGAACAAATGTTAAACAAAACTATCATCGAAAGTAGTCATGAATAGCGGGTGTAAAAAATATTGGCAATAGGGCGAGTGATTGCGTTATGCTCGCTCACCACCAAAAAAGCAAACAGAGTTTTTACTCTAAATAAAACAACGCTAATCCATTGAAATAAAAACAAAAATTAGAGCTTTTGCACCAGTTGTGTACAGAAAATAATCCAGTTACACTGCCGATACAAACGCTCAAAGGGAGCCAACATGAAAAAATTATTTTGGGGTCTCAGCACTGTTTCTGCCGTTGCGGTAGTCTCGGTTGCTGTGCATTTCGCCACGCTGCCACCCGCACCACCTGTTGTGCCGCCCGTGCCAGATAAAATTGCTCTGCCTGTTGTACCTGCATTAAGCCCTTATGACATGCCAACAGGCCACGTTGTCGTATCGGCTGAACCTTATCGTTCAACCAATCGTAGTGTCGGTATTGCCGACTTGGTTGACCGTAAGTTGATGACAGGCGTTTATACAGGCACGCCGTATTGGAAACAAAGAGCTAATTGGTTTGAAGCGCATTTCTATGACACCTTAGCGGCTCGTAAAGTGTGGCATAAAGGCACCTCGCAAGAAGGTACGCATACTCGCGGTGGGCCTGTGACATGGGATTATCAACCCATTCCCCAATATATCCCCCCTCCCTGCGACCAACCGCAACCGACAGGCTATGATGCCGAAGGTTGCCGTTATGTGAATGGTTTATTCACCGATGTTGCCGCTAAAGACCCCGCCAAAGCACAAAAAATGCGGGAGCAAGCGCGTCGTGGTCGTGATGTGTGGTTTAAAGGCACGTTTGGTAACCAAGACGAAAACACCATGTTGCAAGCGCGTGTCGTTGGCAAAGAGAACATGAATTATCCGTGGTTGGACACCCGTACTCGTTATGCGCGTTTCACCAAATGGGGCTTAATTAACGATCCTGATTGTGTACAAGGTGATGCGTCAACGAATTGGTATGATAAATGCCAAGACCCGCATTCATCAGGTGTTTTAGGTTATCGTAAATACTATGCCGACCCAATTAAAGACAAAACAGGTAAAGTCGTTTACGACCCGCAAACTGCCCCTTACGAAGCGACAGAAATCAAAGAAAACAAGCGTTATGTCATTGGCCATCCCTGTGTGCAATGTCACGTCGGTTTTGACCCTACCAATCCGCCTGAAAATCCGAATCAACCGAAATGGACAAACTTGAGTGCCACTATTGGTAATCAGCATATTCGTCAGCCATTAGCGTTTTTCCAAGGTGTGCCCACGAGTCATTTGGCTAACCAAGTGGTGTTAGCAGGACGTTTAGGCACGATTGACACTTCGGTTGTCGCCTCTGATTGGCAGCACAATCCGGGTACGCAAAACAATATTATGGACTTTCATAACAAGCGTCTGTTTGAGCATGAAATGAAAGACCCCGTGACAGGCGAAATCAAAAAAGCGATGACGCGCCATGTCTTAAAAGGTGCGGAAGATACGGTCGGTGAGCATTTGGCGTTGATTCGTGTCTATGTCAATATTGGCATGTGTACCGAAGAGTGCTGGACTCCCAACTTCCCCCATCCCGGTCAGTTTTTTGGTCGTGGCACTAAACAAAGCCCGATGCGTATTATGCAATGTGCCAACAAATGCGATGCGTGGAACTATGCTGACAGTAAAATGGACGACTTAACGGCGTTCTTATTAACGGGCGGGCCAACGTATTTGATGGCAGCAAAAGACAAAGACAACACCGTAGGCAATCAATACGTTGATACCAAGGTTGTGGCTCAAGGTCATGATGTATTTGCTCGCGAGTGTGCTAGTTGCCATAGTTCTAAAGTTGCACCTGAAAATATTCGTGCCGACAAAAATGCCTTGGCGAAATTTTACGAAGGCCATGTCTTTGGTAAAGAAGACTATTGGCGTAATGAGTTTTCTGCGGCCAAACTCAAAGATTTCACCTTTATGGATAAATACTTTACGAAAGATGCCAAAGGTCAATTACGTCCTAAGCAATTTGCCGACAAAGGAATTTTTGGTCAGGATTGGTTAGGTAACGACGAACGTACACCATTTAATATTGTCGGGACGAATATGTGTCGTGCGCTCCATGACAATCATAATCAAGGCCATATCTGGGAAGAGTTTTCTTCGGAGACATACAAAAATGCACCATCACCGGGTAGCGTTAAGCAAGTATTCAACCGTTTGATTCCGTTGATTGGTGGATTACCGTTTGGTGAGCGCAAAATTGAAGGTGGGCCGGGTTATATGCGCAATATCTCGTTATTGTCGGTCTGGGCAACCGCACCGTTTATGCACAATAATGCGATTGGCGAAGTGACTTTCTTGGCAGATGGTTCTCCAGATTACACCTTGGCAGGACGTATTAGACAGTTTGAAAACTCCTATGATGAGATGATGACTTCTGATAATTCAAAAGTGTCGCCACATCGCCCAGAAAAAATTACAGGTATCACCGAAGATATAAAAATTTCTGGTCGTGAGGATGCGCAAGGTCCAGCACTGCTGCCGATTAAAAAAGGTACACCTGCCGCCAGTGTTATGTCTTCTGATCCACACCGTCCGTTGTTTATGAAGTGTGATGATCCTGTCGAAAACAAAGGCCATCAATTTGGTGTTGATTTAACACCTCAAGATAAACGCGCTTTGCGTGAGTTCTTGAAAATGATGTAAACCGACGCGGTTCTCTCTCCGAAAATATCTAGGAGAGAGCTGTGGCGACAAAGGGCGATTTACGAATCGCCCTTATTCTTTGGAATAAAAACGATGACTAAACGTAAAATAATACTATGGGGAGGACTGCTGTTTGTCCTCATTGCTTTAACCGTAGGCTTAATGACCCGTCAGAGTACGCCGCCTATTACTGAATTAGCTAAAAATACATCACCAACTAAACAATATTTTTCTCACCAAGTTATTCCTGATACCGATTTACCGCCCGCAGGTACACGTTCGCTATTTGACCATCTGATCGTTCAAAATGACGGCTTACCCTATCCTTTCAGCAAATTGATTCATCTACTTAAAGAGCAAAATCCTACAGGCCAAGAACCTGTCACCTTACTCATTCCCAATGGTCGCTCATTGTTAAAAGGTCAAGCCGATAACGCCCATCCGCGTATTGTTGTTGCTGCTGATTTTGAAGGCAATAATCCTGCTGTTGGCTTAGGTTTAGCGGCACGCGGTCAATTATTTTTAGGTTTTGTCGAAAATGCCAATGAAATTGAAGTGTTGAGCTATAACGAAGCAGCAGGGCGTTTTGAGTTTCAACTGGTACAAAATTATTGCGAAGGATGTGTGCCACGTATTGTTTATGCCCGACGCGCCATTTGTACCACCTGTCATCAAAATGGTGGTGCGCCAATTTTCTCCCAACGTCCGTGGAATGAAACCAACGGCCAGCAAGCAACGATAGACGCGATTGCTTTAGCGCGTGGTAATCAACCGTATCATGGTGTTGCAGTACAGCAACCGTTATCGCAATCCGAGCGTTTTGACCAACTCACGGATATTGGCAATTTTTATCAAGCAACACAGCGTTTATGGTTGGATGGTTGTGGTGAAAAGGGCAATGCCTGTCGTCGGCAAATGTTATCTCTAGCATTTGAATATACCAATAACGCAGGGGGTTTTAACCCTGAAAGTGCCGAAGCCGCGCAATTACGGCAGTTACAAGCCGCGACTTTTCCCAAAGAAGGCATTATCGTCGCCGAATCCGATATATTAAACCGCGATCCCATTGGCGAAAAACAAGGCTTCAAAGGTTGGTTACGTTCCTTAGTGACACGAGATATTCATTTTGGCGAAGGTGCAAAAGACAATGAAGACTTGTCTGCTTTTGATAAATTACCCCCGTTGCGTAAAGAGCTTGATCCATTAACCATTCGCGCACCGAAAAAGACCTTACACGCCCAAGATATTGATGGTGTTTATGGTGTTGCTAGCTTTTTTACCGAAGCTGACTTAAAAACATTAGCCGAACAACATGGCAATGACGTAAAAAAATTACAAGCCAAAGTCAACGCATTGCCTGATGATGTCTTTGCCGCTAAGCCTTTTTCCCGTGTTGCTATGATGCAAGCTATATTGGGTAAACCGCGTGAATATTGCTGTTTAAAAACGGATGAAATGTCGCCGCCTGTCGCTTCGGGTGTGCCACCATTAACTATTAAACAATTTCCTGAATTACAGAATTTTGCTGAAAATTGTTTTGCGTGTCATCGCGGCAATCCTGCTAAACGACTGAATTTTATGGCAGGCGATAGTGAACAAGCGGTGCTCGACAACATCAAAGCGAAAAAAGAAATTCGTGATGCGCTGGATTGGGAGCGTTATGAAGGCACAGAAAAAGCCAGTAAATTAATGCCGCCGCGGGATTCCGTGCAGTATCATCGTCTTAAAGGTAAAGGCGCGGTAGGTGATGCTCAACGGCAAAAAATGCGTGACACTGTGCCGAGTTTGTTTGATTTTTAATTGAACCCTCACTCTAACTCTCTCCCTCGGGGAGAGAGGACTAAAGGCATTGCTCCCTCTCCCTGAGGGAGAGGGCTGGGGAGAGGGCTGACTTATGTAGAGGAAAATAATAATGCGCTTTACCTCATTGATTTTAACATCGCTATTTTTACTATTGCAGACGATTCCTGCCCAAGCGATGCCTGCTTATGCTCGTCTCTACAAACAGCAATACGGCTATATGCCGTCGTGTCACGCCTGTCATACCGAAGGTGGTGGCACACCCGTCAATCATTTTGGTAAAGCCTTCAAAGATAACGGTAAAAATGCTGCAGCACTGAGCAAAATAGCCGCGCTGGATAGTGATGGCGATGGTTTTACCAATGCCATTGAAGCGCAAGCCAAAGCCAATGCAGGTGATAAAAACTCAACGCCGAGCAAAGCAGGTACATGGTTAGACTTAGCCAGTTTGATACCCAAAGAAGTTCAAGCCTTATTTCCCGCCATTCGCAGTTGGTTACCTAAAGATGCGACCTTAACACCCGCCGATATTGCCGCCGCCAAAGCAATGGGCGCAACGTTGAGTGTCGCTGACGAAAACACCATTTATATTCCTGTTGAGAATCAACGCCCAGCTGGTACAGCATTGATTTTTCCTGCTGTATTTCAAGGAAAAACTTTCTTCTTGTTAATGACCACCGATAAACAATTAAAAATCAGTAAAGTACAGGTCATGAACGCCAAAAATGTGCCAGCCGCCAAAAGCAGTAAAGCCTATGAGCGTTTAGTGGGTGTAGCCGCGCAAAGTGTTCCTGCGGCAACAGGCACAGACATTGATGCAGCAATTACGCAAGCGGTGAAAAATGCAGGGGCATTATTGTATTTACGCCTGAAAGGAGCCTAAGCATGAAGCGATTTTTCGGTTGGATTGCGTTACTCATGGCGTTGTCTGCCGTCGTTTGGGGCGCAGAGCCTGATATTAATTTTTTTAGCAATCAACCGATTCCCGAGACGGCATTAGTGCATACGCCTGAACCCAAACCTGATTGGTTGTTATATGGCGCACCTGCGGCACTGTTAGCCTTTTTCTTTTTGTTCTGTTTTGTTGTGAAATGGCTGATTCCGTTTAAAGAAACGGATATGCACTTTGATTTGCATGATTTACCTGTTGCCGCGCAACGCGGTATTGGTATCGCAGTGATTTTGTTTGGTATTGCTTTTTGTTTTGGTGGCTTAGAGGCGCATTATCAAATGGGTTTACATGGCAGTGCCGAAGCCTATTTTCAGCAAATGGGTGTTGGTAAACTGATTGCCTTTACTCATGCCCATTTATTTGGTTTTACCACTAGCTTTTTTATTATCGGCATTCCGTTTTCGCTGCATTTTAATCGCCTAAAACCGTATCAATGGATATTTCCTTTAGGATTAGCGGCTTCTTGTACCGATGTCATTTCATGGTGGGGCATTAAGTATGTATCGCCGCATTTTGAATATGTGACGTGGTGGTGTGGTTTAGTGTTTAGTGTGTGTTATTTGTGGATGCTGGTGGGTTTAGTACGGGTATTATTTTTCCCACGGGTAAAATGGTTTCCTGATTTTATCAATGAAGATCGGCAAAAGAAGTGGGATGAGGGGCATAAGAAACAACGCTAAAATTCTATTTTGCCGCGTTATTTAAATTAAAGATATGCAGGCTTTAGCCTATTGATTATGATTACTGGGTAACAGGGAGTGAGGATGTTATGGTGTTAGCAGAACAAAAGTTAGAAAAAAATAAAGAATTAACGATGTTAATTTATGTCTTGTATGGCATATCTGTTTTTTTTGTACTTCCCTTTTTTATTGCGATTATGATCAATTACATAAAGCGTGAAGAAGTAAAAGGCACTTTTTTAGAAAGCCACTTTGATTGGCAAATTAATACCTTTTGGTACACATTACTGTGGTCAGTTCTTGGTTTTATCACGCTATTGGTGGGTGTCGGTTTCGTTATTTTAATCATAGATGCTATTTGGTTTATTTATCGTATTGTCAAAGGCATCTTGTATTTGAATGATGAAAAGCGTATGCGCCCTACAGAAGCGAATTTATGGTTTTTTGTCGTTGGTTTTATTATTTGTATCTTGATCTTAGGGTTATTTTGGCTCGTTTCTAGTGTTTTTTAAGCAACGTTATGTGATTGCTGTGCAAAACAGAGTTGTGTTAAATCAGACTTTAGCCTCTTTTTAACCATCGTGTTATTATCATGTCACATCTTCATAGAGCGTAAGTAGCCATGTATGCACATCGCCAAATTTACAACGACATTCAAGCAACCATTCCCGTACCTCTAGAATTGCAACACCGTAAAACAGAGGTGATTTTCATGGTGTTGGATGAAGCACCTGTTGTGAGCCAAAACGAAGGTTTGGGCGCACTAGCACTACGAATATTTGCCACTGTTGAGCATACGGATGATGCAGAGTTTCAGCTTCCTGAGCGTGAGCATGGACAAGCAGTAGTCTTTGAATGATTATTTTAGATACCAATGTTGTCTCAAATTTTATGCAAAAAACGCCTAATTTACAGGTGTGTATGTGGTTAGATGCTCAGCCTATACACTCATTGTATTTACCGAGCGTGGTTATTTCAGAGATTTATTTTGGTTTGGGTTTATTAGCAAATGGAAAAAAACGAACACAATTGACACAAAGTTTTGAACAGTTTGTCGCGCGTGGTTTTGCAGGTAATATTCTTGATTTTGATAAAGATGCGGCCAAATCCTATGGCATAATTCGCTCTTTACGACAACAGCAAGGTAAACCCATGAGTACTTGTGATGCTCAAATAGCCGCCATAGCACAGGTGCATCATTTTGCCATTGCCACACGCAATATCAAAGATTTTGACAGTTGTGGCATTGTGTTAATCAATCCATTTAATGAATGATGGTTGGGTATTTTGAATAAATGGCAGCCACGTCAAAAATCATCCGACAACTCATCACCATCATGCGTCTTTAACACCCTAAAAAAAGCTTCCCCATGAAAATCATTCTCGCGCCTATGGAAGGGCTAACTGATGTCTATATGCGTGATGTCTTAACACGCATCGCAGGTCAAAACGGCTTTGATTGGTGCGTAACTGAGTTTATTCGTGTCACGAATCATCTGTTGCCTGCTCATACCTTTTATCAATATTGTCCCGAACTGTTAAATCATGGCAAAACGCTAGCGGGGACACCTGTTCATATTCAATTATTAGGCAGTGAACCTTTACTATTGGCTGAAAATGCGGCTCGTGCTGCTGAATTAGGCGCGGTGGCAATAGATTTGAATTTTGGCTGCCCTGCCAAAACGGTGAACTCTCATCGCGGAGGGGCAATACTGCTCGAAGAGCCAGAAACTGTTCATGCCATTATCGCAGCGGTCAGAAAAGCCGTTCCTTGTGATATTCCCGTCAGTGCCAAAATGCGCTTAGGTGTTAATGACTATTCTCGGCTGCTAGACAATGCTCATGCTGTTGAAAGTGCGGGAGCAAATTGGCTGACTGTTCATGCTCGTACCAAAGCCGATGGTTATCGTCCGCCTGCACATTGGCACGTTTTAGCGCAAATTCGTCAACATATCAAAATACCTATTTTTGCCAATGGCGATATTTGTAATCTTGATGATGCCGCAAAATGTAAGTTAGATTCTCAGTGTGATGATTTGATGATTGGCCGAGGTGCAGTCATTCGGCCTGATTTTATACGCCAATTACGTGGTGAAAACATCGAATTAACATGGCCTGAACTATTGCTATGGCAATTGGTTTTTTTAGATGGCATGCGCAATATTGAGGCGAACCCATATCATATTGAAGGAAAAGCAGTCTTGAAATGGACAGAGCAGGGAGTGGTTGGCCGCTACAAACAATGGTTGGCGATGTTGACGCAAGGCTGGCCAGAAGCAAAATTATTGTTTGAGCAAATCAAAAAAGAGCGGCAGTGCGAGGAAATTCGGCGGATTATTGAAGAGATTTTAAACACAAAAACGGTAGCGAATGGATAGGGGATTCGGCATGATTAAGATGATTTACTGATATATTGGTCTGTAAAAGAAGCTCATATTTATTAATTTAAGAAGAGGCTGTCATGTCGAATACAAAAACGATTGCGATGATTAGTGAAGAAGAATATCTACAAGGCGAAGCAACTTCTGAAATAAAATATGAATATATTGATGGCTATGTCTATGCCATGTCGGGAGCTAAAGCGGCTCATAATCGTATCGCAGGAAATATTCACGCGGCTTTTCACGTTCATCTCAAAGGTAAAAGCTGTCAGCCGTATATCTCTGATATGAAAGTTAAAGTAGGAAGTAAATATTTTTATCCTGATGTATTAGTTGACTGTTCAAATATCACGGACGACAGCACCTTCACCGAAAGCCCTAGGATACTGGTTGAGGTTTTATCGAAATCAACTCGCCGTATGGATGAAACGACAAAGCGTGTTGCATATATGCAAATTGAAACACTGCAAGAATATGTCTTAGTTGAGCAGGATATTGTCGATATTGAGGTGGTTCGCCGTTCGCATGGTTGGTTACCTGAGCATTATTATCTTGGTGATGAGATAACGTTTGCCTCCATCAACCTAACGATTTCTGTCGAAGAAATTTATGACCGTATCCAAAACGCAGATATTGTTGAGTGGTTGCAAGCTAAAGTGAAAACTGAGTAGTTCATTGGTTTAGTTAAATTAAGGAGGCGATATGAGACAGCAGGCAGTTATTACTACACAGCAAATATATAAACTCACAAAAGCTCAAGTGTTAATTAAAAAATATCCATCTGCGCAAGATATTGAGCAACATGTTGCTGATGTATTAAATATCGACGGCTTGCTGCAAGAAGTCAAATGGTGAGCTTCTTAGGTTGAGAGTGTAGTTGGCTGCTGCAAACAAGGTTGGCAATGTTGATGCAAGGCTGGCCTGAAGCAAAATTATTGTTTGAGCAAATCAAAAAAGAGCGGCCGTGTGAGGAAATTCGGCGTATTGTTGAAGGCGGTTTAGGGCGTTGTGGATAGAGCGTTATGCAAACTATCCACAGACTGAAAAAACTAAGGACGCTCATCGAAAAAGCGCAGTGTTGTCGGCGTATCAAAAGTCGTTAATGCGGCTCGACGAAATAATCCCACCATACTGACATAAGGTGCGGCACGTTGCATAAAATTAACAGCCCAAATGGGAACTGATCCGCCGGGATCAACAAAGCCCTCCATATCAAATCTGACCTGTTTTGCGTCTATAGGTGTTAACTTAACCCAAAAAGTGTACTCTGGCACACGTACCAAATTGGGTGTTAAAGGTAAAAAGCTAGGCACAGCAGAAAAACGGAACATCATATAACCATTTTTTTTGGTATATGGCTCAATAACACCGTGCAAAGCAATATCTCTGTCAGGGACAGGATTTGGAATATTAATTTTTAAGTAAGCGTAAAATTCAGTTGGTGAAGCTACTTTAAGCAGACGAGATTCATAACACTCCCAAAAAAAGCGTTTATAGTTATCAGCATCGACCATGGTTCGTGCTAATTGTTCCATAGAGGTGTTAGCAAAGCCTTCTATTTTAAAAGAGCGTAGTCTTTTCCCTTCTTCCATTTTTGACCACGCCTTAATATTTTGGCGGCGGTCATTTTTAATCATTACCCACTCATTCGTAGCTGTAGCTCGTAAGTCGTCTAGCTCGTCATCCGCCGCAAAAACCAACATGGACGTTATGGCTAAGAGCATAAAAAGAGTTAGTTTTTTTATTTGCTGTGAATTGATCATTTTTGTTACCTTTTTTATATGTTTTTTTTTAGAGGTTAAAGTCAATCCCTCAAATCAAAAAGTAATAAACTTACAGCAAAATAGCAATGCTACACCAGTAACATCACAGATGTTGACGCTTGATTCTAGGTGTTTGGCGATGAGAGAAAGCTGAGCAACAAAATAACCTTGTAAAAAGCAAGGGTAAATAATGCCTGCTACGCGATTTCTGTGTTAGTATTTTTGCGACCTAGGTGTTAAAACGTCTCTCAATGTTGATGTTTTCATTGACAGCAAATACGAGTTGACTGTCAGCTAAGTCTTGCTTTTTAACAGTTCTTGATAGCTGGCAAAATATGTTCTTGCCAAGTATCCCTTTCAACATTTGCTTAAGGAAGTTCGCACATGAGTTTTCAAACTGAATTAGAAACACTTAAAGCCAATATCGTTCAACAACGTGATGAATTACAGCTCCAACTGGGTTTGGCAAAGCTTGAGGCGCGTGATGAATGGCATGTTGTTGAGGCTCAAGTCAGTCATTTTATGACCCAGTTAGAAGAAGTCGGTGAAGAAACGACCGAAGAAGTGAAGCGTGGCGCGCATCAGCTTGGTACTGAAATCAAACAAGCTTATGAGAAATTAAAAGCCAGCGTTCAATAATATGCTAGTAGTCAAGCGGGGAGTTTGCATGGTTTGTTGCTCCCTGCTTTTCTTTGCTGACGAGAAAACAGATGATTTTTTCATCGTCCACTCAGAATATCTACACCAACACTACCTCTTTTTCGCCACCATCCCTCTCTAGTACAAAGAATTGCTTCTGTAGTATAATGTCAGCAATTGTGTATAAATATTGTCCGTTTTGGTCATGCACAAACAAAATTCCCCAATGATTTAGTAGTGCTAGGAGTTCCCAGCATGTCCCCTGTTGATGCAATGGCGCATAACTGGTCTTTTGCCGTATATATTTTTGGCATTGTCTTTATTTGCGTGTTTATGCTGGGTATCCCCGTTTGGATGGGTGGTCGCACTTCTGGCCGTGCCAAAAACGAACCTTTTGAATCGGGGATTGTGCCTGCTGGTGGTGCAAGACTGCGCTTCTCCGCTAAGTTCTATCTCATTGCCATGTTTTTCGTTATTTTCGATATTGAAGCTCTTTTTCTTTATGCGTGGGCGGTGTCCGTGCGCGAAAGTGGTTGGGCGGGGTTTATCGAAGTCTTTATTTTTATTACTGTTTTGTTGGTGGGCTTAATTTACATTTGGCGTTTAGGGGCTTTAGATTGGTCTCCTGAAGCGCGCCGCCGTAGAATTAAAGATCATAAACAACAAGCATCTTGAGGTTTAACTGATGGACTACACCCTGACGCGTATTGATCCGAATAATCCGCAAAAGCGTTATCCCGAACAAAGCCGTGAAACCGTTGGCGATCCATTAGAAGACCAAGTCCATAAAAATATCTATATGGGCAAACTCGAAGATATGTTGCATGGCGCGGTGAATTGGGGGCGCAAAAACTCCTTATGGCCTTACAACTTTGGTTTGTCATGTTGCTATGTTGAAATGGCGACCGCTTTTACTGCGCCTCACGATTTAGCACGTTTTGGTGCAGAAGTGATTCGAGCCTCGCCACGTCAAGCCGACTTGATGGTGGTTGCGGGTACGTGTTTCATCAAAATGGCACCTGTCGTTCAGCGTTTATATGAGCAAATGCTAGAGCCGAAATGGGTTATTTCGATGGGTTCATGCGCCAACTCAGGCGGCATGTACGATATTTATTCGGTAGTACAAGGTGTAGATAAATTCTTGCCTGTTGATTTGTATATTCCCGGTTGTCCGCCGCGTCCTGAAGCCTTTTTACAGGGTTTAATGTTATTACAAGAGTCGATTGGCAAAGAGCGTCGGCCTTTAACATGGGTGGGTGGTGATCAAGGTGTGTATCGGCCCATCATGCCTGCGGAGCGTGATGTCAAACAAGCTGAGCGTATTCAAGTCACCAACTTGCGCACACCTGACCAAGTTTAAGCGATAACGCAGTCTGTGGTATTCCGTATGAAATACGGGGTGGACTGGCAGCGACAACTATCCGAACAATTTACTTTTAATGATGAGTCGATAGATGACCGATCATGCAACCCCAAACACTGCCTTGCCTGAGGTAGTGCGAGAATTATATGCCCAATTTGGTGAGCAGACTTTTGTCTTACAGCCAACGAAAGATGACGTGCCGACGTTATGGGTGACTCGCGATAAAATTGTCGAAGTGCTACGCTTTTTGCGTCACGTTTCTCGTCCGTACTCGATGTTGTATGACTTGAGCGCGATGGATGAGCGTTTACGCACCCATCGTCAGGGTATGCCAGCCTCTGATTTCACCGTGTTTTATCACTTGCTGTCGATTGGGCGTAATAGTGATATTCGCTTAAAAGTGGCATTGTCTGGTGAGAGTCTCAGTTTACCAAGCGTCATTGCGATTTGGCCGAATGCCAATTGGTACGAGCGCGAAGTCTGGGATTTGTTTGGTATTGTTTTCGACGGCCATCCACATTTAGTGCGGATTATGTTGCCGCCGACATGGAAAGGTCACCCTTTACGTAAAGATTACCCCGCGCGCGCTACTGAATTTGATCCGTTCATGCTCGATGCCGCTAAGCAAGATGCTGAGCAAGAAGCGTTACGTTTTAACCCAGAAGAGTGGGGCATGAAACGCGGCACCAAAGATGAGGACTTTATGTTCCTTAACTTAGGGCCAAACCATCCTTCTGCGCACGGTGCGTTCCGTATTGTCTTGCAATTAGATGGCGAAGAAATTGTCGATTGTGTGCCTGATATTGGCTATCACCATCGTGGCGCCGAAAAAATGGCCGAACGCCAATCATGGCATAGTTACATCCCCTACACCGACCGTATTGATTACCTCGGCGGCGTGATGAATAACTTGCCTTACGTGTTGGCAGTAGAAAAATTAGCAGGTATTACCGTACCTGATCGTGTCAAAACCATTCGTGTGATGATGGCGGAATTCTTCCGTATCACCAGTCATTTGCTGTTTTTGGGTACTTATATTCAAGATGTCGGTGGTATGACCCCGATTTTCTTTATGTTTACCGATCGTATGAAAGCCTACGATGTCATCGAAGCCATTACAGGTGGCCGTATGCATCCTGCATGGTTCCGTATCGGCGGTGTTGCCCACGATTTACCACGCGGTTGGGAAAAGTTAGTTAAAGACTTTATCGACTGGATGCCGAAGCGTTTAGATGAATACGTCAAAGCGGCGATTCAAAACAGCATTCTCAAGGCGCGGACCATTGGTGTTGCTCAATACAATGCCGATGAAGCCATTGCTTGGGGTGTGACAGGGCCGGGTTTACGTGCGACTGGTATCGACTTTGATTTGCGTAAAGCGCGTCCGTACTCAGGCTATGAAAACTTTGATTTTGATGTGCCCTTAGCGCAAAACGGCGATGCTTATGATCGTTGTATCGTCCGTATCGAAGAAATGCGCCAAAGTTTACGCATAATTAAGCAATGTTTAGAACATATGCCCGCAGGTTCTTATAAAGCTGACCATCCGTTGACCTGTCCGCCACCGAAAGAAAAAACACTGCAAGATATTGAAACTCTGATTACCCACTTCTTGAGTGTATCGTGGGGGCCGATTATGCCCGCAGGTGAAGCCAGTCAAATGATTGAAGCCACCAAAGGCATCAACAGTTATTACTTGACCAGTGATAAAGCGACGATGAGCTATAGAACGCGTATTCGTACGCCAAGTTTCCCCCATTTGCAGCAAATTCCCGCAGTGATTCGTGGCAGCATGATTCCTGATTTGATTGCGTATTTGGCCAGTATCGACTTTGTGATGGCTGACGTTGACCGCTAATTGGGGACTCTAAGAAATGATTATTTGTACCGACCGCCGTCCAAAAATTAATGACGGTTATGTGATGTCAGAGCAAGAACGCCATGATATTGAGCATGCTTTAGACCATTACGAAGACTCACGCGCCGCCACGATTGATGCCTTAAAAATCGTGCAAAAACAGCATGGTTGGGTGCCTGATAGCGCGATTCACGCGATTGCCGATATTTTGAAAATTCCAGCAACGGATGTTGATGGTGTTGCGACTTTTTATAACAAGATTTTCCGTAAGCCTGTTGGCCGCCATGTCATTATGGTGTGCGACAGCGTGGGCTGTTTTTTAACGGGTTATGAAGATTTAATCGCCGCCATCAAAGTTCAGTTAGGCATTGATTACGGTCAAACGACGGCCGATAACCGTTTTACCTTGCTGCCGATTTGCTGCTTAGGCAACTGTGATAAAGGCCCGACTTTAATGATTGATGAGGACACACACGGTCCCGTCACGATTGACCAGATTTCTTCTTTATTGGAGCAGTACCCATGACCGTGGTTTCTGCCGATACTCGGCCATTAACGTGGCGGCTTCAACATGGCGACGCGATTACTGATATTAAGACCTATGAGTCTTTAGAAGGCTATGCCGCAGTACGCAAAGTTGTCAAAGAGATGTCGCCCTTAGATGTACAAAAAGTGGTGAAAGATGCCAATTTACGCGGACGTGGCGGCGCAGGCTTTCCGACGGGCGTAAAGTGGAGCTTGATACCGATGGGTGCAGATGCAGGGGTTAAATACCTTGTCTGTAACGCCGACGAAATGGAACCGGGCACGTTCAAAGACCGTTTGTTGATGGAAAAATTACCCCATCAATTAGTTGAGTCGATGATTGTCGCAGGTTATGCCATTCAAGCCACTCGCGCCTATATCTTCTTGCGTGGCGAATATATTTTAGCTGCTGAACGCCTAAACGATGCCATCAAAGAAGCCAAAGCCGCAGGCTACTTGGGCGAGAATATTTTAGGTTCGGGCTGGAGTATGGATTTATACGTTCATACCGGTGCAGGCCGTTATATTTGTGGCGAAGAAACCGCATTAATTAACTCGCTTGAAGGTCGTCGTGCTAATCCACGCGCCAAGCCACCGTTCCCGCAAATTGCAGGGGCATGGGGCAAACCGACCATCGTTAATAATGTCGAAACACTCTGCAACGTGCCACCAATTGTTATGCGTGGTGCGGATTGGTTTAAAGGTTTATCCGAAGGCAAAAGTCCCGATTCAGGTACTAAATTGTATGGCGTGTCTGGCAAAGCCAAGCGCACTGGCGTATGGGAATTACCGATTGGCACAACAGCTCGTGAGTTATTAGAAGTTCACGCGGGTGGTATGCAAGACGGTTTAGAGTTGAAATGCTGGTTGCCGGGCGGTGCATCCACAGACTTTTTGTTACCCGAACATCTTGATTTGGCGATGGATTACGACACCATCAGTAAAGCCGGTAGCCGTATGGGCACAGGCTTGATTATGGTGGTTGACCACAAACAAAACATGATTTCGCTGTTACGTAATCTTGAAGAGTTTTTTGCTCGTGAATCGTGTGGCTGGTGTACCCCATGCCGTGATGGTTTGCCGTGGGGAGTAAAAATTCTGCGTGCTTTAGAGCGTGGTGAAGGCCGAGCTGAAGATATCGATCAGTTAAGTAAACTGACTCGTGACTTATGGATTGGTAAAACCTTCTGTGCCCATGCACCTGGTGCGATGGAACCTCTGATGAGTGCGTTAAAATATTTCCGCTCCGAATTTGAACAAGGCATCGCTCCTGCGACCGCCGTAGTAAACGGGTAAACAGGCATGGCAACGATTTTTGTCGATGGCAAACAGTTCGAAGTGAATGGTGCTGATAACCTGCTTAGTGCCTGTTTGTCTTTAGGTTTAGATATTCCTTATTTTTGCTGGCATCCCGCGCTCGGTAGTGTTGGCGCGTGCCGTCAATGTGCGGTCAAACAATACGCCAATGCCGAAGATAAGCGCGGCCGTATTGTTATGTCATGCATGACACCCTCTACAGATAATACGTTTATTTCCATTGATGACCAAGAAGCAACGGATTTTCGCGCCAGTGTCGTTGAGTGGTTGATGACCAATCATCCCCATGATTGCCCAGTCTGTGAAGAAGGCGGCCATTGCCATTTACAAGACATGACGGTAATGACTGGCCATGATACTCGTCGTTATCGCTTCACCAAACGTACCCATCAAAATCAAGATTTAGGGCCGTTTATCAGTCACGAGATGAATCGTTGTATCGCCTGCTACCGTTGTGTACGTTATTACAAAGATTATGCAGGCGGTGAAGATTTAGGCGTATATGGTGCACACGATAACGTCTATTTTGGTCGCACTGAAAGCGGCACTTTAGAAAGCGAATTCTCGGGTAATTTAACCGAAGTCTGTCCGACAGGCGTATTTACCGACAAAACCCATTCTGAGCGTTATAACCGTAAATGGGATATGCAGTTTGCGCCAAGTATTTGCCAACAATGTTCAGTCGGTTGTAATACCAGTCCGGGTGAGCGTTATGGCGAAATTCGTCGTATCGAAAACCGTTATAACGGTTCGGTAAACCATTATTTCCTTTGTGATCGTGGTCGTTTTGGTTATGGTTATGTCAATCGTGATGACCGTCCACGTCAGCCATTGATTCGTCAAGCCGAGCAATTAACCATTACCACGGTTGATCATGCTTTAGACAGTGCGATTGCGGCATTAACAGGTAAAAAAGTCTTAGGTATTGGTTCGCCTCGCGCCAGCATCGAAACGAACTTTGCCTTGCGTGAGTTAGTCGGTGCAGCTAATTTCTCTACAGGCGTCACCGCCGCCGAACAAGCACGCGTTGCTTTAGTAGCGAAGATTCTGCAAACCGAAGCCATCGAAACGCCATCTTTACGCGATATTGAAAGCAAGGACGCAGTATTAGTATTGGGTGAAGATGTCACCCAAACTGCACCGCGTATTGCCTTAGCGTTACGTCAAAGTGCCAAAAATAAAGCTGAACAATTGGCCGCGCAACGTAAAACCAGTGATTGGCAACAATTAGCGGTACAAAACATCGCCCAGCATGAGATGTCGCCTGTTTATATCACCAGCTTTAGCGGTACGCGTTTAGATGATATTGCTAAAGAAGTGTGCATGGCCAACGTCGCTGACCAAGCACGTTTAGGTTTTGCGATTGCTCATGAAATCGACCCGAATTCACCAGCTGTACCTAATCTCAGTTTAGATGCTTTTGTCTGGGTAAAAAGTGTGGCTGCGGATTTATTAGCGGCTGAACAACCGTTAGTAGTGGCAGGAACTTCTGCGGCCAGTGAAGAGTTATTACAAGCAGCGGCTAATATTGTCCAAGCTTTGTTAATTCGCGGTAAAAAAGCAGCTATTACTTTAGTAGTGCCAGAAGTCAATAGCTTAGGTGTCAGCTTATTAGGCGGCCAAGATTTAGATGCTGCGTTAAATGCCCTGAAAAATGGTGCTTATGATGCCGTTGTTATTGCCGAAAATGATTTGTACCGTCGTTTACCTGCGGGTGTCGTCGATGCAGCATTACAAGCAGCAAAACAAGTGATTGTTTTAGACCATCAACTAACACCAACAGTAGAAAAAGCGCATATCGTGTTATCGGCAGCCAGTTTTGCCGAGGGTGATGGCACAGCCGTCAACAACGAAGGCCGCGCCCAGCGTTTCTTCCAAGTATATGACGCCTCTTATTACAAGCCTGAATTTAATATTAAAGAAGGCTGGCGTTGGTTACACGCTGTTCATACAGGTATGAGCAGTACTGATATTAACTGGACGCAACTCGATGAAGTGATTGCTGCCGTTGCTGAAGCTGCGCCTGTGTTAGCAGGAATTACTGCTGCTGCACCCAATGCGTTATTCCGTATTAAAGGCTTAAAACTAGCGCGTGAACCTCGTCGTTATAGCGGTCGTACCGCCATGCGCGCCGATATTAGCGTCCATGAACCGCGTCAACCACAAGACCAAGACAGTGCTTTAGCCTATTCGATGGAAGGTTATGTCGGTGTTGATAACGATGCGGCGTTAACCTCGTTTGCATGGGCGCCAGGTTGGAACTCACCGTCAGCGTGGAATAAGTTCCAAGACGAAGTCGGTGGTCACTCACGCAAAGGTGATGCAGGTGTGCGTTTGTTTGATAGTTTGCCGCGTCATGCTGGCGGTTATTACAGCAAAATTCCTGCGCCATTTACGCCAGTTGCCGATAAGTTTTTAGTACAACCGATTCATCATATTTTTGGTAGCGATGAATTATCTGCCCGCGCTCCTGTCATGGAAAGTCGTATTCCAACGGCCTATGTATCGTTATCGGAGCGTGATGCTCAACGCTTACGCATTGCAGATCAGCAAACGGTCATTGTTGGCCTCAACATGAAATTGTTAAAGCTCACTGCTCGCATTGACCTGACTCAACCTGAAGGCACATTAGGTGTTCCTGTTGGTTTAGCGGGTGTGCCTGTAGTGCAAGGTAGTGAATGGGTTACTGTGGTAGGGGAGGGTGCGTAATGTTTGATTGGCTCACTCCAGACGTTATCACGATTATCTACACCATATTTCAGGCGGTGGTGATTTTATTAGTGACGGTGGTTGCAGCGGCGTTACTCAGTTTTATTGAGCGTCGTTTGTTAGCATGGTGGCAAGATCGTTATGGTCCTAACCGTGTTGGTCCAAACGGTATGTTTCAGATTGTCGCTGACATGCTGAAAATGTTCTTTAAAGAAGACTGGACACCGCCCTTTGCGGATGTTTTCACCTTTAGATTAGCCCCCGCAATTGCGATGGGCACGTTGTTGTTATCAATGGCGGTTGTGCCTATTACCCCGACTTGGGGTGTGATTGACTTAAACGTTGGTTTGTTATTTTTCTTTGGTATGGCAGGTTTGGCGGTTTATTCCGTTATGTTTGCCGCATGGTCATCAAATAACAAATACGCCCTATTGGGTGGCTTACGTGCTGCTGCTCAAACCTTAAGTTATGAAGTGTTTATGGGTTTATCGCTGATGGGTGTGGTTGCTCAAGCAGGCTCATTTAATTTGCGTGAAATAGTTGAAGCACAAAGCACCGTATGGAATGTGATTCCGCAGTTTTTTGGCTTTTGTACCTTTATGATTGCTGGCATTGCCATTACCCACCGTCATCCCTTTGACCAACCTGAAGCCGAACAAGAATTAGCCGATGGTTATCATATTGAATATTCGGGTATGAAATGGGGGATGTTCTTCGTTGCTGAATATATTGGTGTTGTCGTTGTTTCCGCGCTAATTGTTTGTTTGTTCTTTGGTGGCTGGAAACCGTTACCGTTCCTTGATTTTATTCCTGCGTTCTTTTGGTTTGCAGGTAAAACAGCTTTCTTTATTATGATGTTTGTCTTGGTGCGTGGTTCGGTTATGCGTCCGCGTTATGACCAAGTGATGAAGTTTAGCTGGTTGTTTTGTCTGCCACTGACATTGATTAACTTATTAATCACTGCCGCCATTATTTTATCTGTAGGACTATAACCATGATTAAAGACATAGTTTCCATAGTAAAAGGGGCGGGCACACAACTCCGTAGCATCTATATGGTGTTTAGCCACGGCTTCCGTAAGCGTGACACCATTCAATATCCAGAAGAAAAAGTGTATTTACCGCCGCGTTATCGCGGTCGTATCGTGTTAACGCGTGACCCTGATGGCGAAGAGCGTTGTGTGGCGTGTAATTTGTGTGCTGTTGCTTGTCCTGTCGGTTGTATTTCGCTACAAAAAGCGGAAACCGAAGATGGCCGTTGGTATCCTGAGTTTTTCCGCATTAACTTCTCGCGCTGTATTTTTTGCGGTATGTGTGAAGAAGCTTGCCCAACGACAGCGATTCAATTAACACCCGATTTTGAAATGGCTGAATTTAACCGTCAAAACTTGGTCTATGAAAAAGAGCATTTGTTGATTGCAGGTTCAGGTAAAAATCCAGACTACAACTTCTATCGTGTCTCGGGGATGGCCATTGCGGGTAAAGCCAAAGGCGAAGCCCAAAACGAAGCCGCTCCGATTGATGTTAAGAGCTTGATGCCCTAATTTAGCGAGGTTGATGATGGAAATAGCGTTTTATCTCGCGGCGGCGATAGCCATTTATGCCACAGTGCGTGTGATTACGAATACCAATCCTGTTCATGCTTTATTGAGCTTGATCGTGTCGTTATTAGCCGTGGCAATGATTTTCTTTATGTTGGGCGCACCGTTTGCTGGCGCGCTAGAAGTGATTGTTTATGCTGGCGCAATCATGGTGCTGTTTGTTTTTGTCGTGATGATGTTGAACATGGGTTCGACTGTCATAGCGCAAGAACAACAATGGATGCAGCCCAAATCATGGCTAGGCCCGAGTGCGTTGGCGGCAACTTTATTGGCGGAAATGGTTTATTTGATATCTCAAGGTGCGTGGCATCCTGCAGGCCATACGATGGTAGATGCTAAACAAGTGGGTATTTCCTTGTTTGGCCCTTATTTATTAGTGGTTGAGTTAGCTTCGTTGTTATTGTTGGCTGCATTGGTGGCTGCATATCACTTAGGTAAACGCGCAGACGAGTAATTTAAAGCCCTCTTCCCAAAATAGGAGGAGGAGTAAAACAGCTTTCAAAATGGTAGGGCGCAATGCGCCAAGCAAAAAAGGCGATACGGGTATGATAGCAATACCGATGGAGCAAGGGCTGGCAGTTGCTGCCGTGCTCTTTGTACTAGGGTTAATCGGCGTGATGGTTCGCCGTAATATCTTATTTGTACTAATGTGCATCGAAGTGATGATGAATGCCGCCGCATTGGCATTTGTGGTTGCGGGCAGTCGTTGGGGGCAACCTGACGGTCAAGTGATGTTTATTTTGATTCTGACGTTGGCCGCAGCTGAAGCCAGCATTGGTTTAGCTATTGTGCTGCAATTTTATCGTCGTCACCATTCGCTGGATATTGATGCAGCAAGCGAGATGCACGGATGAGTTTACTGTATTTAACTTTTATTTTTCCTTTAGTCGGCTTCTTGCTGCTGGCTTTCTTGCGTACTCGTTTGGCTGAAAATACCGCCGCCGCCATTGGCGTTGGCTCAATGGGTTTATCGGCATTAACGGCATTGTATGTCGGCATCGACTTTATGCAAAACATTCCTCAAGGTGGCGCGTATGTGCAAACCTTATGGACGTGGATGCAAGTGGGTGATTTCTCGGTTAATTTTGCCTTACATTTAGATGGTCTGTCGTTAACAATGCTCGGTGTGGTCACAGGTGTTGGCTTCTTTATTCATCTGTTTGCCTCGTGGTATATGCGTGGCGAAGCAGGTTATGAGCGTTTCTTCTCTTATATGAACTTATTCGTCGCCAGTATGTTGTTACTGGTCTTAGGCGATAACCTCGGTTTGTTATATTTAGGCTGGGAAGGCGTGGGTTTATGTAGTTATTTGCTAATTGGTTTTTATTATTCGGATAAAGCCAATGGTGAAGCTGCCATTAAAGCTTTTACAGTCACTCGTGTCGGTGATGTCTTTATGGCAATTGGTTTGTTTATCTTGTTCCAACAATTAGGCACTTTAGATATTCAACAAATTTTGACCCTTGCCCCTCAACATTGGCAAGTGGGTGACCCTATGGTGGTTGCTGCAACCTTAATGTTACTAGGCGGTGCAGTCGGTAAATCAGCGCAATTACCGTTACAAACATGGTTGGCCGACGCGATGGCAGGTCCAACACCTGTATCTGCGTTAATTCACGCGGCAACGATGGTCACAGCAGGTGTGTATTTAATTGCGCGTACGCATGGTTTGTTCTTATTAGCGCCTGATGTATTGTATTTGGTCGGTATTGTTGGCGCAGTCACATTGGTATTAGCAGGTTTCTCCGCCTTAGTGCAAACCGACATCAAACGTGTTTTAGCCTATTCAACCATGAGCCAAATTGGTTATATGTTCTTGGCTTTGGGTGTGGGTGCATGGCATGCGGCTATTTTCCATTTAATGACGCATGCGTTCTTTAAAGCTTTACTGTTCTTATCGGCAGGGGCGGTGATTGTGGCTTGCCATCATGAGCAAAATATCTTCAAAATGGGCGGCTTACGGAAAAAAATTCCCTTTGTCTATGCTTGTTTCTTAATCGGTGGCGGTGCGTTAGCGGCATTCCCGTTCTTAACGGTAGGTTTCTACAGTAAAGATGCGATTTTGTGGCAAGCCTTTGCCAGTGGTCATACTGAGTTATTTTGGGCGGGTTTATTAGGCGCGTTCTTTACTTCTATTTATACCTTCCGTCTCATCTTTATTGTTTTCCACGGTGAAGAAAAAACTCACGCTCATGAAATTCATGGTGTGTCCTATTGGTTACCTTTAGGTGTGTTATTGGTGTTATCAACCGCCGTGGGCGCATTGATTAATCAGCCTTTAGAAGGTGTATTACCTGCATTTGTCACGACGGCCAGTGAAGAAGATAAGCATTGGGTGGAAATGTTGGCGATTGGCACAGGCTTGGTCGGTTTAGCATTGTCTGCATTCTTATTCTTGGGTGAGCGTCGTTTAGCAACTGCCGTCGCTAACAGCGCAATCGGTCAATTATTATCCCGTTTATGGCTGAATGGTTGGGGCTTTGATTGGCTCTATGACCTGTTATTTGTCAAACCTTATTTATTGCTTGCTCATATCAATCGTCACGATGCCATTGATAAAACATGGGGTTTAATACCACGATTGGCGAAAATGGGACACGATACGTTGAGTGTCTCTGAAAATGGCCGTATTCGTTGGTACACCTCTAGCATTGCCCTCGGTGCAGTGTTGGTGTTGGGCGCAGTGCTACTTTTGCAAATTAGAGGATAAGCCACACCATGATTCTTTCGGCACTCATCCTAATACCGTTTATTGGTGGCCTGTTATGTTGGCTCGGTGAACGCTTAGGCGTTGGCATCCCACGGTGGATTGCCTTAATTAGTATGCTCGCGGTGTTTGGCTTAGGCCTGATGTTATGGGCGCAAGGTGATTATTCACTTGCCAATCAAACGATTGGCTCTACGACTCCTCGTTGGCAGCTTGAAGAACGCTATACATGGATTCCACATTTAGGCGTGAGCATTCATTTGGCGATTGATGGCTTGTCATTAATGATGGTGTTATTGACAGGTTTACTCGGTATTATGGCGATTGGTTGTTCATGGAGTGAAATCCAACGTCATGTCGGCTTTTTCCATCTCAATTTGCTGTGGAGTTTAGGTGGCGTTATTGGCGTGTTCCTTGCGCTCGATATGTTCCTCTTTTTCTTCTTTTGGGAAATGATGCTTGTTCCTGTCTATTTCTTGATTGCCTTATGGGGTCATGCAGGTTCAGACGGTAAATCTCGAATTTATGCCGCGACTAAGTTTTTTATCTATACCCAAGTCGGTGGTTTGCTGTTGTTAGTCGGTATTTTGGCGTTGGTATTAGTCAACTTCCAAGCAACAGGAACATTGAGTTTTGATTACGCTGCTCTTTTAGGCGCACATAAATATATGCGTCCTGAATTAGAAATGGCCTTGATGTTGTGTTTCTTTACCGCCTTTGCTGTCAAGTTACCGATTGTGCCATTTCATTCGTGGTTACCTGATGCTCACGCGCAAGCGCCTACTGCGGGTAGTGTTGATTTAGCAGGTATTTTATTAAAAACAGCCGCTTATGGCATGTTACGTTTTGCTTTGCCGTTATTTCCTAATGCTTCGCAAGAATTTGCACCGATTGCGATGGGTTTAGGTTTATTTGGCATTTTCTACGGCGCATTTTTGGCGTTTGCCCAAACCGATATTAAACGTTTAATTGCTTACACCAGTGTCTCGCACATGGGTTTTGTTTTGCTGGGTATTTACGCAGGTAACTTCTTAACGTTGCAAGGTTTAGTCATTCAAATGTTGGCGCATGGTTTGTGTGCCAGTGGCTTGTTTATTATTAGTGGTCAGCTCTATGAGCGTTTGCATACCCGTGACACGCGGGAAATGGGTGGTTTGTGGGCTAGATTCACTTATCTGCCACCGTTACTGATGTTTTTTGCCGCTGCTTTGTTGGGCATTCCCGGTACAGCAAACTTTGTCGGTGAGTTTTTGATTTTATTGGGCGCATTTAAAGTTGTGCCTATCATCACCATTATTGCGACCTCCAGTTTAGTGTTGGGTGGTGTTTATTCATTGGTCATGATTCATCGCGTATTATTTGGCCAACCGAAATCGACGGAAAAATTGGCCGATTTATCAGGGCGTGAATTAACTATTCTGCTGAGTTTAGCGGCGGCGTTAGTATTTTTAGGACTGTACCCACAACCTGTACTGAATGTGTCCGCAGGTGCTATGTCAGTTATCCAGCAGTCTTATGCGCCAGTCGCGGTCTCCGTACCGTTGCTTGCTCCTTGAGGTCATTATGAATCTGACATTTGACACATTTTTACCGTTATTACCCTTAGGCATTATTAGTCTGACAACCGTCGCGGTGATGTTGGCGATTGCCTTTGTGCGCAATCATTGGTGGAATGCCACCGTGGCTGTTATTGGATTAAATATCTCCTTAATCACGACTGTTTATTTGGCAATACAAGGCAAAACGGGCGCAGTGACGGGTTTGCTGATTGTTGACCAATACGCGTACTTTTACTCAATCGTCATTTTGGTGGCGGCCTTAGCCTGTTGTACTTTGACCCATGCGTTTATGGAAAGCTACCAAAACAATAAAGAAGAAATCTATTTATTGTTATTACTGGCAACTGCGGGCGCGATGGTATTGGTTTATAGCCATCACATGGCCTCGTTTTTTATTGGTTTAGAATTATTGTCTGTGCCTGTTTATGGCATGGTGGCTTATACCCATGAACGTGGCCGCTCTTTAGAAGCAGGGATTAAATACTTAGTATTATCCGCTTCGGCTTCCGCGTTTATGTTGTTTGGTATGGCGTTAATGTACGCGCAAACAGGCACGTTGTCTTTTGCAGGTGTTGGCGAACAGTTGGCGGAAACAACAGGTCATTTAGCCACGTTTGGTGTGGCGATGATTATGATAGCCGTATTTTTTAAGCTATCACTTGCGCCTTTCCATTTATGGACTCCCGATGTTTATCAAGGCGCACCTGCGCCCGTCGGTGCATTTTTAGCGACTGTCAGTAAAGTGGCTGTATTTGCGGTTTTGGTGCGCTTCTTAATCGAAACACCGATTCAATATACCCAGCCTTTGCAAAAGATTTTTGCAGTTGTGGCGGTGTTGTCGATTATTTTTGGTAATTTGTTGGCGTTAACGCAAACTAACATCAAACGGTTGTTGGCTTATTCTTCCATAGCGCACTTTGGTTATTTATTGGTGGCGTTGGCGGCGGGTGGCGGTACAGCTTTAGAAACGATTCATGTTTATTTGCTGACTTATGTTTTAACCACGCTCGGTGCATTCGGTGTCATTACTTTAATGTCCACTGCGGGTGATAGTGAAGATGCCGATAGCTTGCAGCATTATCGTGGTCTGTTTTGGCGTCGCCCGTATTTAACCGCAGTGATGACGGTGATGATGCTGTCGTTGGCGGGTATTCCGTTGACTGCAGGTTTTATTGGTAAGTTCTATGTCATGTTGACGGGTGTGAATACAGGCAGTTGGGATTTGTTAGCAGCGGTGATTATTGGTAGCGGTATTGGTTTGTATTACTACTTACGCGTCATGGTGACCTTATATATGGCAACACCTGGTATGCAACGACACGATGCTGATGCCCATTGGGGTGAACAAGCAGGTGGTTTGATGGTCGTTGGTGTTGCGGGTTTAGTGTTGTTAGTGGGTATGTATCCGCAGCCTGTTTTAGAATGGATTCGCTTGGCAAAACCGTTGTTTTTGCATTGAGTTGAAACTCAGTAAAAAGCCCCGTCTTTTCTCAAAGAACGGGGCTTTTTTTGTGGTTTTTTGGTATTAGCCGTTGCTACTTTTGTTCCGTCATCACTCTTTATACTTAAACGGAATAGGACTGTCGCTGGCAGCGCATTTGGTAATGACCCGTTGTCTGCCCAGCATATTGGCGTAGGGCGCACGGCGCTGGGCATAGTTGACGAGCCAAGTCGGCATACCTGCACCACCTGCATCGGCATATCCCTCTAGTTGCTCTTCGACTTTGTCTGCCCCCAGCGGTGTAAGTTTAATACTGGTTTCATAAGCGGGCATACGAACAACGCCTGGTTTGGCTGGGATAAAGTCAGGCTCAGCGCTGTAAGTAATGCCTAAAAAGCCAGTTTTGGTCGAATAGGGCTGAACGTTGGCATGCACTACCACGTCGCGATGCGGTACGCCAAGCGGCATTTTCACGCGGAAATAAAAATAGTATTCGGTGTCGCTGACCCGCTTTAAGAGCTTCGATTCAATTGCATTCATATACCATGCCGTTAGATTCTCAATATCGAACTGACAGCGAGCGGCGGCTTCCAGTGAGCCATTCAAGATGCCTTGCACCTTGAACGAGCGATAGCGGCGGTTGTCTTCCTGCTTGGAATAGGTTTTGATCTGATGCCGTTGATCGTCCTTGATGAGTGACCATTGCTTGACCTCTTTTTCGTTGTAGGGGAGGTATTCTGTTTTGTCCTCGTCGTCGTCATTCTTGGCGGCATAGCTGGTGGTGGCAGTCAATGCCAAAGCCAAACATAGCAGACTTGTTTGCAACAAGTTTTTGTGGTTACTCATTGTTTTTACCCTTACTTTTAATAGGTGCACCATATAGGGAGGTGGATATTGGCTCTTGATTGGCCATATTGTCCTACTTCTAATCTAGCATAGCTTAGGATGAGCGGATACGATGGTTTGCAGCGTTATTAGGGTGTAGTATTTTTGTGTGCGAAGATAAGGTTGAATCGCTAATCATCATTCAAAGCCGAACTGAGTTGGCGCAAGCCTAAACAACGCCTACGCTGAAGTGCGGCTTTTCGCAAAAAGTATGATAAAAAAGTATTTTTTGCGGGTTTATTTTCCATCCGCCGCCAACAACGCCTTCACCTTAGCAATATATCGCGCTTCCGCTTCGGCCTGACTAATACCTTTGAGTTTTGCCCAAGCATCAAATTTCATTCGCCCAATCACATCCAACATACTAGGGCGTTTGCCTGAAGCATCACCCGTTGTCGCCTGTTTGTAATGGGCATAAAGAAACAATAAATTTTCGTTGGTTGGCTTTTTACTGAGAGTGTTTATATCTTGTTGAGCTTGTTCTAGTGCATTCATAAAAACTCCGTTTGTTTTATTGTGTTTTGAGTTTGTTATTGACGATACATCATGAATGAAATGGCTATACTAAAACCACCATCTCACTCGCCCTTGCCATAAATCTTCAGTCCGCGTTGCTGCTTGGCCAAGCAAAATGGCGCGGGCATCACGATCGCTGCGTTGCCGTAACCATTCCGTAGAAATATCCAAATCCTTGCGTAGATTCCATTTCCAGCCAATTGCTAAACCATCACCATCTTCTTGATTTGGGTCGGCCGCTTTGTGGTCTTGGTCATATAACCAAAATTTATCATAGCGGATATTCACTTGATGTGCGCCCATTTGTTGACTGAGCAGTACATACCAAGAGCGATAATCCACAATCAAATCGTGAAATGGTACATAACCCATAATAGTCTGACCTGTCATATATTGCGCAAGTAAAGTGGTATTTTGATGATGACCACGCACCGCCAGATGATTAAAGGTGGTGTCCCATGCCCATTGGCCAGCAACAAAGGCTTTAGGGTCACCACGATTGTCGTAACGCATGGCGGAAATACTGACTAAATCAAGGTACTGATAAGCAAGATTCGCGTAATAACCTGTTTTATTATCAATTTCTCTAAAAGGTTTAATTCCCTGAGTTTGACCTGCCCAATAGCCATTGTTATCAAAAATGGCTAATTCAGGAAAGGGGACTTGCTCCCAACTGCCTGTAACGCGGTCGCCAATACTCCAGCCGCGCCATGTTAATAAGCCACCCGCAGGGTCATTCCAACGAAAAGCGGCGGCACTGGCGCGCCAATCATGTGCGCTACCGACACGTGCGCCATCATAATGAACACCGACTTCTGTACCTAAAGTACGAAGTTCCTCGCCGACCCACGTATTAATGGCGGAGCTACTGATGAGGTAATCCGAAGTCCAGCCTAAGCCTGAGTTTTCTAACGATAGTTCTGGAAAAAACATCCCGATTTTACTTTGCCAACGCCATGCACTAGTGGGAATGGGTCGCCATTTGACATAGGCTTCACCTAAAGCCACGCCTTTGTCGCGGCGGTCATAACCATTGAGCCAAATATGACTATTGATGGTGTCGGTGAGTTCGGCATGATAATCCAATATCGCTTGGCCTAATTGAATGGGGCTATCGTTCTTGTCAAAGCGTTGTTTATCCAGTCCGTCGTTTAGCCAGCTTTGTTCGCTGTTGCTATCGAGTAGCCGAATATCTATCAGTCCATGCCATTCATCTTCGTAAGCAAAACAGCTCAATGACAGAGATGACAGTAATAGAGGTATAACTAAGTGCCTATACAAAAGTTTCACCGTTCGTGGTGAGCCTGTCGAACTACCCTTCGACAAGCTCAGGGCAAACGGGGAATACAAACACAGTTCTGGGGGGGGACTTATTTTCATTATGATGAACTCTTAAACGATGGACTGATCGTTTGTCCGTGAGTGATATTGTTGCCACCAATGTTGAAATTTATCGACAGGCATTGGACGGCCAATTCCGTAGCCTTGGGCGATATCACAGCCATATTGTCTTAAAATGCGTAATATTTCTTCATTTTCTACGCCTTCAGCAATCAATATCAAGCCCATATTGTGGCCTAATTCAATCGTTGAACGGACAATAATGGCATCATCCTGATTATGATGTAAGTCAATGACGAAGGATTTATCGATTTTCATTTCATGAATGGGCAGGCGTTTGAGTTGCGCCATCGACGAATAACCCGTGCCATAATCGTCCATCGCCAAACGAATACCCAGTTGCCTTAAAGCGGTTAATAACTCGACAGCTTTTTCAATATCGTGCATCACGGCACTTTCTGTAACTTCTAATGATAAGCATTGAGCTGGCAGTTGATGAGTGTTGAGTGCTTGTTGAATTTGATGAACAAATTGTGGGTCTTGCAGGTCAACCGAGGAAATATTCACCGCGACTTCGAGTTCAATGCCTTGTTGTTGCCAACGGACACATTGCGCCAAAGCGGTATCAATCGCCCATGAGGTTAAATAACGAATATTGCCTGTTTGCTCGGCTAAAGGAATAAAGTCATCAGGAAAAATTAGGCCATGTAAGGGGTGTTGCCAGCGCACTAAACATTCGACACTGGTAATTTTGTCTGCGCTAATATCCAGTTTAGGTTGATAATACAACACCAATTCACCGCGCGAGATTGCCCCTCTCAATTCACTCATTAACGATAAGCGCAGCAAACTATAACGATTTTGTTGCTGGCTATATAAAGCACAAGGTAAGCGTTTTTCTTTGGCCACGTACATGGCAATTTCGGCACGTTGTAACAAGGTACTTGCTGCTTCGGCGTGTTCAGGATAAAGCGCAATACCCATAGCGGCATTGACGGACATGGCAATATTTTCAATGACAAAAGCATCATCTAAAATCTGCTTGTAATACATGGCTAAAGCTAAGACTTCGTGCCGTTCAATAGCGGTTAAAAGCACGACAAAAGCATCACCCGAAAAACGGGCAATCGTATCTTGCTCTCGGCGCATGGCAGTTAAGCGTTGGGCGACTTGTTGCAACAGTAAATCACCACTGAGATGGCCAAGCGTGTCGTTAATATCTTTAAAATGATTCAGCCCTAAGACAATGATGGCGGTTGCATGATTGGCATGAGTATTAATGTGCTCTTGCAGTAATTTTTGAAAGCGTAAACGGTTAGGCAGTTCGGTTAAGGGGTCATGGTAGGCGGCATATGCTATTTGCGCTTCACGTTCGGCAATCGCGCCACGCATGGTATCAAACTCAGAAAATAACACCTCCACTTCGCCTTGGGTGTGCGCTGGTGGTGTGGCGGCATAATCACCTGCACCAATTTTTCGGACATACTGGGTCAAGGCTAATAAGGGTTTGCTGACGGTGCTAGCAATAAAAAAAGCACTGATAATGGTTAATATTAAGGTGATAAAAGCGATGACTACCAGTTGCCAAAATAGCGGTTGATAACCTTGCATGGCTTCTGACAGTGAACGTTGGAGAACCACCTGCAAATCGCCCGTAATCGGACTATTGAGGTGATTCAAATAAAAAAGTTGGTCATTAGCGGCTTGTAACTTGGTTGGGTTAGCGGAGGCAGACCAATCAATAGTATTTAAAACAGTGCGGTTTTTTGTTTCTAAACTACTGGCCAAAATCGTCGTTTGTTGTGCTGTGCGATAGACAAAAGAAACTTCTAAATTGGTTAACTCAGCTAAATGCCGTGCAGTTGCATCGTTTAACGCATAACCCAGCACAAACCAACCGACTAAATTGGGTGCAGGCGCATAGATAGGCGTGACAAAAAAATGATACAGCTGACCGTTTTCGATTAACAGTGCATCCCCATGTTCAGTAGTGTTGTGGCTGGTCATCATCGGTAATAATTGATGATTACTCAAGGTGAAATGGCTGTCGGTGGCGGCCAGTAAGTGTCCATTGCCATCAACGGCCATGGCTAAATCGGCAGCACTGCGTTGGCGAAAATTATCTAAAACGACGCGTAAAGACTCGACATTTTCTTGTTCAGAAAAATTGGCTATTTCCGAGCGTAGGCCGAAATCTTGGGTAATCAACGAGGCGATAGCCGCTTGTGTTTTACGACGCGCATCTAATTCATTACTAAAGACTTGCCAGCCTGAACGTAACTGTTGTTCAACTTGTTGGCGTGTATGATGATAAGTGGTGCGATACACCAATGCGAAGTTAATACCTAGCGCAATCAGTAATAAGCCGACAAAAAAGAAGAAAATTGTACTTCGTAGGCTACGCATAATGAGCCTCAGTAACCGTGTGCGCTGCGGCGCAAATCAGGTTTTAACGGTTTTTTTAGCGTTAACGTCATCTCGTTATTATTGATGGGAAAGGCTAAGTTTTCTGGCTTATCGTTAATCTGCGGATGCCACAGGTGAACTTGTTTTGCTCCTCCTTCAGGCTCTTTAATCCGAGCAAAACCTTTCGTATCAGTTTGACTAAAATAAGGAGTTTCTAAAACCACGACATAGGCCAACATCCAATCATGGATATTACAACCCAGTGTCACGATGCCTGCTTTATCAAAAAGCATGGTGTGATTGGTTTGGCTTGATGGCGAGAGTTTTAGCTCAAAGCGTTTGGCGGGAGAAAAGGAATAAACGTGATGGTTAATGGAGTCAGAATTCGGAAAATCGACAATCGTGCCGACTTGCACAGGCAAAATATAAGGCACAAAGGTTTTGTGAAGCTGATCCATCACCGCATTGTGTTTGTTGTTATCGGCGATATTAGGGGTTAACCAAACAACGGCTTCGCTTAATGGTTTATTGTCTGCGGTTAATACACGAAATGATAAGTCTTTGGCCTGAGCATTGTTACAACATGCTGCCAGTACTGCGTATTGCAAGCCAAAATAACAATGACGCAGAGGAGAAGGCATCTTGCTCTTCCTGCACAAAATAATAGCTAACTATTAGTCTGATTAGGTCAACACGTCAAGCTAAGTACAGGGAATTATGAGGATTATTTAGCTTGGATTGGCTTACTCCGAATCCAACTGCCGCTTAAAATTAAACAGCGCACATTCAGGCTTGAGCGTATATAAAGCAGCAGGACGACCTGCACCTTCTTGTTTGCTTTGACCTGTTGCCGTTAACACTTGTTCTCGCTCTAAACGACGGCGAAATGATTTTTTCTCAATCTCATAACCCATAATAATTTCGTAGGCGTGTTGCAACTCGGTCAGGGTGAAGGGTGCGGTAATGAGATTGGCAGGAATCAAACTATATAACACTTTGGCGCGAATACGGGTTAATGCCATTGCCAATAACTGTTGATGGTCAAAGGCTAAATTAAGATTTAAAGCGATAGTAATATCTTGCCACTGACTTTGTTCTGAGCCTGTTTGTGGTAAAGCGACATAGGGAATCAGTGCAAAATATACAGCAGTCATCGACCAACCACGCGGGTCGCGGCTGTTATTACCGATGGTGACTAATTGTTCTAAATAGGGAGTGGTAATACCCGTTTTTTTCGCCAACACTCTTAATGCAGTAGCTTCTAAGTTGGCATCACCTCGAATATCAACAAAACCACCTGCCAATGCCCAACGATCTTTATGCGGATGATCGCTACGTTTGACACATAAGACTTTAAGATGGTCTTCATGCAGCGTAAAAATACAAACATCGACAGATGCTAAGGGAATAGGGTAGTCGTGGATATTGTAAGCGGCAAGAAAGTCGGCTTCGGTGGTGTGGGTTGGCTGTGGCATGATGAATACTTGAAAATATTTTTTAAATGATAACAGAAAGTGCTTGCTTAATTAGTGTCTCTAGGACAATATATAAACATGCAACGCGGTAGGGGTTCTACCATGTTGATGAAAGCCTAGCAGGATAGACCCGCTTGGTTATCACTAAAAACAAAATGACTGGGGATTCCATCATGAGCAACATTCTTCTTAATGCCGATTCATACAAAGCCTCGCACTTTTTACAATATCCACAAAACACCTCAATTGTTTCGAGCTATATCGAGTCTCGTGGTGGTTTGTTTGAGGCGACGTTATTTTTTGGTTTGCAGGCATTTATCAAACAAACGCTACTCAAGCCGTTTAACCAAGCCGACATTGATGAGGCGGACGAATTATTAACCGCTCATGGTGTGCCGTTTAATCGCGCAGGTTGGCAATATATTTTAGATACTTACAACGGCTATTTACCCTTAGAAATCCAAGCTGTCCCAGAAGGTTCAGTCATTGCCACGCACAATGTTTTAGTACAAGTACAAAACACCGATGCGAATTGTGCTTGGTTAACCAGTTATATTGAAACAGCGTTATTACGCGCTGTGTGGTATCCAACAACCGTTGCTACCGTTTCTTATCAATGTAAACAAGTGATTGCCCGTTATTTGGCCGCGACAGCAGACAGCATGGACGGCTTACTTTTTAAGCTTCACGACTTCGGTGCAAGGGGCGCAAGCAGCGAAGAGACCGCCGCACTTGGTGGCATGGCGCACTTAGTTAATTTTATGGGTAGCGATACTGTCAATGCGATAGTTGCCGCACGTCGTTATTACCAAGAGCCAATGGCAGGTTTTTCGATTCCTGCGGCTGAACACAGCACGATTACCAGTTGGGGACGTGATGGCGAAAAAGACGCTTACGCCAATATGCTCAAGCAATTTGGTGGCGAAGGTAAATTAGTAGCAGTGGTTAGTGATTCTTATGACTTATGGAATGCCATTGATAATCTTTGGGGTGATGAGTTACGCGATGCGGTTATCAATAGCGGTGGTACATTGGTGATTCGTCCTGACAGTGGCGACCCTGTGCAAATTGTTAGCACCACGATTGAAAAATTGATGGCGAAGTTTGGCTATAGCGTCAATAGCAAAGGCTACAAAGTATTACCTGCTTGTGTACGTGTGATTCAAGGCGATGGTATTTGCTTGGCGACGATTGAAGCGATTTTAGTGGAAATGCAACAACGTGAATTATCCGCTGACAATATTGCTTTTGGTATGGGCGGTGAGTTGTTGCAAAAAGTGAATCGAGATACGCAAAAATTTGCCATGAAAGCCTCGGCAGCGTGTGTGAATGGTGACTGGCGTGATGTTTATAAAGACCCGATTACCGACAGTGGCAAACGTAGCAAACGCGGTCGTTTAGCGTTGATTCGTACTGAAGATGGCCAAGTTACAACTGTGCGTGAAGATGAATTGGCTGGACGTGAAAACGTATTACGGGCGGTGTATCGCAATGGTGAGTTGTTAGTGAATGAGTGTTTTGCTGAGATTAGAGCGAGAGCAATTATTAAACCTAGCTTAAACAGAGCGTCTTTATTTACTTGGCGTTAGGCACGTGAATTGATGAGGTTATTTAATGAATGACATCAAGCCGTTAAATGATCTCAATGACCATCATCGAGCCATATTAGTAAAGTCGCCTATGTCGTTGAGGGATGTTGTAGGTAAAACGGTTTTTTTAGCAGGAACGATAGATGACGGTAAAAGTTTAGATTGGCAAGCATTTTTGGTCTCTCAGCTTGACGATTTGGATGTGGTTATTTTGAATCCTAGACGAGAAGTATGGGATAGTTCATATGGTTTTGATACGGCTTATTTTAAAGCGCAAGTAGATTGGGAAGTGGAGGCACTCGAAAAGGCAAATTATATTTTTATGTATTTTGCGCCTAACAGCTATGCACCTATCTCTTTGTTAGAGCTTGGATTGTATGCCAAAAGTGGAAAACTCATTGTTGTATGCTCAGAAGGATATTGGAAAAAAGGAAATGTCGATATTGTTGCAAAGAAATTTGCTATTCCTTTGTTTGACGATATTTCTATAGGAATAAGGCACTTACGAAGTTTGATTTATAAGGTTTAGTGTAGATGTGTTTTGTATCGCAATGAGTCGTTATTTATAAAGTGTGAGTGGGGTGAGTAATGGAAGATGTTGTCGTGATGTATAGACCAACAAATGAGGCAGAATTGGCATTGGTTAAAGCCAATGCTTACAAACAGTGGCCACCAAGACTGCCAGAGCAGCCCATTTTTTATCCTGTAACCAACGAGAAATACGCGATTGAAATTGCCGAACGATGGAATGTGCGCGATTTTGGTAAAGGTTATGTTACCCGTTTTGCAGTGAAAAAAAGTTTTATGGATAACTATGCTATTCAACAAGTGGGTGATCGTTACCATACCGAATGGTGGATTCCTGCTGAGGATTTAGCTGCTTTGAATGCGCATATTGTGGGTGAGATAGAAGTGGTTCGAGAGTTTGGTTAAAGATGAATAAAAACGGATGTTAGATATGTACGAAAAAAAGCAACTTATAACCCAAATTAACCAAGGACTAAGTCCCAAGTATTTATTCTTTTGGGGACATACACCATCGCCAACAGGTGACGTTACTAAAAGCTGTTTAAGCCAGTGGTACGAGTCATCCTTCACCATAGATGGCTTGCGTTATTTAACCGCTGAACATTATATGATGGCGCAAAAGGCAAAATTATTTGCTGACGATGCTACTTTTTCCCAAATTATGGCTTGTTCGCATCCCAACGAAGCTAAACAATTGGGTCGAATGGTTAAAAATTTTGATTCTCTGATTTGGGAAAACTATCGTTTTGATATCGTGCTACAGGGAAACTTAGCAAAATTTAGTCAAAATCCAGCGTTAAAAGCATTTTTATTGGCAACAGGTACTAGAGTTTTAGTCGAAGCGAGTCCAGTCGATAACATTTGGGGTATTGGTTTAGCACAAGATCATGCCCACGCCCAACAGCCGCATCAATGGCGTGGACTTAATTTATTAGGTTTTGCCTTGATGGTCGTACGAGAAACGTTGGGCTAGAAACAACCGTTCAGTCTGTTTTTTGAACCGCTTGTCGTAAATGCTCCGTCAGTTGTTCGACAAGTAGTCAGCTTTTCGCTCGATTGCAACACAAAATTTATATGCTCATCCTGTATTGCATCTTCTCAGGATGAACGTTTATGAATATTCAAAAGTACTCGGTCGCATTGTTACTCGCCTGTTCGTTTAATATTTGCCATGCTGATAAAGATGACCTGCAAGGTCTGCAACACACTGTTGATAAAGATTGGTATGTCGTCAAAAAAGATGATTCTCGTCATATTACTACTTATGCCAAAAATGAAGATGGCAAAAGTATTCGCTCCTTTAAAATAGAAGCGCGTATTGATGCCTCTTTAGCCACCTTAGCGGGCGTGCATTTTGATGTCGCTAATATCAAAAAATGGTATTGGGAAGCTTTGGAATCTAAACTCATAACTAAAGTGTCTGATACCGAATACGTCTATTATATGAAATTTAATACGCCTCTTGCGTCAGACCGCGACGTGGTGATACGTGCGACGGTTGAGCCTTATCAAGATAGTCATAAGTATATGCTATTACGTCTTCGTGGCGAGCCATCACTAGTCCCTGTTCTTAAAGGAATAACTCGATTAACCGCATTTGAAATTGATATTAAACTGACTCCCTTAGTGAGTGGTAAAACGCAAATGGATGTTCAGGGTTATATTGACCCGTCTAGTGGTTTGCCAATATGGACGGTGAATATGTTTCAACGACAAGCACCTTATGCCACGATATTAGGTTTGTATCGAATGACGCAAAAGCCTGAGTATTCGCAGATGAAAATGCCGTTAGCGTTTCGTTATACACAATAGTCTCTAGTTGGCTAAGGTGGGAAGTTTCATATAGCCCTACCTTAAATCTGCTCCCAATAGCCAACAATCATATTCACCAAACCAAAAATAGCGAGTTTCCTCTGCCTACCCACAAAACGAGGAGATGTTGCCCATTGCCATCGTGCGGATAGTTGACGATGGTATTAATAAGCAAGCATAGAATCGGTAGTAGTCAGTCAACTTAAAACCAATGGCATTAGCGGTTGGTTTCGGCTCCGCTCAACCAGCAGCACCCTGAGCGGAGTCGAAGGGCAACACCCGTGCGAATCAACTTGACTGACTAGTCGGGGCTGAAACCCATCAACTATTAGTTGATAAACAAAGCAATCAGAATGATGATCGGGATAGGAATACCGAGCATAAATAATAAAATTGAACGCATGATAATCACCTCAGTAAAAAATTAAGCCAAGCCGTCACGTTGTTTGCCACCAAAAGTAGCCGCCCAGCTTGCAGTAAAAGCCCCAGTCAACAAGGCAACAAACATCCATAAAGAGGAATAGGCTGCGGCCTTACGCGCCTTATCTGCTGTTTCCCTAGCACTGATTTCGGTATCTTTAAGCATCTTGCTAGTTCGGTTATAGACATCGCTGACCCGAGCTTCCGCTTCGGCCTGCGTGATGCCGTTATGCTGTGCTAGCATCTGCCCTAAATACTGCCGATCCTCGCTGCTTAACTGCCCAGTCCGTAAATCATTGGCAAATATATGCGCTGCTTCAGCACGAGCATTACTGTCATTGACTTCTTCGGGTACTGGTTTAGCCGAACGGAACAGCGAGTCAACAAAATACGCTATTGAGCCATCCGCCGAGCTATGGCGGTCTATGCCCGAATTTTTGCCTACCGCAACAGTGGCCGCATTGGTTACTCCAGCCGCCACAGTAGCACCCGCTTGGAACAAACCACCAATAATGGTGCTAGCAGCAACACTGACCAGTGCCACCACTAATAATGAGGCCACAGCCCACGTTAAAAAACCATGAGCGGTATCGCGGAAATAAACTTCATCGGTATGGACATTGACCCATTTAACCCGCAGGCGGCCAGCCAAATACAAACTGCGTTAGAGCATGAAGTGGCTCATGGTTAAAGTTTTGGTTGTTATTTGGCTAAGTTATGGAAAACTGTGGAAGAAGTAGCGTGAGACTACCTCTTTAGAGCGTTATCAAAGGTGGGGCTGTGTCATGATGACTTTGCCGAGTTCGCCAGAAAAGTGTTGACTCGTGCAGCCAGTTCTAGTGGCTGTTCAAGTGAAAGATCGTGTCCTGCTTTTGGCATAATTTCCATGATGGCATTAGGCAAATGGGTACTGAGATCCAGCTGAGCGGCACGGCCTGCTAGTCTGTCGTACTCACCAAATAATAGCAGTGTTGGATGTGTAATTTGAATCAATGGTTTCTCTAATGAGTGTCGCAAGGCCATAGACATCAGCAGAAACAAATTGCGTCTCGTCGAGGGTATCTCACGCACCTCTCGCTCAATGTTTCTTACACGTTCAGGATGGGCGGCGATGAACTCGGAGGAAAGGACTTGGTGAACAAGACAGACTTCAAACGCGACTTTACATTTGCTCAAGCAGTGAGCAAACGATAATACACGCGTGAGTGTACGCCAAGAAACAGCGTCTGGCCCAGGTAAGGTAGAGGCTAAAATAAGGCAACCTGTGCGCGCTGGCGCATCAATAGCCAACCAAGAGGCAACCATCCCCCCTAACGACAAACCAAAAATATGCGCCCGTTCAATCTTTAAATAATCCAGTAGATATAAGGCATCAGCCGCCATCGCGCGTGTCGAATGGCGCAGAGGTACGTCACTGGAGCGACCAACACCACGCGGATCGAACATGACAACGGGATGTAATAGCGCTAACTGTTCAGCAAAACTGCCCCATAATGTCATTGAGCCGCCTAAGGGGCGATTGAGTAAGATAGGCAGACCTGCGTTCTGTTGACCCAAAAGGGTGTAAGCAATTTGACCGCCGTCTGGCAATGGCGCAAAGCAGACTTTTGCAGGTGAGTTCACAATGCCGCCATCTCGTTGAGAGCCTGCTGCATTAGCATTTGTACTTGCCGAGCGGCCTGTAACGAGTCTGCATCAGGCGAAATATGTACAGGCGGCAAAATACGCAAGCGGAGCGGAAATGGCAGTGGCAGATAGGGCAGCCAAGGTCCTAGCGCGACCCCCCAAGGTAGGGCAATGGCGATAGGAAAACGTTCAAGCCTCGCCCAGTGTCTCAAGCGCAAAAACTGAGCAATTGCTTTGCCTTCGGTGAAAATATAGGCACTTCGATGTGCGCCCTGTACCACGACAGGAACAATCGGTACGCCATTCGCGCGAGCCACGTCAATAAAGCCTGTGCGCGGTAAAATGACGACTTCGTTGCGGCGACGAGAATGACGATAGGCTTCCAAGTCACCCCCAGGATAAACCAGTATCTGTCCACCTGCCGCAAGGATACGATTGGCATTGGCGCGACACGCAGAGACGGCACCGATCTGTTGCAGTAGCCGACCTAGTGGCGTAAATTGGCGCATCGCAAAATCATGGGCTAAGGCAAATAAAGAGCTATCCGAGCCAAGTGCGCGCCATAAGACGGGCAGTGTACACAGTAAATCAGGCCCAAAAATACCACCATTATGATTGGCGACAAAGAGCGCAGAGCCTTTGGGCAGATGCTCTAGCCCCTCAGTTTTTAAGCGTAAATAGTGAGTGTTGATGATTTCCATCACAGGCAAAAGCGTGGCGATGAGTGCGGGGCTTCGCTGGTCGAGAGCGTCAGCGTGATAGCGTTTCATTATTTTCCCCTTAAGACATGAGCCGCATGGCTTGCGTTACGGCATAAGGCGGTATTCGCGTCAGGCTGGCGGCGAGCCTCAGACTACGAGGCATCAAACCTGCCCAACCCATGAGTAGACGCTGGCTTGGCAGCCAACGGCTGGCACGATAGAGGAGACCCGCGCGCCAGACTTGGCTGGCAATATCCTGACGAATTTGATGATGATAACTGCCCGCGTCTAAGCCTGCGAGATATTGGGTGGCAGCCAATACCCCACTATGAAGAGCGATACCCATACCATCACCTGTAAACGAAGAAATCACCCCCACTTGATCGCCTAACCTGTAAATGTTGTCCGCATCATCGCTAGGAGGGTTATAGACAAAGCCATAGGGCACGCGGTAAATGGACAGGGGCTGTGCTAGTAAAGGAACGGCATTAGATAAACGTCGCTGCAAGTGTGGGCAGGTACGCAGCAGCTCTTCTAGTAAGCCTGCCCATGTACCACCACAGGCTTTCAGCCAGCTACGCTCCGCCAACAGACAGAGATTTACTCGGCCATCTTCTACCCGTTGCAGGCCTGCATAGCCATGAGCAAATAAGACTAGCTCAACATGATTGGCGAGTGCTTGACGCTGCGTATTATCCACATCGAAATACATCTTGAAACCGACTAAGTCTTCGGGAGGGCTATCGGCATTACGTCTTAACTCACGCAGATCATGCTTGCCTGTGGCTAGAAATAAGGTGTTGGTTCGTACGGTGCCTATGCTATGAAAGTTGAGATCAATAGAATTTGTGATGTTGGTAATACTGGCACGTTGGCCACGCCAGAGTAATGCACCACATTGGCGAGCATGATTCAATAACGCTTCATCCAAACGATAGCGCGAGAGCCCCAAGCCATTAAACGGCAGGGCGGTTTCGACGACTTTTTTCTGGCAGACGAGACGCAGATGGGACGTGGTGTGACCACCGAGTGCTTCTAAATCTAGCCCAAGTCGTCGGAGATAGCCTTGAGTTTCTGTACTCAGAAATTCGCCGCAAATTTTATGCGTGGCAGAAGCTTCACGCTCTAATATCAACACCTCACGGCCTGCCTTCGCCAATACACAAGCCGCGCCAGCACCAGCCAAGCCACCACCCACGACCACCACTTCTGCTGTTGTTGGCAGCCATTTTGGCAAAAAATTGCTGTGCATAGCTGTCATTTCAATCGTCCTACACACAGACGAAACGGTATATGCCAGCTTATATTCGCCAAAATACTTGCTTGTGCTAATAAAGCCTGCCAGTCTGCACGACGAAAACTACGAGCAACAGAGACCGCTCCGTCATGGCGAACAATAGGATGCCAGCGAGCCAAGCCCGCTAACAGTGAATAGCCATAATAGGCCAATGGATGACGCTGTAGGTCAGCAATAAACCAACCGCGGCGGGCATGTTGTTCCATCCATTGCATAAAACTCACAATCTGACTGTTGCTCAAATGATGGGTAAACTGCGAGCTGACGATAAAATCTGGAGGCGTTGCAGGTATAAACGTGAAGACATTGCCCGTGCAATAGTCGATATTCATCTCCGACGGGGTGGCGTGCCTAGCGGCTATCGCGCTGTTTGGATTCAGGTCGATGCCTTGCAGCGTCACCTTAAAACCACGCTGAGCGGCAAAGCGATGAATCATCCGCAATAAATCACCTTGTCCACAGGCAACATCCAGAATGGTGATGGCTGTATCCGCAGGTAAACAGCGTATCGCTTGCTCCAGCCAGTGCAATATTGCTTGATGAGTTCGAGTGACACGATTAACGGCAGCCAGATCGTTTAAGCATTGGTTGTAGTCGCTGTTGCTGATGTCGTCATTATCCATCAACTCGGGCTGGTTACTGCGTTCTTTGAGCAAGTTCATGGCATTAGCCCACCATCTGAAAGCGAAAGGTTTCTGCTACCATGCCAGGCCCAAAAGCCATCGCCAAACCACGTGCTTCGTGTTGCTGTTGATGCAGGAAGTCCTGCAACACAAACATGACGGTTGCCGAGGACATATTGCCAAAGTTATTCAGTATGCGACGAGAGCTACTAAGGTCATTAGTACTAAGTCCTAGTCCATTCTGTACAGCATCCAGTACGGAGCGACCGCCAGGATGTATCGCCCATAAGTCAAAGTCTTTAACCTGCTGTCCGCGCAATATTCTATTGGCTCCCGCTCGTTTCATATCCTCACGTAGGGTTTGATTAATCCGCTGCGGAACCTGCCCAGAAAGGTGCATATTGAAACCTTGGTCACCAATATGCCAAGTAATAAGGTCGTTGCTGTCGGGAATGATGACCGCTAAAAAATCCAGTATGGCGATGCCTGTAGGCTGCGCCGTCACTAATGCTGCACTGGCTCCGTCACCAAACAGCATCAGCGATAACAGGCAATTTAAGTCTGGGGTCTCTTGTAGATGCAGTGAACACAACTCTAAATTGACGACCAAAACGCGGGCGGCAGGATTCGTTTGTACTGCTTGGTAAGCGACTCTGAGGGCGGGTACAGCCGCAGAACAACCCATAAAGCCAATTAGTGTCCGTTGAACGTCGGGTCGTAGGCCGAGAGCTGTCACCAATTGTAGGTCTAAGCCCGGTGCGGTAAAGCCAGTACATGACGCAACCACCAAATGCGTAATACCGTCCAGCATAGCCATTGGGACTTCACGTTGTAGTGCTGCTACGGCACTTGTCGCCAAACGTAGGGCTTCCGTTTCGTAAAGTGCCATACGCGCACGGGTACTGGGGAAATTACCACGCGGGTAGAAGCCACTTGCATCTATATCTTGTTCATTGACGATTTCGTCTGCATGCATAAAAGAATAACGATGACCAATACCTGAACGTTCCGCCATGCGGTCGAATACTTGACGTGTGCGCTGGTCAGGGATCATATTGCGCATCACCGCATTAATGGGATGATGAATGTCGTGCTCAGGGACTGCTGTACCGATGCCGTTGATGTGGGCTACTGCCATGCCATTCTCGCAAAGTAATTTTAACCAACAGCTTTGCTAAAGGCGTGAGCTGTACTGACAATGGCGGGAGGGTTGGCCATTTAAAAACACAGTTTGTGTGAGTAGAAATGGCGGTCAGATGGCATGAGGGTAAACTTAATCCGAAGTGTCGTATGTGCGGTTACAGACATTGTCGTTGCAGCCAAGCTAATAATTCACTGAAACCTTTGGCATTATTTTCAGTCGTTTTTTTTTACGTTTGAGAGTTTGGGTATCGATTAACAAACAGCAGTCGAGTTTGGCTTTGGCGACATCAATACCAAGATAAAACTCGGTGGTCTTCTTATAAAGCAGTACCCGATCAATCACGCACCGTCATCTCTGCGCACTCTACACGACTGAGTATTCGTATTTGAAGATGCCTTTGGCGTTTCGTTATACGCAGTAAGTCAAAGAGCCTTGATTAACAAGGCTCTTTTTAATCACAACGTAGTTGTTAACTTGCAGGGTTAAATGTCACCGTACCCGCATTTTCAGTGGTCACGTTACCTGAAAGGTCAGTCGCTTGTAAAAGTAGATTGTAGTTGCCTGCATCCAAACTACCAATACCAATGGTGATACCTGTGCTAGAAACGGTAAAGCTATTGCCAATTAATGTGACAAACTCCGTACTGCCATCGGCATTAATTTGTTGGAATAATGGGTTAATCTTATCGCCTGTCCTAATCGGCAGCATACGTGCTACTGCACCGTTAAAGCTTTCAGGAAGTGCGCCGAGGACATTGTAGTTTAAGGTGTCACCAATAATTTCAAACTCAATATAAATCGTCGCTTTTTTGCCATTAACGAAGGCTGGCACACCCGCTAAGCCTGAGTTGTCATCATATTGATCTAATACTTCAACAAATACCGCATTGCCATTGAGATTGATGGTTTGGCCATTAAATTCATATTTGGCTTTGTTGTTAGCAAACTCATCGACTTCTTCTTTGGCAATCACAATTTGACTACCGTCGGTTTGGCTAACGGTAATCAAGACATCAAGCGATTGAATATCTTTGCCATTATTTCCCATGACATCTGCCGTGAGCATATTGCCTGTAATCAGCAGGTTGTTGATTTGCGGTGGTGTAACGTCAGCGGCAGCTTTAGTGGTGTAGCTATCGACAAGACTTGTCCACGAGGCTAAAAAGCCAATCTCTTTATAGGTTTTGATGGCTTCGGTACGGGCTTCTGTGGCGCGAATCGTTGCCGAGCTGGGTAAGTAAATACTTAAACCTTGTGCTTTAGGCTTGGCACTGCCTCGTTTGTTGTAAGCAACGGCATTGGCGATAGCCGTTTTTACGTTTGTGGCTTCGGTGCTGTAAGTCGCGGATAATTTACTCACAAAATCGCCTAAGTCGATCATGCCCGAATCGTCATTAGCTTGTTGGCCATAAGATTCGCTTTTTTCGCGGCCTTGACCAATTTCAATACGCACGACATCAGGTGTTGAGTTGAGGTTATTACCTGCTTTTTTCGCCAAATTATCTAAGGCCGTTGTTAATGCGGCTACTTTATTAAGTTGAATAGCTGACAAGGTGACGGCTTTTTGTTCGTCAACATTGCTATTAAACGAGGCATAGTAGCTATCAATAATCTTTTTACTAATATCTAAAGTGCTAATAGCAGGGGAGCTTTTAATAGCAGATAGCCATGCCGTGTAATCCCAACCTGTACCGGGTTCAAGCTCTTCGGACGCGACCATATAATCGGCATAAGGAACTAACATATTGGCAGTTTCAATGGTTGCCATGAGGCAGGTATCAAAGCCAATAAAATCAAATTTTGTCTTATAGAGCGTGGTGACGTTACTAATCGCTTGTTTAATTTCGGGTAAAGATAAGCCGTCACCGCCTTTGGTTTCGTCATTGCCGACAGTACCATTGCCGCCAACTGCGCCACCACCATGATCCCAAAAGACTAAAGAATATTTATCGGCACTATAATTTTTAATACCCCAATCTAAAAAGTCACGCAGGGTGGCGGTATCGCCCATGTTTTTATCGCCTAAGTCGGCAATGGCAGTGAGTTCTTTAATGCTGGTGATTGTTTTTGTACCTTTGGGAATCAAATAGCGTTTAACGGTTTTCCAGCCGTCTTTTTCTGCGCCGCCTGTGGTAATGACAATATTAAGATTTTCAGTAGAGCCGACTTTGAGCATTTCGTTAATGTCGGCAGTTGCCGCGCCACCTTTGCTTTCTAAGTCTGAACCCACCATATAAACCAAGACGGTACGCGTGGGTGTTTTTGTTGTCGATGAGGGCGTGTCATGGTCGTTACCATTACAGCCGACAAGTAACGCGGCTGAAATAGCCGTTGCTAGTAAATGGCTGTTGAGATTAAACGGTTTCATATTGTTAGTATCCTGTACTTATTTGTAATCAAGTTCAGGATACTAGCAGCATTATTTTGACTAAAAAAGAGGCTATAAAAGGATATTAATGCGCCTCATCCCAATTCATTCCCACGCCCACCTCAACCAATAACGGTACTGATAATTCAGCAACGCCACTCATCGCTACTTTCAATATTTCAGTGACGGCAGGTACTTGTTCGGTGCGAACTTCCAATACCAATTCATCATGCACTTGTAATAATAAATAGGCATCAAAACCTTGGATTTTAAGTTGAGCATCAACAGCAATCATGGCGCGTTTAATAATATCCGCCGCAGAACCTTGTAACGGTGCATTAATCGCAGCACGTTCAGCCGCTTGGCGTAAGGTCGGGTTTTTCGAGTGAATTTCACGCACAGGTAATTTGCGGCCATATAAAGTTTCGACAAAACCGTTATCACCCGCAACATGGCGTGTTTGTTCCATATAACGCTTCACGCCCGTATAACGGCTAAAGTACAACTCGATATACGTTTGTGCTTCGCTGCGTGAAGCATTGATTTGTTTGGCTAAACCAAATGCGGACATGCCATATAACAAACCAAAATTAATCGCTTTGGCGTTACGGCGTTGCTCGTGAGTCACTTCGGTTAAAGGAATACCAAAGACTTCGGCAGCAGTGGCTTTGTGGACATCTTCACCTTGTCTAAAGGCTTCTAATAAACGTTCATCTTGAGATAAATGCGCCATCAAGCGTAATTCAATTTGTGAGTAATCGGCAGCGACAAGTTGATAACCTTCGGCTGCAATAAATGCTTGGCGTATTTGTCGGCCTTCGGCGCTACGAATAGGAATATTTTGTAGATTCGGATCGGAGGACGATAAACGCCCTGTTGCAGCAACCGCTTGATGATAAGAGGTGTGTACTCGTTTACTGAGTGGATCAGCGAGTTGCGGTAACTTGTCGGTGTACGTGCCTTTGAGTTTACTTAACGCCCGATGTTCTAACAGTAGTGTCGCTAAAGGATGATCTATCTGTTCCAACACTGCTTCGCCTGTGCCGTATTGACCCGAAGCCGTTTTTTTGCCACCTGCAATCGCCAGTTTTTCAAATAACACTTCGCCTAATTGTTTTGGCGACGCTAAATTAAAGGCTTGTCCTGCAATGTCATGGGCTTGTTTTTCTAACACTAATAAACGCTCACCCATACTCTGACTGAGTTTTTGCAATTGGTTAAAATCAAGCAAAATACCCCGCGCTTCCATCTGTTGCAAAATTGGGGCAACGGGCATTTCTAAATCGTGAAATAAGTGATGCAACGCAGGTTGTGCCAATAACATCGGCATAAATACTTCTTTTAGGCGCAAAGTAATATCGGCATCTTCACAGGCATAATGACTGGCAGCTTCAATATCAACCTCATCAAAACACAGTTGTTTAACGCCTTTACCTGCTAATTCTTCAAAGGTCGTGGTTTGATAGTTAAGATAATGCTTGGCTAAATCATCCATATTATGACGAGTGGCGGTAGCATCTAAAACATAAGAAGCGAGCATGGTATCAAAGACAATACCTTGTAAATCAATACCATGATTGGCTAAAACATGAGTGTCGTATTTAAGATGTTGGCCGATTTTACCAATATGTGGATTTTCTAATAAGGGTTTCAGGTCGGCTAAAGTTTTGATACGGTCGAGCTGCTCAGGTGCGCCCAAATAATTATGGGCTAAAGGCACGTAATAGGCTTCACCCACGACCATACACACCGAAAAACCGACTATTTTGGCTTCTTTATAATTGAGGCTGGTGGTTTCGGTATCAAAAGCAAAGGCGCGTGCTTCGGTCATGCGCTCTAATAGTTGTTGCCATGCTACTTCGGTAGTAACGGTGTGATATTTAGTGGCTATGGGGGGCGGTGTGGGTGCTTCGTCGGCTTCAACCACAGGCAGAGCAGTGGCATCAATCGAGGCTAATAATCCATTAAACTCTAAGCGTTGATACAGTTCGGATAATGTCACTTTATCGGCGGACTGACGAATTAAGGCATCAGGATGAACTTTTAACGCTAATTGGCAATCAATGGTGGCTAGTTGTTGGCTGAGTGCCACTTGCGGCAAGCTATTTCTAAAGGTTTCGCCAACTTTGCCAGTAATTTTATCGGCATTGGCAATCAGATTGGCGATAGAGCCATATTGTTGCAACCATTTCACCGCCGTTTTTGGCCCTACGCCTTGCACACCTGCAATACCGTCGGAGGCATCGCCGACTAAGGCTAAATAATCAATGATTTGTGAAGGTTTAACGCCGAATTTAGCTTCGACACCTGCGTCATCTAAAATGGTGTCCATAAACGGATTGACGATGGTGATGCGGTCATTCACCAATTGCGTCATGTCTTTATCACCCGTGGAGATGATGACATCCCAACCGTGATTAGCCGCCTCAACCGCTAATGTTCCTAGAATATCGTCGCCTTCAATGCCGCGCTCTAAAATAACGGGCAAGCCTAAGCCACGCACAATGTCTTGTAAGGGGGCAAATTGGGCTTTCAGGTCATCAGGTGTGGGCGGGCGATGGGCTTTGTAATCGGCAGAAAGTTCATGTCTAAACGTTGCGCCACCTGCGTCAAAAATAACGGCGGCGTGCGTGGGTTGATATTGTTTGAGTAATTTATTGAGGGCGTTTAATGCGCCTTTAATTGCGCCTGTGGGTTGACCGTCTTTGGTGGATAACGGAGGTAAGGCAAAAAATGAGCGATAGATATAAAATGAGCCATCTACTAAGACGAGGGGTTTGCGCGACATGAAGGCGATCCACAAAAAGCGAGTGATTGTGGGGGATTATAACGTAGTTGGGGGGATTGTTCGCTTGGGTTTTGATTGCCTAAAACGTAGTTCTTAAAGTAGTCTTATTTCAGCATTTAGTGATATTTGATTAGGATGAGATTGATGTTTATAGGACATTTACCCGCAGGATATATCATTTCGCGGCTTTGGTTGGATAGAGCAAGTTATTGTCACATCAGTCATCAATCATTTTTAGTGGCAGGAATGTTGGGGGCAGTTTTTCCTGATATTGATATGTTTTATTTTTATCTGGTCGATCATCGACAACATCACCATCATCATTACCTAACGCATTATCCAATTGTCTGGTTTTCTTTGTTATTGCTATCATTGATTTGGCGATATTTGCGGCGCGACTCTCAAGCTGCGCTATGGTCGATAGTGTTTACATTGAATGCTTTTATTCATCTATTTTTGGATACCATTGTTGGTGATATCTGGTGGTTTGCACCTTTTGTAGATAAGCCCTTTGCCTTTTTTAATGTTCCTGCGTTATATCATCCTTGGTGGTTAAATTTCTTTCTTCATTGGTCTTTTGGGTTAGAGTTGATAATGGTTTTTGGCGCGATTTTGTTGTGGCGTAAGCATCGTCAAGTGATTAACTAAATTAAAAAAGCATGTCTTAAGACAAATCTGCATATGTCATAAACTGGGATATATTGGTAGAGCCTAAAGCAACTTAATATTCTTATGCGGGAAAAACGTAATTTAGCCAAGTGACTAGGTTTTTGTATTCTGAGGATTGGCTATCTAATAAACCAACAGCCGCATAAAGGCCAATACTGGGTGATCTTTGCCAAGCTAACCATGTAGCAACTTCGGCTTTGGCTTTTTTGTTGCCTTCAAATGTACGATTGGGTAGGGTTTGTATGACTGTTTGAGCATGAGGAAAAAGATCACATTTTACTGGGTCAATACACGCAGCAATCCAGCTTTCAATTGCGCCATCATGTTGATTATTAGGCATAATCCATACACCGATAGGGTTAAAGCCTGCATCAGAGTGACGAAAAATTAAACCACTTGAGTCATTTGATGCTTGGTTATCAAAATGATAGTCAAACGCTTTTAATCGCTGCGTGATAGTATCAAAGGTGGTGTGAAAGCTTTGCCCATCTTTGGCTTGGTCGGCATCAACAATTATAGCCAGTCGTTTAAGGGGCTTGCTTGCATCGGCTAAGTTTGGCAAAAAGTCTTCAAGTGCTTGATAAACGCCAGATTTGCCATTACCGCAACCATCATCTAACAAGTCTTCGGGTGTGGCAGGAAAAACATGAACTAATGACATTCCGTGTTGGTTGCAGAGTCGTTTAATGAATTTTTTATCAACCTCTCCTTCAACGATTAAAAGATTGGCGGAGTGATTCATTTTACTCATTATCTAACTTCCATGTCGGCTTGGGTAAAGCGTTGTAGTTTGGCTTCATCAAAAATAGTGGCAATAATTTTGCCATTATCACTGCTTTTAGCACTTCGTCCCATGCTAAATAATAATCCTTCTACATCCTCGCGTTTAGATGCAACCTCACTAAACGCTTCAATACAATCCCAGCTATGGGTTGTGGCAAATACTTGAATATTTAGGCGTTTTGCCATTTCAAAAATCAAACCCCAGACTTTTTCTTGTACGCTGTAATGGAGGCCGTTTTCAAATTCGTCGATCAGTAAAAAGCCGTCTTTGGCTTGGTAGATGTTAAGGGCGATTTGTAAAATACGTTGCATACCGTCACCAAGACTTTTCAGGGGAACGGGTTGAGCTTGACTTTGTAAACGAACAATCGCAGTACGTTCGCCTGTTACTTTGTTTTTATCTTGAATGAAAGCAACGCCTTGAATTGTTGGTTCAATAATACTTAAAGCATTTATTACTTCTTTTTCTGCATCAGTAAAAACAATAGAATCCCATTTTTCGGCTAATTCTTCTAGTTTAGGTAGTTGTGTTGGGGTAGAGCCGCAAGGAATATCTTCGGCTAAACCTGTTGTGAGAACATCAAAATTAGGCTCGTCAATCATGTAAACATGGCGGAATTTGCCATTAATAACAAAAAATGAGCGGATGATTTTCCGTTGCTTCCATTCTTTTTGAGCTATTTTAAATAATGATATAGCCTCTGGGTGGGATTGCTCAAATCCTGATTTATCACCATTCACAAAAACTAGAAATAAAGCATTATTGGGGTTTTTAAATTCACCAATGTGAAAAAAACTAGCATTATGTGGTTTTCTACCTGAAAAAAAATCTTTAAAGTAAACTTCTGATTTTGGATTCCCAACTTCATCATCGAATAGCTTAAATTTTTCCCCATGTTCCTTCGCTATTTCTTCCAACAAATGCCTATCCGCATTGCCCGCATAAATCCTCAACGCCTCCAACACCGAACTTTTTCCCGAATTATTTTTACCGACAATCAAATTAACCTGACCCAGCTTTTCAACTTCAAAGTCTTCTAGCATTCTAAAGTTTTGAATTTTTAATGAGTCTAAATGCTTAGTCATGGTGACTATAATCCTGTAAAAATCAGCAATTGCGTAGCAGTATATTGCACCTTACGTTAACTTATGCGGACGAACATGGCGAATTTAAATTGTTCTCAAATGCCTCTGAGTAATAATCTTCTAGCGTATCGTGAAAGCCCCAACCGATGTCAACGGTGTCCGTCACGGCTTTTTTAAATCGGCCTTGTAAGTCGTGTTCTAGTTTGTGTAAAAAAGCATATTTTAAGGCTTTTTCGTACATGCTTTCGATACTCATATAAAAAGCTTCATCAATATCGCCATATTGTTGGGTAAATGACACACCCATTTCAACATAAAACAGCATCAAATCAGCCACTAACAAGGGTGTGACAGCCGTCTTTTTAAAATTGGAGATGGCTTTTTTAGCGGCTGAGTAACGTAGTTGAGCAAAACCACGTTGAGGGAAAAACTCATGACGAATAATAGCTTTTTGTTGCTCGGCAATTTCTGCTTCAGATTGAGGATAAATCTGCATTAAATAAAATTGTTCTACGGCCTCTAGACTCATAAAAGAGGCAATTTCATCAATTAACACTTCCTTTGTTTTGGTCGCCAAGTGTTTTTTTAGAGCCACTTTTGATAGTTTGATTTTCTCGGTCATAAATTGTTTTACCATGATGGTTACTAAAAAAGATTCATTCGTAATTTTATGGAGAAGACATAGGTATTTATAAAGAACGAGCAGTAGTTGTCTTAATCACCCTAAACGTCAAATTTATCCTAGCTTCTTTCACTCGCGCCATTTTCGGCAAACTATGCAGCCAATAGCGTTGGGTTTGGTCTTTCATTACCAATAAGCTGCCATGCGCCAGCGTAAATTCAATCGTCTGATTTGTGCTTTTATGGCGTAATAAAAAGCGTCTTTCTGCACCAAAACTTAAGGAGGCAATAGCAGCATCTTGTACTAGCAACCCTTCATTATCACTATGCCACGCCATGCCTGTATTGCCATCATCGTATAAATTAACCAAACAGGAGTTATATCTTGCACCTGTTTTTTCTTCAATTAATAACTTTAATGCTAACAAGGTTTCTGTCCATGGTAATGCTTGTTTGGTCGTGCCTGAATACGTGTACGGATACGATTGATTACCATACCAAGCGACGCGACGGGTAGTCGTAATTAATTTACCGCGTATCAGTGCTTGGTCGTATTGCCACGCTGTTTCTTGCAGGAGTTTAGAGAAATAATCGTCGGCTTGTGTAGGAGAGAAAATTTCACCGTAATAATTAACCGTACCATCTTGTGTTAAGTGGTTGATGCTGGGGTCAGTCAAAAGCTCGGCAAATAAATCCATCGTGTCACTCACACAATAACGTCAGGTTGTGGTTCCGTTTGTGCCATTTCCCAAGCAATCATCGCCATTTTCCGTGTTATGCCCCAATGATAACCGCCCAGCGCACCTGAGGCTTGGATGACACGATGACAAGGAATAAGAAACGCGACAGGATTATCACCAATTGCCGAACCCACCGCTCGGGCGGCTTTGGGCTTATCAATTTGCGCTGCAATATCACCATAAGAACTCAGTTGTCCCAATGGGATTTTTAGCAAGCTCTCCCACACTTTCAGTTGAAAGTCGCTACCTTTTAAATGCAGCTTGATGTCTGAGCTTTCGTGCCAATCGTGTTTAAAAAGGGCTAATGCACTTTTTTGAATAGAGTCCTGCTGTTGTTGATAACAAGCATTGGGAAACTTATGGGATAGTTCACTCAAAGCCAGCACCTCATCATCATAAAACGCTAAATGACAAATGCCTTTATCAGTAGAAGCGACTAAAACCTCGCCGAACAAAGTGTGCTCAAAGCTATAGCAAATGGTCAACAGTGCCCCACCATTTTTATATTCGGCAGGAGTCATGCCTTCAATAGTGATAAATAAATCATGCAAACGGCTTGCACCCGATAAACCTGTATCCATTGCCGTTTCTAATAATGACGCTTGATTTTTGAGTAAGGTTTTGGCGTGGGCAAGGCTGATGTATTGCAAAAATTTCTTTGGGCTAGTGCCTGCCCATTCGCTAAACAGTCGTTGAAAATGGAAAGGCGAAAGGTGAACGTGTTGGGCGATGTCATCAAGCGTGGGTTGTGCTTGAAAGTTTGTTTGAATGTAGTCGATGGCGGTAGCAATACGTTGGTAATGGCTGGGCATGATGATTGCTCACTAGGTTTCATGGCCTCATTATTGATGAAAGCAAGGCAACACGCCCACCCGAAACTTGCTGTGTTTTTTACGATAAAGTAAGTCGGATGAAATTTACTTAGCTCAACCCGCCCGTTGCCAAAATACAGGATTAATCTCCGCGCTTTTATCATCCATCGACAACCAAACTTGTCCTTGCTCAATAGTGCATTGGAGTTGCATCGTTCGTTCAACCATACTGGCCAAGAAGGTGCTTTCAGCTTGGCTAATGCTAATCACGGTTAAATTATTAAAACGCGTCAGTTTGTCGCTGATTTTTTTCCACCAAACATCTGCGCTACTGCCGCCATAGGTAAACAGAACTACTTGTTCGGCACGGCCACAGGCTTTACGAATACGCTTTTCGTCGGGTTGACCCAAATCAATCCATAGTTCGATTTCGTCACGCAGGTTTTTTTGCCAAATATCAGGTTCATCATCGGCACTTAACCCTTTAGTGAATTGCAGGGATTCACTGGCATAAATCGCAAAAGCCAACACGCGAATCATCATGCGTTCATTGGTTTCGGAAGGATGTTGAGCAATCGTCAGCGCGTGGTTTTGATAATAGTTTCTGTCCATATCGCTAATTTGCAATTCGGCTTTAAAAATCGTGGACTTGAGAGCCATGCGCTGTACCTGTCGAAAATTGGGAGTGAAACAAATAGCCGCGTAAAATAACAGAAAAACGGCAGTACAGTGTCAATTAAGATAAACTATGGGATTGTAACCCGCTTTTTGATTGGCCAATTTTTAATGACTGAACCTTTAATTTCCTCCCCCGAAATCTCTGTCGCCATAGCGAGCCCTACCTTTAACGAACTAGGCTTACAGACTTCCTTATTAACAGCCATCAATGCCTTGGGCTATCAACAGCCAACACCGATTCAACTGGCGGCTATTCCTGCGATATTACAAGGTCGAGATGTGGTGGCAGGGGCAGAAACAGGTTCGGGCAAAACAGCGGCTTTTGCTTTGCCGTTATTACAACGATTCAGTACCACTCCTAGCACCGCCACACGATCAATGGGTAATCAAGTTCGAGCCTTAATTATTGCACCGACGCGTGAGTTAGCCGTGCAAATTGGCGAAGCGATTGCAGCGTATGGCCAATATCAACAACCTGCGTTAAAAGTGTGTACCGTGTTTGGTGGTGTTGGCTTAAATCCGCAGTTATTAGCCTTGCGGGGTGGTGCGGATATTGTTGTGGCAACAACAGGCCGATTATTAGATATCGTGCAACATAACGGTATAAAGTTTGATATTTTAGAAACGCTAGTTTTAGACGAAGCCGATAAAATGCTCGGCTTAGGTTTTAGTGATGAGTTAAATCAAATTTTAGCGTTATTACCCAAAAAACGGCAAAATTTATTGTTTTCGGCGACTTTCCCTCCTGAATTAAGCTTTTTAATTGCTAAGTTATTAAAAAATCCCGTCGAAATTAATATTGCTAAGCGCGATGACTCGTTGATTGAACAGCACGTTTATACCGTTGAAGCCGAACGTAAAAACGCACTGTTGATTCACTTGATTCAAACGGGCGATTGGCAACAAGTGTTGGTGTTTGCCAGTGCAAAAAACACCTGTAATCGTTTGGTGTTAAAGTTAGAAAAAGCAGGCATACAGGCGGCGGCATTTCATGGGGATTTAAGCCAAAGTGCGCGCAACAATGCCTTGCGAGATTTTAAAGCACGGCAGATTCGGGTATTAATTGCCACCGATGTCGCCTCGCGTGGGATTGATATTGAACAATTACCCTATGTCGTTAATTTTGATTTGCCGCGTTCGCCGAATGATTATATTCATCGTATTGGCCGTACAGGACGTGCAGGGCAACAAGGCCAAGCGATTGCCTTAATTTGTCCTGATGAATACGCGCATTTTCAATTGATTGAAAAACGAATGAAAAAACGCTTGCCGCGTGAACAAGTGGCAGGGTTTGAAGTGGGTGAAATTTAAGCAATTCTTACTCGGAAATTCCGCTACAATGGCCACACGAACAGTAATACAGGAGACAGGTTATGAGTCTTAGTGAACGGCAATTCCGCATTCAAGAAGAAAACATTCCTCAACAGGCACATCTGGCACTCAAAAAAGCGCAACAGGATGCTCTTGATGCAGGTTATAGCGTGCTTACAGTGCGTCAAAATGTCTTAGTCGAAATATCTCCTGATGGTAGCAGTCAAGTACGCAAACAGCTTAGTGAGTCTGTTCGTGTTGTGCGTGGACAGAAAATAAAACGTGCATCTTAAAACACCGCGCCTGCGTATGTTTGCAGGCCCAAATGGTTCAGGTAAAAGCACCATTAAAGAGGTCATTCCTGCACATTTGTTAGGTGTGTACTTAAATGCCGATGATATTGAAAAACAGATTAGACAGACGGGGCAGTGTGATCTTGCTGTCTATATAAAAACAGCTTCGGCACAAGACGCTATTCTCTACTTTCAAGCCTCCGCTTTTTTGTTGAGTGCTGGCTTAGAGCAGCAAATTCAACACATTAAGGCGCAAGGTCAGCTCCTTGATTTTAGTAGTGTTGCTATAAACTCTTATTTTGCTTCGGTATTGGTTGATTTTTTGCGTCGTCAATTACTCAAAGAAAAGATCTCGTTCAGCTTTGAAACGGTGATGTCTTCAAAAGACAAAATTGAATTTTTAAGGCTCGCACAGCAACAGGGATTTAGAACTTATCTGTACTTTGTTGCTACGGCTGATCCTGAAATCAATATTTCGCGTGTGGCTTATCGGGTAAAAATGGGCGGACATCCAGTGCCTCCCGATAAAATTGTTCAACGCTATTATCGCTCATTAAATTATCTGATAGATGCAGTTACCTATGCGAATCGTGCTTATCTTTTTGATAATTCAACGGATAGTGACTCGGTATTGTTGGCAGAAATTACCGATGGTGTCGAGCTGGAGTTAAAAGTGGATACTGTTCCGCAATGGTTTAAAACGGCCATACTGGATAAATTTTAGCATTAGGAAATAATATGTCTGTTTATACGCAATTATCTTTAACGGATATCCAACAGTTCGCCAATCAATACAACCTAGAGATTGTCAGTTGCCAACCGATTCAAAGTGGCATCGAAAACAGTAATTATTTTGTGCAAAACAACGATGGCCGCGAATTCGTATTAACGCTGTTTGAAGAATTAAATGCCGAAGAAGCCGCCTTTTTAGCACCTTTATTACAGCATTTACAACAAGCAGGCGTCTCTGTTGCCGCGCCATTAACAGCGAGTAATGGTCAATGCTTGTTAACACTGAAAGGTAAACCGGCACAACTTGCACAGCGTATTGTGGGGACACATCCTCAACCTGTCACGGTGGCACAATGTACGGCGATGGGCAAGGCGTTAGCGACCTTGCATCTGGCACTAAAAAAATACCCGTTAAAACGTCATAACGCACATGGCCTAAAATGGTGGCAGGCAGAAGCGAAAAAAGCGCGTGCGAAAATGACGGCCATTGAGCAATTATTGTTAGATACAGTGTTAGACGATTTTGAAGAAACCATTGAAGACTTTGATGATCTACCGAAAGGCTTAATTCACGGTGATTTATTCAGAGATAACACGCTGTTTGATGGCGATCAATTAACCGTGATTTTAGACTTTTCCGAAGCGGGTAAAGATTATTGGTTATTAGATATCGCGATTACAGTGAATGATTTTTGTAGTGATTGGCCGAATGTCAGCTTCAATCCTGAGTTATACCAAGCGTTTATTGACGCTTATCAACAAGTCAGACCATTGACCGACGACGAGCATGAAGTATTGCCGACGTTTTTAGCGATGGCGGCCACCCGCTTTTGGTTGTCTCGTTTGAGTGTGGCGCGTCGTAATGCCGACGAAGGGCGAGTGGGTGATAATGTCTTACAAAAAGACCCGCAAGAAATGCTCAACATGGTAAAAGCGCGTTTGGCTTAAGCAAAAATCCGCTAAAATAACGGGGTTTACGCAGGTTGTCGAAACTAGCGATAACTGCGTAAGTCCTAGAGCATGTTCAATTAACCCACGTTTGGAAAATCCCTCATGGTCAACATCGGTCAACTCAACAGCCTTGAAGTGGTGGGTCAGTTCAAACAAGAATGGCTCTTAGAGGGCGGTAAGTTTGGCGATATTCCCCTTGCCAAAACACATGCACAACCTGACATTCGTATTGGCCAAATGGTTGACGTACTGGTCTATATCGACAATGAAGGCTATTTAACCGCAACAACACACCCGCCTAAGGCGCAAGTGGGTGAAATTGCATGGTTGCAAGTGGTTGATGCCAATGCGGAAGGTGCATGGTTAGATTGGGGTGTGGACGAAGATTTATTTTTGCCGCGTAGTGAACAACAAAGCCCTGTTGATATGAATCGTTATTGCATGGTGCGTGTGTTGTTTGATGAGAAAAAAGGCTTATATGCTTCATCCTATCTCAATGATTTCTTAAAAGATGAAGCCTCTGAATTTGAGCAAGGCCAACAAGTTTCTATCATGATCGGTAATGCCACTGACTTGGGCTACAAAGTCGTGATTAATCATCAATATTGGGGTTTATTGTACGCCAACGAAGTCTTTCAACCGATTTACAAAGGCCAAGTCATGGCAGGTTACATCAAAAAACTGCGTGAAGATCAGCGTTTAGATGTGTCCCTTGCGCCATTTGGTTTTGCCAAAGTAGCCAGCATCACCGATACAATTTTAGCGAAGTTAGCCGAACATAACGGCTTTATTGCCCTCAGTGATAAAAGTAGCCCTGATGATATTTACGATGTTTTTGGTGTCAGTAAAAAAGTCTTTAAACAAGCAATCGGCATACTGTTTAAACAACGCAGTATTGTTATTGAGCCAATGGGCATTCGTTTGGTTTAAGATGATAAGACAAAAATCATACTTGACCTAGTGGCTAGCAATTCGGCACATTACGTGATTGCCTTCTCAGGTGCTTAAAAACGGCATTTTAGGCGACAATCACCCGAATTACTCCAGAACTTCTAGGCTTTAGACAGAATGGCCAAAAATAATAAACCTCAGCAAACCTTAAAAATCGCCTTTTTAGGCGGTCGAGGCAGCGGAAAAACGACGTTAATGGCCAGTTATTTAGGTCATATGGCGAGTCATCGCTGGCAAAAAGAACATAAATATTATTTAGGCTCGCCCGATTCAGCCGATTCCAAACGTTTGAACAGTCAGTTTCAAGGTTTATGTGATGGCTATTTTCCTGAAGCAACGGTTAAACGCGCGACTGCTTACCGTTTTCACATGCACGTCCAAGATTGTGATGGTGTCCCTTTAGAAATCCAATGGCTTGATTACCCCGGTGAATGGTGGGAGCGTGAGCCAATGGACGCCAAAGAGCGTAAACAGCGTGACGAAGCCTTGCGTAATATGATGCAAAGCCAAGTCTGTTTTTTAGTGATTGATGGTGCAGAGCTAAAAAAACATGGCGAAAAGTATTTACGCTCGTATCTTGCCCACATGACCAACGAAATCGCTAACTTGTTACGGCAAAATAACAGCAAAAAACGCAGTAAACAATTGCGCGACATGGTGTGGATTTTGGCGTTAAGTAAAGCCGACTTGTTAGAAAAGAATGTCACCGCAGGCGACTTTGCCGATTTTGTTAATCGTTATGCTTCCGACCAAATCCATGCCTTGCGTCAGCGTCTAGGGGAGGCAGGTTGCCCATCGTTGGGGATGAATTACCTATTGTTTTCATCGGTGTTGGGAGTTGGTCAAAAAATTGTTGATATTCATCAAACCATTGGCTTGGATTTAATAGCACCGTTGGCATTACGAACCCTCTTAGAAAAAGAGCTGCAAAATTTTGAGCAATCCGCGATCTTAAAACGCATTTTTGCGGGTAGTGCGGATCGTGGGGCTTTACCTGCGGTATTTGGCATGTTACGGCAATGGTTGGCAAAATGGCCAGAGCGTTCGACGCGTGAATTGGCAGATTTATTATTTTCCCGCGCAGAAACGTGGCTCCATAGTCGAGCAGGTGATTTACAGCAAGAACTGAGTGTGCAGCAACAAGCGGGTCACTCCTTGCAAGCCGCCGAAGCGTTATTAAAAATCGCCTTACGCAAGCCCGAAAACCAAAAGTACTATTATGTCCCTTTGCTACGAGTAAATAGCCATGAGTCCGCGGCCTGAAAGCGTTATTTTTATTGATAAACAATTGGTTTGGATGACCTGTGGTGTTGAAGTGGGTTATCAGGTATTGCTCGCACCCAGAACATCAGGCGTAGAGTGGTTGGATGTGTTAGAGCAAGCATTTCCACATTTTGAAATTGGTGGGCAGCAATTACGTGCCGCTGAAGTGACGTATGAGGGAGGGCGAGCAATGGCCGTCGCCTTTTTTGATCCCAGTCATTGTGACAGTAGTTCGCGACCGATTAAACATTTTATGCTGTGGTTAGATGTTGAACCTATGGTATTTGATAAAGCAGCGACGGTGTCAGTGCCTGAACTCATGCAGCAATTAGCTCCCGCATTTTCCGTGATTTTAGATGCCTCACGGTATATTTCCGAGCCAGATATTTGCCGACAAGCATGGGAAAAGCAGAGTGAGAGAAGTTTGCGTTTAGCCTTTTCGGGTAAAAATACGCCTGTTAAAAATACAGGTGCTAAATCCTCAACGGTTAAAAGTAACCTCTCAATAGATGCGTTGAGTAGTGATGACGAAGAAGCCTTAGTCTTTCCCAAAAAGTTTATGGTAATGGCAATCGTCATGGTGGTGCTAGCGATAATTGCGGCATTGTTTCAAGTGTTTGGTTTGGCGTGATGGCATGTCTCGTTAGGTCTGAACCACGCGACTAAACTCCGTGACCATCGCGACTTCTACACGATTACGCCCATTTTCTTTCGCTTGGTAGAGTAGGTTATCTGCCGTTCTTAACAGTTTTTGTGGGGTCATGAGCATTTTCGCGGTTGCTGTTGCTGCGCCAATGCTGATAGTTAGCGTGTGATTTTCTGCCGCGGAATGCACGATTCCTAATGCTAGTATGCGCTGGCGAATACGTTCGGCGACTTGTTTCGCGCCGTCAATATCGGTTTCAGGTAGAATCACCACAAATTCTTCACCCCCATAACGTGCAACAATATCGCTCGGACGTTGCACTGATTCAGCAAGCGTTTGCGCCACATATTGCAGGCATTTATCACCTTGTTGATGGCCATAAATATCATTGTATTGTTTGAAAAAATCGATATCTAATAATAAGATGGATAAATAATGACCTGTTCGGATGGCGCGTTTCCATTCTTGTGCTAAACGCTCATCAAAACAACGTCGATTCGCAATGCCTGTCAGCCCATCTTCTAAACTTTGCCGTTGCAGTTCTTGATTAGCCAATTGCAGAGCTTCTTCAATATGTTCACGCTCGATGATTTCATGTTTGAGTTTTTTATTGATGGTTTCAACGGCAACCATGCGCTCTTCAATCATTTCTTCAAGAATTAAATTAAAGGTTTTTAGTTCGTCTTGTTGGCGATTCCAACTGGTCATTAACTCGGCAAATTGGCGGCTTAACTTGGCAATTTCATCACGACCAGAAAGTTGAGGAATAGCGAGGTTTTCACCCCGTTGAATTTGCGTGATGGTTTCACCCAATGCTAATAACGGTAAAATCAAACGACGTGCGGACAGCCATGTCAATAGCCAACAACAACAGGCCATCAAAATACTCCAGCCTAAGAGCTGAGGTAAGAGATGGAGGGGTAATTCATTCAGCATCAGTAGCAATGCAAATAACAGTTGTACTGAAATAAACACAGAAATAGCAACAGTAATGCCCAGTCGTTGCCGAAAACTACCTGTGATTGCTTGATTTAAGATGTTCATTAGCCATTGTAAAAGCACGTTTGCGCCTACGATTAATCATGTTTAGGCTGACTATTATCTGCGCGAATTCTTTAGGCTTGATGACAGTGGGAATAATTCTTACTTTACACACCCATAAATCGCTTCTGCCATTTGGACTAATCCCGCGCTATAACTGGTTGCACGCGTAAACGATTCATCGACCATCACATAACGTCCTGTATCACCAAAAATCTGATTGGCTAAGTCTTCATCAAACTGAGGTTCGGCCAATAAGCAACGTAATTGCTGTTGCTGCACTTGTTTTTTTAAGCTGAGTAAATGTTTTAGTCCTGATTTTTGCTCAGGACTAATGCTAATACTACCGCGATATTGCAAACCAAAACTGGCTTCTAAATACTGATAGGCATCGTGATAAGCAATATATTGCCGATGCGGTAACTTCGCAAATTTGGCTTGAATCGGTTGTAAGCTTGCCTTTAGGTTTTTCGCGAAATTGAGCGCATTCTGTTGATATTTAGCTGCATTTTTAGGACGTTGTTGACCGCGAGCATTGGCTATCGCATGAGCTAAAGTAATCGCATTATCGGGCGATAACCATAAGTGGGCATCTAAGGTATTGGCTTGAGGTAAATTCGTTTCTAGGTTACGCCATGTTAAACGTTTGCTGGTAGGCAAGGTTTCTAAACTCAAATTTTTGCTATTGTTTTTTAACAGCGCGCGCAAAAATGTTTCGTGAGATGCACCAACCCAAATTACTAATTCCGCTTGTTGTAGGCGTAAACGCTCCGAAGGACGCAGTGCATAGTCATGTGCCGAAACCCCATCCGCTAATAATTGTTGCGGTTGCTCAATGCCGCGAGTGACTTCATTGGCAATTAAGGTTAACGGTTTGATGGTGGTAATAATGGCGGCAGAGCTCACCGTGTTAAAACTCAACAACAGCACAAACAAAAAGAATTTCATAGGGACAAACGACTACAAGCGCGTAGGAGTAGATAATATGTTATATTGTTACATTATTAACATGATTTACCAAGTGTCTTTATGAAACAAGATGCCTTTAACCCTCATCGTCATGAACATTGTATTCATGATGCCCTCCATTCGGCTGAAGCCTTATGCTCTGAACGAGGAGTGCGTTTAACGGCCATTCGTAAACGTGTTTTAGAATTGGTGTGGGCAAGTCATCAACCGTTAGGTGCGTATGCCATTTTAGATAAGCTGACCGCCGAAGGTCACAAACCTGCGCCACCGACCGTGTATCGCGCTTTAGAGTTTTTATTAGAACAAGGTTTGATTCATCGCATCGCTTCACTCAATGCCTTTTTAGGGTGCGTGCATCCGACACAACAACATTTGGCCTGTTTTTTCTTGTGTCAACAGTGTGGCAATGCCGAAGAATTAGATGATAGCAGCACCTTACAGCAAGAAATTACCGCCCATGCGCAGCATTTAGGTTTTAGTGTGCGCCAGCCGATTTTAGAAGTGACTGGCTTATGCAAACACTGCCAAAATCTGCCGAATAATTAGGGTTAGTGTGATGAGTGATATTCTACTAACGCTCGATAATATTGGTTTAGTTCGTGATGAGCGAGAGATTCTCAGTCGTATCCAATTAACGGTGGCGCGTGGCGAAATCGTCACGTTGATTGGCCCTAATGGGTCGGGTAAATCCTCTTTAGTTAAAATTGCCGTTGGATTGCTTCGTCCTAATACGGGGACGCGTCACTTATTGCCAAATATCAACATTGGCTATATGCCACAAGCTCTCAAATTAGATAAATCCCTGCCTTTGTCAGTTCAGCATTTTTTACAGTTAACCGCACATCGTCCCAAAGTCCCACAAATTTTAACAACTTTAGCGGAAGTGGGCGTTGAGCGATTATTAAAGAGTTCGGTGCATTCCTTATCGGGCGGTGAGTGGCAACGCGTACTATTAGCGCGGGCATTATTACAACAACCTGATTTATTGGTACTTGACGAACCGATGCAAGGCGTTGATTTAACGGGGCAAGAAGAGCTTTATAACTTATTAGCGGATGTGCCCAAACGTCATAGTTGTGGCATTTTAATGGTCTCGCATGATTTACATTTAGTCATGGCGGCCACGGATAAAGTCATTTGCTTAAATGGTCATATTTGTTGCGAAGGTCATCCTGAAGCGGTCAGCACACATCCTGAGTATTTGCGGTTGTTTGGTTGGCAGGGTAGTAAAGGTTTGGCGGTTTATAGTCATCACCATGACCATCAACACGATGCTAATGGCTGTGTGAAGTTGTAATAAACCCTCACTCTAACTCTCTCCCTCGGGGAGAGAGGACTAAAGACACTATGTTTTAGCTCCCTCTCCCTGAGGGAGAGGGCTGGGGTGAGGGCTAAGAGTTAAAGGATAAAAATATGTGGGAATTATTATGGCCTGCGTGGTTGGGCGGTAGCCTAGTAGCTTTGGTCGCTGCGCCATTAGGGTGTTTATTAGTGTGGCGACGGTTAGCATATTTTGGCGATAGCTTATCGCACGCCACTTTATTGGGTGTCGGTTTAAGTATTTGGCTGCATGTACCTGTGTGGGGCGGTATTGTCACGGTTTGTGTGTTATTGGCGTTGTTATTGGCGAGTGTCTTGGGGCGGCCACAATTACCATCGGACGCGTTGTTATCGTTATTATCAGCCTCAACATTAAGCGCAGGTTTGGTGGTCATTAGCCAACAACAAGGTGTACGTGTGGATTTGCTGAGTTTTTTGTTTGGTGATTTACTCAGTCTCAATAGCCATGATTTACCCTTATTGGTGCTAGTCTTAATCAGTGTTTTAGCGGTCTTAGCAGTTTGTTGGCGTGATTTAGTATTAGCCGCCATTGATGAAGATTTGGCGGCGGTGGAAGGCTTACCCGTCTTACGTTTACGCGTATTATTGCTGTTATTATTAGCCTTAGTGATTACGGTGGCGATGAAAGTGGTCGGTAGTTTATTAATTACCGCGCTGTTAGTGATTCCATCATTGGTGGCGCGGCCATTGGCCAGTAATCCACATGGTATGGCATTATTAGCCGCATTTGCAGGTATGGTGTCAGTCAGTGGCGGTTTGGTGAGTAGTTTTTATTGGGATACTCCCGTCGGGCCAAGTATTGTCTTGGTGGCGGCGTTATTATTTACACTGGTACAGTTAGCGACAGTGCTAAAATTACGAATGGCATAATGAATCCTGTTGGTAGGGGCGAAAAATATTTCGTCCTCATGATTGAAGAATTAACTCCTATAGAAAAAGAGAATTGTTATGGGCGCACAGTGGAAAGCAAAACATAAAGAATTAGCTTCTAATGCCAAAGGGCGTATTTTTGGCAAACTCTCGAAAGAAATTACGGTTGCTGCCCGTGCTGGTGCAGACCCAAGCATGAATCCGCGTTTGCGCTTAGTGGTTGAGCAAGCAAAAAAAGCATCAATGCCGCGTGAAACTTTAGAGCGTGCCATTAAAAAAGGAGCAGGACTCGCAGACGGTGGCGTACATTTTGAAAAGCTAACCTATGAAGGTTTTGCGCCGCACCGTGTCCCAATCATTGTTGAGTGTTTAACCGATAATATTAACCGCACGATTTCCAGTATTCGCGTGTTGTTCCGTAAAGGACAATTAGGCGCTTCGGGTTCGGTCGCGTGGGATTTTGACCATTTAGGCATGATTGAAGCCGCACCTACATCAGCCAGTGCCGATGCAGAAATTGCCGCTATTGAAGCAGGCGCAGAAGATTTTGAAGCCATTGAGAACGGCGAGACACTATTTTTTACCGCGTTAACCGATATGGATGCCGTCAGTCATGCCTTGCCGAACTATGGCTTTGTCGTTCACTCCGCAAAATTTGGTTATCGTCCGAAAAATCCCGTGACGCTGACCGATGCAGAACGTGAAGAAGTTGAAGCATTTTTAGATGCGATGGATAGCGATGATGATGTTCAGCATGTGTATGTTGGCTTGTAGGGGTGAATTAATTCATCCATCGCAAACAAAAGGCGGAGAAATCCGCCCTTACATAGGTGTAGAAGATGTCCGATTTTCAAGCAATAGAAGCCGTCGTTAATATCTATTTCAAAGCCTTGTATGAAGGTGATGCCGATCGGCTTCTTGATGTTTTTTTGCCAAAAGCTGAGATTTTTGGCTATTACGAAGGTGAGTTGGTGATGCTCAAATTAGCGGAGTACATCAATATCCTAAAACGTATGTCGCCACCGAATACTATTGGTGAAGATTTTGATATGAAAATTACGCATATTGATATCGTTGCTGATATTGCCCACGTTAAAACACAATATTTATATCAGGCATTAAATTACGTCGATTATCTGTCGCTACTCAACATTGATAATGAATGGAAAGTGGTTAACAAAACCTTTCATCATGATTGATCTGTGAGATTGACAGCATAAAACCCCGAATTAGCTATTGACCAACAATACTTTGTTAGACATTATCAAGCCACTATGAACTTAATTATTTGTCCTTCCGTCCGAGTCAAGAGTGTGCTGCGAATTGCGGCAGTATGGCACTCGTCTCTATTCTGGCGGTCGGGATAGTTGAATTAAGTCATACACCCTCAAAGGCCGCTAATAGCGGCCTTTTTTGTTTTTAGCGTTTGGTTTTGTCAATCATCAATGAAAGGAGAGAAGCGGTGGACACAGAACCCCCACAGAGCCAATTAATTAGTCGGTATGTCTTATTGGTTTTCATTTGGTCAACCACGCCCTTAGCGGTGGTATTAAGTATTCGTGAGTTTCATCCCATGTGGTCGTTGGCAATTCGTTTTGCCTTGTCTGCGCCCTTTGCAGGCTTGTGTTTATGGTTAATGAAGGAGTCGTTACCCTTAACACGTGCAGCGTTTAGAAGCTATTTAGCAGGGACATTAAGTTTATTTGGCGCGATGATTTTTACCTATTTAGGCGCGGCTTATTTGCCGTCGAGTTTGATTTCTTTATTATTTGGTTTAGCCCCGTTATTGGTTGGTTTATTGGCGCATGGCATTTTTCGTACGCAATTATTACGTGCCGAGCAATGGCTAGGTTTATGTATGGCGTTTGCGGGTTTATTAGTGATTTTTGGCCACAGCAACAATGAAGCGCACCCGCAAGGCTTAGGTATTTTGTATATTATGATTGGTGTGAGTTGTTATGTTGGCTCGGTGTTTTGGTTAAAACATGAAGATTCAGGTATTCATCCGTTGGCGCAAACAACAGGAGCTTTGATTTTGTCGGCGATAGCAATGGTATTCGTCTTACCTTTTTATTGGGATAAAATGCCAACGCACTTACCCAATGTCGTCACGATTAGCGCGATTATGTATAGTGTGATGATGGCTTCGGTGGTGGCGATGTTTTGCTATTTTTATTTAGTCCAACATCTTCGCCCTGCAACAGTTTCGCTGACGACGATGTTAACGCCTGTGTTAGCCTTGATTTGGGGCTTTTGGCTCAACAACGAACGTTTTACTCAGTTTACGTGGATGGGTATGGCCGCGATTATGATGGGCTTAATGGCCTATTTTATCCGAGATATAAACGTATTGTGGCAAAAAGCCTAAGTATTCAGGCATGATTAAAGGGTGGTTTCCACCCTTTTTTAAGCGTATTAATTTCAACTTATCGTATGAATACCACCGTTGAGAGGATTGACGCGAATCAATTATGACGACTCTTTCATAATTTCATCTAAAATGTTAAAACGATCACAGTATTATGGATTGTTATAAGAAATAGCGACAGGATTGTTCGATGTGACATTGGGTACTAGCAGCTTTTTATTTGATTGGCGATTATGACAAAAAACCGCTCCAACACCTTAGACTTGTCGCTACCCGCACGCGATAGGGCACATTTGACCTTAGTGAAGCATAACAAAGCACAAATGCAGTTATGGGTTAACGCTTTGCCAATTATGAATGCCTCAGAATGTGGCAAACAGCTGTATCAAACGATTAGCGAGTTAGTCTGTCTGCATATTGAAGAAGATTTACGTTTTGAGTTGTTAGAAGTTCTTCAGCCCACGATCCGTAATTTAATTACCGCACTCGAAAAACATACCTTAAATCAACCCCTATTATTAGCGATTCAAGGACGACGAGTTTTTGCCCTCATCTTGGCATTACGTCGTCAATTGGCATTAAATTATAAAGCGATAGCCACAGAAACACTGCGTAAATTACAAGGCCGTGTCGGTTTTATGGATTTTGGACGCAAGGGCGCACAGTTATTAGCGGCAACGGCTATTCAGCGTATGATGGCGGAGCTTCAATGTTATCTCTTGGATTGTTTTCGCCAATATGAAGAAACACCCGCAGGCATTTGGACAGACTTACACCGATTGATACGGGTAGCGGAAGCGCAAGGCTTAGTCGATATTGCTATCAAAACAGGATTAAATCATCAAGATATCACCAGTATTCGCCAAACGTATTTGGCAACTGTGCTGTTGTCTGCCAGTCAAACACACAAACTTCGCCCGTCAGAAATGGAGTCGATCTATCAACAGAGTCAAGAATGGGCAAAGTTACTCACTTTAAACACAACGGCAAAAGGGAGTTTGTTGGTTTGTAACATGGATGATATCTCACCTCAATATCATCATCGGGTGACCACCAGTTATGACAGTTGGTATGTACATGCTGCAACGTTAGCAGACTATTTTGAACGGCAAATGATAGAAGCCACACATTCGTTGCCATTAAGTTTACTCACACATTTGTATGAAACATGGCGTGTTGCTAGAGACCGCATGTTTGAGCGCACCGTGTGTCATAAAAATATTTTGTTATGTGTCGGTATGTCTTCTGCGCATTATTATGTCGGTGGACAAACGCCCTTTAAAATAGTGGTCAAAGGCGAAGAAAAAGTAGATGAAGTCAAACAGCCCGCATTTTTATTTGGTTTAGAAGAAGACAAAGTTGTTGAGGAGCAACCTGACGCGTGGCAAGTGTGTTATGGCACAGTCAAAGGGATTGACCAAGAAACAGACGATGAAGCTCAGCAGCCTGTAGTCCCGACCATGACCTATATGCCTTATCGGGTGACGGCAGTGAATCGTTGTCCTGCGGGTTATGGCATTGTTTGGGCGGAGACGCCACCACCTGCATTACGGGTGGGTGAAATCATTGGTATGAGCGAAAAACGTGGCGAAGGTTGGGGTGTTGGCGTTTTGCATTGGCTACGGCAAACATCAAATAAAACGTTTGAGGCAGGCGTAGAACTGCTGGATGCTCATCCGAAACCGTGTGGTGTTTGTTTAGTCAAAAATGGTAAGCCGACCAGTGATTACATGCGTGGATTCTTAATTCCTGAAATGGAAGTATTAGAAAGACCAGCAACGTTAATTACCATTAATTCTGGTTTAACCACTCATAGTATGGTGCAAATCAGTATCAATGGTCAGGAAGTCATGGCACAGCTAACCAAACAAGTGTTAGCCACACAAAGTCTCAGTCAATTTGAGTTTGCCTTGCTGAGTGATAAACCAAAAGACGATGACGATGATGACGAGTTTAATAGTACGGCAAAAATGTGGGCGAAAGTATAATTAATCTGCACTGAGCCGATAGCGGCTAGGCGTATCCCCCGTCCATTTTTTGAAGGCACGGGTAAAGTTAGCCGCATCGGTATAACCTAAATGTTGCGCGACTTGTTCGATCGTTAAATTGGTATTTTGAATTAGCTTAATCGCATCGCGCTTACGGGCTTCATCTAACAATTGTTGATAACCTAAACCGACTTGTTGTAGTCGACGTTTTAGCGTGCGCGAAGACATAAATAAACGTTCGGCCACGGCTTCTAAATGTAGATATTGTCCTTGAGTTTGACTGAGTATTGCTCGAACTTGTGCCGCTAAATCATCATGTTTATCAAATAAAGCCAGTTCACGTTCACACTGTTCAACGGCTAATTGTGCGGCAACAGGATCAGCCATGACTAAGGCTTGTTCTAAAAACGCACGCGGAAAGCGTAATTGATTGGCGGCTCGATTAAAGAAAATCGGCGGTAGGCGATCTTTAATCGCGGCATAATAACTGGGCTCAGGAAAGTCAAAATGAATTTCACCGTCTTGTAAGCCGTTGCCCGTAATAAAGCTACCTGCACGCGCCAAGCTTAGTAATAAACTTTCAAAAACGAATTGTCTTAAAATGCCAACAGGATGATTAGTGCTGGCTTCAACAATGGCAAAATCGCCTTCAACAGAGAGGCGAAAACTCATTAATACGGTGCGTAAACGAACAAAACGTTCGGCGAGTTTAATGGCCTCTGCTAGGTTGGCGCAGCTCATCACGCCATAGCCTAAAAAGCCATGTGAAGTGACGGGGGTTCGTAAACCAACTTCGTAACCGAGGGCAGGGTCTTTACTCAAATAAAAGCTATTCATGAGAATAAACAAAAATTGAGCGGGGGTGATGCGATGGTCTGGCTTGTCAAAGACACTATCGGCTAAACCTGAGCCTGCTAATACTTCCGTACGACTAAAGCCTTTTTCCGCCATAATATTTAACAGCACTCGCGGATAAGCGATGGGTATGGCGGGTTTGTTCGGGTCGAGGTCGTTTTTCATCAAAGATTCTTTTGCGTCGTTTATGTGCGAGTAAACACCCTAAAATAAAGGTATTTACTCGCAACAGTTTAACTTATTTAAACTTCACCATCTGCACCATATCCGCAGGCTCAGTCTGTGGATGCTCGGCCGCCATCACTTCATCAGGTTTTTCTTCGTGGTAGCCGCAACTGACACACTCTACCCATTCCTGCTCGGTTTCGCTGTCTTTGCACCAACGAATGACATCTTGCTGCTGGCATTTTTTACAGCTTGCCCCCGCAATAAAGCGTTTTTTAATCATGCTGTTGCCGTCTCTTCTAAGCCAGAATGACGCAGCAACGCATCAATGCTTGGTTCACGGCCTCGAAATGCCGTAAATAACGCTAATGCTGGCTCGCTACCACCTTTTGCCAAGACTTGCTGACGGAAGTCTAAGCCTGTCGCCCGATTAAAAATACCTTCATTTTCAAAACGCGAAAAAGCATCGCTTGATAACACTTCTGCCCATTTATAGCTGTAATAACCTGCGGCATAACCGCCTGCAAAAATATGGCTAAACCCATGCTGAAAGCGATTAAAGGCAGGCGGTGGCATCACACTCACGGCTTGGCGCACACGGTCGATTTCGGCTTGGATACCGTCAATTTTGAGCGGTGCTTGACTATGAATCGCCATATCAAACAACGAAAACTCTAATTGGCGTAAGGTTTGTAAGCCTGATTGAAAGTTTTTGGCTGCCAACAAGCTGTCTAATAAATCTTGGGGTAAGGGTTCTTGGCTGTCGATATGGGCGGTCATTAAATTCAGTGCGTCATTTTCCCAGCACCAATGTTCCATGAACTGACTTGGTAACTCAACGGCATCCCACGAGACACCATGAATGCCACCCACGGCACTAATATCAATTTGTGTCAGCATGTGGTGTAGGCCGTGACCAAATTCATGGAATAAGGTCACGACTTCATCATGGGTCAGTAGGGCAGGTTGACTACCCACAGGCGGATTAAAATTACAGGTTAAAAAAGCAATCGGCAGTTGTAACGAGCCATCGGCTAAATAACGACGCGAACGACAGTTACTCATCCATGCCCCACCGCGTTTATTGGCGCGGGCATAGGGGTCTAAATAAAAACTCGCTAAAGCTTGACCATTTTCTTTAATTTCGTAATAGGTAACACCGTCCGCCCAAACCTCCGTCTCAACGGCTTGAATCTCAATGCCATAGAGTTTTTCGACAATAGCAAATAAACCGCTAATCACTTTTGGTGCAGGAAAATAAGCGCGTAAAGTTTCTTGAGACAAGTTGTGTTTTTGCTGTTTCAGTTTTTCAGAAGCGTAACTGCTATCCCACGGTTTTAAATCATCAATGCCTAAGATTGCAGCAAAAGCGCGTAATTCGGCTAAGTCTTTTTCGGCGGCAGGTTTAGCGCGAACGGCGAGTTCTTGTAAAAACTGCATCACCACGTCAACGGACGAAGCCATTTTTGGTACTAATGATAATTCAGCATAATGTTGATAGCCCAATAACTGCGCTTGCTCATACCGTAAGGCTAAAATTTCTTCCATTAATGCCGAGTTGTCAAACTTGCCGTCGTTGCTGAGTTCTGAGGCGCGTGTGCAATACGCGGTATAGACGGTTTCACGCAGTTGACGGTTATCGGCATACATCATCACCGCTAAATAAGCAGGTGCATCTAAGGTCACAATATGGCCTGTTAAGCCCCGTTGTTGTGCTAACTGCGCCAATAAACCTTGATTAGCTTCAGGAATGCCTGCTAACTCTTCGGAGGATAACTCTTTGTGCCATGCTTGAGTTGCATCCAGCAAGTTATCGGCAAATTTGGCACAAATGGCCGACAATCGCTCCTCAATGGCGGCAAAGCGTTGTTTTTGTTCCATCGGTAATGCCACGCCACTGAGTTTGAAATCACGCAAGGCATTATTAATGGTTTGTTGTTGCGCTTGGTTGAGTTCGGCAAACTCGTTGCTATCGGCCAATGTTTGATAGCTGTTGTACAAATCACTATTTTGACCCAGTTCGGTATAGTAAGCCGAGATTTTCGCTAAACAGCCATTGTAGGCTTCGCGCCATGCAGGACTATTGGTGACGGCATTTAAATGACTGACAATCGACCATGCTTTACTCAAACTGTCGTCTAACTCTTCGAGTTGCGCAGGTAAGGACTGCCATGTTGGCGTTGGTTGATGGGCGAGGGTGGCAATCGTTTCTCGATTTTGTGCCAATAGTTGTTCAATGGTTGGCGCAACTAATTCAGGCGTGATTTTTGAAAATTGTGGTAAAGACGATGAGCTTAATAAATAGTTTGACATAACCAAGAGTATCCTAAATTTTATAACGATAATGTACGCAAATCTAAATGTCCATTGTGCATCGGTGGACACCAAAAATACGCGCCAGTGATTGGACGAGTAAACTGAAATAAGCCGTCTGTAATGCCATCTTCGAAGCCGACCATACGGCGTAATTGCGCGGCAAAACCCTGTAGTGAATGGCCAAACGACACAAATACTAAGCCTCCACGTTGACCTTCACTCCACGACATCGACCGACGAACCACAAAGGCTTCAGGGCTAAAGCTTTCTTGAGCTGTACGTTTGACATGTGCGGATGCAGGGGCATCGTCTAACTCTTCATTATCGGATCGACGGCGACCGATCATATTGTCTTGAGCTTCACCCGACATCCGTTTAAACGTCGTCATATCGTGTAGCCATTGTTGAACTGCAACAAAGCTACCACCATCTAAGCCGTCACCTTGATTGCTGACAATAGCCGCAGCAATGGCAGCATCATCGACAGGATTTTCTGTGCCATCTTCATAACCAGTTAAATCTCGACCCTGTTGATGACAAAAGCCATCAATAATACTCACGCATTCAAAGCCTTGCGCTAGGTCATCAATCAGTGATTGGCTGCGCAATAACAACTCGCCGCGCTCATCACCACGTAACCAGCACCATAAGTCAGCAGGTGTAGCGGGAATATTAATACCTGCGTTGGTATAACTTGGAAAGTTAGGTAAATGTGGTTGGGTGATGGTCAACTGCAACAATAGTGCTTTACCTAAACCAACAACTAATTGTTCGCCATCGGCTAACTCGCTTAAAGCGTGTAGTGCGGCTCGAATATCGCCTTGGTGTTTGGCTTGAAATGTTAAATAACGTGAGGCTAAGGGCACTGGGGAAAGTATGCCTTGTTGATAACTGGTCATGGCGTATCCGTGGGCAAAGTTTAAGTTATCGTAGCAAAAGCAGTGCTATTTTGCATGATGCTTCGTGTGTGAGTTGATATTGCCGTTCGTCGGATTATATAATTCTATAGTTTGATAATTGTCGAATTATCGTATAGTCTATTCATCACTTACCCACATTATGAGATTTCGATCATGAGTCAAACCTTAACTACCGTGATTACTGGCGCATCGAGTGGTATTGGTGAAGCCTTGGCACGTCAGTTAGCCGCTAAAGAAAAACAAGCTTTAGTATTAGTCGCTCGTCGTCAAGAAAAGTTAGAAAACTTGGCGGCCGAATTACGTACCAAACATGGTGTGCGTGTCGAAGTGATTGGTTTAGATTTAGAGCAAATCGGTGCAGCGACACAACTGGTTGCAGCGGTTGATGCTTTAGGCTTGTCGATTGATATGCTGATTAACAACGCAGGCTTTGGTCTTAACGATAACTTTGGCGATATGGCTATTGATCGTGTTCAAGGCATGATGCAGTTGAACATCGTGGCATTAACGGAATTAACGCATGCGGTATTGCCCAGTATGCGCGAGCGTAAGCAAGGCCGTGTTATGAATATTGCTTCGGTAGCGGCGTTCCAAGCTTGTCCGAACTTTGCTGTGTATGGCGCGACTAAATCCTATGTGTTGATGTTCTCGGAAGCATTAGCGGCTGAAGAAAAGAAAAATGGCATCAAAGTGATCGCTGTTTGCCCCGGTGCAACTGCGACGGCATTTCATGATGTGGCAGGAAATCATGGCACATTTTTGACAAAAATAATGGATACCCCTGAAACCGTCGCCAAAACAGCATTAGGTGCGATGAAGTGTGGTTGCCCAATGGTGGTGACGGGGTTGATGAATAAACCGTTGCCGTTTTTTATTCGTTTGATGCCGCGCCAGTGTGTGACTTGGATGGCGGGGAAGTTGGCAGCCCGTTAAGCTATTTATATCCTGTAGGGGCGGTTTTAACCGCCAAATGTCAAATTAAATGGGCGAATAAATTCGCCCCTACAGAAATACTATTTCTTCAATCCTGCCTTCGCAAACAAATCAGCCAACGTGCCTGTTTTAATAGGTGTTGAGCCTTGCTGTTTTTGTGGGCTTGGACTGTTATACGATTTTTTCGCAGGTGCAGAAGCGGCTCTAGGTTCGTTTTTGGGTTGTGAACTTGGCGCAGGTTTTTCGGCCAAACGACGAGTCAACGCAATGCGTTTACGCGCGACATCCACTTCAATGACTTTGACTTTGATAATGTCGCCCGCTTTGACAATGGCGTGTGGGTCTTTGACAAAAGTATCGGCCAACATCGAGATATGGACTAAACCATCTTGATGGACACCAATATCAACAAACGCGCCAAAGTTAGTGACGTTAGTCACCACACCTTCCATCACCATGCCGACGGTTAAGTCTTTAATATCGCTCACGCCATCCATAAACTGAGGAGCAACAAATGCAGGACGTGGGTCACGAGCAGGTTTTTCTAACTCTTGCAAAATGTCTTGCACAGTCGGTAAACCAAAACGCTCATCAATATAATCGGCGGCGTTAACTTTGCGGAGAATTTCGCTATTACCCAACAGTTCAGCGAGTGTAATACCTTGATTAGCGAGAATTTTTTCGACGACAGGATAGGCTTCAGGATGGACGCTAGACGCATCTAAAGGATGACCGCCGCCCGCAATCCGCAAGAAGCCTGCCGCTTGTTCAAAGGTTTTTGCACCTAAACGCGGCACTTTTTTCAGCGCATCACGATTGGCAAAAATGCCATGTTCGTTACGGAAGTTCACCAAATTCTGTGCGATGGTTTTATTTAAACCTGCAATACGAGCGAGTAGGGCAACAGAAGCCATGTTGACATCCACACCGACGGAGTTCACACAATCTTCAACGACACCATCCAAACCACGCATTAAATGCGCTTGATTGACATCGTGTTGATATTGACCGACACCAATGGCTTTCGGTTCGATTTTGACTAATTCAGCTAACGGGTCTTGTAAACGACGAGCAATCGATACCGCACCGCGATAAACCACATCTAAAGTCGGGAATTCTTCTGCTGCTAAGGCTGATGCGGAGTACACCGATGCACCTGCTTCACTGACAACAATTTTCGTTAAATTCAATTCAGGGTGTTTTTTCATTAACTCAGCCGCGAGTTGGTCGGTTTCACGCGAGGCCGTACCGTTACCAATGGCTATTAACTCCACCTGATGTTCGGCACATAATTTTGCGAGGGTAGCTAGGGATTGATCCCACTCTTTTTTCGGCTCATGCGGAAAAATAACGGTATGGTTCACTAACTGGCCTGTTTTATCCATTACAGCGACTTTGACACCTGTACGAATACCGGGGTCTAAACCCATGGTGGCGCGTTGACCTGCGGGTGCGGCCATTAACAGATTTTTTAAGTTATGACCAAAGACTCGAATCGCTTCACCATCAGCATGAGTTTTTAATTCGGTTAACACGCTGCTTTCTAAATGCGGTTGCAGTTTAACGCGCCATGTCCAACGTACCACTTCATTGAGCCATACATCAGCCGCACGTTGTTGTTGGCTGATACCAAATTGTTGGCCAATAATGCCTTCACATGGATGCGGCAAGGTACTGTCTAAATCGGGTAAATTGACGCTGATACTGAGAAACTGTTCGTTACGACCCCGAAAAGCGGCTAAAGCACGATGCGACGGCACGGTATGCAAGGCTTCGTGATAGTCAAAATAATCTCTAAATTTAGCGGCGGCCTCTTCTTTGCCAGCAATCACTTTGCTAAACAAATGGCCGTTTTCCATAAAGTAAGGGCGTAATTTAGCGAGTAAATCGGCATTTTCCGAAAAACGCTCCATCAAAATATATTTCGCGCCTTCTAATACCGCTTTAACGTCAGCATAGCCTTCACAAATAAAGGCGGTGGCTTCTTGGTCTGGTGTTAAATCGGGATTGCTGAGTAAGTTATCGGCTAAAGGCAATATGCCAGCAGCAATTGCTAATTGACCTTTGGTAACACGTTTTTGTTTGAAGGGGAGATACAGATCTTCGAGATGGGCTTTGGTATCGGCAGCGAGAATTTTTTCTTTTAATTCAGGATTCAGTTTGCCTTGCTCTTCAATGCTACTGAGGATGGTATTTCTTCGTTCATCCAATTCGCGTAAATACAATAATCGCTCTTCTAAAAACCGTAATTGCGTATCGTCCAAGCCATCGGTGACTTCTTTACGATAACGGGCAATAAAAGGAACAGTTGCGCCACTGTCGAGGAGTTGAATGGTGGCTTCAACTTGCTCAGGTTTAACACTAAGTTCTTGAGCGATTTTGAGACTGAGAGAATTCATCATGCAAGGCCGTACGGGTTAGCTTAAAATGTACCGCATTATAACGATCAACGATGACGAAAACAGTGTTTGGCTTTGGATTAGTATGTTGGCATAGCTAAAACATTTCAATATTGTATTTTTCTACATTAAAAGTCTTCGCATGTTGATTTAAATACAGCTTAGAAGCGCTAAGGCTAAAGTTTATTTGTTTTTTTCGTGCATGGTGAGCGGAGTCGAACCATTGGCAGACAATACTTCGGCTTCGCTCAGTGTACTCGGTAAGTTTATACATTAGTGCTTAAATCAGGTAAGGCCTTAACTATAGCGCATTAACATCTGTTAATATTTTGTACAAATTAAAAGACTTGACTTGACTTGACTTGACATTGTACATAGATTGTTATTTTTTGTTAAAGGAATTCAAGATGCGTCACCCAATTATTGCGTTAATCATACTGGCTGGCTTAATGCCTTCGTCATTAGTCTATGCTGCTGCTGCCCCTCGCGGTGCTAATCCTCGCGGTACTCCTCCTCCTCGCAGTACTCCTCCTCCTCCTCCTGTTATTACTCCTGCTTCTTCTCCTCGTGTTATTACTCCTCCTCCAGTTGTGTCTATAGCTGAAAGACTGAAACTACCAGATAAATCGGTAGCAGCCATAAAATCCACTCTTATAATTGCGGCGGCCTATGGTTATAACTTAACAGAAACAATGCCAAAATTATTAGCCGCAGGTGCTACTAAAGAAGACTTACTCACAGCAGCAATTCAAGCGTTTCCTAAATTTTCAGGGGAAATAGTTAGATTTGCCATTGAAAACGGTTTATCTGCTGCTACCGCTACGACATTAGCAATTGCGGCTGCACCTTCATCAGAAATTAAAAATATTGTCAGTGCCGCCATCAAAGCCAGTCCACTAGATACCACTAGTATTGTTACGAGTGCATCAAAAGCAGCTCCTACTCAAGCTAAAGAAATTGGTGATGCCGCATATGATGCAGGTGCTTCTAGTGCTTCGATTAATGCGGGTTTTGAAGGCAGCGCCAAAACAGAAACAAAAACGGTGACCCAAGGCACAACGACTACTACCTCAACGTATCAATCTTATAATGTATATTCTGCTCCATCTGGAAGTACAGGCAGTGGCGGTTCTGTTACAGTAGCCTCAAAATCATAACCATTACTGATGAAAGGCAAGCGGTTACTAAGAATCGCTTGCAGTTCCACAAGAATAAATGCGGTTTAGCAAAGTACGAGATAATTATTATAAAAATTAGGGCTTATTTTCTCATGGATTATTTTCAGCCTTTTCGACTAACGTAAACGTAAAGAAAAACCATCTGACTAAATTAACATATTAATATTTAAGGAGTTTATATGAAAACAAGAGCAGCCGTTGCTTGGTCAGCAGGTCAACCCTTAACGATTGAAGAAGTTGAACTGCAAGGGCCTAAAGCGGGCGAAGTATTAGTCGAAATTAAAGCGACAGGTATTTGCCATACCGATTATTACACCCTGTCAGGCGCAGACCCCGAAGGCTTATTTCCTGCGATTTTAGGCCATGAAGGCGCGGGTGTGGTGGTGGATGTCGGTGCAGGCGTGAAGTCGCTGCGTAAAGGCGACCATGTGATTCCTTTATATACGCCTGAATGCCGTGAATGTAAGTTTTGTTTATCGCAAAAAACCAACTTGTGCCAAGCGATTCGTAGCACGCAAGGTCGCGGTTTAATGCCTGATGCGACCAGCCGTTTCTCGTTAAATGGTCAGCCATTATTGCATTATATGGGCACATCCACGTTCTCAAATTACATCGTTGTCCCCGAAATTGCCTTAGCCAAAATACGTGAAGACGCACCGTTTGATAAAGTTTGTTATATCGGTTGTGGTGTGACCACAGGTTTGGGTGCTGTGTTATTTACGGCTAAAGTAGAAGCAGGCGCAAATGTCGTGGTGTTTGGTTTGGGTGGCATTGGTTTGAATGTCATTCAAGGGGCAAAAATGGTTGGTGCGGGCAAAATTATCGGTGTCGATATTAACCCTGCCCGTCAAGAACTTGCCCGTCAATTTGGCATGACCCATTTTATCAACCCCAACGAAGTGGAAAATGTCGTCGATGCCATCATTCAACTCACTGACGGCGGCGCAGATTACAGTTTTGAATGTATTGGCAATACCAACGTCATGCGTCAAGCTTTGGAATGCTGTCATAAAGGCTGGGGACAAAGCATTATTATTGGCGTTGCCGAAGCAGGGGCAGAAATTAGCACACGTCCCTTCCAATTAGTCACAGGCAGAACATGGAAAGGCTCGGCATTTGGTGGCGCGCGTGGTCGTACCGATGTACCTAAAATCGTCGATTGGTATATGGAAGGCAAAATCAATATTGATTCGCTCATCACTCACACCTTAAAACTCGAAGACATTAATGAAGGGTTTAGATTGATGAAAGCTGGTGAATCTATTCGCTCTGTGGTGGTGTTTTAATCATGAGTGTGTTTGAAACTCGCAGCACACACGCCTGTTTTGGTGGTGTGCAAGGCTTTTATCAGCATCAATCGACGGTCATTGGTTTACCGATGCGCTTTGCTGTTTATCAACCACCGCAAGCGCAACAGGGCAAAGTGCCTGTGTTGTTTTATTTGGCGGGTTTAACCTGTACCGAAGAAACCTTTGCCATTAAAGCAGGCGCACAACGTTTAGCTGCCGAATATGGTTTGATGGTGGTGACGCTGGATACCAGTCCGCGTGGTGCAGGCATTGCAGGCGAAGCCGATTATTGGGATTTTGGTGTTGGTGCGGGCTTTTATTTAGATGCAACTCAAGAGCCGTGGTCTAAAAATTACCGTATGGAAAGTTATGTTACTCAAGAATTGCGTGAGTTGATTCTTAATTATTTTCCTGCTGATGCGAGCAAAGTTGGGATTTTTGGGCATTCGATGGGCGGACATGGCGCGTTGGTGTTGGCGTTGCGTCATCCTGAGTTATATCAATCGGTGTCAGCTTTTGCGCCAATTGCGGCACCGAGTCAATGTCCGTGGGGGCAAAAAGCCTTTAGTCAGTATTTGGGTGAAGATACGGCAGCATGGCGCGCTTATGATGCCAGCGCATTAGTAGAAGATGGCAAGCGCGTGTCGCCCATTTTGATAGATCAAGGATTAAGTGACCAATTTTTAGTGAATCAGCTTAATCCCGATGTCTTTGAAGCCGCCTGTAAGCAAAACAATCAGCCTTTAACCTTGCGTCGTCATGAGGGTTACGATCATGGTTATTATTTTATTAGTACGTTTATAGCGGATCATTTTGCGCATCATGTGCGGTGTTTGGTGGGGTAGAGGAGTAGCCCGTGTGGAACACGGGAGTGGACAGAGTTAAGACAATAAGTTATTGACGTGTTTAACGGGGGGGATGAGCCTGTATATATTCACGTAATGCCGCATCAACACGGGTTTGCCAGCCTTCGCCTGTCGCCTTGAAGTAGGCCATGACGTCAGGAGATAGGCGCAAAGTCGTAGGGATTTTGGTTGGCTTCTTTTGCTTACCACGCCCGCGCACCACCCCAATCACTTTATCGCCTGTTTTCATGACTGCGCCTTCCCAGTCGGCTTCCGTAGTCATGGAATTGTCTTCGTCATAGGCAATGTCTTCGTCTTGCATGGTGGCGACTCTTGCCCAGTCTGTTTGGTTAGTTTGGCGTGTTTTGCCAGTAGACTCTTTGTTCATGTTTGTTCGCCTTGCGGATTGAAATAACGTGGTCATGGCTGTTGCGAGGAGTATGAACCATCATGACAACCACGACATCGCCATAAAGGCCAAGCGTTCTAAAGCGTTGTTCGCCATAAGGCGTGCTTGTATCTTCATAAGTGATGTGAAAACTATTAAAAATAGATTCAGCCCCAATAAAATCAAAACCATGCTTTTGCAGATTGCTTAATCGTTTATCTTCGTCGTAAGTAATCATGTTCCAGCCTTGCTTTTCGTAAATTGTACTAACGATAAAGTTGCTGGTCAATTATTTTGTTTGTACAATTTGTTTATTGAGCGTTAACGAAGGAAACCCATCATCGACGGTTTGAAAATGGCGGTGGATATTATCAGTGGCTTGTATATAACCAATTGATTATGATGGGTTTTGTACCTCTATCCATCCACGCTTGCTGAGAGAGTAATTATGTCTTTTAGAAAATCTACAGATGCAGAATTAGCTAACAGTTATCTGCAACGCTATTACAACGAAGTTCCACAACATGTGCAACAGCGGCATAACTATAACTACCCATTAAAGTCTAAGGCATCCTGCTATGTTGATGATAGTGGAGCTGTAGTCATTGGTCTAAATGGAGTGATTGCAAGTCCAGGTGAAGATCATCCTGCTTCGTATGCTTTTTTTATGGCTAAAGATATAGTCTTATTTCAATATGGTGAAGATTTTTTACCTTACAATTTTGAAACTAAAGAAAGTGGAATTATTTTTAAAGTGCTTCCTTATAGTCTTCCAACTAGATTTATTATTTCTGATATTGTATTTAGATCAATGATCATTGATCTCCTATTAAATTGTGTTGCTCCGTTAAGGAATACTTTCTACATAAAGTACACTCAAAACGAAGTTCTTTTTAATCAGTCTTTTATTCCTGTTGGCAACAAAAGATAAAATTTATTAGGCGTAGGGTGCGTACCACACACCATGATTGGCTTAATAACTCTCACCTCGAATATATTGTTCGAGTTGTTGGATTAAATATTTTTGTTCTTGCATGGTGCTTTCTAATAAATCACGGATTGAAATCATGGCGAGCAACTTGCCGTTTTCAACCACAGGTAAATGGCGAATGCGTTTATCGGTCATTAACTGCATACAGGCTTCCATGTCAAAATTGGGTGAAACCGTGAAGGGATTAGCCGTCATAATGTCGCTAACTGCCGTTGTTTGCGATGCGCGCCCCATCAGCTCAACTTTCTTTAAGTAATCGCGTTCACTCACAATACCCACTAGAGCATCATTCTCGGTGACTAGCAAAGCACCAACGCCTTTTTCGGTCATCAGTTTAATGGCATCCCAAACCGTGGCGGTAGGCATAATACTAAAAGTGTCATTATTCCCTTTGGCGTTTAAAACATCCCTTACCTTTTTCATAATATCACCCTTAATCTGTTGGTCTTGGCTATTGGTGGCAATAACCTTGTAGAGCAGGCTACTGACGAATCTGAGATTACCTTCTCGCGGGTTATTTGACAACGCCATTAGAAAGCCACAGCTTACCTACTATAGCCATTTCCTTTAGAATATATTTCCCCAGTAATCGGTGCGAGCTACAGAATGCTACGCCTAATTTTAGGATGTTGAAATGTCAGCTCCCATCATGCCAACTTTCTGGCAAACCATTATCTTTTGGCTAAAAATCGGCTTACTCAGTTTTGGTGGGCCTGCGGGACAAATCTCCCTTATGCACAAAGAGTTAGTCGAAGATAAACGCTGGATTTCCGAAAATCGTTTTTTACACGCGCTCAATTACTGCATGATTCTGCCCGGCCCTGAAGCACAACAATTAGCCACGTATATTGGTTGGTTGATGTACGGTCGGTGGGGTGGCATTGTTGCGGGTGGCTTGTTTGTATTGCCGTCACTGTTGTTGTTTTGGTTATTGGGTTGGCTGTATATGCGTTTTGGTCAACTGCCATCCATGCAAGCCGTGTTGTGGGGAATTAAACCTGTTGTTGTTGCGTTGGTGTTGGCGGCGGCTTTTCGCTTAGGTAAAAAAACACTGAAAAATCCGTATTTATGGGCAATCAGTGGCGCGTCATTAGTGGCGATGCAAATGGGTTTAGATTTTGCGCTGATTTTAGCGTTAGCGGCAGGCGTGGGCGTTGCTTTATCACATTGGCAACCGCAATTGTTTGTTGGTGGCGGACATGGTGCGAATAACAAAAACTATGGTGAGGCACTCATTGACGACCATTCTCCCATCCCTCCACACGCGCAATGGACGAAAAAAAGCACATTTTCGGTATTGTTTGTCGGTGTCACTTTATGGTTGCTGGCGATAGGTGTTTTAGTTCAAGTGTTTGGTGCAGATAGTTTACTCACGAATATTGGCGTATTTTTTAGTAAAGCGGCATTGTTGACGTTTGGCGGTGCGTATGCGGTTTTGCCTTATGTTAACCAAGCGGCGGTGGTGGATTATCAATGGCTAACACAAGCACAAATGATGGACGGCTTGGCCTTAGGCGAAAGCACACCGGGCCCGTTAATTATGATTGTCGCTTTTGTGGGATTTGTCGCAGGTTGGCAACAAACCGTATTTGCTGACCCTTTATGGTCAGGGGTGTTGGCCGCATCAGTTGCCACGTTCTTTACCTTTTTACCGTCTTTTATTTTTATCTTCTTAGGCGCGCCATTTGTCGAGGCCAGTCGCAATATGCCGAAACTGAATGCACCATTAACCGCTATTAGCGCAGCAGTTGTTGGCGTGATTGTTAATTTGGGATTATTCTTTGCTCAACACGTATTTTGGCCACAGGGTTTAACACAATCCCTTGATTTAATGGCAATATCATTAACAATCGCTTCGTTAATTGCGCTGATACGTTTTAATGTCAATGTCTTGTACTTATTGCCTGTATCAGCCAGTTTCGGTTTTGTGGTAAAACTGTTCTAGACTTGCGCTTTGCAGTAAGTCATAAAAAGTGCTAATTCATTATTATTTTGCCTTGAGAGAGACTCATGGATACGCAAACCAATCTAGAAATACATAAAATCTTAGTTGTTGATGATGATGTTCGCTTACGCACATTGTTGCAGCGATTTTTAGAAGAGCACGGTTATAGTGTGAAAGCAGTTCCCGATGCCTTACAAATGGATAGAGTCTTGGCGCGCGAGTTATTTTCATTGATGGTACTGGATTTTATGTTACCAGGTGAAGATGGTCTGTCGATTTGCCGTCGTTTACGCACCGCTAATAATCCCATGCCTATTATTATGTTGACGGCTCGTGGTGCGGATGCTGACCGTATTAGCGGCTTAGATGCAGGCGCAGATGATTATTTACCTAAGCCCTTTAATCCTCAAGAATTGTTAGCCCGTATTAAAGCCGTGTTACGTCGGCAAGTGCGAGAATTACCGGGCGCGCCTTCACAACACGCCGAAGTGGTTAATTTTGGTTCGTGGGAATTGGATTTATCCACTCGCGAGTTTCATAAAGATGGTGAGTCAGTTTCCTTAACGACAGGCGAATTTGCCGTCTTAAAAGCTTTAGTGCAGCATCCTCGTGAGCCCTTAACGCGTGACAAATTAATGAATCTAGCGCGAGGCCGTGAATGGGGAGCAATGGAGCGTTCAATTGATGTTCAAGTATCGCGATTGCGGCGTTTGATTGAAGAGAATCCTGCTAAAGCTCGTTATATTCAAACGGTCTGGGGCGTAGGTTATGTCTTTGTCCCAGATGGTAAGGCATAACAATCTGTAGCGGTGGTTATAACCGCGACCAAAAATACGACAGAGAAATAAAGTATGGACAAGTTCTGGACGATGCTCAAACCTAAAAGTGCGGTCTGGCGAACGACACTGGTAATTAGCATCGTTCTAGTAGTCAGTCAGTATTTGTCATTGGCGTTTTTTTGGTGGAATTTGTATTTGCCCGAAATGCGTCAACATGCGCATTATGTCGCCGTTAATCTGTCTTTATTACGTGATGCTGAGCAACAAGCCTTAAAAAATCCTCAAGCCTTAGAAATGCACGAATGGATTCAACGTTCAACAGGGATAGAAGTCATTCGTGATCCAGAGACATTCCCCTCATTAAAAGATAAGCCCTTAGCCGAGTTTTTTACCCAAGAATTAGAGCATCAATTACGTGTTGAGTTGGGTGAAGATATCGATGTGTATTTTGAATTTAAGCCCAAACCTCGGCTATGGATATACATTCCCTCCTTAAAAGATGTTTGGGTACGCGAGCCGTTATTGTTTTTTGCCCAATACAATCCGTTTATTATTATTGCGTGGATTATTGGCGTACCGTTAATGGCGATTGTCGCGATTGTGATTTTGGTTCGACAATTGAATCGCCCACTCAAACGTCTGCAATTAGCGGCACTACGAGTGGCGAAAGGGCAGCATGCAACTATGTTGGAAACCAAGCGCGGCCCCTCTGAAATACGAGCGGTTAACGCAGCGTTTAATCAAATGACCTATGATATTCAACAAGCCACCAAAGACCGAACCGTCATGTTGGCGGGTATTTCGCACGACTTACGCACGCCATTAACCCGTTTACGCTTAACCGCAGAGATTATGGCTGACAAAGATTTAGCGGAAGGCATGATTTTAGATATTCAGGATATGGATGAAATCTTAGAACAGTTTATTTCATTCATGCGTGACGGTTCGGAGGAAACCTTAGAGTTGATTGATATCAATCAAATTCTAACAGAAGTCGCGGCACAGTTTTCGGCACAAACGACCATTGAGTTTAATCCTGAGCCTCTGCCAGATATTTTAATCAAGCGTTTAGCCATTAAACGGATGGTTGGCAACTTAGTCAATAATGCCTTGCGTTATGGCAAAGCACCTATTGTGTTATCGGCGATACAAGCCCGTCAACAGCTCGTGATTACCGTTCGCGATCATGGTGAAGGTATTGAAGAAAGCCAAATTCCTGATCTGTTACAGCCTTTTGTCCGTGGTGAGGCGGCGCGAACCACACAAGGAACAGGGCTTGGTTTAGCGATTGTGTCGAGGATAGTGAAAATACACAAAGGCGCGCTGGATATACGCAATCACCCTGACGGCGGATTAGAAGTGTCGGTCAGTTTGCCGTTACCAAGAACGAGTTAAATGGCGTTTATTTTCCCTTCGACTCCGCTCAGGGAGCGCTTCACGCTGGCTGAGCGGAGTCGAAGCCCTTATTAATGTACCTGTCTTTGAAATAGCAGACTGACATCTCGTGCCGTAAAAACATATTCGGTATGGCAAAATTGGCAATTGAGCCGAATATCTCCCTGCTCTTCAATAATATCGTCACATTCGGCTTGACCAATACTGACGAGGGCATTAGCCGTATTTTCACGAGAGCAAGTACAGGCAAAAGTCACTTTTTCGGCATCTGGTAGGGTAACGGACTCTTCATGATATAAACGATACAACACGTCATCGGTTGACAGCTCTAATAATTCTTGGGCTTTGAGGGTTTGAGTGAGTTGAACGACTCGTGGCCAACGGTCTTCATCTTCGTCGTCTTGGCTTTGCGGTAAAGCTTGCAATAATAAACCAGCGGCATGGGTCGCGTCTGAGGCCAACCACAAGCGAGTAGGCAATTGTTCGGATTGACTAAAGTAGCTCTCTAAACATTGGCTAATCGTTTCACCTTCTAAAGACACCACCCCTTGATAACGCTGGCCATTTTCAGGTTCTAAAGTAATCACTAAGATGCCTTCACCCAAGCACGTCATTAAACTGGCATCATCGGCAAAAGTGGCTTGTTCGTCTAATTGGGCAATTCCACGAATTTCATGGTGATGATTACACTCCGCCATCATCATTTTAAGTGCACCATTACCGCGTGCTTGCAGACTCAACCGACCTTCTAATTTAAGGGTCGCGGTTAACAAAACACTGGCGGTTAATAATTCACCTAAAAGTTTTTTAATGGCTAAAGGATAGTCATGACGGTTAAATATTTCATCCAATGTCTTTGTCAGTTGCACGATTTCGCCACGGACAGGGCTATGAGCAAAATAAAAGCGTTGTCGTAAATCGCGCATGAACAGAGACTCATTCGTAAATAAACAGTGATTCATTTTAACAGTAGTCGTTAAAATTACTCAAAACTAATCTGAATTAGCATATAATCGCTGCAAATACTCACGACTGTTTGACAGTATTACTTGACGTTTTTTAGTCTAGTAGGTAGCTTTAGACAGTTTTTAAAGACAGACACCGTAATTGTAATAAGGTGTCAATTTACTTGGCATATACTAAGTGGTCTTTAAAGTAGCCATATCAGGCAAAATGATATTCCTAATCAGGAGGAACCTTAATGAAACTCAATCGGATTGCGCTCGCTGTTGTGTTAGCAGCTCCCTTGGCCGTGTCGGCACAAACTGGATTATTTTCAGTAACTCCTTTATTGGGCTATCATTCGCCTGATAAAGGCGATGCTGGTGCTTATGTAGGTTTGGCGGCTGGATTGAAAATTGCGCCTGCCGTAGCCATTGAAGCAGAATATGGCAAAGCTTCGGATGCTAAATTACTTAATGCCAATATGTTGATTTCCCCTGAGTCTTGGGCGACAAGTACGTTATCTCCTTATGTGTTAGCAGGTTTTGGTCAACAAGATCTTGATTATATGATGGGAAAGATCAAAACATCGACTACTGACACTGTGATGAATCTTGGTGGCGGTGTTGTTTATGGCCTCAGTGATGTCTTGTCGTTGCGTGCAGAGTTACGCGGCATTCACAACTCTGATCAAAGCATGACCGATTACTTAGTGTTAACAGGTTTGCAATACGGCTTTGGCGGTAAACAAGAGCAAGTAGCAGAATATGTTGCCCCTGTTGAGCCTGTGAATATTGTTCCTGCCGATACGGATGGTGATGGCGTAGTTGATGCTAATGACCGTTGCCCAAATACTCCATCGGGTTGGGAAGTGAGTGTTGATGGTTGTCCTTTAGATAGCGACCGTGACCGTGTGCCCAATAGCATTGACGAATGTCCAAATACCCCAAGCGGTATGCAAGTTGGTGCGAATGGTTGCCCATTAGACGAAGATAAAGATGGCGTGACCGACGCTAAAGACAAATGTCCTGGTACTGCTATTAACGTGATCGTTGATGACAAAGGCTGTGCTAAAACCACGACTAAAGAAGTTAAAGAAGCGATTACATCGCAAATTAACATTGTCTTTGATTCCAGCAAATCCATTATCAAACCTGAATTTAAAGGTGAAGTAGCTAAAATTTCTGATTTGGCTAAAGCTAACGGTAATGCTTTTATCACTATCGAAGGCCATACCGATGCTTCGGGTAATCCAGCTAAAAACAAAGCATTATCATTAGCGCGGGCAACAGCGGTAATGAATATGTTAATCAGTGATTATGGTATTCCTGCGACTCGTGTATCTGCGGTTGGCTTTGGCTCCAGCAAACCTGTTGCCGATAACACAACAGCAGAAGGCAAAGCTAAAAACCGTCGAGTGATTGCTGTATTGACTGCTGAAAAAACCAGCACGGTCACCACAGTAATGACCAAGCCTGCTAAAGTGGTAAAAGGCAAAAAAGCAGTCAAGAAAGGTAAAAAAGGTGCAGCCAAGAAAGCAGTTAATTAATTTTTAGCTGATTTTCTACGGTAATACTCCAAATACTAAGGCTATCTTCGGATAGCCTTAGTTCTTTTTATACACAAACATCCCACTGTCATCACTCTTAGGTTATACTGCGCGCCTTTAATCTTGTAACACTCTGTTTAAGGCTATTATGTCCATTCAAAACCTGCGTAACATCGCCATCATCGCTCACGTTGACCATGGCAAAACCACACTTGTAGATAAACTTTTACAGCAATCTGGCACGCTCGGTGATCGTGCAGGCGAAGTTGAACGGGTAATGGACTCCAATGCCATTGAAAAAGAACGTGGCATTACCATTTTAGCCAAAAACACGGCGGTAAAATGGAACGGCTACCGTATTAATATCGTCGATACACCAGGCCATGCTGACTTTGGCGGTGAAGTTGAACGTGTATTAAGCATGGTTGACTCGGTATTGCTGTTGGTTGACGCGGTTGATGGCCCAATGCCACAGACCCGTTTCGTCACCATGAAAGCCTTTGCTCAAGGTTTAAAACCAATTGTTGTGATTAACAAAGTTGACCGTCCCGGTGCTCGTCCTGATTGGGTTGTGGATCAAGTATTTGACTTGTTTGACCGTTTAGGCGCAACCGAAGAGCAATTAGATTTCCCGATCGTTTATGCGTCTGCATTAAATGGTATTGCGGGTTTGACGCTTGATTCAATGGCCGAAAACATGGATCCACTGTTCCAAACCGTGGTTGACCGTGTTAAATGCCCACAAGTGGATGCCGATGGTGCATTCCAAATGCAAATCTCCTCGTTAGATTATTCTAGCTATGTTGGTGTTATTGGTATTGGTCGTATTCAACGCGGTAGTGTTAAAACAAATACTAACGTGGTTATTGTTGATAAAGACGGCAAAAAACGTAATGGCCGTATTTTACAAATCATGGGTTATCATGGTTTGCAACGTATCGAAGTTACCGAAGCGGGCGCAGGCGATATCGTTTGTGTTACAGGTATGGAAGGTTTAAATATTTCCGATACTTTGTGTGATCCGCAAAATGTTGAAGCATTACCACCATTAACCGTTGATGAACCTACTGTGTCGATGACTTTTCAAGTCAATAACTCGCCGTTTGCGGGTAAAGAAGGCAAGTTTGTGACTTCACGGGTGATTAAAGACCGTTTAGATCGTGAGTTAATTCATAACGTTGCGTTACGTGTAGAAGCCACTGACAGTGCTGACCGTTTCAAAGTTTCAGGTCGCGGTGAATTGCATTTGAGTATTTTGATCGAAAACATGCGCCGTGAAGGATTTGAATTAGGTGTGTCACGTCCTGAAGTGATTTTGAAAGAAATTGATGGCGAGACTAATGAGCCATTTGAAGCGGTGATGTTTGATGTTGAAGAGCAACATCAAGGCACTGTTATGGAGCAATTGGGTTTACGTAAAGGCGAAATGACCGATATGGTTGTTGATGGTAAAGGTCGTGTGCGTATTGAAGCGACTGTGCCTTCACGTGGTTTGATTGGTTTCCGTTCTGAGTTTTTAACCTTGACTTCAGGTTCGGGCATCATGACTTCCAGCTTCTCGCACTATGCGCCGATGAAAGCGGGTAGTGTGGCTAAACGTCAAAATGGCGTGATGGTATCTATGGTTCAGGGTAAAGTATTGGGTTACTCCTTGTTTAACTTACAAGAGCGTGGCCGTTTATTCTTAGGTCATGGTGTTGAAGTCTATGAAGGCATGGTCATCGGCTTAAATGCGCGTGGCGACGACATGGCGGTTAACCCGACTAAAGGTAAGCAGTTAACCAACATTCGTGCCGCAGGTACAGACGAAAACATCGTCTTAACTCCGCCAATTAACTTTACTTTAGAGCGTGCTTTAGAGTTTATTGAAGACGACGAATTAGTGGAAGTAACACCATTGTCGATTCGTATTCGTAAAAAGTTCTTGACTGAAAACGAACGTAAACGTAACCGTTAATACGGGACTCATTAGGTTCTTAAAAACGGCATCTGAATAGATGCCGTTTTTATTGGTATTTTCGGTTGCTTAAAATAGGCACAACAGGGCAATATCGACCTATCTTTTCTTTGCTTGTTGGTATGTAAGCATGCCGTTTATTTATCTTCGTGATGGTCAACAATTACATGTTCGCGTGTTGGGACGTGGTCAACCTGTCATGATGTTGCCGGGTTTAGGCATGAGTAGCAGTCAATGGCTGCCTTATATTGTGCCGTATTTACGTCAGTTTCGTTTCTATTTACCAGATTTTCGTGGTTTTGGCTTATCTGCCGATGTTCGTTTAAACCAATCCGATGTTTTTCATAATCACAGTCAAGATGTTCAAGATGTCATTCGCCATTTTCGATTAGATGATTTTCTCTTGGCGGGTATTTCCTTAGGTGGATCAACGGCGTTGCATTTACAAAAAGAGGGCGCTTTTACTGGCGTTCGTCGTTACTTGCATATAGACCAATCCCCCTGTGTTGGTAATCGTCATGACTGGCCGCATGGTTTGTTTGGTGTGCGCCAAGACGAGTTATTTGGCCAATTGCATAGACTTCGTGATTTGTTGGCGATTTATCCGCAATACTCCGCCATTAACGAGTTGCCTGCACCTATTCGTCAGCAAGCATCTGCGATATTGGCCGAAATATTGGGGCTAATGACGGGGCGTGAGCTATTCAAGCCCGTTTTTCGGCAAATGCTTGCTCGGCCACAGTTGTCACGTTTTTTACCACTGACACAATTACAGGATTGCGTCGCTTATCTTTCAGCGTACATTAGTGGTGGGCATGATTATCGTCAGAGTTTACGCGATTGCCATACTCCAATCACCGTCATGGTGGGAATGAAATCACCACTGTATGCGCCTGCAGGACAAATGGCGATTGCGGATTATGCGCGTTATGTGCGCATAGTGCCTTTTCATCGCTCGGGTCATATCCCATTAATGGATGAGCCAATTAAATTTATTCGCGAGTTAGGACGGTTTTTACATGATGATTAGTTTGAAATTAATGAGTTGTTGTTTGTTTTTGAGTTTGCTAGGTTGTAGCTCGGCGGCACTTTATGAGGGCGTGCGACAAGGGCAAATGAATGAGTGTCGGCAACTGCCCGATGCCCAACAGCAAAAGTGCTTTGAGCGTACGCCAGAGGAGTATCAAAAGTATCACCAACAGCGTGATGAATTGAGCAAATGAAGTATCAATAGCGTTTAATTGTGGGTTTATTTTGAGCGGGATGTCATCAATCAATACAGATAGATGCTAGGTGTTTTAATTGTGAACTAATTCACAAAAATGACGAATTTAATACGCATAAAGTTAAAAACGAACTACATTTGCTGTTAGAACGGCTCAATCAGAGCTGCTCGCTTTTGAGTTTCTCAAAGGGATAATAAGGATATTTAGCGAGGTAAGATTATGCGTACGTCCTATTCCATTCGTTTTATGACTCATATTGCTCATGATGAAGCATTGTTGAAGTCGGTATTGGCAACATTTGGTCATCAGCCTTCTGTGGATTGGCATTATCAGGAACAAGGTAATGTTGATGTTATTATTCTCGATGCCGATTATTGCTCTCCGAGTGAGTTAGAGCTTGCTCATAAAGTCAGTCGAGAAATCGTTTTTTACACTCAAGATTTAAGCTTAGTGGCGCAAAAACCATTAGTGTTGCATAAACAGGCACATACAAAAGAAATTTTGTCCGCTTTGTCGGCAGCAGAGGTATTGTTGCAGGCTCATCATGCAGCAATCCAAAGTACGGTCACTACCAATATTCAAACAACAACCAGTACTAAATTGAAAGCTCTGATTTTAGGGGGAGATAAAACGGAATTTGCCTACTAACTTGATAAAAAACTTGCCTTCATCTCCGCTCAGCCAGCGCAAAAAAGCTCCCTGAGCGGAGTAGAAGGGATAGTTTAAGCAAACGTCAACAAGCCCTAACAAATTATTGAGAAAACCGTCACGAATCCACTATCTTTAATCTGCAAGTTGAGTAACGCACACTAGAATTGGTTCTTAGATCGGCTCAGGTGAGTCTCTCGCTTTTGACATGTTGTCAAAAGGACAATGGACGGTTGAATGAGGTGTAATTATGCGTAAGTCTAGCTCTATTCGTTTTCTGACTCAGGTTGAACATGATTTAGTGTTGTTAAAGTCGGTATTAAAAACATTTGCTCACCAACCGAATACCGATTGGAATTATCAAGCCGAAGGATATGTTGATGTTGTGCTGCTTGATATGGATGAGCACTATTTGTCTAAACTGGAATATGCGCGTAGTTTGGGGCGTGTCGTTGTTCTATATGCTAAGGATGTGACACATTTGCCTGCTAATACCTTAGTCTTACACAAACCTGCCAGAGCGAGAGATGTGTTGTCTATGCTATCTGCGGCGGAAGTATCTTTGAATGCCTTAAATAAACAGGCGCAAGTGGCTGCCAATGTCACAAAAGTCGTTGATAATCATCGAGCACTCATCGTTGATGAAGATAAAACGGCATTTGCGTATTGAGCAAAAATAAATAACGTGGTTGATTTCACGGATATCGCTTTTTGAGCTAGTGACAAACTCTTACTTTGTGCTATATAAATACATAAGAAACTGGGATAATTCCAAGCTAGATAGGCTTTTTTCAAAGCCCTATATTGTATTACTGAGCGTAAAGAAGTTAATAAACGCTTACTTGAGTAGAAATGTCGCTATAGGATGTATTGTCATGACCTGTCATTATGTGATTTCTGTGCTTGCCGAAGAGCAAGATAAAGCCTTAGTTAAATCGCTATTGGCGGCCTTCGGGGATCGTGGCGATAATAAATGGACTTACCAAGATACACCAACGAATACGGATGTCGTTATTGTTGATTTTGAATCACACGCCCAAAAATTACCGTTGCCTGATGCCAAAGCAGGGCATGTTGTTGTGGCCTACACCTCAAAAATGTCCACCAACTCACCAACACCGTTTATGTTGCCTAAGCCGTTGCGTGGTCGTGATTTTGTCAAGTTGCTTGAGCGTTTAGAAGATGTATTAAAAGCCGATGACGAAGATGAGTTCGCCAAAACCCATCGTCGCATCGTGTTCTGATCGTTTCAACGTATTAAACAAAGCCCCAAAAATGGGGCTTTGTTGTTTTTAGTGCGTTGCCATATGTCTATAGCTATGTGTGCTGCACATCTGTAATCAATCCGCCCCTACAGGGTTATTTTTTCTTGGCCGTGCTTTTTTTGGCGGGGGCTTTTTTCTTGCTAGATTTAGTGGCTTTTGTTGCTTTTACAGGTGTTGCGACGGGAGTGGGTGTCGCAACGGGGGCTTCAACGACAGGAGCAGCAGCTTGTCCCATGAGTTTGCTTTGTGCCGCACCACTTGCCCCTTTAACGAGGTCGCTTGCCAATTGACCCGCTACACCGCCACCCGCTTTTTGTGCGGCTTTTTGTGCCGCAACGTCGGTAGCAATAGCTCCGATAGGATTCGTATCGGCTGTGGGCGCAGTTTTTGCCATTTCAGCGGCCTGTTGCTGCACTTGTTGTTGCGCTTCTTGGCTAGTGGTGGTTTTGGTGTCTTTTAGAATTTCTGAGCCGCTTTTGCCTTCAATTGCGCCTGTGACCGCACCTTGTACACCTTTGTTAATGACACTTTGATAATCAAAAGCGTGGGCAGAAAGCGACAAAGATAAAGAAATGAGCGTTGCTGGAATGAGTGTAAAACGTTTCAAAATGATGCTCCAAGTGATGAAAAAAATTAGTAAAAGAGGCTTGGCTTTGACTCTGCTTAACCACCATGACTTTACTCTGCCAACGCATGGAGCGTCCCCGAGAGAGTCGAAGGGGCAATTAACCAAACGTCAATAGCCTATCAATTAACGTAAAAAGAATGTTAGCACTTCGTTTAAGTAATTAAAGCCTAAATCTGTACAGGCAATCTGTTGATTATGCCGACTAATCCAACCTTTTTGCTCACACTCACGCAGTTGTGCTTCTATATGACTTAATGGCAAGCCTGTACGCTCACTAAAATAAGCCTGTGGTACGCCTTTTTTTAGCCGTAACGCATTCATCATGAATTCAAAGGTTAAGTCTTCGGTATTGATTTTTTCTAAGCCAATACGGGCTTGTTGAAGGGGTGCGGCGGCTAAATAATCTTTCGGTAAACGAGTTTTACGATACCTAAAAATACCTTCGGGCGTGGTGATTTTTCCGTGTGCGCCTGCACCAATCGCTAAATAATCGCCAAACTGCCAATAGTTGAGATTGTGTTGGCTGGGTTTATCGTGCGTGTAAGCCGAGACTTCGTATTGTAATAAGCCTGTTTGCGCGAGGCGTTGTTGTCCTGCTTCTTGAATCGCCCATAAGGTATCATCTTCGGGCAAAATTGGTGGTTGGCGATAAAACTCGGTATTCGGTTCAATGGTTAATTGATACCACGATAAATGCGGCGGATTAAAACTTAATGCCGTTTCAATATCCAATAACGCATCTTCTAAGGATTGATTAGGTAAGCCGTGCATCAGGTCGAGGTTGAAATTGGTAAATCCTGCGGCTTTGGCTAAGAGAATGGCTTTTTCGGCTTCACTTTGACCATGAATACGGCCTAAGTTTTTCAGTTGTAAGCCGTTAAAGCTTTGAATGCCCAAAGATAATCGATTAATGCCAGCCGCTAAATAGCCTTCAAAGCTGCCATGTTCAACAGTCGCAGGATTAGCTTCTAAGGTGATTTCACACTCTTGAGTAAAAGTCAGACGTTGTTTGAGCCCTGAAAACAATTGTTGATAGGCTTCAGGCGAAAATAACGACGGTGTACCGCCACCAATAAAAATGCTACTAATGGCGCGATTTTGTAGCCAGTTTAAGTCTTTGCTTAAATCAGCATCTAAGTCGGCTAAAAGTGCGGCAATGTACTCGGCTTCGGGTAAACTTTGCGGACTGGCGTGGGAGTTAAAATCGCAATAAGGACATTTGCGTACACACCAAGGCACATGAATATATAAACTTAACGGTGGTAATGGGGACATAAAAAATGGCTTATTGGTTGATGAAGTCTGAACCGAGTGTCTTTGGTATTGACCATTTGGCACAGCGGCAAGTGGCGTTGTGGGATGGCGTGCGTAATTATCAGGCACGTAATTTTTTACGGCAAATGCAAATCGGCGATCAAGCCTTTTTTTATCACTCGAATTGTAAAGTAGCGGGTATTGTCGGTTTGATGACCATTGCCCGTGGCGGTTATGCCGACCCGACCCAATTTGACCCCGAGCATAAATACTACGACCCTAAATCCAAACTGGATAATCCGCGTTGGACAGGCGTAGATGTACAGTTTGTTGAAAAATTTCACGATACCTTGTCGCTCACATCCTTAAAAACCTTGCCTGAGTTGGCGGAGTTGGCGTTGGTGCGTCAAGGTAATCGTTTGTCACTGATGCCTGTGTCTGAACAGCAGTGGCAGGTGATTTTAGGCTTATGTCAGCGTTAAACCCGCGAGTGCCGCTTTTAATTGTGCCATTGCTTGCCCACGATGGCTGATTTGATTTTTTAAGCTCGGTTCTAATTCGGCACTGCTGCAACCGCGTTCAGGCAACCAAAAGAGTGGGTCATAACCAAAGCCATTATCACCTTGTTTGGTGGGCAAAATTTCACCGTGCCAAATGCCTTGGCAAATAATCGGCAAAGGGTCGTTGGCGTGGCGTAAGAACACTAACACACAGACAAACTGTGCCTTGATTGGCTGCTCACCGCGAAACGGCAATAAATCATGGAGTAGCTTTTCATTGTTGGTGCTGTCTTTTGCGCCTGCGCCTGCATAACGAGCGGAGTAAATACCCGGTTCGCCATTCATCACATCAACACATAAACCAGAATCATCGGCTAAGGCAGGTAAACCCGAAATTGTCGCGGCATGACGAGCTTTAATAAGTGCGTTTTCGACAAAGGTTAAACCCGTTTCATCGGCATCACTAATGCCCAAGGATTTTTGCGTTATCAGCTCAATTGGCAAGTCTTGGAGTAGGGTTTGCAGTTCGTGAAGTTTGCCTTGATTGCCTGTGGCAATAACGAGTTTTTGCATAAAAAATCCGTTGTAAGATAGTGCGTGTTTATAATGTAGTGATGGTAGCAGATTCGCCCATTAACAGGCTGAGACAAACAGGATAATTGACACGATGATGACCCGTTTACCGATTTATCTGTTGTGCTTTGTGCTGATTTTAGCCGTTATATTAGCAGGGTTGGGCTGGAAAGAAGCCCATGATGCGTGGCCAACCAATGAGGGTAAAACCTTAATCAAAGCGGTGCTGTATTACGAAAGCTGGCTCATGCCTTTCTTATTGCCCTTAGTGGTGATGGGTTTTAGAGCTAAGCACGTTTCTTTAGGAATGACGGTTTTTTCTGTTATCGGTTTGGTATTGGGCATGTATGCTCGTTTTGTTGAGCCGAACCTACTCTTCGTCAAGCAGACACAGATTAACACGGGTTATTCACTGAAATTGGCTTTAATTAGTGATATGCACTACGGTCTGTATTCCACCCCCCAACAAATGCAGCGTTTGGTGGATAAACTCAATAGCCTAGATGTTGATGCGGTTGTTGTTGCAGGGGATTGGACATATGAACCATCGCAACAGATCAGCTTAATCGAACAATTAAAGCCGTTTAGTCAACTTAAACACCCCATCTATTCGGTGACAGGCAATCATGATGAGCAAACACCCGGCCCACCGTTGGAGCGTGAGTTAAACGCGGCATTAGTCGCGAATCATATTCACCCGATTGAGGGGAGAAGTGTGAGTTTAAGAGGTGTGCGCTTGGTGGGTGTCGATTATCTGAAGCCTGTAGAGTCGGTGCATTTTTTGTCCTCGTTATCAGATACTAAACCTTTGTTATTATTAACACATGATCCTGATACGCTAGATGAATTACCTCCGATCACACAACCGTTTGTGATGTTGGCGGGTCATACGCATGGCGGACAAGTTAACTTGCCTATTCTTAGCAAGAGAATGCTAAAGGAGTTTACGCACGGGCATTATCAACGGGGTTTATATCCTTTAGCGCAACAAAATCAAATTTTTGTCACCAGTGGTATTGGCATGGTCGGTTTGCCGCTACGTTTTGCGATGCCGCCTGTCATTGATGTATTGATATTTCAATAAGTTATTCTGTTTTTGAAGAAGCCGCTTGGTGGGGATGGCAGGCGGCGAATACGATTTTTGCGTAGTGTGATTTTGTGAGTAATCTAACTTGTCCTCATAAAACAATCGACTGTCGCTATTTCAACAGACGCATTTTTTGCTTTTCTGTAAGCTAGTCCTATACTCAAATTTCCCTACATTGTGAGAGACGACAATGCCTTACGCGCCTAGCCCTTTAGCCAAAGAATTAAAAGACCTAGAACAACAAGGCCATTATGTTGAACTCATTAGCGTCTTAAAAGCGCACATGACACATAATAAGCGCACATTCGCTGACCCTTATGTCAAAGAGTGGGTTGGGAAGCGGTGGCGAAATCTGTTTATCCAAGAAGCGGTACAAGACAAACATGCCGTCAAAGTGGCAACCAAAAAATTAGGTTTAGGTAAAGACAAACGATCTGCTGAACAAAAAATTGCCGAACGCTTTTTAAAAGGCGAACAACTCACCGAATGGGCAATCGCTATGCCGACGGCACAATGCACCACACAACTGGATACTAGCCTCATTTTCTGCCCCGGTTTTATCAATGGTATTTTACCCGCACATGCTTTTGCAGAAGAGTTTCCACAACTGGAAAAAGAATTTGGCTGGAATATTTTTCAAGCCGATGCCCACCCGATGCGTGGCTGTGAAGCCAACGAAGCTGACTTATTAGCCGCCATTTTAGAAGGAAAAGGCTTTCAGTCTAACCCGGGTGGCGCAAGTGACCAATTTCGTACACCCGTTGCGCCAAATGACGTTTTTTTAATGGGTTACAGCAAAGGCGCACCCGATATTTTATCTACATTGGTACATCACCATGACAAACTCGACAACAAAGTCAAATGTGTGGTGACATGGGCAGGCGCAATTGGCGGCTCGTACATGGCCGACAACTTTTATGAATTAATCAAAAATTTGGATACCGATTTATTAACAGGTCGCTTGCATGACTTTCTAAAACTGCTCGCACCCGGTGTGACCCGTAAAGGCTCATTACGTCGCTTAAATGAATATGACATTAAAGCAGGTGTGCACAGTCTAACGACCAAAGCACGAGCTGATTTTTACACGCAATATCACGAATTATTGGATGATTTGAATATTCCCATTATTAATATCACCGCCGCAACGACTGCGCTCGAAGTCCCCACTTTCCAAATGGCTGACTGTTTGAATTTGACGCGTTACGATGGCAATAACGACATGCAAGTCACGCAAGAACAAGCAAAGTTAAAAATCCCGATGGCGGCACATGCCGCGATGTTGCACGGCCATCATTGGGATATTTCCTATCCGCCATTTCCGCGTGCCATGCGCATGACTTCACCCAACTTAGACCATCCATTTCCGCGCAAAGCAGCCATTATTGCCATTTTCAAATTACTCGCAGAATTAGGTTTGATTGACTAATACAAGCTGCTCATTGACTAAAACAGACGTAGTCCACCAAGTCCTACGTCTGTTCCATCCAGATACCCTAACTAACAATAAATAAAACCTACTTTTCTGTCCGTACCGATATATTTATCTAAATCATTTATGTTAATTTTAGATAACACTATACGGGGATAATTTTCAATCAAATATCTCCCCTCATGATACCTACTATGATACGCAACCGTTTACTTCGTTCTACTACAGGTTTGGTCGTTATTGCGATTTGTATCGTCGCTAGCATTACCCTGATTTTAGCGTATCGTCCGCAAATTGAACGTCAATCCCAACTGATTGGCCAACATCAACAACAACAAAGTCATCAAGTCATTGAAAAGCTGAACGACACCTTTGATACTATTCATCAGCAAATTCTCAACCTCACTATTTTAGCGTCACAACAGCACGACCCACAGACCATTGAAAACACCTTAAAAAGTTTATTACAAGCCTCGTCACCCAATGATATTTACGGCATGGGCGTGTGGTTTGAACGAGGCCACTCACCAACGACACGCCCCCTCTATGGACCTTATGTTCATTTTGACCATCAAAAAAAGGTCATATTAACGGATGAATGGATGACCGAAAGTTACAACTTTCCCAACCAGTCATGGTTTAAATTCATTATGGCAGGCAAAGGCGAACAGCGTTGTACCGAGCCTTTTTGGGATGCGGGTTTAGTGTATGTCAGCTGTGGACGTGCGTTCCCTATTGGAGCTAAACATCCTATTGGCATCGTCAATGTCGATTTGGTTTTACCGCAACTTGAAGCATTAGTCACCAAAGTGGGTACACCCAATCAAGAAATTGTCTTTATTAGCAATCAACAGGGCAAGCTTATCGCCCACCCTAATGCCACAAGACTATTGGCCGAAGCACAAAAAAATCATGTTCACACTAAAAGTATCTTAGATATTCCTGTCAGTATGGCGCAACCTGCCATCGCTTCACAGTGGCTTAGTTTTGAAAAACCGACGATTATGGGGTGGAAAATTCATGTACTGAGTCGTAAAACATGGATTGAACATGAAATAAACGCCCTGAATCAGCAATTGTATATTTGGCTGATGCTTATTTGGCTGATTGGGACGGTGCTCGATGCGATTTGGATGTATAGCACTCGTCGTATTCGTTCTGAACTCAACTCGTCATTAACTTGGCGCAATGCTTTTAGTGATGTCATTCCCACAGGTGTCTTTGCTGCTAATTTTAATGGTGACGTCACGTGGGCAAATCCCGTCTTTTTGCAACTGACACGACAATTGGTACTACCCTCACCATTAATTAACGCCATTCACTTAGACGACAAGCCGCGATTTCGCTTGTTATGGCATCGTGTCTGTAGTGAACGCAAGGCCATGTCGGGTGAATTTCGACTCAGCTCATCACCACGAAAATGGGTCATGTTACGTTTAGTCGTTGCGCTGAATGACGAACAAGAAGCAACCGCCATTGCGGGTATCTTAGACGACATTACCGAACGGCGACGTCATGAAGAAGAACTTCGCCACGCCAAAGACCAAGCGGAAGATGCGAATCGTACTAAAGGTGAGTTTTTGGCGATGATGAGCCACGAAATTCGCACCCCGATGAATGGTGTTATCGGTATGTCGAGCTTATTACTCGATACCACACTCTCTAGCGAACAACATGAGTTTGCCGAAACCATTCAAAGCTCAGCCAATATTCTCCTCAAAATTATTAATGATATTTTGGATTTATCGCGTATTGAGGCAGGCAAACTACCGATTGAGCATTATCCATTTCGTACCGAAGCGATTATTAAAGAAGTGATGAATTTGCTGTCACCGTTGGCGGAGCAAAAACGTATTCAATTGCTGACAGAGCTACCCGACAATTTACCTCATACCTTAATGGGTGATGCTGACAGACTAAAACAAGTATTATTAAACCTACTCAATAATGCCATTAAGTTTACCGAAACAGGCCATGTCACGCTGTCCGTGACCGTTAATAACATGCATCATCATACCGCCACTTTAACCTTTAATGTCATTGATACGGGTATTGGCCTAAGTCCGGAACAACTGCAAAAAATATTTAACCCTTTTACGCAAGCCGATAGCTCAACAACCCGACGTTACGGTGGTACAGGCTTAGGTTTGACGATTTGCCGACATTTAATTGAGTTGATGGGCGGCGAGATTCATTGCGAAAGTGAACCTAGTCAAGGCTCGCGCTTTTGGTTTCGCTTACCTTTGACTTTATTTAATGCGGACATTGATGCGGCTAAAAACGCGGTTGCTGCCAGTTTTTCGATTCAAAAAGATGCAACCGTACTCATTGTTGAAGATAATCCTGTCAATCAACAAGTCGTCATGCACATGCTGAAAAAGCTCGGCTTAAACTACAAGATTGCGGTGAATGGCCGTGAAGCATTAGCACAGTTGAGTACATCGAGTGGCTGGAGTTTGGTGTTAATGGATTGCCAAATGCCGGTCATGGATGGTTTTGAAGCCACCAAACGCTGGCGCGAACAAGAATTACTATTAGGACAAAAACGGATTCCGATTATTGCGTTAACCGCGAATGCGATGCAGGGTGATGAAGAACGTTGTGTGGCCGCAGGAATGGATGCCCATTTAGCTAAACCCATTCATTTAGCGTTATTGACGGAAGTACTGGCAAAATGGCTACCACATCAACCGCATGACAACAGCAATGAAAATAAATAAGGGCGATTAAAAAATCGCCCTTACTAAAGCATGATAACCGTCAAAAAATGAACTAATTCAAATCATAACCGCGTTCGTCATGAGACACTAAATCCAAGCCTTCACGCTCATCATCATCACTAACACGTAAGCCTTTAGTCAACAATGACGTGAGTTTTAACAGCAACCATGTCAATATTGCCGTGTAGGTTGCAATCACCACAATACCTAAAATCTGAATCCCTAATTGACTCGCCATGCTATCGTGGCCTGCCGCATAGCCAAAGCCAGAGAACACGCCTAAATCTGGACTACAAAAAATTCCCGCCAAGAACGTGCCTAAAATCCCGCCAACACCATGCACAGGAAACACATCTAAGGAGTCATCAATTTTGAGGGTTTTCTTGATGAGTTGTGTCATAAAGAAACAAATAACACCTGCCAGTACACCAATCACTAATGCACCTGCGGGGCCAACAACGCCTGCCGCGCCAGTGATTGTGCCTAAACCTGCCACCATACCTGTGACAATGCCCAAGCCAGACGGTTTGCCAAATTTCACCCATTCACAGGTCATCCATGTTAATGCCCCTGCGGACGCGGCAATATGAGTTACAAACAACGCCATACCTGCCGAGCCATTGGCCGCTAAAGCAGAACCCGCATTAAAGCCATACCAACCGACCCACAACATACCTGCGCCCATGACCGTCATGGTCAAGTTATGCGGCGGCATTGCTACTTTACCAAAACCTTTACGTTGGCCGAGTACCAATGCTGACACTAATGCTGCCACGCCTGCGGTAATATGTACGACTGTGCCACCCGCAAAATCAATCAGGCCATGCTGAAAGAAGTAACCACCACCCCAGACCCAATGAGCAACAGGAACATAAACCGCTAACGTCCATAAGGCGCTAAAGATTAACACCGCCGAAAACTTCATTCGCTCAGCAAATGCACCAATGATTAATGCGGGCGTAATAATAGCAAAGGTCATTTGAAAGGCGACAAACACGACCTCGGGAATATCACCCGTCATGTTATCTTTGCCCAAACCAGCCATAAACACACGAGACAAACCACCCAACCAATTATTAGCACTACCACCATCAGTAAATGTCAGTGAATACAAACCTACCATCCACATCAAACTCACGACAGCGGCTATTGCAAAACACTGCATTAAAATGGATAACACGTTTTTAGTGCGAACTAAACCACCATAAAATAATGCCAAACCCGGTAAGGTCATAAATAATACTAAAGCTGTTGCCGTTAAAATCCACGCGGTATTACCGTTATTAACAGGCATATCTGCGGCAAAAACACTCGACGCAAGCAATAAAAGGCCAAGCCCTGCAATTTTAGGGAACATTGTCTCGCTCTCTTTAATTTAAATAGCGGATTCGTCCGTTTCACCAGTACGAATACGAACCACTTGCAGTAATTCAGTGACAAAAATTTTACCGTCACCAATTTTTCCTGTCCCTGCCACTTTACAAATCACATCAATGACTTGCTCAAGGTCTGAATCTTTAACCGCTAAATCTAAACGTACTTTAGGCACAAAATCGACAACATACTCAGCACCACGATACAATTCGGTGTGACCTTTTTGACGACCGAAGCCTTTAACTTCCGTCACAGTAAGACCTGTAACGCCAATGTCAGAGAGTGCTTCACGCACATCATCTAATTTAAACGGCTTAATAACTGCACTGACCATTTTCATGGTGATATTCACCTCAGTTTAAAACAAAAACACATAAACGGCGATTTATACACCGATTAGACTCAGATGTCGCGCCAAAAGTGGGCAAGTCGCACTGTTTTTGGTCGAATGGTGCGATAGCACCATCAAAAAACATTATTTTGCTAACAAACAACCAATAAAAAAGGCTCTAGGAATTGCCTAGAGCCTTTTTATCATTTAGCCAAAGGCTAACTGATTAGTAACGACCGCCGCCGAAGCCACCGCCGCCGCCGCCGTCACGACGACCACCGCCGCCATCACGACCACCGCCGCCGCCGAAGCCGCCGCCATCACGACGACCGCCGCCGCCATCACGACCGCCGCCTGGTGCGCCGCCGAAACCGCCACGACCACCACGAGGACCGCCTTCTTCTTTAGGACGTGCTTCGTTAACGGTTAATGTACGGCCAGAAATTTCTTTGCCATTCAACGCATTGATAGCAGTTTGCGCTTCTTGATCACTACCCATTTCTACAAAACCAAAACCTTTAGAACGGCCTGTTTCGCGGTCCATAACGACCATAGCAGAACGAACAGCACCATGAGCAGAAAACATCTGCTCTAAATCTACATTACTTACGCCATAACTTAAATTGCCGACGTATAACTTGTTGCCCATGAAGGGACTCCTCGAAAGAACGATTATCTAATACCACAAACCAAACTAAGGGGTAGTGATTTTTTGAGTATACTCTACATACCCACTCTGTACGATAGTTTAACTCGGAAATTTTGCAATGATTTCTGTCTTTCTGAGATAACTGGTTACAATTTTGCTTTTGCTGGATTTATAACCATGCCCCAAGCACTTTCCCTTGCACCATCATGCCTAAAAATGGTGTGTTATGTCCTGCCGAAACCAAATGCTCAGGCGCAACACTCCACGAAAACTCAGGATTAACAACAATCACACCGCCACCTATTGCCAATGCGCCCGCTGGAATACCCGCAATACGTGCTGGATTAACCGTTAGCGCACGCCACAACACATCTTCGGTTAATAAGCCATCTCGCACCAGTTTTAATCCGAGTGGCAAAACAGTTTCCAAGGCGGAAATACCTGCTTCGGTCGCGGCAAAAGGCGCAAGTTTGGCGGCTGCATTTAACGGTTGATGATGAGAGCAAATCGCGTCAATCACTCCCGATTGCACCGCCGCACATAACGCCAAACGATCATTTTCACTGCGTAACGGTGGGCGAACGTGCGCTAAACTATTAAAACCATCAATCGCGGCATCGGTTAAATGCAGTTGGTGCATGGCAACATCGGCAGTTACTGGCAAACCTTTAGCTTTGGCAATACGAATCAACTCCACCGAACTTTTACACGACAACTGACCAAAATGAGCGCGCACGCCTGTTTCTTCAACCAATAATAATTGTTTGGCCAAAGCGACGGTTTCTGCCACTGCTGGAATACTCGGCAAGCCTAAACGCGAGGCTGTAAAGCCATCATGGGCGCAACCATTGGCCAAACTGGGTTCTTCTGGATAGAAAAATACGGTTAACTCTAAAGAAGCCGCATACTCTAAGCAACGGAGCAAGGTTTCGTCGTTATGCATGCCTTCCCGAACATTACTCACCGCAATACAACCCGATTGATGCAATGCATGCATATTAGCGGGCTGTTTACCTTCTAGACCTTTGGTCAAAGCACCAACGGGATAGACTTTTGCCAAGCCTGCACTCGCTGCTTTTTCTTGAATTTGCGCAACAATGGCTGGGTTATCAATCACCAAACGCGGATTAGGTAATAATACGACATGCGCAAAACCACTATAAATAGCGGCTTTGGTTTCGGAGGCAATACTACCGTGTTGTTTTTCACCTTCGCGCAAACTGGCACATAAATCAACAAATGCAGGCAGTACGAGGCAATTGCTGACATTTTCGGTAATATCGTAAGCGGCTGCTCGGGCTTCTGCACCGAGGGCAATCATCCGACCATTTTCTACTAGAATATCTGTGACACGATCAATACCGCTGGCGACGTCAATGACACGACCACCGACCAATAACACACGTTGTTTAGGATGTTTTAACATGATTAATTGCCTCCACGAGTGGTTAATTGGCCTTGCATGGTCATTGCCAATACCGCCATACGTACGGCAATGCCGTAATTGACTTGATGCAAAATCATGGACTGCGCACCATCAGCCACTTCCGAAGCAATTTCTACCCCTCGATTAATCGGGCCGGGGTGCATAACAATGGCATTCGGGTTGGCATAGCGTAGTTTTTCGGGTGTTAAGCCATACAAAGCATAAAATTCGTCAGGGCTGGCTAATAACGGCGACTCCATGCGTTCATTTTGAATACGCAAGGCAATGACAACATCTGCGCCTTCTAAACCTTCTTCCATACGCTCAAACACTTTTACGCCTAATTGTTGAAAGTCTTTAGGCTGCAAGGTGCGTGGCGCGATAATACGAATCTCTTTTGCACCCAGCGTTTGCAAGGCATAAATCTCTGAGCGTGCAACGCGCGAATGACGCACATCACCAATAATCGCGACCGTCAGCTTGGTAAAATCACCTGCATGACGACGAATGGTGAGCATATCCAACATGCCTTGTGTTGGATGGCCATGACGACCATCGCCTGCATTAATCACCGCGACTTTTGGTGTCACTTGGCTGGCAATAAAATGCGCTGCGCCAGATAGCGAATGACGAACAACAAAAACATCGGCGGTCATGGCCTCCAAATTCCACAACATGTCGCGCAGAGTTTCACCTTTGCTGTTGGAGGATTTAGCAATGTCGATATTAACAACATCTGCACTTAAGCGTTTAGCGGCAACGGCAAACGTCGTCAGAGTACGCGTAGAGGCTTCAAAAAACAGATTCATTACCGTGCGCCCTGCTAATAAGGGCTGATTGGTAATTGTGCCATCGGGGGCTAAAAACGATTCGGCAAAATCAAGAATTTCGGTCAGTTGTTCTCGGCTTAAACCTTCGGTGGTTAAAAAGTGACGAAGGCGACCTTGAGGGTTGAGTTGTAAACGGCTGGGTGTATGCGCGTGGGACAAGTGCATGATGTTTTAAGCTGGCTGGCTAATAATGGCGCGGATTTTAGCAGAAAGATGTGAGGGGATCATGGGACAGGATGGGCTTTTCGTGAAGATTGTCTAATGTGCGGGAGGTAATGACTGTTTGGTTCTTTCGAGTAGTTATCTTTCTGCGCCTAACCCTACCGCTTTTTAAGATTTAGGGGTACGGTTATGGGCTGTTAATGTTTGGTTAATTAACTCTTCGACTCTGCTCAGGGAGCTTTTCCCGTTGGCTGAGCGAAGTCGAAGCCAATCCCCAAGCCCTTTGTTATTATTGAGTTTGATTTTTTAGCGAGAGTAATGGCGAATGAATTCGCCCCTACATTTTTCCTCTCGGCAACGCCAACGAAATCACTGCCGCCAAGCCAATAAATATACTAGAAATCCACAAACACGCGCTCAGTCCCGCCACTTGAAACACCCATCCCGATAATATTGTCCCTAATAATCGCCCCATGGCATTGGCCATATAATAAAAGCCAACATCCAATGACACGCCATCTTCCTTGGCATAACTCACAATCAAAAAACTATGCAACGACGAGTTCACCGCAAACACTGCACCAAACAATAATAAACCCGTTACCACCACAATCGTAGGAGGCCAAGCCGCGGCCAATGCAACAGCAATAAACGCAGGTAAACCTGCCAACGCCATCGCCCACAAAAACGCACTTTTACCATCAGGTACATGGCCTTTACTACGTCCAGTTATACGAGGAGCGATGGTTTGTACTGCGCCATAACCTATAATCCAACAGGCTAAAAAGCCACCGACTTGGGTGAAATCCCAGCCTAAGGTGGTACTTAAAAAGACAGGTAAAGCGACAACAAACCAGACATCACGCGAGGCAAACAAAAATAAACGAGCAGCCGCTAAATAATTGACAGCGCGACTGGTGGAAAAAATCTCGCTAAATTTTGGCTTGTTTTTGGCTTTGCCGAGGTCTTGTGTCAGCGTAAAAATACTCAATAACCAAACAACAGCCAATACGGCTGCCATCGCCATCACCGCGCCTGTAAAACCCAGTACGGATAACAACGCTGCACCCATAAAAAAGCCGACACCTTTTAGCGCATTTTTAGAGCCTGTCAGTCGTGCCACCCAACGATATAAGGTTTGTTGGCTATCGGCTTGGGTGTTGGGAACTAACAGTTTAATGCTGCTTTTCGCGCTCATTTTATTGAGGTCTTTGGCAATGCCCGACAAGGCTTGAGCGGCCATTACCCAAGGAATGGTTAACATAGCCGCAGGTACAGCCAACATCAATAAGGCGAAAACCTGCAAACCTAAACCGACATTCATGGTGCGATTCAAGCCCAAACGCGCACCGAGCCAGCCACCAACCAAGTTAGTGACCACACCAAAAAACTCATAAAACAAAAATAAAAACGCGATACTTAACGGCGTGTAACCGAGTTGATGAAAATGCAGTACCACCAACATCCGTAACGCGCCATCGGTTAGGGTAAACGCCCAATAATTACCCGTGACGATGAGGTATTGACGTATTTGGGGAGATAAAGACGACACGGGACGCATAATTTGCCTAAAATCACCGAAAACTGCTAACTGCTAACTGCTAACTGCTAACTGCTAACTGCTAACTGCTAACTGCTAACTGCTAACTGCTAAACCGACTTTTCGTACTAATTCCGCTGTACGATTGGCATAGCCCCATTCATTGTCGTACCACGCGTAAATCTTCACTTGGGTGCCATTAATCACCATCGTGCAGGGGGCATCAATAATGCTGGAGTGTGGGTCTGTGCGATAATCAATCGACACTAATGGCCGTTCTTCGTAGCATAAAATGCCTTTTAATGTCCCTTCGGCGGCTGTTTTTAATAGCGCATTAACTTCTTCTACCGTCGTGGCGCGCTCCACTTCAAAAACACAATCGGTCAAAGACGCATTGGCCAATGGCACACGGACAGCATGACCATTCAAACGACCTTTGAGTTCAGGAAAAATCTCGGTAATCGCTGTAGCTGAGCCTGTTGTGGTGGGAATCATGCTCATGCCACAAGCACGGGCACGGCGTAAGTCTTTGTGCGGTGCGTCTAAAATAGTTTGGGTGTTGGTTAAATCATGAATAGTAGTGATGCTACCGTGACGAATACCGATACTCTCGTGAATGACTTTAACGATAGGAGCTAAACAGTTGGTGGTACAAGAAGCCGCCGTGACAATACGGTGATGTTGTGGGTCAAATAAATGGTCGTTTACGCCAAGCACAATGTTTAAGACGCCTGCCTCTTTGACGGGAGCAGTAACTACCACACGTTTTACCCCTTGATCTAAATAGGCTTGTAATAGCGCAGTGGTTTTCATTTTGCCAGAGGCTTCAATCACGACATCGCAGTCTGACCAATTACTTTCGGCAATGGTTTTATTGCGGCTGATTTTGATGCGTTGCGAGCCAATCACAATATCATCACCCTCAGCTTTGGCTTCATGCTGCCAACGGCCATGCACTGAATCAAAATTGAGTAAATGGGCGAGGGTGATAGCATCGCCTGCGGGGTCGTTAATATGAGTGAAGCTGAGTTCAGGCCAGTCCCATGCGGCGCGTAAGGCCAAGCGACCCATACGGCCAAAGCCGTTAATGCCTACCTTGATGGTCATGATGTTTTTCTCTATTTGAGTGAATTGGTTATCAGTTATCAGTTATCAGTTATCAGTTATCAGTTATCAGTTATCAGTTATCAGTTATCAGTTATCAGTTATCAGTTGAGCATAGGATGAATTGTCGGGTTAACAACAGCGTGTTGTTATCTCGCATGGCTGACCTTGACAGCAGTTTTCGGTTAAAAACGCCAGTAACTCATTCATGACAGGATAGTTGGCGCGATAATGTAAAAAGCGGCCTTGTTGCTCGACATGAATTAAATCGGCTTGTTGTAGTGTTTTTAAATGAAATGACAGGGTGGCGTTGGCTAAACCTAATAACGCTATCAATTCATTCGGCGTTTTGCCTGTTTCGCCCGTCATGACTAAAGTACGATAAATGGCTAATCGGTTACTTTGGGCTAGTGCTGCAAGTTGTTTTACGGCAAGTTCAGTATTCATCATGTTGTCTATGTTTTTATATTTCCAATAATATGGAAATATTATGACGGATTGATGACTAAATGACCCATGTATTTGTGCTTAGTTCGTGTGTATAATTTATAAGTTGATACACATTTGGAGAAGGGTAATGCGTACTAATATTGTAATAGACGATAATCTCATGAATGATGCACTGAAAGTGACGGGGCTAAAAACGAAAAAAGAAGCCGTTGAATTGGGCTTGAAAATTCTGGTTAAATTAAATCAGCAAGAAGCCATTAAAGCATTTAGAGGTAAGTTAACATGGGATGGAGACCTTGAAGCACTGAGAAATCATCCATGATTTTAGTCGATTCGAGTGTTTGGATTGATTATTTTAATGGCAACATCAGCGCGGAAACCGACACCTTGGATAGATTGCTCGGCGTTGAGCCTTTGGCCATTGGTGATTTGATTTTGACGGAAGTTTTGCAAGGTTTTCGTACCGATAACGATTATCAAACAGCAAAAAGCCTTTTGATGACGTTGACTGTCTTTGATATGTTAGGTTCAGAGTTGGCGATTAAAGCGGCAGATAATTTTCGCTTGCTGCGTAAACAAGGTATTACGATCCGCAAAACCGCCGATGTGATTATTGCGACGTATTGTATTGAGCATCGTCATAGCTTACTTTTTGCCGATAAAGATTTTCTGCCATTTGTTGCTCACCTTGGCCTAAAAGCAGTGACGATCAATGGTCATTAAGCATTGTTGTTGTGGGATGGGTTGGTGAATGCAACCCATCAACATAATTTAGTCGTTTTAGCCCGTATTCCTCAATCCTGCCGCAATACCTGCAATGGTTACCATCAACGCATGGTCATAACGTGTACTGGCTTCTACCGATTCTCGTCGCCGCCTCATCAGTTCAGCTTGAAGCATATGCAACGGTAAAATATAGGGGGTACGCACGGTAATGGCTCGCTGCAAAATGGGCGATAGTTCCAATAATTGTTGCCGCTCAATCACTTTTAGTAAAATCCCCACCGTTTTTTCTAGTCGCGCCCGTAATAGTGCGCCTAATGCATGTAAAGCAGGGTCATCGGTGAGATGGACTTCATAATAGGCGGCTATCGCTGAATCTGATTTCGCCAGTACCATTTCTAACATATCAAGAAGTGTTTGAAAGTATGGCCAATGTTCACGCATATCCCGAATAACAGGCGTAAAGCCGTCATCCATCGCCGTATTTAAAGCCCGTCCTGTCCCTAACCATGCAGGCAACATCAGACGTACTTGTGTCCATGCAAAAACCCAAGGAATAGCGCGTAAGGACTCAATGCCACCGGTCATTTGTCGCCTTGCTGGTCGTGAGCCTAAGGGCAACATTTGTAGCTCTAACTCAGGAGTCACCGTACGCAAATAGCGAATAAATTCAGGCTCGTCACGCACAGTTTCTTTATAAACGGCTAATGATGTTTGTGTCATTAGCGCCATCAGTTCACGCCATTCGGGTTTGACGGCAGGCGGTGGTAGTAGGGTGGCTTCTAGCGTCGCGGCGACATATAGCTCTAGGTTGCGCATGGCGATGCCTTTCATGCCAAACTTAAAGCGAATCATTTCCCCTTGTTCGGTGACGCGAATCTTACCTTGCACGGATTTGGGTGGTTGTGACAATAAGGCTTGATGAGTGGGCGCACCACCACGACTAATCGAGCCGCCACGACCATGAAATAACGTCAACTGAACACCGTGTTTTTCGGCAATCGCGGTTAAGCCTTCTTGGGCGCGATATTGTGCCCAGTTCGCCGTTAAAAAACCTGCATCTTTGGCCGAGTCGGAATAACCAATCATAATTTCTTGATGGCCGTTAATTGCGTTTTTATACCAAGCAATAGACAGCAACGCATCAAGGCAGGCAGACGCATTATCAAGGTCAGCTAAGGTTTCAAATAACGGTACGACACGCATCGGATGTGGGATTTCGGCTTCTTTTTGCAGCAGCATGACCGCCAAGACATCACTCGGTTGTTTGGCCATGGAAATAACATACGCGCCCAAGGCACCCGCAGGTTGTTGCGCTAGCATGTTAAACGTGGCCAATACCTCTTTGATGGGTTCGGCGTTAATCGGCGCATCCGCTGTGGCGTAGAGTTGCCGAGGTAATAATGGGCGGGGATTGTTCAATTCGCTCAGTAAAAATGTTTGCCGTTGGCTTTCGTCCCAATCGTGATAGTTCCCAAGTTTGAGATGATCGGTGATAGCGGCTACGGTATCGGCATGACGACCCGATTCTTGACGAATATCGAGCTTGAGTAATTCCAGACCAAAACAGGCGACCCGACGAATAATGTTGCTCAGTTCATCATTGGCAATATCGTACATATTACAAGCGACAAGGGAGTCATAACATAATAGTAACGGCTGCATCAGTTCAGAGACGTGATGATAAATGCCTGCGTGATCCAACAGTTCACCCCGCAGGCGAGCCGTAATCCAGTCACGAGTTAAGGCCAATCGGTCACGCACTTGACGTAATAGTTCCCGATAGGGCTCGCGGCATTGTTCGCCAACCATTGCCCGTAATGCAGGCGTACAATCTTCCATCGACAATTCAGCACGCAGGGCATCAATATCTCGCCAGTACAATTCAGCCGCTTGCCAACGGGATAATAACAACACCTCTTCTGTCACAACATGCGTTACATTGGGATTACCGTCGCGGTCACCCCCCATCCACGAAGCAAAACGAATGGGCGCTTGAGTGAGAGGTAGATGTTGTCCTGTGTGTTCAAAAACTGCGTCATCAAACTCACGTAAAAATTGCGGAATGGTGTACCACAAGGTTTGCTCAATGGTGGTAAAGCCCCATTTTGCTTCATCAACGGGCGTTGGTCGCAAACGGCGGATTTCATCGGTACGCCACGCGGCAATAATATGATGTTTGAGGCGTGCGAGTTCTGTCTGCCGTTCAACGGGGGTGAGACGGACATAATCCAAGGTTTCTAAACACTCGGCAATGTCGTCATATTTTTGAATTAATGTGCGACGACTGATTTCGGTGGGGTGAGCAGTCAACACCAATTCAACATCCAGTTGTTGTACCGCTTGCCAAAGGGCTTCGGGACTAATCGCTTGGCTAGCCAGTCGCGGAAATAATTCTCGAATTGAGCCAAATTGAGCAGGGGCATTGTCAGTGCATTCCCAAGCGCGGTGGCGGCGTACTTGGTGATATTGTTCGGCGATATTCGCGAGATTCAAAAATTGGGTAAACGCACGGGCGACGGGTAAAAGTTCATCATCGGTGAGGGCGGATAACAGTTGATTGAGTTGTTGATTGGCAGCTTCATTGCCATCGCGTGCTTGTTTGCCCAGAACACGAATGGCTTCTACTTTGTCGTAGAGGGCTTGGCCGACTTGTTGGCGTAAGGTGTCACCAAGCAAGTTCCCCATGAGGCGAATATCATCACGCAGAGGGGCATTGGGGTCAATGTCGGTTGTCGTCATCACCGTGATCTCCATAAGACGCTATGGCTTGATACTAGCGGATTTATGAGTGAGAACCTATGGGCAATCATAGGATGTTTGGTCTTAAAGAAGACGTTCAACGGCTTTGATGCCTAATGCCTGTCGAATTTCTGCTTGCTAGAAATGGATTAAGGCTCTCTATTTATTAACTGTTCAGGCTTAATATTTTGAAAGTATGTAGGTAAGTATCTTACACACTGTTCGTATGCTTCACGGTCATACTTATTATTCAAATCAAATTTTAATTTTCGTTCAAGTAACACAACAGCATAGTGTTTAGCTTTTTCGCTCCTTTTATCATTTTCCTTGTTATTCAGATACCATACAACTTGATAAATTAACGTTGATCCGCTCTTGTCGCGAAGGTTGATATTTGTACCTAAACTTAGTAGATACTCAAAAACTTCATAAAACTGATTTCCATAGGACATCATTAATGCCGTTCTTCCTAACCCATCCTGACCATTAATATCAGCTCCCAACGCGATCAACTCTTTAACCCAATCTAAGTTGCCTCCACGAGCACCTACGGCAGCAGTAAGAATCGTGGCGTTATTCGGTGGAGCATAGTTGATGTCGGCACCGTATTTTAACAAAAGCTCTAACAGTGGTTTATTTTGTATATTAAATAGACCGTAATCATACAGGTGGCTGAGAGCTGTTTTTTTGTATGTATCCTGACCATTAACATTCGCTCCCAGCTCAATCAATTCTCTGACCCAGTCTAGGTTGCCTCTACCAGAATTTACAGCAGCAATAAGAATAGTGGGCTGATTTGGTGGGGCATAGTTAATATCCGCACCTCGCTTCAACAAAAACTTTAACAATGGTTTATTTTCTGTATTAAATGAACTCTGATCGTATAAGTAGTTGAGAGCTATTTTTTGGTTTGCATCCTTACTATTAATATCCGCTCCGTGTTCAAGCAACCACTCAAGAAACTGGAAGTCTTCCTTGTTGTCCTGCTGATAGAGAAATGCCTTGACAGCTATATTAAACAAAGGACTTCCGTTTATTTTGAAGTCTATTAACGCATTAGGCTTTTCTTTTAGCCAACTGGATAACCCTTTGATATCGCGCTCATATATCAACTTTTTCACGTTTTGATCAATATTAATTTGCTCTTTTTGTAAACTCGTAACGGCAGCCTTAGGTTTAGGTGTGGACTCCTTTTTATTTTTAATAGACTCTTCAGCCGCTAAGATATCAAGCTTTCGCTCCGAGAGTTCAGACTCACACTTAGGGTAAATTGATGTATATATTGATTTAATATTTTCTTGTCCTGCGATTAATTTAACATACAAATCGACAATTTGAGCGCATTTTATGGGGTTTTCTCCCAGTCCAAGTGACGCAAGATTCGTAAGTTTGTCTAAGGTACGGACTGATTTTATACGATTGTTTTTGAGTTCTAAGAGCATTAATTTAGATAAATTACGCAGTGGAGAAACATTCTCAATACGTGCTTTTGTCAATATTAATTGAGCGAGCTTACTGAGATGACTTAGAGGGGAAATATCCTCAATTTGTGAACCCTCAATGATCAATGTTCGTAAATTCTTAAGTGTTGAGATTGGGGTTAAATCTTTAATTTCGGTTTTTATAAGTACTATCTGCTCAAGTGAGCTCAGGTATTCAATACCTGCGAGTGATCTAATATTATTCGTGCAGTCTAACGCCTTAATTTCATCGGCAAAGACGGCATCATAACCATTTTTTCCTGCGGCATCTTTAACACACAAGTTGAGAGCGGCATCTTCAAATTTGATATCTTTTAGTTTTTTTGAAGGGGAGGTGTTTTGTTCAGAAACCTTATTAGTCTCCTCTGCTGATGGATTAGAAACCGCAGCTTGGGCAAATGGCTGAGTAAAAAAGCAACTTAACAACAAAATACATTTAATCAACGTGTTCATTTAGAGTTCCTTTCTGAAAGCTGATAAGTTTAGTCCGCAACCCACATATCATAATCTAAATCATCGGGTTGCTTCGTGAGCCGATGCGACAAAGTCGATATTAAAAACATCTATGCAAGCGTAGCCATAGCTGATGTAAGGCAAAATCTATTCATCTTTAATTACGTTGATTACTCTTATACCACACCAACAACGCCAACCCGCCAAACACCACGACAATAAACCCCAACTCAATCAGCCAAAACATCAGGCTATTTTCTCTAGCAAAGCATAATAAAAACCATCGCCGCCATGTACACTGGGAAATATCTGCCGACCAATGGGCCGCGCCACGCCCCAATCACCTTCAATCACAATTTCGTGAGCATTAACGGTATGGTGCAAAAACGATCCTACTTGCAGTTCGTTTTCTGCTTTTAACACCGAGCAAGTGGCGTATAACAAACGACCTCCAACCTTTAACGTTGGCCATAACGCCGCCAAAATCTGTGCTTGCAACGCCACGGTTTGCGCGACATCACTGGCTTTACGCAACAATTTAATATCAGGATGGCGACGAATGACCCCCGTTGCCGTACACGGTGCATCCAACAAAATGGCATCAAACTTAGCATTAGTTGCCCATGTATGTGGTTGACTGGCATCTGCGGTAAGTACCCGCACAAACGGAAAATTCAGTTTTAATCGTGCGAGGTTTTCGTGCATCCGTTTAACGCGTTTCTCTTCGTTATCAATCGCCAATAACTGCTGATAATCGGCTCGCTCTAACAAATGAGCCGTTTTGCCCGCAGGGGCAGCACAGGCATCCAAAACAACACTATTGGCCGCAGGATTCAACAGTACAGCCGCTAATTGTGCTGATTCATCTTGTATCGAAAAGCCCCCTTCGGCATATAACGGCAAACTGGTGACATCACACAATTGCGTTAAACGAATGCCTACCGACGAATATTGGCAAGCGGTCGCTTCAATGTCTTGTGCTTGCAATAAGGCTAAATAATCTGTCACGCTGATTTGGCGTGTATTGACCCGTAAAGTTAAGTCTGCTGCTTGATTATTGGCCGCCATAATATCATCAGCATGGTCTGGCCAATCTTTGCGTAATTGTTTTACCAACCATTCAGGGTGGGCGTGTTGATATTTAACCGCATTCGCGCAGAGTGATTCTTGCTCACGTTGAACACCACGTAACAAGGCATTTAATAAACCTGTCGTGTGGTTATAACCCAATTGCCGCGCTGCTTCGACGGTTTCGGCAATCGCGGCATGGGCAGGAATACGTGTACGCAGTAACTGATAAATACCCAAGGCCAATAATGCTAATACAGGAAAATCTTTAATCGGCTTTTTTAACAATGGCCGAGTAATGGCCTGAAAATACAGCCATTCTCGTGCTGTACCATAGACTAAATTTTGCAACAGTGGGCGGTCACGTTCAGGGCAGCGTTCTTGTAACGGCGGTAAGGTGCTACTGAGTGACGCTTGCTGCTCAATAATCGGCGCGAGGGCTTGTGCAGCTAAAGCACGAACATTCAGTTTGCTCATGCGGATTCGCCTAAGGTAGTGCCAACTTGAAAGAGTTCTTTGCGTGAGTTTAATACGTCAACATAGCGTAAGGCTTTGCCGTTGGGTAATTGTAAGTTATCAATTGCCACCACGCCGCCATCACCTGCCGCCAACCATAAGCCTTGTTTGTCGGCGCGAATAATCATGCCCGCAGGCGCGGTGGTTTTTTCATCCGTGACAATGTGCGCTTGCCAAATACGAACAATTTGCCCCTGTACTTGCGTATAAGCAACGGGCCATGCATTAAATGCACGTACAGCTCGCGTAATGTCGAGAGCCGAGTTTTTCCAGTCAATATTGCCTTCTTCTTTGCTTAGCTTACTGGCGTAGGTCGCTAAAGCATCATCTTGAGGAATAGGGGGAAAGGCTTCGTCGTTATCAATGGCTTCCAATACCGTCAGCAAGGCATCGCCACCTAATAACGCCAAACGGTCGTGTAAACTGGCCGAGGTGTCATGTTCAGAAATAGGACAAGCCATTTTGTATAACATTGCCCCTGTATCTAGGCCAATGTCCATTTGCATAATGGTAATGCCTGTTTCTTTATCGCCAGTCAAAATGGCGCGTTGAATCGGTGCAGCACCACGCCAACGGGGTAATAATGAACCGTGAACATTAATACAGCCCAAGCGTGGCGTTTCTAAGACACTTTTGGGCAAAATCAAACCGTAGGCTGCAACCACCATTAAATCGGCATTCAGTTCGGCTAACTCCGCTTGTGCACCACCATCACGTAAGGATAACGGCTGAAAAACAGGCAGCTTCCGCGCCAGTGCCAGTTCTTTGACAGGACTCGGCTTTAATTCCCGACCTCGACCGACAGGGCGATCAGGTTGAGTATAAACACCCACGACTTCATGGTGCGTATGTAATAAAGCGCGTAAGGATTCTGCGGCGAAGGCGGGCGTGCCTGCAAAAATAATGCGGAGCGGACTAGCCAAGAAAATAAACCTCTAAAATGGAGATGTTGATGCTTTGCGAAACACTCACTCTAACTCTCGGCAACAGTCGTCTCCCTCGGGGAGAGAGGACTTAATACTCCCTCTCGAGGGAGAGGGCTGGGGTGAGGGTTAACTATTTAAGCGTTTTGCTTTTGCTGTTTGAGCATTTTAGCTTTAATACGTTGACGTTTCAGTGACGATAAATAGTCAACAAACAATTTACCGTCTAAATGGTCTTGTTCATGTTGCAAACAAACGGCAAGTAAGCCATCTGTTTCTAAGGTAAACGATTCACCGTGCTCATTGAGGGCCGTTACCGAAACACGCGCATAACGTTCAACAAAATCGTAAACACTCGGCACAGACAGGCAACCTTCCTCATAAGGAACAGTCGCATCAGTGAGCGGCGTGATAACGGGATTAATAAAAACCATCGGTTGATTTTTTTCTTCGGTAATATCAATCACCAACAGGCGAATATGATGATTAACTTGTGATGCTGCCAAACCCACTCCGGGTGCATCATACATCGTTTCGAGCATATCATTCGCCAGCCGACGAATGGTATCATCTACCACCAACACAGGTTTTGCCTTTGTCCGTAAGCGCGGATCAGGGAAATGCAGAATCGGAAGTTTTGCCATAATGCGAATTACCTGTTGTTAAATGACAACAATGCTTGCTAAGCTCTTGAGCTTGTTGTAAAAGTGCGTTTATTGAGTCGAATAATAAAACGAAGACTCTTTGCTTATTATAGCGGTCTTGTTAGCGTGCGACCATAAGTCCCGCCAAGAAGGGAATTGATAATGAAAAAATTGGTGTTAATTGCTCTCGCGTCAACGGTTTTTGCTACGCCATTACAGGCTGATACCAAGCCTGTCGATGTCAAAGCCAGTGCCCCCGAACGTTATACGGTCAAAAAAGGCGATACCTTATGGGATATTGCCAATCGATACTTAAAAGATGCATGGCGTTGGCCAGAAATTTGGCAAGCTAATCAAAAAATTCGGAATCCCCATTTGATTTTTCCGGGCGATAATTTATTGCTCTGTCACATTCAAGACAAAGCTATTGTTGCTGTCGATGAGGGTGGTGGATGCGATGAAGTCATTGCTAACTTTACCAACTCGGCTTCTGTGGGGGGGGAGAGTGGTCAAGGCAAGCTGAGTCCAGAAATCCGTTATGAAGAATTGAGTGTTGCTATTCCCGCGATTCCTTTACAGGTGATTCGAGCTTATCTTTCGGATAGCCGTGTGATGGGGGCAGAAGAGTTTACCAAAGCACCTTATGTGGTGTCGGGTGAAAGCAAACGAGTCATTACGGGTCAGGGTGATAAAGTCTATATCCGTGGTACGGATATGCCATTAGGCGAGAGCTTTGGTCTTTATCGTAAAGGTGTGCGTTATGACGATCCAGACACCAAAGAGTTCTTAGGTTTTGAAGCTGAAGATATTGGCTCTGGTACGATTACCGCCGTTGAAGGTGATATTGCGACTTTAGAAGTGTCTCGTACAACTCAAGAGGTTCGCATTGAAGATAGAGTGTTTGCTAACGAAGCGCGTGCGGTTACACCTATTTTCTACCCCAGTAACCCTGAGAATGTTAAACCCGGTCGTATTGTCCGTATTATGGCTTCATTGGGTAATGGTGGATTAAATAGTGTCATCGTATTAAACCGTGGCGAGCGGGACGGTGTCAAACAAGGGCACACGTTTGCGTTATATCAACGTGGTGGCTTAATGCGTGATCGTGTCAAAGATGGATTAGTCCGTCTGCCCTCGGAGCGTGCAGGTTTAGCGATGGTGTTCCGTACGTTTAACAAAGTTAGTTACGCGATTATTTTGCGTGCATCAACAGCCATTTCTATTGGTGATGAAGTTCGTCCACCCATTAGTGGTGATTAACAAGGTATTATCGCTTTTGCAGTTAATCTGCATCAGGGCTGTCTGGATAGACAGCCCTTTTTTATGCTGACAATAAATGAGTCAAGGAATCATGACGCAACAACTATTTTTGGATTGGGTGTTTTTGTGGCGATTAGTCGGGCAGTCATCGTCGAGTATGCACAAATTACTCCGTTATTTTGGTGAGCCAACATTAGCCTTGGGTGCATCCACGTCTGATTGGCAACAAGCAGGTATTTCAGACAAAGGCTTGGTAATTTATCGTGATTGGCAAAACGGCCATGACCAAGACATTCAACGCGATTTAGCCAAAGCCTTGAAAAGCATTGAGCAACAGCAACAACAGGTCATTACGCTGCACGATACGCGTTATCCGTTATTACTCAAAGAAATTCCAGATGCTCCACCGTTGTTATTTTGTCGTGGCGAAGTCTCGCAATTATCATGGCCACAAGTGGCGATGGTGGGCAGTCGTCGGCCTACACAAAATGGGCTAAAATTAGCCGAACAATTTGCTACCGAGTTGTCTCAGCGTGGTATTGCTATTACCAGTGGTTTAGCCTTGGGCATAGATGGCGCGGCACATTATGCGACGGTCAAAGCCAAAGGTATTACCTTGGCGGTATTAGGGACAGGATTAAGTGAGATTTATCCGAAACAACATGTCACTTTAGCCGAGCAAATAGTTGCTAATGATGGTTTGTTAATCAGTGAGTTTTTACCGCATACGCCACCGATTAATTATCATTTTCCGCGTCGTAATCGTATTATTAGCGGTTTGAGTTTGGGTGTTTTAGTAGTTGAGGCGGCCTTAGAGAGTGGCTCGTTAATTACCGCACGTTTAGCGGCGGAGCAAAATCGTGAAGTCTGGGCAATTCCTAGTTCGGTGTTTAATCCGCAGGCCAAAGGTTGTCATGCGTTAATTCGCCAAGGGGCAACCTTGGTTGAAGAGCCAAATCATATTTTAGAAGATATTGCCTCACGTTTAGGCCAAGCAAAAAGTGGCCATTTTGGCGGTGTTGCGCCTATTACCATCAATGAAAACAGTGAGATTAGCCTAGAAGCACAGCAGGTATTGGCTGTTTTAGGTTGGCAAGTTCAGCATTTTGATGCCCTGATTGAGCAAGGTTCTTGGGATGCCGCGAGTTTGGCTGGGTGGTTAATGGAGTTGGAATTGGCAGGACGAATCGCTACCGTATCAGGTGGTTATGAACAGTTGAAGTAAAACAAACTCAAGGAAAAATTATGCAAGAACAACAAAATGAGCAAATAGAAAATCGTTGGCAAAAAATTGGTCAACATGGTGAGTTTTTGGATTTTGATGCATTAGAGTGGGCAGCGGCTGTAGATAAAAAAACTAAGTTGATGTGGGCGGTAAATCCAAGTAAAACGGCTAGTTTTCCTAATCCAAAAAAAGCAATGACATGGTATGAGGCACAAGAGAGGGCAAATTGTGTTAATGCACAAGGTTGGTGTGGTTATAAAGATTGGCGATTGCCTACCAGAGACGAGTTAAGAACGCTTATCACTAAAAAAGGTGATTTCAGTATTCGTATTTGTACTGATATTTTTACTGATATAAATGTAGGCAATGATGGTTATACTGTTTGGTCGACCTCGCCCATGACTGACGTGAATGACGGAGTGTGGTTTGTCAATTTCGTTGTTGGCGATTTCTATGCCTACCATAAGTACCTTAACTACTATGCGCGCTTAGTGCGTTCTAGTTAGTGACTTGGCATTTTGACGTAACTTCCTCTAAGTTCAGATGGTATTTTGATGCTGAGATTGTTTTTGCTAAAAATCTAAACTCAATGATATCAAAAGAGGCTTCGACTACGCTCAGCCAGCATAAAAGTAGTCAAGAGTTAGTTCATAAATAGGAGTTTGACCCGTAAGCATTACAGTCAGCCCCATTGAAGTAACGAATCACTCTTGCCTCTTTGCCCTAATAATTCTAAAGTTCTCACTCGGTAATACTTTTCGGAGGGTGCTATGCAGTTAACAACCGTTACCAGCAAAGGCCAAGTGACCATCCCTAAATCGGTGAGACAAAAACTCGGTATTTGCCAAGGCAGCCAAATTGAGTTTGTAATGGTTGATGGTCATGTAGAATTAAGAGTCGTTAGTCAGCCTGCTGTGGTTGCTGTATCAGGGTTTGGTTTATTAAAAAGTAATAAAGCCTCCATCCCTACGGATTTTGACCCAGCAATATTGGCAGGGCCTGTATGATAGGATTAGACACCAATATCTTAGCGCGTTATTACATTGAAGATGTTGGCGATAGCGAAAGCATTAAGCAGCGTGAAGTGGCTCGTCGTCTGATTGAGTCTGGCTCGGCACTCATGGTCTGTAAAACGGTATTGTTAGAGCTAGAATGGGTGATGCGCGGTTATTATGAGTTCTCGGTAGAGGCGATAATTTCAGTATTTACCCACTTATTGGCGATGCCTCATGTGTTAATAGAAGAAAAAACGCAGGTGCAGACGGCATTACAACATTATCAAGCAGGTTTAGATTTTGCCGATGCCTTGCACCATGTCAGTTATCAATCATGTACGGCAATGGCCAGTTTTGATGACCGTCGTTTTGCCCGTCGTGTGAAAAAAATGGCTCTTATTCCCCATGTGATTGTACCGAAATAATGAACGATACGTTTCCTCCCACCCAACTAAACCAAGCCGTCACCACCCTAAAAAAAGGCGGCATTCTCGCCTATCCCACCGAAGCCGTATGGGGTTTAGGGTGTGACCCGTTTAATCAACAGGCCGTGTTAAAACTCCTCGCGCTGAAACAACGACCAATGGACAAGGGCTTGATTCTGATTGCGGCATCGGTGGCGCAAGTTGAGCCGTATCTACAATTACTCAGCCCACAAGAGCGTCAGCAAGTTGTTGATTCTTGGCCTAGCCCAACGACATGGGTTGTGCCTGTTGATGCGAGTTTTCCGCAATGGATTCGAGGTGAGCATTTAAGCGTGGCCATTCGTGTCAGTGCACATCCGCCTGTCCAAGCCTTATGTCAGGCCTTTGGTGGTGCGATTATTTCCACCAGTGCCAATATCACAGGCCAGCCAACTGCATTAACGTCCGAGCAAATTGTCACTATCTTTGCCGATGGGATAGACTATATCTTGCCCGCATCGTTAGGCGGTCAAAAAAATCCTTCGCAAATTAGGGATGCCCGAACGGGTGCTGTGTTACGTCCTTCTTAATTAGAGTCTGTGTTATGTCTTCTTTGAGTCCTGATTTAGCCGCCGTCAAAACGTTTTTATTATCGTTGCAAGACCATATTTGCCAACAGCTAGTGGCCGAAGATGGCGGTAGTTTTCGTGAAGACACATGGCAACGTGCCGAAGGCGGTGGTGGCCGTTCACGGGTGTTAGAAAATGGCATAGTGATTGAAAAAGGTGGTGTGAACTTTTCCCATGTCTATGGCAGTAAATTACCGCCATCGGCGACCGCGCATCGCCCTGAGTTAACAGGCAGGTCATTTCAAGCAATGGGTGTCTCGTTAGTCATTCATCCCAAAAATCCGTACGCACCGACTTCCCACGCCAATGTTCGTATTTTTGTTGCTGAAAAAGAAGGCGAAGAGCCTGTTTGGTGGGTGGGTGGGGGTTTTGATTTAACGCCGTATTATGGTTTTGTCGAAGATTGCCAAGAGTGGCACAGTATGGCTAAACAAGTCTGCGAGCCATTTGGTGCAGAGGTCTATCCCAAATATAAAAAATGGTGTGACGACTATTTTTACATCAAACATCGTCAAGAGCCACGCGGAATTGGTGGTTTGTTTTTTGATGATTTAAACGAATGGGGTTTTGAGCGTTGTTTCGAATTTATTAAAGCGGTGGGTATGGGTTATATCAATGCCTATCAGCCGATTTTAGCGCGGCGTAAAAATACTCCGTATGGCGAGCGTGAGCGTAATTTTCAATTGTATCGCCGTGGGCGTTATGTTGAGTTTAATTTGGTCTATGACCGAGGCACGATTTTTGGCTTACAAACGGGTGGTCGTACCGAGTCTATTTTAATGTCTTTACCCAATTTAGTGGCATGGCATTATGACTATCAGGCCGAAACGGACTCTATTGAGTCACGTTTTGTTCAGGACTTTTTATCTGCAAAAGAGTGGGTGTGATGACTCATCCCGACCGTTATGCGGTAATTGGCAATCCAATTGGCCATACTCGTTCACCGCGCATTCATAGCGCATTTGCGACATTAACAGGTGAAAATCTAACTTATGAGGCGATATTGTCGCCGATTGATGGTTTTCAAAAGGTGGTTGCGGAGTTTTTTGTTAATCCTTCTGCTAAAGGATTAAATGTCACGTTACCGTTCAAAGAACAAGCTTATGCCTTGAGTGATGTGTTGTCACTGCGAGCTACGCAAGCGGGGGCGGTAAACACCTTAATGAAAGGTAAAGATGGTCGTCTTTATGGCGATAATACCGATGGCGTGGGCTTAGTGCGTGATATGACGCAAAATTTGGGTTGGACGTTAGCAGGCAAACGTATTCTAGTGGTTGGTGCGGGTGGCGCGGTGAGAGGCGTATTGGGCGTATTATTAGCGGCCAAGCCTGCACAATTGTTGATTGCCAATCGCACACACAGTAAAGCCCAAGCATTGGCTGATATTTTCCAAGAATATGGACAGATAGCAGCTGTCCGTTTTGAAGATATTCCCGAACACAGTATTGATGCGGTGATTAATGGTTCATCGGCTTCGCTTATGGGCGAGTTGCCACCTTTAGGCGCAGATATATTGGCCGAAGGCGCGTGCGCTTATGATATGGCCTATGGCAAGCCGCAACTGCCATTTTTAGAGTGGGCAACAGCACAACAAGCTACCACCAGTGATGGTTTAGGGATGTTAATAGAGCAAGCCGCGGAAAGCTTTTTTATTTGGCGTGGTGTGCGTGTAGAGACGGCGAGTTTGCTGGCAGAAATACGGCAGGAGCTACATTCGTCTTATTAGGTTGTTTAATGACAAGGAAGCCACGATATTTTTAGCAATCAATAATCGCTGTCATCAAAAACAGGAAATGGCAGCGGTTTTTTGCTGTTACGATATTCATCTCGTTCAAGCATACGCTGGAAATTACGAATAACGACATAAGGCGCAGTACGCTGTATAAAATTGGTCGCCCAAACAGGCACACTACTGCCACCAGGATCAAAATACCCTTCGGCGACAAGTTGAATTTTGCCGTTAGGTAATGGTGAGAACTTGATGCTAATGTCTTCAGCGGGCATTCTGATTAAGGGTGGTGCGATGGGTAAAAAATTGGGTAACGCGGTAACTTTTAAGGTGATTGCTCGTTTAGTTTTTGTTTGTGGTTCAATAATGCACTGTAATATCACATCTCGGTCGGCAAGCCCTTGCGGAGCCTCGTGAACAAAATACACAATATACTCGGTATTGGACGGTTGTTTTAGTAAGCGTGATTCGCGTGTTTTCCAATACCATTTAGTATAGTTCTCAAAATCTAATAATACATTGGCTAGGGTTTTTATGGATGACTCGAATACGGCTTCAACTTTAAATGAGCGGTATTGTTTACCATCTTCTAAGCGAAAATACGTTTTAATATGACGTAAACGGTCGTCTTTGGTCAATATCCATTCACGGCTCATTGAGGGGCGTAACTCTTCTAACTCATCATTGTTAGCGGCACTGGCGTGATTTAAGCCAAGTGTAACACTCAAAAAAAGAGCAAAAAAGCCTTGTAGCATGGGCTGTAACATCGGTTTTTCTCGTTTTGATGTTTACATTAAATAAGATATTTAGACAGTGTTTTGGTTTTTAACAGCAGGAAAGATTAACACAATATGGGCATTTGATGGGTTTGATACGCGATTTTTGTTTGAATTTACTAGGTGCTATTGGCGTTTGCCTGAATTATCCCTTTGACTCCGCTCAGAGAACGTTTTTGAGCTAGCTGAGTGGAGTCGTGGTGGCTGAGCGGAGTCGAAGCCAAGCATTTTTTGAAGTTATTCCACGTTGATTTTTTAGGCAAAACAACCAAATGTCGTTAAGGGCGCAGTGATTGCGCCCATCATCGTGTTGTTACAAATAGTCCGCGTAATCATAGACAGAAAATACCAGTGGTTTTTTGCTTTTACGGTATTCATCACGCTCAACCATGCGTTGTAAGCCCAATGTAACGGAATAGGGGGCAGTGCGCTGCACAAAGTTAGCCGCCCAAACAGGCACAGTGCCACCTGCATCAAAATAACCTTCGGCTTCAAATTGTATTTTACCGTTGGCAAGAGGTGAGAATTTAACCAGCATGTCTTCAGCAGGCATTCGGACTAAAGGAGGTTTGGCAGCCATAAAATCAGGCAGGGCGTTGACTCTGAGTGTGACATAGCGTTTGCTTTTGGTTTGTGGTTCTACCACACCATGTAAGATTACATCACGATCAGGAAGACCATAGGGGGCTTCATGTACCATATAGACAATAAATTCGGTTGGAGATGTTTGTTTGATTAAGCGCGACTCGCGTGTTTTCCAATACCATTTAGTGTAACTCTCAAAGTCTAATAAGACACGTGTGAGCGGCTCTATGGAGGAGTCTAGTATGGCTTCAATTTTGAAGGAACGATACTGCTTACCATCTTCTAGCCGTGCATAGGTTTTGATATTACGTAAGCGGTCATTTTTCATTAACATCCATTCATTACCGAGTTTGGTTCTTAAATCATCAATATCATTTTCAGCATAGGCAGGATGATTAAACGTAACCAATACCAACAGTAAAGACAGGGTGATAAAGCGTAAGGGAAACAATAGCGACATAACCAATTTCTCTTGTTTTGTGGCTACCAGCATTAGAATTTGTAAAAACGTTGCTGATAGAACTGCATGTATTATGAACAGGAAGGTATAAAAGACTAAAAAACAGCCATTAGTAATGGCTGAAATTTTTTTATTACTGTCTTTTTGGTCAATTTGCGAGATGTATCACATTTTTTATTTAATTTTTGTGATTTTTATTGTGCTGGAGAAGAGTAAGGGGATGTTGCATTATAAGGAATAAGGACGACAGAGAGCATCGCCCTTATTTTAATTATTCATAAGCTAAGCGTTATTGGTAGTCTTTGAAGCCATAGATCACGAAAGGCAATGGCGTTTTTGCTTTGAGGTATTCCTCTTTTTCGGTCATGCGTTGCAGTGCTAACATGACGGCATAAGGCGCACTACGCTGAACAAAATTGGCTGCCCACGCAGGAACAACACCACCAGGGTCAAAATAGCCTTCAGTGACCATTTCAACCTTATTATCACCGATAGGGGTGAATTTAATGTTCATTTCTTCGGCAACCATTCGCACTAGCGGTGGTTTGGCAGGAAGCATATTAGGAACAGCAGTCACTTTGAGGGTGACGTAACGCTTCGTTTTGGTTTGTGGGTCAATGGTGCCTTTAATCACCGTGTCGCGGTCAGGTAAACCATAGGGGGCATCATGCACCATATAGATAAAATACTCGGTGGGAGAACCTTGACGAATTAATTTCGACTCGCGTGTTTTCCAAAACCAACGAGTATAGTGGTCAAAATCCAGTAATACACGAGCAACGGCTTCTACGGGGGCTTCTAGTATGGCTTCTACTTTAAACGAGCGGTAACGTTTACCATCCTCTAAGCGTGCGTATGTTTTTAGGTTTCGCATACGGTCATTTTTGACCAGTTGCCATTCATTATTGAGTTGGCTACGAAACTCATTAAGATCGTCTTCGGCATAACTGGGCATGGCGGAAAATAATAAAGAGCTACCGAGCGTTACCGCGATGAGTGCTTTTCTTAGCATTGTTGTTTTTCCTAATAAAAAAGCTTGCACAGAGATAGTGTAGAACGTTACCTCAGAGATTATGAGTGAAGTTCATCAGTTGACATATAACGTCTTATGTTTGTTTTCGTTGTATATTAACGCTGCTGTGTATTTAATAGGCTCTAATCTTATCGTGTTTATGAGCAACTGTCATAATAGCACACAAAAAATAGGCATTTTGACCGAGCGAGAGTGTAAGCCCCCACCATTGCTACTGAGTATAGAAGGGGCTTTTTTGAGAGATTAAGGCAAATTGTCGGCGTTATAAACAGCAAAAGGTAGTGGAACTTGGCTGTTGATTAAATCATCTTGTTTTAAGCGACGACTCATCCCTAGCAAGGTTGAGTAGGGGGCATTGCGTTGGACAAAGTTAATAGACCATGATGGCATTGCCCCACCTGGATCAACATAACCTTCGTTAATAACGTGCAGTTTACCATTGGGTAATGGAGTGATTTTAGCTGACATATCTTCAGCAAGCATACGCACAAACGGCGGTCTCTCAGGTGCATAATCAGGTACAGCATTAAATCGTACTGTTAAAAAGGGGCGATTAGCACTTTGCGGCTCAATTACCATGCGTAAAATAATATCTCGGTCAGGTACGCCATAAGGCGCATCGTGGGTGACATAAAAGAAATATTCAGTGGGTGATACTTTTTTCAGTAGTTTTGATTCGAGTACTTGCCAAGACCATTTTTTATAGCTTTCAAAGTCAGTAATCATGCGGACAAAAGAAGCCATGTCACCGTCTAATGTGGCTTCAACCTTGAAAGAGCGGAAGCGTTTGCCGTCTTCTTGTTTGGCAAAGGTTTTTAGGTTGTGACGTTGATCGTTTTTGACCATTGTCCATTGATTGGTGAGTTTGGTTTGTAATTCGTCAAGATCGTCGTCTTTGGCTGCTTGCGCTGAATTTGTTGCAAACAATAAACACAACGGTAAAGCCAATAACTTTAGGGACTTACGCATAACAAGGTTGCTCCGTTATTGTTATTGCTATTTTGATATGTCACAGCTAGTTAGTAAAAAATAGCCGTGATTATTAGGAAACTGTACGATAAATTTTTTTTATACATACGGGTATCTTTGTTGAGAATAGACGTAATTAGCTAAAAATCAATAGACATTAATGAGACGTAATAGGCAGTTTACTGATTATTATTCGGTGGAATTATAAATAGGAAAAGGGATACTCGTCTTGCTAAGGCGATAGTCATCAAGCTGCACCATGCGTTGTAAGCCTAATAAAATGCTATAAGGTGCGCTGCGTTGAATGAGGTTGTTTGCCCATGTGGGAATTTTGCCACTCGGGTCAATATAACCTTCGGCTTCTAACAACACTTGATTGTCTGGAAAGGGCGATATTTTAATACGCATATTTTCTGCGGTCATACGAATTAACGGTGGTTTTAACGGCAACATATTGGGTTCAGAAGTGATAATGAGACTAATAAACTTGCGGGTACTGGTTTGTGGCTCAATAACGGCACGTAAAATCACATCACGGTCAGGTAAACCATAAGGCGCACGATGCACCATATAAAAATAATAGTCTGTGGCCGCGTCTTTGCGTAACAGCTTGGCCTCACGGACTTCCCAATACCAGCGACCATAATTTTCAAAATCTAACAATACGCGAGTGATGGTTTCAAGAGAGGTGTTCATCACTGCTTCGACTTTAAATGAGCGAAATCGTTTGCCATCTTCTTGTTTGGCATAGGTTTTAATATTGTGGAGACGGTCATTTCTGACTTGAGTCCACTCATTCGTCAATTTGACTCTAAACTCTTCTAAGTCGTCATCTAAAGCATGAGCGGTTGTTGGTGCATGTGCAATGACGATAGAAGTGCCAATCAATAGGGCACGTTTCCACATTAAGCATCTCCTGAATATTGTTGTTTTTATATTGCGCGAGAGACGGTGATAAGCCGTCCCTGCGCTTTCATGAGATTAGCGACCGACTAAAGAACGAGCAATCACTTCTTTCATGATTTCGTTAGTGCCGCCATAAATACGTTGAATACGGGCATCGACATAAGCACGTGCTGCGGGATATTCCAACATATAACCATAACCACCAAACATTTGCAGACAAGCATCGGCAACACGGCCTTGCATATCGGTGCTGGATAGTTTGGCAACGGCGGCTTTGGTGGCATCGAGTTTGCCTTCCATATACAAGTTAACGCAGCTGTCAACAAATGCACGATTAATGGCAATTTCAGTGTGACACGTCGCTAAAGTGAATCGTGTATTTTGTAATTGGCTGATTGGCTTGCCAAACGCCATACGCTCTTGTGTATAAGCAATCGTATCGGCTAATAAGCCTTCAGAAGCGGCAACCGCACACACCGATAAATTGAGACGTTCGCGTGGCAACTCGTTCATTAAATAACTAAAGCCTTTGCCTGCTTCACCTAAAATACTATCAAGGGGGAGTTTGACATTATCAAAGAACAATTCAGAGGTGTCTTGCGCGTGTAAACCCATTTTTTCGAGATTACGACCACGCGCACAACCTGCTAAATTCATATCGACTAAAAACAAGCTCACGCCTTTTGCGCCCGCATTCGGGTCGGTTTTAGCGGCTAAAATGACTAAGTCGGCGTGTTGGCCATTAGTGATAAACGTTTTTGAGCCATTTAATAGATAATGGTCGCCATTCAAAATGGCGGTGGTGCGAATCGCTTGTAAATCTGAACCTGCGCCGGGTTCGGTCATGCCAATTGCGCCAATGACTTCGCCGCTGGCCATTTTGGGTAGCCATTGTTGACGTTGGGCTTCATTACCAATGTGCAAGACATACGGTGCAGCGATATCCGAATGTACCGATAAACCTGTCGCTAAAGAGCCGTAATTAGCATAGGAGGCTTCTTCTAAAATAACCATTGAATATAAGTAAGAAACGCCAGAGCCACCATATTCTTCGGGTAAATCAACGGCTAATAAACCATTTGCACCCATGCTGTGCCAAACCTCACGCGGAATAATGCCGTCTTTTTCCCATTGATTATAAAAAGGCTTAATTTCTTTGTCTAAAAAACGTTTGACCATGTCGCGGAATTGTTGCAATTCGCTGCTGTGTAATTCACTCATCAAAAACAACCTCTGTTAGTAAAATAGGAACGATTAAGGACTATTTCCATGCGCTAAAAATGGCGGCTGCGCCGACTTGACGAATCTCATAGCGACTAAAATTCGCCGCCAATGCCGACTCTAAGGATGCTCGACTATCGGCATTGTTACCAAAAATTCCCTTTTGGTTGTACAACGTCATCACGGTTTTGGCTAAAGGATTCATCGGGATATTTTGTCTTAATAAGGTCGCACCAAACAAGACACCATCCTTGTTTAATAAGCTGGCTAAGTTACTAAACGCTTGCTCTTTACGGGCAGGCGCGGCGGGTAAGCAATGCCAGACATAATTAAAGGCGATAGAGTTAAACTTGGGTAGTGTTGGCATGGTATCCGATAAAATATCGACTAATATGCCCGCAGGCTCAAAATGTTGAATGGCACGAGAGGCCACTTCAAGGGTGTTTTGATTTAAGTCCATTAAGACAATACGGGGTTTTAACACCCGAAACGGCACTTGTTTTAAGAAAAAGCCTGTTCCTGCACCCACTTCTAAATGGTTATTAGAGGTATGGCGTTGATAATGAGCATGTAATTGCTCGGTTGGGCAGTTCCATAAGTAGCGATTAGAAAAACCATGCACCCAAAAATCGTAGAGTTTTAGGGCGGTTTTAGTGTAAATCGCTGCACCTGCTTGGCTGTCGCGAGTCGCGATCGTTTGTGTCATGTCGTTCTCGAAACCCATCAATAAGTTGCTATTCATAACACAAATTAACCGAATAAATAATAGTTAGTCGTTGCGTAACATCACTTCGCTTCTTTTGGCTGCAACAAAGCCTAGACAAAGCGTGACTGTTAGTTCACCGAAATGCCCTAATAAAGTCGATGTCGTGTCAATGGCAGAGCATAAAAAGAGTTTAGAATAAAGGCACTAACTAATTCCAGTGTTGAGGTGATTTATGCCAACTTACAAGGCTCCTTTGCGCGATATGCGCTTTTTGATGAATGATGTCTTTGATTTTCCTGCTCATTATGCCTCATTGAGTAACGGTGCAGATGCTACGCCTGATATGGTTGATGCGATTTTGACCGAATGTGCACGTTTGTGTGAAGAAGTATTAGCCCCGATTAATTTATCGGGTGACTTGGAAGGCTGCCATTTTGATAATGGTGTAGTGACTACGCCTGCTGGCTTCAAAGATGCTTACGATCAGTTTGTTGCGGGTGGCTGGCAGGGTTTGTCGCATCCGACAGAATACGGTGGTCAAGGCTTACCGATGTCGATGAACCTGCTCAAAGCGGAAATGATGGGTACAGCTAACTGGTCATTTACCATGTACCCCGGTTTAAGCTTGGGTTGCATGAATACCATTATGCAATACGGCTCAGAAGCACAAAAAAATGTCTATATGCCGCCATTAGTGGCAGGTACATGGTCTGGTACGATGTGTTTAACTGAACCACAATGTGGTACGGACTTAGGTCAAGTCAAAACGAAAGCTGAACCCAGTGCGGATGGTTCGTTTAAATTGACAGGTACAAAAATCTTTATTTCCGCAGGCGAACATGACCTTGCTGAAAACATCATTCATATCGTCTTAGCGCGTTTACCCGATGCACCCAAAGGGACTCGTGGTATTTCTTTGTTCATCGTGCCCAAGTTTTTGCCAACCGCACAAGGGGCAGTGGGCGAGCGTAATGCCGTCACTTGTGGTTCTATTGAACACAAAATGGGGATTAAAGCCTCTGCAACCTGCGTCTTAAATTTTGACGATGCCATTGGTTATTTGATCGGCGAGCCGAATAAAGGCTTAGAAGCGATGTTCACGTTTATGAACACAGCGCGTATTGGTACCGCCGTTCAGGGCGTGGCTCATGCTGAACTGTCCTATCAAGGAGCATTGGCTTATGCCAAAGACCGTCGTTCGATGCGTGCGTTGTCAGGTAAAAAAGAGCCTGAGCAAGTCGCAGATGCCTTGATTTATCATGCCGATGTCCGTCGTATGTTATTGACGCAAAAAGCGATTGCTGAAGGTGGTCGGGCAATGATTTATTTCGGCGCACAGTATGCCGACCACATGACCAATGCCATTATTGAAAATGACAAGCCAAAATACGAACACTGGGATGATAAATTAGGTTTCTTTACGCCAATTCTGAAAGGTTTCTTGACTGAATTAGGCTTAGAAGCAGCCAACATTGGTATGCAAGTGTTTGGTGGTCATGGTTATATTAAAGAACATGGCATGGAACAAATTGCGCGTGATGCCCGTATTGCAACACTTTACGAAGGGACAACAGGCATTCAAGCCCTTGATTTGTTAGGCCGTAAGGTCTTATTGCAAAGCAAAGGCAAAGCGGTACGCGATTTTACGGCGGAAATCCTCAAGTTCTGTGGTCGTCATGCTCGCGATAAAAAAATGCGTCGTTATGTTTGGGATTTAACCAAAGTATCCGCACAATGGAACTATCTCACCACCCGCATTATGCTCACTGCGCGCAAAGATCGTGATATTGTCAGCTCTGCGTGTAATGATTTCTTGATGTATTCAGGTTATGTCACGATGGGTTATTTCTGGGCATTACAAGCCGCAGTGGCACAAGATAAATTAGATAACGGTGGCTCTGAGCAACCAGAGTTCTATCAAGCGAAGTTACAAACTGCCGAGTTTTACTTTGAGCGTTTGTTGCCGCGTGCCAGTGCTCATGCGAGCAGCATGTTGTCGCCATCAAAATCGTTAATGCAAATGGAAAACGACCATTTTGTTTTTAACTAATTGAACGTGTTGTAGGGTGTGTCATATCACACCCTACCGATAAAATTATTGAGGCTCATCATGTCAGAACAGTCTATTGCAGCATCAACCGCGATTGTTGAAGGTCAGTTGTTGAGTGCCAAAGTGAATGGCGAAGCGGTGATTGTGACGCGTATCAGCAACAAACTGAAAGCATATTCAGCGAAATGTCCACACATGGGGCTACCGTTGGCATCGGGTAAAGTGGCCAATGGGACGTTAACCTGTAAATTTCATGGCGCGGAATTTGATTTGGCAACAGGTAGTAACATTAAGTGGGTTGATTCATTTGCGGGTATTCCATTACCGAAATTTACTCACAATATTCTGGCTATGGGTAAAAAACCGTGTGGTTTAAAGCACTACAACGTCAGTGAGCGTGATGGACAGGTTTACGTGACGGTTCAAGCTTAGGATCTGTTGATGTTTTGGCCATGTAGGGGTGAACCCATGTGTTCACCCTTGGTTTGAGGGCAGACACATGGGTCTGCCCCTACCCAAAACAGCCGTGTAGATTTTCTATACGGCTGTTGTATTTCCCTGATATTTAAACCACCACATCACACTACCTAGCGTGGCGCACAACATGTCTTTGTGAGCGTCCCACATATCCCCTTGCTGACCATTATAGGCTTCGGCATCTTCAGGTGAGAGTGTCATGGCAATACCCCATTCAAACCACTCGTAACACACACTATTGATCATAATCATCCCAATGGCCAGCTTTAGTCCAATGTGTATTGGCAAGTGGTCGCGTTGTGTGAAATGTTGGATGATGGCAGGTGTCAAGCAAAAACCATATAAAAAATGAATCACACGGTCAGTATGATTACGTTGCCACCCAAACATCTCACTGACGGACGTGCCCCATAGTTGAATTGCCCATTGGTCATACGGGACATAAGAATATAACCAGCGTGCGGCAATGCTATGAGCCATCAAAAATAAGCAGATCAGAAAAAAATGATGATTGGTTAAGGTGTTTTTTTGCAAATACCACCAAAGGTAGCCTGCTCCCATGAGTGTTAACGAGTTATGTAATGCTTGTTCATATGGCCAAATGGGATAAATCCATGTCGCCAGAACCACCAGTCCTGTGAGTCCTGTACTGTGTCGTTTTGACGGCATGGATATCTTCTTAGTTTGAAATGTCGCCAATAAGATGACTGTTGACATCAATATCTTCACTTTCTGGTGCGGGCGGATAGTTTAACCATTCACCCAATACCACAGCCGCATCTTCTAAGCCTTGCTTGTTTAATGACGAAAATAACTGAATCGAAGCCACCAGTTTTTTAGCGAGAAGCTGTTTTTTAACGTCTTGCAAGGTCAGCATCGACGGGCCTCTGTTCAATTTGTCGCATTTGGTCAGCAAAATGTGAACGCGTAAACCGCGCTCTTGCGCCCAATTCAACATCATTTCATCATATTTTTGCAAAGGATGACGAATATCCATCAGCAAAACCAAGCCTTGCAAGCTTTCGCGCTTAATCAAATAGTTTTCTAGTTCTTTTTGCCATGCCAATTTAATCGCCATGGGTACAGCGGCATAGCCATAACCGGGTAAATCGACTAAACGCCGTTCTTCATCTAAACTAAAATAATTCAGTAATTGTGTACGGCCGGGTGTTTTGGAGGCACGAGCCAGTTGGCGTTGACGAGTCAGTGCGTTAATGGCACTGGATTTTCCTGCGTTCGAGCGTCCTGCAAATGCTACCTCATAGCCAATATTGGGGGGGCAAGCCGACAAACGCGGAGCGCTGGTCATAAATTTGGCTTTCTCAAGTAACGTAAGTACGGGATTTTGTTCGCTCATGTTCAATCAACGGGGGCAATAAAAGACGGATATTGTATAAGGGTATTACAGTTAGTAACAGTTAGCGATATAATCGCGCAACGGTTTGAACCGTGGGAGAGAATTATGAAGAAGTTAGCGATGATTGTCGCCTGCTTTAGTGTCATTATTAGCAGTCAAGTAAATGCTGCCGACATTGAAGCGAAGTACGGCAAAGCGTGTGCAACTTGTCATGGCGCAGGTGTTTTAGGTGCGCCTAAAAAAGGCGACGCTGCTGTTTGGCAACCGCGCCTAAAACAAGGCATGGATGTTCTACTGTCCCACGTCAAAAATGGCTTTAAAAATATGCCAGCCAAAGGTTTGTGTAACGATTGTAGTGATGCAGACTACATCGCCCTGATTAACTATATGTCTCAATAAGCTATTGGAAGCTGATATGAAGAAGTCTTTTGCTGCGTTGGTTGCTGTGTTGTCGATGTCCTCGGTAAGTGCAGGTGTGGTCATGCCTAAAGGCGATGTTGCTGCGGGTCAAGCAATGTCTGCTCAATGTGCCGCCTGTCATGGTGCGGACGGTAATAGCGCCGCGCCAACGTTTCCTAAGTTGGCGGGTCAAAATGCTAAATATATTTATAAGCAGCTACAAGATTTTAAAGCAGGTCGCCGTAATAATGCCTTGATGATGCCAATGGCTGCTGATAAAACCGATCAGCAAATGGCTGATTTAGCGACTTATTTTTCTCAGCAAAAAGCAGGAGTTAATCTCGCTGATCCTGCTTTAATTGCGAAAGGTGAAAAACTATACCGTGGTGGTAACCCCGTAACGGGCGTTGCGCCGTGTGCAGGTTGTCACGGCCCAGCAGGTAAAGGCAATAATTTGGCAGCTTTCCCCAAGTTGGGCGGTCAACATGCAGATTATGTCAAAGTGCAATTAACGGCCTTCCGTGCTGCGGGTCGAGATGATAATACCGATCAAAAACGTGTCAACGATGCCGTTAAAGCAGGTGACATGGGTATTATGCAAATGGTTGCGTCTAAATTATCGGATAAAGAAATTGATGCGTTGGCTAATTATGTATCAGGCTTGCATTAATCATCGCCGTTAAATAAAAATACCCTGTTAATCAGGGTATTTTTTTGCAGAGTCACAACAAAAACAGCACACTGATGGTGTGATGACAGTGGATGTTTTCGGCTATTCTTCGTTCAATGACTCAAATATTAAAATTTCGAGGGGCTTATGTTTAAAAAATTAGCAACAGTCGCACTAATGACTATTATGCCAGCATTGACCTTAGCAGCAGATTTTGTTGCAGGTAAAGATTACAAAGTATTGACCACTAAAGGCCAAGTTGAAAAAGCGGGCATGATTGAAGTGCGCGAGTTTTTTTGGTACGGCTGCCCACATTGTTTTCGTTTAGACCCTTTTGTTGAAACATGGCGTAAAACTAAACCCGCAGATGTCAATTTTGTCCGTACACCTGCGGCGTTAAATCCTGTTTGGGAAGGCAGTGCGCGTGGCTATTACGCGGTTGAGATGATGGGTTTAGTTGAAAAAACACATGTTCCCTTATTTAATGCCATTCATGAAAGACAAACACCTATTTTTGATGAAGCAAAGTTGACGGCGTTTTATCAAGGTTATGGTGTTGATGCGGCTAAGTTTAAAGGCTTGTTTAATTCGTTTGCTATTACAGGAAAAGTATCTCAAGCCAAAACGCTGGCGCAAAAGTACCAGTTAGAAGGTGTTCCTGCCATTGTGGTAAATGGCAAATACGTGATTTCGGGTGAAAATCAGAAAGTTATTGATGTGACTAATTTTTTGATTGCTAAAGAGCGCGGTCTGGTTAAAAAGAAATAAGTTGCCTGTGTTGAAAAAGCCCACATGAATTGATAGTCAGTGTGGGCTTTTTCTAACCTGCGCTATTAAAATGTGTTATTTCTCAAACGCAGCAACGCCTGAAATACTGGCATTACCGCCTGCGATATTTGCTTTAGCCTCGTAATTTAAGCCAATCATACTGGCATTAGCTCCAGCAAAAAAACCATTCGCTGAACAGGTACTACAGGCGGTTGCTGCTGTTGTTCCTGTTGTCACCGCTAAATTAGTAAACCTAAACTCAGGACTTAAATTAGCATTACCTGTCATACGAATATCACCATTAGCCAGCGTGCTGAGTCCTAAATCCAAGCCTATTCCTGACGTTGGCTTACTAAAGTTGACCGTCACTTTACTATCGTTTAATACACTAACGCCTGTTACGACAGACAATGTACTGGCAGGTGAGCCTTCTTTTGTCGGTGTTGATAGCGTGCCTGTGGGCGTGGTGCTACCAACAAAACGATAGGTTGCTATACCAGAAGAGGGGAGGCTAGCAGCAGGTACACCAATGATGTAATGCACATTGTCATTCGCCGCCAGTTTAACAGATGCATTGGCATCGCCATAATTCACCGAGCTATTCAGCCAACGCCCCCACGACAAGGTTTGTTTGTAATGTCTGACTTCTGTTGACGAAGATACTGCGACAGTATCGCCCACTAAACCAAAAGTACGACTGGCAGAGCCTTCATCTTGTGGTGTCGTACCTGTTTTCCAAACTAATGTATCTGGGTCAAAACTGGCACTCACTTGGCTTGCTTTAGCGTGGCTAACAGAAATTTCTGGGTTGTCATTAATTTGCTTGGTTAATAATGCGCGATAAGTCGCCTCAGTTGCATTGGCAAGTGTGGAAACGGGAATAGTGGCATTCGGATCAAGTTTGAAAGCCGCGACACCTTCTGTTGTGATGAATAAACCATTATTCAGCGTAGGGCTGACGGCATTGATACTATAGTTTAAGCCTGCAAGGTTGGCCGAACTACCCGCTAAAAAGCCCGATGCGGAGGCGGTACAACCCAAGGTATTACAGGGGTTGCCCGCACCTAATGTCACGCTTAGATTATCAAAATTAAACATGCCTGCATTGGTTACAGTTCGACTGAGATTGGTTTTGCCTGTTGCATTAAGCAGATACGCACTTGTGCCTTGCAGTAGCGTCATATCTAAATTCAGGGTAGTTTTATTGCTACCAAAGTCGATATCTAGGTAAGAACTATTGGCGATACTGCCTGTAAATCCTGCGGTATTGAGCGTTGGCGTTGTGCCACCTTGAAAGGTATAAACGGCATGAGTTGCGCGAGTGAGTGGAATATTGGCTACGGTTGTTGGCGCGCCAACGATGTAATGAATTTGTTGTGTGCCTGACAGAGCGTAGTTTTGGACAGGGTCATTGACATCAACTAAACCATTACTCCAAACACCCCAAGATAATGTGTTGTCGAGATGATTCACTTGGCTGATTGTTGCGGCAGAGGCTTGCTTACCTTGGCCGTCCGCCCCTGTTGTGACTCCATAAACATCAATGGCAGAAGTCACACCATTGGCGGTTTGTGTATGGAAGCCTGTTCGCCACCCGCCTGTCGTAGTGTCAAAAACGGCAGCTAATTGAGTGATTGGATTGGGCGTGATATTAATGCCTGCATTATTGCTAAACAATGCGGTGTAGCTGTTGTCGAGTGTGCTGGGTAAACGGTTTTTCGGTAAAGTGATGGCGGTTGGATTGCTTGCGCTGAGTGCCGCAACACCACCAATGGTGGCCAAGTTGTTGGCACGGGCAATTTCATAGACAGCCCCCATATCTGTGCCCGAAAAAAACGCCGATAGCGTGACAGGGCAACTATTATTGGCACAAATTTTACCATTTGTGTCGTTACTACTGGCGAAGAAGTTGTCGTTGCTACCGTTTAAAACAAAGCTGGTCAGTTTTTTATCCAAACTCAGATTAATGGCTTTGTTTTGCAGACTGGCCGTGTAATTAGTATTGTCGAGGGTGACAGCCATATCAATATCAACTAATGGAACGAGATTCAAGTCAATGCTGATATTGAGCTTTGTTAATTGACCGACACTATTGGCGGCACGTGCAGGAGTGGCATTGCCTGTATTAGCCAATGAATAACTAATACGCTGATTATTACCGAGGTCTTTACTGGTTGTACTACCGACAATATACGGCATAAATTGCGTCGCACTTAAATTCAGGCCAGTAATATTAATAAAGTTGTCTATTGAGGCAGCTTGGCCATTTGTCCACTCACCAAATGATAATGAACGTATTTGTTTTACCCCTGAAAATTGTAATGGGGTGTTTGTTCTGCGGGTGTCTAACAGAAGTTGTCCTTCACTAATGCCTGTTGTCCCTTTGGTGCTAATTAAACCAACGAGATTACCAACGGTTTTCCCATCAGCGGATACGTTATTGTAAGCAGCTAAAACGTTGCTATAGACAGCTTTACCTGATGAGCCTTTTAACAGACTACCAAAACTACTCAAATGGGGAACACCATCAACACTTTGAACAACAAAGGGGAAAATGGTCGCATTGGGTTGCCCATCGGCATTGGTTTGTTCTCCTGTACCAAAATCAGGATTGTTGGCATCATTAGCAAGACCAAAAGAGATGTCTTCGGGTTGACGCTCTATTTGCTTTTCTTCTTCATCGCTATCTTGGGTTTTTGGTACAGGCTTATTGGCTAAAACCTCGGCAGCAACGCCTTGTTGTGCGGGTTCTGGGGCTTTATCTTTTTCTATTTGAAAGGTTTGGCCGACGTTAATATTGCTACTACCAAACTCATTACTGACATTGACAATGCCTTTATTGACGGTGATGAGTAAACGACCATTGGGTTCTTGAGTGGCAACATAACCTGTACCACGAATACCAATAGTGCCAACGGGGGTTTTAACCGTGTAGTTTGCCCGATTAATTTTACCAATTGTTCCGCTAATGGTGCGCATACCACCACGGATAAAATTAAATAACAGTGCGCCTTCTTTGGGTTTAGCTCGCGCAAAGGTGTAATTATCTAAACCAAAAACCGTATTGGGCTGTAAGGAAACAAAACTACCGTCGGTAAAGCGAATTTGCAAACGTCCTTTGCCTGTCTCTAAACGCTCGCCACTGTTGACAAGTTCGCTTTTAGCTAGTACCCGACGCTGACCATCACTACTAATAGCAACCACTTCACCCGTCACAAACGTGACTCGACCTGCGGTTTCAGCCAGTGCCTGCCCTGTCAGCAGTGTAGCAACAACAGCGGTTAATAAGCCTTTGGCGTTTAATAAAGGTTGTTTCTGAAACATGATGTTTTCCTCCCTGTTACATATCAAAGCGTAAGTCAACACTGGCAATATGACGGGTGTAGTCATTTATTGGAAGGTTGGAGCTGTTGCTACTGTAAGTGTAATTGGGTTGTAGGGATAATTGAGGTTTAATTCGCCACGTTAAGCCTAAGTTGATATTCGTTTCGGTATCTTTACGTTTGTTGCTAAACGGTAAGTAGGGATTGAGGGCATCATAGTTTCGGGTTTCGGTGCTTAAATGACAGTTGGCACTGATTGTTTCGGAATAGATGAGGCTACCACCCAAACGCAGACCTAAAAATGATTGACTAAAATAATCGTAAGCACTGTTTTTGGCGGTTTCTTGACCGCGATATACGCTAGAGTAAAACGAGGGTGTGTATTTGGTTTCAATGGCTTGTGAGTAGGCAAGACCTAAATTAAAACGCTTGGCATCTCGTGCTGTTTGGGTGTCGTAACGCAGTTGGCTCAATTGGGTAAAGAGGGCTAATTGGCCATTGTCAGTAATAGGACGTTGACCCTGTGCTAAAAGCCCGAGGACATCACGGTAAGTTTGACCATCTAACCACATTTTTTGCAGTTGTAATTTGCCTTGTAACTGCATATTGTTATTGAGGTTTATCATGCCTCCACCACTGGTATCAAGGGTGGTGTAGTCATAGGCGTGATTATCCAAAACGCTGTGCTGTTGTACGCTAATATCGGCTAAGCCCGTGACAGTAGGGGTATATTTATATTGAATGCCTGCGCCTGCCTGTAATTGTAAAAAACCACTGTCTTCACTGATGGGAACGGTTAAAAACACTTGACCACCCGAGGCAGAAGGTAGCGCAATTTTTGAGTTTTCAGTCGCACTGTTAATATTGCTGTCGTAACCTACACCCAATTGAGCAAAAGCACTGGTATGGCGTTGTTGCTGCTTTTCAACGTTGGTGATGACACCGAGATATTGCGAAACAAGACTTTCGACTTCAGGCGGGGGATTGTAGTCTTTAATGGTCTGAAGCTCATTACGGGCATTCGGTGTTTCACCTAATGTAATATGGGTACGTGCCATTTGCACACGACAAGGGCCATTATTAGGTTCTACGTCTAAGCAGCGTTCAAAGGCAAAAGCGGCGCGTGTTGGCTCACCAGCACCTAAAAACGCTAATCCTAATAAATAGTCATAAATAGGGTCGCCTGCGCGTTGGTCTTCGAGCGGTGCGAGCAAGTCATATGCTTGAATGTTTTGTTTTTGATTCAGCAAGGTTTCAGCCCGCTGTAACACGTCGTCTGCATAAAGTGGTGTGGTCATCACAACCGTTACGGTTAAATACATGCCTTGAAAACGCATAGGGTCTTTCCCTGATAGTAAAAGTGACACCGTGATTTTAATTTGCCTTATCTTTATACACCATTCTTAATGCTAGAAAAAATAGGCGAGTCTGTTAATTTAACGCACTTTTACCGTGATTAAAATTGCAAGAGATGGTGTTCTCATCAAAGCAAAACAGCGCGAAGGTCATTCGCGCTTTGGGTTGCATCATTAAGTCACGTTAAATTGCAGGTCTTGTGACGATTTGTTCATTCGTTGGATTACCAAAGGCCGCGGTACCATCAATATCAAAGCCTGTATTTTTTGTCGCGCCTTTTATTGTTCCTGTTGCTTTATAGTCAAGACCAATCGCTTGAGGAGCTGAAACCCCCGTTATGCCAATGGGGTTGACTGCACCAACAAATGTCCCGATTGCTTGACCTGTACAGCTTGTCGTACAAATATTTGTTCCAGCGGCATTCAGCGCTTGCACACTGAGGTTATTAAAGTTAAGGCTATTGCTGTTTGCAGTGAGCGAGGTTGAACCCGTCAACTGTAGAGATTGTAAAGACTCTGCTTTGGTAAAGCCGCCAATTGTTAGGGCTAGTTGAGCGGTCGCTTGGTTGAAATTAACCGCTAAGCTGCTACTGTTGCTATTCACAACCCCTGTATCACTCACGATTGACGTGGTATTAAAAAACGCCAGTGGGGTTGAGCCACCGACAAAACTGTAGCGAACAGAGCCTGTTTTTGGCAACGCACTAGCGGCTGTGGGTAGGCCAATCATGTAATTAATACGTTCATTGTTTGCTAAGGTTGTCGCTGTTGTTGAGCCTAGCGAAACCGCGCCATTGCTCCATGTTCCCCATGCTAAAACTTTATTAAAATGCCCAATATCACTGCTAGTAGCGGCAGCGGTATCTGTTTTGGCTGCGGTATCTATACTGCGTGTTGGTTCATAGAGATCAATAGCAGCTAATTCGCCATCAGTGTTAGAGATGTGAAAAGCGGAAAGTAACTTGCCTGTCTCACTATCAAAAATGGCCGCTAAGTTTGTCTCAGAGGGTATCGACAGTGTGGTGTTGGTCGAGAAAAAGGCAGTGTATTGCCCCTCTAAAGTAGAAGGTACGCGATCTAATACAGGAATTGTGCTAACAATAGCACGTTCTGTGCCTGACAGAGCCGCAACGCCGCCAATGGTTGTTAAGCCTCCACCACGCTGAATTTCATAGACTGCACCCATATCATTACTGGATAAAAATGCTGATAAATTGACAGGGCAGGCATTATTAGCACAGATGGCACTATCACCACTTTGGGCAAAAAATAGATGATCTGCACCCGATAAGACAAATCCACTGAATTTTTTGTCAAAGCTCACATCTATGGGGGTGTTGACGAGTTGAGCGGTGTAATTGACGTTATCAAAACCTAAGGCCATATCAACAGACACTAAAGGCATTAAGTTGAGATCAATATTAATGTTCAGCTTAGTCAATGTTCCTGTTTGGGGGTTGACGGGCGAGTTGGCGCGTACAGGCGTGCCGCCTGCTAGCACGTAAGAAACTTTGAAGTTGTTGCCTAAATTCTTTTCAGCCGTTGTCCCGACAATATAGGGTACAAACTGTGTACTGCTGAGTGTGAGTCCATTATTATGTAAATAAGGATTCACTAATGCAGCCGTGCCATTTGTCCATTCGCCAAATGATAAGCTACCGATTTGTTTAACATTGGCAAAATTTAGGCTTTTAGAGTCATTCCGAGTTTCTAAAATAAGCTTGCCCTCTGTATCACCGCCGGTCTCTGCCGTGCCAATTAAACCCACTAAATTGCCAACCGTTTTGCCATCTTCTGAGAGCGAGCTGTAAAGACCCACGACATTAGGATAAATTTGTGCGCCTGATGTCCCTTTGAGCAAACTACCAAAGCTACTTAATCGTGGAATACCATTGGTGACTTGCACAAAGCTTTTAAATAGCGGATTGCCATCGGCAGAGGCTTGATCGCCAAAAGCAACGTCAGGTTTATTTGCGTTGTCTTGATTACCTGCGATTTCTCTCCGTTCGGTATCGCTTTTTTTATCGTCTTTGTTTTCGGTTGGCTTTTCTCGTGGACTGTCAGAGCGTGCTTCTACCGACTCACCCAAAGCCTGTTTGGGGGCTTCACCGCCAAGCACTTGGAATGTTCCCCCCGCTGGGACGTTACTATTGCCAAAGTCATTAGCGAGATTGACCATGCCTTTACTAACAGTGAGTAATAAACGACCATTAGGTTCTTGCGTAGCGGCATAGCCTGTACCACGAATACCAATGGTAGCAACAGGTGTTTTAACTTTATAATTTGTTCGGTTGACTTTGCCAATCGCACCACTCACGGTACGCATGCCACCCCGAATGAAATTAAATAATAATGAGCCTTCATTCGGTTTATTTTTGGCAAAGGTATAATTGTCTAAACCAAAGACGGTATTGGGTTGTAGAGATATAAAACTGCCATCGGTAAAGCGGATTTGTAGTCTGCCTTTGCCTGTTTCCAAACGTTCGCCACTATTGACTAAATCGCCTCTCATCAATGCACGACGATTGCCATCGCTACTAATCGCCGATACCTCACCGACGACAAAATTAACACGCCCTGCAGTTTCGGCGACGGCATGTCCTGAGAGTAAAACTGCGACTAGTGCAGTTAACAGCCCTTTAGGATTTAATAATAAATGTTGTGTATTCATAATGTGAGCCTCCTTGTTACATGTCAAAACGTAAATCCACACTCACGACATGACGTTTGTAGTCGCTAAATGGAATATTGGAATTGTTGTTACTGTAAGTATAGCTAGGTTGCAGCGATAGTTGTTTGTTTATCCGCCAGTTTGCAGAAAGTCCAATGTTGCTTTCTTTATCTTCTCGATTAAACAAAAAGAGCGGATAGGGTGTTTTATCGTGTTTGCGAGTTTCGTAGCTTAACTGGCTACTGAGTGTTAAGGTTTCGCTCAATACTAAGCCGCCGCCTAAGCGTAGCCCTTGAAATGACTGGCTAAAATAGTTGGCTTTTTGACTTGTGGTTGATTCATCACCGCCATAAATACTGGCATAAAACGACGGGCTGTAATTGGCTTCAATGGCTTGAGAGTATGCTAAACCTATGTTGTTACGGTCAGCATCACGGACAGATTGGCTATCGTAACGCATTTGGCTGAGTTGGGTGAAAACAGCCATTTGACCGCTCCCCACTGCCCCTTGAAGTTGGGCAAGTACGCCTGCGAGATTACGATACGCATTACCATCTAACCACATTTTTTGCCCTTGTAGTTTCAGAGTCAGTTGCAGTGCTTGGAGATCAAAAGCACCACCTGCACTGGCATCTACCGCTTGGTAATCATAGCTATGGTCGGCTAAAAAACTGCGTGTTTGAATGTTGATATCTGCAAGTGCAGTAACTGTTGGGCTAGCTTTATAAAGTAAGCTACTACCTGCAAGGAGATTAACAAAGCTAGAGGAGCTAGAAGTGGTAATGGAGCTTGGATTGATTTGTGCTCCGCTAATTTTGGGTATGGCGGCGGCTGTTTTATTGGCATCCGTGGGCGCACTATTGATATTGCCATCATAACCTACACCCAATTGTGCAAAGGCATTGACTTGACGCTGTTGCTGTTTTTCAACCTGACTAATCACCCCTAAATATTGCGACACTAAAGCCTGAACTTCGGGGGGAGGATTGTATTCTTTAATGGTTTGTAGTTCGGCACGGGCATTGGGCGTTTCACCCATAGCAAGATGCGTTCGTGCGATTTGGACACGGCAAGGACCATTATTGGGTTCGGCACTTAAGCACCGTTCAAAAGCAAAAATTGCATTACTGGGATCGCCCATTTCTAGTGCGGACACGCCTAATAAATAGTCATATTTAGGCTCGCCTGAACGCTCCTCTTCAAGAGGGAGGAGTAGCTCGTAAGCTTGAGCTGCTTGTTGTTGATTAATAAGTGCTTCTGCTTGCGATAATACGTCATCGGCAAAAGCAGATGATGTGCTAACCAGTGCGACAGCTAAATAAAGAGAGTGAAAACGCATAAGAGGCTTTCCCTAAGAGGTAGTTATGTGTTCAGTAATGCTAAATTAAGTAGCATCTTTATACACTATTCTTGATTCTAGGGAAAATATGACAATAGGCAAATTGATATGCCATCTTAGGACTTACGCGGTTATCGCTTATTTGTTCACATTTTAGCCGCTTTAGGCGGCTTTATGTTTACAAAACGCATCACGGCGCGATGCGTAAGTCCTGATCTAAGACCTAATTAAATAAACCAACCTAAAGCAAGAAATTATCCTGCTTTAGCTTCTTGTTGACCTTCTTGGTCACTTCTCCAATGCGTTGCGCCAACAAAAATGAGCCGTAGTTGTTTAACAGCGCGCATACTTAACTCATATTGCAGCCGCACTTGCTCAGCAGGGAGCGACAAAATTTCACCACACCAATTAATAGCAGTATTGACGACTAAGTTGGCAATCATGTTGAGGTCGTCGCTTGGCAGGTTTTGCATTTCGGGAAACAAACGAAAATCCGTCGCCAAATCGTTGGCGAGATGATTAAACTCACGTTGAATGGCTTCACGCACTTTTACTGAGCCACTCAAACGTTCACGCGCTAGAAAATCAAAATAACGTGACTCTTGACGTACATATAATAAAAACATCATCACAGAACTATGAATCGCAATATGACCAGCGCCATGTGCTTTCAGGCGTTCTTCACGCAATAAACGACGCAAACTTAAGGTCACTTCATCTACTAACGCCAAACCCAGTTCATCCATATCCTTAAAGTGACGATAAAATGCGGTCGGTACAACACCCGCTTCACGCGTGACTTCACGCAAGCTAATACTGACGAAACTACGTCCATCACTCATCAGCTTAAGTGCTGCGTCCAATAGTGTTTGCCGTGTCTGCTGTTTACGTTCATCACGAATGGTCATGGTGTGTTCTTTAGATTGTTACAGTTGTGCACTAATACTATCAAAAAACACATCTCTTAGCCAAATAAAAAGCATTTATCTTAGATATTGAATCATCTGTTTTATCTTTTATAATCTATTTTTTAGGGGTGAAATTACGTATTAATATCATTAAATCAATATGTTAACTGTTTTTTAAGTGGTTAATCATTGGCGATATAAAAAACAATATTAAGAATTAAGTGTACAAGTGTTGACTGAATTTTAAAGTGTGTTATATTTAGTGCACAGATGTTCACTATGTTTAGTTTGGAGTTTCGGCCATGTCAGTACTCAGCCCCATTGCTCGCCGTGTTGTTGGAAAAATCGCCAAAGAAGATTGGTTGGATTTTATGGTTGCACACGTCAATCCGATGTTGGCCGTTAATCGGGTACTGGCGCGTGTGGTGTCGATTGATGATGAAACGCCAGACATTAAGCGTTTTGTCTTAGTTCCAAATAACAATTGGCAGTCATTTAATGCGGGTCAGTTTGTTGCTGTGCGTGCAAAAATTGATGGCATTTTCCATGAGCGTTGCTACAGCTTGGTGAGTGCGCCGACTGATAACGTCATTGAAATCGGCGTGAAGCGTCAACCCAATGGCAGAGTGTCTAACTGGATGCATGACCATCTTAACGTTGGCGATATTATTGAATTGGGTGATGTCGGCGGTGAGTTTGTCTTACCCGCGCAATTGCCAAGCAAAATGTTGTTGATCGCGGGTGGTAGTGGTGTCACACCCATTTATAGCATCTTGGTTGAAGCGTTAAAGCGTCAAGCGAAGTTAGATGTGGTGGTGATGTATTACGCTAATACCGAGCATGATTTAGCGTTTGCTAAAGAGATGGTTGAGTTAGCGGTTAAGCATCCGTCCTTGCAATTGCATTATGCCTTAGCAGTTACAGGTGATGCAGGTCGTTTTAGTCCACAACAGTTATCGGCTGTGTGTGCTGACTATACCGATCGTATGACCTATATCTGTGGCCCACAAGGCTTAATGGGTGCAGTCAGTAACGCATGGGCGGAGCGTGGTATCAGTGCTCAACTGACCCAAGAGTTGTTTGGCCCAGCGGCGTTAAGCAGTGATGCGGTCGGTAATGCGATGCCGATTACCTTACGCCGTAGCCAACACGTGCTGTTGAATACCCAGCCCAGTATTTTAGAAAGTGCGGAAGCCGCAGGGGTTCGTCCTGCGTATGGTTGCCGTATTGGTATCTGTAAGACCTGTAGCTGCACCAAAGTCTCAGGCGTGGTACGCGACAAAATTACTGGTGCGATTGATGATGCTCCGAATTCACAAATTCGTATTTGTGTCAGTGAGCCGCTCAGTCCTGTTGTTTTAGATATCTAAGTATTGATCGTCCTGCTCCCAAGACGGGGCAGGTGTGTTAAACCGAATTTGAGCGAGAATTATCATGGGTACTATCAGTAAAAGTCGCGCATTGTCAGCCGAAGAAATTAAGTCCTTTGGTGAAGAGTTAGATGCTCTGCGTAAAGAAACAATGGCAACGATTGGCAAAAAAGAGGCAGATTATATTTATCGTGTGCGTAATCTTGTGCGTTATACCGAAATTGCAGGCCGCAGCTCATTGATGTTGGGTTGGTTGCCGCCATTTTGGCTGGCGGGTGCAAGCTTATTGGGTGTATCCAAAATCATTGAAAACATGGAACTTGGCCATAACGTGATTCATGGCCAATACGATTGGATGAATGACCCTAGTTTGCGCGGTAGCAATTACGAATGGGATCATGCGTCAACGAGTGCGTCATGGCGACATTCGCATAATTATTTACATCACACCTATACCAATGTCGTTGGTCGTGACCGTGATGTGGGCTACACCGTGTTGCGTTTAACGGATGAACAACCGTGGAAGCCTTATCACTTGGTACAACCCTTGACGGCGGCGGCATTGGCAGTGAATTTTCAATGGGGAATTTCACTCTATGATTTAGAGTTGGATAATGTCGCCAATGGCACAAAGTCCTTTGCTAAATTAGGAGAAGACTTAAAACCGTTTGTGGCGAAAGTGATTCGTCAAAGTGCCAAAGATCATGTGTTTTTTCCTGTACTGGCAGGGCCGTCATTTTTACCTGTGTTAACGGGTAATATTGCCGCAAACACGATTCGTGATTTATGGACGTTTGGCATTATTTTCTGTGGTCACTTTACCGAAGATGCGGAGATGTTTGCGGATAACATCGAAAATGAAACGCGTGGTGAGTGGTATTTACGCCAATTACGTGGTTCTGGCAACTTGGTGGGCAGTAGAACCTTTGAGTTCATGACTGGCCATTTAAGTCGTCAAATTGAGCATCATATGTTTCCCGATATTCCTGCACTACGTTACCCAGAAATGGCGGTAAAAGTACAAGAAATCTGTGCGCGTTATGGCCAACATTACAACACAGGCACGTTTACCAAGCAGTTCAGTACAGTCGTACAACGGATTTTCAAATATTCGTTGCCAACACGCCATTCAGTAGAAGCAGTTGCTAGCAAAGTGGTGACAAAAGTGGCTGACATTGTGCCAATGCCAAAAACACGTCGCCAATCATTGATGAGTCTGATCGCCGCGTAAGTTCTTGCCCTGTCACACGGAGTGTGATGGGGTGTTGATTATGAGTCGCCTGCCAATTCACCTCACTAAAACTATCATGCTGTACTCTTAAATAATGATAGTTACCTAAAATGTAGCAATAAATACAAAAATAATCGGCCTAAAAAGCGTAATTATTGCTTTTTTTGTCGTTTTTTTGATTTTTTGTACACAATTTATTTTTTGTATTTTTAATTTAATTTCATTTAAAAACAAATAGTTGATGTGTTTTTGTGGGATGGCATGATGATTGACTAGAATGAATATTCTAAAAATTAGTGTACAAGTGTTGACTAAATTTTAAAATGCGTTATATTTGGTGCACAGATGTTCACTACGTTTAGTTTGGAGTTTCGGTCATGTCAGCACTTAATCCTATCGTCAATCGTGTTGTCGGAAACCTCGTCAAAGAGGAGTGGCTTGATTTCTTTTTTTCGCATGTCGACGCCATGCGTACTGTTAGCCGTGTGATGGCTAAAGTCGTCTCTATTTCAGATGAAACTTCAGACATTAAACGTTTTGTTCTGCAACCTAATCAGCATTGGAAGTCGTTTCAAGCGGGTCAGTTTGTCACGGTAAAAGTGATGATTGATGGCAGCTTTCGTGAACGTTGCTACAGCTTGGTCAGTGAGCCAACGGATGGTGTTATTGAAATCGGCGTTAAGCGTCAACCACATGGCAAAGTGTCCAATTGGTTACATGACAATTTAAGCGTGGGTGATGTCATTGAGTTGGGTGATGTCGGTGGCGACTTTGTATTGCCAACACAATTGCCAAGCAAACTATTGTTGATTGCAGGCGGTAGTGGTGTCACCCCGATTTATAGCGTGTTAGTTGAGGCATTAAAGCGTCAAGCGAATTTAGATGTCGTCGTGATGTATTACGTCAATACCGATAAAGATTTGGCTTTTGGTAATGAAATGAGTGCGTTAGCGGTTAAACATCCCTCATTAAAATTGCATTATGCCTTTGCTTCCGCAGGTGATGTGGGGCGTTTTAGCACACAACAATTATCTGCGCTATGTGCCGATTTTACTGAACGGACAACGTATATCTGTGGTCCTCAAGGTTTGATGGGTGCTGTCAGTAAAGTGTGGGCAGAAAAAGGCATCAGCCAACAATTGACGCAAGAAGTGTTCGGCTTTGCCACCATCAACACCGATGTGCCTGCTAATCAAATGGAAATTACCTTACGTCGTAGTCAACAGGTGATGCTGAATAGTAAAGCCAGTTTGTTAGAAAGTGCAGAAGCCGCAGGGGCGCGTCCTGTTTATGGTTGCCGTATTGGTATGTGTAAAACGTGTAGCTGCACCAAAGTCTCAGGTGTGGTTCGCGATTTAGTTACAGGCGCAATTGATGACCAACCAAATACGCAAATTCGTATTTGTGTTAGCGAGCCATTAAGTGCTGTGACTTTGGATATTTAAGTTTTAGCTAACGTCAAAACCCCATTTTTTATTGAGCGAGAATCATCATGACCACTATCAATAACATCAACAGCAAAAGCCGTGCCTTGAGTGCAGAAGAAATCAATGCTTTTGGTGCTGAATTAGACGCATTGCGTAAAGAAACAATGGCATCACTCGGCAAAAAAGAAGCCGACTATATTTATGGCGTTCGTAACTTCGTTCGTTATACCGAAATTGCAGGTCGTAGTTCGTTGATGCTCGGTTGGTTGCCTCCATTCTGGTTGGCAGGAACAGCATTATTAGGCGTGTCAAAAATCGTTGAGAATATGGAACTTGGCCATAACGTCATGCACGGTCAATATGACTGGATGAATGATTCGACCTTGCGTGGTAGCACTTACGAATGGGATACCGTTTGTACCGCTGACAACTGGCGACATACCCATAACTTTATGCATCATACCTATACCAACGTGCGTGAAATGGATCACGACATTGGTTATGGTTTATTGCGTTTATTCCCTGAACAAAAATGGGAACCACGCTTTTTAATCAATCCGATTGCGGCGGCTGTATTGGCAACGACATTTGAATGGACATTAGCCTTACAATCCTTAGAGTTGGAAAAGTTAATCAGCAAAGAAAAAACCTTTGCCCAAGTCAAAGAACAGTTTGTGCCGATTTTTGCCAAAATGCGTAAACAGTTTACTAAAGACTACGTGTTTTTCCCATTAATTGCAGGTCCGATGTTTTTACCGGTGTTGACGGGTAACTTCACTGCTAATTTGATTCGTAACTTTTGGACATTCTCGATTATTTTCTGTGGTCACTTTACCGAAGATGCCGAGACGTTCTCAAAAGACGTGTTAATTGATGAAACGCGTGGTCAATGGTATTTGCGTCAATTACGGGGTTCTAGCAACTTGGCAGGCGGTAAGGTGCTTGATTACATGTCGGGTAATTTGAGTCATCAAATTGAACACCATATGTTCCCTGACGTGCCAGGTATGCGTTACGCTGAAATGTCGATTAAAGTACAAGAAATTTGTGCGCGTTATGGCCAACATTACAATACAGGTTCATTCCCTAAACAGTTTTCGACTGTTGTGAAGCGTATTTTTAAATATGCGTTACCCTTTGGTGCTAAAGTTGAGGCAATTGCTGATTCAGTCGTTGCTAAAGCAGTTGAAGTTGTGCCAATGTCAAAGCCGCGCCGCCAATCATTGATTAGTCGGCTCGCTGCGTAATTTTCTTGCCCTCTCATTGCCTCAGTGAGAGGGCATTTGTCATCGGGAGACGAGCATGAGCAAAATTTTAACCCGTTTAGAAGCGTTGAAAGATTTAGTGCAAAGTGCCATTGATCAAGGTGCAACTAGCGTTGAACAAATTCATAAAACCATTGCAGACTTACCGTTTTCGGTATTGGAAAAAAATGGCTTATTGAATGTTGAGCCTGAGCAGCGTGATGAATTGTGGAATAAAAGTTTTGGTCAAGTTTATGATGCGATTCGCCGTGTCAACCAAGAAGTTGGTGAGTTAGCCACCAGTGCTTTTGAAGGCTTGGAAGATCAGTTAATTATTCAGAAAAATATTAAAGCAGAGTCCGAAGAAAAGCAGTTGGAAGAAAGTAAAGCCACTGTCATTGAGTCGCCGTTAGCGGTAGAGCCAAAAACGCGCGTCGTCTAATGATTAAATTGTCTGTGAGTAAAAAAGCCTTGCACAAAAATGCAGGGCTTTTTTGTGAGCGATGATTTAGATTGTCGCCATAAATTTGACTAAGGTTTGAGCTAATTGCTCACCTTGATCCTCTTGCAAAAAGTGCCCACCATTGCGAATGGTGGTATGCGCTTGCCCAGCACAACCGGGAATTAACGCAGGGAAAATACCTGCCATGCTCGACATAATAGGGTCTTTGTCGCTAAAGGCACACAAAAAAGGCTTTTGCCATTGCATTAATTGTTTCCATGCGTGGGCATTGTTACGCATATCGCTAGGGACGAGCCGAGGAAAAACGCGTGCTCCCGCCATATAGGCTTGTGATGGATAAGGAGCATTGTAGGCCGCCTTTACTGCCGCAGACATTTTTAATGCCGTTCCCATTTGAATGATAAAGCCTGCTGACCAACTCGGATGTAATTGCGAGAAGCTATACCACGCACCAAAACCAACAGTGGCACGTAATTTTTGCCATGAACTAAAGGCTTGTTTTAGTTTTGGATTGTTCATCGGAAAAGCTGGGAGCATAGTATTAGCAGCAAGTACGCGCGCAAAATCATCAGGCCGTTCGGCGACAAGGCGCAGGCCAATCAATCCGCCCCAGTCCTGACATACCAATGTTATATCTTTGAGCCGTAATTGCGTCAGCACTGAACCAATCCACTGAATATGACGAACATGAGTATAGTCTTGTTGTTCCGTTGGTTTATCGGAGCGACCAAAGCCAATTAAGTCAGGAGCAATAACACGATAACCCGCCTTTACGACAATAGGAATCATTTTACGGTAGAGATAGCTCCAGCTTGGCTCACCATGCAACATCAAGACAACGGGCGCATCTGGCGAACCTTCATCTATATAATGTAATCGAAGTTGGCCACCCTCCATGTCATCGACCATCAGGTAATGAGGTTCAAAGTGATAGCCGTCAAGATGTGCAAAACGTTCGTCGGGGGTGCGTAGGTATTTCATGTCATATCTTCCGTATGATGGGTCGTAAAGCGGGGCTTCATGAAGATAACATCGACATAAATAATTGCCAGTAGAAATCTATCATCAAGAGCGTGGCACGTTCAGAAAAGTTTTGGCATTGGCACAAAGTCATGACCGAAGTTCTGTTAAAATGCGCGACTTCTTTAGTTGTGCAGCGAGTGGTTGTGATGCGTAAGCCTTATGTGTTGATTATTTTGGATGGATTTGGTCATAGTGACACCTCTGATTCTAATGCGATTACTGCCGCCAAAATGCCCAATTGGCAACACATACTGGATGAGAATGCCCACGGTTTAATTTCAGGTTCAGGAGAAGATGTGGGTTTGCCCGATGGTCAAATGGGTAACTCCGAAGTCGGTCACATGAATTTGGGTGCGGGTCGTGTCGTTTATCAAGACTTTACCCGTATTACCAAAGCTATTCGTGAGGGTGACTTTTTTACCAATCCTGTCATTACCGATGCCGTTGATAAGGCTATTGCCACCAATAACGCCATCCATATTTGGGGCTTATTATCGGAAGGCGGTGTGCATTCGCACGAAGACCATTTACACGCAATGGTAAAACTTGCGGCAGACCGTGGCGCACAACAGATTTATGTTCATGCCTTTTTAGATGGCCGTGATACGCCGCCGAAAAGTGCGCAACCGTCGATTGAAAAACTCGATGCTGCTTTACGTGCGACAGGTAAAGGTCGTATTGCCTCAATCATTGGCCGTTACTTTGCGATGGACAGAGATAATCGTTGGGATCGTGTTGAGCAAGCTTATCGTTTAATGACAGAAGGTGTGGCCGAACGCACTGCAACAACCGCATTGGCAGGCTTGCAAGCCGCTTATGCCGCAGGCGAAAGTGATGAGTTTGTCAAAGCCACTGCCATTATTGGCGAAGGTGAACAAGCTGCGTTAATTGCCGATGGTGATGCCGTTGTTTTTATGAATTTCCGTGCTGACCGTGCCCGTGAAATCACTAAAGCCTTTGTTGATGTTGAATTTACGGGCTTTGAGCGTCGTGTTCGTCCAGCCCTCAGCACCTTTGTTATGTTGACGCAATACGCTAGTAGCATCAAAGCACCTGTTGCTTATAAACCCACAGACTTAACGAATACGCTGGGTGAATACTTAGGTAATATGGGCAAAACCCAGTTGCGTATTGCTGAAACGGAAAAATATGCCCACGTCACCTTCTTTTTTAGCGGTGGCCGTGAAACAGAATTTACCGGTGAAAAACGGATTTTGATTCCATCACCGCAAGTCGCTACTTATGATTTAAAGCCAGAAATGAGTGCGTTTGAAGTCACCGATAATTTGGTGGCGGCTATTCAGTCGGGCGAGTATGACGTGCTGATTTGTAATTATGCCAATGGCGATATGGTGGGTCATACAGGGGATTTTAACGCAGCAGTGAAAGCGGTTGAAGCCTTAGATGTTTGTTTAGGGCGTTTATACGAAGCAGTCAAAGCCACAGGCGGTGAGATGTTAATTACCGCCGACCACGGCAACGTCGAACAAATGCGTGATAACGAAACGGGTCAAGCGCACACCGCGCATACTTGCGAATTAGTCCCATTTGCTTATGTTGGCCGTAAAGCGACGATTCGAGAGGGCGGTGTGTTATCCGATGTTGCGCCAACGTTATTAACGCTCATGGGCTTACCGATTCCGAGCGAAATGACAGGCAAAGTGTTGGTTGAGTTTCAATAAGGGTAGCCTATTCCCGTGTGGAACACGGGAATAGGCAGATGTTACTACTAGACCTTTGTTTTGTCGCAGGCGCAGGGTTGTCCCGTATTCCATACGGGCTACCGCTCAGGGAACATATGGACGTTGGCTGAGCGTAGTTGAAGCTAAGCAGCTTTCAATAGTTTCAGTTTATCCATTTCCACATCTAAACGTGCACGCCAGTATTGTACTAATTCACTATTGGCGTGATCCCACGGATGAAAGTCTTCCTTAAAGAAATCCAAGTAATCAGGAATTAAACCACTAATCAAACCTTGGCGGCCAAATAGCTTATTCAAACCAAACGCCCAACTTTTGAGATTGAATAACTGTCCATCTTTTGCCATAAATCGAACTTGATAAAGCGCAGTTGTTCCTGCCAATAATGCAGTCGCCATCACCATCGTAAAAACTAACTCTTTGTGATTGTTACCTTTCACATCTTTATATAAATCAAAGGCAACCGCTTTGTGTTCGGTTTCTTCAATTGCGTGCCACATCCATAACGGCTTAATGGAGTCGTCAATATGACTCATAAAATCGGGATGGCTGAGTAATCGGTTCGCCAAAATAGCGGTGAAATGTTCTAATGAAACCGTCGCTGCCAATCGCGTGCGTGGTGGAAATTTACGTCTTCCCCAATTTAATAAGGTCAGTGCCGCGTTTGCGCCTGAAAGTGCAGGTAGGCCACGTTTTTCCATGAAATTATTGAGTGATTCATGCTCTTTGGAGTGATGTGCTTCTTGGCCAATAAAGCCCGCAATCTCTTGTTGGCGAACTTTGTCGTCTTTGACGGTATCTCGAAAGTGACGCACAGAATCAATAAAAAATCGTTCACCATCAGGAAAAAACGTTGATAGTGCGCCAACAAAGTGAGTCATAAACGGGTCATTGTAAGCCCAATATCTTGGGATGGCATCGCTAAACTCAAAGTCCATGCGATACGGCTTAATACTGATGTTGCTAGGTGTTTTAGATGTTGTCATGGCTAGCTCTGCACAATGGATTAACGGTTGTGAATCACATTAACATGACGATCGTCCAATAACAGGTGATTTGAGGCCGTAAATTAGTCTTCACAGGCCAAGTTCGTTGACTGTGGTTGTGGCTGTTGTTGTGGGCGTGCTGAATTTAATGGCTAAAAAATAACAATATCCCTACTTGTCATTGCTGTTGAGCGCATGACGAAGTGATTTAACACTGTTAATCTTACAGCCTTAATTTTACTGGCTACCCCTTCTCTGGTGAGCGTAATAACGAATACTTCGCTCGACCTAAACGCGGTGCTAAAAATACATTTTTTGGAAAACTTATGAACAGTGTCTGGCGTGTTGCGATATGTACTTTAGCCTTACAACAAACATTGTGGGCAGGTGAAGCTCAGCTCTCATCCGTATCTGATGCGAATGCCAAAACGGTGATGGTCACCGCGCCAGTCACACCCGTACTGCCATTGACTGATTTACGTACCTTTGTCGATGTGTTTGAGCGTATTCGCCACAGTTATGTTGATCCCGTTGATGATAAAACGTTATTTGAAAATGCCATTAAAGGTATGTTGTCGGCTCTTGATCCTCATTCCGCCTACTTAGATAAAAATGATTATCAAGACCTAAAGGCGCAAACCACAGGTGAGTTCGGTGGCATCGGTGTCGAAATCAGCATGGATGAGGGTTATTTGCGCGTTGTGAGCCCTATTGATGATACGCCTGCTTCAAAAGCAGGCATTCAAGCGGGTGATTATATTACCAAATTAGAAGGCAAAGCCGTCAAGGGCATGACCATGAGCGAGGCCGTGGACATTATGCGTGGTGCGATTGGTACGCCCTTAAAATTAACGATTCAGCGTAGAGGCGAAGAGGCTCAAAATCTCACGCTGATTCGTTCCAAAATTGAAGTGGGTAGCGTGAAAACGCGTCAGATAGCACCTGATTATACGGTGGTGCGAATTAGTCAATTTCAGACTCATACAGGGCGCGATTTAACCAATGCCTTGATTAAGCTAAAGGAAACGCAACCGACACTGAAAGGCATTATTTTAGATTTGCGTAATAACCCCGGTGGTGTTTTGGGTGGTGCAATTAGCGTGGCTGATGCATTTATTGATAAAGGCTTAGTGGTTTACACGAAGGCACGCACGGAAGAAAGTGTGGAAAAATTTGAAGCCACAGAAGGGCAGATACTACCCAATATTCCATTGTTGGTATTGGTCAATGGGGGATCAGCGTCCGCTTCGGAGATTGTTGCAGGGGCATTACAAGATCATCATCGTGCCATTATTGCGGGAACGAGTACCTTTGGTAAAGGCTCAGTGCAAACGGTGTTGCCCATTAGTGAAGATAAAGGCATTAAACTGACAACAGCGCGTTATTACACGCCAAATGGTCGCTCGATTCAGGCGGAAGGCATTAAGCCTGATGTGGTGATTGAACCCGCAAAATTAGAAATTGCAAAAGCCTCAGACAACTTTAAAGAAGCGGACTTAAAAGGCCATTTAGTCAACCCGAATGATAAAGCCGCAGAGGCAACGAACACATTTGCGCCCGCGACAGATGATAATCAAAGCCTACCTATGCCTGCTGTAGAGCCAGAAAGCAAAGACACGTCCAAACAGTCTCGTCACAAAAGCAAAACTAAATCGAATGCGAAAGACATCGACAAGGCGACAACAGACATGAAAGATAAAGATGCCATCCCTGCTAAGTCGGAGATGCCTACTGAAAAATCGCTCGCCGAAGATGATTATGTCTTGTATGCCGCGTTGAACGTGTTAAAAGGTGCAACATTTTGGCAAAGCAAATAAACGTTGATGATGATCTTGCTCCCAAATCTGTATTTGTGGAGCAAGCAACAGCCCAAGACCGCGAAATAATTGTGGATAGCCTCACGCGGTCTTTTTGGGATGATCCTATGTATGCTTGGTTGGCTAAAAACGATGCTTATTATGGCGCACGTTTTCGGCGTATATTTGAAGCCTATTGGGATCATTTTGCCTTGCCTTATGAGCAAATTTGGACAACGGAAGATCGTTTAGGTGCAGCCTTGTGGTCGCCACCTCATTGTTGGAAGTTGGGATTGGCAGAAGAGTTGTCATTTTTACCCGATTGGGTGGCGGTGACAGGATTAAAAAACCTATATTCTCGTTGGCGTGCCATAGAAAGAATTCAAGCCAAACATCCTCACGAACCTCATTGGTACTTAATGGCGGTGGGTGTTGCTCCCGAAGCCCAAGGACAGGGGCGATGTTCTAAATTATTGCGCCCCGTGTTAGATATTTGTGACCGAACACACATGCCTGCGTATTTAGAAAATTCTAAAGCCAGTAATACGGCTATTTATGAACGTTTTGGTTTTAGAGTCACAGAAGAATTAGAGGTGGCGGAAGGCGTAAAGTTATGGCTCATGTGGCGAGAGGCAAGGTAAATAAAACACTGTTACGATAGGTGTAACATCGCCAAGATGTCTATTATTTGACAGATATAAATGCTAAATCAAGTAGTGTTAAACCGTTTGTTTATTCTGTAAAACATTTTCAATGGTAGCAATTAACACATCTTCATCAACATCCTTAGTTAAATACTCTCGTGCGCCTTGACGCAGTCCCCAAAGACGGTCAGTGGCTTGATCTTTGGTGCTAAGAATAATAATAGGAATGTTCAGTGTTTCGGGGTTTTTGCTGAGTTGACGGGTAGCCTGAAAGCCACTGATGCCGGGCATGATGACATCCATTAGAATGAGGTCGGGGTGAGTTTTCATAGCTGTGGCAATTCCAGACTCACCACCATCTTCAAAAGAGCACACATAGCCACGCTTTTGTAAGATGCCACCCACCATCGTTTGATAGGTCGGAGAGTCGTCAATAATTAAAATATTCGCCATGATGCACCTCTGTAGCCATTTTTCTTTATTTGAATCAGCGTAGCTTTTTACGTCTCTAGTGGATAGTTATAGCCCAAAAATTAAGAATTGGCATCTTATCTTTTGTTTTGTGGCTCTTGGTCATGAGTAAATTGAAAGTCTTGCTAAAACGATTGTGAAAATAGCTTATTAGGTGCTCTATTATTTAATAAGGGGCATAACCAGCCGTTTAATCCGAATGGCTCGACGTGCAAGCTTCAACACTATTTTGGGTAGTCGAACAGTTTTTGTTTCAATCAGGCGAGAGTCAGCAATGGCAGCGGTGCGATGCAGCATCGTTTCTTTGTAAGCAGAAGAGCTAATCATGTTGATAAAGGCTTGGCGGTTAGGGTAGTGAACCAATAAGACCTCGTCCCATTGCTCATCCTTAGGGGCAATAAATGTGTTACGAACATCGCCGCGCCACAACACTTGCCCGCCAACCTCCCATAATAAGGGCATCACGCTTTTACTGTAACGCGCATAGGCTTCGCGTCCAGACAGGTTTTTGACTACGCCATCACCGTAATCGGCAAACTCTTTAAAGCGTAATACATTCACCATCACAATCGCTTTATTATCGACTGTTTCTTGAGTAAATTGCTTAATCGCTTCGGGGCTAGGATTGATGGTTTTCATAGGCATGATGTTCTTATTTTTAGTCAGTGAATATTGAATCTAGCACTGAGGATTGTAAAAAACAACGCCTATTATCTTATTGATTGTCCAGCGAATTAGGCTTGGCCAAGTAATCGTTTGGCAAGGTTCAGCAATAATTCACGTCTTATCACCAGCAAACTGAGACAAGAAATCCAGACCCCACAAGCCATCATAAACAATTGGCCGCCATCACTTGTGCCATCGACATTGATTACAGCAACACCTAAGGGCGTAAATAAGTGAAAGAAAATCGCGCCCGAAATCACACCCAAACCGACTAGCGCACCAAAGGCTTGCAGCAAACGTAAGGAAGCGACAAAAGTTCCCAATAAAATCAACACCGACGACACCAACTCCACCGAACCCACGACATAAGCACCAAAAATACCACTCGGTAAAAATAAGCCTGAGAAGCCTAAACTTTGTGCCCACGGCTCTAATTTAGCCTGAAAAATGTAAATCGTTTCGGGTGAGTCGCTAAACTTAAAAAACAATGACTGAATAAAAACAAAAGAGACAAACAACGACAGCAATGTGTGACCGTGCTTTTTCATAAAGTCCATGATGTTCCCCTTTGTTAGTCGTTACGAATTTTTGGCCAAGCACTAGCTGCTTGCTGAATAAAGTTAGCTTGATTGGCTTCCCATTTCTTTTGAATATCTTTGTCATAGTTGAGATAAAGCTTACCGTTAACGAGCTTAAAAGCATCGGGTTCGGTAGAAACTTTCTCTCCTTTGACCGCGACAGCATACGCACAATAACCGCCAAATTGGGGGGCATATTTATCGGGTGCTGCTTTGAATTTATCGCGGTTGGCAGGGGAGGCGAACTTGAATGTTGCACCTTGCCAATCGGCGGTGTAGTCACTTGAGCCTTTGACGGGTTTATTTTCACTAAAGTAGGCGACGGTGTCGTAACCGTTAATAGCAGTATTGCCAAACAAACCCGTATAAATGGGCGAGCCAGCGAGTGCATGACTACTCACACCAAGGACTAAGAATCCTGTTAATGCCATGTGTTTGAAAAAACTCATCATCGTGTACTCAAGTGAAGGTGAAGAAAATATTAACTTCTTACTTCTTGGATGATGTTAACGGCAGATTGTTACAGCCCCAAATGACCTTACATAAACTTTCGACGAATTAATTGATCAAAAGACAATTTACCTGCGCCATGAACAATAAAAAAAGCTAAAAACAACCCCCAATAATAATGGTCTTTGAGTCCCGCTTCCGACAAGTCAGGGTAGGAAATGGCGGCAACAACATTGAGGATAAATAATGCCGTTGCTGCTGCACGCGAGCCTAAACCCATCGCCAACAATGTTGCGCCGCCCAATTCAACACTGGTGGCTAATACCGCCGCTAACTCAGGCGACAATAGTGGCACATGATATTCTTCTTCAAACAACGACAAGGTTGTGTCCCAACTGCTGATTTTAGTCATGCCCGATAACCAAAACACTCGCGCAATCCAAACACGGGCAATAAGGTCAACACTGGGGCTGACAAAATCTAAGCCTTTGATGGCAAGCCCTGCCCAGTGAATTAGCTTTTGGATGATAGGGTTCATGTGGATATTCCTTGGTTGAAATCGACTAAAACCGACTGAGCAATAAATTGTTGTAATAACGCGCCAATATCAATATCCGTTAATGATTCACAGATTGCGCCAAAGCTTATGCCTTGCTCAATAGCCGTTAAAAAAGTCCATTGTTCCGCATTAAGAGTGGTGACGGTAACTTGATAATCATGACGCTGAATGAGGGTGTAAAACTTGCCCGTCTGTAATTCGACAGAGCCATCGTTGTCGGCTTGATTGGCTAGCCAAATATCCGCAATCGGGTACTGGGATGACAACAAAAAAACCGAAGAATTGAGAAAGAACTGCAAGCTCGGATAGTGTTCTGGTGCAACAGCCATCAGTTTCTCGATGGGGAAAGCTGAACTATCGCGGGCATTTTCAGCTAACTGTACAAACCATTCTAATTGTGCGATGTCTGCTATATAGGGTAACTCTGAAACTTCGGGAAGTGCTTGTAATAGTTGAAAAAACGCATCGCCATAACGGTTTAAATCGCCACTGACTGACGGATATTGCTGAATGTATTGCTGAGTCAAAAAACGAAAAAATTCACTACCGACGAGACGACCAATGACGGGGTAACTCGTGCTTAACGCATTCTGCAACGAGTGAAAAATCGTTTGCCGATAGATAGTTAGCCGCGAGTTATCAATCCCTGTGACGGTTTGGTTTTTATCGAAAATCGCTCGATAAAACTGTTCTTGGCTTTCACGCAAAGAGAGCATGTTGTTGCTCCATCAACAATTGAGCGCAGGCGGCTTCGGCAAGTAATACGTCCAATGTTGGGATATCTGCATCCCATTCAATTAAGGTCGGTACTTGGCCAAAACGTTGGAGAGCTTGTTGATACAGTGTCCAGACAGCATCACAGACGGGTTTGCTGTGCGTATCAATCAAACATAAGCCATTATCTTCAAAACCTGCGAGATGGATTTCTTGAACGGCATTTGTGGGAATCGCGGCTAAATAAGCCAGAGGGTCAAAATCGTGATTGATGGCACTGACATAAATATTATTAATATCCAACAAAATACCGCAGCCTGTACGTTCGGCAACCGCGATTAAAAATTCCTGTTCGGGAATAGTAGAATGAGCAAACTGAAGATAACTTGACGGATTTTCGATTAAGATTTGTCGGCCTAAAGCGTCTTGGGCTTGTGTTGTTTGAGCGCAGAAATGTGCTAAGGCTTCTTCGGTATAGGGTAAAGGTAATAAGTCATTTAGCACCTTGCCGTTGACGGCTCCCCAACATAAATGGTCGGAGACTAGCATTGGTTGGACGTGCTCAATTAATGTTTTTAACGAGTGTAAATGGCGTGGGTCGAGAGGTTCAGTCGAGCCAATAAATAAACCGACACCATGCAAACTGATGGGGTAATGTTCGCGTAAGGCGGCTAAATAGGCATGGGGTTTGCCACCCTCGCCAAAATAATTTTCACTGTGAACTTCAAGCCAGCCAATACTGTTGGGGAGTGTTGAGAGTAAGTCTTGATAATGTTGAGCGCGTAGGCCGATACCAACAAGACGATCAGAGGCAGGCAATGGATAATTCATCGTATTGTGTCCATTGTTAGGTGTGTGAGCGGGGAGATGAGCCGAGTCGCCCATATCCCGCATTCAACACCATAGCGACTTATTTTTTGATTGAACCACCGACGATTTTTTCGCACGTACCGACAGGCACTTTAATCCATTCTTCGCCACCATCTTTAGTCGCTTGGCCTGCACAAGAATGCTTGCTTGTACCGCAGTCATTTTTGCCTGCTTTAGCAATGCCTGCACATTTTTCCATCGCGACTTTATCAGCAGCATTCGCAACGCCGCTACCCATAACGCCCATAGCCAAAACACCTGCAATTGCGGTATTCATAAGGTGAGATTTATTCATGCTATAACTCCATATCAACAATATTTAGGCTAAATAGCCGAGTGAAAAAACTAAGTGATTCTTGTCGTTCAAGAATACGTGTTGTAACCCTATCATAGATGTTTGAAAAGTGGGATTGTTACACTGTGCTGAATAATGATTGGCAAAATAATACGATTAATGGGCTGAACAGTTCATCGCTTGTATTGCTTGAATGACCACATCGGGTTTTTTCCAAATAACAAAATGACCTTGGTTAGCAACCCGCACAATTCGCACTAGGGAAGGTGGCATTAGTTTAGCAACATCGTTTACTGTTTCAGGATCAACCAATGCATCGTCTCGCCCTTGAATGAGCGTGATTGGCCGTTGTAGCTTCGGTAGCGCGCCTGCTAATAGTTGCAGTTGTTGGCCAAGGAGCATCATTTCCTGATTAGAATCAAGCATGTCTTGGGGGATAAAGGGTTGAAAAATACGCCAATTTGCTAAGGAGTTATACCAACGTGCGGCTTCGCGTTGGGCAGACAAAGAACCCGCGATACTGACAACACCACAGACTAACTCAGGGTGATCTATCGCTAACCAGACGGCAATAGGCGAACCGAGTGAATGACCCACAATCAATGTTTGTTGATGCGGCGGTAATAGTTTTGCTAACAGTGCCGCTTGTTTGCGTAACTCAGGCATCACATGCGTTGGTTCAGAAAGGCCAAAACCTAATCGGTCAACCGCGATACGATTGCCCATATCGGCTAATTTAGGGTTATCTAAATACAACTGCCACCCGTGCCAGTCGCCTGGTGAGCCATGAATAAACAGTATTGGTGTTTTGCCTTGACCTTCTTTTAAGACAAAGTGCAGCCGATGACCTTCAACAGTGGCATAGTGACTGGTGATCTCTGCTGCAAAAACATCCGTGTGTATATTGCTGACGAAGAGCAACAAATAAAGGCTAAAGTACGACAGCAATCGTCTCATCACGTTTTTATGCAGCTTGGGTTTGTTGACGTTGATGACTGAGCGTGGCAGGCGCAACACCAAAATCTGCGGGAACGACCATCCCTTGTAAACGTAATAACAAGGCAATTAATGCAAAGTGATGAACCGCATGACTGGTGACGAATAACAACTCGCGTTTCAGGCTAGAGTTCATTTCATCCACTCGTTGTGCATGAGGCGAAATCTCGGAACGCACACGGACAGGTTGGTCTACTAAGGTCGGCAATATTGCTAAAATGCGCTCAATTTCTGCCAAAGCCAGTGCTTTACTGCTTTCAACTGGATTATCCCGACGACGATGATCGTAATCAATTAAACCCTCTTGATTCGCATATAGAGCGTGATAATGATCTAAAACATGACGTAAATGTTGACCAATTGAACCTGAGGCAAAGGCTTGCATCGGTTGCACGTAGTCCGCTTCATCAAGTTCATTAATGAGAGTGACGGCTTGCTCAAGCAGCGCGTGGTTTGCTTGTATCAACATCTGCATGATGTGTTTCTGTCCTATGTAAAAAGTCGCGAGCCTCTTGAGTGCCCATATAACGTGAAAGTGTTTGTAAATCGACACGGTCAAGGTCAACCAGTACTAAGCCATCTAAAGTATTATTAAAATTCGGGTCGAGTGAGAATGATAATAAACGACCATTTAAGTTTAAGTATTGGCGCAATAATACGGGCATTCGTACATCGGGCATATTGGCTTGCAATACTGTTTCTAATTCTTTGGCATTGGCGAGGCCAGCAAGCATATCAGGACTAAAATGACTGTCTGGGAGTGGGTTTCGTGCTTTAATTTGTGCAGATAACTCAGGTTCGCCGTGTAGTTTTAAGAGTGTTTCTGCCAATAACTGCCGAAATAATGGTGGAATATCGGCACTGATACTGACAGGGCCAAACAAACGACGATACTGAGGATTTAAATAAGCCGTTGTTGAAATACCTCGCCATAGCAATAGCAGGGGCACAAAGCTACGTTGATCTTCCACACGCACAAAAGAACGGCCTAATTCAATACAAGGCTGTAACTGTTCAATAAACGCGGGCGTGTAATCAAACAATTGATACGTGTAAAAACCCATCAAACCACGTTCAGCAATAATATCGCCACTAAAACCCAAACGATACGCACCTATCACCGCATGACGCTGTTTATGCCAAATAAATAAATGCTGGTAATAAGCATCAAATTGATCTAAATCAATCGCTTGGCCTGTACCTTCACCTGCGGCGCGAAAAGAGATTTCACGTAAACGGCCAATTTCTTGCAAAATAGACGGGATTTTTGTCGCAGGTGCAAGCCATACTTCATAGTCTTTATGCGTCAGAATGCGTGCCGATTCAGGTAGTTGAGCCAAATCAGCATCTAATGCCGAAACAGGAATTGCATCAATAATGGGAAGCATAGTTAAATATATCCTTAGTCCGTTGCAGGATAATGACTAACGAGTTGACGTTCTTGCCACCACGCTTTGAGTAAATCAATAACTGATGGCGGTTGATGGCCTTGTTGTCGTAATTGATCGCCAATAGCAAACAAAGTGCGATATTGCAGAAACAAAGCATCGTAAACTTCGTGCAAGCGTGTGCTGGGATCCCAAATATGGGTAGCTTCACTGGCTGCACCATTGATTTCGATAATGTCAAAGTTTTCACCGCGCATCAATGCGTCAATATCACTAAAACGCACATCTAATCGGCCATAATAAAAACCGTCAACATCCGCCAAGACTTTATCTAAAGCACGAGTGAGAGCAGGGGTGATATGGGCATTACCATTACGGAATAAACTGCCGCGACAATGATTCCCTGCAAAGGCCAGTTGCAACTGTTCGCCGATTGGCAAAACGTCATCTAGGCGTGCTTGTAAACGGGGGAAATAAACCTCAGTCAATTGTGCTGCGCGCTCATCTTGTAAAATCAATTCCCGCACCGTGTGCTGACCATTGCCAACAATAAACGGTTGATATTTCAGGGTAATCGAAATGATTTTGCCTTGTTGCTCGTTGGGCAAGCGAATATAAAAAATCCCTACTTCGGGTTGATACACGGAGAGCCGCTGCAAAATAAACGAATGGCCGTCAGGAAAAGCCCGAATATAGTCGGCCAAACGCTGTGCATCATTGACTTTCCAAACACCTGCACCACGACAGCCTTGGTCGGGTTTAGCAACAATCGGAAAGTGAATATCTGCCTTTTCTAATGTATCTAGCGCGGCATTGAGTTGCGCCTCAATCGTGTCAGTGGTTTTTTTACAGACCACCCACGGGGCAATAAACGAACGCGCATATTCACCTGCTAAACCTAAAATTCCCGACTTCGACTCACCCACCATGCCAGCTAAGGGAATCGTCGGATTGGCAATTAACGGTAAACTGAAACTGCGATATTTCAGTGAAAGCCCAAGCCACTGTGCCACTACAGGTAAGTAAATAATCTGGCTAGGCCAAAACTCAAAAAAACTGGTGATTTGTGGACGATGCTCTAACGGAGGCATACCCTGATAGTTAGTCATGACCCACTAATTCCTTGCGTAAAAAAGACGGTTTCCAACGTAAGCGCATCCACACGATTAAGCCAACGACGACAGGAATCACCAGCCAGTTGGTATGCGTTAAGGCTTTAGCCGTCTGTTCGCCACTCCAATAGACAAGGCTAAAGATCGCCAATGTCCACACGAGACCTGACCAAAAAATGATTTGGCTAAAGCGAAATAACGGCATTTGGCTTAATCCACATAAGCTATAAGCAGGCGTACGTAAACCCGGTGTGAAACGACATAAAATTAATTCTTTGGTTGTCGGCATAGGAAAGTCTGTTTTCCAACCTGCGACAGGTTTACGAAGTAAACGAGCGATAAAATATACGCCTAAATCACCTGTGAAAATACCGACAAAGGCTGCTGCCCAACCCACGATAGGTGATAAAACACCCCCAATGGCTAATACCGCTGCTAGGATTAAGGCAACATCTTCCAATAGATAGCTTAATAGCACAATGCTACAAAACGCCGCGATAACGCCGTGGCTGCCAATGTGATTAATAAGATTTGATGCGGTAAACATGAGTTAAGCAACCGAATTTAATAATTTAAGCATTACGTACTTCATCTACATTAGTGCATTTTGCGAATAAAACAGCTAAGAGTCACTGAAATGTGCGCAAATAGCGATTACACCGTAAGTTGGATAGTATGGGTTATTTTAATTAGAGTCGGTGCGGTAGCGATTGTTACAGGGTGCCAAAAAAAATAGGACTGTTATCAGTCCTATTCTTATCGTGCACGATTTAGTTGTCAGTTATGTTGCTTTGTTATGCGTCGTTTTTACAAATCAAACTCAGCTTCATTAATGCCCAACTCACGACAGATCGTGACAATCGCTTTTTTCTCGTTATTGTCAAAGTTGCCATCAGCAGCACCAATGACGCAGCAGACACGAATCATTAAACGAGCTGCATCGCTATTGTTTTTAAGTTTGGCGATGATTTTTAAGGCTTCGGCTTTGCCAATGTCATAATCAAAATCAAACTTTGAGGAAATTTTGTTAAACGATTCAATCACATCACCCGAATCGAAGACTTTTAATTCATCGGAGTTGCTGATAAACGCGAGCATTTTGCGTTTTTCATCAGGGCTAATCGAGCCGTCACTGGTCGCTACCAATGCGCATCCTGCAATAACAGCATTCAAAAAGTCTTTATTCTTAAACTTAGTCACTTCACTGGACAGTTTATTACTAACATCTTTACTCATTTGTTTGATGGAATCGAAAAAACCCATGATAACTCTCCTGATATGATGTAATGAAAAACCGTGCTAATCGTTAGCCAGTTTTAACGTCTTTGGTGCGGTCTTTGGAACAACAGAGGGTATTGATAGCAGATGTACTTGAGCTTATCAACATAGCTATCGTTAATGGGTTTAGGTGTTTGTGGGCGAATAAATTCGCCCCTACAGATGTGTAGTGTGCAACTTGAAAACAGCTATAGCCAAATATGCTTAGGCTACATCTCGCGCATGACAATCCCTTGAGCCGATAAAAACGCTTTTGCTTGGGGGACAGTATATTCACCAAAATGGAAAATACTGGCTGCTAAAACCGCATCAGCACGACCTTGCAAAATGCCATCGGCTAAATGTTGTAAATTACCGACACCGCCCGACGCTATGACAGGTACATTCACCGCATCACTGACCGCCCGAACTACGCCTAAGTCATAACCGTTTTTAGTGCCATCGGCATCCATACTGGTGAGCAAGATTTCGCCCGCGCCGTACTCAGCCATTTTTATTGCCCATGCCACCGCATCAATGCCTGTATCTTTGCGGCCACCGTGAGTGAAAATATCCCAACGACCCACACCCACACGCTTCGCATCAATCGCAACAACAATACATTGTGAGCCAAACCGCTGAGAAGCCTCTTGGACAAACTCAGGATTAGTGACCGCCGCTGAGTTAATACTGACTTTATCTGCACCTGCATTTAACAAGTTACGAATGTCTTCGAGCTTGCGAATACCACCACCAACCGTTAATGGCACAAACACTTGCGAGGCCATGCGTTCAACGGTTTTTAAGGTGGTATCACGACCTTCATGACTGGCGGTAATGTCTAAAAAGGTGATTTCATCTGCGCCTTGTTCGTCATAACGTTTGGCCACTTCAACAGGGTCGCCTGCATCACGAATATCTAAAAACTGCACGCCTTTTACGACACGGCCTTTATCAACATCTAAACAGGGAATAATACGTTTAGCGAGAGTCATACTAATACCTACTCCCTCTCCCTGAGGGAGAGGGCTGGGGTGAGGGTTAAAATTACTCAGCATCAGCCAATTGTTGAGCTTCAGCAAGATTTAACGTGCCTTCATAAATCGCCCGACCTGTAATCGCGCCAATTACGCCATCATTCAACACGGTTTTCAGACGGGTAATATCGTCTAAGTTGGTGACACCGCCCGACGCAATCACAGGTAAACCACAGGCACGAGCCAGTGCTGCCGTTGCAGCTACGTTGACACCTTGCATCATGCCATCACGGGCAATATCGGTATAAACAATGGCGCTGACACCTGCTTCGGCAAATTGCTTGGCTAAATCCTCCGCTTTGACTTGTGATACTTCAGCCCAACCATCAGTCGCCACCCAACCATCTTTGGCATCAATACCGACAATGATTTTATTGGGAAATTGTTTGCAGGCATCTATAACAAATTGTGGGTCTTTCACGGCTTTAGTGCCAATAATGACCCAAGATACACCCGCATCAACATAGGCTTGAATGGTGGCCAATGAACGAATGCCGCCGCCAATTTGAATCGGTAAATCAGGATATTTTGCGGCAATGGCTCGAACAATGTCGCCATGAATCGGCTCGCCTGCAAATGCACCGTTTAAATCGACTAAATGTAAACGACGTGCGCCTTGCTCGACCCAATGGCTGGCCATGCCGACAGGGTCATCGGAAAATACAGTATCGTCTTCCATGCGGCCTTGTTGCAGGCGTACACATTTACCGTCTTTAAGGTCAATAGCGGGGATGATTAACATAAGTATCTCTAAAATAGAAAATAATGTATTGGGTTAAAATATGTTGGAGTGGCTTACCGAAACCCTCACTCTAACCCACTCCCAGTGGGGGAGAGGACTAAATGCCTACTCCCTCTCCCCGAGGGAGAGAGCTGGGGTGAGGGTTTACACTTCCCACTCAACAAAGTTCTTTAACAGTTGCAAACCCATCTTTTGACTTTTTTCAGGATGAAACTGTACGGCAAATAAATTGTCGTGGGCGATAGCGGTGGTAAAGTCCAAGCCGTAATGAGTTTGACCTGCAATCAATTGACGATCCGCCACATCAACATAATAACTATGGACAAAGTAAAAACGACTATTTTGTGGAATGTCGCGCCACAACGCATGGTCAACCATGTGTTGTACTTCGTTCCAGCCCATGTGCGGTACTTTTAAACGTTCGCCATTTTCAACGAGGTCGTTACCAAAAAACTTCACATTACCTGCAAACATTCCCAAGCAATCCACGCCGCCATTTTCTTCGGAGTGGTTCATCAGGGCTTGCATCCCGACACAAATGGCCAGTACAGGTTTTTGCTTAGCGGCTTCACGCACTTCTTCGTCTACACCAACCGCTTTCATGCCTGCAATACAATCACGCATTGCGCCAACGCCCGGAAATACCACGCGGTCAGCCGAGCGCACGAGGGCAGGGTCATGCGTGACGATAACGTTCGTTGCGCCTACATGCTCTAAGGCTTTGGCGACGGAATGCAAATTCCCCATGCCATAATCTAACACAGCAACAGTGGTCATATTATAGGCTGCCTTTGGTGGAGGGCATTTGTCCTGCCATGCGTGGGTCTAACTCGGTTGCCATGCGTAAGGCGCGAGCAAAAGCCTTAAAAATGCTTTCGATTTGATGATGCGTATTACGGCCACGCAAGTTATCAATATGAACCGTGATATTGGCGTGATTGACAAAGCCTTGAAAAAATTCATAAAACAAATCAACGTCGAAACCGCCAACGCTACTACGGGTAAACTCCACATTAAAATCTAAATGTGGACGACCTGAAATATCAATCACCACACGCGACAAGGCTTCATCTAAAGGCACATAAGAATTGCCCACACGACGAATGCCTTTTTTGTCGCCAATCGCTTGGGCAAAGGCTTGACCGAGGGTAATACCACAATCTTCGGCACTATGATGGTCATCTATCTCGACATCACCCGTACAAGTGATGTTAATATCAATCAAACCATGACGCACAATTTGGTCGAGCATGTGGTCAATAAAGGGCATACCTGTATTGAGTTGCCCTTGACCTGTCCCGTCTAGGTTGATACTAGCGGTAATTTGCGTCTCTTTGGTATTGCGAACCACGTCGGCACGGCGCGTCGTCATGCTTTTTGCCTTTGCTAAACAAGAAAAGCCGATTATAACGCGCTTCGATGAATGATGTTAAATCAGGACTTACGCATTTCGCCGAAATTAGCGCGTTTTGTTCACATTTTAACTGTTGTAAACGGTTGAAATGTGAACGAATAAGCGATAACCGCGTCAGTCCTAAAATGAAGCTTTAATAATACGAGGTTTTTATGCCTGTTATAGTCACCAGTGAGCAACAATTAAGTCCAGAATTACAACAAAGTTTAGTGAAGTTATACGATAGTAGCCCAGAATTTAGTCACGGCACTGAGGCTTTAGAAAAAGGCCAAGATGTGTTGGCTTCTCATGGGGCGTGGTATGTCGGTTGGTTTAATGGTAAAGCCGTTGCGGCAATCATGGCTAGCCCCAGTGCTGACAACCGTTTATTGCATAACATTGTCGTTCATCCCGCTAATCGCGGGCGCGGTATTGCCGATAGATTAGTGGCAGAAACTTGTCGTTTAGAGCGAGAGCAGGGCAATACGCATTTTATTGCGGGCTGCACAGCGATTGCACGACTATTAAAAATAGACGCAGCACGTCAAACAAAGGCATAAAAAACTTGACTCATTGAAATTTTTACGTTTTAATGTGCGCCTTCGATGTGGCCAGGTAGCTCAGTCGGTAGAGCAGCGGATTGAAAATCCGCGTGTCACCAGTTCGATTCTGGTCCAGGCCACCATAATTTGTTGTAGAGAAAGGGTTTGCAGAAATGCAGCCCTTTTTTTTGCCCAAATTTTCCCTCTTTGACAAGTTGCCCTCTTTCCAGAATTTGCCAAGCCAATGCAGCATTTGTCCCTTTGTGTGTTGCTTCGTTGTGTCTCGTGAAAACCAGACCGTCACCAGAAAAAACCAGAACCAGAGAAAATTTCCTTAGTGGAAATAGAGAGTTACGCGGTTGTCAAAAAAACAATGCCAATGTGCTGAGCCAGAGCGACACCAGAGAGCGTTTTGGGATGGATTCTAGAGTTTTACTTGGTCTTTGATGACAGAGTGACAACCAATAGAAAATCCAAAGAAAACCAATGGAAAAAATAAGAATTGGACAAAATACTTTTGAGAGATGGGAAGTTGATATATTTTTGTACAATTTTCATTCGCGGGGCTACTAATAGTCAAAATTAGCATTTTGCAGCTCAAGTCATGCTTTTCTTCAAAAAAACCTACCCTGAGAGTGTCAGGGTAGATTGTCATTGCCAATGTTAGGCGGGGTTTACGCCTCCTGTTTGTGGGCTTGCAGCAAGGCTATTTTGTTGTGCTTGACGCACAACGCCACCGACTACATTGGTTGCATCAAGCATCGTTTCTTGGTCAAGATGTGCATACCTCTGAGTTGTAACGCTTGATGCGTGTCCCAAAAGATGCTGGACTTTGTAAAGGCTTAGCCCATTTTTGACGGCCAAAGACGCAAAAGTGTGCCGAAGTGTGTGAATGTTCACTCCTTCGATATTTGCTCGCTCTAAGAGGCGTTTAAATGCCTTTACAGGGGTGTTATAGCGTTGATGAGTCTTTGGATTGACAAAAACGTACCCGCAAGCTGGGTCACGGACGATGTTCCGTAGCAAGTCGTGAGCCTCATCGTTGAGCAAGACATGTCGGGACTTACCTGCTTTGGTTGTAGGTAGAAACAACGTTCGTTGTTGCAAGTCTACGTGTGACCATTCGGCGTGCAGTATCTCTTCCCTCCGTGTCCCTGTGAGTAGCAAGAGTTTGAGCACATCAACAGCGACTCGGTTTTTTTCCATCGTTTTCGGGTTGTTATCATCCATGACAGCCAGTAGCCTGCCTAATTCATCGGCATTTAGATACCGTAGCTTTTGGTTGTCTTCTCTGTGCTTCTTGACTCCTTTACAGGGATTTGTGACCAGTAAGTTGAAGCGTACAGCCATATTGAAAATGCAAGACAGTAGTGCCAAATGTCTGTTGGCCGTGGCGGGTGCCAGTCCCTTAGCGGGAATTTTTGTGAAATACTGGTTAATATCCATGTGTGAAATGGCATCAAGCGGTATTTTGCCAAAGACGGGTTCAATATGAATTCGCATTTTGCTTTCGTCGTCGTCCCAAGAGCGTTTTCTGACTTTTGCATCAGGCAGGTAATGCAGGTCAAAAAACTCTTTGAATGTGAGCACTGTCTTTGCTACAACTATTTTGTCTTGCGGGTCAAAACCATTGGCGATTAAACGTCGCGCTTCCTGCGCTTTTTTACGGGCTGAATCGATATCAATGGCACCGACAGCCCCAAGAGTCATACTTCGTTTGTTTCCATTAATTGTGTAACGGAACAGGAAGGACTTACGACCTTTTTTGCTGACAATACATTTCAAACCTGACACTTCGGTATCGCTGTACTCGGCATCAGTAGATGGTGATGTTGCGTCGTGCGGAGGCAAAGCATCAATGGCACGCTTAGTGAACTTGAATTTCTTGGACATCGTAATGTCTCCAAAAAGCCAAGCAGCGACCAATCGTGAGGAGTGGCATTGAGAAACGCCAATGCGAAAGGCACTGCGAGGCAGAGTTAAGATAAGAACTGGTTTTTAGAGGCTAGTTAGATGGGGTTTGGCGGAAGTCCGTTATCCCAAAGTGCTGTAGTGTCGTTAGTCTGGCTAACATTTAGGCTTGATTATATGTTGCAAGTTGCCTTTAAGAATTCTTCATGAATTGGCAATGCAGTCCCATAAGATGTGATGGTCTCAATTAGCATAGTATGTTGTTTTTCTTTTGCAAGTGAATTTGTCAAAAACTTTTAGCCTTTCAATCTTGTGGTTCCACAAGTTCGATACAGGCTCTCTAGAGCGTCGAATCTTTAAAACGTGGGTCAGTCAGTGCTAATGGCTCATCAACGCTTGTCAATCCTTGGTGGTGCGCACCCAAGAGCGTGTCGCAAACAGGCTCTCTGGTGCATTTCTGGTTTTGTCAGTAGTCGTCGGGCAAAAGCACAGTCGTTACCGAACGGTCAGCCTCGGTAATAACCCACACTTTGCCATCACCCACGACATAGCTGGATAACAAGCGACCGTCATTGTGTAAGGCTTCATTGTTGGCGTTGGCATCTTCGGCTGGAACACAACCCCAATCACCTTGTTGGTGTCGGCGGATGAATGGAATAACGGTCTGGTTGTGTTTGGCGAGATGGGCTAGAGCATTAGGCGTTGCCGTAATTTGCCCTAAAGGAAAATGGCATTTTGTAGTCATAAGTTGCTCACATATATAAAGAAGAAAGAGAGGTTGTCAGGCTAAGTCTTGTTGCTTTGGTGCTATACAACGGGGTTGGCGAGGGGAATGAGTTCAGCTTCCAAACAAGGCAGGTGATGCAGTAATAGGGCAGGGACGTAAACCATCACGGATTCGTTGTCGTCCACAATCAGCAAGACTTCGTAATGCGCTTTAGCTTTGCCCAACCATTCAAAGGAGTGGTCTTGCAGCTTTGAAAACAATGAGTAGGGCAGCACATCTAACGGAGCATACAAATCGTCCACAATTTCCAATACAACAAACCAGCCATGAACGCTTGGAGAGTAGTCTTGTGGAAACTCAGCCAATAGTTTTTCAAGCTCGGATTCGATGTGTTGGCGAATCTGTCCTTGGGGTAATTGGGCAATGGCTTCGACTTCACGAATGACTTTCATCACCCACCTCTGACTCAATTTCCACGGCACCAATGACGACATCATCTTGGTCGGAAAAATCTGGCTGGTTTGTTTCATTACCTACTTTTGACATAGGCGTAGGCACGGTTTTTTGACGGGTTTTCACTGTCTTGGTTGTTGATGTGGCCTTTTGTTCACCTTGCGCACAAAACCCGCTTTTGCCGCCTTGCATCAACCTTATAGGCCAAGTAGCAATGTCGGCAGAAACGTCATGCAGCTTGTTCTTGTCGGCATTGGGTAGGAGGACTTGTTGATGACGCAAAACCGCCGCCAAAAAACTGGCGTTGTTAGCAGACTTACCTTGGAAGGCTGAACGCAAACGCACCGCAGGAAAGGCTTGTTTCTTCGTTTGCAGAATCGCTAAACACGCCATGATGTGTGACAGAGGAATCAGTTCATTACTGAAATAGCCGCCGCCATCATTGGCCGCCAAGGCCAAATAAAGCACGTCACTGTCAGTTTCTTGCCAAATGTTATAGCTCAATAATCCTTCGGCAGTTTGAGAGAGTTTGGGACATTGAGCGGCGATGACAAGGCGCAAATGGCTGGTATCAATGGGGTTCATTTTTTTTCTCACATAAAAAAGCCCTACTCGAAAACGAGTAAGGCGTAGGTAAAGTCAGGTAGGGAGTTAGAAAAATATGCTCAGCACAGCAACAGATTTTTCTACGTTGCTGGCATCGTCATCATCTAATACGTCAAGTACATCTGCCGCATGTTGAGCGCGTGGATGGGGAATGGAGCGACAGGTATCACTACAATCAGATAAAAAACTGTCGTCATTGTCGCGGTCATTATTTGGATAGGCCATGTTTTTTCTCACATAAAAAAGCCTTACTCGTAGTACAAGTAAGGCGTTTGGGTTAGAGGCAAGGTGCAAGTGCGCACCATAAAAATAATATATGTTTGAAAAACAGCTAGTTACGGGGAATGCAACGACATGGGAAACGGATTACGCACCTGCTGGCTGACAGAAAGAGAGGAAAGTCATGACGTTGGGAATTTGCGGATGAAAGTTGGCAAAGAGAACTAATGGTCTAAAAATGTCCGAAAATTTCCGAAAAAGTCTGAACAAAAAAGTAGGAGGCCAATTCTGGTTTCTCACTGGCATGAATTTACCAGTACCACAAATTCGTTCTACTTCGGAGGAAATTCCAATGAATGAATTACATACAACGGCTTGGCTGGCAAAACGGCTAGGTCTTTCGATCAAAACGATTGAGCGTATGCGCTCACAGCAATCAGCACCACTTCCCCCGTATGTCATTGTCGGCCACTCCATTCGTTACGACGAAGCGCAGGTTGAGGCTTGGATTAGTGAGCAGCAACTTGAAAAAACGGCAAAAACCACCCAGAAAGGAGTGACATCATGAGCAGTAATACATCTGGATTCAACATGAATAGATTTCGTGTCAGCGCGTCAACTGCTTCAACACTTAAAGTATTCATACCAAAGGACATACCATTTCAGATACATCCTGATGCTGCCATGCAGTTCAAAAATTGCTGGTTGGCAATTTTTGAAGGTAAATGGTATTTGATGGATGTTGATATTGCAGAGTGTGGCCTGATTTTCCCCCATGTGAACTACTTCAAAGGGGACTTACTGCTTGCCATACAAGAAGATGGTTCACTGTTTTTTGTGCCTGTGACATATCCAACATGCAAGGAAAACGCAGGATGGCGTGAGTCATTGCTACAGATTGCCAACTCAGCGCAGACACATTGGATGACAATGAAGTCAAACGGCTGTAATAAACGCTTTGATGGAGTACGATTGAAAGACCAATCAATCAAACCAGTATGGCCAAAAAAAAGCCTGTCTGATTTACTCGAACTGGCTTTTCGTCACCGAATGATTGAGCAAGACCATTCATGCCTTGACGGTGCATACAGCCGTGAGTCGTTAGAAGTGACGATTGAAGAATAGTATGAATTTAACTAGCCAATATAAATGATATTAGATTGTCAGGATTTCCCCTTTCTTCATAACGAAGAAAGGGGACATGTTACCCACTACCAAGTCAGCTTCCTGTCACTGCCAGATAGTCTCGCAATTGCTGGTTCAGTTTGTCTTGATAACCGTCTGGGTTGATAATGCGCAAATGAGGCAGCCAATAACGCACGAGCGGTAAAATTTGCATGTCACTGACGACATAACTGGCGACAATCAAACTACCATCTTCCAGCGTGTTGAGTACCTTTTGATGGGGAAGAATCGAACGACGGGTAAAATGGTCAGCTACTTGCTTGTCTACCCGCAACACAATTTCCTTTTTGTTTTCGCCATACCACAAGGTAGATTCTGTCACCGTTTGCTCTTCCACGATGGCATTTGGCGTGAATACGTCGGGCAACACCGTCAAAAAGCTGATTTTGCTCAAATGAAAACTTTTCAGCTTGCCGTCATGTACGGCGGCCAAATACCACAATGCGCGTAGACTCACCAATTTGTAAGGTTCTACCTGATCGTACATTTTGTCTTTGTAATGAAACTGGATACGGCGATGTTTGGCTATGACTTCATGTAATTGAAGAAAAGTATCACGGTAACGACTCCAGTCTTCATATTCGTACCCCTTCACCAGCAAATTGTTTTGCGAGGTCTGTTGCAGCAACTCTTTCAAAAAGTCTGGAGTCAGTTGAGGATAAAGAGGAGCAATACCAGACAGCAGGGCAAACCGTTTGATATCCTCGCTGGAAAGGACAGACAATGCCATGTTTTCCAAGCGATAAACCACTTTGCCGTGTTCACGATGTTTGGCAGTGACCGTGATGAGTCGTTTCCCCAAGTCACGGTCGATGGTTTTGCGCGTGACACCAAACTCCTGTGCCAAATCGTCAGGATACAATGTTCGGCCTTGTACCAGTCGCGTAAGTAATTCAGCCAAACGGTCTGCAATTTTGGTATCTTCATGTGACATTGACGTTGTCCATAGAGAGGCTTGTAGTAAAAAGAGAAGGGAGATATGCTCCCCCTTTAGTCAGTAGCTAGGCGCGGCTTTCGTCTACTTTGATGAGTACTTTTTCAGCACCATGATGCTTGATTAGGGCATAGGCGATATTACCCAATCCAGCCGTCCACCAGACGGTGAGAAAAAATACCATAATGTGGGAGTCGCCCCATGTTTTTTTGCGTACTAAAGCACTACGTTCGCCTTGGTTAAGTATTTCGTAGCCTTGAGTCACGTAGTCATCAACAAGGTTTTCCATTTCCTTGACGGTTGAGGCTTTGCGAAGTCTGGGTTCTGTCATAATAAAATGCTCGTGTTTGGTAGAGTTACCATTGCCATGAGGCGTTGGATATGAAGCAGTGTAGGAAGGTGGTTGGACAGGATTTGTCTAAATGAAAATACGTGTGAAAAATTTTTGAAACGTGATAACTGGACACAACCTGTCTGGTTGGCGTTCTAGAATGCAATGGAAGGCCAGTTGTGCTGGCTGTTTAGTAATGACAAAGAAAGAAGGATATTTACGATGAGGATTTTAGCTGCTGCGGTTACCAAGCGTGAAGAAAAAAAGAAGAATACTACCAAGAAACAAGCCCAATCTGATTCACTTGTCACCCTAGCATTACCGCCTGTGACCCTGCCAGTATTTGCAAACTACGACCAATGGTCAGCCTATAAACAGCAAATTGATACTGAGTTGGCAGAGTTAGAAGAGTTGCTGTTTGTGGATGATGAAGATGGTTCGGCGGTAGAGCGTCTGCAACAGGCAGTTAGCGAGCAACGGTGGTGGTTTTTTAAGGATAAGACTGAAATTTTGTATGACAGCCATACAGGGTATTTGTGGCCGAACTCGCAATATGTGCCTCCGATTAAAAGCATTCCTGATGGTTTTTCATTAAGTGGTGTTGGCTCTGGCGAATGGCTTTTCAAATACGCAAGTGAGTCTGATCAGAAAATACTTAAAGAAATATATGAAACATACCCCCATGTACCGAGTGAAGAGCGACGGATATACATAGCTGATGGCGGCTATTTTAATAACTTCCGTTGGTCTTATACATGGATGAATTTTCATGGGGACTTGAATCTTCATGGGGACTTGACTCTCGGCGGTGCAGATGAGTTCTCAAAACTTGAGTTTTTCCCTCATTGTACTGTGTACGCAAACCGTAGTCTTGCGCCGCACGTCACCAACTTCACCCCCCTAGAAAAAGCCCAAATGGTGCTTGATTTCTTCCAAGAGCAACAATGGAAGCCTGTTTTTACAGACCCAGAGCAATTGCAAACATGGACGGGCATACTGCGTCATGCCGAAATTGAACGCATATTGTCAGCCTTGGACGAAGTAAAAGACAGCCTACCCAAGCCCGTTCAACAAAAAAGCCTAAGTGCTAGTTTTGACTACACCCAGCCCCTCAAAAACTACAACCTGTCCACCATTAACCAGTCAGTCTGGCAATACGCACAAGCCGCACAACGCTGGACAAGCTATTTGCTGGCACTGTTGGACGACTGGAGCAAACAAGAAAAAAATCTGCTGATACAAGCACAAACACTCAATGCCGAATTGGCCAATAAATTACCGTTGGGTAAAGCCTTAACCGAAGATGAACAAACCTGCCTGATGCAACGCCGTCAGACTTTGCGGGTTCGCCTCAATTTTACCTTGGAGCCAGCACGCGCCGCCTTGCTCGGTTTTCGGCAGCAAAATGCCACGTTAGAAAGTGACTTGTTGGCACTCAATCGCCTACCAGACTCACAAACCAGACTGGCGCAACTCGCACAACAACCACGCCCAGCATTTGAGTTATTGGCAGAACATACCGCCATGACGTGTACGCTGACCTTGCAAAAACTGGAATGGCTGCAAACACAGTCGGCATTTGTTGAAAGTGTGGTTGACCTTGACAAAGTGTGGGCAGAAAAATACACCGTCTTTACCGATAAATACCATTCCGATTTACTGGCACAAGCGGCAGAAAACAGCATTGAACCCGCCGAAGTTGAAAAATGGTTTGCGGAATGGCGGCGTGAACGCTTACAACTGGAAAAGCAATGGTTGCCCTTGGTGGAAGCAGGTCTTGACCATTTGCTGACGGCTGACACCGTGCAAGTTGTGTTGGAAAGCCTTTCGCAGTTCCAAGAAGCACTGGATGAGTTCTACTTACAGACGCGTTTTGGCATACACAGTAAATTCGCCTTTGTGCCCAATGGTCATAGGCAAGAAAAACTGGAAAAAGAATTGGAACTTGCCGCGTTAACGAATCGGTTCATGACGCAATTACAAACCCATATTTTTGCGACAAGCAGTACGGCAGAAAAAGTCTGGTTAGTCCGTTGGGCTGAGATTTGGCAGCGCGATAACAGTGAAGAAGTCATTCGCTTTTTGGAAGGCGAGCAAATGATTGAGCGTGGCGAAATCTCTCAAGTCATCATGACGGAAATGAGGCAGCTACAACAGCGGACATTAGAATCTTGTTTGGAAGATGCCAAAGCCTACAGCGAAGCATTGAAGAAACGGGAGGCTGACTACAACGGCCTGATTTTTAGGATGCGAAAAGAACTACAAAAGGGACAAAAATGATCCCGTTAGTACCGACGCAGATAATGGATATTGTGTCTCCTGAATACTGGGAGCGCAAACCGCCACAGGAGGGCGACCACATTCGAGTCAGCCGAGGTGTCTACAATCATCATGGTATTTTTGTCAGCAATGCGGAAGTCATTCATTTTGCCTCGCACGATGATGACAACCTCTTGGGTACTGACAACAAAGTGATACGCACCACCTTGCGGCGGTTTTTGCGTGAAGGGAAGCTGGAGGTCAAAGTCTATAATGATGATGAACTACAGGACTTGTATCCTGTGCCAGAGATAATAGGCTGGGCGCGTACCAGTATTGGTGATAATGGCTATAACGTGGCATTTAATAATTGTGAGCATTTTGCTAATTACTGCACACTGGGACGGTTTCACAGTCGGCAGGTAAGTAATGTTTTAGGGGGAGGAGGAGGTATGGGTATTCTCAGTGCTATTGGCGGATTCGTCAGCAGAGTTTTTGGCGGTGGCGGGAGTAGTGAACGTAGCTCAAGTTCAAGCTCGACCGTGTATGAGCCAGATAAAGTAAAAGTCGCAGAAATTGAGCGTGACAAAGCACTGAAACTGGCTCACGCCGAAAATGACCGCATTGTGCTTATGAAAGAAGCTCAAATAGAGTTGATGGAGTTCAATGCCAAGATGGAAGCAGCCATCATTGAGGCGAAGGTGCGCGGTTTTTATGCCTTGCAGCAATCGCTGATGGGTATGATGAAAGAAGTCAACATATTAGGCGAAGAGCGTTTTGTGTTGCTTGAAAATGCCAGCTTGGATGAAGTCAAGAAAGTTGAAGACTTGTATGTTGATTTGGGCAATGACATAAAAAACGATAGCTTTATGACGGAAAAAGCACCGCAATTATTCAGCTTACTAAAAGAGTTTCCCGAAGGTTCGGACATACGCCAAAGTTACCTCAAGGGCATTGACTTGGAAATTGCCGCGCAGATTGACTTCAAAAAGCAACAGATGAGTCAGTTGGCAATACGTTGTAAAGCCGTGATGGATTCGGTCATAGCCAGCAAGCAACAGATACACCATCATATCAACGACGTAGTTGCTCAACGCATTACGCACATGGAGCAAGTGCTGTTGACACATCAACCAACAGACAATACTGCCAAGTTGCCTCTTGGTTCCAGTGCAGGATTGGCAATTACTGCAACCCCGAAATTACTTGCGGAGAAAAGCACCGAATAAAATGGGAGCAGTTGGTTTGTGACCAAACAGACGATACTAGTGTGGCGAATGCACCAAATGGCGAAATAAAAAGCCCCTTCACCACAAACGTAGTGAAGGGGTTAGTTTTTCCTCCGAAATTTGAGCATGAAGTGCAGGAGTCAGTTAGCTGAAAGCGTCTTCAAGACTTTGCTCTTCGGTTTCGTCAAGCGCGATTTTGAGTAGAGGAAGTAGACGGGCATCAAAAATGGAATAGCCAAAGAATCGGTTATTACAGTAACGATGTTGGAATCTTGTAGCCTGTTCTCTCTTGATCATGCCAAAACCATTCAACTCTTTCAGAAGGTGCGCGTGATTAGAAAAATGCTTTTCAAACAAAACAACAGAGAAAGTGAAAAGGCCATTATGATGAAAGACATCATTATTTTGATTACCTAATAGCGGGGCGTTATCAACAATGTTGACTTTATTACTTGTCAGTAATTCGACAATTTTGCGAATACAGTCAGCGCGGAAATTCCACCACAATTTCACGACACTTTCAAAAGCATCTAACAGACGATCTGTCTCACAGGAAAAAATCCCCGCGTCAATTGCAATCAAGCCAGCTACGCAGCCAAGAGCAAATCGTTTGACAACACGTCTTTCTCCTGCCTCACATTCGCTAGGAGCAAGCATATCTTCAATCTCTGATAGAAAATTGATGTGGCCTTGTACTGCATCGGGATTGGTAAGACAATGCTGAATAAATTCAACCCCTGCCGAACCGTAGTACTCTGAGGCGACTTTTTTCAAATGGCTTGTGAGCAAATTAAAGTCACCAAACTTACCACAATCAGTAAAGATACCATCTTCTGGTATTGGAATATCAACAGCTCGATCTGCTTGCCCACCTTCTTGCTGTTTCCCTGAGCTGGCAATTAGTTCGCTGATGGATCGTTCCGAGGAAATCAACACATTTGACAACCATTGGCCAGAAGCAGCCAAATTTCCATTTGATGTCATACGGTGTTTACCTGCGCCTGAAGCAAGTGAATAGCAAAGTTCAGCCAAGTCTGTAGCTTTTCTTTCACCCAACTCATCGACAATTGTCGCTAGTGGCGAATAGGTAGAGAGCAGAGCCTCAAGCCCGTTCGCAGTACTGTTAACTTTCTGTATGAAGGGTACGTTATTGGGTGTACTTTGTGCAGGATCGCATCCATTACCCCAGACGCTAGCTGATGCTTGTAAAACTAGTGTTTTGCCAAGACCCTTATAACCAAAAAGGTTAAATACAGACGAAGAGAGTTGAGCACGATCTAACAAGACACTTGCTAGTGACAATGAAGTAAACACCAGCAGGATGTCATTCGCTTCTACATGGACACCAATTTGAGCTTTCCATTCGACCAAGGTTCCTTTTTGGCGCATCCGCAAGAGATTAGTTCCAAGAGGCTTCAAATAGAACTCATCCATTCGTGTGGCGGGTGTGAAAATAGCAAATTCACCAGTAAAGAAAATTTGGCGATTCTGATGCCAGCCTACTTTAAATACCCCTTGCATTGCTGGTTTTGAGCTGACTATGGTTATCAAGTGTTTGATGAAGATTAAGACACTATTAGGGTTAAACACGGTTAACCCATGGTTGCCTAATTGAGTATTAACGCTCTGTGCCGTTAAAGAAGCACTGTCAACTAGCACGTCAACCTCTTCATTGCGAGGGTTCTTGGCTCTTAGCAGAGTTTGGTAACTACCATCGTCAACTTTAACCTGTGCGATGACGGTCACCATCCCGATTAGAATGGGCTGTTCCCTGTTTTTGCCACAATAAAGGCAGTTACTTTCGTATTCGTAGTCTGATGCAGTTATATATTGATTATTTTCTGGCGTGGTTGCGTTAGAAATATTTGCATTTTCTTTAATATTGTTTAGTTTGGTTTTGTATGTCTTGGTGTGAGACATCGTGGTCATACAATGATTCCTCGATTTTGAGAGCTAGAATTGGCGATTACAGATGCAGCGAAACGAACGAGCTTTTTAAGCTCAATTTTGAAAAAAAACATATCAACTATCCTCATATTGCCACCAGAATGACCTGCGTATGCAGAGCATGAGCTGGTGGTGAGCTAATCATAGTGACTCTTGTTAGATTTGCAATTGTTAGGTGATAACGGAATTTCACTCAGAAAAATGTCACAAAAGCGATTTTGTCCGATGTTTGTGCGAGAAACATCAAATTGGGACGTACTATTTTTACCTTTCATGGAAATATTTACTTACAATTATCTTTTTTTAGCTTTGAGTCATATCGAAAATTGGCGTGCAAAACGTGCAGAAGTAACTTTTGATGAGTTCGGCGAACACAAAGTCGTGTCGAAACTCTCCAAATATGAATATGAGCAATAGACTTGTCCAAAAATGACGTGCAAAACGTGCAGAGGACATTCTTGATAGATTGGAGTGAGCGGAAAACAAGCCACAACAAGAACAGATTACCTACATCAAGACAGGCCGAATACACAGCATCTTTTCTTTTGGGGAAGGAGACTCGACCAGAAATACACCAGACACGCGGACTGTCGTGGTAATAGTCCGCGTGTCGTACCCTCACAATGTCGATTTGACCGAGGAAAACACAGGAGAAAACAGGTGTGTCGAAAAAGGAGAGGGCGACGTTTTGAAAATCCGCGTGTCACCAGTTCGATTCTGGTCCAGGCCACCATGATTCTTAAAAAACCCGCTTTTATAGCGGGTTTTTTATTGGGAGATTTTCTCCATTATCTTGTTATCCTTGTCACCTTCCCGCCATAGTGTTCTGATTTTCCCCATAGTCTTTGGCTTGATGATGGTCATCTGCCACTAAATCTGTTTTAAAAACAACTTGCTATGTCGTCACATTAAAGTGGCGTTTTTTTCTGCTAATGCCATGCTACACTCAAATAATAATGAATATAGTCTGCTGAGTTGTGCTGCAATCATTGCCCCTGATGTGTGCGCAATACTGGGCGTTAATACAAAAAGGTTTCGCGTATGTCCGTCAACCACATGAAGTGGTGACAGCAATAGGGATTAACATACATGCAGCGTATCTCTTTTAATCTGAACTTACCCAAGGAGCGGTTATCTCGCCGCTTATTGTTTTGGATATTGTTGATTAGCTCAGCATTTACCCTAGTGACGACTGCAACACAGTTATTCATGGATTATCAAAAGGATATTGAACACTTAAATGGCACATTGAGTGAAGTTGAGCAAACGATTTTGCCTTCAGTGGGTATTGCAACATGGAATTATGATAAAGAATTACTGCATACCATCTTAACGGGAATTAATACCCAAGATAATATCAAGTCGGTGATGGTGCTAAACAAAGACGGTTCTGTTTTGATGCAGACGGGCAATGATGCTATCGAAAGCCGTGTCGATAAAACCTATCCCATTATGGTGGAAACGCAAGCAGGTAATACCGATAGCCAACAAGAAATAGGCTCATTGGTGGTGGTGGCATCCTTACAACATATTTACGCGCAATTAATCGACAAAGCATTTGCGCTATTAATTACGCAGGGCATAAAAACATTTTTTATGTCGATCTGTATTTTGATTTTAGTGGAACGTCTGATTATTACCCATCTTAACGAGTTAGGGCGTTGGGCAAGCAACACCAGTCTTGATAATTTAGATCAGCCGTTAGTTCTGCATCGAAAAACCGCCGATGATGACATTCTTAGTCGTTTAATACAGGCCATTAACGATATGCGTAATGGCATTCTTGTTGCGCTGAGAGAGCGGGAAGAAGCGGAGTTTGCCAATAAAACCAGTCAGGCCTTACTGTATTCCATTGCCGACAATACCCCTGCTATTATTTATATTAAAGACATTGATGGTCGATATTTACTGGTTAATCAACAGTTTCTGAAGGTATTCGGCATACAGTTGGATAAAGTGATTGGCAAAACGGATGTAGAGGTCTTTGCGCAACGAGCGATGGATGGTCTGAGTAAAAACGAGCAATTAGTGTTGCATAGCAAACATTCGATCACGTTTGAAGAGTGCATTCAGTATGAAGGGGAGGAGCGTCATTACAATGTCGTGATTTCCCCCATTTTTGATGAGTATGGCGAAGTCATTCAAACCAGTGCGGTTGCTTCCGATATTACTAATATGATTCTCAAGAGCAATATTATTGCCGAGCTTTACGATAATTTAGAACATAAAGTTCAAGAGCGAACACAACAGCTATTAGCAGCAAAAAAAGAGGCTGAAGTCGCCACACTCGCCAAAAGTCAGTTTTTAGCCAAAATGAGCCACGAGATCAGAACGCCAATGGGTGGCGTGTTAGGGATGTCGGAGTTATTGGCGGATATGTCGTTAACGCCCGAACAGAAAAAGTGTAATGACATCATTTTTTCCTCTGGCCAAACCTTACTCACCGTGATTAACGATATTTTGGATTACTCCAAAATCGAAGCGGGCAAAATGGAACTTGAATGCATATCGTTTAGTATTGAGCAGACTATTCTCGATGTCTTACATGTATTCCGCATGAAATGTCATCAGAAAAATATCACCTTGGTTGCCGATATCTCACCCAAGATTCCCTACTTCGTGATGGGAGATCCCACTCGATTTAAGCAAATTTTATTTAACCTGATTGGTAATGCCATTAAGTTTACCGAGCAAGGTTCTATTGTCGTGATTGTGGAGTTGGGTACAGACAAGGAAGGTGAAATTAATCTCATTGTCAAAGATAGTGGCGTGGGCATGAGTTCTGAGGCCAAAAACATGCTGTTTACGGCATTTTCGCAAGCAGACTCCTCTATTACGCGTACCTACGGTGGTACGGGTTTAGGGTTGACGATTTCTAAACAGCTCGCTCTGTTGATGGGGGGGGACATTGGCATTGATAGTGAGTTGGGTAAAGGCTCGTCGTTTTGGGTGAAATTACACCTACCCAAAGATCCCAAAATCGATCCCAATCATCAGTACAATCAAAGCTTACTATTGAATACGAAGCAAATATTACTCGTCGCTAGCTCAGATGTGTATCGTGCGGTGATGAGTAAAGTGGCGACTCACAGTGGTATGGTGCTTGATTATTTAGTCAGTGCAGAGGAAGCATTGGCGTATGTAACAGAGAAAAATGGTGACAGTAAAGCTTATGATTTAGTGATTTATGATATCGATCAGCCAAATTCAGACAGTATTGCGCTGGCGAATCAGTTGGCTCAGCATGTGCCCGCACTAGCGGTCATTAGCGCAGCATCACTGCCGCTGAAAGATTTACAGATATTGGCAAAAAATGTTCAGCTCATGGCTAAACCGTTAGCGGCTAGTGAGTTTAATGCCTTAGTGCTGTCGGCATTGGGACTGGTTGTGGCAGATCACAACCAAGATCAACTGTCTGCTGAACAGCAAAAAGAGCAACAGGCGATTATCGACGAGGTTAAAAAACTGCGTATTCTCGTGGTCGATGATAACGCCATTAATCGCATGGTGATGGCAGGTATGCTAAAAAAATGTCATCAAACGGCAGTCTATGCTGAAAACGGCTTGGAAGCCGTGAATGCGATGACTCAAAACAACGCGCAAGCGTTTGATATGGTCTTTATGGATTGTGAAATGCCGATCATGGATGGTTATACCGCAACCCAAAAAATTCGTGAATGGGAGGCGGCGACACATCAACCGCATATCCTTATTATTGCGCTCACAGCGCATGCCCTGCCTGAGCAAGCCGCTATTTGCAAGGCGAATGGCATGGACGAATATATGGTAAAACCCATTAATTTGAGTGTGCTACAAAGTACATTGTCAGAGGTTTTAGCGCGTAGCTAAATACGTGCTACTTTTTAAAGGGAGACGTGTCATCGGTTGTGGCGAAGTTGCAGAAACGTCAGCAGGTTATTTAGTCGTTAATCAATGTCAAAAAACGGAGTGTGGTCAGTTTAAACAGGCGAGTGCCGTCTGAAAAAATAATAATTTGGGAGTCGATCTATGAACAAATTCTCTATAGTTTCCGTTGCAGCCTATACGATGTTTATGGGAGTGATGCAATCTGCGAATGCAGCGGTCGTCTTGGGGACAGCACAAGGCTATGAAGCCATCATGAGTGGCTCGCTGCCTGTATTTTTGGTTGTCTCTGATCATGATGCTAAGGCAGGCAGTAGCGGTGAACAAGCGGCGCGAATCCAATCAGGTTTTAATCCAGCTAACATCACTTTACATGTTAAAGCTCCTACCACAGAAGGACTGACAATTTCTGCTCATGTGCAATACGACACCCATTTACAAGGTTCAGGGACACAAAACAGTGGCTTGTTAGAAAGCCGTGTTGCCGAAATTCAGATTGATGGTGATTTTGGCTCAGTCAGTTTGGGCAAAGGTTTTGGTATCTTCAACAGTTCCGCGATTGGTGATATAAGCAGTGGTTTGGGCGTGGGTTGGTTGGGCGGTGGTGCGGACACGGCAAATGCGACGGGTGGCCACATTGGTACAGGGTATGTCTATGCGAATTTTAATCCACATATTACCTATACCTCGCCTGACATGAATGGACTTAAGTTGAAGGTTGGGGCGATTAACCCTGAAGACCCCGCAGGCTATGACACAAAAAAAGTCGAAACCAGCATGCCGCGTTTAGAAGGGCAGTTGAATTATCTAGTTGATTACAGTCGTGGTGAGCTTAAGTTTTGGACAGGATTTCTCTACCAAAATATTCAATTACTCGATAAAAGCTATGATTACAACATGAGGGGTGTTGATGTGGGTAGCCATCTTGATATTGACGGCTTTGGTTTAACATTGGCCTATACCGATACCAAAGGCATTGGTGCAGATGGCTTGTATGGTTTTAATACTGATGGTGGCGTAGGGATTAATGATGCCGAAGTTAAAGCAACGCAATGGTACGGTGAGGCCGATTATGTCATGGGCAAAACCACGTTGGGTTTTAGTTATGGTGAAGGTCAGCAAGATGCAACGACGACTCCCGTTGGCAAAGCGCGTGACATTACCAATAAACTGGGCATGTTGTTTGTGCATCATCAATTAACCCCAGCATTAACCGTGATGGGTGAAATTCAAGATTATCGTTCCGACGCGCAAGCAAACTACAATGCCTATGTGGTTGGTGCACAGTTTGATTTTTAGGGGGTATCGACAATCTTGAGTTGAGCGGATTTTTGTTAAAAAAGCCGCTTAATCGCTTTAGTCGTATAGGCTTCGACTCCACTCAGTAAGCGTAAAAATGTTCCCTGAGCGGAGTCGAAGGGGTAATAAAATACGCTATTGAACGGTGGCGGTGAGTTTTTGTAGTACGCCGTCTTTAATCATGTTGTCTAATACCTCTTGCAACTTGATTAAGTCGTCTTTCGGCATATTCATGTTACAAGCCAGCGAGCTGAGTGTCGCTCTAAATGTCAGGACTTCTTTGGCTATTTTTGCTTGAGGGTCGCGCTTTTTAATAAAAAACTGTGCGGATAAGACATCAGTTGCCCACAGATCAAAACGATTAGCCAGTAATTTATCAATGTTTTGTGCAGAGTTATTGGCCTCTTCGATAGTGAAGCCAAAACTGCGTAAATATTCGGCATCGCCACTGCCACGTAATACGCCGATGGTCATTTTCTTGGCATCACTCAAGGTCAGTAATTCTGCCTTAAAGTTTTGGCGGGCAAACAACCCTGAGCGGGTGATTAAAATAGGGCTAATCCATTGGTATTCTGTTTCGATATTTTGTGCGCGTTGAACAGGAAAAGCGCAATAGTTGTCGATATTTTTTGCGTTGACCATTGCCCGTACCAGTGGTACTTCTAACAGTTTGTATGGGAGTTGTGCTTTTTCAAATAGCGCAGTGACGATATTAATGGCAATACCTTGTGGGCGGCCATTATCCGTCATCGAAAAAGGTGGGTTAGCTGTAAATGCCAAGGTGTAGGTTTTGGGCGCAGCATAACTCGGCAGACTCCCCAATAAACACATGAATAGGCTAATACTTGAGACTGTTTTCATAGCTTTGTGTCTCGCCTTTAGGTTTTTCATTCACCAATTTAGGAAAAGGAGCCGTTCCTTTGCCATACCAATACGCTAAGGGCATTTTAGCGTTGAGTTTTGGCGTGCATTTGCTCATGCCTTTTTGGGCTAATTGCGCCAAAATGGAATCGGCTTGTTGAGCCATATTGTCGAGCGCGCTTTGTACCGCGACTTCACCCCGAATAGCCGCACCGATATTTTTCCACCAAATGGGAGCCATACTCGGATAATCTGGAATATTAGTCCCTGTGGGTGTCCAGCGTTTACGTGCAGGGCTACGGTAAAACTCAACGAGGCCACCCAGTTTAGGTGCAGCCTTAGTCATAGCGGCGGAGTTAATGTCAGACTCACGTATTGGTGTTAAGCCCACTAGGGTCTTTTTGAGTGATACCGATTTAGCAACCGTAAATTGCGCATACAACCAAGCGGCTTTCATATTGTCAGGCGGAGTGCCTTTGACCAACGTCCACGAGCCAACATCTTGATAGCCGAGTTTGACACCTGATTTCCAATAAGCCCCTTTGGGGGAGGGAGCCATTCGCCATTTAGGTGTGCCATCGGCATTGGTGACGGGTAAGTTGGGTTTGGTCATGGCGGCAGTAAAAGCGGTATACCAAAACATTTGTTGGGCAATATTTCCTTGTGAGGGGACAGCACCCGCTGTGCCAAAATCCATTTCTTTAGCTTCGGCAGGGGCGTATTTATTTAACCAATCGATAAATTTATTGACCGAATAAGTCGCGGCGGCACCGTTCATATCGCCTCCACGTTCAACCGATGCCCCGACAGGTGTGCAGCCTTCAACTCGCACACCCCAATCATCTACGGGTTTACCATTGGGTAAGCCTTTATCGCCAGCACCCGCCATCGAAAACCACGCATCCGAGAAGCGCCAACCTAATGAGGGGTCTTTGCGGCCATAGTCCATGTGACCATAGACTTTTTTGCCATCAAGCTCTTTGACATGAATCGTAAAAAACTGGGCGATGTCTTCATAGGCTGACCAATTGACGGGCACATCCAGTTTGTAGCCGTAAATTGCTTTGAATTTTTGTTGCAAGTCAGGGCGATCAAACCAATCTTTACGATACCAGTAAAGGTTAGCGAATTGTTGATCAGGCAGTTGATAGAGTTTGCCATCGGGGCCTGTGGTAAAACTCAGGCCAATAAAGTCTTTTAGGTCTAAGGAGGGTAACGTGACGGCTTTGCCTTCACCTGTCATGTAGTCTGTTAAATTAACGACTTTGCCTGTGCGGTAGTGCCAGCCAATCAAATCACTGTCATTGATATACGCGTCGTATAAATGGATACCTGTTCGTACTTGAGTTTCAATTTTTTTGACAACGTCATCTTCACCTGTTAACTCGTGGACAACATGAATGCCTGTGAGTTTGGTGAATGCTTTGGCAATGACTTCGGACTCATATTTATGCGTATCCAGCGTTTCCGAAACCACCATGATATGTTTGCCCTTAAAGGGCTTGGCGGCCTCTCGAAACCATTCAAATTCTTTTCTTTGTTTTTCTTGACTGAGTGTTGATGGACTAAACTCATTCAGTAAACTGGGAATTACGTTGGGTACTGATTCTTGAGCATGGCTATAGGATGTAAAAGCCATGATACTGATACTAACTAATAAATTTCGGATCATCGTCATCATCCTGATACGTATTTTTAGTTCTGAGTATAGGCTGCAATTCTATTAATGACACTCAAGAGATACATGAACTTTGTCGTGTTAACTGCCTTCAGGAACAGGTGGTGGTGTGTGCATGGATTTAGGTTTAGGTGGTCTAGGTTTTAATTGCAGTTGTGTCGCAATTTGTTGTTGAATCTGCCGACATTCTGTCACGCCAATATCCATACTGTGATACAACATCCCCGCTATATCTTCTAAAACCACATGGCAGTTATCTTTTTTCGGGTCAGGTGTAATGGCATCGACATACTTAAACTGACTAAACGGCTGACTAAATTGTTGTTGATACGGAAAAGAAAAACCTAAAATCACAGAATTTTTATCCAGTTGTAATTGATAAAAAATGGTACTTAGATTAACGCTGCTAAATGTTGCACTTGCTGTTAGAACCAGTACGCCACCCGCCAACGTTGCCCATTTATTCACACCAAACGATTTATAAACCATCGCTCCGACGATGACGATTAATACTAAGCTAAACATCAAAATAGAAATAAACGATTGTTGTAGTGCTTCGGGATTACCAAAACTAAAAATTATCATACAGTCTAAACTCGGAGGCAAAAATTAGGCAAAGTGCAACATTATACCTTTTTCAGTTGTTCTAAGAAGGCGATATCCATATTGCTTTTTACGGTGCGCCAGTTTGTACCTAAGCGTTGAGCTGTAGCCTCGTAATTACCAGTTTGCGCGTACACCAAGGCATAATAACGGCCTAATAAGGTATCGTTGTCGAGCTGGCCTTCACTGACAGCATGGGCAAATTGTTGGCGGCAGTTAAGATCGGTTTTAGAGACATTAGGCTGATAAGAACCATGAATAATAATACTTCTGACGCATTGCTCTAGTTCTCTCATGTTGCCGCGCCATGTGTAATTAGGCAGATGTTGACTAATCCATGTATGCGCTTCTTTGGCGATATCGTTGGCAATATCGGCATTAACGATTTTACCTGTTACCAACGTGACTAAATGATAGAGTTCTTCTTTATTATCAGCGAGTTGCTCGGCAAGTGACGGCGTGCGAATAATATCTGAACATAAACGATAATATAAGTCACTGCGAAATTTACCTGCTTCAATCGCCGCGGCTAAATCCCGATGGGTTGCTGAGATGATTTTTCCGTAAAAAGTACGGCTGTTATTATCACCCACACGCTGAAATTGTCGGCCTTGTAATACGCGTAACAGTTTGACTTGTACTTCCGCAGGCAACTCACCAATCTCATCCAAAAATACCGTTTGTGCTTGATGTGTCGTTTCTAAATAACCGACACGGTCGCCCGTTGCCCCTGTAAACGAACCTTTGCGATGGCCAAACAACTCACTTTCTAGCAGTGTGAGCGGTAATGCAGCCAAATGAACAGCTTGAAAGTCGGCTAAATAATCGGATTCAAAACGCGGTGTTTTTGTTTTGGTAGTAAAGGGAATATAACGCGCCAAACCAATCGCCGACGCGACTAATTCTTTACCTGTTCCTGACTCGCCTAAAATTAGGGTTGAAACTTCATGAATACGTTGATACAGCGAGCGTTGGTAACGGCGCATATCATGGCTGAAAATAGACTCCCATACCGCCATTCTCAATGCGGAGGCGGCAGATGACGTACCTAAAATTGCCCGAAAAATAAAATGAAATGCCCGTCGAATTTGAAACAACAAGGCAAACATATGTTCGGCTATAAACTGCTGTTGTTGCACAAGAGGCGTATTGGCAAAAAGCTGTCGCCAGTCGGTTAAAAAACGCGGGTAAAACGGCATTTCTGTACGGCTGATCTCATCGTCAGTCACGACTTTATAAAAATGACCTTCGTAGCGGTAATACAGAACATATAACGCAATATCACCATAAAGTTGCCATTCTTTATCGGTCGGGCGATAACCTGCTTCAATACGCGTTTGTGCGCTGGCAATGAGATTTTCACCGACGTTGGCCAAAGGAATTAAGTTGGGACTAAAGCCTTGATGCGTAGGGGTAATCACCCAAATATGAAACGCAGGTGTATATCGTTCACCCAAAATTTGCTTCTCGAGGTCAATACGTTCGCTGCCAAAGGGATTGGTAAAACCTAATTCCGCTAGTGCATAGGCAGATGGTTGATCTTCAGCAGGAAATAAAGTGTTCATGTTATTCATTTTATGATGGTTTGTTATACAAATAATGTATATCAAAATACTATTTCTTTCATATAGATATATACTTATTTTTATAAGTAATTGATTTTAATGGCTGAAATTTTATGTTTTGTGTTGGCATATCTCTTGTAGTGTAAGAGTTATTACTACACAGACACAGAGAACAACATCATGTTTAACGAACAAGGCATACAACAAGATTCTGGCGCATGGATTTTCTTTGTCAAAGCGTGTTTTTTTGCGGCCGTGAGTTCTTTGGTCGCAGGCATTATTTTTATGCCTGTTGATATTTGGATTAAAGGTTATTTAGGCATGGGTACGTTATTTACCATTGGCTCGACCTTTAGTTTGGCTAAAACCATGCGTGACCAACACGAAGCGCAAAAGTTGATTCATAAAATCAGCAATGCCAAAACCGAAAAGATGCTTAAAGAGTTTGAGATGACGAGTAATTAAAATAAATAAGCAGGAGTGGAAAAAAATGAAATCAGTTTTATTGAGTTTTTTATGGATGTTTGGGGCAGTTGGAATGCTTGCTTTAGGTAGTAAAGCCCCTAAAGTTATGGGCATAATTCTTGTGATAATATCGCCAACAGTTGGATTGAGCTATAATAACGGACCATCGTTGCCAGTGTATATTTTTGGTGGCTTTTTGGTATGTTGGGGTTTATATAATATATTTGTGTTAGGGAAAGGTGATTATACTTATAGCCAAGTGCTACAACGTAATATAGCCATTCCTGTGGGAGCTGCTGCTCTGACTTTTTGGGATAATTGGCTACTTTAAAAAGCCAACTCAGATACCAAAGCCAATATCAACGTCACGCCTTTAAATGATGGAGCAGTTTTGAGCTTGAGTCGTACATTTTGAGCGAATCTCGTCCAATGAAACACTGTTTTCTCCAACATCGACCCGTGCTATAAGCTAGGGTTGATTATTAAGCCCTGATGAACAATAAAAAATGCTCAAGTTTCTAATGCTGTTTTGGAGTTTAAGCGTAGCGATTGTTAGCCATGCTGAATCAGAGGCTATAGCTCCCGTAACACCCAAGGTCTTAACCGCAGAATCGAACACAACAGAAAAAGCGATTGAACCCATTAGCCAGCCACAGCCCGCTATTTATCAATGGCGTGATGAGCAGGGTCATACTCATTACGGTGATGAGCCATCTAAAACTCACGCCAGTACCGAAATCAGTGGCAAAGTCAAAGATTTAGGTAGCATTTATAAGTTTACTCCCGTAACTCTTGAGAGTTTAACTTCATCTAATTCTAATAACGATGTAGACCAAACAGATAATAATGCGCCAATCGGTGTTCAAGTCCAGTTTTATGCTAATAATATCGTGATAAGTCAACAGGATAAGAAGAAAATTAGTGCAGCCATTCAGCAGATGTATCAAAAATATGTCTATTGGTTTGGATGGCAAAGACAAGCTAAAAAGCCTGTAAAATTGCGTATTTTTGGTAACCTTGCTGAATATGATAAATACTATCCTAAAGGAATGCGTGCTTCCCTTGGTCATAGATTTGGTTATTACAGTCCGTCAACCAATGAATGTATGGTATATGCTTCCGAAATAAATAATGAGTCAATAGCGACTATTTTACATGAGGCATCACATAGCTTAACGCATTTGGAAGTCAGCCCTTCGAAGTGGATTGATGAAGGCTTGGCGATGGTGTTTGGTAGTTATAATAATGTTATAGCTTTAGATGGTGAGCCTGTTGCTCAAGCGGTTATCAAACATAAACTCCGTGAAGGTTCGTTATTGCCGATTAATGAATATCTAAGCATTGGACAATACAGCCAATGGCATAGTTCTGACAGAGTTGCGGAAAGAACCAACTACTATGTTGCATGGTCAATGATGCAGTTTTTACTTAACTCGGCTAAAGGAAAGCAAACATTGAGACAAATTTTGATTGCTAGTAAAAAGGGTAATACTCGTCTTGATGCCGCATTTCAGCAGTATTATGCAGGTGGAGTGAATAAACTCAATGCAGATTGGCAAGCATGGCTGGCTAAATGATGGGGCGTTAATGTAGGTTGGGATGGGGGCTCGCCTCGGTACAACAGTTTTTCTTTGGGGTGAAACCCAGCCTACGGTTTTTTGCCATCGTCCTATCTTTGCCTTTATCATTCGCCAAAATTCCCCACTATCGACTGCCCATGAAAATCCCCTTGCCCATTATTAACGGTGTTGCCCCAAGTTGTGTTGCCTTACCCGCAGGCGCATGGCCAACGGTATTAGCATTTTTTGGCGCACGTTTTCCCGATGTGGCTGAGTCTATATGGCGGGCACGGATGGCGAAAGGTGAAGTTATTGATGAACATAGTGTGGCGGTGTATGCGGATAGTGCATATCGCGCTCATGTACGCGTTTATTATTACCGCGAGTTAGAGACAGAAACGCCTATTCCCTTTACCGAAACGATTATTTATCAAGATGACTACATCGTCGTTGCCGATAAACCGCACTTTTTGCCCGTCATTCCTGCAGGACGATTTTTGCATGAAACCTTATTAGTGCGTCTAAAACATAAATTACAACTGAATGATTTAGTCCCGATTCACCGTATTGACCGAGAAACCGCAGGCTTGGTCATTTTTTCGCATCACAAAGCATCGCGCGGAGCATATCAAGCGTTATTTAAAGATAAAACAATTACTAAAACTTATGAAGCCATAGCACCTAGGCGTACTGATTTAACTTTCCCTCTGAGTTATCAAAGTCGGATGGTCGAAGGCGAGCCATTTTTTAGAATGAAAGAAGTGGCAGGTGAGGCTAATGCCGAAACTCATATTTCGCTATTAGCCCATTTTGGCGATGTCAGTTTGTATCAATTACGTCCAATTACAGGCAAAAAACACCAGTTGCGTGTACATTTAGCGGCCCTAGGCATTCCTATTGTCAATGACGAGTTTTATCCATATTTACAGCCGACAAAAGGCGATGATTTTAATCATCCGTTAAAGTTGTTAGCGAAGTCGGTGGCGTTTATTGACCCGTTAACAGGGCAGTCCCATTATTTTGAAAGTGGTAGGAGTTTGAGTGTGGATTGAAGGTTGCAAGAGCCATTTAAGATTTTGTTAAGTTTCATCTGTCATAACGGATATATAAGTACGAATCTATCTCACCATGAGTCCTAAATACTCAATCAGAGATAGCCTTTACATAACGCCAATTAAAAAATCCTTTGAGTACCATAAGCTCTATGTCACATCTGTTATTTTCTCGTCGATTAGTCGTTATTAATGGCTTAATTGCGTTGTGGATGACCAGTTTAGCGAATACCACTTTTTTGCATACACTGTACACGCTAACGCCCTATAATGGCCTACAAGCAGGGCTTTTTTTAACCTCGGCTTTTGTCTTGTTATGGGCGTATTTGAACCTGCTTTTACAGTTGACGACATGGGGCGTATTGGCTCGACCAATTCAAAGTCTATTATTGTTTTTTTGTGCCTTTGGTGCGTATTCCATTGATACTTTTGGCGTCGGCATTGATACAGGCCAAATTCAAAATCTGATGCAAACCGACCCTCGTGAAGCGCGGGATTTATTGAATTGGCATTTGTTTTCTTATGTTTCCATCATCATGGGGTTGCCGTTATTTTGGTTGTGGCGTAAACCTTTAGCACCCATTGGCACTATCCAAAACCTTAAACATCGAGCGTATTCTATCGCGTTGTCATTGGCGTTAATTGGTGCGGTGGCGATGGCGTTTTATGTCGATTATGCGGCTATCTTCCGTGAACATCGCCCCATTCGCTATACTGTTAATCCTACTAATAGTGTCAATGCCTTTATTAATTACTCTCAACGTCATGTCGTGATTAAAAAACTGCCATTGGTGCGTTATGGTGAAGATGCAACACGCGTTCCTCCGTCAAATGCGAAACCTGTGTTGATGGTGTTGGTGATTGGTGAAACCGCACGGGCAGAAAGCTTTGGTATTAATGGCTACGCGCGTAATACCACTCCTGAATTAGCGAAAAAAACGCTGATTAATTTTACCCAAACCAGTTCTTGTGGTACGGCAACGGCAGTGTCTTTACCGTGTATATTTTCAGGTTTTACTCGTCGTGATTATGATGATGAATTAGCAGAGCATCGTGAAGGTTTGCTGGATGTTATTCAACGTGCAGGGTATCAAGTGACGTGGATGGATAATAATTCAGGTTGTAAAGGCGCGTGTGACCGCATACATAATCAGCCATTATTGCCCGCACGAACAACCGCTTGGTGTGAGGATGGTGAGTGCCAAGACGATTTGTTATTAGAAACATTTACCGATTATTTAAAAACTGCACCAACCCAAGATCGGGTGATTGTCTTGCATCAAGCAGGTAGTCATGGTCCTGCGTATTATCGTCGTTATCCTAAAGCCTTTGAAAAATTTACCCCTGTTTGTAACACCAATGCCATTCAAGGTTGTTCGCAACAAGCCTTAATTAATACTTATGACAATACCATTGCCTACACCGATTATATTGTGGCGCAAACGATAGATGTGCTGGCTGCACAAGCCAAAAACTATCAAACCGCGTTGTGGTATGTGTCGGATCATGGTGAGTCCACAGGCGAACACGGCCTATATTTACACGGTGCACCTTATGTTTTTGCACCAAGTCAGCAAACCCATGTACCAATGTTTGCGTGGTTGTCGCCTAATTTTAGTTCGACGCATTTAGAAAAGGAGCATTGTTTGGAGCAAAAGCAACAAGTTGCCGTTTCACATGACAATGTTTTTCATACGATGTTGGGGATATTAGGGGTGAAGACATCGGTTTATGAAGCAGAGTTGGATTTGTCGGCTTGTCAAAAATAACGGGTTTTGTTGGGGCGAATTTATTCGCCGATTCATTAAAAATGGGCGATTAAAATCGCCCATACAATTCTATACTTAGCATAATCAAAGAGTTATTTGGTTTCTATTGCTCGTCTCGTTTCTTCGTTAATAGGGGCAAAAGATTTTTTGCCCCTACGTCATCTATTTCATCGTCGCTGAAATACTGTTTTTGATCTCAGCGAATCTTTGCGTTTTTGCTAAATCCTGCTCTCGGATAATCCTACCGATTAATGATGCTTTTTTGCCGCGAATAAACATATCGTGCTTGGCATAAGACTTGCGTGATAAGGCTTGTAGATAATTTGTTTAACAGCCACAGCAAATAGATTTTCATTCATTAGGTGCATTCATGTCTAAAAAAAATCATTCTCAAACGCCAAGCAATATGATGGGTTTAGTGCTGACCGCAGGTGGCGCGCGTGGTGCTTATCAGGCGGGTGTATTAAAGCGTGTCAGTGAAATTCCAGCCTTAAACAAAAAAGCATCACCGTTTAAAATTATTACAGGTGCTTCTGCGGGGGCAATTAATGGCGCGGCCATTGCCTCCCATAATTCGGATTTTACTAAAGGCGCGCAAACCTTAGTACATCTATGGTCGAATCTCAATTTCTCGCAAGTGTTTCGTAATGACCCTAAATCTTTAGCGCAAACAGGCGTAAAAGCGCTGCTTGATTTTTCCTTGGGCGGTTTAACGGGGGCAGGGCGATTAAAGTCTTTTGTTGATGCCTCGCCATTGCGATTATTTTTGCAGCAACATCTGGATTTTTCGGGGATTGATGAAGCCATTAAAGCGGGTGATTTGCATGCGTTCGGCGTAACGGCAACGGGGTATCATTCAGGAAAAGCTTTTACTTTTGTTCAAGGACAAGCAGGCCATGCGCTGTGGAATAAAAGTCGACGTATCGCTTTGCCTGCACAATTAACGGTTGAGCATATTTTGGCATCCGCTGCGATACCCTTAGTATTTCAACCTGTGGAATTAAAAGCAGGTGAGTCGGTGGCTTATTTTGGTGATGGTGCCATGCGTTTAACAACACCGTTAAGCCCTGCGATTCGTTTAGGGGCGCAGCGTTTATTTGCGATTGGGGTGCGTTGTCAGGATTCGGCAGAAACTTTGCATCGTTCGGAGTTATCAATCGAGGAAGACTACGTGACGAAATTGGAGTGTCCGCCATTTTCGCAAATTTGCGGCACGTTGATGAATGCGATTTTTTTGGATCATTTAGATGCCGATTTAGACCACTTAAAACGCATGAATGCTTTTGTTGAAGCTTATCAAGCACTAGAGAAAAAATTGCCTGCCGTTGAACAAGAATTTGCCACTCATGAACCGATGCGTGTGGTTAAACCCTTAGTGATTTCGCCTTCTGCCGATATTGCCGTCATTGCCAAAACATTGGAGCATCGTATGCCGCGCAGTATTCGTTATGTGATGGATGGTTTGGGACAGCCCGATGAGAAAAGTGCTGATTTGATTAGCTTTTTATTATTTGATTCGGCGTTTACCCGTGAGTTGATTGATTTAGGCTATCACGATGCCAGTCAACGGATTGATGAAATTGAGCAGTTTTTGTTTGAGTAAAAATGTGGAGGCGAATTTATTCGCCTCTTCAACAAAATAAATGGGCGGTTTAAACCGCCCCTACAGCTTTAATCTTTCGCAAATACCCGCACTTGTATCGGGCGTAAACGCACTTGTTGGCCAGTTTTAATGGCTAAGTCTTGCAATTGATTACGGGTTAATTCGACTTCATAGAGCTTATCGTCAAAACCATTGAGTTCAACACGCACACTCGCACCAAACGCTAAAATACGGCTAATGCTGGCGACAATCCCTTCGCGTGAGTCTGGTTCGGTAATAATTTCTAGTTCATGCGGACGCACAAAGCCGAGTGCTTCATCACCATGCGCCAAATCATGAGAACCTAAGGATAAAATGGCATCGCCACTGTGTAATTGGTTGTCATGAATGCGACCAGGAAACAAATTCACTGCCCCTAAAAAGTTATAAACAAACGGTGTTGCAGGATGTTCATACACTTCTTGAGGTGTGCCTAATTGCTCAACATGACCTTTGTTCATCAATACCACACGGTCAGCCACTTCTAAGGCTTCTTCTTGGTCATGAGTCACAAAAATACTGGTGATGTGCAATTCGTCATGAAGGCGACGCAACCAACGACGTAATTCTTTACGCACTTTGGCATCTAATGCGCCAAACGGCTCATCAAGCAATAACACACGAGGTTCAACCGCTAAAGCGCGTGCTAAGGCAATACGTTGCCGTTGGCCACCTGACAGTTGTGGCGGATAACGGTCAGATAGCCAGTCCAGTTGTACTAAGTCCAATAATTCATGGACACGACGTTTAATTTCATTTTCGTTCGGACGTTCACGACGTGGTTTCATCCGTAAACCAAAAGCAACATTCTCAAACACGGTCATGTGGCGGAACAGGGCGTAATGTTGAAACACAAAGCCGACTTGCCGTTCGCGGACATGGGCATCGGACGCATCTTCACCATCCAAAAAAACATTGCCGCTGTCGGTGGGTTCTAAGCCTGCAATAATGCGTAGTAATGTCGTTTTACCACAACCTGAAGGGCCCAGTAACGCCACTAATTCTCCTGTTGGAAAGTCCAAACTGACGTTATCGAGCGCGACAAAATTGCCAAAACGCTTGTTGATGTTTTTAACTTGAATACTCATGGTCTGTATCTCTAATATCGTCTTGCAGCTAATCAGTAGCTCGTATGGAATACGGGTCAAACCCACAGGTGTTTCCCGTATTGCATACGGGCTACTCTCAACTTAGTCCACTCTATCACTCGCGAGTGCTGCATCGCGATGTGCTTGCCACTCAACAAAGGTTTTAACAACTAAGGTCGTGAGAGCGAGTAACGCCAACACCGAGGCCACGGCAAAAGCTGCCGCAAAGTTGTATTCGTTGTATAAAATTTCGACGTGTAATGGCATGGTATTGGTCATGCCACGTATATGGCCAGACACCACGGACACTGCGCCGAACTCACCCATTGCTCGCGCATTGGAGAGAATAATCCCGTAAATTAATGCCCATTTAATATTGGGTAAGGTCACATACCAAAAGGTTTTCCAGCCTGACGCCCCCAGTACAATCGCGGCTTCTTCTTCATCACGGCCTTGTGCTTGCATTAACGGAATCAGTTCACGCGCAACAAAAGGGAAGGTGACAAATATCGTGGCTAAGACCATTCCCGGTACAGCAAAAATAATATTGATGTCGTTATCAAATAACCAATCACCAAACCAACCTTGAGAGCCAAAGATCAGCACAAATATCAAACCTGCCACCACGGGTGACACCGAAAAGGGTAGGTCGATTAACGTCGTTAAGAGTTGTTTACCTCGAAACTCAAACTTGGCAATCGACCATGCAGCGGCAACACCAAACACTAAATTTAAGGGTATAGAAATAGCGGCAATCAGTAGCGTTAAATAAATGGCGGAGAGCGCATCGGCTTCATGTAACGCCGCGAGATAAACATCCCATCCCCTACGCAACGCCTCCGTAAAGACGGTAATTAACGGTAATAATAAAAATAAGGTGAAAAAGGATAAGGCCAGTGTCAATAATGTCCACTTCACCCACTTGGGTTCTTGAGTGGCTACTTTCTGTTTAAAGCGACTGGCATCGCCCCAGTTTTTACCAACGGTACTGGCCATGATTATTTCGCCCCCCTGTTAGAAGCCCACGCTTGTAAGCCATTGACAATAAACAATAAGACAAAAGAGATCACTAACATCACCAAAGCGACAGCGGTTGCGCCTGTGTAGTCGTATTGCTCTAACTTGGTAATAATCATTAACGGGGTGATTTCGGACACCATCGGAATATTGCCTGCAATAAAAATCACTGAACCATATTCACCGACTGCCCGCGCAAACGCCAAAGCAAAACCTGTCAGCAGGGCAGGGAGAATCACAGGAAAAATCACATAACGCACGGTCTGCCAACGATTCGCACCTAAGCTGGCGGCGGCTTCTTCAAGCTCTGTATCGAGGTCTTCTAATACAGGTTGAACCGTCCGCACGACAAATGGCAAACCAATAAAGGTTAACGCCACTAAAATACCGAGTGGTGTAAACGCCACTTTAATGCCGAGCGGTTCTAAATATTGACCTAAAATGCCATTGCCTGAATAAATAGCCGTTAGCGCAATACCTGCGACGGCAGTCGGCAAAGCAAACGGTAAATCGACTAAAGCATCAACAATACGTTTGCCAAAAAACTCGTAGCGCACCAACACCCACGCAAAAATCAACCCAAAAACCGCGTTAATACAGGCCGCAACCAATGACGTGCCAAAGGTTAATTTATAAGAAGCCACTAAACGGGGTGAGCTGATAATGTGCCAAAATTCATCCCACGACAGCGTCGCCGTTTTCAAAAAAACGGCAGACAGTGGAATAAGCACAATCAGTGCTAGGTACACCAAAGTGTAGCCTAGCGAGAGATGAAAGCCCGGTAAGACACGGTTTCGCATCAGTAAATGCTCCGCGATTAACGAACTTGATAGATTTGGTCAAAGACGCCGCCATCGGCAAAGTGCGCTTGTTGGGCATTACTCCAACCGCCAAAGTCTTTAATGGTAAAGAGTTTCACAGGAGCAAATTGCTTGGCGTATTTAGCGGCAATTTTAGCGTCGGTTGGCCGATAGTAGTTTTTAGCAGCAATTTCTTGGCCTTCTGGCGAATACAAATACTGTAAGTAGGCTTCAGCAATTTTGGTTGTGCCGTGCTTTTTCGCAAACTTATCAACTACTGCAACAGGTGGTTCGGCCAAAATAGAGACGCTTGGAGTGATAATTTCAAATTTATCAGGCCCTAACTCTTTCACTGCCAAATAGGCTTCGTTTTCCCATGCTAACAACACATCGCCAATACCACGCTCGACAAAAGTAGTGGTTGAACCGCGCGCACCAGAGTCTAAAACCTTGACGTTTTTAAACAGGCTTTTGACAAAAACTTGGGCTTTGTCGGCATTGCCATTCGGTTGTTTTAAGGCATAACCCCACGCCGCTAAATAGTTCCAACGCGCGCCGCCAGATGTTTTAGGATTGGGTGTCACCACTTCAATACCGGGTTTGACAATATCCCCCCAATCTTTGATGTTTTTTGGATTGCCTTTGCGCACCAAGAAAACGATAGTCGAAGTGTAGGGCGATGCATTGTTCGGTAAACGTTTTTGCCAGTTTTCGGCAATTAAACCGCGTTGGGCAATGGCATCAATGTCATAGGCTAAGGCTAAAGTCACGACATCGGCTTGTAAGCCATCAATGACCGAACGGCCTTGTTTGCCCGAACCACCGTGAGATTGTTTGAAATTAAGGTCTTCGCCACCTTTAGACTTCCAGTATTTGGCAAAAGCGGCGTTATAGTCTTGATACAACTCGCGGGTTGGGTCATAAGAGACGTTTAGAAAATCAGTGGCGGCAATAGCAGAGTTAATAAAACCTAAACTTAACGCAATTGCTAAAAGTGTTTTTGACATGATGTGATACTCAAAGTCAGTGGATATGACGGCGATAGTAATCAAAGTGATAAGTAATTAAAAAGAATAAATAGTTAGTTGGTTATTCTTAAATTGAATATAAAGAGGGTTTTATTTTGGTAGGATGATGGGTGAAATACAGAAATGTGTCTTGTTGGTGGGAGTCGTGGCGAACAAGCGTTCTGAGGTTTTTTAATTAGGCATCCATCGTATGAATAAATCCCCTCGTTTTTGCTTCATGTTAATGATCACTCCCAGTTTTTGTACATCGGTTCTGGCCGACGAAGTACAAGTCGCTGTCGCCTCTAATTTTACCGCCCCGATAAAAACCATTGCCGCTGATTTTGAACAACAAACGAAACACAAAGTGTTATTGTCCTTTGGCGCAACAGGCAAGTTTTACGCACAAATCAAAAATGGTGCGCCGTTTGATGTGTTGTTAGCCGCAGACGATGTCATCCCAAAAAAACTAGAGCAAGAAGGTGCAGCAGTTGCAGGCAGTCGTTTTACTTATGCCATTGGTCGATTGGTGTTATGGTCTGCCCAAGACAATTTTGTTGACCCTAATGTCTTGCAACGCGGTAACTTTCAACATCTGGCATTGGCTTCACCTAAACTTGCGCCTTATGGTGCAGCCGCAGTAGAAGTATTAATGCATCTAAGCTTAGTGAAGTCGTTGGAAGCTAAATTTGTCCAAGGCGAAAATATCAGCCAAGCCTTTCAGTTTGTTAGCTCTGGCAATGCGGAGTTGGGTTTTGTCGCCTTGTCGCAAGTGTATTTTAATGGCAGTTTGAAGTCGGGTTCGGCGTGGATTATCCCCGATAAGTACTATTCACCCATACGCCAAGATGCGGTACTACTGACCAGCGCAAAAAATAAAGCAGCGGCGCAAGCCTTTATGTCTTATTTAAAGACACCCAAAGCCAAAGCGGTGATGACTGTATATGGCTATCGTTTTTAAGGAGTTTCTGTGCTAGGTGAATCCGATTTTTCTGCCATTATCCTGACGCTTAAATTAGCGGCTATCACCACGATGATTTTATTGTTGATCGGTACGCCAATTGCGTGGTGGTTGGCGCGTTCACAAGCATGGTGGAAAGGTATCGTTAGTGCCATCGTGATGTTACCAATTATTTTACCGCCAACGGTGATTGGTTTTTATCTGCTATTGGCGATGGGCTCACAGGGATGGATTGGCCACATCACTCAAGCATTAGGTTTAGGTTTGTTGCCGTTTACTTTTGCGGGTTTGGTGATTGCGTCGGTGTTTTACTCGTTGCCGTTTGTGGTGCAGCCGTTGCAAAATGCGTTTGAGTCCATTGGTCAACGTCCTTTAGATGTTGCTGCAACTCTACGCGCTTCACCCTTCGATACTTTTTTTACCGTCATTTTGCCTTTAGCCAAACCTGCATATTTAACCGCCAGTGTCTTAGCGTTTGCTCATACGATGGGCGAGTTTGGTATTGTGTTGATGATTGGCGGCAATATTCCCGATAAAACGCGTGTGGTTTCGGTGCAGATTTATGAACACGTCGAAGCCATAGAATACAGTCAAGCGCATGGGTTATCAGCGGCGATGTTGGCGTTTTCCTTTTTGATGCTGTTGGCGTTATATGCGCTGAATAACAAAGGGAAACGGATATGAGCGGTATTCACGCTCGTTTTAATATCATTCGTCCCAATTTTGCACTCCATGTTGATTTGGCGTTACCTGCTAGGGGTGTGTCGGCATTGTTTGGCGCATCAGGTTCAGGAAAAACCAGTTGTTTACGTGCCATTGCAGGGCTTGACCGTATCGCGGACGGCTATTTAGAAGTGAATGGCGAGGTATGGCAGGACGAGTCTAAAAAGCATTTTTTGCCGACACATCAACGGCCATTAGCGTATGTTTTTCAAGAAGCCAGTTTGTTTGAGCATTTAACCATTCGCCAAAATATCGACTATGGTTTTAAACGCACACCCGTCGCACAACGTAAAATTTCCCTAGAGCAAGCGATTGATTTATTGGGCATTGAGCATCTATTAGCGTGTCGTGCTAACACCTTGTCTGGTGGCGAGCGTCAACGGGTGGCGATTGCTCGCGCCTTGGCAGTCAGCCCGCAATTGTTGTTAATGGATGAGCCGCTGGCGGCATTGGATAGCAAGCGAAAAAACGATATTTTGCCGTATTTAGAACGCTTACAGCATGAGTTAGCTATCCCGATTATTTATGTCAGTCATGCACTCGATGAAGTCGCTCGCCTTGCTGATTATGTCGTCTTACTAGAGCAAGGACGAGTCGCAGCACAAGGGGCAACGGTTGATTTAATGACGCGTTTAGACTTATCGCTGGCGCATGGGGATAGTGCTGAAGCGTTAATCACTGCCACTGTCGTCGATATAGATAGCGAATATCATTTGGCCTGTGTCGCGTTTTCGGGTGGACGGTTAAGTTTACTTAATCAACAAGTGACGATAGGCCAAACAGTAAAAGTTCGGATTCAAGCGCGGGATGTCAGTTTGACGCTCGATCATCAACGCGATACCAGTATTTTGAACATTATTCCCGTGACGGTAACGGATATTTCTGATGACAGCATAGGGCAGGTGATGGTGAGTTTAGATGCCAATGGCACACGATTATTGGCTAGAATTACCCGTAAATCGGCGGTGTTGCTCAATCTAGCTCCGCATCAACAGCTGTACGCTCAGATTAAAGGCGTGGCGATTCTTAAATAGCCTGTAGGGGCGAATTTATTCGCCCCTACAGTGTTTCATTGACAACTGCTTGTCGTAAACGCAAGGCATTAAACACCACCGATACTGAGCTCAGGCTCATCGCCACTGCCGCAATCATGGGTGATAATAACCAACCGGTTAGTGAGTACAACACGCCTGACGCAATCGGCACACCAATCGCATTATAAACAAATGCAAACGCTAAGTTTTGTTTCATATTGGCGACGGTTGCCACTGAAATGGCTCGCGCCACCGTAATGCCGCGTAAGTCCCCTTTGACCAGAGTCACTTGCGCGCTGTTCATCGCGACATCTGTGCCTGTGCCCATCGCAATGCCAATGTCGGCGCGTGCCAGTGCGGGGGCATCATTAATGCCATCACCTGCCATCGCGACACAACGGCCTTCTTTTTGCAGACGCTCCACTAAGGCTAATTTGTCGGCGGGTTTCACTTCGCCATAGACTTCTTCAATACCTAAGGTTTTGCCAACGGCTTGCGCGGTAGTTACACCGTCACCCGTCGCCATAATGACGCGAATATTGGCGGCGCGTAATGACGCTAAGGCATCGGCAGTGGTTGTTTTAATGGGGTCGGCAACGGCAATGAGTCCCGCTAATTGGCCATCGACGGCCAGATACATGACACTTGCGCCTTGAGTGCGTAATTCCTCGGCTGGATTGAGTAGTGCGGTGCTATCAATGCCTGCTTGCTGCATCAATGCGGTATTGCCCATTGCTAATTTTTTGCCATCGACGACACCATAGACACCAATACCTGTGCTGGACTCAAACTGTGTCACTGCACTTAAAGTGATGTTGCGTTCACGAGCGGCGCGAACAATAGCCGCAGCAAGTGGATGTTCACTACCTTGATCTAAACTCGCGGCCAAATACAGCAGCTCGGCTTCGTTAAACGGGGCGGCGCAAACAATACGATCGAAGACGGGACGGCCTTCGGTGAGAGTGCCTGTTTTATCGACAATCAAAGTGTCAATTTTGCGCAGATTTTCGATGGCTGAGGCATCTCTAAACAAGACACCATGATTTGCGCCTGTCCCTGTTGCCACCATAATTGACATCGGTGTCGCTAAGCCTAATGCGCATGGGCAAGCAATAATCAGTACCGCGACGGCATTGATTAAACCAAAGACCCAGTTAGAGGCCAATAATCCCCAACCTAAAAAGGTGATGATGGCTACCGCAATCACGGTGACAACAAAGTAGCCTGCCACAGTATCCGCCATGCGTTGCATGGGGGCGCGTGAACGTTGTGCTTGCATGACCATTTGGACGATTTGTGCGAGCATGGTACTAGAACCGACATGTTCGGAGCGAATCACCAAGCTGCCTGTTGTATTCATGGTTGCGCCGATGACTTTATCACCGATGCGTTTGCTAACGGGCACAGGTTCACCCGTCAACATGGCTTCATCAATAGCACTGCTGCCTTCAATGACAATCCCATCAACAGGTACTTTTTCACCGGGTCGAACGCGTAATGTATCGCCCACATGAACATGAGTCAGGGGAATGTCTTCTTCTTCACCAGAGGCCAAAATGCGCCGTGCGGTTTTTGGGGCAAGTTTAAGTAATGATTTAATCGCCGCTGAGGTTTGCGAGCGCGCTTGTAACTCCATCATTTGCCCTAATAAGGTGAGGGAGATAATCACTGCCGATGCTTCAAAATAGACTGCGACTCGTCCCATGGACATAAACGACTCAGGGAACGAGGAGGGTGTTAGGGTCGCGACAATACTGTAAATAAACGCTGAACCCGTACCAAGACTAATCAACGTCCACATGTTTGGACTACGATGCTGAATGGATTGCCAACCTCGGACATAAAAAGGCCAACCAGCCCATAACACCACAGGAATGGATAACACCATTTCAATCCAGCTTTGCGTTGCCATATCAAACCAATGCAGTTGGTGGCCAAACATGGCCAACACAAAAACACACAGCGTTAACGGTAAGGTGCGCCAAAAACGGTGACGAAAATCAACTAATTCTGGGTTTTCTTGTTCGTCTAAACTGGGCTGCATGGGTTCTAATGCCATACCACATTTGGGACAAGTACCTGCGCTGGCTTGGACTATTTCTGGATGCATTGGACAGGTATATTCAACACCTATCATGGCTTCAGTTGGCGCGACAGCGTCCGTAGCTTGGGGCGTTAAATACCGTATGGGATCAAGCTGAAACTTAGTTAAGCATTTAGGATTGCAGAAGTAAAAATGCTGACCTTGATAGTCGCAGTGATGAACGGAGTCGGTGGTGACGTTCATGCCACAGACGGGGTCTTTTAGGCCAGTAGACGGTGGCATGTGACTGTTATCATGAGGGGGTTCGTGGTTGGGCATCACAAGCTCCTATCGCCAATCCGCATTGGCGTGGTTGATCGGCGAGTCAAACCTGCTAAGAACTTTTTAGCAGGTTCGCATGACAAAATACTTATTGTGCAGGCGGTGTATCGTGGTGGCGATGGTGATGTTTTGGCATGATCTTTTTAGTCTTTGCCGCAGCTTGTTCTTTTGCTGCCATTTTTTTGACGCAGTTTTTGTGCATGTCCTGCATGTCTTTGCTCATGGTACTGTCTTTATTGCCTTCTTCCATGCAGGACTTTTTCATGTCTTCCATACACGTTTTCTGCGTGTCTGCGTTGACAGCACCCTCTTTTTTACCTTCTTCCATGCAGTGTTTATGCATTTTTTTCATACCAGTCATGTTTTTCATGCCCTTCATGTCTTTCATGCTTTTTGAGTCTTGACTGATATCCGCAGGACTCATGTCAGGGCCAGACATTGATTTTTCTTCCGCAAATGCAGGAGACATAGCCAATGCGGCAATCAATGGTAATAACACGGTATAGAATTTCATGGTGTTTATCTCAAGGTAATGGCGAAAGTAGAATGATTCTATACCCACTAAATTGATATTTCCCCAGTAATTATGTGTCTATTTTAGGTTAAAATAGCGTCCCTTTTGTTTGTTAACGCCGATCATTCACTATGACTCCTGAATTGTTACTGCCTGCTGGCAGCCTTGAAAAAATGCGTACTGCCTATGATTTTGGTGCCGATGCCGTGTATGCAGGCTTGCCGCGTTATTCATTGCGTGCGCGTAATAATGACTTTCGGGTAGAGCAATTGGCACAAGGCATTGAAGAAGCACATACCCGTGGCAAGCAGTTTTATGTGACCGCCAATATTTTGCCGCATAACGATAAAGTGCGTAGTTTTGTTCGTCAGTTGCAGCCGATTGTCGAGATGAAGCCTGATGCCTTTATCATGGCCGACCCCGGTTTGATTATGTTGGCGCGTGAAGCATGGCCAGATATTAATATTCATTTGTCGGTGCAAGCTAACACCCTTAATTACGCCTCAGTGAAATTTTGGCAAAGTGTCGGTGTTAAACGCATTATTTTGTCGCGTGAGTTGTCATTAGATGAAATTGCAGAAATTCGCCAACAATGCCCAGATATGGAAATTGAAGTATTTGTCCACGGTGCGTTATGTATTGCTTATTCGGGACGTTGTTTATTATCGGGTTATTTTAACCGTCGTGACCCCAATCAAGGCACGTGCACCAATGCTTGTCGATGGAATTATAAAATGCACGATGCCGACCAAAACGAAGCGGGCGACATTGTTAAATTACAGGGTTTTGATTTTGGTAAAGAGTTGGAAGAAGCTAATAGCAGTTTTTCTGCGTGTGGTGGTACAGAGCGTCATCCTGCGGCGGATCAAGTTTATTTAATCGAAGAGGCCAATCGTGCGGGCGAGTTAATGCCGATTATGGAAGATGAACACGGCACGTACATTATGAATTCTAAAGATTTACGCGCCATTGAATATATTGAAAAATTGACTAACATTGGTGTTACGTCGTTAAAAATTGAAGGTCGCACTAAGTCGCAATACTATGTAGCACGTACCGCTCAAACCTATCGTCGAGCTATTGATGATGCTGTCGCAGGTCGGCCTTTTAATCCTGAATTATTGTTAGAGTTAGAGGGCTTGTCGAATCGGGGTTATACCGCAGGATTTTTACAACGTCATGTGTCACAAGACACGCAAAACTATATTACAGGCAACTCCGAAGCTAAACGTAGCCAGTTTGTGGGACAAGTATTGTCGGTTGAAGACGGTTGGGCTTTAGTGGATGTCAAAAATCGTTTTGCCCTGCAAGATCGGCTAGAAGTGATTCATCCTCAAGGCAATGTCGAAATGATTTTAACCGAGATGCGTGGCAAGCATAATGAAGCTGTCGATGTCGCTGCGGGTAGTGGCATTTTAGTGAAAATTCCATTAGCAAATACATTTAATGGCGCGATGATAGCAAGATTGTTGTAAAACAATTATCTACACAGAGCTAAAAATATGGTGGCGATTGATGGTGCGGTAATAGTCAATGACACGGTGTTGTTGCGAGCGTTTCCACCAGTCGCCAAGCCCGATGCGCGTATTTTGATCTTGGGTAGTATGCCTAGTGCCGCTTCGTTAGCGGCACAACAATATTATGCGCATCCGCGTAATGCGTTTTGGTTGATTTTAGCAATGATCACGGGCGTGGCGGCAGATGCGCCTTATAGCGAACGGTTAAATGGTTTAAGAGATGCCCGCTTTGCGCTGTGGGATGTTTTGCAGGGTTGTGAGCGTAAAGGCAGTTTAGATTCCGCTATTGTCGATGCCACGAGCGTGACGAATGATTTTGCACTTTTTATGAGCGAACATCCCTATCTTGAGCGAGTGGTTTTTAACGGTGGCAAGGCAGAACAGTGTTTTCGGCGGCAAGTCCAGTTACCACCGTCGATGCGCGATGTTCTAGAGTTTCGGAGAGTGCCTTCCACCAGTCCTGCTCATGCCAGTTGGTCTTTTCAGCGCAAGTTAGAGGCATGGCAAGAAGCTTTAGTCTTTGTGTGAGTGTTTAGCTTTTGTTTTAAGGCTAATTGATATTTGTTGTGTAAAGTCGCAAAATCAAACGCTTGATAAATTCAATGGACTACTACTATGACAACCGTGACACTCAGAGGCAACGCCGTCGAAACAACGGGCTCTTTACCTGCTATCGGAAGTACCGCTCCTGATTTTACGTTGGTAGGTGCGGATCTAGGTGAAATAAAAAAGATAAACTTTCCTCAGAAACGATTAATTCTTAATATTTTCCCCAGTGTTGATACGCCAACTTGTGCTATGTCAGTGCGTAAATTTAATCAAACTGCGAGTGAGCTTGATAATACTGTCGTGTTGTGCATTTCTGCTGACTTACCCTTTGCACAAAATCGTTTTTGTGGTGCTGAAGGTTTGAGTAACGTCAAAACCGCATCTACATTTCGCAGTAGTTTTGGTACAGATTATGGTGTGCAATTTAGCACGGGCCCTTTACTGGGTTTGCTTTCACGTTCAATTGTGGTTATCGACGCAGACGGCAAAGTGATTTATACCGAGCAAGTGCAAGAAACTGCCAATGAACCAGACTATGATGCGGCAATTGCTGTGTTGAAATAAAAAAGCTCAACATGGGCTGGTGTTATCAAGCTGTGTTGGCGAGAATTTGGGCTGGTCACCCCTGTTTGTGGGCCAGCCCTCGAATACTTAGTTGTAGTTTGACCAGTCGTACACGTTGAACGGCAATGGGGTCTTGTCCAAGGCATAGTGATCATTATCCACCATGCGCTGTAGTCCCAGCATCACGCTGTAAGGAGCGCTGCGCTGCACGAAATTCGCTGCCCAAACAGGAACGGTTCCGCCTGGGTCAAAATAGCCTTCCACTTCCAACAGTACCTTGTTCGCGGCGATCGGCGAGAGTTTGACTGAAATTTCTTCTGCAGGCATTCGTACCAGCGAGTTGCGCTTGGGGATATAATCAGGGACGGCAGAAACCCGCATTATGAGGTGAGACTTACTTCGTGTCTGTGGTTCCAGCACGCCGCGCAGTACGGTGTCGCGATCAGGGAGTCCTGCGGGGGCGTTGTGTACCATATAGACGATGAATTCGGTCGGGGAAACTTGTTTCAACAAGCGCGACTCTCGGGTATGCCAAAACCACTTTGTATAGTTGTCGACATCGAGCACGACGCGCGCGAGTGTTTCGACGCGGGTATTCAGCTCAGCCTCCACCCTAAAGGAACGATAGCGCTTACCGTCTTCCAAGCGAGCATAAGTCTTGATGTGGCGCCGCTGGTCGTGGCGAGTGAGTTGCCATTCGTTGCCTAGCTGGGTTCGTAATTCACCCAGATCTTCCTCTGCATGAACGGGGGCGGGCTGAAATCCAGTGCTCAGCAGTAGCAACAGGCAGAGAAGGCGAAGTATCATGGCTGAATTTCCTGTGTGGCTATTGATCACTTAGTTCACTTGTTTTTGTCGGTCTTCCCAAAAAGGTTTACGCAATTCATTCTTGAGAATCTTGCCAGCACCAGAAATCGGCAGTTCAGTGCGGAAGTCGATACTGCGCGGGCATTTATAGCCAGCGATCAACTTCTTCGAATGACTGATGATCGTATCGGCAGTGGTTTCTGCGCCTGGCTTCAAAACGACAATCGCATGGACGGTTTCGCCCCACTTCTCGCTAGGAATGCCGATGACAGCGCACATGGCAACCGTTTCATGCTGGGCGATGGCATTTTCGACCTCTGCGGAATAGACGTTTTCGCCACCGCTGATAATCATGTCCTTGATACGATCAACGATGTAGATGTAGCCATCTTCATCCATGTAAGCGCCATCGCCTGTGTGCATCCAGCCATCTTTGATGGCCGCAGCGGTTTGCTCTGGATTGTTTAGATAGCCGAGCATCACATTAGGACCACGCACAATCACCTCGCCGACGGTGCCACGTGAGACTTCGTCACCATCGGCACCAACAATTCGGATCTCGGTACAAAGCCCAGCGCGGCCTGCGGATCGCCATTTTCCGTTTGAACGTCCTTCTTCTGTATAACTCGACGGAGGATTGATGGTGGCAAGGGGTGCGAGCTCCGTCATGCCATACGCTTGCAAAAACTGGATGCCTGGTAGCATTTCCATGGCTCGATCCAACACGGCTTCTGGGATGGGGGATGCGCCATAGAGAATGCGGCAAAGACTGCTACTGTCGACATCTGGATTGGCTGCAAGATAGTCTGTTAGACGCTGTATCATGATCGGCACAAGCAGCGTGTCGGTCACTCGGTCCTGTGTAATGCTCTGCACGACCGCCTCAGGTGTAAAGAAGGGAATGACTGCATGGGTGCCGCCACGGATGAATTGCGCTAGCAGGGTGCAGAGATCGGCCAAATGGAACATGGGTGCTGCATGAAGGCAGACACTGTCCTGAGGAAATAGCCCTTCTGCCAGTAAGCTGATGGCCGAACTCCATAGGTTTTGATGAGTCAGCATGACGCCCTTGGGAAAGCCCGTAGTGCCTCCAGTATAAAAAACACCTGCCACATGATTGCCCTGCAGACAAGCATCCGGCACAGGCTCGGCAGACTGCAGAATGTCCTCATAGGACACCATGCCCAAGGGTGTTTCCCGATCACCTGCGTAAATAACAGTCCTGATACTCTTCGCCAAGAGTCGGATATCGTCCGCCATGGACGTGAACGCATCATCGACAATCAGGATGGTGGATTCTGAGTCATCCAACGAATAGACAATTTCGGCCACACTCCAACGTATATTGCAGGGATTCAAAACGCCCCCGCCCCAAGGCACGGCCATGAAGTATTCCAAATAGCGACTGGAGTTGAGCGACAGCATGGCAACCAGATCGCCATCACGCATCCCCTGAGCTTGCAGCGCGCTGGCCAGTCGGGCAACACGATCACCCAGTTCGGAAAATGTCCATTCCCTACCCAAATATCGGACAGCCACTCTGTGAGGCGTTTGTTGTAGGGATCGCTTTAACCCTTGAGTCATATTCATTGCTTGCTCCGTACTGAAGTTATTATTTTTAGGCGAAAACAATCGTTTCATGAATTAATTCATAAATCGCGGGTAATCACGTTGTTGCCGATGATCAGCAGGCAACGGGAGTCGAACATCGGTTACAGGTTTATGGCTGATTCCTCACAACCCTATCAGATCGAAATGCCGCCGCCACAGACCACAGTTTGGCCACTGATGTAATTCGACTCTGGTGTGCAGAAAAGATAAACCGCATCTGCCGCTTCTTCTGGTGCGCCAGCACGGCCAAGAGGAATATTGGCTTCTAGCATCTTCATCAGATCGGGATTGACACCGACCTTAATATCGCGCCCTTCGATATTGACACTGGCATTGCCGTCGGCTGTGGCTTCCGTCAGGCGGGTCTTGATAAAGCCGAAGGCCACGCAGTTGACGTTGACTTTCAGGCGACCCCATTCTTTTGCTAGCGTCATGGTCATCCCCGTGATGCCAGCTTTGGCCGCTGAGTAATTCACCTGTCCAGCATTACCGCCGAGGCCAGCGACCGAGGAAATATTGACCACTTTACGGAAAACTTCACGGCCTTCGTCCTTTTCCATTTTACTCAATGCGCGGATCACTGGCTGTGCGGCGCGCAGGATACGGAAGGGGGCAGTAAGATGCACGTCCATCATTGCGTACCACTGCTCGTCAGTCATTTTTTGGATGACATTGTCCCAAGTGTAGCCAGCGTTGTTGATGATGATGTCCAAACCCTTAAAATGGTCGACAGCCGTTTTTACAAAACGATCGGCAAAATCGGGCGCTGTGACGCTACCGACGCAGGCAACGGCTTCACCGCCTTGGCTGCGAATTAGTGCGACAACTTCGTCTGCGGGTGCTTGATCGAGGTCGTTAACCACCACACGTGCGCCCTCGCTGGCGAGTTTTAGTGCGATGCAACGGCCAATTCCGCGCCCAGAGCCTGTGATGAGTGCTACTTTGCCTTCAAGTTTCTTGGTCATGATGATTTTCCAGTTAAAAGTTGCGGAGCCGACCCTCTGCGGAGTCGCCCTTTGGATTGTCTATTTAGATGGCGATGACAGCATCACCGAGGATTTTCACTTCGCCATACTGGTTGGCTGACTGGATTTCCACTCTCACCAGTTTCGCCCCCTCGTTCTCGAATTTTTCCACCACGCGCCCCGTGCAGGTGATGATATGGCCGAGGTGGGTAATGCCCGCAAAACGCGTATTGATCTCGCGCAGCTGCATTTGAGGCACCCAGTGGGTTAGCAGGCGACCCAGCCATGCCATCGACAGCATGCCGTGGGCAAAGACATCGGGCATTCCCGCCTTGCGGGCAAAATCGATATCGATATGGACAGGGTTGTGATCGCCAGAAGCCCCAGCAAATAAGGCTAATGTTGTGCGGTTGATCGGTTCTAACGTCAATGCTGGCAAAGCCTGACCTACAGATACGTTGTCATAGGAAAGTGTCATGATTTAGGTCTCAGCTATTACGTTGTACGAGTACAGTTTTTAAGTCGGCCACGTGTTCGCCGTGTTGATTACTGACTCGGGATTTTTTGACTACAAACTCCAGAGCGCCATTTTTTTTGTCGTAGATATCGCTGATGCACGTCTCGAAGGTGAGTACATCACCAGCGCAGGCTGGTTGGTGATAAACGAAATTCTGTTCGCCATGAAGGATCCTTGCGAGGTTCAGACCAACTTCGGGGAGCCAAGCCAAGGGGTCAGGTCTTTCCATTTCTAAGCCAAACAAAAAAGTAGGGGGTACGGGCAAGGAGCGATAGCCAGCCGCCTGTGCAGCGACTTCGTCTACATAGACTGCGCTGGTTTCACCGATGGCTTGGGCAAAAAAGCGCAACCGTCCCGCTTCCACAACAACGGAGTGCAAGGGAAAGGTTTTGCCGATATGGGATTTGTCGATCATGGTTAGTCTCAGGATTTTTGATAGAGGGTGACAACGCAAGCGCCGCCCAGACCTAGATTGTGTTGCAAGGCGATACGGGCGCCTTCAACTTGGCGAGCATCTGCAGTGCCGCGCAACTGGTGTGTCAGTTCATAGCACTGAGCCAGACCAGTAGCGCCCAAAGGGTGACCCTTGGAAAGCAAGCCGCCAGAAGGGTTAGTGACCACCTGACCGCCATAAGTATTGGCACCCATTTCCACGAACCGTTCTGCCTCACCAATGCGGCAAAAGCCCAGTGCCTCATAAGACAGCAGTTCGTTATGTGCAAAACAGTCGTGCAATTCGCAGACTTGGATATCTTTTGGGCCGATGCCTGCCTGCTCATAGACTTGGTTTGCCGCAGCCTGAGCCATGTCGAAACCCACAAGCTGTATCATGTCTTGAGTTTCAAAGGTGCTTGCGGTGTCGGTAGTCATGGCTTGAGCCCCGATGAAAACATCAGTGCGCAGTCCGTGTTTTTGGGCGAAGTTTTCCGAAACAAGAATGGCCGCAGCAGCGCCACAGGTGGGTGGGCAGGCCATGGAGCGGGTCATCACGCCCGGCCACATCAACTGCTCATTCATCACATCTTCGACACTGACCACCTTGCGGAATAGTGCTAGGGGATTGTTGGCGGCATGACGACTGGCCTTGGCGCGAATCTTGGCAAAGGTTTCCATCTTGGTGCCGTATTTTTTCATATGGCTGAGTCCAGCTCCGCCAAAGTAGCGTAGCGCCAATGGCAGTTGTACATCGACGAGTTGATTGGTCACCGCGTCGAACGCCTCGAAGGGACTGGCACGATCAGTAAAGCCCGAACCCAGCGCACCTGGGCTCATTTGCTCGAAGCCGAGAGCGATGACGCAGTCTGCGGCACCGCTGGCGATGGCTTGGCGAGCTAGAAACAAGGCGGTAGAGCCAGTCGAGCAGTTGTTGTTGACGTTAACTACGGGTATGCCAGTCTTGCCTAAGTGGTATAGGGCTTTCTGGCCGCAGGTGGAATCACCGTAGACATATCCTACATAAGCCTGCTGCAGTTGATTATAGACAAGGCCAGCATCTGCTAGAGCCAGACGGCCAGCTTCAGCACCCATTTCGTCGTAGGGCTTGTTTTGGCCCGGTTTGACAAAGGGAATCATCCCGACTCCCACAACAAATACCTTATTCCTCATCGTCGATACCTCCAATAGCCTATTAAAAGGTCAGTCGACCTATTTTCTGGTATTATAGGTCGGCCAACCTATTTGTCAATACGGCGTGGTGTGTCACAATAACAAACAGATTTTTTATCTCCTGAGTAAGGTTCTATGACGTCTTCCATTCTGAATTCTCTCGGTGACAAGCACTCCTTGACGACTGGCAAAGGACTACAGCGTGCTGAAGAGATACTGATAGCAGCCCGAGACATTCTCGTTGCCGAAGGCTATGCAGGTTTAACCCTGCGCGGTATAGCGCTGCGAGTTAATGCAAGCCTGAGCAATGTGCAGCATTACTACAAAGGCCTAGATGCACTGATGGAGGCTCTGCTGGTGTATCTCATGGATGGCTACCAGCGGCAGATCGAAACGCTTATTAAGTCGATGAGTGATAGTACTCAACGCGAACGGCTGCTCGCGGTCATGGACTTGTTGCTATCGGAAGGGCGCAAGATTGAAACCTGCGGCGTTTTTGTGGAGGCATGGGCGATAGGTCAACGCCAGTCCTTTGCTGCACAGGTAATGGAGCAAATTCAGGAGCGTGAGCGCAAGGAGTTTTATAAGCTGATGTTTGGACTGAATCCTGTGATTGGCGCAGAAGAATGTAAGCAGCGTGCGGCACTGAGCGTCATGCTCATTCATGGGCTGATGGTGCAGATTCCGCACGAGGGAACATCAACGCTCAGTCGCAAGCATATGGAAGAAGCCATTCGCCAGCAAATTCTGGCATGGGCGACAGTACCTTGAGTCTTAGGGGAAGTCGATTCAATCGCTGCCCACAGAGGGTAACCCATATGAACTGGCCTAACGAGAAAGTCATGCCTGATCTGGAAAGTGCGGATACTGGCGGGTGGTGAGCAATGGAGTAACAAGTGGCTTAGGCAAACTAGTATGGCTATTGGATTAAATAAGTGAAACGGAGATGAACCAGACCCACGGACTATAAAGTCCGCGAGTCGGTGTTCATTTTGCTGCCAAGCTAAGCGCAGCAAGGTTTTATATGGTGGGTCTGCACGGACTTGAACCGTGGACCAAAGGATTATGAGTCCTCTGCTCTAACCAACTGAGCTACAGACCCGCGCGCAGTGGGCGAAGATTATAAGCATAAGTTCTTTGAATGAATAGCGTTTTTTAATTTTCTACGATGACATAGTATTTTTTTACCGCTTCTAGTACTTCAAATGTCCCGCAAAAACTGGGTGGAATGACTCCTGCATTACCCGCAGTAATATCGTGATAGCTACCATCTTCACTGTGTAAACGGACTTTGCCACTGATGACCTGAAAAAACTCTTGTTTATTGGCGGCAAAAACGATTTTCCATGCGCCCACTTCACACTCCCATATCCCGCAAGACATCTTCGGATGTTCATACAAGGCTTGAGTTGTACGTTTAGGGTTGCCTTGTAATAAACGGGCAGGCTGAGGATAATCAATCGTGGTATTTGCATTTGCCAAGCCCTGACCTGCAATAAACAACAAAGACATAAACACTCCTAGACTTTTCGCGAATCGCGCATGATATGATTTTGTACTATGTCAGCAAGTATGTTGACTGTAATAACAACAGGCAATGGTAATTTCAGCCAATAGTATCTTTAATGTTAACGGTGTACACTTTGCTGTGTTGACAAAAGCTCGTCTGTTTATTGATTTTTTCGATAAGGTATCTGCTATGAACGCCCATTATCCGCATTTGCTGCAACCATTGGATTTAGGATTTACCCAACTGCGTAACCGCGTGGTCATGGGGTCTATGCACACAGGTTTAGAAGATCGTTTTTATCACTATCCCAAAT
>Ga0209599_10000007_pt1 | contig 219447 bp, 162 predicted proteins | sample Shrwel_input2_FT_FD_187534 | JGI IMG/M metagenome (GOLD analysis project Ga0209599, IMG submission 187534) | Subsurface microbial communities from deep shales in Ohio, USA - Utica-3 well 1 S input2 FT (SPAdes) (version 2) ...
CCTCTTTGTCTTAATTATAGCATGTCCGTTATTATTACGGTTGTACTGGAAATGCTGCATCTAAATCATTTTCTACAACTGATGGAAAGTCACGTAGGGCCTGTCTATAGGTTTCCCACTCTGCCTTTTTTGCATCAGATAATGGAGATGTAGATAGTTGTGTCCAATCTGACTCCATTAAAGCTCTATCTCTTCTAACTCTTGCATCCATAATGACCCAAGCTTTTCTTAGTCCAGATCTATAATCTTCTAATTGCTTTTTTGTCATTGGAACTGGAGCACCATTTGACAGCTTATAGAACTTATTTTCTATATCTTCTCCAACTGGATGCCAATCTGTTCCAGGAGACTCTTCTGATAGTCTTGATTCCTCTTGAATTCCATCTTCATTAAATTTAATGTAATACATTATCTATCTCCGTAAATTGTAGCGCATCTGTTCCAAAGTCTATGAGATGTGTATCCGTTGAATGTCGTGTCATCTAGGTCTGCATAGTTATGTGCAGTCATAGTCATTCTCATATCTGGCTGTACCCAATAGTCTGAGAATGTAACGTTTAAATCATAAAGCTTATTTACTTCTAAAGCCTTACCGCCATAACCACCCTGCCACCATAAGTATGTAGATGTCTGGCAAAAGAATGCTGTCTTCTGAGCTGGAATTGTCATTGTTCCAGTCCATGTATAGTTAGAGTTTCCACCAGAACGGTTAGCCATTGTTGTCCATGTCATTCCATTGGCTGTTGAATAAGCTGTTCCAGATGAATTAGTTGGAATTCCATAATACATTGCAGAACCCTCATATCCTTGTGCCCAATAATTTGCATACCAGCCTGAAAGGGTTATAGTTTTTGATAGTGTTGGGTGAAAGTTTCTAATAAACATGGATCTCATTGAAAATCCTTGATATGAAGAATCTTCCATATGGTTATGTACTTGACCTCCACCTACTACGTTTCCTTTTGCATACTGAAGAACGTTATGAGCTCTATTATTTACTGATGAGTAAGAAGTTGTATTTTGTCTATTGTGTCGGCCAAGTGCCATGTGAAAGTTTCTTTCATGGTCTGTAGTAGAGTTCATATAGTTATAATATGCTCCCCAACCATCACCAGTATTCCATGCTCCTGACCAAATTGGGGTTCTATCATTAATAGTATAAATTGTTGGAATATGGTACGGGAATCTTGTTCCATCAGTTACTTCTCTAAATTCATTGTCGAGCATTGACTTAACGCCAAGTGACGCTGGTGTAATTCCTAGAGATGATCCAGTAACACCAATAGTTGCTAGGTCTGCTGCTTTAAGCCCTGACCCTAAAGTAAGAACGGAATTTAAATCTGGCATTAGATGATCCTCCAGCCGTATGTTGTATTTGAGTATAGCAATTTAATTCTCTTTCCATTAACGTTAAACACAAGATTTTCTGCAGCACCCTGGATTTTTTCTCCAGATCTATTTACTGTAAAGTTTGTTGTTTGTGCCGTTCCAGCAATATCAATAATTTCAACTACATCTCCAATTGATGGTCCAGGTGGCAACGTAATAACTTGTGTAGCAACTGGCACTACCATTAATCTATCTTTGCTAAATGCTTGATAGGAGGTTCCTGTAATAATTTGCCATGGATTAAATGATGCTGCTGCTGCCTGAGCAGATGCTGTAGCAATTGCTGAAGACTGTGAATTAATTTGGCTTTCAAGAGATGCTGTTCTTGGTTGAATATTATTATATGATGCTTGAAGATTAGTATATTGTGTTTGCAAATTTGAAACTGCTGTTCCATTTGCAGTTCCGCTTACCACTGCTATTGCAGCAACTGCTGCAGCGTTTACATCATCAATAGCTGCCGCTGTAGCGCCAACAATATCCTTTACACCTAAAAGTTCTCCAAGGATTGTCAGAGATTCAGCAACATACATAATGCTCTCTGCTGTAAGAGTCTGAGATGTTAATCCATCAATCTTAGATTTTAAGACTGCGATTTCATCATTGAGTGTGCTATAGTCTGGCACTTTTTCTCCCTTTTACGCCTGAGCTTCAGTCCATGAAAGACGAGCTGAAATATCTGAAGATGTTAAACCTAAGTTAGTTGCCACAATTGTTAGGATATCTGGACCATTTGGGAATCCTGGAGCAGTAGAGTTACCATTTCCAGAAAGAATAGATGTTCCAAGATCTCTAACCTTACCGAGATCAAATGTGGTTGTATTATATTCTGTTGCTGTACCAGATACGTAGAAAGCAAACGCCTGATCTCCGCCTTGAACAGTTGATAGTGGAGTAGTGATAGTAGTTCCGATGTCACCTGTTCCATCATGGTAAATTACCTGAGCTAGTGATCCACCTGGCACTCTCTTTAACTCCCAGTCTGAAGGAATATTAACTCCTGTTGGAAACTTTGCTACGTTGTATAGGCCCTGGATAAGGAACGTTCCTTGGGCCAAGATTCCTAGTGAAGAAAGTTGAAGCTGCATGGTATTAATAAGTTCACGAATACCATAGTTTCTACCAATTCCATTATCTGCAGAAGGGGCAATTCTAATTGAAATCAGAGGCCTTGGAACGGCTGCTGAACCAAATGACTGCTGTACGCTTCCATTTGGAGTAACAATAGATGCTGGAATTGTTGTAGAGTTAGGAATTGTATACTGAATTGTGTTTGATGTAACTGCAGATACAGTATATGTTCCATTAAATGTTGTGTTTTCGGTTGCTAGCGCTGTAGCTCCCTGAACTTGTCCAAAGTATCCATAAGCGCCAGCAAATGTTATTGTAAAAGTATTAGCTGTTGGAACTGCTGTAATGCTTCTTACACCATTTGCAACGTTTAATACTGCATTTGTTACTACTGTGCCAGTAGAAGATTTATTTGATAGAAGTACGTTTGCTATAGTTACATTGTATCCTGCTACGAAATTGTGTGCACCAGAAGTAGTAAATGTAAGTTGTGTAGCTGAGTCTCTTGTAACATTTGTAATAACTGCTCTTGTGTTAACGTCAGAGACAGATACTGGATATCCTGCTTGAAGTCCATGATTTGCGGCTGTTGTCAATGTTACTGTTCCAGCATTTGATGCTTTAGTTGTAACCTTTGCTGTTACTGTACCAGAACCTGCAATATTCATAAATCTCTGCATACCAGCAGTAAATATAAAGTTCTTATCATCATCAAATCTTCCATCCATAATTACCGATGATCCCCAGTGTGAAATAACTGGAGCACATGTATTAGTAATAGTTTGGATTGATACTTGAGATGTTCCAGAGCCATTTGTGATTGTTGAGTCTGGAGTAAATGTAATTTGATTTTGAGTTCCACTCAAGGCCCATGGAGTTCCACCAAAGAATGATGTCATAGGCTGTCTACGATTAATATTTACAGCATATCCTTGAGCTGTTTGATTATAAACAGGGTTTGTAATTGTATATGAGCAGAGTTCTACGGCTGAAGAATCTTTAATAATTAGCCATCCCTCTGTTGGCCAGAACTTAATGCTATCTACATACATAAGAATTTCTGATGCCGCTAATGCTGAACCTACAATTCCGTTTCCTCCAGCCTTTAATTTAGTATTAAAGAATGGGGAGTTAATTGCTTCATAACGAGCTGGAAGGTTACCAGAGCGCATATATGCTTCTGTATTTGTATTATTATTAGGCATTCTGTGGCAATATGTAATATTACCTTCAGTAGTTCTAAATCCAAATCTAATAAATCCTGCTCCATACCAAGTGTAGTCAATATAGGCCATCTGCATCTGAGTTGTATCAAGTGTGTATCCTGAAGGACCTGTTCCGTCCATTCTATCCATGCTCCACTCTGTTTGAGGGACACGAATTTCTTGGGTTATAAGATATCTTGATGTTGCGTTTGTTGCACCCTTGTATGCTGGAGTAACTACTAGCCTTGTATCACTAGATATTTCTGCAACAGTATAGTTGGCACCTTTAATAACAATTTGCTCTCCGACCAACAGCTGCTTTCTAAATCTTGTTCCAGTTCCTGTAATAACATTTGAGTTTTGTGTTACAGATAGTCTTCCAAATAGTTCTTTCTTTGTAAATCTTCTTACTGTATATAGATAAGTTCCATCATACTCAAAGAAGAATCCGTTCTGGTCGTTATAAAGACCACAACGTGTTGCTGCTCCGTCCCACTCATAAACAGTAGCCTTTACGTCAATACCGCCTGGGAACTGATCTGTTGCTTGAAGTCCTTGTGTTAATACCATATTATATTGGAATGAGTTAGTTCCAAGAATATTAGTAACTACAAATTTTCCATTCCATGGGTTGTATGAACCAGCTGTTACAACACCCTCAATCTTAATTTTAGCTCCTGGCTGCAAACCGTGGTCTTGGATTGTTTGTACTGTAACTGTTTGGCTTCCTGGAAGAACACCAGCAACAGTAATACCATCAATATCAAAGGTAGGTGTAAACTTTACACCAGTAGAGAACTGCATTGCCTTACCTGACTGGTATCTAAAATATCTACGTGTTTGGCGAATTACTCTAACTCCACAAACGTTATCTGTTGTAGAAAGAATAACTCCGCCATCAAATGGGCGGTGCTGTACGTAGCCATTTGGTTTAGCATAAAGCCCTACACCAGAGGTAACCATTGAAGAGTTTGTTACAGCTGATGTCATCTTAAATTTAAATTGATTTGGAGTAGATACGTTAAATATTCTCCATGTACCAGAAATTGGGCAAGCGGCGTTCTGGTTTCCAATAAGAATTGGTGTTCCTGGAAGTAATCCGTGAGGGTTGCTCGTTGTTACTGTAATAGTAGACTCTGTTGCTTCATCAGAGTATGCTGACCATCCATTTAGACCAGATGCTGCATTTCCTCCTGGAATATGAGCATTGTCATAGATTCCTCCACCTGTTACTGCAGTAAGTGTTCCATCTCTTAAGTTTCCGCTTACTACGCCAGAAGCTCTAAATGTAAATGTGAATCCATCAGCAGACACTGATTGAATGGGATATGTTCCTTCTGATAGAGGATTAAGTGAGTCTTGAACAGAGATTACATCTCCTGCAGCTAAATCTGTAGCTGGAGAAACAACGTTAACTGTGACTAATGATCTTGGTGATGCTCCATCTCCAACCATAGATGCAAGGTCAAATGAGTTTCCTCCAGTTGCTCTTGAGAAGAATGATGGATAATTTGCTGTAAGAACTAAAGCTTCCCACTTAGACCCCTGAACACCATACTCAAAGTCTGTATCAATAAGTGATTGTGGTGGTGCCACACGAAGTTTATTTACCGCATCTAATAGTGGCTCTGTAAATGTTACTGTTTCTGCAACTTCATCTACAATAATTGCTAACTTGTCATTAGCATTCATTCCGCTACAATTATACTTTAAAACAATTGTAGTTTTTGGGTCGTATCCAATTTCATTGTCTACTGTAAAGCTATAAGCATTAATAGTTGGATCTGAAAAATTATAAATTACTGTGCCAGAAGTGGTGTTTGTAATAAGCATTAAGCGATCACGAAGGATAATTCTAGGGACAACAATAGTATTTGTTGCTGGGTTAAATGTATAGTATGTTTCTTCTATTTGTCTTCTTGCCATTTTTTCTCCCTAAAATAAATAACTTGATGCTGCGAATCTACTGTTAAGCTGTGTTTGTGTAACGGTACTTGTATATTTTGGATAATACAAGCCAAGATTTAGCATAGCATCAACTCTAGCCACTGTAGTCTCCTCTAGTATAGCATTTGCTAGTTCATTACCAGAAGGACCTACCGCTCCAGTATCACCCTTAATACCTTGAAGACCTTGTGGGCCTCTAATGTTACCCTGCAATGTCCAAGTTGTAGTTCCAGCATTATATTGGAACCAGTCTCCAGTTGTTGTATTTAAATAATTATCCAAGCCAAGTGGTGAGGCTGGATTTAAGCCAGTTGGATTTGCTATTCCAGTATAGTTATAGGAACCTCTCTGTCCTGCCGTTCCTTGAGGTCCTGCGGCTCCTGGAGTACCTGCTGGACCAGCTGTGCCAGCTGGAAGACTAAAATTTAAAACTGCTGCTGCTGATGTTCCGCTGTTTACAACAGTTGGTGTTGATCCTGAAGGTAATGTTGTTACTGTACCAACAGAAATAGTTGCTGCAGCACCAGGAAGTCCTTGAGGACCTTGTGCTCCAGGACGTGATCCTGCGACTACAACCCAAGCTGAGCCGTTCCAACGTTTTAATGACATGTTTGATACCTCGCCTTAATTATACTATAATTAGTTATCAAAAGCCCATCCAGACTAATGCTTCCGAATCATAGTTTGGATAAAATTTCTTCCAGCCTTGACTTGTTCCAATATATAAAGATTGATTTGAAGTAACATAAGCTAAAACACCTAAAGATGCTGATGCTAAAGGCAGGTCTGATACGTTTGTATAAGATATTGAACCTTCTTCTGATGTTAAGTCTAACCAAAATTCTGTTTCTGATGGAGAGGGAGCAGTAGTTGAAGACAATATTGATTGTCCTGAAGTATCATCTAAATCTATCCAAAGCTCTCCTGTATAAGATGGAGTTGCTGGCTCATTTGCACTATAAATTAATTCTGTGATTGGCTCATCTGTGTCAATCCAAAGTGTATCTGTTCCATAATTTGTTGGAGCTTCTGGACCCGCATAAATAAATTCTGTTTCTCCAGCGTCATCATCAATATCAATCCATAAGTCACCAGTATTTGTGGCACCGCTTGGAGGAGCAATTAATCCAACAAAGAATGTGCTTGGTGGAACTGTAAGGTCTGTAGCAGTTAAGCTAAGGCCACCGCCACCACCTGAACCCTGAACATCTTGCCAAAGCTCACCGTCAAATATTTTAAGTTTTTCTAATGTTAAGTTATAGTAAATTTGTCCAGCAACTGGTGAAGTTGGTGCTGCACCTAATCCAATAATTACACCATTATTAAATGTATTATTTGCTGTCCACGTATTTGTTGTAGACTTAGATAAATCTGGATTTAGAAATACCCACTGTGATGTTAAAGCATTCCATATTTTTAATGCTCCAGTTACACCAGCCCTTGCCTCATCTGTATCAAACCATATTTGACCATCAATTGGGCTAACAGGAGCCATAACAGACATGTATGCTTTTGATGGAGGAATAACTGCCTCAAGCATCATCTTATTAGATACGTCATCATAAGTTGCTGTAATATTAGAGTTTGTACCATGAGTAAATAGTGGGGCTAAATAATCTTGAACCTGCTCTTGAGTAAGCTGTGGAAATCCTGTAAATATTACTTTATTATTAGCGTCATCGTATGTTACAGTTATATTTTGATGATCTGTATGAGTAAGCATTGCTGCAACGTCATCTTGAGCTGTTTCTCTTTCAACATTGATAATGCGCCATGCTTCTCCGTTCCATTTGTAACCATTATATTCTTGGTTTACGGTTGGATTTGCTGGGAAAAATGTTGCCATATTAAATGCCCTCCACTAAACATACTTTACCTTCATAGCAGCAGTGATCTGCTCCATTTAAAGTTTCAATTGCAGCAGTATAGACTCCAGACAAGAAATCCTCACGGCCAGTTGCCCAAACTACATCGGAGATATATACTGTTTTATCCTCAGATATATTCTTAATAGTAAGATTTAAGAATGGAGCATTATCGCTATCTTCTGCTTTCCATTGAAAATTACCTACTGTTTCCATTATCATATTGCTGCAATATCCTTAATTGTAATAATACCATTCATAGCTACGTGTATAGAACATTGATATTTATAGTTACCAGTTGTATTAAATGGTATTCTCCAGTAAAGTGTACCGTCTGTCTTTCCTTGTGCATTTCCGCCAATACTTTCTGTTCCATCTGGAGCAACATGTACAAGACCAGTATTATAGTTAGCTCCGCCAGATGTTTGAATTAAAAATGGATGTCCTGGAACATTTAAGCTAAATGCAATTGTTGTTCCAGAAATAGCATATACTGCTGGATTTACAGTATTGTTATATTGATCTCCAAATCTATACCCTGATGTTCCAAATGCTGTTACATCTAATCTTGTTATTGCTTGATATGTAACTTTATCTGCTGTTATGTAAATATCAGCTAAGTCTGCAAATGCTGGTGTTATTACTACTGTTCCTCCTGCAGGAAGAGCAACCCATTCTGTTCCATCATATGTAAGAACATCATCAATTTCTGGTGCTTGAGAAAGATTAACATTTGTAATATCTGCAAGTGTTATCTGTGGTGTAGATGAGTTTTGATTTACTGGTACCCAGTTTGTTCCATCCCACCCCAAAACTTGATTTACTAATGGTGCTACAGTTCCAGTATCAACATCTGTTAGAGCATTAATGTTATATGACAAAGATGTTGTATCATTAAACTTTGCAAGTTTTACCCATGTAGATCCAGTCGAATAATAAATATATCCGTCCGCTTGAACATATAAAACTTTTCCAGTATTTGTTGCAGATGCTGGAAGTGAGCCAACATTCGCATATGAAGTTTTTGCTATGTTTGCATATGTAAATGCTGTAGTAGCTAACTTAGAGTTTATTTGAGTTTGAATAGATGAAGTAACTCCATCAAGATATCCTATCTCTATTGAATCTACTGCTCCTATTGATGTTGTACCTGGTAATGATACCGTTCCAGTAAATGTCGGAGATACCGATGGTGCTTTTGTATTTATTTGAGTTTGTATTGAGGATGTTACTCCGTCTACATATCCTAATTCTGTGGAAGTTATAGTGCCAATTGATGTTGTTGATGGAAGTGTTACTGTTCCAGTAAATGTTGGGGAAGCAGATTTAGCATATCCTTGACCAACTACATATGCAGTTGTTGCAATCTGTGTTGTATTATTATCAACTGCTGCTGTCGTCGATGTTGGAGTTCCAGTTAATGCTGGAGATGAAAGAGGCGCTTTAGCATTTAATTGTGTTTGCACATTACTAGTAACACCATTTAAATAATTAATTGTATCTGGCAAATCATTTATTCCGCTTGCAGTAAATCCAGTTCCACCTGACACTTCAATCCAATATGATCCATCATAAACATATAGCACTCCAGTTTGATGGTCAAACCAGCTATCTCCATTTAACGGATTTGCTGGAGCTGATACGCTAACTTTGATTGGTTCATCAACATTAAGAATAACCTTGTTTGTCTCATCGTTATAGGTTGCTGTAATTTTATTATGGTCAGAGTGATTTAATAATGCGGCGGAAGCGTCTTGAGCTGATTCTACAAATTCAGTTATAAGAGTTGGTGTAACACTGAAATTAAGTTTTCCTGTTGGGTCATCATATGTAACCTCAATTCCGCCTTCTGTATTTGTTGACACCATTCCGCCGACAACATCTTGAATTCTTTCATCTGTATCTGCAAGTGCAAGGTACGTAGATGCGGCTGTTGTTGAATTTAATTTTGTACCTAATGCTGTAGTTATTGTTGCTGCGTATGAAGCATCATCATTAATTGCTGCTGCCAATTCATTTAGAGTGTCTAATGCGGCAGGAGCTCCATCTAAAAGATTAGATATTGCTGTAGTTACATAAGTTTGTGTTGCTATTACTGACGTATCAACACCTAGTGTAATTGATGATGAAAAATTATATAGGGTCCACGATGCATTTGTTGCTCCGCCTGGCTCTGGAGGATATCCTGGATTTCCTGGATTTCCAGATCTTATAAAGTATGATCCAACTATTCCATATGGACTTCCTGCTGGAATGCTAACAACATCATCTATTGCATAATATGCACCGTTATCATAGTCTCCACGATAATTTGGCGGGGTAGAAGTATATGTCTTTGTTATACCAGTTCCAGCATTTATGTTTATATTTTTCCATAACCCTGAAGCTGAATCGTATACAAGTGCTTGGCTGTTGGATGGAGTCTTGATTAATATATTGTGCAGCTCTTCAAGTTCAAACCCATTTTGTATCTTAACAAAAATAGAACCATTATTAGCGTTTTCTCCACGTACAACTATTCCAAGAAATACTAGGTGCTGTGGTGCTTTTGGCTTATTAGCAAGACCAAATATTAGACTACCGCTTGCTCCTAACCATACTGGATCTCCGTCAGCTCCGCCAACTGTATTAATATCAGAAAGAAGACCTTCAGTAATTATTTGACCTTCGCCATTATTAGAAATAGACTCTGCGGTAAATCCAAATGTTTTGCTTGATTGTGATTCTGCTACGTTTGAAGCCAATCCAACTTTAATCTTACCTGATGCGCCTACTGCTCCAGTTACATATACTGGCTTTCCTTTTGCTAAGGCGCTACCTGTTTCATTTTTTGCCGTTTGATAAATTGTTCTTGCAACATCTGGAGCGGCTACTGATAGTCTAACTTCATTTAAAACGTCATCATAGGTAGCTATAAGGTTTGTATGGTTTGTATGTCCTAAAAGGGCTCCTGCGGCATCCTGAGCAGTCTCATAGCTAATTGCATAGGACTCAAGGGTTCTAATCTTATAATCATGGGATGTAGCATCGGCGGAGTTATTTACTCCAACTTTAGTTTCAAGGGCTTCTATTGCGTCATTTGCATTAGCATGCTGGGCGGCATGTGAGACTAGTTCTGGTGAATCCGTAGGTTGTGGATTAATCAGAGTGTCTTTTGAGGTTGGGAATGACGTAGCCATACTTTAATTATACCTTAAATAAAGCATAAATCGCTACTCTTCTTTTGTGTTTAGATCTTCTTCTAGGTCAACTTGGCCCCAATGACCTAATGGGCACTCTGCATTTGGCAGCTTAACTTTTAAATTCATAATACATCCGCACTCCAAGCATTGATGTGTAGACTTAACATATCTTGGACAAGCCTTACATATATCAAATCTTTCTGCCGCTGTCTCTACAGAGACTCTACCTATCTTTTTGTTAAATAAGTCCCACGGTCTAGCTGGAACATTTTTCCATTTAGGAATATCGTTATTGTCCATCTTTTAACCCTGCCCTCTTCTGATGATTTCTATAAGATGTGTCATTTACATGCTTACCCTTAAAGTATCTTCTTCCTGAACCATTAATTTTATCATAGTCCTGGTTATTTCTTTCCCAACCAAGCTTGTGCATAGATTCTAGCTCGTTTTTTATTACCTCATCGCCAAAAAGCTTAAATGCATCCTTCAGCTCAAAGCTATCTACATAAAATCTTGGTATAGGAATAAAAGCCGCAAGCCAGTCACCCTTTTTAATATTTATAACTTTATTTGGCTCAGTTACCTTTATATTAAAAGTAAAATTCCTTCTAAGGTTATCTGCCTCAACTACAGCAGACATTGTGTGCAAGCCTGGTATAAAGTAATTTGGAGGCTGCATAATCATTAGATTTGTATCTCTTGGTGTTCTTACTATAAATTTATTTTCTAAGCTAATTATCCCATTTGCAAAGTCTCCTATGATAGGCTGAATTGACTCATGATTTTGCCAACCATCTGACTTTATTTGTGGAGAGCTTTCTGGTTTACCGTCCCAGACTATTTCCATATCCCAATTTGATTTTACAACAAATCCATACTGATTTGCTATTGTTAGTGGCAGACAAAAGGAAAATGCAGTTACGGCAAACCAGTCTCTGTTAGGGTGCCCAATTAAACTTTCTATTACATCTGACAAATTATGTCTAGTATCTTTAGTTGCATAAAAAGCTAAAGTATTTTCTGGAACTAAAAAATTATCATCATTTATATAGTCTTTTTTTACTTCATCCTCAAAGGAGACTTTTGGGATCTTTTTATCTTTAAATATATCCCATGGAGTCTTATTGTTTTTCACTGATAACGCTTTCTTTTCCAAAACTGTCTCTTATACTTTGCCATTGGCGGCTGAAACCAATTCCAAAAACCTTCGTATTCATAAGACTCTTGTTGTTCTGGAAATTTAAGATCCCAATCATCTCTTTTAAATGGTATTGCTTGAATAATTGGTGTACCTGCTGGAATAAGCCCAGAGAATCCTTTTTTCATAAAAAATGGAAACTGTACTGAAAGTGGAAAATCATCTGTATCTACAATTCCAGATATAGATTGAAAAGGAAGATCTGTTCTGTTTAATGGGTGCAAGAACATTGTGCTGTATCCTTTTGGTGTTTGCCACATAAACTTATTAATCCATTTATACGGCATTGGGTGTAAATTGCTATCAAGGTCCATATTTTCAATTTGAAATGATGGGTGGTGAGTTACAATATCAGACACGCCATTATCAATAAATCTATTATATTCTTCGTCATATATGACATCGGCAGAAGTCTTAAACATATACCCTGTTGTAAGCGTATCTAAAAAGGGGATACATCTTTTTATTGTCATATCATGCTGCTCTTCATTTACCGCTTCAATTTTTTTAAACCAAGCTGGTATTTCTTTTGAAGCTGGGGAAGGTTTTTCCCAGTCTACTCTAATATCTTCAGATAGAGCTTTGATCTTCTTTGTCATTGGGTTGAATTGCATTTGGATTTGTGAACTCTCCTGTTTCTTCGTTGTATTCCCAGTTTAATTGTGGTCTTGTTTCATTATCCGTAATATCTACTATTACTGGATTGCTCATTAACATTGCCCAAAGTCTTTCTTCCGTTCTAATAATGTCTTGTACCTCATTATCTAAAACTATAGCAATTGAGTATATCTTTTTAGGCTCATGATAATCCTTTGGCTGTTTAAAATTATCTGTTTTTGGATTTATCTTTTCAATCTTATTTTTTCTCTTAAATATCATTCATAAACCTTTCTTACCCAAAATGCTTTTTTATATGATCCATCTGGCTCTCTTAATTTAGATATTTGATTCTTATATATACTATCTAATACAGAGTCATCAACCCAAGACTTCCATTTATCTCTTTTAAAAGGAAATATCTGAGCTATTGGTGTTCCTTCTGGAATTACACCCTGAAAATCCTCTTTTATAAAAAATGGTATGTTGCCGTTACCTTGAAATTTATCTGAATCAATTGTTCCAGATACTGTAGTGAATGGTAAATCAAATCTATTAAATGGATGAGTTACTATAACACTATATCCTTTTGGGGTTTTCCACGACCATTGTGATGACCATACAAATCCATTTGGAAGATGTCCAGCTGGTCTTGGAATTGTAGCCCCAAGGTCTGGTGGTCTTTCTTCAATAAAGGTTGGCCATCCAGCTTCTTTTGGAGCATTCCATTTTAAATTAGTTGTGCCATCTTCATTTTTAGAAACGAATATATCAAATGGTAAATTTATTGTATATCCAGATTTCATTATTTCCATAAATGGAACACATGCTTTGATTCCTGGAGTGCCAGACGATATTACAGTTTCCCCATCTTTCCACCATTGTGGTATTTTTGACACAGATGGAGGCATAAGGTTTTTCCTTCCGCCGAACGGAATAAACTTTATTATTTTCAATTACTTCTCTATTCTATTAGGATGGCTGAACAAATGCGGCTTCGGCCTCAGTCATTCCGACTTCAGCCTCATACTTGCATCTTATAATTTTTGGATTCTCTAATAAAAGAGATGCTGTTGATGTATTTGTAGACATAACTTGCTGGACTATACCATCTAAAATTAATGCAAAGTTTACCGTTGGTGCGGGATCTCCTGGCGACACTCTTTCCCAGGCTGGAATGTTATTTGTCATAATGTACTCCTCACGATATTGTAATTTCTCCAAGGGAATTGTTTTCGTTATAGCTGCTTGGAGAAACAACTATTCCGTAGTTAGCTACAATATTAACACCTGTTGCGTTATATATCAAGTCGCTTCCAATTTGGGTCACCATGGCTGTATCTGAGTAAGCTTTAGCGGTTATTGTAGCCGTAGTCCCACCTCTAGTGGCATTTGATATTTGAATTTTTAGACCTTTCATTTGAACGTAGCTTGTTACTGCATCTAGTGTAAAAGTATATACGGCTGTTGCCACATTTGATGTAAATTTAATTAATCTCAAATATCTTGGATATGTAGTTGCATAAGAGCTACAAGATCCTCCAGTTCCAGCACAGTTTCCTCCTGCGCCACATGGATTATATGGGTTTACTCCAGCACATGGGTTATATGGATTTACAGATCCACAAGGGTTATATGGATTTGCTGAACCACAAGGATTTACTGGGTTAAATTGTTCTACAAACATAGTATATCCACATGGATCATAGCTATTAACATTTACGCATGGGTTATATGGGTTTGTATATCCGCAGGGGTTATACGGATTTATACTTCCGCAGTAGTAGTATGGATTTATGTTTACGCATGGGTTATACGGATTTCTGCTTACGCATGGGTTATATGGGTTACGGCTAGAGCATGGATTATAAGCATTATAGGCATTACAGCACCAATAGCTTGCAGCAAATGGAATTCCGCACCAACCCTGTGTTCTGCAATTTCCACCGCTAGCAATGCAATTTCCACCACCAGTATTGCAATTTCCACCACTAGTATTGCAATTAAACCCACCCTGATTACAGTTTCCACCAGTTGCCACACAGTTTGCATATTCTGTATTACAACTTGGATTTGTTGCTACACATTGTTGTTGCCATCCAGCAGAATTTCCACCAGTTGCAACGCAGTTGCCTCCAGTACCTGAACAACCGCCACTTCCATAACAGTTTCCTCCAGTTCCTTCGCAACCATTTGTTGCACCACAAGGATTATATGGGTTTACTGATAAACATGCACCAGATCCTGGACTTAATGTTTGTGATGAAACTAGTCCATACCAGTTGCCTTCATCTGTTACCCACAGTGCAGCACCTGATCCAATTCCTGGGTTTTTAATAGAAATAGTTACATTTGGATCTTTCATTGGAACTGAAGCCATTGGATAAAGGGATGAGCTATATGCTGTACTTGCGGTAGCAGATTGAGCTACCCACTCTCCTCTTCTAAACTTCCATCCGCCCTTAAAATAATTATTAAAGCTATCTTGAAAAAAAACAAAAGCTTTTAATCTTGAAGATACTATATTTCTTTTTTTTCTTGATAGTCCCATTATAGATCAGAGTCTCCAGATACTAGCCAACTATTTTGGCTTCTTTTTTCAAGAATAAGTGTGCTCCACTGTACTCTAGTTTTAAATTGATTGTCTGGTGCATTTAGAGTTACACCAGATTGCCCAACTACAGTAATTTTCCCAGTTCCAGCCTGCATGATTTCACAGCTAGACCCAACTGGCCAAGGATCATTTAAATTTGTAGGAATAGTAACAGTTATTGGTGTTGAAGCATCAAACTCAAGTCTATTGTATCTGTCTGTTTGATTGTTAATTGTATATGCAGTATCAGACTTTAAAGATGGAATAGTTGCTTTATCAACTTTAGCTGCAAGTCCGTCTGTTAATGATGTTTGAAGCTGTCCAAGCAAAAGTGATGCTGCAGATGATACTGGCTTATCTAGATCTGAAGTATTATCAACATTTCCTAAACCAACCATTGTTTTTGTAATGCCAGTTACTGTCCCAGTAAAAGTTGGACTTAATAATGGAGCCTTAAGATCTATTTGTGTTTGAATGGCACTAGTAACATTATTTAAATATGATATTTCTGTACTTGAAACATCTCCTATAGAAGTTGTTCCTGGTAGAGATACTGTTCCGCTAAAAGTTGGTGATGCTAATGGAGCTTTTAACCCTAAAGCAGTAGATATTGTAGTTGCATAATTTGAATCAGCACCTAGTGCATCTGATAATTCTTTTAAAGTATTAAGGGCTTCAGGTGCAGAATTTACAAGACTAGATATAGCTGTTTGAACAAACTCTGTAGTTGCAATCTGTGTTGTATTTACTGAAGATAAGGCGGTTGGAGCGGTTGGAATTCCAGTTAAAGAAGGGCTTGCTAATGGTGCTTTAAGTGCTAGTGCTGATGCAGTAGCAGTAGAAATTGGTTTATTTGCATCAGATGTATTATCTACATTTGTAAGAGTAGAAGCAATTGTAATTGTATTTGCAGCATCATCGTATGTTTTTGTAAGATGTAGGCCTACTACTAATGCACTATTTATTGCATCTTGAGATAGCTCAGCAAGTTCAGAAGGAAGTACATTTATAAAAGGAAGATTCGGCCAAGTGTATAAACCGTTACCAACTTTTAGCTTATTTAATGTTGTATCTAACCCTAATTCAGCAGGAGCTAAAACTAAAGTAGATGTAGCCCATTGAGCAGATGTTCCTCTTCGTAATCTTATAACTGATGACATTATGCGTCTCCGCCGTCAATAAATCCTGGGTTTGGAATTTGAATATTTTCTACAGAGTAAATTTCTCCGTCATAAGTATGTACGTGATCTAAAATACCACTAAGAGCTCCACCAGTTGGTTGCCATGAAACTCCATCAAAAAATCTTAATTCTTTTACAGCGCTATTATAATAAATATCGCCTATACGTCCATTCGTTGGGTCTGCAGATAATTCTACTGCGTGAAGTGGTACTAGTCTTTTTACAGATGACATCTACCCACTCCTTATCCAGTGATTACGACTCTGTAAGCTCCAGCTGTTGGTGCGGTAGCAAATTGTAGTTTAACTTGTGTTGGAGAAAAATGCTCTACTCCAACTTCTACTTGCTCTTTAGAACCGCCTGTTTCAAATACTTGAACTACAACATCCTCTGAACCTAACATGTGTGAAATAGTATAAGTTGCAAGTGACGTTGAAAGTGTTTCTGCATACTTTCTAACAATGTGATGATAAGCAGATCCGTCATTTGTAAGTGTCCACTTGTCATCAGTTTCATTCCATAAAATTTCAACATCTGCGGCATCTCCACGCTCTACACGAATTCCAGCATCTGTTGTGGGGACACCAGTAAAGTTTGTGTTAAGGTTAATCTTATTATCTTCGATATTAACCTGTGTTGTATTAACAGAATTTACTGTTCCAACAACATTAAGATTTCCGCCAACCTTTAAATTGCCAACAACTTCTACGTTATCTGGCAAACCTACTGTTACTGATGCTGACTCAGACCCTGAACCAGTTACTGTAATTTGATTTGTTGTGCCAGAAATTCCAGCTACATAATTTCCAGTTGTATCTGTTCCAAGCGCAACAGAGTTTGGCTGGATTGCTGTTGTAATTACTACATTCTGAGATCCATTAAAATTAACTTCTCCCTTGACGTCACCATCAAGTTCAATTTTACGTGCTACTAATAAGGTATCTGCTGTAGAAGCATTTCCAACAACATTACCTGTAAATACTGCTACGGCATTTGAATTACCAGAATCTAATATTACAGTTCCGTCTGTATTCTTAATGTCTCCAGTTAGATTTCCAGTTACATTTCCAGTTAAGTTAGCAGTAATTGTTCCTGCTGCAAAGTCTCCGTTTGAGTTTCTAGATACTATTGCTGATGCTGTATTTAGTGCTGTAGCATCTGTAACAATTGTTACTGCAGCAGTTTCTGTGCCAGAGTTTGCAATTGTAAGATGTGAGTCTGTTGAAGAAAGTGTTGCAACATAGTTACCAGAAGTATCTGTTCCTAAAGCTACCGCATTAGCATTAATTGTTGCGTTAAGGGTAATTGCACCTGAAGCATCTGTTGAGGCTGTACCACTTAGGTCTCCGCCAAGTGTGATGCTGACTTGTCCAGCTGATTGCCAGCTAGTTCCATTGTGGAAGAATAGTTGATTTGATCCAGTATTGTAATAAACTTGACCAGCTTTTCCGCTTAATGGGGCTGTACCAAGATTATGGATTACGGCATTGCGTAATTCATTTTGCTTTAGATCAATGTCTATAAGAAACTGTCTAGCCATTTTTTATCTCCCTTTAGGACAGGTAGGCTGTCCCAGAAAACCTAGAAGTCATGAAAAGCTTCACAGTTTTATTACTCTCATTATACTGTACTCCAGTTTCGAATGCATTGCCACCGCTATCAATAACTGTGACATTTGGCTGGAAAAGTAAAGATGTAGTAAGAGTGACTGTGTAATAGCCATCTGCATCAGGGGTAGAACTAACTTGAGCAAGGCTCCAGGAAATCTTTTCTGAAACCTCTTGTGTAAGAATTATAGATTTGGCGTTTAGCCAAGAGTTATCTGTGAGCTTGGGTCCGTAAAACTTATTTAAAACTACGTCAAAGTAGAAGTCTCCAGTTACTCCAACTCCATCTGCAGGGGCACCAGAGCCATTAAGAATAGTTCTTCCAGAAGGACCTTGAATTCCAGAGTCTGAAAGGATTACTTGATTGTCAACTTGTGTGACATTAATGATGTTTGAGTTATCAACAACTGTAATTTCAGCCATTAAACTGTAACCGCCTTTGAAACACTAAGTGTTCCTTCAAGAATACGTGTTTTTGTAACTCCATCTGGAGCGGTGAGAACTAGATCATAAAATGACTTTGGATAAACAAGCTTAGTTGTTCTCTCTGCAGACACTGTTACACTAATTCTTCCCAGGGGACCATTTATGGAGATTCCATCTGTATGGGTAAGAGTGAAGCAAAGTATTTTTCCACCCTGCTTGTCTCTTGCCTGCATTTTTGCTGTATAGCCAGTTATATTAATAGGAACATCATTTGGATCTTTCCAAAAGATAGTGAAATTCAGTGTAGCGCCTTCGTCTACATTAAAATTCTTAGTTAAAAATGGCATTTACGCTCCAGTGGTATTAATCTAATTTTAGCATATATAAACGCTAAAGGCAGACTAGTTAATGTCTACCACTTCGCATCCAGCGTCAGCTGAACATGCTAGATTTTGACTTCCAGTAGTTGAGTCTTCTGTCTCATAAAGAGTTAGCATTGACCAATGAATCTCTTCTGGCATCTTTGCAACTGCATCTAAGTATTCTTGCTCTGTAGCATCCTGATATGGAGCTTGCTTATAAGTGTGGTCAGAATAAGGTAAGAATGAGATTCCTGAAACTTCATCAAAGTGCTCCCATACCCATGAACCAACTTCCATCCACTCTTCTTCACGGACTGAAACTGTAATAGAAGGTTTATGCTCACACCAATCTCTTTGATATGTTAGCCAAATGTTCAAGTGCTCAATAGCAGTAAGATCATTTCTTAATACAGCACCCTTTGGAGCCTTAATAGGGAATGAGAATACCTTTGTTTGAGTAGGATTCATAAAGTCATCTTCTGCTGGAACTCCTGCCTCCATTAGAAATTGAGTTAGTGGATCTTTCTTGTCTCCACGAACTGTACGAATGTAATATTCGTTATGCCATGGGTGCATTCCAGAAGATACTCCAGTGAGCTGTGAAACAGTTCCTGAAGGCTTAACACAAGTAACTGCTGCGGAAGGATTAATACCAATCTTTCCAGCCTCTTCAACGTTTGTAGAGACAGCAGTCTCTCTTAGTGAATTCAAAACCTTAGAAAGCTTATCCATGCCCTTCTTTCCAGACATAAGTTCATTTCCGAATTGTCCAGTGATAGAAACGCCAAGTAATCTTTCTTCTTCTGTGTTCTCTCTCCAAATTTTGCGGAGATACTTAAAGTTAGTAAGTGTTGACTGCCATGTTCCAAGGATTGTGGCTAGTTCAACTTTACGTGTTAATGTCTTTTCGTCATCTTCTTCACGAACAATAATCTCTGAAAGATTACAGAACTGATAAGGACGCAAAATAATTTCAGAACATGGATTAGTTCCATAACGAATTGTTTCATCTCTACGACCATACTTAGCGGCTTGCTTTTGAGCAGCCTTAACATTGTAAATGCCACGCTCTCCTGATTTTGAATCATAAAGATTTTTCCACTCTGCAATAAAGTCAGACATTGATGGACGATCTTGATAGGCTACAGAATTATTTGCAAGTGCACGATGTCCAGTTGCTTCCCACCAAGCACCCGCTTTTGCTTTTGCCATATCATTATCACGAAGATCGGAAAGTGAGATTAATGCAGAACGACGAACTCCTCCAACTACAACAACTTCACCAATCTTGCACATGATATCGTGAGCTTCTAGTGGGCGAAGTTTTCTTCCTGCTGAATGCTTAATAGTTGTAACACAGAACTCAAAAAGATTAACAAGTGGCTCTGGACCAGATGCACGTCCACCAAATGTCTTTAGTCTTGCACCCGCAGGACGTACCTGTGAAACATCCCATGTAGGAATTTGTCCTTGCCATAACAAAGCAAGTAACTCACGAAGTGCTTTTGCCCAACCAGCCTTTGAATCTTCAACAACAATAGTTGTATCTGTTTTTTCAAAGTGTTCGTTAACTGCTGGCAACTTATCAACATATACTGACTCTACTGAGAATCCAACACCTGTACCGCACATCAAAATATACATTGCTTCATCAAAAGAACGTAGTGAATCTACTGGCAAGAAAGAACAATTGTATCCTGCAACGTTGTCTCTATCTAACGCAGACCCTGCTGTCATTACAGCTCTCATAGAAGGCATGATATTACGATTGAAAATTGCATCACGGATTTCTAGAGTGAGGCTAGCAGAAGGCTCATAGTTATAATCGTTCTTAAGGTGATTTGTCATGTATAGCACAAATCGATCTACTGTCTCTCCCCAAGTTTCACGACGGTTGTCTTCTGGTAGCCATCTTGCATAACGGCTCAGAGCGATAAAGTTCTCGTATGGATTTTTAATTACATCTTGCATTTTAGAATACTCCTCTAGTCCCACATGTTGGGTTTAATTTTATTGGTAATACTAAGTATAGTGACTTTTTTTTAAAGAAAAGAAACTTTTAAAATTTTTCTTTTATTCTTGAGAAAGCATTATCAGTCAACTGTAACCAATCATATGCTTTTCCAACTTCCGCAGCCTGCTCATAATAATAGTCCGCAATAGTATTATACTCGTTAGCAGTCTTTCTTAGCAAATTACAAAGATCTTCGTATGAAGGCTCAACCATTAGTCCAGGGTGAGGGTGTTGCCAAGGTGATTCCACATATTGAGATTTTAAAGCTAGTGGTCCTAAGAATTTTTTATATGGTGCCCATTCCTCAGTACAAATTACTGGCATGCCACTGGCAAGTGCTTGAAGCGGAATGAAACCAAAACCTTCCCCCCAAGATGGATAGATCAAACAGTGATGTGAGTTAAAAATGCCAACCATTTGACTTGTAGAAACTTCGTCAGGTATAATTGAAATATTATTATATGTATTAGTTAAAGTACTATCTATAATATTATTATATTTATTATATACTCTTATAGTATTATATTTATAAGATTTAATAGTTAAACGATAATCTGGATCATTTCCAAAAACATCAACAAAAGCTTCAAAAGCCATCTGTCCTGATTTTCTAGGTGCTGGTTCTCCAACATGTAAAAATCTAAGTGGTCCATCTTTTCTATATCTTTTAATTGGTTGCCAAATATTTTCAATACCGTGTTCGTAAACATGTATTGGCGGAGTGACTCCGCAGTTTTCATAAACTTGTTTTACCCAAGGAGAAGTTGCCCATACTTCATCACATTGATTTAATGATTCTAGCCAACCCTCTTGTAATTTAGTTGATTCCCATGGCATGTATCCAATTTGATACTGATCTTTATTAAATTCAAAAAATTGTGGTTGACTAAAATTTAATTGAACTTTAGCATCCTTGTATTTAAAAGGAACTTTGTATCCTAGTTTTTGTAGACTTGTTACAATATGATATCCCGCATATCCATAACCTGTAGAAATATTTAAATTTCCTGGATTAGTATTAAAACTTAAAATCACGACTTGACAGCCTTTCTAGTAATAGGTTATGATTAATACCTTATGAAAAATAAAACCATAAGAGACACAGCCCTTAAATTGGGAATGATTGCACTAGTATGTGCTAGCTTTCCAGGATTTAACAACGCTGTTGCTCAAACAAGTATATCAAATGATGTACCACAAGCACAATACGCCTATATAGAGGACTTTAAGAGCGTTAAATCGCTGAGTGATGAGGATTTAGCTCAGCTACTATTCTGCGCTGGTTTCAAGGGTCGTGACCTTATTGAAGCCTGGGCAGTCGCTAAGAAAGAATCTAATGGACGACCACTGGCATACAACGGTAACAGAAAAACTGGAGATAACTCTTATGGAGTTTTCCAGATCAATATGCTTGGATCAATGGGAGCGGACCGAAGAGAAAAATTTAATTTGACTTATGATAAAGATCTGTTGGATCCATGGACTAATGCAACTGTTGCATTTCACATGAGTGGTGGCGGAAACAATTGGTCAGCATGGAAAGGGATGACTCCTAAAACTAAGGAGTGGATTGCAAAATATCCAAACTCATTCGAACCCTTGCAATGCAAATGGGACAATCCAGAAAGTAATAAGTAATGGACATCAGAATTGTCCGTGAATTTATAAAGCGTTATCCTAGTGAACTTTTTTGCGAGAAGGACAATAGGGCTTTATTGCCAAATTTAAGACATGATGATACAATCTATTTATATTGCCTTGAATGCAATGATAAGATAGAAATAGGATATAACTCCTACGACAGAATGAAAGCGGCCCTAGTTGGAAAAGTATGATGTGCTTGATAAAGGATACGTCCGTTTAGTAGACGTACTTGGAAATGACCTTTCAGTAGCTAATGCTGCTCGTGTGTCATATGACAAAGAGTCAAAGCTTCGTGAAGACGGATCACTTACTATTGCAGACCAAAAGCTGATAGACTTTTTGTGGCGAGAAGGCCATACAAGCCCTTTTAGACACGCAGCTATGACATTTGAAGTCTATGCGCCTCTTGTTGTCGCTAGACAGTGGTGGAAGTATGCAGTAGCAGGTTCCCATATTGATGACCAGAACGGCTGGAACGAATCTTCACGTCGATACATTACAGAGAATGAAGAATTCTATATTCCTCAAGCTAATGAGTGGAGATCAAAGCCAGAAAATTCTAAGCAGGGCTCTGGTGCTCCAATTATGGACGGTAAAGGACAATATTTTACACTTGCCCTAGAAAATTACGTTGCCAGTGGTGAAGAGCTTTATCAGAGAGCACTTGATGAAGAAGTTGCTCCAGAACTAGCACGACTATTCTTGCCAGCATATGGAATGTATGTTCGATGGAGATGGACAACATCTTTGCATGGTGTAATTAACTTCCTTCAGCAGAGATTAGAGTCTGATGCTCAGGTAGAGATTCAGAAGTATGCTCAGGCAGTTCAAAAATTATCAGAACAACATTTTCCTAATACATTTAAGGCGGTGGGCGTCTAATGAGTGATTTCGCCGCAGAAGAAAAGCCATCTGAGACAATTGACGATAACATTAATATCGTTACATATATTACTCTTTCTCGCATATACGACGTTCTCTGCTTAATAGCAGATGGTGTCGGAAAAGGCGAAGAAGTTTTGAAGATGATCGAAGCTCATCGAAATGGTGAACTACTTGGTCCGCTTCCAGCGTTAAATAGTGAAAGTGAAAGTGAGGCGGAGTGAAGAAGAAGGTTTTCCTAATTGGTACAATTGCTCTAGGTATGGGAGCAGGCGCCGTTGCCTTTGGCATATATGCATATGGGGCGGTATCCCAAATGCTAGAAGACTTTGAAGTAGATCTAAAAGAAGAAGTTGACGAAGACAGCCTTTTCTAGTATAATTATAGAAGTATTCGGTTGAGCTGTAGAGTTCCTGAATATTAGAGAATCCTCAGATATCCGCAGATCTGGGGATTTTCGCTTTGTATAAGCAAAAACTCAACAGGAGCCGATTTGAGGGTTCATTACGTATTGAGGCAATACGTGACTACCCTCCAAGGCTGAAAGTCTCTGATTTGGACCTCTATGGACGAATAAGGGATATTCTGGCAGATGGCGTATGTGGCATTTTTATCACTATACCTATATTAAGCCTTATACGCCTATTTAAGCCAAGAAGAGCTAAAGCTCTTGAGTTGCCGTTCCGTTCCTAATAATGTATACTGAAGATATGACAACTACAAAAAGTTATTTAGACGAAGACAACAATGGGATTCCTGATTTAATTCAAGCTCCCTCACATGCTCATGAAACTGTAGATATGTTTCTTGGCATTACTCAGATGAATGCTATGTGGATCCTTATGGGTATCATGGCTACTCATCACATTTGGATGTTCTTTAAAATGAGAAATTCAAATAAATGTGTTTGTAAAAGACAATAATATCTTAGTCGACTAGAATATATATGAGATTAGTTATCTGTGATCTGTGCAAAAAAGAAATCGAAGTTCGATCAGGTTTTGCACATTTCACACTCAATAACCATCTAAATAAAGAACATAAATCCTAGTCAACTAGAATATTATGTTTTCTAAAATGTTAATATAATATTTTTTTAGAAAATGTCTTTTCTGAATGCAATTAGCAAAACCAATATAGGTCCAAAGATAATTGTTGCTTGGATCCAATTCATATTAAACTCCAATAGTAGGGATACTGGGATTTGAACCCAGAGTCGTTTGTATATAAGACAAATGCTTTAACCAGATTAAGCTATATCCCCAAGGGATTAGCGTATTCGTATTACCGCCGACTTTTTCATGATCTAATCATATCATATTTCTAGTCAACTACAATATTAGCTTTTCTAAAATGTTAATATCTGTTTATTTTGTATGATTCATACTCTGAGAAGGACAAAACGGACAAATAGTGCGCCCATAGCCCTAATGTGGTGTAAATCACATTCAGAATGTCCGATTTGGGCGTTTTTTGAGTAGAAAATGTCAGTGGGGTCTGATAGGATACTAGTATCAAGTTAATCAAGGTGATTAACAAAGAAAGAAAGGAATTCAAAATGAATTCACTATTTGAACCATTCGCTACAGTATCAGACTACCCTAGAGGACTAATGAACCTCTGCCCTTGCGGTCAGGTAGTCCTAGCCCCCGCTCAGTATCACGAGGGTTTCCCTTGGTGGGATAACCCTAACAAGTGTAAAGAAATGTGGGAGACATCACACTAAATAACCTTGACTTTCAGGGTTCGGTCTGATAGTCTTACTACATAAGAAAAACTAAATAAAAGAAAATCCTAGGTGAGCCTCCCGAAAGAGCAAATAAACTAGGTCAGCAAAAAGGTTAGAAATACTAACCGAATAAAAAGAAAGGAATTCTAAAATGAATTCACTAAATACACTAACAGTAGTAACAGAGCCTAGCCACCCTATGGCTTCCTCTAACACTAAGAGTAATGAACTCTTCCGCCTTGCTAATGGTAACTACATTAGCCGTATGGCATATGTCCATATGGTAGCCTCTGAGGGTCTTATCTCTCACCGCTACCTTACCCCTAACGAAAGTAAGTGGGTATTCGCTAATCGTGTGGCGTAACTCACACGATCAAAACTTGACTTTTCCCTATCCCTACTATTAAACTTATACTATAAAAACTAACAGAAAGAAGAACAGTAAATGACAATCACATACTCACTATGGGACGGCGCTCAACTATTAGGCGTTGATTTCAAGGCTTCATCAGCAGATGAAATGAATAAGGCAGTAGCCGAACTACAAAAGGTTTCTAAAAATGTTGTAGCGCATATGCGAAAGGTAGAACAGAACTAATGACAATCGAACTAGATAACTACGGATTTATGCTTGACACAGAATGGTGCTATATCGCACTATCTTGGCAGTTACTTATTACCGCTGGCGTAATCTTTGCAGGTTACAAGGCTTACAAGAAATGGAAAACAACTAATGACAACTAATCGCCTATTGACTACCCTCGTGCAACTTGTTATGCTAGGTGTAACTATTCCCCTAGTAATCGCAGTAATCAAAGACCTTAAAGAGAATGGATTAAACTAATGATGACACGTAAAGACTACATCGCCACCGCCGAAATTCTAAACAAGCATTTCGATAATGCACCCGCTGGTCTGCTATTAGATTTTTCTAATATGTTTAAAAAAGATAACGAAAGATTTAACGAGGAAAAGTTTTTTGAAGCTTGCTTGGAAAAATAAAATGAAAGAAATAATTGCGTTAGTAATTCTCGTAACTTTATTTGGTTATCTTTTATTAATCTAAAATAAAAAAAAGTTTTTGCGGTGTGTCGACTTGACAGATCGCAAAAATTTCGAGGCGGCGTCGGGCGTGTCTGTGGATAAGTCTATGTGGTGCAAATCACAAAAATACTTTGAAAATACTGGCGAGTAACCCCCCAAAATGTCAGTGGTCTATGTTAGACTAAAGTCATAAAGAAAGTTAAGGAAAGTCCTTAAACTAGAAAGGAATTCAAATGAATTCAACAATTACAATGTGCAAAGAGCACACTCCATTCAAGCCTGCTATCTCTATGGTAGGAGATGAGCAATTCACATTTTGTGAAGTTTGCGAAAATAACATTGAGCGTTGGTATGATGATACCGACCCTGAAAGACTCCCGATGTGGAGAGATTGGAAGGTTTCTAAATAATGGGATATGTAAAATCTTTAGAATTAGAATACTATTTGGCAGACGAGCCAAAAGATGAACTAGCAACAATGCTAGATGAACTTATCTCGAAAGGAGAATATAAATGAAAGATTTATTTTGTAAAGGTTGCGATGAATTTGTAATGGAAATGTCCGAAGAGGATGCAGAATTTATTTCTGCCCTCTGCTCTAATTGTTGGGAGATATAATAATGCCACTATTTGAATTTACATGTTTTATAAATGTTGAAGCAGAAGACTATGACTCTGCTATTTCAATGTTTGATTCTAATTTAGAATATGGTGGAATCCGCCGTAGTGATGTTTATGTTGCAGATATAGAGGAGAAATAAAAATGGAAAAAGATATTTTTGGTTTTGAAAAAGCGATTGAATTGGATCACTTAACAAAAGAAGAATTAGAATTGTTAGCAGAAATGTTTTTTGATTATAAATAAATAAAAACAATTGCGTGTTGCACTTGACAAACATAAAAAAATCGAGGCGCACTCGGGCGTGTCTTTACAGGTGTGATTATGAACACACTAGAATTTTGAGCGTAAAAAGCTAATGTGATTCTAATCACATTTCAAAATGTCCGATTTGACCGATTACTGGTCAGTAGATGTCAGACCCCCCTGCTATAATTACTAGTATAAACAAACAAAAGAAAGGTGGTCAAAATGACTACACTAAATGAAACTCTATTCTCTACTATCGTTCACGAATACCATAATGGCGGAGTAAAATCCTCTTATGGATTAGATGCTTATACTCGCAAGGAATTGCTAAAGTATCTCTTCTCCTCTAAAGGTTGTAATTGTATCAACTGCCTGTGAGGTATCTCACACCGACTTTTGGGGCTAAATGCCTCAAAATGTCAGCCCCCTATGCTAGACTTATTCCTATAAACAAACAACAGAAAGGTGGTCAGAAATGACTTACACTATCAGACTAGAAACCTTCTCAGGTTCAGTATCAAAAATCAACCTTCCTTCTAAGGGTGCGGTTGCTCAATTCATCAACACTTATCCAACACAACTCCCTGTTGGTATTTCCGTCAAGTTCGATTGCGACTTGCTCGGTGTTCGTGGTGTTCTAAAAGGAAAGGCGGTAAAGTAATGATAACAATTTCACACACTGTAAATCTAATTGCAGAGATTGACGAGCACAAGGCTCCCGACTATGTAATTTCTGCTCTTGCAACAATGCCTGAAAGTTTTATTCAAAAACTTTTTGCTGAAAGTTTTATTGGTTCTATTGACTCTCTAAATGCAATGCAAGAAATAAATAAAAATAATTCTTATGCTACTTTGAAATGGGGTAAAAATTAATGTCTCGTTATACTCGTAAAACTTTTATTGAAGTTTCAAATGTCTTAGAATCTTTTTCAGATTTGATTGACCAATTTACTTTTGAAGATTTGGTTTTTGAATTTGGTGAAATGTTTTCTGCTGATAATCCTAATTTTGATTTTGCAAAATTTCAAAATGCTTGCGGTGTAAAAGAAATTTGTCAACTGCCAGAATTACACGCTCTGCTAAAATAAAAAATAAAATCCTGAGCACGATCTAAAACTGCTCAAGCTTTCAACTAAATGCAACACGCCCGACAGCGCCTCGCACTCGGGCGTGTCTGGGGATAACTTACGGTGTGTCTGTGGATAACCTGGAAATTTTTGTGATATTTATCACACGGCTTGAGCGTCTCATTATTTGGATTTACTGGCTAGTAATGTGAAAATGTCAGTCCGTTCTGCTAGACTTACATAGTAAGAAAAACAAAATAGTTTATGATTTACGGCGTGGCTTCCCTGAAATGTCAGTAGTAAATGATAGACTTGTATCAACAACAAAATGAAAGAAGGTGCCACTAATGGCTACTAAACTATACACAATCGAAAACTTGCTAATCGGCAAGACATACCGCTCTAACTCTCGCCACTTTGAGGGTGAAATTATCTCTGCTGAAAAGCGTGAAGGTATTTGGTATGGAGAAAATACCGAAGCCTATCTAATCGGCGTAAATCATAAAGGTAGTATCCGCACTAAGTATGCGACTATTGCCGTGAAAGTCGGTGAATAATAATGGGATATATTGAAATCTTTAGAATAGATAATGAAGGTGCGGGCTGGGTAGATTTATCCGAAGCCACACCCGCAGAATTATTAGACATTGAAATTGGATTATTTCAGGAAGGTGCTATCTAATGATAAACTCAGTAATGCGATTTGCTTGCGATGAATGCCACGGAGAAGGACTTATTTTCTGGGGCAACGAGTTAGACTACGATGTCGAAACTTGTCAGTGCCAAGAGGTAAAATTATTTACAACACCCGAAGGAGCATAACTATGGACTATGAGTATCTAGTATCTTGTCAGTATGACTATGAGGAAAGTCCTCATTGGAAGCAACGCTATGAAAGCGAATTTGACGCTTGGAAATCTTTCTTCAGTTTTACAGACTGGGGAATGGCTAACGAGTATTCAACAGTAAATATTTATACCAATACAGGTAAATGCTATACAAAAATATTCTATCGAGATGGAAGAGTGGTAACACGATAATGGGAAACAATACAGCAATTGACTTAGCAACTAACTTTGACCTATCGCTTGAACAGGCTATCGGTTATCACTTACAGGGTAATCACTACCCGCCCGTTCCACTTACTATGGTGCAACCTTGCATTGACGCAATAGATGCAATTCACGCAGGCGATGGCGATACTGAAATTGAATTGCCTGAAGGCGTATTCTATAAAAATAAAACTACTGCACCCGCACACGCAATTGCAGACCAACACCACTTGTCCGCTTGGCTACCAGAATGGGATTAAAGAAAATGCTAAAAGAAAAAGTTACACGCATTCAAGAATTGCGGAGATCAAACGCTGCAACTTATGTGCAATCAAAAAAAGTTTATTCACGAAAACAAAAATATAAAAATAAATATTCTGAATAAATAAATATGCAACGCACTGCATAAAAATGCTGGCGCAACACGCCCGAGTGCGCCACGGATTTTCCGAGCTTTGTCAAGTTACGACATTATGACATTTATCACAGAATTTGTGGAAAAAATGTCCGATTTGACCGATTTACGATTTGATAATGTCAGACCAATCCGCTAGACTTGTATTAACAACAACAGAAAAGGAAGCAAAATGACAACACCAGTAATCGGTCAGACATACACAACTGCTCGCTCAGGAGTAGAAGGAACAATCACAGAGGTCGTCAAGAACGATAATGGCTCTTATCGTATCAAACTTGATGTAAATGGACAACCACGCTGGACAACAGCAAAGAAGTAGTCAAGTGGGGCTACTGGCAAATGTCAGTAGCCCCTGCTACACTTATAGAGTAAGAAAAACAAACCACCCACCCACAAACAAAGGAAACAAATGTCAAGAGCAATCACAGTAAAGGTGGCAACACCAAAGGTAATCAAGGCACTAGAAACTCGTCTAGCACAACTAGAAAAAGACTATGCTACACAATCAGAAAAAGAAGCAAAGCACACTAAGGCTTATGAAGCGTGGAAAAAGCAAATTGGTAAGTGGGCTATTGACAATTTCTCAAAGTCAGAAAACTTACGCACAAACTATCGTTCTTGGAACAAGACACTAAATGTTGATTTTGACATCATAGTAAGCGAGAAGGATTTTCCTGCTGAGCCTGAAAAGGATTTTGAGGTAATCCACTCTCACACATACAAGGAAATGAAAGAGGACATCACAAATGCTCTCACAATTCTAAAGATGACAGATGAGGAAACAGTAAATGCTTCTACTATGAAGCAAATTGCTCGCTATCTCTAACTAAATAATCGAAACAGGGACAGTTTCTAAGAGTATCTAGTCCAATGTCGTAAGTAAGAACTCTTACAACCTGAGCAAGTTGTGAAAAGGCTCAACACAACAACTACCCGAAAGAAGGAAATATATGTCGCCAGTAATGGATACAACAAAAGGAAAGTTCTACCGAATTGGAGATACTTTCACAACAGGTAAGTCAGGTATTACAGGTTCAATTCGTGAAATTGTTTCTGTCCGACCAAACCTAACTAAGTTATCTTTGCAAACTGAAAATGGTATGCGGTGGGCTATGGTAAAAATTGGCGCATAAAAAATAGCGCAATATTCCTGAGCAAGAATTAAAACTGCTCAACACACCGATCTAGCTGCTTGACAAAACACGCAATTTTGCGAGGCGGCTTGTGATCAACATCACACGCTACTTACGAGTAGGAATTGAATTCCACTGAAATATCTGCTAGTATTAATATACACCCGAACGAAAGGCATAATCATGAACGATATTAATTCATGCTACTGTACTAATTACTCTATCTGCACTATCTGTGTAAAAGGTTACTACCGTGATCCAGTAATTGATTATATGGAAACACGCATGGCCGACGCTGAAATGGGGGACCTATAATGTCAGTGGCTCCCGATACAATTATTAATATGAAACTTAAACGTTCTAATGACCGAAAGGTGGCTAACCTTGTCACAAAAAATGGAAAGCAAGCCGCAATTGCAAACACGTTTGGATTGCCCGCAGGAAAAGACTTTTCTTGCCCTGGTGCAACGTCTATCTGTGAGACTGTTTGCTACGCTGGGAAACTTGAAAAGTTATTCAAAGGAGTAAAAACTAATCTGCTCCATAACTGGGCCCTACTTAAAGACGCAGATAGCGAAACTATGATTAATCTATTAGATGAGATGATTGTAGAATTTGTTGCTGATTGTGATAAAAAAGAAGCGCCTAAGTTATTCCGCATTCACTGGGACGGCGATTTCTTTAATGATACTTATACATATGCGTGGAAGACTGTTATTGAAAATCATCCTGATATTCAATTTTGGGTATATACACGAGTTAAGTCTGCAGCCCTTATTTTAAATAATATTAACAACCTCTCTCTCTACTTTTCAACCGATGATGAAAATGCTACAATTGGAGAAGAGTTAAAAAAGGATTATGAGGTCCGCCTTGCATACCTTGGAAAAACTTTTGCCGTAACCGCTGATAAGATGAAAGAATTGACTGGTAAAGTAGGGGCTAAGTGCCCTGAGAATAATAAGTCTATTCCTCTAATCTCAAGCAATGGGTCCGCCTGCGTATCTTGTGGCCTATGTGTTTATGGTAAAGCCGACATTCGATTTAGCGCTACTAAGAAATAGGAGATATACATGTCAAGAGAACGCACACGAGGATTTATTGGCCATAAGCTTGATCAAGCTAAGCTATTGGAACGTGCACGGGATATCCAGGTTGCAACTTATGACATGGACCCTATTGAATATATGAAGAGTCATTCTGTAGAAGATCTAGTACTAGTCATGATTGATGAGCCTGATGCATATGGATGTGCTAAGCATGCTGTTATTTGTGGAGAGGGGGTGGGTTGGATTCAAGATGAGTATCGCACGTGCCTGGTGCCTGTTTCAATTGGGTGGAGCGGTGATAGTCGAGTGTACCTAGGTGTCGATGTACTTAAATCTTGTTTGACTGGTGAGACCGTGGACCTTGCAGATTTTGTAAGAGTTTTTGGTGACCGTCTTGAATCCAATCTATCATTATGGCAATCTAAAATGTCTAGTGTTGACCAAACAAAAATATCTGAAGATAGATACGATTTGTCAAATCTAGTAGAAGCGTGAGACAATAGACTATGCGATACTATGATGTTCTTGGCTATCTAATAGGTTTTGGTTTCGTATTCTTACTTATGTTTTTCTTTATTGCGCCGTTTTTTATTATTACCGCACTGGTAAATGATAAAACTTATAATGATGTTAAAGCGCAAGTAAATGAAGACCGCCCAACTTTTTGGGAACAAATTACTAAACAAAAATAGGACTTGACAATCCCGCAGAAATGCGAGGCGGGTTATCCACAGCTTATCCACAGGCTTACGTGTGTGAATTTGATCACATTGAAAATCGGACATTTTTACCTATACGAATTGACATCTGTCAGTTCATCCTGTTATACTTGAAATAACAACAAAGAAAGAAGGAAATATGGCGCACGACCTCGAAAGTCAAAACGGCAAAACATCTTTTGCCTCATTCCGTGAACCTGCTTGGCACGGCTTAGGAACTGTATTTACTAATGAAGTAAATACATCTGAAATGCTATCTCTCGCAAATCTAAATGGATGGAATGTCCGTTTAGAAGATTTGGAAGTTCCAAATCACCTAACATCTGATAAGGATTATCAGTATGTCCTACGCACTAATCCTACCGACAATTCACAAACCGATATTCTTGGTGTAGTTGGTCAGCGTTATGTTCCGTTGCAAAATGAAGATTTATTTGCATTTGGTGATAACATTCTCGACGGCGGTGGTCGCTGGGAAACTGCTGGTTCAATCAAGGGTGGTCGTGTGGTATTCGGTTCTCTTGCTCTAGAGCGTGAAGTTGTTCTAGACCCTACTGGTGTCAATGATAAGGTAAAAACTTATTTGCTTATCAACACATCACACGACGGCTCTATTGCAATTCAAGCAAGCATTACACCTGTTCGTGTTGTGTGCGCTAACACTCTTAACCTTGCATTAGGTTCTAAGAAAAAGGGTGGCGTAAAGCAATCATTCAAAATTCGCCACACACAAACTGCAGAAGGAAAGATTGCTATTGCTCGTCAAGCACTAGGAATGGCAGATTTCTATATGGACGAATTCTCAAAGTTGGCTAACGCTCTCTATGAGAAGTCAGTCAATGCTAAGGAATTCAACGATATTATTCTCGCTGCTTATCCAAAGCCTGAGAAGGATACAAAGGGCGCAATTAAAAAGTGGGAAACAAAAGTGGATACAATCAACGATTTATACACTGGCGAATTCAACGGGATGATTGCTGGCACTGGTTGGGGCGCACTAAATGCACTAACTGAACGCCTTGATTGGGCTCGCACTGCTCGTGGTGGAAAGACCGAAAGTCTTCTTGCTGCTGCAAGTGGATTTGATGCACAAATCAACGCAGAAAAAAATCGCTTAGCAAAAATTGTTAAATCAGTTTTAGCAATAGCATAAATAAAAATCCTGAGCAAGATTTAAAACTGCTCACCATTTGGTCCATTAGCTCAGTTGGTTAGAGCGCTACCCTGTCACGGTAGAGGTCGACGGTTCAAGTCCGTTATGGATCGCAATAAATAAATATGCAAAGCTCTGCATAAATATTCGGCGCTGCGGCATATGATTTTGATCACATTACGGGCATTACGCAGATTACGCAGAAATCCCAGAATTTGTGGAAATTTAGAGTTGCGCTACCCATTACGGCTATGCTAGTATTAGATATAACAATTTCCAACCCGAAAGGAACAAAATGCCAAACTGGTGTTATAACACTTTGACTATCCAAGGTCCAAAGGCTGAAGTAGATATGATTAAGGATAGACTTAATAAGCCATTTACATTGGCACAAGAGACTTATGGTATGGGTGATATTAGTTCATCAGGCTTCCCGACCAAGTTCAAAGTAGTTGAATATAATAATCCTGTCTTTGCTTTCCACAATATCCACTCATATAAGGATGACGGAATTACTGATGAGGAATATGCCTGCCAGCCTTCTCGTGGTGATATTGATATGAAGAATGACCCTGATTGGTTCCGCAAATCTATTGAGTTTGCTAAGACTCAGAAGGATTGGTATTCTTGGAACAATTCTAATTGGGGAACTAAATGGGATGTTGCAGTTCGTGATGAGGAAGAATACTCAAATACAGAATTGCTTGAATATAAATCAGAGGGTGATGATAACTGGCTTGTTTATAAGTATGAGACTGCTTGGTCACCTGCCGTAACTATCTTAACTAAGTTATCTGACCTTGTTCCCAACTGTTTACTTACATTAGAGTATGAAGAAGAAACAGGTTGGGGTGGGGAGTATGAGATTGTTCGTGGTGATGTAAAAGAAATTATGTCATACGAGAATCGTTGCTATGCTTGCCAATCTTTTGATTGTGTTGACTACTGTGAAAATGATTGCGGTGAGTTCTGCTCCGAATGTAACGAGGGTTCTTGGCAGGATGAAGTAGCAATGGCAGAATGTGAGAATCATAAGTCGCTATTGCCTGTTAAGACATACACACAAGAGGAGGCATTAAATGGATAATTTAGTATCATCCAAGTATACCTTCGTCTGCGATCCAAATGAGTGTGATTGTTTAATTGAACTAACATCATCAGATGGATTTGGATTCCCATCTGGTGTGACAGAGCTAACATGTCCATGTGGCCGTAAGACTACGTTATTGTCAGTCGAACATGCTACACTTAATACACCTACTAAAGAAAGCGAACAAATGGAAGAGACAACAACAATCGGTTCAGATGCATTCCACTCACCTGCAGTGGAATACAACCCAAACATGCTAGTTACGTATAAGCGCATTCATGGTTACTCAGACCCTGAATTCACAACTGATAAGGTTTCATCTATTGAATGGGACCTACACAATGCACGTCAAGCACAGAAGACAAATGCAGTGCTCCTAGATAAGATTGATAACGTTCGCAGTTATATCAAAGAGCGCTTTGCAGATTCAGATGACCAAGAGGCCCTAACAGAGATTGCAGAATTCCTGGATATCTCTCTTACACAAACAGTGACTATCTCTGCAACAATCCAAGTTGATGTTGAAGTTGAACTTCCTCTTGACGAGGTTAATGACTTTGACGCACATTATTTCTTACAAGATGAGTTGTGCATTGATTCAAACAATGGCAATGTCTCAATTGAATCTTGGACAGTCGATAACACGGATGTTGACTGGAACTAATGATTACAACAATTAGTACTTCTAAGGTGGCCACCGCCCTATTCGAAGCCCTTAAGTTTGGGATAGAGGCGGACCACCTTGGTGGTAACATAATAGAGATTAATAGTAACTACCTAGAGAAGGTAGCCGCTGTAGTTAATAAAGTTGGTGCTACAATTTTATCAGAAGAGGACGTTAAACCAATGGCGCCCTATGGAGATGAGATTGGGGGGCAATCAACATATGCAGTATACAGACGGATGGACTGACGGGTACAGGCAAGCTAAAGACGATCTTCTAGAGCAACTAGAGGAAGCAGCAGACAAGTCTACGGACCCTGATGTAATATTTATGTACTCAAGACTAATAGATTTAATTGAATCTGGGGACTTCCTGGAACTTCAAGATAGAGAGGAAGAATAATGGCTTGGATTATTAGAGACGGATCCTTCATCATGTTTGCAGGGGTAACAGGAGCTGACGCTCTTGACAAATTTATCTCTGTTACGGAGAAGGAATCAAAATCACTGAGATCTAAAGCTGTTGCAGATTACTGCAGCGGTAAAGACAATCTCAAAGTAAATAAGTATACACTACGCTGGGAGTAATTTGACAAACTCCATATCAGTGGAGTAAAATAGAAGATGTCACGGGTAGGTGATGGTGTAGGTGCAGCTATCAGGATGATTGTCTATCCTAGTTGTTAAATAAAGCGCTTAGGCGCAGCCTGCATTCGGGTGAGCTGGGAATTCGGGGTCCTGGCTCACCCATTTTTTACCCGTGTGATCTTAATCACTTTACGACCAAATGGCTTGACACACTGAAAGTTTGAATGCTAGACTTAATCATACCTACTACGAAAGACGGCACAATGACTGCGGAACAACTAATAGAAAAGATATACGAAGAGAACTTTTCTCACGTAGACTTTATGGATAATATGGGCGGAGATTGCGATTGCAATATCCATACAACACTAATAACAATGGCTAACTATCTAGGAATAGAGGTAGAGTAATGTTAGGCTATACACAAAGAGATTTAGCAGATATGACATACGGGGTATGGCAAGCAGACTTGCTAGTTAATCCTGATGAGAATCCTGCTATTCATAATTATTTAGTTATGGCCCACGACTTCTTGCAGGGCCTGTGGGCAGAGGGGTACTTTGATGGAAAATAAAGCCAAGCAGATTGTTGAGTATATAAAGATACATTTGCTATCTGTACAACAAGACGCAGAAAAGCTTGAAAAACTAATGAATGATTTTGATGGCGACTATGATTCAGATGAGTATAGAGAACTAGAGATTACTGATATGAACAATACTGGAGAGATATACGCAACCTCTCATCTTTTGTCAGTGGCAACTGATATACTAAATGAAGACGTCCAAGGAAAGGGATACTAATGGAAACCGATACAACAGTATTGCCGCCGCACCTGCAGAAGATGATTGACGCAGGCGTCAGCGGTACAGATGTGCTCCACGGAGAACTAAAGAACCTAATGCTGATTGCTGAGCAACAGTATCAGGAGATATCTAAAGAAGAAGAAGAGAGTGACTTCTCAGACGCTATGATATCTATGGACCGCACACGTGCAGAGGGACGACTTGACGCCTTTGGCGAGGTCTATGCCTTAACATATCAACTAGCATTCGCTATTAACGAAAGGACTAAAGCCCGTGAACGTAACTAACCTAAAAGAACGTGTTGACGAAATGATCAAACTCAACAACACAATGACTAAGTATACTGAGACATATGTCAGACCTTCCCTTTCTGACATGTATGTATTTGATACTATTGTTTGTTTAATTAATGATAGCAATGAGGACCCTGAGAATTCTGATTACATTTTTAAATCAGACATCTCTGCTGTATGGGAGCACATCCTAAAGCATGACCTTGTGTTTTCTTTAGAGTATGGACCTGAGCAGTTATATGAAGAGATCCTTGACTATCTTGTGGAACATGACCATGCACTGCTAAAAGAAGACCTAGAAGAAATTGAGGATGAAGATGATTCTGACGAGTGAATACCTAGCAGAAGAATTGGCTGAAGCCTATCAAGTCCTTGCCTATACTGGTAATGATCGTATTGACTTTCAGTTTGTCTTAGACCGCCTGGCCCGTTTGATTACAGAGTTGGGTGGAGAAGTACCTGTAGAATGATTTGACGGTGACCTCACCGATATGCTAGAATGGAAATCAAATGGATAATCGCTCACGAGAACAGAAAGCGGTGGATAAACTTGTTGATTCAATTGCAGACATAAGGTTTCAGGACGGCAACTTTGCTTATATAATGATGAATCAGCCACCTAAAGTTCAACGCAGATTTATGCGGATATTCTTACACGCCATTAGATATTGGGCGGTAGATTGGAAGCACGAAAACTATCATCTAAAAGATGAGCAGACTGTGCAGACGGCAGGAATGATTAACACTATAATCGAAGATGACCCAAATGCAATCGCAATCATTGACAAGTATGAACCACCTGTAGTAGAATGGAATAATAACAGAGGAGAACAATGGACACAGTAGAACAAGAAATCCAGGAATGGTGTAAGGCTGACGGCGAGACCATTCCATTTGGCACATTGACTTATAGGGTGTTTGCTATGGTTGCTAAACTAGATAGGGATAAGGCTGAGGTTCTAGAGTTCTTACGTGATAACGATTTGGGTATCTCTTACTCTATTGGCTATCAACTTCAACACCTAAAGACAATCGAAAAAGAGGGTCAAGATGTCATCGTCGTGGCCTATAATAATCTGAAGAACTACTTCAGAGAAACACTAAATATACAACTACCACCTGCGGAGGAAACAAATGGGAGCACGGATTAATTTCGTATTCAAGGATTCAGAGACGGGTCCATCAGTAGTACTATATTCACACTGGGGCCAAGATTCCTGGCAGACAGATTTAGCGGCAGCAATGGAACATGCTAAACCTCGCTGGCAAGATGGCTCATATGGAACAAGGATGATTATCAGTCACCTTATCCAACATTCAATTCTAGATGAAACGGGATTTGGAATTTACGCAATCGAAGGTGATAACTATGACCTTGGTGAGCAAACAATCCTTATTGACTTTACAACCAAGACAATCACAGATAATGTCTCAGTTCCCTGGGACAAGTTTATTGCAGCATATTCGGGTGTGCTGATCTAAACACACGGCAGCTCTGGCTTGACAAAAGCCAGGGTATGCCGCATCGGATCAAATTCGAATCGGCATTCTATCATATTTACGAAGGCTTGTCAAAAATCACTGAAATCTACCATATAAAAATAGCCCTGTCAAATCGGACATATAGGACATAAGTTATCCACAACTTTATCCACATCCTGTGGATATCTATGTGGATATAATGTCAACATAAACTAATATACATTACGATGTGATCCAAATTTTCCCTGAATATTAATATAAATTTATTCTAATAGACATTACGACATGTGATCTATATTCACTGAAATGTTGACAAGTACTTATACCTATAGCTATAATGGATAGTACTCTTCCGCCGCCCAAAAGCGGGGCGGCAATAAACATACAACTATCCCTTGTATAGGTATATATAGAAGTAAATAAATATGATTAATTATCTGGGGAAATATACCCAGAATATGATTAAATATATAATTATTCATTATATTTCGTGCATTATTGGGCAAAATTATCCAAAAAAAACATTACGAAATCGCCCAAAATATCACGGAAATTCCCAGCATATTGTTATATCGATGCTATTGACATCCATGTTTTTATATGGTATTATCCCGCAAATGATTACGAAGGCTATTAAATATGATCGAATACACATATATAATTAATAGTATAAATCATTAGTATTATATGATATTCTTTTAGTAATATTACTCCACTTTGCTCCACTATACTCCACTTTATAGGCCTTTAGATAGCTCTACAAGGAGATATTAGGAGTAGGAGCAACCTACTCCTTGTTCAATATGGATCAATTGGCTTATATCGCCTTATATGCCTCTATATACTTAATGTAGCGTATATATATAACATAGGGAATAGTGCTATCTATTTCACACACCGCCCTATTCAGGGCGCTGTAGATCTTTTCTCCAGGACAGATAGGATTTAATATAAACTGCTGCATATGACAAAGCCATAACTATAAAACCGTACTGGTCAGTAGCAATGGCATAGGCGATCCAGATGCATTCATTGAGTAGGAGAATTAACCATCCGTAGATGGTCTTCTTACCTACTAGGAATATGCCAGTGACGCCAATTGCTGCCAGTATCCATGACCACATCATAGACATTTACTCCCTACATAACCCAATTCCTGGACTTTCTTCACATATGCTAGATATGCGTTATCTATGGAGTAACTCCATGTAAGTACGCCTTTACTAGTAATTCGAGTGAGTTCTTCTACCGCCGCCTCACTCACTTTTCGCATATATGGTCTAATTGATTCTGGGAACTTCTTCTGCTCATATAGGAATCTACCTGAAAGCTCCTGCGTAGCTTTAATAGTCTTAGCCTTATTAGACTTAGTCCTGTGGCCTATATAAGATACCATTGCATCTGCCTGATCTTTGACAGCCATATCTAGCCTCTCGCAAGAGGTAGTGTTAAACTTTACCTTAGCTGGCTTAGGTAAAGGCTTAGCCTGCCCAGACCAGTGCTGTGGCTCATTAGGTCTAGCCTGAACCTCTGGTTGGAATACTAATATGGTTAATATAATACTAACATAAATCGATAGTCTTTTATTCATTTAATCATTCCAATCAATGTTGTTTATTGATAGCCAATCAAGATATGTGACTATCATTAGTAAGGTCCTTCTACCATATATTGCAAATACTTATATACTTCTTTGAGTTTGCCGTCTTTTATCATGTTAACTGGGCTATCTTCAAACACTCTATTATATCCAAACATCCACTTATTGGCATTGTCTTCATCTCCGCCAACTAATATTAAGAGTAGCTCTGCAATATCATCAATGCTAGGGCTATCTTCCATTTGTACACCAGACCCTGTAATCACTCATGGTTTGATGAGTATCCCAATACTCTATATGCTCCTGCTTCATTCCGCATTTAACGCATCCCATTTCAAACTCCCCGTCAAATTTTTTCTCAGTATCCACCCAGACACTCATTTCTAGTGTGGTATAAACGTATCTTATTAATAATCTTCTTGCTTGGAGCATATAGCTCTTCACCGCAACAGGATGTCTTTAGGTACCATTCCCGTGCAAAGAAGTCATACTTGAGTCCGCTAGTATTCTTGTACTTATTAGCTACAAATGTAGCAAATGGGTCTGGTATTTCCATGTTATGGATCATATATTCAGTATACTATACTGATAGTATTCTAGTCAACTGCTTTTTGAGTAGGGATCATTGCCTTACATCTGCCACAATACTTATATGTTATGCCAGTAAATGGACATGATGCCGATGATACTAGATTATGTCCCATAGGCATACACATAATAATACTAATAATTTTATTTAACATTTTTATCTCCATAATAATCTGGATCAACTGTTCCAGTCTTTTCCCAATATGGAACGCCATTCTCATCATAGTCATCCCATGACTTATTATCAAAATCCATATCTTTCTTCCATTCTTCTAGGTCGACCTTATAGGTTGTTCCCCACCGCTCATATGGAAGGTTTAAGAACTTCCAGCCTATTAGATATAGATTGAACTTCCATCCGTATAGCCTATCCTCATCCATGCCAACAGCTTTAGTTAAACATTTAGTTGCTGGTCCGTTCAACGAGTTAGCAATCCATCGCAATGGTAATATGCGTGTCTTATGCTCAGGCGTTGAAAATAAATCTAGGCCTCTTCTACGACGGCTCACTGGTTTTCTTTTCTTCGTTATTTTCTTCCTGCATCTGAGCAAGCATCTGATTGGCAAACCTATGAAACTGTCTCATCTTAAAATGTGCTTCACCCTTAGCCTTGTTTTTGCGTCGCTTTAATAGCTTTTGTTGTCTCTTTTGACTCATCGCTTTGCCAGCACATTCTTTGAGCTAATTAGATCATACTTTGTTGAGTCTTCATCCTCAATCTCCGTTGCACTACGCTCTGTGTAATACACTGTATCTCCTACGCTTAAACCAATAATTGGAATAAGATCACCAATATAGTTCTGCTCTCCTGGCCCCATATCGATAATAGTTCCAGTCTTCATATCACTTTCTGATAACGCAGCAGAGATAACTAAACCGCTTTTTGTGGTCTTATCTTCTGACTGGTTACGCTTTACAAGGAGGAGTCCCCCGATTGGCTTAATCATTTGTTCTCTTTTCTTTAGATGTTTCTACCATTAAATTATACGCTTCTTGCTCTGTCTCCATGCCTAAAGCCATAAAGAACATCTTCTTGTCTGCACCTGAATGTAACGAATACCATAAGCCATCTTGCTTATCTTTAAATGTTTTAATAAAGCTTCCATCTTCTCCGCCATAGAAGTGTAGATCTTGTTCCGCCATTGTTAACCTTTCTTTTTCGAATGATAGTGTGCCCTGTTGCTTATAGATACACCTTCTGTGTAACTCCAGGTATTCCTACTCTTACGATGTAGGCTTCCACCAACTCTAACACACTACCACTCTAATTAGTGGAAATAAAATGAGCAGTTTACTTAGACTTGCTCAGGTCGTTTTTCCAACCACCCATTGGTTAGGAAATAAGAACAGTTTTAAGTCATGTTCCAAGACTGGTAGCAGAGATGGGATTCGAACCCATGGCCTTCTGGTTATGAGCCAGACGAGATAACCGAGCTTCTCTACTCTGCGTTGCTATATATTAATTATAGTCGATTAATAAATTCTTGTCAACTATTAAAAGTTTTACACATATTTATCCACATTTTAAATAAATACTAATGTATAATTATACTATTATGCAAATCAATATGACCCTCGAACTTATAGTATTATTAGCTGCTGCTGCATCAGCAATTGGTTATTTTCTTACTAAATTATTTAAGCTTTTTAGAACATGGTTTCATTTCATAACTGATTGGTACGGAACAGAAGATGCTCCTGGAGTTATAGAAAGACTTGCTGAGGGAAATAAAAGATTTGATTACATTGAAGGCGAACTTAAGACAATTAAGGAAGAGCTATTTAATAATCATGGATCTTCATTACGTGATGCAATTGATCGCATTGAAGAGGCTGTAGCTAAGCCAAAGCGTTCTTCTGCTCCCAAGAAGTAATATAGTTAACAATATAATCGTAAGGATATAAGTGGTAAAACACTGAATGATCTATTCTATCCTGCATTGGTATCCATCTATCTTCTTCTAATACACTGAATAATTCATACTGATAGTTAGGTGTATTATTAATCTTTTCTAGTGCTCGTCTAAACATTTGTATTGGTCTTGGTCCTCCACAATCATTCATATTTCTTTGACTCCCACGTATTCTTTTTATAATTATCTTCTACAAGAGTAAGTGCATTTAGCATGGCTGGATCATACACGTCATATTCATCCGACACCGACTTCCACTCCTGCCTTTTAAATGGAATTATCTGAACAATTGGAGTTCCCAAAGGTATCTTTCCTTCAAAGCCGTGCTTCATAAAGAATGGAAAATGAGTTGGAACATCGTGCTTATCTGTATCTACTACTGCAGATAAAGTTTGAAATGGAAGGTCCATTCTATTTAATGGGTGAGTAAATAAACATGACCACCCTGGAGGGGTTTTAATTATATTTAGATTACGCCACTTAAAAGCTATAGGAAAATACTCATCTGTTGCTTTCCAACCATCAATCTGTTCTTGCTGATGCCATTGAATAAATTCATATTCATGCGCCCATGCAAATGTAGCAGAAAGTGGATCAAAGTTTACTTCAACTGGAGTAGTGTACATATATCCAGCAGACATACCATCCATTACTGGTATGCATTTCTTAATAGTTCCTTGTGGCATAGCTGTTAATCTAGTAGGCTTTTGTGCAATAAACTTTGCACTTGGCTTATAGTTTCTAGGAATTTCTCTATACCATTTTGGAAGATGTTTGATTGCAGGTGTTGGAGCGTTTTCTGCAAAAAATCTATTTCTATCTATAGGACGAAAATGAATTTCGCCTTCTTTAATTTTATCTTTTTTAAATGGGTTGATCACGGACGACCAGCATCTTTCCAAAACATTTCTCTTCCCATAGAATCTGTTTCTGATAAAGCAGCAGACTCCATGTTTGATGTTTTAAAAATTTCCTGACCATCTTCTGGAAACATTTGTTTTAAGTTTGCAAGACGCATTGCGCCCGTGTGCGACGTGTGTTGCTTTCCATCAACATAGCTAATAAAAGTTGGAACTCCCATAACTCCGTGTGATTTAGCAACTTCTGGTTCTGTATCTATATCTATAAGAACATACTCCATATCTGGATTTTGCTCAATAAACTGACCAATTATTGGCTTCATTGCTTTGCAAGGCTTGCACCATTCTGCAGTAAAATGCACTAACTTCTTATTCATTTGCTACCCATTTCTTTTCTCTGTATCTATCGTTACCAGTTAAATCTTCTAGCAACCTCATAAAGGCTGTACATTCATCATGCTTCCACCAAACACTGCATACATATTTTTCTACGTTTGGACACTCATATAATCTTTGTTCTATATTTTCTACAACTTTTTCAAGAACTGCGTTTGCTAACACTGACTCATCTAGATAGAATGATTTCATACTTAGCTTTTTAGTTTGAATGGCTTCTATAGCCTCTTCCGTCCAAATTGGATTAATCATATATCCATTATACCTAAATATGGCAGGGGAGTCAAGACCCCCCTGCCATCTCTATATTTAGTTTTGATCAGAACAATGTCTGATACTTCTATTTGTTATTTATCTTAATAATCTTAGGAAGCTTTTCTTTTGGAATATTGCGATCAATATCAATAGTTAACATTCCGTCTTTTAATGTTACCTCAGATACTTCCATATATTCTCCAAGCTCAAAAGATCTTGTAAATTTACGACCAGCAATTCCTTTATGTAGGACTTCTGCGTCTGTTACTTCTGTAATATCTCCAGTAATCATAAGGCTACTATCTTCTACTGTTACTGTAATATCATCTTTTGTGAATCCTGCCACGGCTAAAGACAAACGATATTTGTCATCATCTAGTTTTAGTAGGTCGTATGGTGGGAATGATCCACGATTTAATTGGTGTAGGCTATTAAATCTTTCTACTTCACGATTAAAGCCAATAAAAAATGGATCTCTAAAAAAATCCATGCCGAACGTTGTTGTTGTTACCATTTTGTGCTCCTTTTAAGCGAGTTAGTGTGGTACCCCCCATTGGGCAGGTACCACACTATTATATCAAATTGTCGCTGTAACTGTCAAGTTACTTTGATTTTAAAGCAGTAAATGTCGCTTTATCTACGATACCAGTTACTGGTAGCTTTGCTTTCTTTTGAAATTCTTTTACTGCGTTTGCAGTTCCTGAACCAAAATCTCCGTCAGCTTTGATTTTAAGGAGTGCTTGTACATTCTTTACACCTTGACCCTTAGATCCAGCCTTTAGTGGCTTAAACTCTGCTGGAGCAGCCTTAACAACTGGTGCTGCAACCTTTGCAGGTGCTGGCTTTGCAGCCTTTACAGGTGCATCTGAAGATCCAACCTTTGATAGTAGTGGTGTATTTTCTTCTCCAGCATAAACTGGGCGTCCCCAACCAACTACTGCATTCATAAGCTTTAGCTTATTATCCTTAACGTATGCACGAGTTTTTTCTACGCACATTCCGCCATTGCGTTGATCTCCCTTTGCAGTTCCTGAAGTGTTTCCTTCAATAACTTGGATTGTTCCGTTTCCATTGTTTTTAATACAAATACCAACGTGTGAAATTCTGTTGACGCCATCATCTGGGAAATCAAAATAAATCCAATCTCCTGCAGTTGGCTCATCATTACGAGCATCTGCCCAACGATCATTCTTCTTAAAGAAGTCTGCTGCAGCAACAGTTGATGCTGACTTTGGGTACTTCTTTGGATCTAGTCCAGATGTAAATGCACACCAAGAAACAAATGACTGGCACCATGGAAGGAAGTTAGCCCCTGTCCACTTACCGTACTTTGTCTCGTTATCTTTAGGACCTTCAATAGTCCCAACTTCTTTCTTTGCAATCTCAATGATTGCTTCTAATGAGCCCTTTGTGGCCATAGTATTACCTACCCTTTTCTAATATATATATTATGTAATCAATTACCTGAGTTGGAGTCCAGGCTTCTGGAAGTTCAAGTCCGCTTATTTCATTAATCATTTTATCTCTGATACGGTCATTGATGATATCTAAGTCAATGTCCATTTTTCTCCAATAAATAAGGGGATAGATTAATTATAACCTATCCCCTCATTCTGGTCAAACTACGCTTGCTTATCTACCTTAGAAAATGCCGCATTGATTTCTTCTGAGCTAAGCTTTCCATCATCTAGGAATGAGCGAGCTAGTCTTTCAACTACTGTTGCTACACCCAATAGTCCAGCCATTGTTACGGCTGTTACTGTGCTTATCCCTACTACTGCTCCTGCACCAATTACTGATAGTCCTGAAGCTGCAAATACAGCAACAATTCTTAAGAATATATTCCAAAGATTTGTGACAGCGCCTCCAAGGACCTCTGCACCTGTTGCCTCATCTATTATTGTTAGATCTATATCTTTCTTTTTTGCCATTATTTTACTCCTCCCTATTGCGAATAGGACTTGTTAATATCCATAGTGCTGTTGTAGCTATAATTCCATAACCAACAATTGTTTTAGCACTACCATCTAGTACAACCCAGGCAATAAACATTCCAAGGAGAGTCCATGCCTGATCTACCATATCTTTTAGGATATTCTTTATTATTCTTACCATCTTCTTCCTCCTCGTGAACCTGGTGAATTGGCTCCTGAGCCTCCACCAGAACTTCCTCCGCCACTTCCGCCACCTCCAGTGGCTCCTCCTGTAGCAACTGCTGCTGCATTAATTGCTGCACCTGCAGCAACTACTGTTGCAACAACCATATCTGTTGCCTCAGCTCTTTCTTCATCAGACATATCTGCACCAATCGCACCAAGTGCAGCGAATGCTGCTGCTGGATTTGTAAACGCTTCTTGTAGTAATGCGCCTGGATTTTGTAACAATTCTACTTGTGCTGCAACGGCTGCAGTAATTACAACGGCATTTCCATTTTCATCTGTTCTTACATCTACTGGTGTTGCAGGTGGAAGATCTTTATATTCAATTCCAGAAGCTTTTATGTCTGCAGAAGTTACTGCTTCTCCTGGCTTTAAATCTGCAATAAGACTTTCAACTACTGCGTCTTTTTGTTCTTTAGTTAATTCTTTACCTGCTTTAGCATCTTCTATTGCTTTCTCAAGGGCTTCTTTATCTGCTTCTTTTGCTTCCGCCTCCGCCTTTAATCTATCTGCTTCTGCTTGCGCTGCCTCTGCCTCTGCTTGCTTTGCTTCTGCTTCTGCTTTAGCGTTTGCTTCTTCTTGTGCCTTAGCTTCGGCTTCTGCCTTTGCTTGCTCTTCAGCTTCTCTTGCAGCCTCTGCCTCTGCTTCTAATCTATCTGCTTCTGCTTTTGCATCTGCTTCCGCTTGCTCTTTAGCCTCTTGCTCTGCTTTTGCTGCAGCCTCTTCTGCTGCTACACGATCTGCCTCTGCCTTAGCTGCTGCTTCCTCAGCAGCAACTCTATCTGCTTCTGCTTTTGCTGCAGCTTCTGCAGCTGCTTTGGCTTCTGATTCTGCTTTAGCCGCTGCTTCAGCGGCTGCCTTTGCTTGTGCTTCTGCTTGAGCTGCTGCTGCTTCCGCTGCTGCAGCTTCTTGTGCGGCTTGTTGTGCTGCAGCCTGCGCTGCAGCTTGTTCAGCTGCTTGTGCTAATGCTTGCTGTTCTGCATAATAATTTGTAGTAACCTGAGTAGCATTTGTCATTGCAGTTACTGCTTCATTTACTTTTGTTGTTGCTGTATTAGCAAGAGAGTCTGCTGTTTGAATTGCCAGCTGTAAATTTTGATTAGCAATTGCTAGATTCTCCTGCTTAGTTGTTAGGTTTTGGTTAGCAGTTGTTAGGTTCTCATTTGCAGTTGTTAAGTTTTGCTGAAGAGTATTTAAAGTAGCTGTATCGTTTGCCAAGGTTGTCTTAGCAGCATTTAATGTTGCTATTTGGGCAGAGCTTGCTGAAGATGTAGAAAATTCTGATGCAGGTATTACTTCCCACCCAGATCCTGTATATCTCATTAAAGATACTGCAGCTCCACCACCGTTTTCGTAATACCACATTTCAAAAGTCTTTGATATACCAGCCGTTGTTTCAACGTCAGCAGTGGATCCACCACCACCTTTATCTACCCAGTCATTAATCACAAGCTGCCCGTCAAGATATAGCTTTACGCCGTCATCTGCTGGTGCTGTTATATACTGTGTTCCTGTAGATTGTGGTGTCCATAAACCGTCCCATTTAACTTGAAAATCTTCTGTAACCGTAGTTTGTGTTGTTTTAGTTACAGATATATTATCTACAATATAATAATCTGAATCTTTTGTAATTGTAACTGTATCAATATTTGTTCCAGTTACTGTTTCTGTTGAAGTAAATCCGTTATCCATAAAATTTCCAGTGACATTATTTTCCATTACTGTTGTAGTAGCAGTCCCATCTGTATTTACTGTAATTATATTTGTATCACCATTTTTAGCATATACACCCATTGTAACTTGAGTTACAGTTCCAGTGTTAGATGGATTTACGTCAATAACAACATTTGCTGAAGGATTAATTATTGTTAATGCTGATCCACTAACAACATCTGTTTTCCCAGCAGAGTCTGACCAGTTACCTCCTATAGAAACACCACCAACAGGTGCTACTGAAACAACTGTGGCTGTTCCATTTGCAAATGTTTCTGTTACTGTAGTGGTTCCACCATTTACTGTTGGCCCTCCGCCGCCCCATTGCTCATTAATACCATTAGTATCTTTTCCAGTATATACAACTGTTCCTCCCTGAGCTGGAGACTTTGCTGTTCCTGGATTGCTATAAATAGTTACATTTAATCCAGGTGACGTATTTGAATCAACTACTGCTTGTGCTGCTGCTACAGCAGATTGATCTGAGGCAACTACTGCTGTTTGAGATTCAACTGCTGATGTTGCTGTAGTAACTGTTGCTGTAGATAACTCAACAACTGTTGTTGCTTGGGTAACCACTGCCGTTTGTGATTCAACAGATGCCACCGCTGTTGTTGCAATCTGTAATGCTGTCTCTGCAGACTGTATTGCTGTTGTAGCTTCCTGGACCTTTACTGTAGCCTCTGCTACTGCAGTAGCAATTGGCTCTTGTGTGGTAGCAATTGTAGCTGCTTGCTCTGTTGTTGTGTTAGGAACATTTGCTTGAATTGTAGTAGTTATAGCAGTTGCTTGTGTTTCTGCTGCTGCCTGCAATGTCTCTGCTGCCGCTTCAACCTTATCTGCAACTGTCTCAACTGTAATAGGAGTGGTTGCTGTAGCGGTATCCGAAGAAGGTGTAGCTGGAGTTACTTGAATTACTGGCTCTTCTGCATGAGCTTTGTTTGGGGATAAAATAGCTAATAGCAGTGCTAATAACACTGCTGAAAACATACTAATTAATAGTCGTTTCTTCATTCCCTCTCTACTTATTTAATCGTACATTACTATTATATCAGCAGTATGTTTAGTAATCTTGTGTAACATAAAATTAAAACAAAAAAGGGACTAGATTTCTCTAGTCCCAATTCTGGTTAAGTAAGATTACTTCTTTAGTGCAACCTTAGCCTTTGGATTCTTTGCATTCCACTTCTTAGCAAGAGCGTTGTACTCTGCCTTGTAAGCTGCTGCTGCAAGATCTGCTGCAGCCTGTGTTGTTGCTGACTTAGCAACTGCATCTGCAAGTGCCTTATCTGCTGCAACCTTATCTGCTGCACGTCCAGCCTTTTCTGATGCTAGTGCTGCGTTTGCTGCTGCTAGTTCAGAAAGCTTTGCTGAAAGTTCTCCTGCAAGATCACGTACTGCAATTGTTGCAACTACAGAACCTACTGGTGCTGAAAGACCTGTTACGGCTGTTGCTACTGTTGCGTATGCTGTAACTACAACTGAACCTGAAGCAGGAAGTGTAACTGTCTGCTCCTTAGTTCCAAGTGTCGCTACTGCTGTGTCTGTTGTAAGCGCTGTTGCAGTTGCTGCACCATTTGAACTTACTAAAGTATTAATTGTTGCTCCACCCTTTGGGTTACCGAATACGTCATATCCTGTTACCTTAAGAGTTGCAACTGTTCCCGCTGCTCCAGTTGCTGGTGCGGTGATTGCAATTGAGTTCAGTGCTCCTGCTGTACCTTGTACATAGTACACTGTTGTAGTTCCAGCACGAGTAATCGATACTGTTCCTACTGATGTGCTCTTTGTATAGACGTAGAAGTCTGCTGAGTTTCCAGTTCCTGTTGAAACTGAAAGTGTTGATGAACCGCTTGATGCAGTTACTGGTGCTGTTGATGTCGCCAAAGCTGGGACAATCGTTGCATTAGTTGCAACTGCTGTTACTACTGTTCCAGTGTCAACTGATGTTACAGCAATCTTTAATGCATCTGCTGCATCAATGCTGTTGTCTGCTGGTACTGGTAGTGATACAGGAGTTCCTACTACTGTTCCACCTGTTGCTGCTGATCCAGCTACCGTAAGGGTAACAGTTCCAGCATTAGCATTGGCTGCTGGGGCTGCTACTAAAGTAGTCATTGCCACAAGCACTGCCGTGATAATTGATAGTTTCTTCATGTTGTTTTTTTATTCCTCTTCATATGATTTGGTTTATTTATGTGTGTCTCTCACACATCTAACAATAGTACCAAAAATGGCACTATCCGTCAAATTTAGTCTGGCCATTTTCCATCAATGACTAACATTGCTATGGCGCTATAGTTAAGATCATCAATGAATGACTCTCTAAGTGTCTCAAACTGAGGCTTGCTATCCTTTTTATTGAAGAATAGATTCTTAATTCTTTCAAACTTATCATGCTTTCGTACAATAAGACCATTAAGAGCTCCTCCTGGAGCAGATGAGATATTCTTTGGGCCGTAGTCCTTATGCTTTCTTAGCAGGAGGTCGTACGCCTCATCAAAAATTTTCTTTACATCTGTCTCAAAATCATTCTGTGGCATTTGGAGCCATCAATTCATTAAATCTTTGGATAAGTCGATTTACAGTAAACACTACATATGTTTCTGCAAACTGCCTGTGAACAGTAATAAATTCCTGGTCACCTTCTGGATTCTGATGAGCGTAGAATTCTGCATAGAATTCTTTTGAAATATCAGAAATCATTTGCTCTAGGTCTTGCAATGTGAAGTCATTCATTACTTTATCTCTTTTCTTGGTATTGATATTACGTCTATTGGTTGCATACAGGAGGGGCTGTACTTTGTAGCCGCCTCAATAGCAATTCTTACTCTTTTCTTTCCGTCGCTCCACACCTGTGTGCTGTATAGTGATCCATAAGCATACTCTGATCCGCTTCCGACAGAAAGATAATCTGTTTCAAATCTTGTCATTGACATAGTTCCAGCATCATGCTCATACATTCTACCCTCTGCAATAATTATCATTCCAAAGTCGCATTCTTTTTCTGCAGTAAATACAAAATGCTCATCATAGAAATCTTTTAATGCTTTAGTAAAGTCATTCCCCATGAACTTATCTATGTTCTTTCTTTGTGCTGCTGTTGGTACTGGTGGGTCAAAGTTATACATAACCTTTTCGCCGTCCATACTACCATAATAGCCAAACAGGTACTGACCTATCTGCCAAACCTTTGGGTGAGCTAATGGAAGAATAATGTTGTCATCAGATGCACCACGGTCACCAGCAATATAGGAACCATTTTCATTTACAACGGCAGCGATGACTGTCATTTATTTATCCATTCTTGAATAGCTTTAAATTTCTTAGTTAAGGAAGTCTGTCTTATAAGTATAGCAATTCCAACCAATAGTGTCAACACTGGGAATGGATCAGCAGAATCATTGATAATTCTATTAAACAACTCCGATGCTACATAATAAATTATGTATCCCCAGACTGATAATCCTATTAGTATTCCTAATATATAACCAATTCTTTCTGATGTTTTCATACAAGAAGCTCCGTAGCACTTATCTCTTCTCCATAGTATTTATGGTTAAGCACGTATTCTTTTACTAACTCCGACCCATATTGTCTGCCAGCAAGAATGATGGCCCATCTTGGCTCATATCCATTAGATATGCATTGCTCGCAAAGGAGTAGATTTATTCCTTTAATAAGCACAGATTTTTTTGCACTTATCTTAAATCTAGATTTGCTACAACTATAGCAAAGTATCTGATCCATCATCATACTCCTCAATATGTTCAAAGCCTATTTCATCTACAATAGAGAAATCTCCGTTGTCAACAAACACCTCGAAATCTATACCATCTTGCTGGTATCGAACTAGAGATGCATATGCACCTTCTTTAACTATAGATCCATGACATTGTTCTTCATGGAGCCATACTATCTGTATTCTATCGTTGTACCTTTGTTCTGCCATCGCCTGGGACTCCTTCGAACTCGCATCTTACACCATATGATTCGATCACTTTTCTAACTAAAGTTATGTAGTCCGTTATAGTAACCCTTTGGTTAATATCAAAAGACATTATATTATCTTCATACATTCTTATAGTTAAAAATTCTGGATATTCCGCTATGTCAATTACAATTCCTGGAAATGGTGGCTTTACCTGTCTTACAGCTTTAGCCATCTCCCTATTGTAAATAACCCTACTTTTGTCCATGCTTACTCTTCCATCTTTTCCAGATTTCTGGAGTTTTATGAGAGTTCCTAGTTTTATCTACATCACCCAAAGTTAAATAGGCTCCGCCCCATACGCCATACTCATCTCCCTCTACACCAGCGGCAAGACATTGCTTTGCTACTGGACAAACTAAGCACATCTCATCAATGTTCTTAGCTAATGTTTGATCAATTTCGTACGTGTCAAAAAAGAATTCGGCTGGCATACCTGAACATGCTGCTAAATCTGTCCAATCTAAATCTTCTACATCTACGCCTAAATCATTTAATATATTTGACATATTTATCTGGGACCTTCCACGTGCCATCATCTTCCATATTGAAGCACTCTACAATTCCCCAGTTACCATTTCTAAAAATTCCTTGCTTATTAAAAAATCCTTTATGGTCTCTACGCCAAGAACAGATGTTCCATCCGTCCCAGTATAGGTTATAGTTTGCGTCGACAACTTTATGAGCTGCCTCGTAATTCAATTTAGCCATTTTCTTCTTTCAGTTAGTATATTTAATTCTATCAGTCTGATAGCTTTTCGTCAAGGGTTTCTACAAGAATTTCTTCTAGAATTTCCTCTGCTGTGTTTGGGGTTGCTGGATTAAAAACACCTTCCCAAACTGATTTTTTCTGTAGGTCTGGCTCTTTATTGACATGCGGCTCTAGCTTGTCAATGTACTTGTCTTCTGACATATTATTCCTTACTTTAGTATTGCAGTTATGGTTGTTTTAGATAACTCTTCCTCTGTCCAGAGACCAACTTTTGAATCTCCGCCATAAGGCTTAGCTAGACCAACTTTAATAAGTTGATCATTAATACTTTCTTCTGAGTCAAGGTAAATCTTTCCTAAGTATCTTCCATACTTATCTGGCTTAGATACTTCAAGCTTAACAAGTTTTCCCTCTAGTAGAGAGATCATATAAGTCTTTAGTGCTTTGCCAAGCGGAGTATTCTTTTCAGCTGTATCAATTCCAGAAAGTCTAATTCTTTCCTTGTGCCATACGCTGAAACCTAGATCGATAAATACATCTACTGTATCACCGTCGACTACCTTGTCAATCTTTGTATAATATGTGTACATGCTCATGTATCGATTATACCAGAATAGTACCCCTAGTTGGATTCGAACCAACGCTGTCACGATTTTAAGTCGTGTGCCTCTACCGCTGGGCTATAGGGGCCTAGCTTTCCACCATGGATTCGAACCACGATTCTCGCCTCCAAAGGGCGATGTCCTGCCGTTGGACGAGTGGAAACTGGCGGAAGTAACAGGATTCGAACCTGTGGATCTTTCGATCTACGATTTAGCAAACCGTTGCATTCGACCACTCTGCCATACTTCCTGGAGCGAGTGACCAGAATCGAACTGGCACTATCTGCTTGGAAGGCAGAGACACTACCATTATGTAACACTCGCACTGCTGGGGATATAGGACTCGAACCTATGACCTAGAAATTAACAGTTTCCCGCTCTGCCGACTGAGCTAATCCCCACTATAAATATTTTTATCAAACCACATTTTCCCATAGTTGTTTGACCCATACATACTTATATCTCCACCAGGCAAATTCTTGCCAAATGCAAATATCTTTCCGTCTGGTAGCACTGAAGCATTATTCTTTATGCCAAAAGATGGAGTAAGTTCCATAAAATCACCAATTAGATGATCTAATGTAGCTCCAAAATTAGCAAAAGCTTTTCCCATAACTGTTGGACCAGTTGGACATAAAGCAGTAATTCCGTAGTACCTATTTCTTACATTCTCTAACAGTATGGATATAGCATCAGAGAAAACTTTTTGTCCTGGCTGTGAAAACAATACATTTGTTTGTACAGACCATGAGGTAAAACTATTTTTTTGAATATCCCTAAATGCCATAATCTTTTTATCTGGAATAAAACTTGACGCTGGCTTTGTATGAATATCAAAATAGAATCCACCTAGCTCATATAAGATACATAGCCTTGCTAGATCTGATTTATATGCGTATGGCTTCAAACTATCAAATGCATTAATCACATCACTGTCAAAACTGCTAGACAAAAATGATCTGATATCCTGCATCTTCCAAATTTTATAGCCAAGATCTGGATAAAACATATTAAATAGCTTTTTATTGCTATCTACTAAAGCATCAGCTTCATTTGTTTCATCATCCAACAATAAAATTTGATTTATCATTTACTTTCCTGAGTCTGTTTTATAAAACCCTGGTCCGTTAAACTTAATTCCGAATGAACTGTATACACGTGACATATCTTCACCACAATAAGGGCAAGGATACTTGGGCTCATCGTCCATGATTGATCTTTCGAACTCATGAATATTATCTTCAACTGCTACGCTTACATCACAGTCACACTTATATTGGTACTTGGGCATTTATTCGTGAGTTGGCCAAAAATAGCTACAGGTATCACAGCATGGATCATTATTTACATCATCATATGCCGATTGAAATAGTGCGTATTCGTGGCTATCCTTTCTATATAGATTAGCTTGGTGTGTTGCATTTACTCTTCGTAAAAGTGTTTGATCTTTCATCCAGAATGGACGATTATTAAACTCTACTGCCTGAAAATGAGTGTCAATTGTTTGATCAATTGCATCTAGGTTATTCTTAAACTTAATGCCACGATTGTAACATTCTTTAGCAATAGCGTTAAGGTAGTTATATAAAACTAATTCTGATCCCGCCCACATCTTAACTGCTGGATGATTACGCCAACCTTTTGAGACTCCAGATAAAGAGTTAAGGATCTGCCTTCCCTCTAACAACTGCTTATTTAATCTGCGTGAATCTAAAACTGAAGCGCATTCGTCAAAATCGCTGTATGGTAAAAATGTTTGCACCGCATATCCGTTCTCTTAGTTACTTGAATCTGGCTTACTATTAATTGTATCACGAGCATCAACTATTGTAAATGCCCACGACTGTAACTTTTCTTCATTTTTTGCATAATGGTGACCACAAAAATACAACTCACCAGATATACCCTTAAGGTATACAAATGCTTGAGCTGAGCAAGCATCACATCTATCTGTTACTTTTAATTCTACTTCTCTTGTTTCAACTTTCTCATCTACGAGTGTCAAATCCAGATCCCTTCCAAATTTTATTCATATCATTAGGTCTTACTGAGGATTCTTCGTTATCGTCATTCATTCCATCAAGTGCATTCTGTGCGTCTTCTCTAGATCCATAACACAAAACATTTGTTCCATCGTTATCAACTAATGCTACGCCTTCACATCTTGGGTGAGAATCAACAATAGTATAATCTGATTTAACTAACTTCTTCTTTTTCTTTTTATCATGTCCTTCACCAGACTGATCTTCATTATCTGCAGCTTTATTTGAATCAACCTTTACGCAATTTGGAACCTTTTTACCATTTTGAGTTTTAAATCCAACCTGCTCATATCCTTCCCAGCAAGGTCCTTGTGCTTTTGCAAATGGATTATCCTCTGGGCAACATCCATCGTAAGACTTCTGTGACTCATTAGCGTAAATTGCTGCTTGTTGTGCTCTAGCGCCTTCTGGTGTTTTATGGCAACCATGAACTTTACCCGTATCCCCAACTACTGGATAACCTGAACATCCGTGTGTACCTTTACCGCCGACTGTATATCTACCCTTTGGCATATGAGCTCCTTGTTATATTTTAATTATACTCTCTTTAGATTAATGTGTCAATAGTGCCCCTGGCAGGAATCGAACCTGCGGCCTGCGGATTAGAAGTCCGTCGCTCTATCCCCTGAGCTACAGAGGCATATATTAGTTGACGTATACGTCAACAATATTTTGAGATCTTAGCCAATCAAATGTTGCCATTAGATGCTCTCTTGTGTCACAAGTTTGACATCCGCAATAAGCGTCATATGGCTGAAAGCCTTCTCTAACATCTTCTTCATCATGTAGCATCATATAGCAACCACTCATGTGGTCTTCTACAAATGCTTCTAGTTGTTTTGCCTGATCAGTAGTTAACTCAATCTTTTGCATTTCCAGCCCTATCCTGCCCAATCATGGACACCCAAGTGCGATGTTTATGACAATTAGAACAAACAATGTCACACTTCGCAATTTCTTCTATTATCTCTTCCATAGTATGGGTAGCATACATTTTAGTTAGATTAGCTTTCTTTTCCCCTCTAACATGGTCATATTCCATTATATACCAAGGAAGTACTGTTTGGCAATCCGCACACGGCTTATTATTTTTATATTCTTGAATAAACCGCCTTTTATGGCCAGTCTTGTCTTTTCTTTTTGTTGGTAATAGTCTTTCTAGATCTGAATAATATCTATCTCTAGTTGTCTGGGTCATCCAAATTTTCCATATCTACGTATCCTAATTGATACATAACTTCTTTAGCCGCTTCTGATATTTTCATGTTGGCGTTTAGATCTTCATCGTATTCTACTTCTATTAATCCCTGCTCAAATAAACTTATAAGAGCCTCATCAATCATTTCATGATGTACTTCCCATAAATCTGGAGCTAATTCTTTTGCCTTGTCTGTAATAACATAAATAAAATTACCAGACTTATCTATTCCGTTGACAGTTACCGCACCTATTTCAACATAGTGCTCCATCATCTGATCAAAGCCATCTTGGTCCATCTCGAAATCTTCCATGTGCCTTCCCTATAGTACTGCCCAGCCCGAAGGCTGGGCAGCAGTAACTAGTCTTCCATCCCAAGGTACCTACAAGCACGTTGGCCAGGACCAGAGCTGTGGCTCATCCACAAACTATGGTAATACAATTATACTACTTGTTCTTCTTCTCTTGCTTCTTTGCACGTTTTTCTTTTAGAGAGAGCTTAGGCTCTTTCTTTTTATTTGCGTTGCCTTTTTGTTCTTTGTTAGCCATGATTACTCCTTTCTTTGTGCGGCAGGTAGGACTCGAACCTACGATTACCGAATTATGAGTTCGGGGCTTTAACCAACTAAGCTACTGCCGCCTTATACCATTCTACAACAGTTGCTTGGATTTGTCTACACTTGATCGTACAAGATCTTGTACAAACTCGCTAAAATGCTTTCTAATACTTCCAGGCGGTTCTTTGCCAAGAACTTCCCATATCTTTTTATATTCAATAACATTATTGTATGTTGTTGGACATAAATGATTTCCCTCATATGTCTCAAGTGTTACTGGAAGCGGAACATGCTTGCCAACACAGGCACACATCATGCCATTAAATTTAGTGCTTACGTATTTACTCATAGTATACTCATTCCTGATATTGCATCCAAGAGTTCTGCTGGCATCCTCTTGGGTACTCCATCCTTAGTTACCTTGCTATTTACATTATCTTCTTTACTTCCAGCCCAAGTGTGAATGTTAATTTCTCTATCGCCTTTCTGTGATCTTGATATGGCATTGTATATTGACCCGCATACGGCGTCTGCAAGGTCTTTAGAGCCCTTTCTAGGGTGATCTACCTTATCTCTCATAATTCTTAGTTGTAAGAGTTCGTCTATGAGCAACTTAATATCTGGCCCTTTTATTCTCTCTTCCATAATCCCCAAAGCCATGTCTTCGTAGTGCTTCTTTGCTACCGACAGGATCTCTGTATGAATATTATAATTTTTAATCTGCTGCATCATGTCGTGTGAGTTCCATCTGTCAAATGTCACAGCTTTAATATTGAATCCTCTTGACTTAAGTGAGATTATATAATCTTTAACCTCAGTAAAATCTACTGACTTATCTGATGTAGGAGTCCACCATCTTACTGCATCAACAATAACTTTAGGTGCTACCTGCTCATAATCATTAAATGATCTGATCTTTACCCACTCACTTACATGAGACATAGATACCGCACAATGGTCATGCTTTTGAGCTAAGTCTACGTGAACAAAATATTCCATATCGTCAATAGGCTTTAGAGCCTCTTCAAATCTACCAGTAGAGTTATCTACACCGTTATTTAATACAAAAGCCGCTTCAATCTTCTCTCTTGATTTAAAGAAGGCGTCTACTGCTTCTGGTGGCATACATGCAAAACGTGACAAAGCATCTGTTGGATTTGTATAAAAAGCTACCTTAAAATCATCAATAGTTCTAGTTGGATTAATTTGCCATGTAGGTCTACGCAGAGCAAACGTCTTTGGAATCTTATAGGATATGATCTGATCCTCTTCCCACTCAACAGTAAACTCATTTCCATCTACTCCATCCGCAAGATCTTCGTCCATCTTAAACTTATGACTTAATACTTTTACTTCTTTTTGAGCAACTACCGCCTCATATCTTTGCTGAATATAGTCATTCTTATAACGTGGGAAAGAAAGAAGAATTACTTTACCAAAGTCTGGGAAACGTGAGTCAACTGATGCACGATACATGTCATATATCGCTCCAGCTGTTTTTGCTTGCTCGTGACCAGTTGTATTATCAATGCTAAATCCAGAGATCTCGTCTAGGATAACTACTAGTGCGTTGTATCCCTCAAAAGCTTCTCTTTCTGAGTGACCTGAGTGACAACTAATTCCCTTATCAAATTCAATTACGTCAGCCTTTGGCACATACTTACCTGCAAACCAAGGTGACTTATCAATTCTAGTCTTTAAGCCTTTAAAGAAAACGTTCTTTGCCTGCTGAGCGTTAACAGCAATATTGATAAGATCAATTGAGTCTCCAGGAGGTTTACCAAAATATTTTGCTGGATCTTTTAAGCATAGAAGAAGATAAACAATGTAAGCAACCGCAATGGTTGAGCAGTAGTCTTTTCCTGATCCTTTACCTAATTGTGCTACAACCTCATTTACTGTTTCTTTCCAGCGCTTTTCACCAGCTTCTTCACCATATAGTTTGTTTAATGTTGCTCTCTTGTATATTTGAGAGCTTGCCCTGATAAGCATATACTGATACTCTGATAATGGTGGCAAACCAAGGTACTCGTTGCTAACAACAAATTCATCCAGCTCTACTGGACGCTCATCAAATTCTTCTCCGTCAAGAATATCTATTATGTCTGAAAAATTAAACGTCATCTTCGCTCACACTTCTAAGACTTGTTACATTATTTTGCTCAGCAATAATTACTTCTTCAACCTGATTAGATATTTGAGACAGCCTACGCATAATTTCATTTCTTACCTGTGGGTACTCTGCAGATATATCCTTAAGTATTCCAATGAGTATGTCTTGCTTTCTTTCTGTTTCCGCCAAATGGCTCGCAAGCTCTGCGTTATCTAAAAGTCCTAGTTGTTGAAGCATGGCAATTCTTTTTTGCTCAATGTCTGCAATAAGCTTTAATGTGCTAGCCTTAACATTTAATTGTCCTGCCTGATCTGCATCGTCTACAGTCTTCCACGCTTCTTTAATAAGCATTGCGTAGTGCTGATCTGCACCAGCTACTGCTTCTTTTGCACGGTCTCTTGCGCTTGAATCATCACGGACAACAGCTTTCCATTCTTCAATTAAATCAAGAACGTCCTTGCGTGGTATGGATAGTGTCTTTGATATTTGTGTAGCGCTATTGCCCATCAGCATTTGTTCTACAACTTTGTTCATACGGTCAAAACGCTCTGCTAATTCTATTTCAGACATGCTATCTCCTGTTCTATATAAAGTATACTCTTGGTCAACTAAAATGTCAAAGCTAATTAACTAAGATTTATGCCTTAATACAACATTCATATGGTGTGGAGCATCCATAATATCTCCGACTACAATTTCCATCTCTTCATCATTAACTAATTTATACATGTTAAATTGAGATGATACTTTATTTAAAAACTCTTCTGAGTGATATGGTCCAAGCTCTACGATTGCAGCACGACATGATTTTAATGGTCTCTCTAAAGTGTCCCAGATCTTTTCTTCATGCCCTTCTACATCCATCTTAATGATGTCTATTTCATCAATTGTAACATCATCAATAATATTGTTTATATTATCAAGCATTACTGGAAGACTTGACATTCCATCTATTGTGCTATCTTCATCTGTTATTCCAGCTCCGCCAATATTAGTATTTGGAACTAAAATAAATGCCTCTTTAGTTTCATTAGATAAGCCAATATCAAATAGGTTGATTGCTCCTGTAGACTCATAGTCATTATCTGACTCTAAGATAGTTTTTTCATAAACATTAACAAGCTCTTTGTTTGCTTCAAACGAGAAAACTCTTCCGTATGGACCAGTGGCTCTAGCCATGATCTCTGTAAAGTAACCAATATTCATTCCTATGTCTAGGCATGTATCAGTTTCTTGTATATTCTTTATTAGCCAATTTGTTGTCTCTGGCTCCCAGAATCCAAGCTTCTGGATGTTTCCGCCGACGTGTTCGTCTCCATCAACGACATATAAACTAAAGCCATAATTGGTTTTAGCCATAGTTATTGGGTAGATAGTTTCTACCTTTTCCACTTCCTCTGATTCTTTATCAGACCAAAGTCTTCCAGATATCTCTGGATTGTCATGTGCGATACTTGACATTCTTCTGCTATCTCCTTTATCGTTTTCTTTTGAAGTACATATCTTCTAAATAAATAATCTTTGCTTTGGTAGAGTTTCACTTCTTCTCCGTCAAAGTCTTTTGTGCAAAAAATGCAATACCTACTGCGTCTGCAACATCAAAATCATCTAGCTCAATACCAAAAGATCTTTTTACCCAGTCTACGGTTCTCTGCTTCCTTATTTCTCTTTGCTTTGTCTTGTACCAGGAATCTGTTTTTCCTGGGTTTGTAATTTTAATACCATTCTTTTCATCATTAGTAAGGTTCTTATTTCCTATGTATGACTGCCAAGATATAGGGGCAACAGTTATAACTTCTGGATTGTATTGCATAAGCTCAGCAAGAACCACGCCGTAAACATATGATAGCTTAATAACTGCATCAGCAGACTTAACCATAATTGCGCCCTCCATTGCAATATAATCAGCCTTAAGCTCTCCACTAAATGCTCCAATTTTATTTCTAGCGTCTGCTATCTTCTCATAAATTGTCATTCCATTTAGAATAATCTTTCCATATCTTTCTGGCTTTCCATCTCTAAAAAGACAAAAAGCTACGGAATTAGTAGAAGCATCAATACCAATTACGGTAGATGCGCTTACTTTATTTAGCTTTGCCAGCGTCATTTATCATATCCAATAACTTCTTCTTAGCATTTTTTATTGCAGCAGACTCGCAAGAGGAGCAGACAGATTCATAGTTATACCTACTGAGCTGCTTTCCACATCCCTTATTCTTGCATATTCTTACAGCTCCGCTTCTAATAGCTTTCTTTTCATAGTATTTTTCCATGATTCTTTTATTAGTAGCAATTCGGCAGCATTCGTCAGAGCAATACTTTTGATTGTGTGTCTTTGGCTCAAAATCTAATGAGCACTCTAATCTAGCACATATCACTTTGGAAGATCCAACTTTTCTATAATTAAATCTCCGTGCTCTCCAGCCCAACATTCTTTTCTTACTGGACAATACTTGCATGTAGATGTACTCTTAGTAAATGGTCTTTCTGGCAAATGTCCTGCCTGATAGTTTTTATATACTATCCTCATCCAATCAATAGTCTTTTCAATAAGTGCTCTGTGTCTAGCATTCATATTAATAGGCATAATAAGAATCTCATTACTATTCTTATTTTCATACATCAAGAATCCTTCATCAAGCTTTTCAACCCACATATAAAGCAGTAACTGAATTAAGTGTGATGTGGTTGGAGCCATACTAGTTTGTCGTGCAGCAAAAACTTCATCTCTTACTGTCTTTAGCTCGCCAATTATTTCAGTGCCATACCAGTCAACAATCATATCTGCAAAGCCTCTGATTGGAGGATCATCACATAGAATTTCTCTTTCAAGCTCTTTGGCAAGACCAGCGCCCTCTAATAGAGTTTGAATTCTTTCGTGTGCCTGCTTGCCATTTTCCATGTTAGCAATTGCAATGGCGTCAAAATTGTCTTCAAACTCACAGCCGTTAAAGGCTATGAACCAGTATCTTGGACACATGCCGTAGCCATAGCCAACAGTACTTGGAGAAAAGGTATGCTTCTTGGCATATCTATCTAAGTTTCTATTTGCTGTGTAAGCCTCATTCATCATTCTTCCGAATTCAATTGGGTCAAACTCACCCATTGTTTTCTTGAATTTTAAATTTGTTACTAGATCTCTACCCATTTAGTTTCTCGCAGCATACTTTAGTGCATCAACTAGTCTATCGATAGCTTCTTTTGCAGAGTAGTAAATATTCTTTTTGTTGTAATTCAATGTATTGCTCTTATCTCTGCCGAAAGTTGTATAATAGGCAGCGAGTACGGCTAGTTTTGCGCTGATTGCTTGCAATTCAATGATTAACATTGGGGCTTTTGCTGAAGGAATGTCAGGATTCATAATCAACTTAACAACAATTGCTAATGCTCTGTCAAGTTGTTCATCCTTCATTAAATCATGAAGGTCGTTAAATTCCGTTACATCACTAATTAGCTCTAGTACGCTTTTGTCTGACACGCTTATCCAATCTATCTATAAATAATCCCAGTGGATATCCAACTGAAAATCCTAACATAATACCAAACAAGAAACCTGTCACTTCTTTTTCTCCAGGTTCTTTTTATGTACTGTTAAATAAGGACCTAGATCAGCCTTAATAGCTCCGTCCTTGCGAATTCTTACTATTCTGCCATTCTTAATGACAGTTTTATTCATTGGATGCTTATTATTTGACCCCATGATTATCCTCCCAAAATGTAATTAGTTCTTCTAAAATTGCCCACTCAATTATCCCAAGCCTGACTTTTGAATCTGTGCCTAGTATTATCTTAAGTGCTGGATACATATCTCTATTAACTCTAAATGTATCAGTACATATCTTTGACCATACTGGCTTATTTAATGTAAAAGATGAAGATGCTTCCTTATAGTCTACAAGGAACTGTTTCCATTGTGCATCACCCTTTTGATAATCACCACGGCCACTATTTTTTTGAGCCTTAGCGCCATCACGCTTTACTTCACCACGTTCTGACATTATGCTAAATTAACTCTTGATGTGTGTCCATCTGGACATACCCAGAATATAAAATATTCTGAGCGATTATACTCTGCTTCGCTGACAACTTTATTGCATGTCTGGCAACTAAATGCGCCACCCATTTCTATTTTGTCTTCAGATACTACAGTTGGCTTAGGCTTTTTACCTATTAGATCTTCAATCTTGCCCATAGATTTTTTTCTTCAAGCTCTCTACTACGTCAGGATTTTCTCTTAAATATTGAACAGTTTTTGCTCTACCCTGAAATCTTTCTTCACCTATAGTATACCATGCTCCGCCTTTTTCAATAGCTCCGTGCTGCTCTGCAACATCTAGAACTTCTCCTACTTCATCAATACCTACATGGTCTCCTTGATAATAGAAGTCGTATTGCCCCGATAAATTAGGGGGGCCGAGTTTGTTGTAATCAATAATCCAGTTAACGGGTCTGCCAACTCTCTGCTCAATAATTTTGTCACCAACCGTAATGCCAGCCTTGATAGCATTAGCTTCAGCTTCTGAAGACCAAAGCTTGACAACTGTGGATGAGAAAAACTTAACTGCCATTCCTCCCGTTGGGATGTGGCTAGCATGCATAGATCCAAATTGATTTCGTTGTTGCGAAATGAGTACAAGTAGTGTGTTTTTGTTTGCGTAGTTAAGCATTTTGACTGCATGTGTCATATCCTTTGCTTCCGCACCAATTTGCTTGGTGTCTTCTAATTTCTTTAAATCTGTACTGTCTTTTTCAAAGTAGATGGCTGGTAGCAATGCTGAAATAGAGTCAACAACAATAATGTCTACATCTGCCTCCATTAATTGTTGCGCTACATCTACCATATCATTAATTGTTTTTGCTGGTGAATAGATGAGCTCATCTGAATTTACACCTAGCTTTTCTGCCCATTCTTGAGAATAAGAATGCTCAGCATCAATCCAAGCACAAGTCTTACCTTCTTTTTGAGCTTCAGCAATCATTTGCAAGCAGAATGAAGATTTTCCAGCAGACTTATTTCCCCAAACAAGGATCTGTCTACCGTGACCAAATCCACCCTTAAGTGCTAGGTTTAGACCTATGCTTGGTGTCTTTTGCTTTAGTGTTTCCACCTCTACTGCGGCTTGAACTCTTTGTCTTGTTTTGGGGTCTAGCTTTGCTAGAATTTCTGATATCTCTGTCATGAAAGTTTTCCTCTAATTCTGATCCTAGTTTTTTAATATCTTTATCTCTTGAAGCTTGTAGCTTTTTAATTATAGTTAGTAAAAGATCTTCATTGTTGCTTTTAATAACTAGCAGTAGTTCTCCCTCGCTACCGTATAGGAAGTAACCGCCAAGTGTCATCTAAAAAAGATTTCCGTGAAGCTTTGGTCTAGATAGATTTTTATTAATCTTATTATGTAATACTTCATCCAATGAATGATCTACTATTCCAGCATTTCTCATTGCTGCGTAAACATCTAGAAGTCTAATAATAACATCAGATATCTCTTCTACAACTTCTTCACTACCCTTTGATTTGCGTAGTGCCTCAAGCACTTCTGTTACCTCTGAGTGAACTAAAGCAAGTTTATTTCCAAGCTTGTCGTATGAAACCTCACCGTCCCAAAAACCCTTTTCAATTGCAGATTCATGTAAGGTTGCTGCAAATGCGTCTAAGCCATAGTCTGTTACTAGATTACTCAACTTCAGTCTCCTGACCAACCAAGCCTTTTTCAATTGTAATAATAAAGTCTCTAGACTCATTATCATACTCTAGAATAAGCTTTCTATCTACTGTCATAGAGCTTGTAAATTTTTCTGCTGGAATTCTTACAACTCCACCAATGTGATCCATTATAACGGATACAACATGGCTTATATCTAGTTTTCCTTCAAACGGTGCTACCAAGTCACCTTCTGTTGCTGGTAATTCATTTTGCATATCTTCGTTCATTTTACGCTCCTTAGCGAATAAGTGCCATCGTCTGTTTGGCCAATCTCTGGAATGTATATCATTCCATCTTTAATTCTTCCCTTTAATTTATCATACGATTGTGGGAAAACAATTGCACGAGTAAGTTCTTTAGAACTATTAGACATAATTAAATGGCCCATAGACTTCCCCTGTTTTGTTCTATATGGGAGAAGGCTTACGCTCATCTTCATTGCATCTGGTATGTTTAGACTTTCTGAATGTAAGAATGTCACGAATGTATCGTTTATTCTATTTGCTACATCATCTATTGTAACATATCTATGGATTCTATTGTCTCCGACCAAGAAGAAGTACATGTTTCCTACCTCGATCTGAGTTTGTTCTGTATGGAATACGCCAATCGTCCCAGTCTCATCGACCATTTCAATTCTTGACCAGCCGTTGCCCTTTTTAATTCCTTTAACCATAGCAAGCATAACAAAAGTACCACGCTCTTCAAAGTCCTCTAGTGATGTTACCTGCGCTTTAATATGAGGGGAAACCTTTCCTAGATCAAACTTTGGAATACTTAGGTACTCATATAAGTTCTCAGACTCTTTGCCAGTTCTTGGATTATCTTCAAATGCCGCTGCACCAATAGAGTTGAGCGCTGCAAGTGCTCTGGAGTTAATTCCGCTGCCCTTGACTGATGCTTTCTCTTCTAAGTCTTTATATGATTTAAAAGGACCAGCTTCCATTAGCTTTTTACCAATATTATCAGATATAAACTTAATATTTGAAAGACCAAATCTAATTGCATCTTTTTGAATCTTAAAATCTAAATCTGACTCATTAACGTGTGGCAATAGGATCTTAATTCCTAATCTCTTTGCTTCAATTAAATACTCTGTACGAGCATCCTTGTCGTGTTCATTTCTAAGGATTGCAAACATAAACTCAGTTGGGTAATAGTGCTTTAGCCAAGCAGTCCAATAACTAAGAAGAGAGTAAGCAATAGCATGAGAACGATTAAAGGAATATCCAGAGTGTGCCTCGAAGTCATGCCAAAGCTCTTCAGCAGTTTTGACTGGAATATGCTTTGAAGCGCCCTCGACAAACCTTTCCTTGAACTCATCAAACTCTTTAGCATCCTTTTTCTTTCCAATGATCTTTCTAACTTTATCTGCTTCCGACATGGACATACCGCCAAGGTGTACGCATGCTTGCATAACTTGTTCCTGGTAAATAATAACGCCATAAGTTCTCTCCGTAAACTGTCTCATTATTTCGTGCTGATAAACAATATCTTCTAATCCTTTTTTACGAGCAATATAGGCATGACCAACAGTATTCATTGCTCCAGGACGTACCAAAGCGTTTGATGCTGCAAGGTCTTCAAATGTACTTACACCCATCTTAATAAGAAGGTTTGTATATGGCGTTGCTTCCGCCTGGAATATACCTTTAGTATACCCTTTAGACAGGTCTTCGTAAATTTTAGGATCAGTAAGGTCAAGCTTTTCTAAATCAATGTGCTTTCCATGTCTATCGCTAATCATCTTTAATGTGTCGGATATAACAGATAAAGTCTTTAATCCCAATGCGTCAATTTTGATTAGGCCAATGTCTGCAACAGTATCCATATCGTAAGCTACGACTGGGATTCTTCCACTTACATCATCATCTTTATCAGATCTAGTTTCAATTGGTGCAAACTTGACCAGTTCATCCTTAGCTACAACCATTCCAGCAGCATGCATTCCAACACTTCGAATCTTTCCACGAAGGTTTCTTGCTAAATCAGTTACTTCTGGATATCTTTCTCTGAACCAGAACGCATTAGGGCTTGTCTCAAACTCTTCAAAAGTGTCGACTTGCTTAAGCGCTTTATTAACTTCAGATAGTGGTACTCCAAATACACGAGCAGCATCTCTTACAACTCCTTTATCTTTAAAATATGTAAACGTTGAGATTGAAGCAACGTGCTTAAACTTCTTTCTCAAATACTCTTTAACTTCTTTTCTACGACGGTCCTCAAAGTCTGTATCAATATCAGGAAAGTCATTGCGCTCTGGATTGATAAACCTAAAGAACAGTAGATCAAATTTTACTGGATCTACAGTAGTAATGCCAAGCAGGTAGCAGACTAGCGAGCCAGCAGCAGAACCACGTCCAGGACCAACCATGATATCTTTATTCTTTGCAAAGTTAATCATATCTGCAACGACTAGGAAGTAAGAGGCAAAGCTCTTATCCTTAATAATTTTAAGCTCTTCATCTAGTCTTAACTCATACTCATCATTTCCGTGAAGATCTTTGGTAAGACCTTTTTCTTTCATGCTATTTAAAGCTAATTCTTTTAGCTTATTGTCAGCATTTGTTTTTGGAACTGGAAGTAAATCTAATCCTCTTCTGAACTCATAAGACCCAATCTTATTTGAAACCTCTAATGTATTATCATACATATCAGTTCTTGTAAAACCTTGCTCTACAAAGTCTTTTTGCATCTCTTCTCTTGAAGACACATACACGTTAATATATTGAAAAGAAATCTTTCTTTCTGGATACAGGTAGTTTAATCTTTCAAATATGTTTGTCATCTTTCTTGATGCTTCAAAATCTGCGTCCTTATTAATCTTAGGAGATGTTGAAAGAATTAACATGGCTTCTTCTGTTGCACGGTCTTCAGATTTTGCATAGTGGCAGTCTGCTGTTGCAATAGGCTTGATTCCATAAGCATCCGCAAGTTCTAAAAGTTTCTTATTAAGATCTTGTGGGTTATGTGGCTGCACTTCCATATAGAAGTCATCTCCAAATGTATCTTTAAACCATTTAGCAAGCGACTTGGCCTCTTCGTATTCTTCACGAATAATTGCTTTTGAGATAAGACCATTCATGCAGCCAGATAAAGCAATGATTCCTTCTTTGTATTCAGCCAAAATTTCTTTATCAATTCTAGGCTTATGATAGTATCCTTCAGTCCAAGCAATCTCTGAGAGTCTATTTAAATTCTTTAATCCATTTTCATCTTTTGCCAATAAAATTATGTGGTTGTACGCCTGTACTGTCTTATCTGTCTTTGATGACTTATCAAATCTATCTGTAGGGGATATGTATGCTTCTAACCCAAGGATTGGTTTCAATCCTTGTTCTACCGCCGCAATTTGCATTTCTCTATGCGAAGACAATGTTCCGTGGTCTGTAATGGCTATAGATGTATGACCAAGATCCTTGGCTGCCTGCATTAATTCTGCAGGCGAATTCAACCCATCCATAAGACTATAATAGCTATGAACGTGAAGGTGTGTAAAGTCTGTCATTATTCTCCATTACTTATAGGGGGGCTTTCGCCCCCCTATATATTAATTATTTACCACTCTAGGTTAGATGTTGTTGTTTCTACTGATTCTTCTGCAGCTCCGCCATCACCGTATAGGTAGAATGCTTCTTGTTCTGCATAAGGTACATAACGCACTGCGCTCTTTTCTAGATCAATTAGTTCTAGTGCTGATGTGTCAAATGGTTGCTCATCCTTTGCAAGAGGGATGATTGTGTAGCTTGTATCTGTCTTTGTACCTGTACGCTTGATACGCCATGTACAATTTGAAATGCTTCCCATTTCTCCAGCATACTCAATAAGAGTTGGAGTAATTGTCTTTGCGCTTGTTCCTTGGGACAGGATAGCCACGTATGGCTCTTCCTTGCCGTCATCTACTAGAACGTTGATATAAAGGCGGCTACGGGCCTTCCAGCCTGCTTTTGGATCCTTACGGTGCTGTTCATTAGCCCAGTCTCTGCCGTCTGATTCCATAGTGTCTAGTGCCTTGCGACGATAATCTTTTGGATTGGTATGCTCTAGTGCAATAAAACCTAGGCCCATCTTTTCGTCATATGTTGGTGAGTCAGGATCTAACTCTTGCAGAAAGCGAATCTTAATGCTTTCCCCATCTTCAAGCTTAAGCCAGCGAGCCTTTGAGCTTTCTCCGCTGTTATAAGTTGGCTTGTCTAATGTCTTATTCATATTCTTAAGACCACGAACGATACTCATTTTATATATTCTCCTTTTATAGTTGAGGCTATAAATGCCCCGTTACTTCTATTGTATCATATTATTGGAGTACTCGTAATGAGGTATAGCATTATTTACACAATGCTTAATTTCCTCATCAGTCATATCACCAACATCTTTTGCTCCATGCGGATATACTGTGCTATTGTCGTAAACAGCCCATAGGACTTCTTTACCCTTTAACTTTTTTACAATTGCCAGCCCAAGCTCTCTGCCTGCCTGATCATTGTCTGTCATAATAATAACCTTAGTAAAGTATTTATTTAAAAGGTTAATACTATCATTAGAGATATGACCACCAAGTGTAGCGACTCCGTTTGGAAATCCTGCTTGATGCAATCTCATGGCATCAAATGATGCTTCTGTAACTATAGCCACTGGACTTACCTTCTTAGCTCTATGTATATTAAATACAGTTTTGCTTTTTGGTAAGCCTGGTGAATTCTTAAATCTTTTTTCTGTTATATGCCTTCCAACAATTCCGATGCATTTGCCATCGGCACTGTGTACTGGGACAGTAACCATTTGTTGATTTGAAGAGAATCCAATATCAAAGTCTAATATAGTCTGATCAGTAAATCCACGCATATGCATGTAGTCTCTACCGTCATTGCTACCTGACATCTCAGAAGAAAGCTTGGTTATAATTGACATATCAAATTCTTTTAGATCTTCTGAATCTACTAACATGTCCGAAAGTCTTTCTTCAAAGTCTTCCTTAATCTCATCTTCCTTAGATGCAATAAAACGAATTGATTCAAAGTCGTTTCTTTCAGTCATCTTCTTAACTAATTCTATGATGCTTCCTGCTTCACCACATGATGGATTAAAACATATAAAAGCTCCACGCTCTTTGCTTACGCTAAAACTTGGTGTATTTCTGTTTCCGTGAAATGGGCAAAGGCAAAGAAAGTCGTTACCTGTTTGCGAAACTATTTCGACATTGATCGCTCTGAGGACAGCTCTGATTTGTAATGGGGCGTATACCTGTGAATCAATTGACCCTGAACCATTCCCTCTGAATGCCACGCTTTTCTCTTTCCTACGAAGACCCCATGCATTGTAAACATAAAGTCGTAATTTTGCTCTATAGTATTAAATTGTACCGAAAAGGCTGGGTTTATGTCAAGTACCCTGACATATCCAGTTATCCTCATCTGGTGAGTTAATAAATTCTCGTATTGATTTCTTAGTCGTATAAAGTCTGCGTCATCACGTATGATGCCGTTAACCTGAAATCGGTGAATCTTTCTGTGGGTCATTCTGACTTCCGTTCTGGTATACTTCTTCAATTATACCCCTGTCAATGTCCCAATTTAAATAGAATGAGAAGTTTTTCCCGTGTCTATTTTTTCTACTAACTACCTCAATAAGGTCCGTATCCGTATGCTTGTGGATGGCAATAGCCATGTCCGCATCATACTCAATAGCTTTTGACCAAGCAACCTGAGATAGCATTGGTGGCGCATCTTGATCTGATACGTCATCCATAGTTGCTGCAGTAATATCAATTACTGGAATATTGTTACTTACGGCCAGCATCTTAAACTCACGAGAGATATTCATATTACGCTCAGTAGCACCGTTGCTTCGCTTTGTATCAGTAAACAACTGGTGATAATCAAGAATAACTAAGTCTGGTTTATGCTGGTCAATTTTTGCTTGAACTGTTGCTGGAGTTACATCTGCCATTCCCTCATTAGAAACAAGGATGAATCCTCGCTTATCAGCAAATCTCTTTTTACCCCAAGCACCAAAGTCATCAATGTTTACATCTCCACGAGCAAAGTCGCTGGCTCTAAATTGTCCTGAACCTAACATTGTATAAATACGATCTCGCATATTTTCTGGAGACATTTCAAGAGAAACAATCATTGGCTTAAATCCTTGTTCCCAAGCTTTGCATGCAAGGTAAGAGGTAAGCCATGTCTTACCACGGCCTGGCCATCCAATGGCAACAATAAGGTGTCCAGGAGCCATACCAGTTGGGTATGCAATATCCATAGCCTTAAAACCTGTAGCAATACCTGGAGAGCCTCCCATAGCATCTGAGCGCTCTCGTAGTGCCATGATATGCTTCTGTGCACTCTCATAGTCTGTTAGGTCTACGTCTCTTACGTTATTTGTATACTTACCAAGCTTTGATATTTCTTTTTGCATATCTGCTACTACACGAGATGCAGCATTTTCTTTAAGTGCTGAGCCTGTATTTAATAATAGATTTCTAATCTTACCAGAAAGGAATTCATTCTTTAGTTGATCTAAATAGTATCCAGTCTCCGCATTTGTAGCAATTGCATCAAAATCTCTAAACTTATCTGATAGTACATCCGCTTCTGGAACAGACTTGAACTTAGAGTAATAAGATTTTAAACCTTCCCATACATCCTTATGTGACTGGAAAAGATCGTCCACGTTCTCTTGCATAAGAACAGAGATGTCTTTATTCTTACATACCGCACTAATGACTGCCGCTTCAGTGTTCAAGTGATTCTCTTTCTTCTACCATTTGTTTTGTTTGCATTCTTAGCTTTTCTCTAGCTAATTTGTCTTTATCTAATTCTATCATTACTTGGTCAAGCTTGTCAAAGTTAAAGAAAAAATGTTGCAATGGGTGACCTGGACGATTAGTTCTAAAATAGTATTCTAAAACATTTCGTGCACGATCAAAGCCTATACTATCAATAACATCCTGCATAGCCCACTTTTCACGATACTTATTGATCTTAGGAGTTCGGTTATACTTCTCCTTATACAGCATCTCATAGATTGAGATGAGAACATATGGTTGTCTCGCCTCTTCTTTAGCCATTAAGACTTAAGCTCCTTTTCAATCTCCTGCATTTTTTCAATTAACTTGCCCTCTACAAATGCATATACACGCTCAGTAGCCTTATCTACATTTTCCTCTGACCGCAAAAAATCTTCTACGCCTATGCTAACCTTAATGCTTTCATAGTTGCCAAGGTTGCGTGTGTACTGGAGATCTACTTTTACTTTTGTGCTTTCACTCATAGTCATAATCCTCATCCTCTTCTTCTTCAATAATATCACGTTCTATGAGCGGTGTAAAGCCAACAGATAGCTGAGGCTTTTTCTTAGGCTTCTTTAATCTTTTATCTTCTCTTCCAATTTCTAACCACGCTCCAGCTATTTGAAGAAGTGTATCTGTATCATGAGACATCTCAGCAATTGATGCAGCTTTGGATAACATAGTTGCTGCGTTCTTTAAATACAGACTGCTGTTCTTTGCAATATTAAATTCAGTTTGAGGAACTACATACTCCTGTTGCTTCTTCCGCTTTCTTACCATACGTTTTCCTTCCAAACTGGAATAAATTCCCCTGAGTCGTTTTTTACATATAATGTTGATGTTTCTTTTAACATTGATTTAACCTCAGATCTGGTAGGGAGACCAGATGAATTTACTAATCCATCTTTGCGTGGTCTCCCTACACTGACCGTTGAGCAATAATCATGAAGTTCTAGAACGCCTTTTTCAGAAAAAAAGTATTTGCCGTAAGAGTCAAACTTTCCATCAATTTTATAACTTCTTTCTGGTGTTCTGATTATTCCATCACGAATATACTTGTCTATCGTCATCCTATGACGATTTAGAATGTTAGCTACTTCTGTAATTGTGTAAGCTTTTTCCATACTCTTTTGAGTCTCAGACCAAGAGTAGGCAGTTCTTCTCTTTTGAGAATAACACCACGCCGTCACAATATCACTACTACGATTTACATGCAGCGTTTTATGCAGCATTTCGTTTACGAAGAAATACCTGACTTTTTTAGATAGCGTCTTTCCTTTGCGTCTAGCCATCTACCTAATGCATTCCTCTCTTTATCTAACATCCATCTTTTACCACACCTGATGCAAAAAAGTTCTACGTGTAATTTTTGAGAGAATACTCTGTCTAAGAACACGGAACCAAGGCATCTTTTGCATCTCATATTAAGACCTACTTACTTGTGGTCTTTTTTACAGATGCTTTCTTTGCTGTTGTTTTCTTTGCTGCTGGCTTATTTGTCTTTGTGATCTCTGATAGAAGTGATGCCATAGATGCTGCTTGAGCAACTGACTTATTTCCACCACCGAATGACTTTTCCAAAATAGCGTCTGCAGGTGTACCCTTTAGAACCAAGTTATAGATAGCTTGTGAGGTACCAAATACTAGCATAGCAGACTGAAGCGAATCTCCGCTGAATAAAGATGCACCACTTTGAATCCATGCTGTAGCAATTCCTGCTATTGCGCTAGTTACAAGTGATAGTGTGCTCTTTGTCTTTGCTGACATTCTTACTGTCTTAATTAGAGATGTTGCAACAATGGTAACCAATGAGGCACCAAAAATTACTAATCCATCCATGTTTTTCTCCTTATACTGTTTGTGCTCTATTACTAGAGCATTTTATTGCTATCGTAGTTTTTACTACGAATTCTTATACTGAGAACTTCTTACCATCAACCACACAACTATAGTCTGGTGAAACGTGAATCATCTGAATGTGTGGATAATTTCCATTCTCAATGTGGGCTATTGCAAATCCTTTTTGCCAGTCATGGTGTTGAGTATATTTCATACCTGGCCCCTTTTCATCACACATATGTCCAATTTCATATCCACGAAGAGTTTCACCCTTACCATTATTTCTAAGTTCATATGTAACCATGTGAGATGCAATTCTGTGGGAGTGTCCTCTGATCAATGAGATTTGCATGTCTTCCATATCTTTTCTTACTGCCCCGCCTGCTGCAATTGAAAGTCCATGGTGTACGTGTATATCTCCAAAGCGTTGTCTAGGAAGACTGTCGTAATAGATGTAGTCGTACCCCAAAGAGTCTAGGCTCCACAGAGCTTCTGGAGTAACATGCTTTGCATACTCTGGAATTTTTTTATCCAAGTAATCAAAAATTCTAATGTCGTGATTTCCTAGAGCAGAAAATAGTTGTGCCTTTGGAAGGATCTTTCTTGTCTTAGCATAAAACTCTCTTGCTCCGCTTGCCTCAATTCTCATGTCCTTAATCATTAACTCTAAATCATTAGTGACATCATCATTCTTATATGCCTTTAAAAACTCTGTTGGCTTACCCTCAGTATACTTACTGTAGCATGCCTGGTCGTCTGTATCTCCAAGGTAATCTACAACGTCTGGCTTAAACCACTTCATTACCTTAAACCAAAGCTCGATCATCTTGTCATCCTGATATGGAAACTGTTGATCTGATGAGAGCATCCATTTAAGGTCATTCTTTGCCTGTGTCATAAAAATCCGTTCATATATGTAGAAAGACGACTCTTCGTCGCCTTTATTTAATAATAATCTATTGTTTCTATTATGTCAAGCACATTGTCTATGTGCTTTATCGTGTTCTCTTCTTGAACATATAAAAAGATTATATGTTTGATTATTTGTTTTGTCTTCGTCTATATGATGAATAGTTTCATTAGACTTAACCATTCTATCCATCTCTTTCTCTATAACTAAAACGTGTTCATAATACCAGCCTCCTGCGAAGGCTTTGGGATGTTCTGGCACCCATACAAGGATATAGCCATTACGACTAATCATAGTATTTCTTTGATGCCAGCTTTTAATCGGCTGATACCGTGTCATACTATAACTATTATACTATATGTCTTTAGATACTACAATCTATTAAGCTGAAGGTACTTCAGTTCCAATTGCTATGTACTGAATATAAAAGTTTCCAGTAGTAGATCTTGAAACCCATCCGCCTCTAACTGGAAAGTTAGTTGTTGTTGATACACCATTTTTATTTAATATTGCCATTCCAGCTCCAGGATTTGTTGGTGTCGCCCAAGCAATAACGTGTGGGGGAGAAGAAAATGTTACTGGCTTATTGTCACGCATAAACGGAACAGTATAATTTGCACCAGTTCCTTTAGCTCCTAAAGCAGGAGCATTTGTTAGCTGATACGATCCAGCTAAAATTGTTTGTGACACGTTTGCAACTGTTGCTGTACCTGTTAATCCAGCAGGTGCTGGTGTGGTAACAGTTGGCATTGCTGCAGCAATTGTTTTAATTGCTAATACTAGCTTATTCAATTCTGCATAGTCTAATGGACTATTTGCACTAAACTCTTGTACATCTACGCTAACCAATTATTTCAACCCCTTCTTTATGAAGACCAACTTCTGCTTCGCTAACAGTAACCTTATTTGCTTCTATCCAGCCTTCTGGGAAGGCATCTGGAGTCTTTATGTGAAGCTTTTTATTATCAGATACTACATATATTTTACCATCTGCAAGGTTATGAATGATTGTTCCATCCCTGAAGCCCAATATACCAGCATATGGCATCTGAGAAATGTTTTTAAAATCAGCCTCTATTGCAGATACACGCCAAGAATAGAAGCATCTATCTGAATAAACCTTGTACCTTTTGCCAGATCTAATATAAAAATATCCTCTTTCTGTCTTATAAAAAAGACCAGATATTGGATAGGCTAGGCCATTAAGTTTATTATTCTCCGTCGGATGCTTCTGAGATCTTTTGTAAAATTTCGTCAGAATACTCATCTAAGGCCTTTTCTTTTTCTGATTGGTTTATTACTGTTGTTAACTCTGCTCTAAGTACGGCAATTTGAGTCTCATAATTTGAGACGATCTCACCTATACGTTGTTGAAGAGCGGTAATTATAAGTTCCGCTTTGTCTACCATTTATTTTCCTATTCTGATAATGAATCTAGCTCTGCTTTAACAACAGCTCTTTTTGCTGTTAGTCCTGAGAGTCTAGAGTTTATATTTGAGACTACTTCTTGGTCTACTGTACCTGCATTTGCTTCCAATAGGTCAATCTCTAAATTGTAAATTCCAAAATCAATACTTTTTAGGTGCTGATTTACTACAGATAGCTTATCTGCGTTTGTTAATGTTGTAGTTGTTGTTGTCATGTTTCTCCTCTATTATTATATCATATCAGACGTACGTCTAGCAAATCGCCCACCTAGGCTAAAAGCTCTTCTAGCCTACCATTTACAGCGGCTAAAGATAGGGTTTCCTCAGATTTTTGTGAGTTAAGCTCATCAATGACAATCTGTATAGGTTGAGATTTTGCCTGCTCTTCTAAAAGTAAGGTCTCAATATTGTATATTGATGCCTCAAGTACTGATACCCTGGCCCTTACAATTTCTATCTTTTGATCTTTAGTTAGCATATTTCTCCCATTTATCAAGTATAGCATTTTTAGCTAAATCAATCAACACTATACTCCAGTATTATTAAATGATCCCTGCTGAGTTACACCCAGACCATCAGTATAGATCTTTCTTACTCTTAGCCATCTAGCACTATTTGCATTTACAGATAAGGTTCTAGCTGTAGTAAATGTCCAAGCCCCATATCCGCTAGTAGATCCAGTTGAGCTTATTTGCCACTCATATCCAGTTGCTGTTCCACCAGTTACCGTTCCAGTAGTCCAAGACCAGCTTCTTATTATATTTGGGCTAGTTCCAGTAGCTCCAGTAAATGAAACTGTTGGAGCTGTAGCTGAGTTTGCAACCGCATTCCATTTAGCATAAAGCGTTACATCTGCGCTAAGCGTATATGTTCCTCCATTTGAATAAACTACTGATCCTCCTGCTGAAGTAGCCCAGCCAGCAAATGTACAGTTAGTTCTAGTAAATCCATTTGATCTTAGTGTTACTGAACCATTACCAACAGTTGACGCCGTGCTTCCGCCAGTATTTCCATTTCCATCATATGTAATAGTATAGTTAGCGGCTGGGTCTGAAGTTCTTAAGCTGTAGGAAGCTGTTGCTGTATTACCAGTTGATGATGTAACTGTAATTGTTCCAGTATATGTTGTTGAAGCTGTAAGTCCAGTTTTTGATACAGACCTTGTTGTTGTATCTGGGTTTCCTGATGCAGCAAACGTACCGTCAACGCTGTATCTTGCTTGGTTTGTAGATGTCCAGTTAATTGTTCCAGCAGTTTGTCCAACTCCGCTATTTGCAGCAATTGTTACAGTTGGAATAATTGGAGTAACTGGAATGGTTATTGAATAAGTTGATGTAGCAGAATTTTTGTTTGTTGGAGTTACAAAAAGTAAGCTATCATAATTTCCTAATCTTGGAGAACCAGTATTATTTGCTCCTGGATATGCTCGTATTCCAAGAACTCTTACCGCTCCAGAAGTTGTTACTGTATAACTAGTTGAAGTAAGGTTTGTTAATGTTTGAGTTGTTCCGCCATCTATATCATAATCTAGTCTATAGCTTACTGCACCAGTAACATTTCCCCAAGACATAGTTACAGTTTTAGTTGTGTTTATTGCATATACAGATCCACTATAAGAGCTTCCTTCTGTTACTGACCAAAAATCGTTTGATACAGATCTAACATTTGTTCTAGCCCCCTGTGTTCCTCCGCTAATAGAGCTTTGCCAACCTCCAGTTGCTGTTGCGTCATCTGCCCAATCAATATTTACATTGGGAGAAGTGTAGCTAGTTGTAAGGCTTGGCTGATTAGGAGTTGTAGTGCTATCATAAATAGAAATTGAAAATTCAACTGGGCCAGGAATAACAACAGATACATAGTTTGAGCTATAGGGACCTTTGTCAATATTAGCAGATGATGCCGTTGCAGATGTGGCAGACCTAAGCCAAAAGTTATAGGTAGACCCTACGCCTGGAGTAAATCCTGGAGTATAAGTTACAGAGCCAGGAGATGTAGGAAGAAGTCCAGAAGAATCATATCCAGTATCTACTGTGGGTGCAGTTGGAGACGTGCCCTGAACATACCACAATTGATAGTAAGGCCCAGCGCCACCAGAAAAAGTTACAATAAATGATGTTCCATTCCATGTAACTCCTGTGGGAGTTGGAGGAGTAAAGTCTATATCAAAAGGACCAATGGAGGTTGCGTAAGCATTAGAACTTTCTCCGCCAGCATTTCTTGCAATTACAAATCCAGAGACCGTCTGTGTAGATGTTGCAGTAAATGTATAATCAACATATGTAGCTGTAGTCCAACCACTGTTATACAAAGTTGTGCCGTTAATGTCATTTTTTACTATGTAATAGTTATATGATGTTGGAGTATTTAGCCAACTTCCACTGTTAAGTCTATAAGTAGATCCAACTTTATTTGCTGTTCCAGAAATTAATTGAAAATAAGGGAAAGATGAATTCTCTGGAATTGCAGTTCCTTTAGCTAATGTTAATGTAGTTACTGCATCATCAGCACCATCCATTGTTGTTACTGATATAAAATTAGTAGTAGACTGAGGATTATAAGCTATTGTCTGAAAAGCAACTCCGCTTTTAATTGTTATTCTGTAGGCCGATCCAGCTGGCTTTGATGCACCCCAAGCAACTTGCTGAGCACCGTTAAATAGATATGCGTTTCCAGATGTTCCGCCTGCATTGCTTATAACATAAAAATCTACATAATTTTGTCCTGGATAAAAATGAGCTTGATATCTATAAGTTACTGAGGTAGATGTTGCATCATATAATCTTCCAGACCAATCAACTATATACTTTGTTGTGTCCGCCCAATATCTTAAGCTAATTTGCCTTAAGTCTCTATTTAAAAAGCTTACTACGTGACCCTGTGTGCCAGTATCATTAAGTCCAGAGTTTCCAGTAGATCCAGCAAGACCTATATATCCGTTTGTAGACACGTATATATCTTCTCCCCATTGTGGAGTTTTTTCTTGTACTACTCCAACTGGAGTAGTCATGCTTGCTGTAAGAACTATTGTATTGCCAGTATATTGTGTTCCGCTATTTTTTAAAGTTAGTCTTGCAATTAGATATTTATTTGAGTCTGAATATCCTCTAGGATTTAATGCAGTTGGAGTATAGCTGCTAGTATCATTTATTGCCGTTCCATCACCTTCGTATGTTGCTGTTGTTGAGGAAAGTGTTTGTGTTTTAACAAGCGTAGAGGAATTTAATAAAGGAGAAACTATGCTATCTTCAGAAAACCATTCTATGTATGATTCAGTTTGATGTGGACCGTTATACCATAAATTTTCTCCAGCTATAGTTACTACTTTTGCTACATCCAGTATTCCTACTCCTGGCTGAGCCATAGTAAGAGTAAAATTATTTGGTGGCTGTTTAATTATTCTAACTGGAAGGCTTACTTCTCTTGCTATTCCAGCAGTATTTGTAGCACTTACTCTAAAATATACCGAGCATCCATAGAGAAATCCAGTAAGCTTATCTTTAAATCTTGTTGAATCATTAGTTACTCTATCATCATAAGAAGCACTTGGGTTAGTAAATGCATAGATATTATTTCCATCACCGTCATTATTGTAGAACCAATCATAAGTATATGTTATTGCTGTACCATTGCCAGATACCCAAGTTCCATCATATCCAAATAATGTAGTACCCATATTATCATCTGGATATCCTTCTACTGGTTGAGCTTCAGTTGCACCCTGAACGTTATTAGATCTTGGTCCAGCATACTGAACTGGTGGTGCTTCAATTACTGGATTTACTGTACCTGCAGATCCACTATTTGTTCTATATGTATTAAGTCTTATTTTTGGAATATCTCCACCAGAAATAAAAGCTCTATTGCTAGCAGTATCAAATACTTTTTTCCAATAGGGTGAGGCTGAGTCGCTAACCTTTATATACGCTTTTCTTATAGCAGTCCATGTTGTACCACCAGTTTTGACGTACATTTTTTTAACTCTTACCCAGTCACCAACTGAGTTTTTAAGATAAGATTTACCAGCCATATTTCATTCCTATCTAGTCTGCCGTACTAAATATAATATCACCAATTTGGCCCATAGAAGGCCAATAGTTACCTGTAGTTATAGATGTTTCTGATGCACCGCTCTTATAAAAACCTCTTCCAGTAGTTAGAGTTCCGTCAGACTTTATGAGAATAGGAACTCCTATTTCTGCGCCAGTTGAATCTTTTACACCATTATAGGTTAAGTGTGCTGCGCCAGCAAGGTTATTTATCTTATATCCACCCTTTGATCCATCTAATAATATTCCACCGTCAGACAATAAAATTTGAGACTCATAACCACTGGAAGACACATTTTTAATTCTAGAAAAGCCTGTACCAGCAGCAGAAAGAGTTATTGAGGGCTGAGCTCCAGATGTAGAAGTTCTTTTTAAAGAAATAGAGTTAGCCTCTGTAACACTTGTAGTATAAACTGGAGTCCATACTGAATAATATCTATTATACCAAAAATCATCTACCGATCCAGTATCATTAGTATATCCTGTAATAGTATATGTAGTTACAGTTTCTGAATCTTGATCTAAGGTAAATCCTGCGCCGCCATTACTAAATACGATTCTATCGTTTAATCCGTCAAGTACAAGTGGGTAAGTGCCGCCTGTTGAAATAGAATTTCTAAATATAGCTGTTCCGTCATTAGATAGTGCAAAGTTTGCGGTATTGCTTCCAGATGGATATGCAAATAGACCTCCGCTATTTAAAAGAATTCTGGCATTATTTACACCTTTTGTAGCACCCAAGTAAATAGTTCCGCTTGGATTAGTTAATCCAAGATCTGCTTCAAGCGTGGTGTTAGATGTTATATTTACAGCTCCGCTAATTGCTAGATTGGCTCCGTCCCAGGTTAACTTGCTACCTAAGCTAAACTTTCCTATCCCAGCTTCATTTGCCGCATAAAATGGAGTATTAGCATTACCATATGACCCAGCACCTATGTATATAGACTTTGTACTTGAATTTCCATCAATTGTTATTGCATTGTTTGCACCAACATTTAATACTCCGACTAATGCTGTATTTGTTTTTATTCTATTTGCATCTAAGCTATCTGTTAATATGCTTGAGCCAACAATTGTATTTGAAGCAATTAAGTCACCAACAATTGTTCCAGATGTAAGTAAAGCCTGTGCCGAAACTGTTCCTGGAGTTGCGCTTACTGCAGATGAAAAAGGTCCTAAATTTCCAGTAGAGTCTATTGCCCTTACTCTTACATAATATGTAGTTCCTGTTGTAAGTCCAGTAAATGAAGCAACTGTTGCCGATCCAGATTTATCATACAATATGTTTGCGGGAAGAAATGTATTTGCTGTAGCTAATTGAAACTGGTATGTTCCTCTTCCAAGGTCTACGTCTGTTTCAGAGTTTCTACTCCAATAAGCAATTATGTTGTTTAATCCAGCTACAGCTGATAATCCAGTTGGAGCTACTGGAGCAGTGGCATCTACTGGAATTGCTGCAGAAATTGTTGATGAGAATGTACTATTATTTACTCCATCGTTTGAAGCAACTGCAAAATAATACGTTGTTCCTGCTCTTAAATTATCAAGTCTTCCGCTAGTAACTTTTCCAAAAGTCATATATGTGTCTAATGTTGATGCTGTTCTTCCAAACTTTACAGTGTATCCTTTTACGTCTGCCGCTGCAGATGCAGTCCAAGTAAGTAGGACGTATCCAGTATTACCAGATGGGTCTGTAGAATCATTATAACCTGTTGCCGCAAATCCTGAAGGAACGTCTGGTGGAGTCTGATCTGAAGCGTCTGGGGTTGTTGGCGTTACTGTTGCTGCAGCAGATAAAGGACTATACACAAGAACTCCGTTAGATGTCATAACGTGTCTTATTTTTACGTATCTAAGGGCTAGCGAAGCTCCAGTTGGAACTACTACAGAGTTTGAAGTAAATGTTCCCATTCCAGAAACTGCGGGATCTGTTAGTTGCTGAACTGTAAAATTATTTAATGTTGTAGATTCAAAAACTTCTGTGTATAAATAGTTTGGGTACACAGAAGAGCTTGGCTTTTCCCAAGCTGCAAGGTAGGAAAATGATTGAGCTGTAAGTGTAAGTGTTGGTGCTGGGAAAACTTTTGTTTCTAGGCCAGCATTTGTAAAGACTAAAGCTGGAGATAAATCTCCAACTATCTTATTGCCCTCTTCATCTTTACCAATGTATCTTATAAAGAATCTTTCCTGTATTCCTGGAGATCTATCAGGAAGCTTTGCAAGCTTATATGACTGGGATTGTTGAGCTTTAAATAGCGAATTACCTGATTCTAATGGCACTATGCAATCACCAGCCTATATTCAAGATCTAATATTCTTCCGAATTCTTTTACAATAGGTGTGGATAAAGCAGCTCTACTTATTGCTCCAGTATCTTGCACATATGTGTCATTATCATTTATTCTTATTCCGTCAAAATCTACTGATGTTGTTGTTGATGAGTTTGCCTTAACTTGTATTGAAATCTTGCTTATTGAGTCTTTTGGATCACCCACTGGATTAGCAAGAAAGTTTACTAGTGGCACCTCTACAATTCTATGTCCAGAAGAAGCTGTTCCATTTATTGTGTATGAATAATAATCTGTATCTGATGAATATAGTGAAACTACAATCTTTTCAAGATTGGCGTCGTTCTGCTTAAATGCTAATGATATAGAGTCATCTGTTGAGTAGCCAGTTATGTCAAATGGTATATCTGTAGATACTGCTGTAACAGCAGAACCATTTGTAGATGTTATTTGAAAAGAAGTATTATTAATTTTAGAGTTTGCTGACTCTGAAACATATACGCCATTTGTCCATGTTGCGTCATTATTAAAGAATGTTATCACACGACTATCTGCAGATCTTGTAGAAGATGCTCCAGGAAATAATCCAAGCTCGCTTATAGTTGCTGCAAGCTGGAGTGGAAGTTGAGCTTTCATAATAATTGTATTATTTGCATAATCTATTGTAGATGTATAAACCTTATACTTATTGATTTCAAAAGCTAGTTTATAGTCAACGGATGTTGCTGTAGCAGATCCAATGCCTATTCCAATATATCTGGTTCTATCTGCAACCTTATCTGCTAGGTAGTCAAGTATATGTCTTTTTCCGACATTAGTGATTATATTATTTGATCTACAGAGCTCTTTATCTCCGTCTTTAATTACGTAATATCCAGTCATCATATCTCAGAAACCACCTCATTGTCAGATAATATTTCAATTCCAGTAATAACGTCGGCTAGTTCAAGGGGTATCATGATTTTAAACTCCAGTTCAACTAATGCTCTGCTTGTTCCAGATACATTATATAGCTTGCCATATCTATTGCTAGGGTTTATATTCTCAAAAGCATTATTATACTTTAAAAGGATATCTGTAAACTCTGGTGCCTGTATAAGGCCAGATCCTGTAAGATTTCCTTCTCCTGGCTCTTCGCCCTCGGCAGCCTCTTCCTCTACGTCGCCCATAGATCTTCCAGATATCTTATATGTTTCTTCTGGCTTTATAAATTTTGATGAGACAAGGTATGCGGCAGGGGAATTCTTGTCTACGACAATCTTTGGCTTGTCTTTGACCTCGTGAATTGTTGGCGTATTTTTTGTCATTATATCTCCATTATACCAATTTAAGCCGAATAAATCGAACGTAGTTTAAGCTTAGTGCTTATGCCAATATCCATAGAATGAGAGATAGATCTAATGACAAACTTGCCAGATCCATCAAATCCTCTTTCTGGATAGTTAATTGTAACAATATCTCCAACCTGAAGCACTGGATTTCCAAATACCTCCATATCAATATCTACTGTTGACTTAGACCATTGTTTTGTTAGGAAGTCCGATAGGCTTTTTGCCGCCTCTTTGCTCTGTATCCATTGAGAGTCAAATGATGTTATCTGCTTTACATCAGTAATCTTATCATCAGAGTTATAGAAATTTTGTCCAGCATTTGCTACAGATACACCATACACAAATAGGTCTTTGCCATCCCCTCCTGCCAATGCTAGAGTTGATGACGAAGTATTAAATACATAAAATTCGCCCTGATAGTATCCAAGGCGCTGACCTACAATCTGAGCTAACCCATCTGAGGCCTGAGCACCTATTGCATATGCAGAGTCATATTGAGCCTCAGCCTTATATAATTCTCTAATTACATCACCAAATTCATCATACTTTAAACTAGTTGATGTGGCTGAATCGTAGGTAAACTTTTGAAAGAATGAATTTGCTAATAACTTTCCATTAGTCCTTGAGGCAGATATATCCAGAACAAACGCATCTCTTTTTAATGAATATAGGTAATCAAAATAAGCTGTTGATTGTCCGCCAGCTACTAAACCTATTGTTGATGTTGCTGCTACTGGATTAGATGTATCTTCATATTCAATTGTGCTTCCGTTAACGCTAATAAAGATTGTATTCTTTCCAGTTTCCTTGTGCACTAAAATGTCAAGACCATAAAAGGACTGTTCAAATATATTAGAAGTTACGCTTGTTAGCAATACAGATGATCCATTTGTAACCTTATACAGAGCAGCTTCTGACTTTTGCTTTACATCCTGTGCTGATCTAGTTGAATATAAAAGCAATAAATATCCACTATTTGTAGTTGTATTCCAAAAGAATGTCATGCCAGAAGTTTGCTGAATTCCTATTTGATTGGCTGCAGCTAATTCAAATCCTACAGCTGTTCCTATTTGGAAAAACTCTGAATCAGATGTATTTGGAAACGTCTTACTAACTATATAAAGGTTATCTTTTGACCCTGAAGCACTTATTGCAAGTGCTGACATGTTGTTGCCAGATTGATTCATTGAGCAAACCTTAGCAATATCAACAGTGTTATTCTGCGTAGTACCTAGCTTAATTTGCTTTGCTGAGTATCCGCTTAAAATTGAAGAAGGGGATTGAACTGGATTTGCAGTTGTATTTGGTGTGCCAAATACGTTTCTTGACTTTATCTTTAATTTGCCCACTGGCTTTAAATTATTATTATGCTTTGCTCTTAATTCAAGATACTGACCAGCAGAAGATACGTCTACTTCTCCATCTGGAGATTGGAATCTTATAGCATCATATTCTATTATTTCTCCGCCTATTAAAACAAAAGAATTAAATCTTGTTGGTATAACGTCTGAGAATACGCCTCTTTCTGGATATAAAATATATCCTGAAGATATACCTTTATATGGTGCAGCAAAAAGTGTTGACGGTGACTGCTCAGTCCATAAAGGCTGAGATGATGCTTCTTGAGAGCTTGTTGTTGGTACATTGTATTTAATTCTGACCGCATTTGTTGTTGGTCTAGATGAAGATGAAAGATTAACAATATCTGGTTTCATATTTGCAAGAGAGGTAGATCTGAATGTCCATGTATAGTTAGGTATTGAGCTATAGAATGTATCTCTGTCTACAAACACTAGAGTTCCAGATTCGTTTACATATGCTACAGTTTGACTTTCTCTACAAATTTCCTGTATCGCCTGCCAGACAGACTTATTTGAGTCCCCCCACCAATATCTACAGGTTAGGATATCTGCAGTACATTTTGAAAAATCATAGTCAACAAATCCAACTGCGTCAAGTACTCTCCACATAATTGCTTGAAATGAAGAATCTTTTAACATTATCTCTGGGCACGGAATTTCTTGCAAGAACTTGGCAACGTCTAGTGCTTTAATTGAATAGTTTCCGTAGTCATCAGAGCTATAATCATTTATGTAGAATATTCCCTGCTGGACGGTATGTGTATCTTCAATGATAAATCTAACTGTACATTTTATGTTATTTGTTATCATTACTTTATTTGAAACTATAGCGTCACCACGAAGGAATTGAACTATATCATCTTGGACTATGCTAGATAAATTAAGTGATGCCGCATTTGCCGTAAGCATTCCAACTGGGAGCTTATCGTCATTCATTGAGTCATCTTTATCAATGCTAACAGATATAACTCTATCTGTAACATCTAGAACATACTTTGGAGAGACCTCAATAATTGAATTAAATGTTCCGCCAGATACTGTTACTGTTAATGTTGATATTGATTGTGGAGCCGCATATGTTGCTGGCTCTGTAGTTGTCCAAGCAGTTCCGTTATACCAAATGTCTACAATTCCAGATGATGGGATTGATCCAGTATATAGTGAGCCTATAGATATTGCATTTGACCCATGGCCAGTTTCTACACGTACAGATATCTTATTTGTTAATATATTTTGTGCTGCATTACCAGCTTTATTTTTATATGACACAACAGCAACTGCATTTCCTTGAGCCAAGAAATAGGTATATGGGATATTCTTATCCACCATATATGTTCTTGTTGTTGGTATAACCTTTGTCTTATATGTACCAAGGGTGAGTCCTGTGCCTAAGATTGCATATCTAACTCCAGCCTTTGAGGGTCTAAATGACTGAACTATAGACTTTACTGGAAACAACTCTTTTATAATATTTGATTGAGTTGAAGATGTTGTTACTTCAACAGTACCAGCCATCTCATTCATATTGTATTCAAATATGACTTTAGGCAGAGCCTTTACCGATGTATTTTCTGATAAGATCTGTGTAAGTGCTGGGATGTTTATCAACTAAACCTCCTGCATTTCTATTGACAGATTATAGAAAGTATCTACTCCACGTTTTACAATAGTGGGTGAAAAACTTGAAAATATGACAGTATATGGACCCTCATATGTGCCATCCGCTTTTTTGATTCTAATTCTAAATGATGATTTACCAGTTGCTGAGTTATAAAATGTCTGCATATCATTAACTGACCAAGCTGTATCTACTAGGTGAGTTTGAGCTCCTGGAACAAAATCCCAAGACATTGAAAATGACTTTTTATCAGCAACATAGTATTTTCTTAAAGTTCCATTTGCCATACGCTTAATGTCTTCAATTCTTTCTGTAGACATTTCAAGAGCACCACGGTTATGCTCAGTAAGCTTATTCCATGTATTTGTAGGAGACTCTATCTCAACAAGGGAGCTTTTTGGTAGGGATATTTTAAATGGCATTGTTATACACTCCTTGATACCCCTACTCTTTGATCCATAAGCTTCATCTTAGACTGAATTGCATTAGCAATCTGATCAGCTGTAGCGCCTGAATTCATAACGCTTACATTAATATTATACTCGTTTCCGCCTGAAGAGCCTGATAGATTCATTTGTCTTACCGCATTAAATAACCTATCTGATGGTACCACATTTCCGTTCATATTTGGTATAAATAATTCTGGGCCCTTCTCTCCAACCATATATGGCATAGCTGAAGCAGTTGTTCTGGCACCATCAAATGCTTGTGCTTTAATTCTATAATTTCCTTTTACTGAGCCTCCCATATATCTTGGCTTTACATATCCAATAAATGCGGAACCTTTACCAGTTTCTTCTGCAAAGATATCTGAAGTTTTTGAATTGATATCTCCTCCATCTAACCATAGGTCAGCGGCATTTTTTTGATACTCTTTACCATCTTTATCTTTAAACTTCATTATAGTTAAATAAGAACCAGCTCCTGTATCTTTAATTACATCTGCTGGAGGCTGTACGTATCCTATTCCACCAGAGGCTCCTCCAGTAAACCCAAACATCTTTAGGAATGCAGAACCCATATCTCCAACTTTTTTACCACGCTTACCATCTGGACCATTTTCATAAATTTGCCCAGTAGCATCATCTAGTTGATACTTACTTCCTAATAATGCTTTTACAGTATTTGTAAAAAACTTTTTAAAATCAGCAGTAGCTTTTTCAGCAAACTTAGTAAATGATCCTTGAAGAACTCCAAGATCTCCGCCAGTCTTTCCAAGGAGTGTTTTAAGGTCATTATAAGACTTCTCGTTTCCTTGAGCAGCTTCTAAATAAAGCTTTCTAAAGTCAGATGCAGTTTTAGCAGCTGCCGCTTGAGTTGCCTTAATTACATCTTGATGCTTTGCAATTTCTTTTGCTGCACGAGCATCAATTGCTTGAATTTGTGCGTCAGTAAGCTCTTTAATCTCTTTCTTTCTATCTTCATGACGCTTGATTTCTTCTTCACGAGCAGCAATTTCTGCTTTTGCCTTATCATCAATAGCTTTTTCTGCAAGATCTACTGATCTTGAATTCATCTTCTTATCTATTTGAAGTCCAATAATTGCAGCTTCTGCAAAATTGCCAGTAAGCATTGCAACATTTTGCTCTGCTCTAGATGTTGCTATTTCTTTTTCAAAGTTTGCTGCCTCTTCTTGAACACGAAGTTGATCCTTGCGCTTATCTGTAGCATCTTGAATTACATCAATTTCTTCTTTAAGCTTATCTATCTTCTTATCAATATTTTCTTTTTCATTATCCGCTGCATCTTTTTCTGCTTGAGCTCTTCTTCTAACTGCAGCAATTGCTTTATTTTCAGCTAATATTTTTAAGTCATACTTCTTTTGAATTCCTGTTGCACCATATGCATCTGCCATAGCAAGGTTTTGTGCTTGTTGTGCAGCAATATCAAATGATGCTTCTACGCCAGATAGGGCACTTACTAATCCAAGTGTGTTTGCCGCTGCTTGAGTTATTGCATCTCCTAGGGTGCCTGCTGTCATAAATGCTTCATATAATGGAGCATTAGTCTCTTTAAGTTTTTCTAGCAACTGCTGTCCGCTATATGTAGCTTGAAGTTGCTGGAAGTTTAAGTTTTCCATTCCATCTGGAAGTGAACTTACTATAGTATTAATATCTTCAAACTTGCTTACTTGATTTACAGCAAGACCAGCAAGGTTGCTAATCTGTGTTGCAAATCTACCTTGAGTAGCTTCAGTTATATATAGTCCATTATTTAGTTTTTCTTGAATATCATTAAATGTTTTTTCTGCAGCAACTTTTAATGCATCCAGGGCAGACTCTTTTGTACTAATACCCTTTACAGCCAACATAACTGGGACTGTAAATTCTTCTTTTCCAGCCTGCTGTAATATTGAGCCTAATATTGCATTTGCTTGTGACTCTCCAACGCCTTGTGAAACTAATGTTGCTTTAAGGTTTCTTGCAAATTCTTCAGCCGCTCCACGATCTTTAAGTCCACCTGCAGCTTTAATTTGATCCTGCATTAAATTCTTTACATCTGCACTTACAGCATCAATTTCTTTTTGATTTGGAAGCAATGACAGTTCGTCCTTGCTTACAGCCATCTTAGATCTAAGTGCTCCAGCATTTTCAGATAAAGCCTTAAATGCTGTTTGAGCGTTTAATGCTCTTCCACCAAATTTTTCTACTGCGTCTGCAGATACATTAATATCAGCTTTAGCCTTAGCTAAAGCTTCGGCATGCTGCTTTTGCATAAACTTAATTGCAAGGGTAACTGCTACAATTCCAGCTACTGCTGCTGCTCCATATGGACCACCAATCATTGCAAGACCTCTACCTAATCCACCAACAAGACCGCCGCTCTTAGCAAGTGAGCCTCCTACAGTTTTAAGTCCTCCACCCAAAGCTTTAATTGCTGGAATACCATATCCAAGTCCCATTGCAAACTCTGAGGCTTTTGAAACAAGTCCGTTCTGAAGTCCAGTAACTTGATTTAACATTGAAGCTGCCATTCCAAGAGTTCCTACTGACATCATTAAGTTATTGTTAAATAGCTTTGCTGCTTTTGCAGAATTAACCATTCCCTTTTCAACTTTTCGTGTATCTGGTACTCCGCCTAAAGCTGCTTGACCAGTCTTCTTTCTGTTTCTATCAATAGACTTTCTTACGGCCATACTTGTGTTTGGATCATTATAAACATCTACAGCTTTTCTTGTATTTTGAACTACTGGGGCTGCTGGCATAACTGTTGAAACTGGAACTTGACTACCTAATTGATCTTTTCTTCCAACAAATCTTCTCTTAAATGCTGCGGCTGCGTCACCAATCTTTGTTTTCTTTCCACTTATTGCAGTTTCTCCAACTGCAAATTGTGGATAAGCTTCATGTGCTCCCTTAACTGCTGAGCCCATATATACACCTTGAGCACCCATTGTCATTTGCTCTTCTGGGCTATATATACTTAGCTGTCCAGCATCATAAGTTCTTCCTTGATACTCAAATGTATTTGCTGCTAATTTTTTAGAAGCCTCATTTGCTCCCTTTGATTGAACTGTAGGAGCTAATGTTTGCTTGCCTTTTACTTTACCAGCAGGATCTGTATGAGCAATATTTGGAGAATCCATTGCATTTGGAGATGTTAGATCAATCTTATCTCCTCCATAACCACCGACTACTCCATCCTTATATCCTGCAAACCCACCTTGAACAGCAGTTGCAAAACCAGTTGCATTTCCGCCTGCGCCACTTACCATAAGTGAGTCTTGAACTTCTGCCATGGCAACTGTTACTGCTTTAGTCTGATCTAAACCAGCTTGTTTTAATGCATCAACTCTTTTTGTAAACATTTCTTGAGCTCTTGCTTTTGCTGGATCTGCCTGAATAGAACTTATTGTAGACTCAAGTTGTTGTTGTTCCGATGGAATATTAACTTGTGGTCCACCGCCTGGACCAACTATTGTTGGAGGAACAACAGTTCCAGAGTTTGGACCTGGTGCGCCACCTTGTTGACTTCCAGCTACATCTCTATATGCTTGTGCTAATCTTTCTAGCTCTACTCTAAGAATTGTTGCCGCATCTTTTTGTGAATAAATACTTTGAGTATATGCGTCTGCAACTTGATCTGCCGCAATTGTTTCTGTTGTTACAAGTTTAAAGGAGTCTGCACCGCTTCTAAATTGTCTTAATGCATTTACACCCTTGATAATATATCCAAAGAAGTTGGCCATAAGACCAGTAAGCATAATTAGTGGACCAGCAAGTGCAGTTAGTACACCCATTCCAGTTACAAATGCTTTTAGTGGAGCTGGCATCTTGCCAAATACCCCAAGCACCTTTCCAGCAACATCAAGAACCTTAGCCATAATATTTAGGAATGGCTCTCCAATATCTGCTATAGCAGCTTTAAATGTTTCAAGCGCTCTCTTGTATCTTCCAGAAGCAGAATCTGTTAAGGCTTTTAATTCTCGATCAGCAATTGATCCAAGATCTGATGTTGAAGCTTTCATCAAATCAAATACCTGTAATGTCTGGCTTCCTTCTTTACCTAAGTTTTCAAGTAGTGCGTTAATTCTTGCAAACTGGTATTTACCGAATAATTGCTCAATAGCTTTTTGTTTTTGTAGAGGATCTAATTGATCTAATGCTACCTTTAACTCTTGCATCATTCCAACAATGTCGCCAGCATTTCCAGTTACAATATCATCAATTGAAACTCCCCAGCTCATAAGTAAATCTCTTGAAACCTTTGTTGGGTTAATCATAGATGCTAAACCAGACTTTAATGCGTTGGCACCTTCAGATGCATTAATTCCTCCTTCTTTCATTGCTGTAAGGAGTAGTGCTAAATCTTTTACGTCTCCGCCAAGACCCTTAATAACTGGACCAGCTTTTGGAATAGCTGTAACTAAATCTTCAAGTGTTGTTGATGTCTGGTTTTCAACTGCGTTAAGGAAGTTGATTGATTCTGCAAGCTCTTTTGTATTCATTGAGAATGCGCTTTGAAGTGCTAGTGTTGCCTTCATAGCTTCTTGTCTATCAACATCACCGAGTGTTGCAAGTCTTGTGGTTTCAGCAACTGATCCTAATAGGTCATTTCCTTCTTTACCAGTTGCAGCAATATCTGCAGCTAAACCAAGTGTGTCCTGAAATGAAGCTCCGTATGTTTTTGCCAATACTGTTGAAAGCTCAGTTACATCTTTTTTAACCTTAGTTAATTGCTCAGATGAAACTCCGCCAATGCCGCCATAAACCTTTGCAAGTCTTGTGAGCTCCATATCTGCCGCTCTAAATGCTTCAGATGCTGTCTTTCCAAATATTGCAAGTGGTAGTGTAAGACCTACTGTTAACTGACGTCCTGCCCACTGAGTATTTTTACCCCAGTTAATAAGAGATGTTGATCCATCTCTTAATACTTTATGATAGATTGATAATTCTGCTGACGCAATCTTAGAGGCATTTGCTACTGCATCGATACCAGTAGGAGTAATAACCATTGCTTTTTGAGCACCAGATACATCTCTTCCTAGTGATTTAACAATAGAAGAATTCATTCTAACTTGCTCTTGAGCAAGCTTTCTTATTTGTCCTTGTGCGCCTTTGCTATATTCTGACCAAGCACTGTAGTAATCTTTTAGCTTTAGTCTTTGCCCAGCTAACTCTTTACCAAATTTTTGTGTTGATGATGTAACGTCAACTATTGATGAATTGTAATATCCTGCTGCAGTTACTGCTTTTCTAAATTCACCTACTGCACCATCAAAATCTTTTTTGTTTAAACCTATGTTTTCTGTTAGTGACTGATTTCTAAACTTAGAAAGCACCGCCATTGCTCTATTGGCTTCAGATATTAACTGTCCAAAATCAGCATTGGCGGTGAACTTTACATTTAAAATATCAGCCATCTGTTATTCTTCCCTATAACCTAGGCCTTGACCTACTCCAAAACCTTCCTGTTCTGCGAGTGAGCCTCTTAATGATGCTACGTCATTTGTTTCTGTATCGTAGCCCATTGCACGTCGCTTGATATCATCAAACGACTTTGTTGTTTCAGGATCGTCAATCTTAACACCCTGCAAAGCAGCAGAGAACTTACGTTCTTCATTTTTATTTTTTCTTGATGCTTCAAGAATTGCTAGCAGTTCAGGCATTGATATCGACTCCTCCAGGTCTTGAAAATTCTTCCAGAGACCTAACAAAAAGGCCTCTGATTCTACGGCAACTAAATCTAGTTCTGACCAGCTAGTAGAGCTGCCGCCAAGAGGTTTGGGTCGTCCATCTTGATACCTCCACACACTTCAACAATTTTCATAATTGTTGGCATGTCTAGAGCATTCTCTAGTTCACCCTTGTTAGCAGCTAATTCTGGAGCTGATGTTTTTAGTGCAACTGCTGATGCAGCCAGCAGTGTATCTACTGCTTCGTTTTCATTGAGGGACCCGTCAAGCTTTGCCATATGAGTCATAAACTCTCTTAATTGTGCAATTGGTAATGGTCTAAGTGTAACCACAGTTCCATTTTGTAATTCGATTTCGTACGTTTCGTATACCTTGGTAGCCAAAGTACTCCTCCTATTTCTGTTAGTCTCTAGATAATTTTACCAGACACTAGGTATTAAGACAACAAATGGCCCCTACGAATAGGGGCCATCTGATGAGACTAAATAAATTTAGTTATTAAGAAGCTGCAATTTGACGATCAACGATCATTCCGTACTCAGCGCCTGAAAATGCTGGGTCTGGTAACAATCTAAATGATACTGGGAATACTGTTGCTTCATTACGACGGTATGAGTGTGAAGAAGCTTCTACGTTCAATACACGACGTGCATGATATAGACGCTCTCTCTTAACACCTGCTGTTGAACGTGGTGCGTTACCAATGAACACAAGTGCTCTTTCTACTGGTTCTGCTCCAAGTGCTCCTGCTTCAAGTCCTAGTGACTCTCCGCCAGTTCCTTTTGCGTAAGCTGTATCTGCTCCTGCACCTGTTGTAGCATCTTTTGTTGATCCTGCTTGTGCGAATGAGAACAGAAGGTTCTCAAGAGTTGCTTCTGCCAAAGTTGTGTTTACTGAAACTGTCATTGCTTGCTTGAAAAGCTTAGCTGTATCAAGTAGCTGATCTACCTGAATATCACCGTAATCTGGTGAGTATTGTACTTCAATTCCTTCTGATGTAAAACCAACGTTTCTCCAACCTGTTGCACCTGTTGCTGCGTCCATTGCTGTCGCTGCTGTTGTGTTAGCTGAAAATGTTGGTAATGCGTATGTTGGCCATGCTGCTACTTCTGTTGAGTCTTTCTTTGAAACCCAAACGTTAGCGGCACCAACGATAATATTATTTACATTTGCCATTTTGTTTCCACCTCCATCTTTTTTGTGGATATAGTTATTGCTTAAAATCTTACCAATTAAAACGAACAGCTGGCTAGGCTGACAAATCCTCGATAGTTAAATAATACAGCCTAACATATTAAAAAGCAAGGCCTAGGAGAATCTACCAGTAGTAGGAGAGATCTGTCTTCCATACTTATATCTGATTACAACCTGACCTGCTTGCCATCCAACCTTTTCACGTTCTGGTTCTGGAGAAAGAAGGTCGATTAGTGAGACCGAAAAGAAGATAAATGGTGAACTTGAGCCTATAAAGTTGTTTATGTCCTCTGCCGTATCATCCATTCTTCTGAATAGATCTAGCATTAGGTTTTGAACCTCTGCAATCTCAGCATATGACTTGGAGTATATTGTGAACATCATTGAATCCCTGCAGATCATCCAATTGTCCTCATACCCATCTGCTACATAATCATAGATAATGTGATTTCTATCTGCTAGGGCTCCGTCCAACAAAGCATCTTGCTGTGATGGAATAATAGGTATCATTGTGAATTCAGTTCCGCTCAATAGATCAATTTGATAGTCTGATGGTTCAAACATCTTTTGACCGACTTTAACATTTGAATCTGTTGTGCTTAGCTTACTCCACAAGAAGTCTCTGACTGCTCCTGCCGCATTTAATGAATAGTTTGCCATTATATTTTGTTAGCCTCCCTCACTGCACTTGCTTTGGCAAGTGATCTTACAGCCTCTGGAGATATTCTTCCAATAGACAATTTACTTGAAATCATAGATGGAACCTTAGTAGAAGTTTTTGTTGCTCTAGTAACTGCGCTATTAACTCCAGAATCCTCAAGGCTAGTCTTTACCATATTACCCTTAAAGAATCTTTCATAGGTTCTTCCAAATCCGTTATATACATTGTTTCCGCCTGGATTTTTAACTCTAACACTTTGTCCTTTTGGAAGAACAACAAGCTTTCCATCTCTTCCCTCAAACGCCAATCTTATAGAGGCAGCCTTTGGCCTAATAGTTACTGGAATTCTATATTCCATAATTCTTGCTTTCTCTTTAAATACATATTTTTTTAATGATCTTGTATTAGGAACATTTGATCTGGACTGTTTAAATGAATATGACAAAGACATATTGTATCCCGTAGAAGGGGTCATATCAAGGCTCCACAGCCTCGCTGACGGGTCTCCAGGTCTTCTCCACTCATATACGTGGTGTAGCCTAGATGTGTAGCTCCTAGCCTGTGCATCTGTATAAAATGAAAAGTCTTTGTTTATCTGATTAAAGATTCTTGTCTTTACTGCTTTCTGAGTTAATGAAGAATTAACTAAATAATCTAATGCTGCTGCTTTATAATACAATGCTGATGCTATCTTAGCTATTGAGCCATTATCTTTAATCATGCCTTTGCTTCCGCCCATTGACATAACTTGCTCAGCAGATTTAATTTGTGAAATTATATTAGACTTCAAGCTTCTGTACCTCTGAGCGTTTAGCGCTTACGTTGAATGATAATATTTGTCCAAATGGATCAAGTACTGGGGTTACTCCCATTACGTCAAATATGGTTGGGGTATCGTAGTTATTGCTAATTAATTCAAACCAGATTACTTCATCTCTATCGTTTCTTATATTAGTAATTCTTTGTGTCTTAGATGTCTTATACTTTGTTTCAATGATAATTCTTTCAGTATTTTCATATCTTTCGCCAGTCTTTTCTGAGCTTCCACCAGTTCTACCAGTTTCAGATATATATCCTCTAGCCAAACATGGCTCTGTGCTCTTATATCCCCATTTCTTTATAAGAGCCCCAGTGTTCTCATCCTGTGACACAATGACCTCATAAACATCCATCTTCATGTTTAGGGTAGATTCTATAAGGCCTCTTGACATTAAATAACCACCATACGGTTAGCAACAAATGGCTCAAGCATTCTGTCTACTGCAGAGTTGCCTGTTCCAGTAAATGCTGCTGGAGAAATATCAACGTTCCAGTCACCAGTCTGCATAGACTTAACATACTTCTCCTTCCATATAGTGTCTTGGTGGAAAAAGTCATTTGCCAATCTTATTGTGCAGTCATAGATTTCAATTGGAACATTCTTGTATCCAAACATTCCTTCAACACTGTACTTTGATCCGTTATTAAAGTATCCAGCATTTGGTCTATCTGCTTGGTAAGGATATGACTCAAATACTTCTAGGCCTGCGCCTTTGTCTATTGCAATTGCATAGTTAGTATCTGTAACCTTTAATGTAACCTGATTGTTTGTAGATGTTGAATCGTACACAAGAACGTCGTTTTCGTATACCTTAGATATGGATTCAATTCTTTCTGGGAGTAATAGTACATCTACCCCGTCGCCAAGTACAGATATGGTCTTTTGAACATAATCAAATTTTTGTCCAGTAAAGGCATTAATCTTAAATCTAGCATATCTTTCAGCAGACATGATCTCGTCATATGTCTTATAATTAGTATCTACAGTATCTACGCCATATCCAGAGTAATCTACAATATCTGCAACTGTGGCATATGGTCGTGTCACAAGGTAGTGCTTACGGTCAGAAAATACCGTTCCAGAAATTGTATAATCAATCTTCAAATAAAAATACTTATAGCTTGTTGTGGCTGAGATTGGAACATATGTGAAATAGCTTCCTGCATCAACATCAGTATTATTAGCAGTCAATACGGTGCCAGTTGTAGCATCTTCATAGAAAATAGTAACTGTTGGCCCAACATCTGGATCCTTAGCTATACCATTATAGTAAGTCTTAAAGTTTATAGGACCATTAGTTCCAGCGTGTATCTCTGCCATTTATTATCTCCTTATGAGTAGTATTCGTTAACTTCTCTAGGTGAAGCTAATCTAAAACCTTCTTCTGTGTCTAAAATCTCTAATGCTGTTTCCATTGACATTGCTACAAATGGGTGCTCTTGGCTAAAACTATATCCACGAGTATGGTAGCTTCTATTCAGTCTATCCATTTTTACAAGAGCTGATCCTGGGTCTTGATTAAACTCTTCCGCATTAGTAAATACTGGTGCTGGTGGAATCTCTTCTCTTTCTACCGCTTTTAAATTATTAATTAGGTCTGAGGTAACTCCCTCTTCCGCTAGAGCTGCAAGAACTTCGGCTTTAGTCTTTGCCGACTCTAAGTCTACGGCAAATTCTTCCGCAACCTTTTTTAGTTCTGCTAATTTCATTGACTCTAATGACATTTATTTCTCCGTTTCTTTGTTTTAATTATAGCATTTTACAGACTATAAAGGAAAAGGGCCCCCTTAAAGAAAGGGGCCCTTCTCACATCTTTTTGTCCTAATTTATAATTATGGACGTGAAGCTGGAAGATTTGTGTAGCTTCCGCCAGTTGCGGCTGCAAAGTCACGAGAATCGTATCCTGCTGCAACCTTAACGTTCTTGACGACAACGAATGCGTCAGGATTTTCGATTGCTGTACCAACACGAAGGAACAGAGTATATTCTGTTGTATCCTTCTTTGGCTTGAACTCACGGTGTACTGTAATGTCACGCTTCACACCAACAATGATGTTGTCTGGGAATGTGAGGTGTACGTCTCCGTGTGCACCTGATGGACTTGTGTATGTTCCAGTTTGGTTCTCGTCTAGAAGTGGAACTTCTAGTACTGGGATACCGTATGCGTAAGGGATTACGCCTCCTGGAGCACCGTTATTAGCTGCAACATCTCCACGAACGATAGAAGATGCAATATCTTCTGGTGATCCTGGAAGTGATGTTAGGCTGTATAAGTAGTCCTGTACCAAATTGCTTCCTGTAAGGAAACGTAGTTGGTTGCGACGTTGCTTGTAGCGACGTGGCATCTTCTTAAGAGCGTCATTAAAGATGCTCTTAGAAATTGTTGCACCTGCTGCGTCAACAACATTTGCTTCTGTCTTTGCGATGGTTGTAACACCCTTGAATGCTTTTAGAAGTGTATCTGAGCCTGTTCCAACTCCGTTAAGGATAAGATCCTCAACATCGTTACCAACCTGAGTTGCCATCATTCTTGCGATATGGTCTTCTAGGTCTTGGCCCTCAATGCCGTCTTCTAAAGATTCAGTTGAAAGCTCCCAATCTAAACGGAGCTTCTTTGTTGCAAGAGAGATCTTGGCGAACACAACTGATTGTGCTGCTCCTGTATCAGATGCTTCTGTAGCAACCTTAAGGATTCTTTCGCCTACACCGATCTTGTCGATTTCTTGAATGTCAGAACGCATGCGAATGGTTCTAGCAAACTTTGTTACAACTGTTGCATCAAACATATAGTCGATGAAACGATTAGCTTGATCTGGCTTTAATAAACCACCACGAGCTGAATCATCGCCTGATACGCCAAGAGCGTTAGCTCCTGTCTGCGCTGTAACTACTGCTTTTTCTAATAGTTCATTACTCATTTGTTTTTTCACCTGCCTTGTCTTTAGAGAATTTCACGAACACCGAGGAAAGTGCCGTTCCACTTGCTTTTCTTAATTGGTTCATCATTAGACCCGCCAAGGTCTGCTGACTTTTTGATAGCAGTTGATGTTTCAACTGAATCAATTCTTTTTTCTGTTGTTGTAAGAGCATCTGTAATGCCCTTTACGATGCCAGAAATTTCATCGTACTTCTTTGCAAGATCTTCGATCTTTGATTCTGCACTCTTAACAAGTTCCTCAACATTGCTACGTACTGATTCTAGACCTGTTGCATTCTCAGATGCATTCTTTGCAAAGTTATCAGCGAAGAACGACTTGAGTTCATCAAGCTTCTTTGCGAAATCTAACTCTTCAACGGCGACCTCTTGAATATCTGCTGCCTTTTCGACAACTTCTTCATCGCCCTTTGGAGCTTCTGCGGCAACTTCTGCTGCCTCAACTACTTCCTCAGCTGCTGGTGCTTCAACAACTGCTTCAGCTGCTGGTGCGTCTACAACTTCAGACTGAAGTTCTGTATTTTCTGCCACTTCTGTACCTCCTACATTGGCTGTGTTTTTATTTAAATCAACGCCGTCGTTAGCTTCACGACGTTCTTCTGCGATATTTTCAATCTCAGAATTCTTTTTAATATATGAATCAACAATTTGCTTAATTGATTCTGCCTTAGAAACATCAGTTGATTCAACCCATCCGATTTGTTCCATATTGCATGAACAGTTATCGCATGTTGCTGTATCATTTTCTGATGTTATTGCAATTGAATCTTGACCGCACCAAAAGATATTCTCTGGTGTGATACCTGTTGCAATTCCCTTCATTACCATTGCACCATTAACTTTTTCAATAGAAAAAATATTTGCTAACTGGTTTGCTGGATTATCTACAAGGGATAACTCTACTAGATCATAGTCTTTAATTATTCTTACTGGCTCTTCTTGACCATCAATAAATTCATTATCTGATTTCTTAATTGATCCGCCAATTGAAAAACCAGAAAGAGTGCCATCAAGAACTTTTTCCCAAGTATCTTGTGCACCCTTTGAAACATATGATGTTACATAAACGCCGTTATAAACTTTTCCTTCTTTTGGATCATAATAACTTTTAGGTTCAAATGCTACAACTTTACCTACCGCCATTGGTTGATGCATTTCTCTAACGTTTCCACGGAATCTCATGAATGCGCCTAGTGAGGCTTCAGAAGAAACAATGTCTCCGTGTGAATCTACATTATCTAGTGTTGCATATCCAGATACTGTTCGCTTGTTTTGATCGACCTTTGAGAACGGGATGGACAACTTAATGTTGTTCCCGCTTGTGGTCCAATTAGACTTAGTTATTTCCATGGTGTTATTATAATATCTCTTAGTAGATTAAAACGCAAATACTAGTCTATTGGGTTTGACGTCCATCGCCTTGAGCATTTCTGCTTCCACCGTTGTCTGCCTGATTCGCCTGTCTTTGTTGATCTCGCTGTCTATTGCCTGTAGCTTGAGTTGTTACCTCAGCAGCTGCTTTTGCGTTTAATTCAACAGGTACATCTCCACCCGATAAACCTTGTAGTCCCATTCTAGCACGAATTTCATTAGGAACAATGACCTTCATTCTTAGGTATCTCTCGTCAATCTTTGATTGAGTATCTTCATCTGTCAGAGTTAATTCATTGAATTTAATCAAGAACATGTCTGTCTTTTCAGCAATAATCTTGCCAAGTCTTTTTTCAAGAGTTCTCTGAGATGGTCTACATACCTGCTCTTTAAATGTTTTATCAGCATCTTTAGCATTGGCAAGAGAAACTCCTTGTGGGGTTCCGATCTTGCTAATAGGCACTCTATGAGACATTAATATTTCATCTCTATTGGCTGACTTATACTTATCAAATGATGAGTCTTGAACTCCAGCTTCAACAGCTTCCATCTTAAACTCCACCTTTGAGTCAGAGTTATCTGAAGGTAGAGGAATGTATAGAGAGCGATGATTTTTGCCCTTTAAACCTGTCTGGAAGAACTCTAGGAGCTTTCTTTCTGCATCATTAGACAACTTTGCACCCTTGACTGTAATAATGTATCTAGGGACTGCCTTGTTCTCAAAATAGTCTAAATTGAATCTTGCTGCAAATTCATTTCCTGCCATAGCATTCTTTGAGGAAATAATATCTGGGACTCCATAGAATCCGTTTGTTGGAGTGTAATTCTTGAAGTGAATAACTTCGTTTGGAACTACATCTGAAGTTATAGGGTTTGGAGTTTCAGTGTCTCCGTAATTTCTAAAGAATACAGTTTGGTTTCCAATGATCTGAACAAATCCATCTCTCATTCTACGAATACGCATTGATGCTGATGGTACGTGGCCAATGTAGCCAATCTCTCCAGTATTTTTTCTTCCCACTTCAAGGTAACCGTTTCCAGTTGTCTCGTAGTCTTTCCAAACTCTAGCAAGGGTTTCTACAAATGTTTCCTCTTCGTTTGTATTCTCCAGCCAAGTATGCATCTGAAGCTTTAATCTTTCAAGCTTTCTACGTGCTCTCTCTAATCCTTTTTCATCTTCTATATCCGCAAGTCTTTCCTTTGTTGCTTCACTTTCGATAAAGTCATATCCAAGACCTACAATATTTGCAATCTTTGCATTTACGGCAGCATAGTGTGGTGAAGAAATTTCATAAATCTTTGCAAGGTAGTCTAGGTTATACGGTGGCATAACAACATCTAAGATGCTGTATCCAGTAATCATGAATGGTTCTACAATTGCTGTACTCTGTGAACCATCTCCACGAAGAAACTTTGAGAAGTCTGTTCTAGCAACTTTCTTCTTGAAGTTAGTGCTAAAGCCACTCATTTTTTTTACTTCGTCTAATCCACGACTAAATGGATCCCCGTACTCGTTTCCACGAACACCAGCAAACATATCGCCAGATCCACTTATTTCAATTGTCTCTGTATCTTCAATAAACTCAGCGGCCATTTTGTACCATCCTCTTTGCGGCATCTAAACCTTCTCCAAGATCCCAAGGATCTGGTGTTAAACCAGCATGCAATCTTGCTTCTTGAGCTGCATACTCTTCATCAGAAACTTTTCTACGACCTGGAAGAAATTTTGGTGCGCCCTCAGTAACTCCATATCCTTCTGCTGCTTCTGTTAAAATCTTAATCTTTTCCGCATCCCCAAATACTGCTGGGATTAGCATATAGTGACCTTCGTCATCTCCGACCCATTTGCCATCTGGCATTTCCCAAACATAGACTCCATACTTTGTCTTGTCTGCAACTACCTTGGCTTTACCTAATTTATTTAGCATATGTCTATTCTACCATTTTCTGTCATATAAGTCCATAGCTGGATTAGCTATGGATAGATTATTGTGTTGAAAGAACTACTTTGTCCACATTATAGCCAGAATATGAGTCTGAGCCTATAGATATGGAATCTGCAGATGTTGCTTCTGAAACCCTAGATGTAAGATATTTATAATGTGAAATAGCCTTTGTAGACATATCATAATCATATATACCGAGATGGGCAAAGCTATTGTCTGATCCGATTAGTGTTCCAGTTTTTGACTGATTTAAATATACGGTATCTAATTGGTCCTGAGAGAATGTTATGACAACATGATGCCATATACCAACGGTAAATACATTTGATACTGATGTCTGGCTATATAAATTAACTCCATTTACATATATAGAGGATATATCTGTCTTGGTTATATTTCCTGCCCCTGACCAAGAATACCTTGATGTGCCGCAATCTATAAGGCATGTCTGACCTAAAGCACTTGGCATAAACATAAACTCTATTGATCTGGCAGTTGTATCTATTACATTGACCCCTCCAGATAGTGTCTTTATGCCATTTTCCAGGGACTGGTTTAGCATTGAATTGGAGTATTTGCCAACATGATAGTTAAAGTCTGTATTCAAGGAATACAGCGTATTGTCTGATCTAAACTCTTTGCTGTCATAAGATATGAAGTCCATTCCTGTAAATGCTGGACTAGGTAATGTAGATGAATCTCTAGTTAAAGTAACTTTATAGTAAAGCATGCCTCCAGTAAAGTTGGGAATACTAGAATGATTGACTAAAGGAATGTATGTATTGCTTCCGTCAATATTATATGAAACATCTATTCCTCCTGAATCTCCATACCAGTCTATCTGATTATTATCAATTGTTGTAATAAAAACAGAGTCTGTAAAGTATCCAGAATTTTGACCATCATTTAAAATCACATAGTTATCAAAAGCTTCATTTACGTCTACCATTAAGGCTGTAGAGAATGACTTATTAGAGCCATAAGAAAATCCAGTTTTAACTGGCTTTATATTTTTAGAAAAACTAAAATATGAGGCATCATCAAGGCACATGATTTGGCCTGCGCTTTGATAAAGTGAATCTAAAACAATCTCTTCATCTATATAGATATTGTCAATTGCTTCGTTAAATACCTCTATCTTGTCTACTAAGAGTATAGAACTTATGCCGCCCAATAAAAGGCTTATATCTGACGTAGCTTTAAATTCAAAAGTGGTTGGTAAAGAAAGGCTTGCCCTAACAATGCCATCAACAAACAATGACATTGATCTTTTAGAGTATACGGCTGCTATATGGTAGGAATTTCCAATTTCTGGAATCTTGTAAGATATTGAGTTTAGGTTATTAGAATAGTCAGATATAGTAAATATGATATTTGATTTAAATATGCTAAGCCCAATATTATTAGAAGAGTCATATATAATATTTTCTGATGTCGTAAAGGTATCGGTAGCCTTAATATAGAAAGATATTGAAAACTCTTCTTCTTCATGTGTTCTTTTTGCTATTGGAACACCCTGTAATGTTAAAGAATTAGATCCAGCAAATGGGATTGAATTCTTTGTTCTTGAGGTAAGTGGTGGTGTAGATTTGAATGTTCCAGTTTTTGGTAGTACTAAATTTTTTCCAGAGATGTCAGAAAATGATTGCTGGGACTGATCAAACAGCACCTGTGCGATTTTCATTATTCTCCCCTTACATAGTTTATCTTGGTTAGTTAGCAGTAATTGACACACCGCTGATTGTTGCATTAATCAGATTAGGTATGCTGCCAAAACCGTAGATTTTATCTCCTGCATTTACAACTAGGGAGTGTGAAAGAGTAATTGTTTCATTTCCTTCAATAGAGTTAAGGGTATATATCTTTTGAGAATCTAATCCATACTCTGTTCCATTTGGAACAACAGCAAGCGAGAAGTAAAGGACTCCGCTGCTAGTATTTGTTAGAATAAATTCTTTTACTAAGCCTGCTGTAGAAAATGTTGAAAGTAACATTGGAACTGTAGTTAGTGCTACAGGACCAGCAAATCTTGTTGGTATATATGCCATCTTTAATTTCCTAGCTAATTGTCCACTTTGAGATTAAGTCACGCTCTACTTGGCCTGTCTCATAATCACTAAGTGTTCTGTTATAAATAATCATTTCTCCAAGATCAAACTGACCGTATGAAGTTAAATATCTTCCTATTGCCTGTCCTGTCATTCCAGCTAGTGAACCAGCAGAAGAACCAATTCCAACTACTGTTCCATTTCTCTTAACAATTCTTGCAAATGTTTGTGCATTAAAAGATATTGAATAAAGCTCTGGCTGACCAGGAGTCTTAAGTGGAACAATTGTACTTGCATCATCTCCACCAAAAACAATTCTATGTGTATTTGCTGCTAGGTATCCAGAAGCTAGATTTGCTCTTGTTCCAGCAGACTGTCCACCAAGTACGAATGAGTTAGATGACTGAGCTGTTTTTGTTGCTACGTAGAAAATTGTAAATGATGAAGCTGTTAGCCAGGATAAAGTTTGATCGGACATAAGCAAGAACTGGTCTATTCCGTTGAATCTAATACATGGTAGAGAGTTAATTCCAGATGCCACAAATGTTGGCCTGTTAGCCAATGTAGGCTGAGATAAATGTCTTATATACTGAGATCTATCTTCAACCAATGAAATTTTTTGATTAGCATCTCTTGTAATATTATCAATAGCAGTTGCATCAATCCACATGCTGAGTCCGAATTGACTATATCTAGCTCTCTTATAAATAGATCTTTGATTGCTTAACATGCTATTCCCCCTGTAATGCTTCAAATGCAGCTAGTGCATCTTTATTTTCTGAGGCCTCCGCCTTAGTAAACTTTTCTGCCACAACGCAGTAAACTTTATCTTCTAACATGTATGGGTCACAGTAGACTAACTTGTGAGTTGTAGATTTGTGATCAACATACTCTAGGGCAACGTGCATATCGTTGTCTCTCATAAAATCTTCATCTGGTCCAGTTGGTGGAAATCCAGATGTAGGAAATAAGTCTTTTAGAGTGCCAAACTTCTCTATCTTATTGGCTTTAACAATTGCATAATACATTTATTATCCATTCGTCCAAGATGTAGGTTGCATCAATCCTGGATAGTTTGTAGATGTATATCTAGTATCAAAGCTATAAAGCATAGTAGTTGGACGAAGGTTAATCGTTGCACCATTTGTAATTCCAGATGTAGTTGCATCTCTACCAAACTCAAAGATTCCGCCCAAGTCTACAACAGACAATCTCATTCCAACGTTTCCGTCAGCATTTTCAACTGATGCGTTGAATACAAACTTATCCTCATTGAATGGCAATATCTGACAACCATTGCTTGTATCCGCATATCTTGCAAAGTAGAAGTTGCGTGGGTCTCTTGTGTCATTGAATACTGCACACATTCCTGAGCCATAGTAATAATATGGAGAATATGAAACTAACCAGTTATTATCCCATGTTATATTACTTCTAATTCCGTATTGAACACCTTGGTCCCAACCATATGAAGTTGTGTTTGTAATTCCGCCTCTAGTTGTTAGAGTACCAGTAGTTCCTGCAATGTTAGGAAGGAATGTTGCATAATGTGTAATAGTTGATGGCACAAATCGTGCTATACCTACATGCTCATTATCTCCAGCAGTTACACGCAATCTATAGCGTGACTCTGTATAGCTCTGTGAGTTATCTTGCTGCCATTGAAAATTGTTATAGTAGTAGTAAACACCAGTTGTTGTTGCCGCTGGTGTTCCAGCAGTCTTAGCTTCTGATAAGAATAAATGAAGAGTTCCGACATCATGTGTTTCTGAGTTTAGGTCTCTTCCTGCGTTTGTATTGCGCCATACGTGCATACGATAGTTATTTGAGGCATCTAAAGCTTCAATAACAATAAGTTTTCTTTGTCTTTGATTATATGAAGCTGAACCGTAAGTTACTCCATTACCCCATGTTGCATATGTAGATGTAGCCAAGTTTAATGATTCAAGATAATTTGACGCACCTCTAGGCATAATCTGAATACCAGCATCTCCTGATCTTAAAGACATTTGCTGTCTTAAACCACGGTTTCCAATTACTGTGCCAAAGTAAGGCATGTGAGAATCCATTGTTCCACGGTTACGGGCAAAAATTCCTTCTGGGCCAAAGCCTCTTCCTGGAATATTGCAGTACCAATCTCCGTCTTGCTGGTGCATTGGTGTTGCTCCAGACCAGCTGTTTGTTATGCTGCTTGATGACCAGTTGTTTGTTGTATAGTTTTGTCCAGTGTAATCATTTTGAATTTCAAAGTCTGTTGAACCATTTGCTCCGCCAATTGGTTGCATTTCGCTATCATAAATAGTCCACCCTGGAGTATTGTTAAAGTTCGAATATGTTGCAAATGTAGGTAGTGGGTATTTATTTGGAAGATCAGTTACCTTTGATCTAATTGAAGTAATTGTTGTATTTACTGAGCTTAAGCCTGTTGAAAGGCTTGAGTTTAAAAGGATGTTTAGCATTGTTGGGCTAGCATTTAAAGCGGCATCCAAATTGGATACCATTGTGGCTCCAATGCCAGGAAGGTCTATTGATGTGCTGCTAGTTGAAATTGCCATTTATTGCTCCTCTTATATCTTCAAATCAGAATATGCGTATGATCCGTAAACGGTTGTTCCGTTATTTCTTGTGTAAAAGTTTAGTACTGTTGTATCAAGTGAGAGTACTGGAGAGATATTTGAAGCTCCTCCGCCGTCCCAGATAACTGATGCTGGCCATGTTTGAACATAGCTTCCACCAGATTTAATTTCTAGCTGCCAAAACTGTGCAGTATTAGCAGTTGCAGCAATATTTGAGAATGCTACTGTAAATGCTCCGCCTGCAGTTACCTTAAATACATTTGATGTCTTTAGATCTAGCGTAAGAGTTCCAGATGTCTTTGTTCCAAGATCTGTGAACTGTGAAGGAATGTTGAAGTATGGGTTTCCTTGGCCATCAATAGGAGCTTGAACATATGTATATGTCCATAAAGCTGGTACTATGGATGAAGGTGTCTGTGTTATTGGCATATTACTCGTTATCCTCTGCTGGGGCTACATAGTCTAAAGGAGGAAGTTCTGCTGGAATATTTGCTTCTACTTCATCCCCTACTTCTACTGCAGCTATTACTGCTTCACGAGCAGCAATAGCTGCTTCATGGTCAATTCTTTTTACTTCGTCATCAGATACTCCGTTGTACTTATCTAGTACTACGCCATCTTTTAGCTCAAAGCGGTGTGGGAGGTCAGACTCAATTGGCAAGTCGTACTCACCATTTTCAAGAAACTGTCCTGCAAAACCTTCACCAATAAAGCTTATTTTCATATTCTTCTCCTTATTCCTTTAAATATTTCTAGGCCAGCGTTGTACTGGCATTAGCCACGTATAGTTTGTGCTTGTGTACTTTGTATCAAAGATACCGTTCATTATGTTCTTTGAAAGATCGATATTGCTACCATTAGCAATTGTACCAGAAAGTGTTCTTCCATACTTTAATGGACCCTCAAGATCAACAATTGCAAGTCTCTGTCCAGATGTTCCATCTGAGTTTGATACGTGGTATGACCACATAAACTTATTTTTATCAAATGGTACAAGTGCACACCCATTGGTTGTATCTCCATACTGACCAGTAAAGTAATTTCTTGGATCTCTGGTGTCAATAAAGAATACGTTCATTCCGCAACCATAGTAGTAGTACACATTAAATGCTGCTACCCAGTAATTGTCCCAGGTAATCATGTGTCTTGCGCCGTACTTGTTACCCTGCTCAATACCATAAGATGTTGTATTTGAAATTGTATTAAATGATGTATTTAATGTTTGTGAAGATGGGTTGTATGTGGCATAGTGTGTAATATTAGAAGGCACAAATCTTTGCATTCCAATAATTCCATTATCTCCTACAACAATACGCATGCGGTATCTTGACTCGTTATAGTTTTGAGAAGCGCTTGCTTGCCATTGGAAATCATAGAAGTTGTATGAGGCAACTCCACCTATAGTAATACCAGCTTTAGCTTCTGATAAAAATCTATGAAGCATTCCAGCTTTATAGTTTGATTGGTTAATTGATCTATTTGTACCAGTATTTATCCATCTATGTAGGCGGTAGTTATTAGATCCGTCTTTAGCTTCGATAACAACTAATGTTCCTGTTCTTTCATTATAAGAGTTCATTCCGTAGTTTGTTCCGCCAAACCATGTTGCATAGGTTGTTGAGTTTAAATCTAAACCTTCAAGCCATCCATTCTGGATTCCTCTCGGATACACACGCATTGTGCTGTTGCTTGTAAATAAAGATATCTTTTGTCTTTTTCCAGTATTTCCAACAATTACACCCCAGAAAGGCATGAATGAATCTTGTCCGTCTGGATTACTTGCTACATAATTATTATAGCCTTCATTTAACTTAAAGTACCAGTGAGTATCTGCTTGATAAAATGATGTTGATCCCATCCAATATGACGTCCAGCCGTTTCCACCAATGTTACCATTTGTATAATTGTTTCCAGTCCAAGTTGACCACATTTCAGCATTTGTATCTGGCTTGCAATTATACACTTCACGCATATCGCTATTGTAAATAGATGCTCTAGGATCATTATTAAAGTTTGAAAATGTAGCAAAGTATGGCAATGGCTCTTTATTTGGCAAAGCATCTATATCTGCGGTTAAAATTGCTAGTGCCGCATTAATATCGGTTAGAGATCCAGCATTTTGTAAGTTAGTTTGAATAGCAGCAACAGTTGCATTAGAGGCTAGAGTTGTTGTAAAGCTATCTGCAATAAGCTTATCAATACCTGGAATGATTAGCTGTATCGTGCTATTTGCTACTGCCATTTAAATTTCTCCTAAATTTCTATTATTAGATATTTGTTACTTTTACGCCAGAGATGAACAAGCTTACTGCGCTTGCTACTGATGCTGATACTGAGATTGCATCTCCTGCGTTTAATACTTGCTTAAAATCAAGCACTGTGATTTGACGTGGAGCCAAATCTAGGTTCTTGAAGAATTCTGTTCCTGCAAAACTCAGTGTGCACTGGTTTGCAACGTTTGTTAAGTTAGCAACTGTAACTGATGTAATAACATCTGTTTCACCTGCTGGGCATGTCCAAATCTGTGTTGATGTGTTTGGTACTACGCCGCTGTATAGTCTTGCTGGTAAGCTAATTGTAGCCATTTTATATTACTCCCATGTTTGCGTATAAAGTATAATTGCTAATTGCTGCTGCGACGAGTGCGATCTGTGTTGTACCAGATGTGTTTACTGCTGCAATCTGTGTTGCTCCAGCGGCAGTAACAAGGTTGATCTGACCTGCTGCAGCGCTTTGAACGCTTAGAATAGAGCTATTTGTTACTCCAAGAATATCATTGACTCCTAGCAAGTTTCCTAGTGTTTCTAAAGCCTTAGCTAAAAATACTAAGTCCTGGGCATCAAGAGTTGAGCTTGTTAAAGCATCAATCTTATTTTTGGCCAGTGTTACTTGGGTGCCAAGTGTTGAATAGTCAGTCATTTTTTACTACCACCTCTTTGTATTAATTATAGCATAGCCGCTATTATTGCGGTTCTGCAGGGAATTCTGCATTAATGTCACTTTCCAATAATGTTGGATAGTTTCTTAATGCTTCTCTGTAGGCTTCCCATTGTGCCTTTTTTTCATCAGAAAGAGGGCTGTTTGGTAACTGCGTCCAGTCTGAGTCAGATAAAGCTTCATTTCTTCTTATTCTTGCCACATCAAAAGTAGATTTATTTCCTAAGTAGGTCATATGATCTTCAAGTTGTTTTTTTGTTAATGCTACTGCAACACCTTTTGAAAGCTTAAAAAACTTTCCAGTAATGTCAGTTCCAGCAGCATACCAACCTTCTCCAGGAAATTCTTCTGCCCATCTAGATTCTTCGTGAAATCCATCTGGTCCAAACTTAACATAATACATTATCTATCTCCAAACTGTTGTGCTGTAAACTGCCATACTCTATATGAGTTTCTTACAGAAAATTCATTGTTAAAATCATTATATAGTGAAGCTGCTTGAGTCATCTTGTGGTCTGGTTGAACCCAGAAATCAGTAAATGTATTGTGTAGGTCGTAAAATTTATTATTTTGTAGATACTGGTTAGATCTCCAGTAGTATCCTGTATTTGCTTGTACTACAACTGCTGTTGTTTTTGCTGGAATAGTTACGTTCCAAGACCAGGTATAGTTAGAGTTTCCTGAAGACCTATTTGCTGGGCAAGACCAGTTAATATCTGTTACTCCAGCATATGAGCCGTTTACATTTGGTAGACCAACGGCAATTCCAGAGCCCTCATAACCAGCTGACCAATAATTTGAATAGTGTCCCCACATTGTTATTGTCTTTGAAAGCGTAGGGTGGAAATTTCTAATAAACATTGTTCTAAAAATCATTGGACAGTAGTTTGATCTATTGTCAAGACCAGAAGTAACCTCAAAACCGCCTACTACTGAGTTAGTTGCATATTCAATTGTTCTATTGTCCATAGTCTCTGAATAATTTAATGTATTTTGTCTGGTATTTGTTCCTAGGCTAAACCAGAAAGCTCTTTCCATATCAGCATTTGATCCTGATCCAGTAAGATAGTTATAATAAGCTGTCCAAGCATCACCAGATGAAAAGTTGTATGACCATCCGCTATTTCTCATGTGTAAACTTTTAATTGTTGGAATTGAAAACGGCTTTCTACTTCCGTCTGTTACTTCTCTAAACAATCTAGACTCTGCGTCAACAACACCTAATGATGCTGGAGTAATTCCTAATGAGGCACCAGTTACACCAATAGTTGCTAAGTCTGCTGCTTTAAGTCCTGACCCTAAAGTAAGAACGGAATTTAAATCTGGCATTAGATGATCCTCCAACCATATGTTGTGTTTGAGTAAAGTAATTTTACTCTTTTACCGTTTACGTTAAAAACAAGATTTTCAGCTAGGCCCTGGATTTTTTCTCCAGATCTATTTACTGTAAAGTTTGTTGTTTGTGCCGTTCCAGCAATATCAATAATTTCAACTACATCTCCAATTGATGGTCCAGGTGGCAACGTAATAACTTGTGTAGCAACTGGCACTACCATTAATCTATCTTTGCTAAATGCTTGATAGGAGGTTCCTGTAATAATTTGCCATGGATTAAATGATGCTGCTGCTGCCTGAGCAGATGCTGTAGCAATTGCTGAAGACTGTGAATTAATTTGGCTTTCAAGAGATGCTGTTCTTGGTTGAATATTATTATATGATGCTTGAAGATTAGTATATTGTGTTTGCAAATTTGAAACTGCTGTTCCATTTGCAGTTCCGCTTACCACTGCTATTGCAGCAACTGCTGCAGCGTTTACATCATCAATAGCTGCCGCTGTAGCGCCAACAATATCCTTTACACCTAAAAGTTCTCCAAGGATTGTCAGAGATTCAGCAACATACATAATGCTCTCTGCTGTAAGAGTCTGAGATGTTAATCCATCAATCTTAGATTTTAAGACTGCGATTTCATCATTGAGTGTGCTATAGTCTGGCACTTTTTCTCCCTTTTACGCCTGAGCTTCAGTCCATGAAAGACGAGCTGAAATATCTGAAGATGTTAAACCTAAGTTAGTTGCCACAATTGTTAGGATATCTGGACCATTTGGGAATCCTGGAGCAGTAGAGTTACCATTTCCAGAAAGAATAGATGTTCCAAGATCTCTAACCTTACCGAGATCAAATGTGGTTGTATTATATTCTGTTGCTGTACCAGATACGTAGAAAGCAAACGCCTGATCTCCGCCTTGAACAGTTGATAGTGGAGTAGTGATAGTAGTTCCGATGTCACCTGTTCCATCATGGTAAATTACCTGAGCTAGTGATCCACCTGGCACTCTCTTTAACTCCCAGTCTGAAGGAATATTAACTCCTGTTGGAAACTTTGCTACGTTGTATAGGCCCTGGATAAGGAACGTTCCTTGGGCCAAGATTCCTAGTGAAGAAAGTTGAAGCTGCATGGTATTAATAAGTTCACGAATACCATAGTTTCTACCAATTCCATTATCTGCAGAAGGGGCAATTCTAATTGAAATCAGAGGCCTTGGAACGGCTGCTGAACCAAATGACTGCTGTACGCTTCCATTTGGAGTAACAATAGATGCTGGAATTGTTGTAGAGTTAGGAATTGTATACTGAATTGTGTTTGATGTAACTGCAGATACAGTATATGTTCCATTAAATGTTGTGTTTTCGGTTGCTAGCGCTGTAGCTCCCTGAACTTGTCCAAAGTATCCATAAGCGCCAGCAAATGTTATTGTAAAAGTATTAGCTGTTGGAACTGCTGTAATGCTTCTTACACCATTTGCAACGTTTAATACTGCATTTGTTACTACTGTGCCAGTAGAAGATTTATTTGATAGAAGTACGTTTGCTATAGTTACATTGTATCCTGCTACGAAATTGTGTGCACCAGAAGTAGTAAATGTAAGTTGTGTAGCTGAGTCTCTTGTAACATTTGTAATAACTGCTCTTGTGTTAACGTCAGAGACAGATACTGGATATCCTGCTTGAAGTCCATGATTTGCGGCTGTTGTCAATGTTACTGTTCCAGCATTTGATGCTTTAGTTGTAACCTTTGCTGTTACTGTACCAGAACCTGCAATATTCATAAATCTCTGCATACCAGCAGTAAATATAAAGTTCTTATCATCATCAAATCTTCCATCCATAATTACCGATGATCCCCAGTGTGAAATAACTGGAGCACATGTATTAGTAATAGTTTGGATTGATACTTGAGATGTTCCAGAGCCATTTGTGATTGTTGAGTCTGGAGTAAATGTAATTTGATTTTGAGTTCCACTCAAGGCCCATGGAGTTCCACCAAAGAATGATGTCATAGGCTGTCTACGATTAATATTTACAGCATATCCTTGAGCTGTTTGATTATAAACAGGGTTTGTAATTGTATATGAGCAGAGTTCTACGGCTGAAGAATCTTTAATAATTAGCCATCCCTCTGTTGGCCAGAACTTAATGCTATCTACATACATAAGAATTTCTGATGCCGCTAATGCTGAACCTACAATTCCGTTTCCTCCAGCCTTTAATTTAGTATTAAAGAATGGGGAGTTAATTGCTTCATAACGAGCTGGAAGGTTACCAGAGCGCATATATGCTTCTGTATTTGTATTATTATTAGGCATTCTGTGGCAATATGTAATATTACCTTCAGTAGTTCTAAATCCAAATCTAATAAATCCTGCTCCATACCAAGTGTAGTCAATATAGGCCATCTGCATCTGAGTTGTATCAAGTGTGTATCCTGAAGGACCTGTTCCGTCCATTCTATCCATGCTCCACTCTGTTTGAGGGACACGAATTTCTTGGGTTATAAGATATCTTGATGTTGCGTTTGTTGCACCCTTGTATGCTGGAGTAACTACTAGCCTTGTATCACTAGATATTTCTGCAACAGTATAGTTGGCACCTTTAATAACAATTTGCTCTCCGACCAACAGCTGCTTTCTAAATCTTGTTCCAGTTCCTGTAATAACATTTGAGTTTTGTGTTACAGATAGTCTTCCAAATAGTTCTTTCTTTGTAAATCTTCTTACTGTATATAGATAAGTTCCATCATACTCAAAGAAGAATCCGTTCTGGTCGTTATAAAGACCACAACGTGTTGCTGCTCCGTCCCACTCATAAACAGTAGCCTTTACGTCAATACCGCCTGGGAACTGATCTGTTGCTTGAAGTCCTTGTGTTAATACCATATTATATTGGAATGAGTTAGTTCCAAGAATATTAGTAACTACAAATTTTCCATTCCATGGGTTGTATGAACCAGCTGTTACAACACCCTCAATCTTAATTTTAGCTCCTGGCTGCAAACCGTGGTCTTGGATTGTTTGTACTGTAACTGTTTGGCTTCCTGGAAGAACACCAGCAACAGTAATACCATCAATATCAAAGGTAGGTGTAAACTTTACACCAGTAGAGAACTGCATTGCCTTACCTGACTGGTATCTAAAATATCTACGTGTTTGGCGAATTACTCTAACTCCACAAACGTTATCTGTTGTAGAAAGAATAACTCCGCCATCAAATGGGCGGTGCTGTACGTAGCCATTTGGTTTAGCATAAAGCCCTACACCAGAGGTAACCATTGAAGAGTTTGTTACAGCTGATGTCATCTTAAATTTAAATTGATTTGGAGTAGATACGTTAAATATTCTCCATGTACCAGAAATTGGGCAAGCGGCGTTCTGGTTTCCAATAAGAATTGGTGTTCCTGGAAGTAATCCGTGAGGGTTGCTCGTTGTTACTGTAATAGTAGACTCTGTTGCTTCATCAGAGTATGCTGACCATCCATTTAGACCAGATGCTGCATTTCCTCCTGGAATATGAGCATTGTCATAGATTCCTCCACCTGTTACTGCAGTAAGTGTTCCATCTCTTAAGTTTCCGCTTACTACGCCAGAAGCTCTAAATGTAAATGTGAATCCATCAGCAGACACTGATTGAATGGGATATGTTCCTTCTGATAGAGGATTAAGTGAGTCTTGAACAGAGATTACATCTCCTGCAGCTAAATCTGTAGCTGGAGAAACAACGTTAACTGTGACTAATGATCTTGGTGATGCTCCATCTCCAACCATAGATGCAAGGTCAAATGAGTTTCCTCCAGTTGCTCTTGAGAAGAATGATGGATAATTTGCTGTAAGAACTAAAGCTTCCCACTTAGACCCCTGAACACCATACTCAAAGTCTGTATCAATAAGTGATTGTGGTGGTGCCACACGAAGTTTATTTACCGCATCTAATAGTGGCTCTGTAAATGTTACTGTTTCTGCAACTTCATCTACAATAATTGCTAACTTGTCATTAGCATTCATTCCGCTACAATTATACTTTAAAACAATTGTAGTTTTTGGGTCGTATCCAATTTCATTGTCTACTGTAAAGCTATAAGCATTAATAGTTGGATCTGAAAAATTATAAATTACTGTGCCAGAAGTGGTGTTTGTAATAAGCATTAAGCGATCACGAAGGATAATTCTAGGGACAACAATAGTATTTGTTGCTGGGTTAAATGTATAGTATGTTTCTTCTATTTGTCTTCTTGCCATTTTTTCTCCCTAAAATAAATAACTTGATGCTGCGAATCTACTGTTAAGCTGTGTTTGTGTAACGGTACTTGTATATTTTGGATAATACAAGCCAAGATTTAGCATAGCATCAACTCTAGCCACTGTAGTCTCCTCTAGTATAGCATTTGCTAGTTCATTACCAGAAGGACCTACCGCTCCAGTATCACCCTTAATACCTTGAAGACCTTGTGGGCCTCTAATGTTACCCTGCAATGTCCAAGTTGTAGTTCCAGCATTATATTGGAACCAGTCTCCAGTTGTTGTATTTAAATAATTATCCAAGCCAAGTGGTGAGGCTGGATTTAAGCCAGTTGGATTTGCTATTCCAGTATAGTTATAGGAACCTCTCTGTCCTGCCGTTCCTTGAGGTCCTGCGGCTCCTGGAGTACCTGCTGGACCAGCTGTGCCAGCTGGAAGACTAAAATTTAAAACTGCTGCTGCTGATGTTCCGCTGTTTACAACAGTTGGTGTTGATCCTGAAGGTAATGTTGTTACTGTACCAACAGAAATAGTTGCTGCAGCACCAGGAAGTCCTTGAGGACCTTGTGCTCCAGGACGTGATCCTGCGACTACAACCCAAGCTGAGCCGTTCCAACGTTTTAATGACATGTTTGATACCTCGCCTTAATTATACTATAATTAGTTATCAAAAGCCCATCCAGACTAATGCTTCCGAATCATAGTTTGGATAAAATTTCTTCCAGCCTTGACTTGTTCCAATATATAAAGATTGATTTGAAGTAACATAAGCTAAAACACCTAAAGATGCTGATGCTAAAGGCAGGTCTGATACGTTTGTATAAGATATTGAACCTTCTTCTGATGTTAAGTCTAACCAAAATTCTGTTTCTGATGGAGAGGGAGCAGTAGTTGAAGACAATATTGATTGTCCTGAAGTATCATCTAAATCTATCCAAAGCTCTCCTGTATAAGATGGAGTTGCTGGCTCATTTGCACTATAAATTAATTCTGTGATTGGCTCATCTGTGTCAATCCAAAGTGTATCTGTTCCATAATTTGTTGGAGCTTCTGGACCCGCATAAATAAATTCTGTTTCTCCAGCGTCATCATCAATATCAATCCATAAGTCACCAGTATTTGTGGCACCGCTTGGAGGAGCAATTAATCCAACAAAGAATGTGCTTGGTGGAACTGTAAGGTCTGTAGCAGTTAAGCTAAGGCCACCGCCACCACCTGAACCCTGAACATCTTGCCAAAGCTCACCGTCAAATATTTTAAGTTTTTCTAATGTTAAGTTATAGTAAATTTGTCCAGCAACTGGTGAAGTTGGTGCTGCACCTAATCCAATAATTACACCATTATTAAATGTATTATTTGCTGTCCACGTATTTGTTGTAGACTTAGATAAATCTGGATTTAGAAATACCCACTGTGATGTTAAAGCATTCCATATTTTTAATGCTCCAGTTACACCAGCCCTTGCCTCATCTGTATCAAACCATATTTGACCATCAATTGGGCTAACAGGAGCCATAACAGACATGTATGCTTTTGATGGAGGAATAACTGCCTCAAGCATCATCTTATTAGATACGTCATCATAAGTTGCTGTAATATTAGAGTTTGTACCATGAGTAAATAGTGGGGCTAAATAATCTTGAACCTGCTCTTGAGTAAGCTGTGGAAATCCTGTAAATATTACTTTATTATTAGCGTCATCGTATGTTACAGTTATATTTTGATGATCTGTATGAGTAAGCATTGCTGCAACGTCATCTTGAGCTGTTTCTCTTTCAACATTGATAATGCGCCATGCTTCTCCGTTCCATTTGTAACCATTATATTCTTGGTTTACGGTTGGATTTGCTGGGAAAAATGTTGCCATATTAAATGCCCTCCACTAAACATACTTTACCTTCATAGCAGCAGTGATCTGCTCCATTTAAAGTTTCAATTGCAGCAGTATAGACTCCAGACAAGAAATCCTCACGGCCAGTTGCCCAAACTACATCGGAGATATATACTGTTTTATCCTCAGATATATTCTTAATAGTAAGATTTAAGAATGGAGCATTATCGCTATCTTCTGCTTTCCATTGAAAATTACCTACTGTTTCCATTATCATATTGCTGCAATATCCTTAATTGTAATAATACCATTCATAGCTACGTGTATAGAACATTGATATTTATAGTTACCAGTTGTATTAAATGGTATTCTCCAGTAAAGTGTACCGTCTGTCTTTCCTTGTGCATTTCCGCCAATACTTTCTGTTCCATCTGGAGCAACATGTACAAGACCAGTATTATAGTTAGCTCCGCCAGATGTTTGAATTAAAAATGGATGTCCTGGAACATTTAAGCTAAATGCAATTGTTGTTCCAGAAATAGCATATACTGCTGGATTTACAGTATTGTTATATTGATCTCCAAATCTATACCCTGATGTTCCAAATGCTGTTACATCTAATCTTGTTATTGCTTGATATGTAACTTTATCTGCTGTTATGTAAATATCAGCTAAGTCTGCAAATGCTGGTGTTATTACTACTGTTCCTCCTGCAGGAAGAGCAACCCATTCTGTTCCATCATATGTAAGAACATCATCAATTTCTGGTGCTTGAGAAAGATTAACATTTGTAATATCTGCAAGTGTTATCTGTGGTGTAGATGAGTTTTGATTTACTGGTACCCAGTTTGTTCCATCCCACCCCAAAACTTGATTTACTAATGGTGCTACAGTTCCAGTATCAACATCTGTTAGAGCATTAATGTTATATGACAAAGATGTTGTATCATTAAACTTTGCAAGTTTTACCCATGTAGATCCAGTCGAATAATAAATATATCCGTCCGCTTGAACATATAAAACTTTTCCAGTATTTGTTGCAGATGCTGGAAGTGAGCCAACATTCGCATATGAAGTTTTTGCTATGTTTGCATATGTAAATGCTGTAGTAGCTAACTTAGAGTTTATTTGAGTTTGAATAGATGAAGTAACTCCATCAAGATATCCTATCTCTATTGAATCTACTGCTCCTATTGATGTTGTACCTGGTAATGATACCGTTCCAGTAAATGTCGGAGATACCGATGGTGCTTTTGTATTTATTTGAGTTTGTATTGAGGATGTTACTCCGTCTACATATCCTAATTCTGTGGAAGTTATAGTGCCAATTGATGTTGTTGATGGAAGTGTTACTGTTCCAGTAAATGTTGGGGAAGCAGATTTAGCATATCCTTGACCAACTACATATGCAGTTGTTGCAATCTGTGTTGTATTATTATCAACTGCTGCTGTCGTCGATGTTGGAGTTCCAGTTAATGCTGGAGATGAAAGAGGCGCTTTAGCATTTAATTGTGTTTGCACATTACTAGTAACACCATTTAAATAATTAATTGTATCTGGCAAATCATTTATTCCGCTTGCAGTAAATCCAGTTCCACCTGACACTTCAATCCAATATGATCCATCATAAACATATAGCACTCCAGTTTGATGGTCAAACCAGCTATCTCCATTTAACGGATTTGCTGGAGCTGATACGCTAACTTTGATTGGTTCATCAACATTAAGAATAACCTTGTTTGTCTCATCGTTATAGGTTGCTGTAATTTTATTATGGTCAGAGTGATTTAATAATGCGGCGGAAGCGTCTTGAGCTGATTCTACAAATTCAGTTATAAGAGTTGGTGTAACACTGAAATTAAGTTTTCCTGTTGGGTCATCATATGTAACCTCAATTCCGCCTTCTGTATTTGTTGACACCATTCCGCCGACAACATCTTGAATTCTTTCATCTGTATCTGCAAGTGCAAGGTACGTAGATGCGGCTGTTGTTGAATTTAATTTTGTACCTAATGCTGTAGTTATTGTTGCTGCGTATGAAGCATCATCATTAATTGCTGCTGCCAATTCATTTAGAGTGTCTAATGCGGCAGGAGCTCCATCTAAAAGATTAGATATTGCTGTAGTTACATAAGTTTGTGTTGCTATTACTGACGTATCAACACCTAGTGTAATTGATGATGAAAAATTATATAGGGTCCACGATGCATTTGTTGCTCCGCCTGGCTCTGGAGGATATCCTGGATTTCCTGGATTTCCAGATCTTATAAAGTATGATCCAACTATTCCATATGGACTTCCTGCTGGAATGCTAACAACATCATCTATTGCATAATATGCACCGTTATCATAGTCTCCACGATAATTTGGCGGGGTAGAAGTATATGTCTTTGTTATACCAGTTCCAGCATTTATGTTTATATTTTTCCATAACCCTGAAGCTGAATCGTATACAAGTGCTTGGCTGTTGGATGGAGTCTTGATTAATATATTGTGCAGCTCTTCAAGTTCAAACCCATTTTGTATCTTAACAAAAATAGAACCATTATTAGCGTTTTCTCCACGTACAACTATTCCAAGAAATACTAGGTGCTGTGGTGCTTTTGGCTTATTAGCAAGACCAAATATTAGACTACCGCTTGCTCCTAACCATACTGGATCTCCGTCAGCTCCGCCAACTGTATTAATATCAGAAAGAAGACCTTCAGTAATTATTTGACCTTCGCCATTATTAGAAATAGACTCTGCGGTAAATCCAAATGTTTTGCTTGATTGTGATTCTGCTACGTTTGAAGCCAATCCAACTTTAATCTTACCTGATGCGCCTACTGCTCCAGTTACATATACTGGCTTTCCTTTTGCTAAGGCGCTACCTGTTTCATTTTTTGCCGTTTGATAAATTGTTCTTGCAACATCTGGAGCGGCTACTGATAGTCTAACTTCATTTAAAACGTCATCATAGGTAGCTATAAGGTTTGTATGGTTTGTATGTCCTAAAAGGGCTCCTGCGGCATCCTGAGCAGTCTCATAGCTAATTGCATAGGACTCAAGGGTTCTAATCTTATAATCATGGGATGTAGCATCGGCGGAGTTATTTACTCCAACTTTAGTTTCAAGGGCTTCTATTGCGTCATTTGCATTAGCATGCTGGGCGGCATGTGAGACTAGTTCTGGTGAATCCGTAGGTTGTGGATTAATCAGAGTGTCTTTTGAGGTTGGGAATGACGTAGCCATACTTTAATTATACCTTAAATAAAGCATAAATCGCTACTCTTCTTTTGTGTTTAGATCTTCTTCTAGGTCAACTTGGCCCCAATGACCTAATGGGCACTCTGCATTTGGCAGCTTAACTTTTAAATTCATAATACATCCGCACTCCAAGCATTGATGTGTAGACTTAACATATCTTGGACAAGCCTTACATATATCAAATCTTTCTGCCGCTGTCTCTACAGAGACTCTACCTATCTTTTTGTTAAATAAGTCCCACGGTCTAGCTGGAACATTTTTCCATTTAGGAATATCGTTATTGTCCATCTTTTAACCCTGCCCTCTTCTGATGATTTCTATAAGATGTGTCATTTACATGCTTACCCTTAAAGTATCTTCTTCCTGAACCATTAATTTTATCATAGTCCTGGTTATTTCTTTCCCAACCAAGCTTGTGCATAGATTCTAGCTCGTTTTTTATTACCTCATCGCCAAAAAGCTTAAATGCATCCTTCAGCTCAAAGCTATCTACATAAAATCTTGGTATAGGAATAAAAGCCGCAAGCCAGTCACCCTTTTTAATATTTATAACTTTATTTGGCTCAGTTACCTTTATATTAAAAGTAAAATTCCTTCTAAGGTTATCTGCCTCAACTACAGCAGACATTGTGTGCAAGCCTGGTATAAAGTAATTTGGAGGCTGCATAATCATTAGATTTGTATCTCTTGGTGTTCTTACTATAAATTTATTTTCTAAGCTAATTATCCCATTTGCAAAGTCTCCTATGATAGGCTGAATTGACTCATGATTTTGCCAACCATCTGACTTTATTTGTGGAGAGCTTTCTGGTTTACCGTCCCAGACTATTTCCATATCCCAATTTGATTTTACAACAAATCCATACTGATTTGCTATTGTTAGTGGCAGACAAAAGGAAAATGCAGTTACGGCAAACCAGTCTCTGTTAGGGTGCCCAATTAAACTTTCTATTACATCTGACAAATTATGTCTAGTATCTTTAGTTGCATAAAAAGCTAAAGTATTTTCTGGAACTAAAAAATTATCATCATTTATATAGTCTTTTTTTACTTCATCCTCAAAGGAGACTTTTGGGATCTTTTTATCTTTAAATATATCCCATGGAGTCTTATTGTTTTTCACTGATAACGCTTTCTTTTCCAAAACTGTCTCTTATACTTTGCCATTGGCGGCTGAAACCAATTCCAAAAACCTTCGTATTCATAAGACTCTTGTTGTTCTGGAAATTTAAGATCCCAATCATCTCTTTTAAATGGTATTGCTTGAATAATTGGTGTACCTGCTGGAATAAGCCCAGAGAATCCTTTTTTCATAAAAAATGGAAACTGTACTGAAAGTGGAAAATCATCTGTATCTACAATTCCAGATATAGATTGAAAAGGAAGATCTGTTCTGTTTAATGGGTGCAAGAACATTGTGCTGTATCCTTTTGGTGTTTGCCACATAAACTTATTAATCCATTTATACGGCATTGGGTGTAAATTGCTATCAAGGTCCATATTTTCAATTTGAAATGATGGGTGGTGAGTTACAATATCAGACACGCCATTATCAATAAATCTATTATATTCTTCGTCATATATGACATCGGCAGAAGTCTTAAACATATACCCTGTTGTAAGCGTATCTAAAAAGGGGATACATCTTTTTATTGTCATATCATGCTGCTCTTCATTTACCGCTTCAATTTTTTTAAACCAAGCTGGTATTTCTTTTGAAGCTGGGGAAGGTTTTTCCCAGTCTACTCTAATATCTTCAGATAGAGCTTTGATCTTCTTTGTCATTGGGTTGAATTGCATTTGGATTTGTGAACTCTCCTGTTTCTTCGTTGTATTCCCAGTTTAATTGTGGTCTTGTTTCATTATCCGTAATATCTACTATTACTGGATTGCTCATTAACATTGCCCAAAGTCTTTCTTCCGTTCTAATAATGTCTTGTACCTCATTATCTAAAACTATAGCAATTGAGTATATCTTTTTAGGCTCATGATAATCCTTTGGCTGTTTAAAATTATCTGTTTTTGGATTTATCTTTTCAATCTTATTTTTTCTCTTAAATATCATTCATAAACCTTTCTTACCCAAAATGCTTTTTTATATGATCCATCTGGCTCTCTTAATTTAGATATTTGATTCTTATATATACTATCTAATACAGAGTCATCAACCCAAGACTTCCATTTATCTCTTTTAAAAGGAAATATCTGAGCTATTGGTGTTCCTTCTGGAATTACACCCTGAAAATCCTCTTTTATAAAAAATGGTATGTTGCCGTTACCTTGAAATTTATCTGAATCAATTGTTCCAGATACTGTAGTGAATGGTAAATCAAATCTATTAAATGGATGAGTTACTATAACACTATATCCTTTTGGGGTTTTCCACGACCATTGTGATGACCATACAAATCCATTTGGAAGATGTCCAGCTGGTCTTGGAATTGTAGCCCCAAGGTCTGGTGGTCTTTCTTCAATAAAGGTTGGCCATCCAGCTTCTTTTGGAGCATTCCATTTTAAATTAGTTGTGCCATCTTCATTTTTAGAAACGAATATATCAAATGGTAAATTTATTGTATATCCAGATTTCATTATTTCCATAAATGGAACACATGCTTTGATTCCTGGAGTGCCAGACGATATTACAGTTTCCCCATCTTTCCACCATTGTGGTATTTTTGACACAGATGGAGGCATAAGGTTTTTCCTTCCGCCGAACGGAATAAACTTTATTATTTTCAATTACTTCTCTATTCTATTAGGATGGCTGAACAAATGCGGCTTCGGCCTCAGTCATTCCGACTTCAGCCTCATACTTGCATCTTATAATTTTTGGATTCTCTAATAAAAGAGATGCTGTTGATGTATTTGTAGACATAACTTGCTGGACTATACCATCTAAAATTAATGCAAAGTTTACCGTTGGTGCGGGATCTCCTGGCGACACTCTTTCCCAGGCTGGAATGTTATTTGTCATAATGTACTCCTCACGATATTGTAATTTCTCCAAGGGAATTGTTTTCGTTATAGCTGCTTGGAGAAACAACTATTCCGTAGTTAGCTACAATATTAACACCTGTTGCGTTATATATCAAGTCGCTTCCAATTTGGGTCACCATGGCTGTATCTGAGTAAGCTTTAGCGGTTATTGTAGCCGTAGTCCCACCTCTAGTGGCATTTGATATTTGAATTTTTAGACCTTTCATTTGAACGTAGCTTGTTACTGCATCTAGTGTAAAAGTATATACGGCTGTTGCCACATTTGATGTAAATTTAATTAATCTCAAATATCTTGGATATGTAGTTGCATAAGAGCTACAAGATCCTCCAGTTCCAGCACAGTTTCCTCCTGCGCCACATGGATTATATGGGTTTACTCCAGCACATGGGTTATATGGATTTACAGATCCACAAGGGTTATATGGATTTGCTGAACCACAAGGATTTACTGGGTTAAATTGTTCTACAAACATAGTATATCCACATGGATCATAGCTATTAACATTTACGCATGGGTTATATGGGTTTGTATATCCGCAGGGGTTATACGGATTTATACTTCCGCAGTAGTAGTATGGATTTATGTTTACGCATGGGTTATACGGATTTCTGCTTACGCATGGGTTATATGGGTTACGGCTAGAGCATGGATTATAAGCATTATAGGCATTACAGCACCAATAGCTTGCAGCAAATGGAATTCCGCACCAACCCTGTGTTCTGCAATTTCCACCGCTAGCAATGCAATTTCCACCACCAGTATTGCAATTTCCACCACTAGTATTGCAATTAAACCCACCCTGATTACAGTTTCCACCAGTTGCCACACAGTTTGCATATTCTGTATTACAACTTGGATTTGTTGCTACACATTGTTGTTGCCATCCAGCAGAATTTCCACCAGTTGCAACGCAGTTGCCTCCAGTACCTGAACAACCGCCACTTCCATAACAGTTTCCTCCAGTTCCTTCGCAACCATTTGTTGCACCACAAGGATTATATGGGTTTACTGATAAACATGCACCAGATCCTGGACTTAATGTTTGTGATGAAACTAGTCCATACCAGTTGCCTTCATCTGTTACCCACAGTGCAGCACCTGATCCAATTCCTGGGTTTTTAATAGAAATAGTTACATTTGGATCTTTCATTGGAACTGAAGCCATTGGATAAAGGGATGAGCTATATGCTGTACTTGCGGTAGCAGATTGAGCTACCCACTCTCCTCTTCTAAACTTCCATCCGCCCTTAAAATAATTATTAAAGCTATCTTGAAAAAAAACAAAAGCTTTTAATCTTGAAGATACTATATTTCTTTTTTTTCTTGATAGTCCCATTATAGATCAGAGTCTCCAGATACTAGCCAACTATTTTGGCTTCTTTTTTCAAGAATAAGTGTGCTCCACTGTACTCTAGTTTTAAATTGATTGTCTGGTGCATTTAGAGTTACACCAGATTGCCCAACTACAGTAATTTTCCCAGTTCCAGCCTGCATGATTTCACAGCTAGACCCAACTGGCCAAGGATCATTTAAATTTGTAGGAATAGTAACAGTTATTGGTGTTGAAGCATCAAACTCAAGTCTATTGTATCTGTCTGTTTGATTGTTAATTGTATATGCAGTATCAGACTTTAAAGATGGAATAGTTGCTTTATCAACTTTAGCTGCAAGTCCGTCTGTTAATGATGTTTGAAGCTGTCCAAGCAAAAGTGATGCTGCAGATGATACTGGCTTATCTAGATCTGAAGTATTATCAACATTTCCTAAACCAACCATTGTTTTTGTAATGCCAGTTACTGTCCCAGTAAAAGTTGGACTTAATAATGGAGCCTTAAGATCTATTTGTGTTTGAATGGCACTAGTAACATTATTTAAATATGATATTTCTGTACTTGAAACATCTCCTATAGAAGTTGTTCCTGGTAGAGATACTGTTCCGCTAAAAGTTGGTGATGCTAATGGAGCTTTTAACCCTAAAGCAGTAGATATTGTAGTTGCATAATTTGAATCAGCACCTAGTGCATCTGATAATTCTTTTAAAGTATTAAGGGCTTCAGGTGCAGAATTTACAAGACTAGATATAGCTGTTTGAACAAACTCTGTAGTTGCAATCTGTGTTGTATTTACTGAAGATAAGGCGGTTGGAGCGGTTGGAATTCCAGTTAAAGAAGGGCTTGCTAATGGTGCTTTAAGTGCTAGTGCTGATGCAGTAGCAGTAGAAATTGGTTTATTTGCATCAGATGTATTATCTACATTTGTAAGAGTAGAAGCAATTGTAATTGTATTTGCAGCATCATCGTATGTTTTTGTAAGATGTAGGCCTACTACTAATGCACTATTTATTGCATCTTGAGATAGCTCAGCAAGTTCAGAAGGAAGTACATTTATAAAAGGAAGATTCGGCCAAGTGTATAAACCGTTACCAACTTTTAGCTTATTTAATGTTGTATCTAACCCTAATTCAGCAGGAGCTAAAACTAAAGTAGATGTAGCCCATTGAGCAGATGTTCCTCTTCGTAATCTTATAACTGATGACATTATGCGTCTCCGCCGTCAATAAATCCTGGGTTTGGAATTTGAATATTTTCTACAGAGTAAATTTCTCCGTCATAAGTATGTACGTGATCTAAAATACCACTAAGAGCTCCACCAGTTGGTTGCCATGAAACTCCATCAAAAAATCTTAATTCTTTTACAGCGCTATTATAATAAATATCGCCTATACGTCCATTCGTTGGGTCTGCAGATAATTCTACTGCGTGAAGTGGTACTAGTCTTTTTACAGATGACATCTACCCACTCCTTATCCAGTGATTACGACTCTGTAAGCTCCAGCTGTTGGTGCGGTAGCAAATTGTAGTTTAACTTGTGTTGGAGAAAAATGCTCTACTCCAACTTCTACTTGCTCTTTAGAACCGCCTGTTTCAAATACTTGAACTACAACATCCTCTGAACCTAACATGTGTGAAATAGTATAAGTTGCAAGTGACGTTGAAAGTGTTTCTGCATACTTTCTAACAATGTGATGATAAGCAGATCCGTCATTTGTAAGTGTCCACTTGTCATCAGTTTCATTCCATAAAATTTCAACATCTGCGGCATCTCCACGCTCTACACGAATTCCAGCATCTGTTGTGGGGACACCAGTAAAGTTTGTGTTAAGGTTAATCTTATTATCTTCGATATTAACCTGTGTTGTATTAACAGAATTTACTGTTCCAACAACATTAAGATTTCCGCCAACCTTTAAATTGCCAACAACTTCTACGTTATCTGGCAAACCTACTGTTACTGATGCTGACTCAGACCCTGAACCAGTTACTGTAATTTGATTTGTTGTGCCAGAAATTCCAGCTACATAATTTCCAGTTGTATCTGTTCCAAGCGCAACAGAGTTTGGCTGGATTGCTGTTGTAATTACTACATTCTGAGATCCATTAAAATTAACTTCTCCCTTGACGTCACCATCAAGTTCAATTTTACGTGCTACTAATAAGGTATCTGCTGTAGAAGCATTTCCAACAACATTACCTGTAAATACTGCTACGGCATTTGAATTACCAGAATCTAATATTACAGTTCCGTCTGTATTCTTAATGTCTCCAGTTAGATTTCCAGTTACATTTCCAGTTAAGTTAGCAGTAATTGTTCCTGCTGCAAAGTCTCCGTTTGAGTTTCTAGATACTATTGCTGATGCTGTATTTAGTGCTGTAGCATCTGTAACAATTGTTACTGCAGCAGTTTCTGTGCCAGAGTTTGCAATTGTAAGATGTGAGTCTGTTGAAGAAAGTGTTGCAACATAGTTACCAGAAGTATCTGTTCCTAAAGCTACCGCATTAGCATTAATTGTTGCGTTAAGGGTAATTGCACCTGAAGCATCTGTTGAGGCTGTACCACTTAGGTCTCCGCCAAGTGTGATGCTGACTTGTCCAGCTGATTGCCAGCTAGTTCCATTGTGGAAGAATAGTTGATTTGATCCAGTATTGTAATAAACTTGACCAGCTTTTCCGCTTAATGGGGCTGTACCAAGATTATGGATTACGGCATTGCGTAATTCATTTTGCTTTAGATCAATGTCTATAAGAAACTGTCTAGCCATTTTTTATCTCCCTTTAGGACAGGTAGGCTGTCCCAGAAAACCTAGAAGTCATGAAAAGCTTCACAGTTTTATTACTCTCATTATACTGTACTCCAGTTTCGAATGCATTGCCACCGCTATCAATAACTGTGACATTTGGCTGGAAAAGTAAAGATGTAGTAAGAGTGACTGTGTAATAGCCATCTGCATCAGGGGTAGAACTAACTTGAGCAAGGCTCCAGGAAATCTTTTCTGAAACCTCTTGTGTAAGAATTATAGATTTGGCGTTTAGCCAAGAGTTATCTGTGAGCTTGGGTCCGTAAAACTTATTTAAAACTACGTCAAAGTAGAAGTCTCCAGTTACTCCAACTCCATCTGCAGGGGCACCAGAGCCATTAAGAATAGTTCTTCCAGAAGGACCTTGAATTCCAGAGTCTGAAAGGATTACTTGATTGTCAACTTGTGTGACATTAATGATGTTTGAGTTATCAACAACTGTAATTTCAGCCATTAAACTGTAACCGCCTTTGAAACACTAAGTGTTCCTTCAAGAATACGTGTTTTTGTAACTCCATCTGGAGCGGTGAGAACTAGATCATAAAATGACTTTGGATAAACAAGCTTAGTTGTTCTCTCTGCAGACACTGTTACACTAATTCTTCCCAGGGGACCATTTATGGAGATTCCATCTGTATGGGTAAGAGTGAAGCAAAGTATTTTTCCACCCTGCTTGTCTCTTGCCTGCATTTTTGCTGTATAGCCAGTTATATTAATAGGAACATCATTTGGATCTTTCCAAAAGATAGTGAAATTCAGTGTAGCGCCTTCGTCTACATTAAAATTCTTAGTTAAAAATGGCATTTACGCTCCAGTGGTATTAATCTAATTTTAGCATATATAAACGCTAAAGGCAGACTAGTTAATGTCTACCACTTCGCATCCAGCGTCAGCTGAACATGCTAGATTTTGACTTCCAGTAGTTGAGTCTTCTGTCTCATAAAGAGTTAGCATTGACCAATGAATCTCTTCTGGCATCTTTGCAACTGCATCTAAGTATTCTTGCTCTGTAGCATCCTGATATGGAGCTTGCTTATAAGTGTGGTCAGAATAAGGTAAGAATGAGATTCCTGAAACTTCATCAAAGTGCTCCCATACCCATGAACCAACTTCCATCCACTCTTCTTCACGGACTGAAACTGTAATAGAAGGTTTATGCTCACACCAATCTCTTTGATATGTTAGCCAAATGTTCAAGTGCTCAATAGCAGTAAGATCATTTCTTAATACAGCACCCTTTGGAGCCTTAATAGGGAATGAGAATACCTTTGTTTGAGTAGGATTCATAAAGTCATCTTCTGCTGGAACTCCTGCCTCCATTAGAAATTGAGTTAGTGGATCTTTCTTGTCTCCACGAACTGTACGAATGTAATATTCGTTATGCCATGGGTGCATTCCAGAAGATACTCCAGTGAGCTGTGAAACAGTTCCTGAAGGCTTAACACAAGTAACTGCTGCGGAAGGATTAATACCAATCTTTCCAGCCTCTTCAACGTTTGTAGAGACAGCAGTCTCTCTTAGTGAATTCAAAACCTTAGAAAGCTTATCCATGCCCTTCTTTCCAGACATAAGTTCATTTCCGAATTGTCCAGTGATAGAAACGCCAAGTAATCTTTCTTCTTCTGTGTTCTCTCTCCAAATTTTGCGGAGATACTTAAAGTTAGTAAGTGTTGACTGCCATGTTCCAAGGATTGTGGCTAGTTCAACTTTACGTGTTAATGTCTTTTCGTCATCTTCTTCACGAACAATAATCTCTGAAAGATTACAGAACTGATAAGGACGCAAAATAATTTCAGAACATGGATTAGTTCCATAACGAATTGTTTCATCTCTACGACCATACTTAGCGGCTTGCTTTTGAGCAGCCTTAACATTGTAAATGCCACGCTCTCCTGATTTTGAATCATAAAGATTTTTCCACTCTGCAATAAAGTCAGACATTGATGGACGATCTTGATAGGCTACAGAATTATTTGCAAGTGCACGATGTCCAGTTGCTTCCCACCAAGCACCCGCTTTTGCTTTTGCCATATCATTATCACGAAGATCGGAAAGTGAGATTAATGCAGAACGACGAACTCCTCCAACTACAACAACTTCACCAATCTTGCACATGATATCGTGAGCTTCTAGTGGGCGAAGTTTTCTTCCTGCTGAATGCTTAATAGTTGTAACACAGAACTCAAAAAGATTAACAAGTGGCTCTGGACCAGATGCACGTCCACCAAATGTCTTTAGTCTTGCACCCGCAGGACGTACCTGTGAAACATCCCATGTAGGAATTTGTCCTTGCCATAACAAAGCAAGTAACTCACGAAGTGCTTTTGCCCAACCAGCCTTTGAATCTTCAACAACAATAGTTGTATCTGTTTTTTCAAAGTGTTCGTTAACTGCTGGCAACTTATCAACATATACTGACTCTACTGAGAATCCAACACCTGTACCGCACATCAAAATATACATTGCTTCATCAAAAGAACGTAGTGAATCTACTGGCAAGAAAGAACAATTGTATCCTGCAACGTTGTCTCTATCTAACGCAGACCCTGCTGTCATTACAGCTCTCATAGAAGGCATGATATTACGATTGAAAATTGCATCACGGATTTCTAGAGTGAGGCTAGCAGAAGGCTCATAGTTATAATCGTTCTTAAGGTGATTTGTCATGTATAGCACAAATCGATCTACTGTCTCTCCCCAAGTTTCACGACGGTTGTCTTCTGGTAGCCATCTTGCATAACGGCTCAGAGCGATAAAGTTCTCGTATGGATTTTTAATTACATCTTGCATTTTAGAATACTCCTCTAGTCCCACATGTTGGGTTTAATTTTATTGGTAATACTAAGTATAGTGACTTTTTTTTAAAGAAAAGAAACTTTTAAAATTTTTCTTTTATTCTTGAGAAAGCATTATCAGTCAACTGTAACCAATCATATGCTTTTCCAACTTCCGCAGCCTGCTCATAATAATAGTCCGCAATAGTATTATACTCGTTAGCAGTCTTTCTTAGCAAATTACAAAGATCTTCGTATGAAGGCTCAACCATTAGTCCAGGGTGAGGGTGTTGCCAAGGTGATTCCACATATTGAGATTTTAAAGCTAGTGGTCCTAAGAATTTTTTATATGGTGCCCATTCCTCAGTACAAATTACTGGCATGCCACTGGCAAGTGCTTGAAGCGGAATGAAACCAAAACCTTCCCCCCAAGATGGATAGATCAAACAGTGATGTGAGTTAAAAATGCCAACCATTTGACTTGTAGAAACTTCGTCAGGTATAATTGAAATATTATTATATGTATTAGTTAAAGTACTATCTATAATATTATTATATTTATTATATACTCTTATAGTATTATATTTATAAGATTTAATAGTTAAACGATAATCTGGATCATTTCCAAAAACATCAACAAAAGCTTCAAAAGCCATCTGTCCTGATTTTCTAGGTGCTGGTTCTCCAACATGTAAAAATCTAAGTGGTCCATCTTTTCTATATCTTTTAATTGGTTGCCAAATATTTTCAATACCGTGTTCGTAAACATGTATTGGCGGAGTGACTCCGCAGTTTTCATAAACTTGTTTTACCCAAGGAGAAGTTGCCCATACTTCATCACATTGATTTAATGATTCTAGCCAACCCTCTTGTAATTTAGTTGATTCCCATGGCATGTATCCAATTTGATACTGATCTTTATTAAATTCAAAAAATTGTGGTTGACTAAAATTTAATTGAACTTTAGCATCCTTGTATTTAAAAGGAACTTTGTATCCTAGTTTTTGTAGACTTGTTACAATATGATATCCCGCATATCCATAACCTGTAGAAATATTTAAATTTCCTGGATTAGTATTAAAACTTAAAATCACGACTTGACAGCCTTTCTAGTAATAGGTTATGATTAATACCTTATGAAAAATAAAACCATAAGAGACACAGCCCTTAAATTGGGAATGATTGCACTAGTATGTGCTAGCTTTCCAGGATTTAACAACGCTGTTGCTCAAACAAGTATATCAAATGATGTACCACAAGCACAATACGCCTATATAGAGGACTTTAAGAGCGTTAAATCGCTGAGTGATGAGGATTTAGCTCAGCTACTATTCTGCGCTGGTTTCAAGGGTCGTGACCTTATTGAAGCCTGGGCAGTCGCTAAGAAAGAATCTAATGGACGACCACTGGCATACAACGGTAACAGAAAAACTGGAGATAACTCTTATGGAGTTTTCCAGATCAATATGCTTGGATCAATGGGAGCGGACCGAAGAGAAAAATTTAATTTGACTTATGATAAAGATCTGTTGGATCCATGGACTAATGCAACTGTTGCATTTCACATGAGTGGTGGCGGAAACAATTGGTCAGCATGGAAAGGGATGACTCCTAAAACTAAGGAGTGGATTGCAAAATATCCAAACTCATTCGAACCCTTGCAATGCAAATGGGACAATCCAGAAAGTAATAAGTAATGGACATCAGAATTGTCCGTGAATTTATAAAGCGTTATCCTAGTGAACTTTTTTGCGAGAAGGACAATAGGGCTTTATTGCCAAATTTAAGACATGATGATACAATCTATTTATATTGCCTTGAATGCAATGATAAGATAGAAATAGGATATAACTCCTACGACAGAATGAAAGCGGCCCTAGTTGGAAAAGTATGATGTGCTTGATAAAGGATACGTCCGTTTAGTAGACGTACTTGGAAATGACCTTTCAGTAGCTAATGCTGCTCGTGTGTCATATGACAAAGAGTCAAAGCTTCGTGAAGACGGATCACTTACTATTGCAGACCAAAAGCTGATAGACTTTTTGTGGCGAGAAGGCCATACAAGCCCTTTTAGACACGCAGCTATGACATTTGAAGTCTATGCGCCTCTTGTTGTCGCTAGACAGTGGTGGAAGTATGCAGTAGCAGGTTCCCATATTGATGACCAGAACGGCTGGAACGAATCTTCACGTCGATACATTACAGAGAATGAAGAATTCTATATTCCTCAAGCTAATGAGTGGAGATCAAAGCCAGAAAATTCTAAGCAGGGCTCTGGTGCTCCAATTATGGACGGTAAAGGACAATATTTTACACTTGCCCTAGAAAATTACGTTGCCAGTGGTGAAGAGCTTTATCAGAGAGCACTTGATGAAGAAGTTGCTCCAGAACTAGCACGACTATTCTTGCCAGCATATGGAATGTATGTTCGATGGAGATGGACAACATCTTTGCATGGTGTAATTAACTTCCTTCAGCAGAGATTAGAGTCTGATGCTCAGGTAGAGATTCAGAAGTATGCTCAGGCAGTTCAAAAATTATCAGAACAACATTTTCCTAATACATTTAAGGCGGTGGGCGTCTAATGAGTGATTTCGCCGCAGAAGAAAAGCCATCTGAGACAATTGACGATAACATTAATATCGTTACATATATTACTCTTTCTCGCATATACGACGTTCTCTGCTTAATAGCAGATGGTGTCGGAAAAGGCGAAGAAGTTTTGAAGATGATCGAAGCTCATCGAAATGGTGAACTACTTGGTCCGCTTCCAGCGTTAAATAGTGAAAGTGAAAGTGAGGCGGAGTGAAGAAGAAGGTTTTCCTAATTGGTACAATTGCTCTAGGTATGGGAGCAGGCGCCGTTGCCTTTGGCATATATGCATATGGGGCGGTATCCCAAATGCTAGAAGACTTTGAAGTAGATCTAAAAGAAGAAGTTGACGAAGACAGCCTTTTCTAGTATAATTATAGAAGTATTCGGTTGAGCTGTAGAGTTCCTGAATATTAGAGAATCCTCAGATATCCGCAGATCTGGGGATTTTCGCTTTGTATAAGCAAAAACTCAACAGGAGCCGATTTGAGGGTTCATTACGTATTGAGGCAATACGTGACTACCCTCCAAGGCTGAAAGTCTCTGATTTGGACCTCTATGGACGAATAAGGGATATTCTGGCAGATGGCGTATGTGGCATTTTTATCACTATACCTATATTAAGCCTTATACGCCTATTTAAGCCAAGAAGAGCTAAAGCTCTTGAGTTGCCGTTCCGTTCCTAATAATGTATACTGAAGATATGACAACTACAAAAAGTTATTTAGACGAAGACAACAATGGGATTCCTGATTTAATTCAAGCTCCCTCACATGCTCATGAAACTGTAGATATGTTTCTTGGCATTACTCAGATGAATGCTATGTGGATCCTTATGGGTATCATGGCTACTCATCACATTTGGATGTTCTTTAAAATGAGAAATTCAAATAAATGTGTTTGTAAAAGACAATAATATCTTAGTCGACTAGAATATATATGAGATTAGTTATCTGTGATCTGTGCAAAAAAGAAATCGAAGTTCGATCAGGTTTTGCACATTTCACACTCAATAACCATCTAAATAAAGAACATAAATCCTAGTCAACTAGAATATTATGTTTTCTAAAATGTTAATATAATATTTTTTTAGAAAATGTCTTTTCTGAATGCAATTAGCAAAACCAATATAGGTCCAAAGATAATTGTTGCTTGGATCCAATTCATATTAAACTCCAATAGTAGGGATACTGGGATTTGAACCCAGAGTCGTTTGTATATAAGACAAATGCTTTAACCAGATTAAGCTATATCCCCAAGGGATTAGCGTATTCGTATTACCGCCGACTTTTTCATGATCTAATCATATCATATTTCTAGTCAACTACAATATTAGCTTTTCTAAAATGTTAATATCTGTTTATTTTGTATGATTCATACTCTGAGAAGGACAAAACGGACAAATAGTGCGCCCATAGCCCTAATGTGGTGTAAATCACATTCAGAATGTCCGATTTGGGCGTTTTTTGAGTAGAAAATGTCAGTGGGGTCTGATAGGATACTAGTATCAAGTTAATCAAGGTGATTAACAAAGAAAGAAAGGAATTCAAAATGAATTCACTATTTGAACCATTCGCTACAGTATCAGACTACCCTAGAGGACTAATGAACCTCTGCCCTTGCGGTCAGGTAGTCCTAGCCCCCGCTCAGTATCACGAGGGTTTCCCTTGGTGGGATAACCCTAACAAGTGTAAAGAAATGTGGGAGACATCACACTAAATAACCTTGACTTTCAGGGTTCGGTCTGATAGTCTTACTACATAAGAAAAACTAAATAAAAGAAAATCCTAGGTGAGCCTCCCGAAAGAGCAAATAAACTAGGTCAGCAAAAAGGTTAGAAATACTAACCGAATAAAAAGAAAGGAATTCTAAAATGAATTCACTAAATACACTAACAGTAGTAACAGAGCCTAGCCACCCTATGGCTTCCTCTAACACTAAGAGTAATGAACTCTTCCGCCTTGCTAATGGTAACTACATTAGCCGTATGGCATATGTCCATATGGTAGCCTCTGAGGGTCTTATCTCTCACCGCTACCTTACCCCTAACGAAAGTAAGTGGGTATTCGCTAATCGTGTGGCGTAACTCACACGATCAAAACTTGACTTTTCCCTATCCCTACTATTAAACTTATACTATAAAAACTAACAGAAAGAAGAACAGTAAATGACAATCACATACTCACTATGGGACGGCGCTCAACTATTAGGCGTTGATTTCAAGGCTTCATCAGCAGATGAAATGAATAAGGCAGTAGCCGAACTACAAAAGGTTTCTAAAAATGTTGTAGCGCATATGCGAAAGGTAGAACAGAACTAATGACAATCGAACTAGATAACTACGGATTTATGCTTGACACAGAATGGTGCTATATCGCACTATCTTGGCAGTTACTTATTACCGCTGGCGTAATCTTTGCAGGTTACAAGGCTTACAAGAAATGGAAAACAACTAATGACAACTAATCGCCTATTGACTACCCTCGTGCAACTTGTTATGCTAGGTGTAACTATTCCCCTAGTAATCGCAGTAATCAAAGACCTTAAAGAGAATGGATTAAACTAATGATGACACGTAAAGACTACATCGCCACCGCCGAAATTCTAAACAAGCATTTCGATAATGCACCCGCTGGTCTGCTATTAGATTTTTCTAATATGTTTAAAAAAGATAACGAAAGATTTAACGAGGAAAAGTTTTTTGAAGCTTGCTTGGAAAAATAAAATGAAAGAAATAATTGCGTTAGTAATTCTCGTAACTTTATTTGGTTATCTTTTATTAATCTAAAATAAAAAAAAGTTTTTGCGGTGTGTCGACTTGACAGATCGCAAAAATTTCGAGGCGGCGTCGGGCGTGTCTGTGGATAAGTCTATGTGGTGCAAATCACAAAAATACTTTGAAAATACTGGCGAGTAACCCCCCAAAATGTCAGTGGTCTATGTTAGACTAAAGTCATAAAGAAAGTTAAGGAAAGTCCTTAAACTAGAAAGGAATTCAAATGAATTCAACAATTACAATGTGCAAAGAGCACACTCCATTCAAGCCTGCTATCTCTATGGTAGGAGATGAGCAATTCACATTTTGTGAAGTTTGCGAAAATAACATTGAGCGTTGGTATGATGATACCGACCCTGAAAGACTCCCGATGTGGAGAGATTGGAAGGTTTCTAAATAATGGGATATGTAAAATCTTTAGAATTAGAATACTATTTGGCAGACGAGCCAAAAGATGAACTAGCAACAATGCTAGATGAACTTATCTCGAAAGGAGAATATAAATGAAAGATTTATTTTGTAAAGGTTGCGATGAATTTGTAATGGAAATGTCCGAAGAGGATGCAGAATTTATTTCTGCCCTCTGCTCTAATTGTTGGGAGATATAATAATGCCACTATTTGAATTTACATGTTTTATAAATGTTGAAGCAGAAGACTATGACTCTGCTATTTCAATGTTTGATTCTAATTTAGAATATGGTGGAATCCGCCGTAGTGATGTTTATGTTGCAGATATAGAGGAGAAATAAAAATGGAAAAAGATATTTTTGGTTTTGAAAAAGCGATTGAATTGGATCACTTAACAAAAGAAGAATTAGAATTGTTAGCAGAAATGTTTTTTGATTATAAATAAATAAAAACAATTGCGTGTTGCACTTGACAAACATAAAAAAATCGAGGCGCACTCGGGCGTGTCTTTACAGGTGTGATTATGAACACACTAGAATTTTGAGCGTAAAAAGCTAATGTGATTCTAATCACATTTCAAAATGTCCGATTTGACCGATTACTGGTCAGTAGATGTCAGACCCCCCTGCTATAATTACTAGTATAAACAAACAAAAGAAAGGTGGTCAAAATGACTACACTAAATGAAACTCTATTCTCTACTATCGTTCACGAATACCATAATGGCGGAGTAAAATCCTCTTATGGATTAGATGCTTATACTCGCAAGGAATTGCTAAAGTATCTCTTCTCCTCTAAAGGTTGTAATTGTATCAACTGCCTGTGAGGTATCTCACACCGACTTTTGGGGCTAAATGCCTCAAAATGTCAGCCCCCTATGCTAGACTTATTCCTATAAACAAACAACAGAAAGGTGGTCAGAAATGACTTACACTATCAGACTAGAAACCTTCTCAGGTTCAGTATCAAAAATCAACCTTCCTTCTAAGGGTGCGGTTGCTCAATTCATCAACACTTATCCAACACAACTCCCTGTTGGTATTTCCGTCAAGTTCGATTGCGACTTGCTCGGTGTTCGTGGTGTTCTAAAAGGAAAGGCGGTAAAGTAATGATAACAATTTCACACACTGTAAATCTAATTGCAGAGATTGACGAGCACAAGGCTCCCGACTATGTAATTTCTGCTCTTGCAACAATGCCTGAAAGTTTTATTCAAAAACTTTTTGCTGAAAGTTTTATTGGTTCTATTGACTCTCTAAATGCAATGCAAGAAATAAATAAAAATAATTCTTATGCTACTTTGAAATGGGGTAAAAATTAATGTCTCGTTATACTCGTAAAACTTTTATTGAAGTTTCAAATGTCTTAGAATCTTTTTCAGATTTGATTGACCAATTTACTTTTGAAGATTTGGTTTTTGAATTTGGTGAAATGTTTTCTGCTGATAATCCTAATTTTGATTTTGCAAAATTTCAAAATGCTTGCGGTGTAAAAGAAATTTGTCAACTGCCAGAATTACACGCTCTGCTAAAATAAAAAATAAAATCCTGAGCACGATCTAAAACTGCTCAAGCTTTCAACTAAATGCAACACGCCCGACAGCGCCTCGCACTCGGGCGTGTCTGGGGATAACTTACGGTGTGTCTGTGGATAACCTGGAAATTTTTGTGATATTTATCACACGGCTTGAGCGTCTCATTATTTGGATTTACTGGCTAGTAATGTGAAAATGTCAGTCCGTTCTGCTAGACTTACATAGTAAGAAAAACAAAATAGTTTATGATTTACGGCGTGGCTTCCCTGAAATGTCAGTAGTAAATGATAGACTTGTATCAACAACAAAATGAAAGAAGGTGCCACTAATGGCTACTAAACTATACACAATCGAAAACTTGCTAATCGGCAAGACATACCGCTCTAACTCTCGCCACTTTGAGGGTGAAATTATCTCTGCTGAAAAGCGTGAAGGTATTTGGTATGGAGAAAATACCGAAGCCTATCTAATCGGCGTAAATCATAAAGGTAGTATCCGCACTAAGTATGCGACTATTGCCGTGAAAGTCGGTGAATAATAATGGGATATATTGAAATCTTTAGAATAGATAATGAAGGTGCGGGCTGGGTAGATTTATCCGAAGCCACACCCGCAGAATTATTAGACATTGAAATTGGATTATTTCAGGAAGGTGCTATCTAATGATAAACTCAGTAATGCGATTTGCTTGCGATGAATGCCACGGAGAAGGACTTATTTTCTGGGGCAACGAGTTAGACTACGATGTCGAAACTTGTCAGTGCCAAGAGGTAAAATTATTTACAACACCCGAAGGAGCATAACTATGGACTATGAGTATCTAGTATCTTGTCAGTATGACTATGAGGAAAGTCCTCATTGGAAGCAACGCTATGAAAGCGAATTTGACGCTTGGAAATCTTTCTTCAGTTTTACAGACTGGGGAATGGCTAACGAGTATTCAACAGTAAATATTTATACCAATACAGGTAAATGCTATACAAAAATATTCTATCGAGATGGAAGAGTGGTAACACGATAATGGGAAACAATACAGCAATTGACTTAGCAACTAACTTTGACCTATCGCTTGAACAGGCTATCGGTTATCACTTACAGGGTAATCACTACCCGCCCGTTCCACTTACTATGGTGCAACCTTGCATTGACGCAATAGATGCAATTCACGCAGGCGATGGCGATACTGAAATTGAATTGCCTGAAGGCGTATTCTATAAAAATAAAACTACTGCACCCGCACACGCAATTGCAGACCAACACCACTTGTCCGCTTGGCTACCAGAATGGGATTAAAGAAAATGCTAAAAGAAAAAGTTACACGCATTCAAGAATTGCGGAGATCAAACGCTGCAACTTATGTGCAATCAAAAAAAGTTTATTCACGAAAACAAAAATATAAAAATAAATATTCTGAATAAATAAATATGCAACGCACTGCATAAAAATGCTGGCGCAACACGCCCGAGTGCGCCACGGATTTTCCGAGCTTTGTCAAGTTACGACATTATGACATTTATCACAGAATTTGTGGAAAAAATGTCCGATTTGACCGATTTACGATTTGATAATGTCAGACCAATCCGCTAGACTTGTATTAACAACAACAGAAAAGGAAGCAAAATGACAACACCAGTAATCGGTCAGACATACACAACTGCTCGCTCAGGAGTAGAAGGAACAATCACAGAGGTCGTCAAGAACGATAATGGCTCTTATCGTATCAAACTTGATGTAAATGGACAACCACGCTGGACAACAGCAAAGAAGTAGTCAAGTGGGGCTACTGGCAAATGTCAGTAGCCCCTGCTACACTTATAGAGTAAGAAAAACAAACCACCCACCCACAAACAAAGGAAACAAATGTCAAGAGCAATCACAGTAAAGGTGGCAACACCAAAGGTAATCAAGGCACTAGAAACTCGTCTAGCACAACTAGAAAAAGACTATGCTACACAATCAGAAAAAGAAGCAAAGCACACTAAGGCTTATGAAGCGTGGAAAAAGCAAATTGGTAAGTGGGCTATTGACAATTTCTCAAAGTCAGAAAACTTACGCACAAACTATCGTTCTTGGAACAAGACACTAAATGTTGATTTTGACATCATAGTAAGCGAGAAGGATTTTCCTGCTGAGCCTGAAAAGGATTTTGAGGTAATCCACTCTCACACATACAAGGAAATGAAAGAGGACATCACAAATGCTCTCACAATTCTAAAGATGACAGATGAGGAAACAGTAAATGCTTCTACTATGAAGCAAATTGCTCGCTATCTCTAACTAAATAATCGAAACAGGGACAGTTTCTAAGAGTATCTAGTCCAATGTCGTAAGTAAGAACTCTTACAACCTGAGCAAGTTGTGAAAAGGCTCAACACAACAACTACCCGAAAGAAGGAAATATATGTCGCCAGTAATGGATACAACAAAAGGAAAGTTCTACCGAATTGGAGATACTTTCACAACAGGTAAGTCAGGTATTACAGGTTCAATTCGTGAAATTGTTTCTGTCCGACCAAACCTAACTAAGTTATCTTTGCAAACTGAAAATGGTATGCGGTGGGCTATGGTAAAAATTGGCGCATAAAAAATAGCGCAATATTCCTGAGCAAGAATTAAAACTGCTCAACACACCGATCTAGCTGCTTGACAAAACACGCAATTTTGCGAGGCGGCTTGTGATCAACATCACACGCTACTTACGAGTAGGAATTGAATTCCACTGAAATATCTGCTAGTATTAATATACACCCGAACGAAAGGCATAATCATGAACGATATTAATTCATGCTACTGTACTAATTACTCTATCTGCACTATCTGTGTAAAAGGTTACTACCGTGATCCAGTAATTGATTATATGGAAACACGCATGGCCGACGCTGAAATGGGGGACCTATAATGTCAGTGGCTCCCGATACAATTATTAATATGAAACTTAAACGTTCTAATGACCGAAAGGTGGCTAACCTTGTCACAAAAAATGGAAAGCAAGCCGCAATTGCAAACACGTTTGGATTGCCCGCAGGAAAAGACTTTTCTTGCCCTGGTGCAACGTCTATCTGTGAGACTGTTTGCTACGCTGGGAAACTTGAAAAGTTATTCAAAGGAGTAAAAACTAATCTGCTCCATAACTGGGCCCTACTTAAAGACGCAGATAGCGAAACTATGATTAATCTATTAGATGAGATGATTGTAGAATTTGTTGCTGATTGTGATAAAAAAGAAGCGCCTAAGTTATTCCGCATTCACTGGGACGGCGATTTCTTTAATGATACTTATACATATGCGTGGAAGACTGTTATTGAAAATCATCCTGATATTCAATTTTGGGTATATACACGAGTTAAGTCTGCAGCCCTTATTTTAAATAATATTAACAACCTCTCTCTCTACTTTTCAACCGATGATGAAAATGCTACAATTGGAGAAGAGTTAAAAAAGGATTATGAGGTCCGCCTTGCATACCTTGGAAAAACTTTTGCCGTAACCGCTGATAAGATGAAAGAATTGACTGGTAAAGTAGGGGCTAAGTGCCCTGAGAATAATAAGTCTATTCCTCTAATCTCAAGCAATGGGTCCGCCTGCGTATCTTGTGGCCTATGTGTTTATGGTAAAGCCGACATTCGATTTAGCGCTACTAAGAAATAGGAGATATACATGTCAAGAGAACGCACACGAGGATTTATTGGCCATAAGCTTGATCAAGCTAAGCTATTGGAACGTGCACGGGATATCCAGGTTGCAACTTATGACATGGACCCTATTGAATATATGAAGAGTCATTCTGTAGAAGATCTAGTACTAGTCATGATTGATGAGCCTGATGCATATGGATGTGCTAAGCATGCTGTTATTTGTGGAGAGGGGGTGGGTTGGATTCAAGATGAGTATCGCACGTGCCTGGTGCCTGTTTCAATTGGGTGGAGCGGTGATAGTCGAGTGTACCTAGGTGTCGATGTACTTAAATCTTGTTTGACTGGTGAGACCGTGGACCTTGCAGATTTTGTAAGAGTTTTTGGTGACCGTCTTGAATCCAATCTATCATTATGGCAATCTAAAATGTCTAGTGTTGACCAAACAAAAATATCTGAAGATAGATACGATTTGTCAAATCTAGTAGAAGCGTGAGACAATAGACTATGCGATACTATGATGTTCTTGGCTATCTAATAGGTTTTGGTTTCGTATTCTTACTTATGTTTTTCTTTATTGCGCCGTTTTTTATTATTACCGCACTGGTAAATGATAAAACTTATAATGATGTTAAAGCGCAAGTAAATGAAGACCGCCCAACTTTTTGGGAACAAATTACTAAACAAAAATAGGACTTGACAATCCCGCAGAAATGCGAGGCGGGTTATCCACAGCTTATCCACAGGCTTACGTGTGTGAATTTGATCACATTGAAAATCGGACATTTTTACCTATACGAATTGACATCTGTCAGTTCATCCTGTTATACTTGAAATAACAACAAAGAAAGAAGGAAATATGGCGCACGACCTCGAAAGTCAAAACGGCAAAACATCTTTTGCCTCATTCCGTGAACCTGCTTGGCACGGCTTAGGAACTGTATTTACTAATGAAGTAAATACATCTGAAATGCTATCTCTCGCAAATCTAAATGGATGGAATGTCCGTTTAGAAGATTTGGAAGTTCCAAATCACCTAACATCTGATAAGGATTATCAGTATGTCCTACGCACTAATCCTACCGACAATTCACAAACCGATATTCTTGGTGTAGTTGGTCAGCGTTATGTTCCGTTGCAAAATGAAGATTTATTTGCATTTGGTGATAACATTCTCGACGGCGGTGGTCGCTGGGAAACTGCTGGTTCAATCAAGGGTGGTCGTGTGGTATTCGGTTCTCTTGCTCTAGAGCGTGAAGTTGTTCTAGACCCTACTGGTGTCAATGATAAGGTAAAAACTTATTTGCTTATCAACACATCACACGACGGCTCTATTGCAATTCAAGCAAGCATTACACCTGTTCGTGTTGTGTGCGCTAACACTCTTAACCTTGCATTAGGTTCTAAGAAAAAGGGTGGCGTAAAGCAATCATTCAAAATTCGCCACACACAAACTGCAGAAGGAAAGATTGCTATTGCTCGTCAAGCACTAGGAATGGCAGATTTCTATATGGACGAATTCTCAAAGTTGGCTAACGCTCTCTATGAGAAGTCAGTCAATGCTAAGGAATTCAACGATATTATTCTCGCTGCTTATCCAAAGCCTGAGAAGGATACAAAGGGCGCAATTAAAAAGTGGGAAACAAAAGTGGATACAATCAACGATTTATACACTGGCGAATTCAACGGGATGATTGCTGGCACTGGTTGGGGCGCACTAAATGCACTAACTGAACGCCTTGATTGGGCTCGCACTGCTCGTGGTGGAAAGACCGAAAGTCTTCTTGCTGCTGCAAGTGGATTTGATGCACAAATCAACGCAGAAAAAAATCGCTTAGCAAAAATTGTTAAATCAGTTTTAGCAATAGCATAAATAAAAATCCTGAGCAAGATTTAAAACTGCTCACCATTTGGTCCATTAGCTCAGTTGGTTAGAGCGCTACCCTGTCACGGTAGAGGTCGACGGTTCAAGTCCGTTATGGATCGCAATAAATAAATATGCAAAGCTCTGCATAAATATTCGGCGCTGCGGCATATGATTTTGATCACATTACGGGCATTACGCAGATTACGCAGAAATCCCAGAATTTGTGGAAATTTAGAGTTGCGCTACCCATTACGGCTATGCTAGTATTAGATATAACAATTTCCAACCCGAAAGGAACAAAATGCCAAACTGGTGTTATAACACTTTGACTATCCAAGGTCCAAAGGCTGAAGTAGATATGATTAAGGATAGACTTAATAAGCCATTTACATTGGCACAAGAGACTTATGGTATGGGTGATATTAGTTCATCAGGCTTCCCGACCAAGTTCAAAGTAGTTGAATATAATAATCCTGTCTTTGCTTTCCACAATATCCACTCATATAAGGATGACGGAATTACTGATGAGGAATATGCCTGCCAGCCTTCTCGTGGTGATATTGATATGAAGAATGACCCTGATTGGTTCCGCAAATCTATTGAGTTTGCTAAGACTCAGAAGGATTGGTATTCTTGGAACAATTCTAATTGGGGAACTAAATGGGATGTTGCAGTTCGTGATGAGGAAGAATACTCAAATACAGAATTGCTTGAATATAAATCAGAGGGTGATGATAACTGGCTTGTTTATAAGTATGAGACTGCTTGGTCACCTGCCGTAACTATCTTAACTAAGTTATCTGACCTTGTTCCCAACTGTTTACTTACATTAGAGTATGAAGAAGAAACAGGTTGGGGTGGGGAGTATGAGATTGTTCGTGGTGATGTAAAAGAAATTATGTCATACGAGAATCGTTGCTATGCTTGCCAATCTTTTGATTGTGTTGACTACTGTGAAAATGATTGCGGTGAGTTCTGCTCCGAATGTAACGAGGGTTCTTGGCAGGATGAAGTAGCAATGGCAGAATGTGAGAATCATAAGTCGCTATTGCCTGTTAAGACATACACACAAGAGGAGGCATTAAATGGATAATTTAGTATCATCCAAGTATACCTTCGTCTGCGATCCAAATGAGTGTGATTGTTTAATTGAACTAACATCATCAGATGGATTTGGATTCCCATCTGGTGTGACAGAGCTAACATGTCCATGTGGCCGTAAGACTACGTTATTGTCAGTCGAACATGCTACACTTAATACACCTACTAAAGAAAGCGAACAAATGGAAGAGACAACAACAATCGGTTCAGATGCATTCCACTCACCTGCAGTGGAATACAACCCAAACATGCTAGTTACGTATAAGCGCATTCATGGTTACTCAGACCCTGAATTCACAACTGATAAGGTTTCATCTATTGAATGGGACCTACACAATGCACGTCAAGCACAGAAGACAAATGCAGTGCTCCTAGATAAGATTGATAACGTTCGCAGTTATATCAAAGAGCGCTTTGCAGATTCAGATGACCAAGAGGCCCTAACAGAGATTGCAGAATTCCTGGATATCTCTCTTACACAAACAGTGACTATCTCTGCAACAATCCAAGTTGATGTTGAAGTTGAACTTCCTCTTGACGAGGTTAATGACTTTGACGCACATTATTTCTTACAAGATGAGTTGTGCATTGATTCAAACAATGGCAATGTCTCAATTGAATCTTGGACAGTCGATAACACGGATGTTGACTGGAACTAATGATTACAACAATTAGTACTTCTAAGGTGGCCACCGCCCTATTCGAAGCCCTTAAGTTTGGGATAGAGGCGGACCACCTTGGTGGTAACATAATAGAGATTAATAGTAACTACCTAGAGAAGGTAGCCGCTGTAGTTAATAAAGTTGGTGCTACAATTTTATCAGAAGAGGACGTTAAACCAATGGCGCCCTATGGAGATGAGATTGGGGGGCAATCAACATATGCAGTATACAGACGGATGGACTGACGGGTACAGGCAAGCTAAAGACGATCTTCTAGAGCAACTAGAGGAAGCAGCAGACAAGTCTACGGACCCTGATGTAATATTTATGTACTCAAGACTAATAGATTTAATTGAATCTGGGGACTTCCTGGAACTTCAAGATAGAGAGGAAGAATAATGGCTTGGATTATTAGAGACGGATCCTTCATCATGTTTGCAGGGGTAACAGGAGCTGACGCTCTTGACAAATTTATCTCTGTTACGGAGAAGGAATCAAAATCACTGAGATCTAAAGCTGTTGCAGATTACTGCAGCGGTAAAGACAATCTCAAAGTAAATAAGTATACACTACGCTGGGAGTAATTTGACAAACTCCATATCAGTGGAGTAAAATAGAAGATGTCACGGGTAGGTGATGGTGTAGGTGCAGCTATCAGGATGATTGTCTATCCTAGTTGTTAAATAAAGCGCTTAGGCGCAGCCTGCATTCGGGTGAGCTGGGAATTCGGGGTCCTGGCTCACCCATTTTTTACCCGTGTGATCTTAATCACTTTACGACCAAATGGCTTGACACACTGAAAGTTTGAATGCTAGACTTAATCATACCTACTACGAAAGACGGCACAATGACTGCGGAACAACTAATAGAAAAGATATACGAAGAGAACTTTTCTCACGTAGACTTTATGGATAATATGGGCGGAGATTGCGATTGCAATATCCATACAACACTAATAACAATGGCTAACTATCTAGGAATAGAGGTAGAGTAATGTTAGGCTATACACAAAGAGATTTAGCAGATATGACATACGGGGTATGGCAAGCAGACTTGCTAGTTAATCCTGATGAGAATCCTGCTATTCATAATTATTTAGTTATGGCCCACGACTTCTTGCAGGGCCTGTGGGCAGAGGGGTACTTTGATGGAAAATAAAGCCAAGCAGATTGTTGAGTATATAAAGATACATTTGCTATCTGTACAACAAGACGCAGAAAAGCTTGAAAAACTAATGAATGATTTTGATGGCGACTATGATTCAGATGAGTATAGAGAACTAGAGATTACTGATATGAACAATACTGGAGAGATATACGCAACCTCTCATCTTTTGTCAGTGGCAACTGATATACTAAATGAAGACGTCCAAGGAAAGGGATACTAATGGAAACCGATACAACAGTATTGCCGCCGCACCTGCAGAAGATGATTGACGCAGGCGTCAGCGGTACAGATGTGCTCCACGGAGAACTAAAGAACCTAATGCTGATTGCTGAGCAACAGTATCAGGAGATATCTAAAGAAGAAGAAGAGAGTGACTTCTCAGACGCTATGATATCTATGGACCGCACACGTGCAGAGGGACGACTTGACGCCTTTGGCGAGGTCTATGCCTTAACATATCAACTAGCATTCGCTATTAACGAAAGGACTAAAGCCCGTGAACGTAACTAACCTAAAAGAACGTGTTGACGAAATGATCAAACTCAACAACACAATGACTAAGTATACTGAGACATATGTCAGACCTTCCCTTTCTGACATGTATGTATTTGATACTATTGTTTGTTTAATTAATGATAGCAATGAGGACCCTGAGAATTCTGATTACATTTTTAAATCAGACATCTCTGCTGTATGGGAGCACATCCTAAAGCATGACCTTGTGTTTTCTTTAGAGTATGGACCTGAGCAGTTATATGAAGAGATCCTTGACTATCTTGTGGAACATGACCATGCACTGCTAAAAGAAGACCTAGAAGAAATTGAGGATGAAGATGATTCTGACGAGTGAATACCTAGCAGAAGAATTGGCTGAAGCCTATCAAGTCCTTGCCTATACTGGTAATGATCGTATTGACTTTCAGTTTGTCTTAGACCGCCTGGCCCGTTTGATTACAGAGTTGGGTGGAGAAGTACCTGTAGAATGATTTGACGGTGACCTCACCGATATGCTAGAATGGAAATCAAATGGATAATCGCTCACGAGAACAGAAAGCGGTGGATAAACTTGTTGATTCAATTGCAGACATAAGGTTTCAGGACGGCAACTTTGCTTATATAATGATGAATCAGCCACCTAAAGTTCAACGCAGATTTATGCGGATATTCTTACACGCCATTAGATATTGGGCGGTAGATTGGAAGCACGAAAACTATCATCTAAAAGATGAGCAGACTGTGCAGACGGCAGGAATGATTAACACTATAATCGAAGATGACCCAAATGCAATCGCAATCATTGACAAGTATGAACCACCTGTAGTAGAATGGAATAATAACAGAGGAGAACAATGGACACAGTAGAACAAGAAATCCAGGAATGGTGTAAGGCTGACGGCGAGACCATTCCATTTGGCACATTGACTTATAGGGTGTTTGCTATGGTTGCTAAACTAGATAGGGATAAGGCTGAGGTTCTAGAGTTCTTACGTGATAACGATTTGGGTATCTCTTACTCTATTGGCTATCAACTTCAACACCTAAAGACAATCGAAAAAGAGGGTCAAGATGTCATCGTCGTGGCCTATAATAATCTGAAGAACTACTTCAGAGAAACACTAAATATACAACTACCACCTGCGGAGGAAACAAATGGGAGCACGGATTAATTTCGTATTCAAGGATTCAGAGACGGGTCCATCAGTAGTACTATATTCACACTGGGGCCAAGATTCCTGGCAGACAGATTTAGCGGCAGCAATGGAACATGCTAAACCTCGCTGGCAAGATGGCTCATATGGAACAAGGATGATTATCAGTCACCTTATCCAACATTCAATTCTAGATGAAACGGGATTTGGAATTTACGCAATCGAAGGTGATAACTATGACCTTGGTGAGCAAACAATCCTTATTGACTTTACAACCAAGACAATCACAGATAATGTCTCAGTTCCCTGGGACAAGTTTATTGCAGCATATTCGGGTGTGCTGATCTAAACACACGGCAGCTCTGGCTTGACAAAAGCCAGGGTATGCCGCATCGGATCAAATTCGAATCGGCATTCTATCATATTTACGAAGGCTTGTCAAAAATCACTGAAATCTACCATATAAAAATAGCCCTGTCAAATCGGACATATAGGACATAAGTTATCCACAACTTTATCCACATCCTGTGGATATCTATGTGGATATAATGTCAACATAAACTAATATACATTACGATGTGATCCAAATTTTCCCTGAATATTAATATAAATTTATTCTAATAGACATTACGACATGTGATCTATATTCACTGAAATGTTGACAAGTACTTATACCTATAGCTATAATGGATAGTACTCTTCCGCCGCCCAAAAGCGGGGCGGCAATAAACATACAACTATCCCTTGTATAGGTATATATAGAAGTAAATAAATATGATTAATTATCTGGGGAAATATACCCAGAATATGATTAAATATATAATTATTCATTATATTTCGTGCATTATTGGGCAAAATTATCCAAAAAAAACATTACGAAATCGCCCAAAATATCACGGAAATTCCCAGCATATTGTTATATCGATGCTATTGACATCCATGTTTTTATATGGTATTATCCCGCAAATGATTACGAAGGCTATTAAATATGATCGAATACACATATATAATTAATAGTATAAATCATTAGTATTATATGATATTCTTTTAGTAATATTACTCCACTTTGCTCCACTATACTCCACTTTATAGGCCTTTAGATAGCTCTACAAGGAGATATTAGGAGTAGGAGCAACCTACTCCTTGTTCAATATGGATCAATTGGCTTATATCGCCTTATATGCCTCTATATACTTAATGTAGCGTATATATATAACATAGGGAATAGTGCTATCTATTTCACACACCGCCCTATTCAGGGCGCTGTAGATCTTTTCTCCAGGACAGATAGGATTTAATATAAACTGCTGCATATGACAAAGCCATAACTATAAAACCGTACTGGTCAGTAGCAATGGCATAGGCGATCCAGATGCATTCATTGAGTAGGAGAATTAACCATCCGTAGATGGTCTTCTTACCTACTAGGAATATGCCAGTGACGCCAATTGCTGCCAGTATCCATGACCACATCATAGACATTTACTCCCTACATAACCCAATTCCTGGACTTTCTTCACATATGCTAGATATGCGTTATCTATGGAGTAACTCCATGTAAGTACGCCTTTACTAGTAATTCGAGTGAGTTCTTCTACCGCCGCCTCACTCACTTTTCGCATATATGGTCTAATTGATTCTGGGAACTTCTTCTGCTCATATAGGAATCTACCTGAAAGCTCCTGCGTAGCTTTAATAGTCTTAGCCTTATTAGACTTAGTCCTGTGGCCTATATAAGATACCATTGCATCTGCCTGATCTTTGACAGCCATATCTAGCCTCTCGCAAGAGGTAGTGTTAAACTTTACCTTAGCTGGCTTAGGTAAAGGCTTAGCCTGCCCAGACCAGTGCTGTGGCTCATTAGGTCTAGCCTGAACCTCTGGTTGGAATACTAATATGGTTAATATAATACTAACATAAATCGATAGTCTTTTATTCATTTAATCATTCCAATCAATGTTGTTTATTGATAGCCAATCAAGATATGTGACTATCATTAGTAAGGTCCTTCTACCATATATTGCAAATACTTATATACTTCTTTGAGTTTGCCGTCTTTTATCATGTTAACTGGGCTATCTTCAAACACTCTATTATATCCAAACATCCACTTATTGGCATTGTCTTCATCTCCGCCAACTAATATTAAGAGTAGCTCTGCAATATCATCAATGCTAGGGCTATCTTCCATTTGTACACCAGACCCTGTAATCACTCATGGTTTGATGAGTATCCCAATACTCTATATGCTCCTGCTTCATTCCGCATTTAACGCATCCCATTTCAAACTCCCCGTCAAATTTTTTCTCAGTATCCACCCAGACACTCATTTCTAGTGTGGTATAAACGTATCTTATTAATAATCTTCTTGCTTGGAGCATATAGCTCTTCACCGCAACAGGATGTCTTTAGGTACCATTCCCGTGCAAAGAAGTCATACTTGAGTCCGCTAGTATTCTTGTACTTATTAGCTACAAATGTAGCAAATGGGTCTGGTATTTCCATGTTATGGATCATATATTCAGTATACTATACTGATAGTATTCTAGTCAACTGCTTTTTGAGTAGGGATCATTGCCTTACATCTGCCACAATACTTATATGTTATGCCAGTAAATGGACATGATGCCGATGATACTAGATTATGTCCCATAGGCATACACATAATAATACTAATAATTTTATTTAACATTTTTATCTCCATAATAATCTGGATCAACTGTTCCAGTCTTTTCCCAATATGGAACGCCATTCTCATCATAGTCATCCCATGACTTATTATCAAAATCCATATCTTTCTTCCATTCTTCTAGGTCGACCTTATAGGTTGTTCCCCACCGCTCATATGGAAGGTTTAAGAACTTCCAGCCTATTAGATATAGATTGAACTTCCATCCGTATAGCCTATCCTCATCCATGCCAACAGCTTTAGTTAAACATTTAGTTGCTGGTCCGTTCAACGAGTTAGCAATCCATCGCAATGGTAATATGCGTGTCTTATGCTCAGGCGTTGAAAATAAATCTAGGCCTCTTCTACGACGGCTCACTGGTTTTCTTTTCTTCGTTATTTTCTTCCTGCATCTGAGCAAGCATCTGATTGGCAAACCTATGAAACTGTCTCATCTTAAAATGTGCTTCACCCTTAGCCTTGTTTTTGCGTCGCTTTAATAGCTTTTGTTGTCTCTTTTGACTCATCGCTTTGCCAGCACATTCTTTGAGCTAATTAGATCATACTTTGTTGAGTCTTCATCCTCAATCTCCGTTGCACTACGCTCTGTGTAATACACTGTATCTCCTACGCTTAAACCAATAATTGGAATAAGATCACCAATATAGTTCTGCTCTCCTGGCCCCATATCGATAATAGTTCCAGTCTTCATATCACTTTCTGATAACGCAGCAGAGATAACTAAACCGCTTTTTGTGGTCTTATCTTCTGACTGGTTACGCTTTACAAGGAGGAGTCCCCCGATTGGCTTAATCATTTGTTCTCTTTTCTTTAGATGTTTCTACCATTAAATTATACGCTTCTTGCTCTGTCTCCATGCCTAAAGCCATAAAGAACATCTTCTTGTCTGCACCTGAATGTAACGAATACCATAAGCCATCTTGCTTATCTTTAAATGTTTTAATAAAGCTTCCATCTTCTCCGCCATAGAAGTGTAGATCTTGTTCCGCCATTGTTAACCTTTCTTTTTCGAATGATAGTGTGCCCTGTTGCTTATAGATACACCTTCTGTGTAACTCCAGGTATTCCTACTCTTACGATGTAGGCTTCCACCAACTCTAACACACTACCACTCTAATTAGTGGAAATAAAATGAGCAGTTTACTTAGACTTGCTCAGGTCGTTTTTCCAACCACCCATTGGTTAGGAAATAAGAACAGTTTTAAGTCATGTTCCAAGACTGGTAGCAGAGATGGGATTCGAACCCATGGCCTTCTGGTTATGAGCCAGACGAGATAACCGAGCTTCTCTACTCTGCGTTGCTATATATTAATTATAGTCGATTAATAAATTCTTGTCAACTATTAAAAGTTTTACACATATTTATCCACATTTTAAATAAATACTAATGTATAATTATACTATTATGCAAATCAATATGACCCTCGAACTTATAGTATTATTAGCTGCTGCTGCATCAGCAATTGGTTATTTTCTTACTAAATTATTTAAGCTTTTTAGAACATGGTTTCATTTCATAACTGATTGGTACGGAACAGAAGATGCTCCTGGAGTTATAGAAAGACTTGCTGAGGGAAATAAAAGATTTGATTACATTGAAGGCGAACTTAAGACAATTAAGGAAGAGCTATTTAATAATCATGGATCTTCATTACGTGATGCAATTGATCGCATTGAAGAGGCTGTAGCTAAGCCAAAGCGTTCTTCTGCTCCCAAGAAGTAATATAGTTAACAATATAATCGTAAGGATATAAGTGGTAAAACACTGAATGATCTATTCTATCCTGCATTGGTATCCATCTATCTTCTTCTAATACACTGAATAATTCATACTGATAGTTAGGTGTATTATTAATCTTTTCTAGTGCTCGTCTAAACATTTGTATTGGTCTTGGTCCTCCACAATCATTCATATTTCTTTGACTCCCACGTATTCTTTTTATAATTATCTTCTACAAGAGTAAGTGCATTTAGCATGGCTGGATCATACACGTCATATTCATCCGACACCGACTTCCACTCCTGCCTTTTAAATGGAATTATCTGAACAATTGGAGTTCCCAAAGGTATCTTTCCTTCAAAGCCGTGCTTCATAAAGAATGGAAAATGAGTTGGAACATCGTGCTTATCTGTATCTACTACTGCAGATAAAGTTTGAAATGGAAGGTCCATTCTATTTAATGGGTGAGTAAATAAACATGACCACCCTGGAGGGGTTTTAATTATATTTAGATTACGCCACTTAAAAGCTATAGGAAAATACTCATCTGTTGCTTTCCAACCATCAATCTGTTCTTGCTGATGCCATTGAATAAATTCATATTCATGCGCCCATGCAAATGTAGCAGAAAGTGGATCAAAGTTTACTTCAACTGGAGTAGTGTACATATATCCAGCAGACATACCATCCATTACTGGTATGCATTTCTTAATAGTTCCTTGTGGCATAGCTGTTAATCTAGTAGGCTTTTGTGCAATAAACTTTGCACTTGGCTTATAGTTTCTAGGAATTTCTCTATACCATTTTGGAAGATGTTTGATTGCAGGTGTTGGAGCGTTTTCTGCAAAAAATCTATTTCTATCTATAGGACGAAAATGAATTTCGCCTTCTTTAATTTTATCTTTTTTAAATGGGTTGATCACGGACGACCAGCATCTTTCCAAAACATTTCTCTTCCCATAGAATCTGTTTCTGATAAAGCAGCAGACTCCATGTTTGATGTTTTAAAAATTTCCTGACCATCTTCTGGAAACATTTGTTTTAAGTTTGCAAGACGCATTGCGCCCGTGTGCGACGTGTGTTGCTTTCCATCAACATAGCTAATAAAAGTTGGAACTCCCATAACTCCGTGTGATTTAGCAACTTCTGGTTCTGTATCTATATCTATAAGAACATACTCCATATCTGGATTTTGCTCAATAAACTGACCAATTATTGGCTTCATTGCTTTGCAAGGCTTGCACCATTCTGCAGTAAAATGCACTAACTTCTTATTCATTTGCTACCCATTTCTTTTCTCTGTATCTATCGTTACCAGTTAAATCTTCTAGCAACCTCATAAAGGCTGTACATTCATCATGCTTCCACCAAACACTGCATACATATTTTTCTACGTTTGGACACTCATATAATCTTTGTTCTATATTTTCTACAACTTTTTCAAGAACTGCGTTTGCTAACACTGACTCATCTAGATAGAATGATTTCATACTTAGCTTTTTAGTTTGAATGGCTTCTATAGCCTCTTCCGTCCAAATTGGATTAATCATATATCCATTATACCTAAATATGGCAGGGGAGTCAAGACCCCCCTGCCATCTCTATATTTAGTTTTGATCAGAACAATGTCTGATACTTCTATTTGTTATTTATCTTAATAATCTTAGGAAGCTTTTCTTTTGGAATATTGCGATCAATATCAATAGTTAACATTCCGTCTTTTAATGTTACCTCAGATACTTCCATATATTCTCCAAGCTCAAAAGATCTTGTAAATTTACGACCAGCAATTCCTTTATGTAGGACTTCTGCGTCTGTTACTTCTGTAATATCTCCAGTAATCATAAGGCTACTATCTTCTACTGTTACTGTAATATCATCTTTTGTGAATCCTGCCACGGCTAAAGACAAACGATATTTGTCATCATCTAGTTTTAGTAGGTCGTATGGTGGGAATGATCCACGATTTAATTGGTGTAGGCTATTAAATCTTTCTACTTCACGATTAAAGCCAATAAAAAATGGATCTCTAAAAAAATCCATGCCGAACGTTGTTGTTGTTACCATTTTGTGCTCCTTTTAAGCGAGTTAGTGTGGTACCCCCCATTGGGCAGGTACCACACTATTATATCAAATTGTCGCTGTAACTGTCAAGTTACTTTGATTTTAAAGCAGTAAATGTCGCTTTATCTACGATACCAGTTACTGGTAGCTTTGCTTTCTTTTGAAATTCTTTTACTGCGTTTGCAGTTCCTGAACCAAAATCTCCGTCAGCTTTGATTTTAAGGAGTGCTTGTACATTCTTTACACCTTGACCCTTAGATCCAGCCTTTAGTGGCTTAAACTCTGCTGGAGCAGCCTTAACAACTGGTGCTGCAACCTTTGCAGGTGCTGGCTTTGCAGCCTTTACAGGTGCATCTGAAGATCCAACCTTTGATAGTAGTGGTGTATTTTCTTCTCCAGCATAAACTGGGCGTCCCCAACCAACTACTGCATTCATAAGCTTTAGCTTATTATCCTTAACGTATGCACGAGTTTTTTCTACGCACATTCCGCCATTGCGTTGATCTCCCTTTGCAGTTCCTGAAGTGTTTCCTTCAATAACTTGGATTGTTCCGTTTCCATTGTTTTTAATACAAATACCAACGTGTGAAATTCTGTTGACGCCATCATCTGGGAAATCAAAATAAATCCAATCTCCTGCAGTTGGCTCATCATTACGAGCATCTGCCCAACGATCATTCTTCTTAAAGAAGTCTGCTGCAGCAACAGTTGATGCTGACTTTGGGTACTTCTTTGGATCTAGTCCAGATGTAAATGCACACCAAGAAACAAATGACTGGCACCATGGAAGGAAGTTAGCCCCTGTCCACTTACCGTACTTTGTCTCGTTATCTTTAGGACCTTCAATAGTCCCAACTTCTTTCTTTGCAATCTCAATGATTGCTTCTAATGAGCCCTTTGTGGCCATAGTATTACCTACCCTTTTCTAATATATATATTATGTAATCAATTACCTGAGTTGGAGTCCAGGCTTCTGGAAGTTCAAGTCCGCTTATTTCATTAATCATTTTATCTCTGATACGGTCATTGATGATATCTAAGTCAATGTCCATTTTTCTCCAATAAATAAGGGGATAGATTAATTATAACCTATCCCCTCATTCTGGTCAAACTACGCTTGCTTATCTACCTTAGAAAATGCCGCATTGATTTCTTCTGAGCTAAGCTTTCCATCATCTAGGAATGAGCGAGCTAGTCTTTCAACTACTGTTGCTACACCCAATAGTCCAGCCATTGTTACGGCTGTTACTGTGCTTATCCCTACTACTGCTCCTGCACCAATTACTGATAGTCCTGAAGCTGCAAATACAGCAACAATTCTTAAGAATATATTCCAAAGATTTGTGACAGCGCCTCCAAGGACCTCTGCACCTGTTGCCTCATCTATTATTGTTAGATCTATATCTTTCTTTTTTGCCATTATTTTACTCCTCCCTATTGCGAATAGGACTTGTTAATATCCATAGTGCTGTTGTAGCTATAATTCCATAACCAACAATTGTTTTAGCACTACCATCTAGTACAACCCAGGCAATAAACATTCCAAGGAGAGTCCATGCCTGATCTACCATATCTTTTAGGATATTCTTTATTATTCTTACCATCTTCTTCCTCCTCGTGAACCTGGTGAATTGGCTCCTGAGCCTCCACCAGAACTTCCTCCGCCACTTCCGCCACCTCCAGTGGCTCCTCCTGTAGCAACTGCTGCTGCATTAATTGCTGCACCTGCAGCAACTACTGTTGCAACAACCATATCTGTTGCCTCAGCTCTTTCTTCATCAGACATATCTGCACCAATCGCACCAAGTGCAGCGAATGCTGCTGCTGGATTTGTAAACGCTTCTTGTAGTAATGCGCCTGGATTTTGTAACAATTCTACTTGTGCTGCAACGGCTGCAGTAATTACAACGGCATTTCCATTTTCATCTGTTCTTACATCTACTGGTGTTGCAGGTGGAAGATCTTTATATTCAATTCCAGAAGCTTTTATGTCTGCAGAAGTTACTGCTTCTCCTGGCTTTAAATCTGCAATAAGACTTTCAACTACTGCGTCTTTTTGTTCTTTAGTTAATTCTTTACCTGCTTTAGCATCTTCTATTGCTTTCTCAAGGGCTTCTTTATCTGCTTCTTTTGCTTCCGCCTCCGCCTTTAATCTATCTGCTTCTGCTTGCGCTGCCTCTGCCTCTGCTTGCTTTGCTTCTGCTTCTGCTTTAGCGTTTGCTTCTTCTTGTGCCTTAGCTTCGGCTTCTGCCTTTGCTTGCTCTTCAGCTTCTCTTGCAGCCTCTGCCTCTGCTTCTAATCTATCTGCTTCTGCTTTTGCATCTGCTTCCGCTTGCTCTTTAGCCTCTTGCTCTGCTTTTGCTGCAGCCTCTTCTGCTGCTACACGATCTGCCTCTGCCTTAGCTGCTGCTTCCTCAGCAGCAACTCTATCTGCTTCTGCTTTTGCTGCAGCTTCTGCAGCTGCTTTGGCTTCTGATTCTGCTTTAGCCGCTGCTTCAGCGGCTGCCTTTGCTTGTGCTTCTGCTTGAGCTGCTGCTGCTTCCGCTGCTGCAGCTTCTTGTGCGGCTTGTTGTGCTGCAGCCTGCGCTGCAGCTTGTTCAGCTGCTTGTGCTAATGCTTGCTGTTCTGCATAATAATTTGTAGTAACCTGAGTAGCATTTGTCATTGCAGTTACTGCTTCATTTACTTTTGTTGTTGCTGTATTAGCAAGAGAGTCTGCTGTTTGAATTGCCAGCTGTAAATTTTGATTAGCAATTGCTAGATTCTCCTGCTTAGTTGTTAGGTTTTGGTTAGCAGTTGTTAGGTTCTCATTTGCAGTTGTTAAGTTTTGCTGAAGAGTATTTAAAGTAGCTGTATCGTTTGCCAAGGTTGTCTTAGCAGCATTTAATGTTGCTATTTGGGCAGAGCTTGCTGAAGATGTAGAAAATTCTGATGCAGGTATTACTTCCCACCCAGATCCTGTATATCTCATTAAAGATACTGCAGCTCCACCACCGTTTTCGTAATACCACATTTCAAAAGTCTTTGATATACCAGCCGTTGTTTCAACGTCAGCAGTGGATCCACCACCACCTTTATCTACCCAGTCATTAATCACAAGCTGCCCGTCAAGATATAGCTTTACGCCGTCATCTGCTGGTGCTGTTATATACTGTGTTCCTGTAGATTGTGGTGTCCATAAACCGTCCCATTTAACTTGAAAATCTTCTGTAACCGTAGTTTGTGTTGTTTTAGTTACAGATATATTATCTACAATATAATAATCTGAATCTTTTGTAATTGTAACTGTATCAATATTTGTTCCAGTTACTGTTTCTGTTGAAGTAAATCCGTTATCCATAAAATTTCCAGTGACATTATTTTCCATTACTGTTGTAGTAGCAGTCCCATCTGTATTTACTGTAATTATATTTGTATCACCATTTTTAGCATATACACCCATTGTAACTTGAGTTACAGTTCCAGTGTTAGATGGATTTACGTCAATAACAACATTTGCTGAAGGATTAATTATTGTTAATGCTGATCCACTAACAACATCTGTTTTCCCAGCAGAGTCTGACCAGTTACCTCCTATAGAAACACCACCAACAGGTGCTACTGAAACAACTGTGGCTGTTCCATTTGCAAATGTTTCTGTTACTGTAGTGGTTCCACCATTTACTGTTGGCCCTCCGCCGCCCCATTGCTCATTAATACCATTAGTATCTTTTCCAGTATATACAACTGTTCCTCCCTGAGCTGGAGACTTTGCTGTTCCTGGATTGCTATAAATAGTTACATTTAATCCAGGTGACGTATTTGAATCAACTACTGCTTGTGCTGCTGCTACAGCAGATTGATCTGAGGCAACTACTGCTGTTTGAGATTCAACTGCTGATGTTGCTGTAGTAACTGTTGCTGTAGATAACTCAACAACTGTTGTTGCTTGGGTAACCACTGCCGTTTGTGATTCAACAGATGCCACCGCTGTTGTTGCAATCTGTAATGCTGTCTCTGCAGACTGTATTGCTGTTGTAGCTTCCTGGACCTTTACTGTAGCCTCTGCTACTGCAGTAGCAATTGGCTCTTGTGTGGTAGCAATTGTAGCTGCTTGCTCTGTTGTTGTGTTAGGAACATTTGCTTGAATTGTAGTAGTTATAGCAGTTGCTTGTGTTTCTGCTGCTGCCTGCAATGTCTCTGCTGCCGCTTCAACCTTATCTGCAACTGTCTCAACTGTAATAGGAGTGGTTGCTGTAGCGGTATCCGAAGAAGGTGTAGCTGGAGTTACTTGAATTACTGGCTCTTCTGCATGAGCTTTGTTTGGGGATAAAATAGCTAATAGCAGTGCTAATAACACTGCTGAAAACATACTAATTAATAGTCGTTTCTTCATTCCCTCTCTACTTATTTAATCGTACATTACTATTATATCAGCAGTATGTTTAGTAATCTTGTGTAACATAAAATTAAAACAAAAAAGGGACTAGATTTCTCTAGTCCCAATTCTGGTTAAGTAAGATTACTTCTTTAGTGCAACCTTAGCCTTTGGATTCTTTGCATTCCACTTCTTAGCAAGAGCGTTGTACTCTGCCTTGTAAGCTGCTGCTGCAAGATCTGCTGCAGCCTGTGTTGTTGCTGACTTAGCAACTGCATCTGCAAGTGCCTTATCTGCTGCAACCTTATCTGCTGCACGTCCAGCCTTTTCTGATGCTAGTGCTGCGTTTGCTGCTGCTAGTTCAGAAAGCTTTGCTGAAAGTTCTCCTGCAAGATCACGTACTGCAATTGTTGCAACTACAGAACCTACTGGTGCTGAAAGACCTGTTACGGCTGTTGCTACTGTTGCGTATGCTGTAACTACAACTGAACCTGAAGCAGGAAGTGTAACTGTCTGCTCCTTAGTTCCAAGTGTCGCTACTGCTGTGTCTGTTGTAAGCGCTGTTGCAGTTGCTGCACCATTTGAACTTACTAAAGTATTAATTGTTGCTCCACCCTTTGGGTTACCGAATACGTCATATCCTGTTACCTTAAGAGTTGCAACTGTTCCCGCTGCTCCAGTTGCTGGTGCGGTGATTGCAATTGAGTTCAGTGCTCCTGCTGTACCTTGTACATAGTACACTGTTGTAGTTCCAGCACGAGTAATCGATACTGTTCCTACTGATGTGCTCTTTGTATAGACGTAGAAGTCTGCTGAGTTTCCAGTTCCTGTTGAAACTGAAAGTGTTGATGAACCGCTTGATGCAGTTACTGGTGCTGTTGATGTCGCCAAAGCTGGGACAATCGTTGCATTAGTTGCAACTGCTGTTACTACTGTTCCAGTGTCAACTGATGTTACAGCAATCTTTAATGCATCTGCTGCATCAATGCTGTTGTCTGCTGGTACTGGTAGTGATACAGGAGTTCCTACTACTGTTCCACCTGTTGCTGCTGATCCAGCTACCGTAAGGGTAACAGTTCCAGCATTAGCATTGGCTGCTGGGGCTGCTACTAAAGTAGTCATTGCCACAAGCACTGCCGTGATAATTGATAGTTTCTTCATGTTGTTTTTTTATTCCTCTTCATATGATTTGGTTTATTTATGTGTGTCTCTCACACATCTAACAATAGTACCAAAAATGGCACTATCCGTCAAATTTAGTCTGGCCATTTTCCATCAATGACTAACATTGCTATGGCGCTATAGTTAAGATCATCAATGAATGACTCTCTAAGTGTCTCAAACTGAGGCTTGCTATCCTTTTTATTGAAGAATAGATTCTTAATTCTTTCAAACTTATCATGCTTTCGTACAATAAGACCATTAAGAGCTCCTCCTGGAGCAGATGAGATATTCTTTGGGCCGTAGTCCTTATGCTTTCTTAGCAGGAGGTCGTACGCCTCATCAAAAATTTTCTTTACATCTGTCTCAAAATCATTCTGTGGCATTTGGAGCCATCAATTCATTAAATCTTTGGATAAGTCGATTTACAGTAAACACTACATATGTTTCTGCAAACTGCCTGTGAACAGTAATAAATTCCTGGTCACCTTCTGGATTCTGATGAGCGTAGAATTCTGCATAGAATTCTTTTGAAATATCAGAAATCATTTGCTCTAGGTCTTGCAATGTGAAGTCATTCATTACTTTATCTCTTTTCTTGGTATTGATATTACGTCTATTGGTTGCATACAGGAGGGGCTGTACTTTGTAGCCGCCTCAATAGCAATTCTTACTCTTTTCTTTCCGTCGCTCCACACCTGTGTGCTGTATAGTGATCCATAAGCATACTCTGATCCGCTTCCGACAGAAAGATAATCTGTTTCAAATCTTGTCATTGACATAGTTCCAGCATCATGCTCATACATTCTACCCTCTGCAATAATTATCATTCCAAAGTCGCATTCTTTTTCTGCAGTAAATACAAAATGCTCATCATAGAAATCTTTTAATGCTTTAGTAAAGTCATTCCCCATGAACTTATCTATGTTCTTTCTTTGTGCTGCTGTTGGTACTGGTGGGTCAAAGTTATACATAACCTTTTCGCCGTCCATACTACCATAATAGCCAAACAGGTACTGACCTATCTGCCAAACCTTTGGGTGAGCTAATGGAAGAATAATGTTGTCATCAGATGCACCACGGTCACCAGCAATATAGGAACCATTTTCATTTACAACGGCAGCGATGACTGTCATTTATTTATCCATTCTTGAATAGCTTTAAATTTCTTAGTTAAGGAAGTCTGTCTTATAAGTATAGCAATTCCAACCAATAGTGTCAACACTGGGAATGGATCAGCAGAATCATTGATAATTCTATTAAACAACTCCGATGCTACATAATAAATTATGTATCCCCAGACTGATAATCCTATTAGTATTCCTAATATATAACCAATTCTTTCTGATGTTTTCATACAAGAAGCTCCGTAGCACTTATCTCTTCTCCATAGTATTTATGGTTAAGCACGTATTCTTTTACTAACTCCGACCCATATTGTCTGCCAGCAAGAATGATGGCCCATCTTGGCTCATATCCATTAGATATGCATTGCTCGCAAAGGAGTAGATTTATTCCTTTAATAAGCACAGATTTTTTTGCACTTATCTTAAATCTAGATTTGCTACAACTATAGCAAAGTATCTGATCCATCATCATACTCCTCAATATGTTCAAAGCCTATTTCATCTACAATAGAGAAATCTCCGTTGTCAACAAACACCTCGAAATCTATACCATCTTGCTGGTATCGAACTAGAGATGCATATGCACCTTCTTTAACTATAGATCCATGACATTGTTCTTCATGGAGCCATACTATCTGTATTCTATCGTTGTACCTTTGTTCTGCCATCGCCTGGGACTCCTTCGAACTCGCATCTTACACCATATGATTCGATCACTTTTCTAACTAAAGTTATGTAGTCCGTTATAGTAACCCTTTGGTTAATATCAAAAGACATTATATTATCTTCATACATTCTTATAGTTAAAAATTCTGGATATTCCGCTATGTCAATTACAATTCCTGGAAATGGTGGCTTTACCTGTCTTACAGCTTTAGCCATCTCCCTATTGTAAATAACCCTACTTTTGTCCATGCTTACTCTTCCATCTTTTCCAGATTTCTGGAGTTTTATGAGAGTTCCTAGTTTTATCTACATCACCCAAAGTTAAATAGGCTCCGCCCCATACGCCATACTCATCTCCCTCTACACCAGCGGCAAGACATTGCTTTGCTACTGGACAAACTAAGCACATCTCATCAATGTTCTTAGCTAATGTTTGATCAATTTCGTACGTGTCAAAAAAGAATTCGGCTGGCATACCTGAACATGCTGCTAAATCTGTCCAATCTAAATCTTCTACATCTACGCCTAAATCATTTAATATATTTGACATATTTATCTGGGACCTTCCACGTGCCATCATCTTCCATATTGAAGCACTCTACAATTCCCCAGTTACCATTTCTAAAAATTCCTTGCTTATTAAAAAATCCTTTATGGTCTCTACGCCAAGAACAGATGTTCCATCCGTCCCAGTATAGGTTATAGTTTGCGTCGACAACTTTATGAGCTGCCTCGTAATTCAATTTAGCCATTTTCTTCTTTCAGTTAGTATATTTAATTCTATCAGTCTGATAGCTTTTCGTCAAGGGTTTCTACAAGAATTTCTTCTAGAATTTCCTCTGCTGTGTTTGGGGTTGCTGGATTAAAAACACCTTCCCAAACTGATTTTTTCTGTAGGTCTGGCTCTTTATTGACATGCGGCTCTAGCTTGTCAATGTACTTGTCTTCTGACATATTATTCCTTACTTTAGTATTGCAGTTATGGTTGTTTTAGATAACTCTTCCTCTGTCCAGAGACCAACTTTTGAATCTCCGCCATAAGGCTTAGCTAGACCAACTTTAATAAGTTGATCATTAATACTTTCTTCTGAGTCAAGGTAAATCTTTCCTAAGTATCTTCCATACTTATCTGGCTTAGATACTTCAAGCTTAACAAGTTTTCCCTCTAGTAGAGAGATCATATAAGTCTTTAGTGCTTTGCCAAGCGGAGTATTCTTTTCAGCTGTATCAATTCCAGAAAGTCTAATTCTTTCCTTGTGCCATACGCTGAAACCTAGATCGATAAATACATCTACTGTATCACCGTCGACTACCTTGTCAATCTTTGTATAATATGTGTACATGCTCATGTATCGATTATACCAGAATAGTACCCCTAGTTGGATTCGAACCAACGCTGTCACGATTTTAAGTCGTGTGCCTCTACCGCTGGGCTATAGGGGCCTAGCTTTCCACCATGGATTCGAACCACGATTCTCGCCTCCAAAGGGCGATGTCCTGCCGTTGGACGAGTGGAAACTGGCGGAAGTAACAGGATTCGAACCTGTGGATCTTTCGATCTACGATTTAGCAAACCGTTGCATTCGACCACTCTGCCATACTTCCTGGAGCGAGTGACCAGAATCGAACTGGCACTATCTGCTTGGAAGGCAGAGACACTACCATTATGTAACACTCGCACTGCTGGGGATATAGGACTCGAACCTATGACCTAGAAATTAACAGTTTCCCGCTCTGCCGACTGAGCTAATCCCCACTATAAATATTTTTATCAAACCACATTTTCCCATAGTTGTTTGACCCATACATACTTATATCTCCACCAGGCAAATTCTTGCCAAATGCAAATATCTTTCCGTCTGGTAGCACTGAAGCATTATTCTTTATGCCAAAAGATGGAGTAAGTTCCATAAAATCACCAATTAGATGATCTAATGTAGCTCCAAAATTAGCAAAAGCTTTTCCCATAACTGTTGGACCAGTTGGACATAAAGCAGTAATTCCGTAGTACCTATTTCTTACATTCTCTAACAGTATGGATATAGCATCAGAGAAAACTTTTTGTCCTGGCTGTGAAAACAATACATTTGTTTGTACAGACCATGAGGTAAAACTATTTTTTTGAATATCCCTAAATGCCATAATCTTTTTATCTGGAATAAAACTTGACGCTGGCTTTGTATGAATATCAAAATAGAATCCACCTAGCTCATATAAGATACATAGCCTTGCTAGATCTGATTTATATGCGTATGGCTTCAAACTATCAAATGCATTAATCACATCACTGTCAAAACTGCTAGACAAAAATGATCTGATATCCTGCATCTTCCAAATTTTATAGCCAAGATCTGGATAAAACATATTAAATAGCTTTTTATTGCTATCTACTAAAGCATCAGCTTCATTTGTTTCATCATCCAACAATAAAATTTGATTTATCATTTACTTTCCTGAGTCTGTTTTATAAAACCCTGGTCCGTTAAACTTAATTCCGAATGAACTGTATACACGTGACATATCTTCACCACAATAAGGGCAAGGATACTTGGGCTCATCGTCCATGATTGATCTTTCGAACTCATGAATATTATCTTCAACTGCTACGCTTACATCACAGTCACACTTATATTGGTACTTGGGCATTTATTCGTGAGTTGGCCAAAAATAGCTACAGGTATCACAGCATGGATCATTATTTACATCATCATATGCCGATTGAAATAGTGCGTATTCGTGGCTATCCTTTCTATATAGATTAGCTTGGTGTGTTGCATTTACTCTTCGTAAAAGTGTTTGATCTTTCATCCAGAATGGACGATTATTAAACTCTACTGCCTGAAAATGAGTGTCAATTGTTTGATCAATTGCATCTAGGTTATTCTTAAACTTAATGCCACGATTGTAACATTCTTTAGCAATAGCGTTAAGGTAGTTATATAAAACTAATTCTGATCCCGCCCACATCTTAACTGCTGGATGATTACGCCAACCTTTTGAGACTCCAGATAAAGAGTTAAGGATCTGCCTTCCCTCTAACAACTGCTTATTTAATCTGCGTGAATCTAAAACTGAAGCGCATTCGTCAAAATCGCTGTATGGTAAAAATGTTTGCACCGCATATCCGTTCTCTTAGTTACTTGAATCTGGCTTACTATTAATTGTATCACGAGCATCAACTATTGTAAATGCCCACGACTGTAACTTTTCTTCATTTTTTGCATAATGGTGACCACAAAAATACAACTCACCAGATATACCCTTAAGGTATACAAATGCTTGAGCTGAGCAAGCATCACATCTATCTGTTACTTTTAATTCTACTTCTCTTGTTTCAACTTTCTCATCTACGAGTGTCAAATCCAGATCCCTTCCAAATTTTATTCATATCATTAGGTCTTACTGAGGATTCTTCGTTATCGTCATTCATTCCATCAAGTGCATTCTGTGCGTCTTCTCTAGATCCATAACACAAAACATTTGTTCCATCGTTATCAACTAATGCTACGCCTTCACATCTTGGGTGAGAATCAACAATAGTATAATCTGATTTAACTAACTTCTTCTTTTTCTTTTTATCATGTCCTTCACCAGACTGATCTTCATTATCTGCAGCTTTATTTGAATCAACCTTTACGCAATTTGGAACCTTTTTACCATTTTGAGTTTTAAATCCAACCTGCTCATATCCTTCCCAGCAAGGTCCTTGTGCTTTTGCAAATGGATTATCCTCTGGGCAACATCCATCGTAAGACTTCTGTGACTCATTAGCGTAAATTGCTGCTTGTTGTGCTCTAGCGCCTTCTGGTGTTTTATGGCAACCATGAACTTTACCCGTATCCCCAACTACTGGATAACCTGAACATCCGTGTGTACCTTTACCGCCGACTGTATATCTACCCTTTGGCATATGAGCTCCTTGTTATATTTTAATTATACTCTCTTTAGATTAATGTGTCAATAGTGCCCCTGGCAGGAATCGAACCTGCGGCCTGCGGATTAGAAGTCCGTCGCTCTATCCCCTGAGCTACAGAGGCATATATTAGTTGACGTATACGTCAACAATATTTTGAGATCTTAGCCAATCAAATGTTGCCATTAGATGCTCTCTTGTGTCACAAGTTTGACATCCGCAATAAGCGTCATATGGCTGAAAGCCTTCTCTAACATCTTCTTCATCATGTAGCATCATATAGCAACCACTCATGTGGTCTTCTACAAATGCTTCTAGTTGTTTTGCCTGATCAGTAGTTAACTCAATCTTTTGCATTTCCAGCCCTATCCTGCCCAATCATGGACACCCAAGTGCGATGTTTATGACAATTAGAACAAACAATGTCACACTTCGCAATTTCTTCTATTATCTCTTCCATAGTATGGGTAGCATACATTTTAGTTAGATTAGCTTTCTTTTCCCCTCTAACATGGTCATATTCCATTATATACCAAGGAAGTACTGTTTGGCAATCCGCACACGGCTTATTATTTTTATATTCTTGAATAAACCGCCTTTTATGGCCAGTCTTGTCTTTTCTTTTTGTTGGTAATAGTCTTTCTAGATCTGAATAATATCTATCTCTAGTTGTCTGGGTCATCCAAATTTTCCATATCTACGTATCCTAATTGATACATAACTTCTTTAGCCGCTTCTGATATTTTCATGTTGGCGTTTAGATCTTCATCGTATTCTACTTCTATTAATCCCTGCTCAAATAAACTTATAAGAGCCTCATCAATCATTTCATGATGTACTTCCCATAAATCTGGAGCTAATTCTTTTGCCTTGTCTGTAATAACATAAATAAAATTACCAGACTTATCTATTCCGTTGACAGTTACCGCACCTATTTCAACATAGTGCTCCATCATCTGATCAAAGCCATCTTGGTCCATCTCGAAATCTTCCATGTGCCTTCCCTATAGTACTGCCCAGCCCGAAGGCTGGGCAGCAGTAACTAGTCTTCCATCCCAAGGTACCTACAAGCACGTTGGCCAGGACCAGAGCTGTGGCTCATCCACAAACTATGGTAATACAATTATACTACTTGTTCTTCTTCTCTTGCTTCTTTGCACGTTTTTCTTTTAGAGAGAGCTTAGGCTCTTTCTTTTTATTTGCGTTGCCTTTTTGTTCTTTGTTAGCCATGATTACTCCTTTCTTTGTGCGGCAGGTAGGACTCGAACCTACGATTACCGAATTATGAGTTCGGGGCTTTAACCAACTAAGCTACTGCCGCCTTATACCATTCTACAACAGTTGCTTGGATTTGTCTACACTTGATCGTACAAGATCTTGTACAAACTCGCTAAAATGCTTTCTAATACTTCCAGGCGGTTCTTTGCCAAGAACTTCCCATATCTTTTTATATTCAATAACATTATTGTATGTTGTTGGACATAAATGATTTCCCTCATATGTCTCAAGTGTTACTGGAAGCGGAACATGCTTGCCAACACAGGCACACATCATGCCATTAAATTTAGTGCTTACGTATTTACTCATAGTATACTCATTCCTGATATTGCATCCAAGAGTTCTGCTGGCATCCTCTTGGGTACTCCATCCTTAGTTACCTTGCTATTTACATTATCTTCTTTACTTCCAGCCCAAGTGTGAATGTTAATTTCTCTATCGCCTTTCTGTGATCTTGATATGGCATTGTATATTGACCCGCATACGGCGTCTGCAAGGTCTTTAGAGCCCTTTCTAGGGTGATCTACCTTATCTCTCATAATTCTTAGTTGTAAGAGTTCGTCTATGAGCAACTTAATATCTGGCCCTTTTATTCTCTCTTCCATAATCCCCAAAGCCATGTCTTCGTAGTGCTTCTTTGCTACCGACAGGATCTCTGTATGAATATTATAATTTTTAATCTGCTGCATCATGTCGTGTGAGTTCCATCTGTCAAATGTCACAGCTTTAATATTGAATCCTCTTGACTTAAGTGAGATTATATAATCTTTAACCTCAGTAAAATCTACTGACTTATCTGATGTAGGAGTCCACCATCTTACTGCATCAACAATAACTTTAGGTGCTACCTGCTCATAATCATTAAATGATCTGATCTTTACCCACTCACTTACATGAGACATAGATACCGCACAATGGTCATGCTTTTGAGCTAAGTCTACGTGAACAAAATATTCCATATCGTCAATAGGCTTTAGAGCCTCTTCAAATCTACCAGTAGAGTTATCTACACCGTTATTTAATACAAAAGCCGCTTCAATCTTCTCTCTTGATTTAAAGAAGGCGTCTACTGCTTCTGGTGGCATACATGCAAAACGTGACAAAGCATCTGTTGGATTTGTATAAAAAGCTACCTTAAAATCATCAATAGTTCTAGTTGGATTAATTTGCCATGTAGGTCTACGCAGAGCAAACGTCTTTGGAATCTTATAGGATATGATCTGATCCTCTTCCCACTCAACAGTAAACTCATTTCCATCTACTCCATCCGCAAGATCTTCGTCCATCTTAAACTTATGACTTAATACTTTTACTTCTTTTTGAGCAACTACCGCCTCATATCTTTGCTGAATATAGTCATTCTTATAACGTGGGAAAGAAAGAAGAATTACTTTACCAAAGTCTGGGAAACGTGAGTCAACTGATGCACGATACATGTCATATATCGCTCCAGCTGTTTTTGCTTGCTCGTGACCAGTTGTATTATCAATGCTAAATCCAGAGATCTCGTCTAGGATAACTACTAGTGCGTTGTATCCCTCAAAAGCTTCTCTTTCTGAGTGACCTGAGTGACAACTAATTCCCTTATCAAATTCAATTACGTCAGCCTTTGGCACATACTTACCTGCAAACCAAGGTGACTTATCAATTCTAGTCTTTAAGCCTTTAAAGAAAACGTTCTTTGCCTGCTGAGCGTTAACAGCAATATTGATAAGATCAATTGAGTCTCCAGGAGGTTTACCAAAATATTTTGCTGGATCTTTTAAGCATAGAAGAAGATAAACAATGTAAGCAACCGCAATGGTTGAGCAGTAGTCTTTTCCTGATCCTTTACCTAATTGTGCTACAACCTCATTTACTGTTTCTTTCCAGCGCTTTTCACCAGCTTCTTCACCATATAGTTTGTTTAATGTTGCTCTCTTGTATATTTGAGAGCTTGCCCTGATAAGCATATACTGATACTCTGATAATGGTGGCAAACCAAGGTACTCGTTGCTAACAACAAATTCATCCAGCTCTACTGGACGCTCATCAAATTCTTCTCCGTCAAGAATATCTATTATGTCTGAAAAATTAAACGTCATCTTCGCTCACACTTCTAAGACTTGTTACATTATTTTGCTCAGCAATAATTACTTCTTCAACCTGATTAGATATTTGAGACAGCCTACGCATAATTTCATTTCTTACCTGTGGGTACTCTGCAGATATATCCTTAAGTATTCCAATGAGTATGTCTTGCTTTCTTTCTGTTTCCGCCAAATGGCTCGCAAGCTCTGCGTTATCTAAAAGTCCTAGTTGTTGAAGCATGGCAATTCTTTTTTGCTCAATGTCTGCAATAAGCTTTAATGTGCTAGCCTTAACATTTAATTGTCCTGCCTGATCTGCATCGTCTACAGTCTTCCACGCTTCTTTAATAAGCATTGCGTAGTGCTGATCTGCACCAGCTACTGCTTCTTTTGCACGGTCTCTTGCGCTTGAATCATCACGGACAACAGCTTTCCATTCTTCAATTAAATCAAGAACGTCCTTGCGTGGTATGGATAGTGTCTTTGATATTTGTGTAGCGCTATTGCCCATCAGCATTTGTTCTACAACTTTGTTCATACGGTCAAAACGCTCTGCTAATTCTATTTCAGACATGCTATCTCCTGTTCTATATAAAGTATACTCTTGGTCAACTAAAATGTCAAAGCTAATTAACTAAGATTTATGCCTTAATACAACATTCATATGGTGTGGAGCATCCATAATATCTCCGACTACAATTTCCATCTCTTCATCATTAACTAATTTATACATGTTAAATTGAGATGATACTTTATTTAAAAACTCTTCTGAGTGATATGGTCCAAGCTCTACGATTGCAGCACGACATGATTTTAATGGTCTCTCTAAAGTGTCCCAGATCTTTTCTTCATGCCCTTCTACATCCATCTTAATGATGTCTATTTCATCAATTGTAACATCATCAATAATATTGTTTATATTATCAAGCATTACTGGAAGACTTGACATTCCATCTATTGTGCTATCTTCATCTGTTATTCCAGCTCCGCCAATATTAGTATTTGGAACTAAAATAAATGCCTCTTTAGTTTCATTAGATAAGCCAATATCAAATAGGTTGATTGCTCCTGTAGACTCATAGTCATTATCTGACTCTAAGATAGTTTTTTCATAAACATTAACAAGCTCTTTGTTTGCTTCAAACGAGAAAACTCTTCCGTATGGACCAGTGGCTCTAGCCATGATCTCTGTAAAGTAACCAATATTCATTCCTATGTCTAGGCATGTATCAGTTTCTTGTATATTCTTTATTAGCCAATTTGTTGTCTCTGGCTCCCAGAATCCAAGCTTCTGGATGTTTCCGCCGACGTGTTCGTCTCCATCAACGACATATAAACTAAAGCCATAATTGGTTTTAGCCATAGTTATTGGGTAGATAGTTTCTACCTTTTCCACTTCCTCTGATTCTTTATCAGACCAAAGTCTTCCAGATATCTCTGGATTGTCATGTGCGATACTTGACATTCTTCTGCTATCTCCTTTATCGTTTTCTTTTGAAGTACATATCTTCTAAATAAATAATCTTTGCTTTGGTAGAGTTTCACTTCTTCTCCGTCAAAGTCTTTTGTGCAAAAAATGCAATACCTACTGCGTCTGCAACATCAAAATCATCTAGCTCAATACCAAAAGATCTTTTTACCCAGTCTACGGTTCTCTGCTTCCTTATTTCTCTTTGCTTTGTCTTGTACCAGGAATCTGTTTTTCCTGGGTTTGTAATTTTAATACCATTCTTTTCATCATTAGTAAGGTTCTTATTTCCTATGTATGACTGCCAAGATATAGGGGCAACAGTTATAACTTCTGGATTGTATTGCATAAGCTCAGCAAGAACCACGCCGTAAACATATGATAGCTTAATAACTGCATCAGCAGACTTAACCATAATTGCGCCCTCCATTGCAATATAATCAGCCTTAAGCTCTCCACTAAATGCTCCAATTTTATTTCTAGCGTCTGCTATCTTCTCATAAATTGTCATTCCATTTAGAATAATCTTTCCATATCTTTCTGGCTTTCCATCTCTAAAAAGACAAAAAGCTACGGAATTAGTAGAAGCATCAATACCAATTACGGTAGATGCGCTTACTTTATTTAGCTTTGCCAGCGTCATTTATCATATCCAATAACTTCTTCTTAGCATTTTTTATTGCAGCAGACTCGCAAGAGGAGCAGACAGATTCATAGTTATACCTACTGAGCTGCTTTCCACATCCCTTATTCTTGCATATTCTTACAGCTCCGCTTCTAATAGCTTTCTTTTCATAGTATTTTTCCATGATTCTTTTATTAGTAGCAATTCGGCAGCATTCGTCAGAGCAATACTTTTGATTGTGTGTCTTTGGCTCAAAATCTAATGAGCACTCTAATCTAGCACATATCACTTTGGAAGATCCAACTTTTCTATAATTAAATCTCCGTGCTCTCCAGCCCAACATTCTTTTCTTACTGGACAATACTTGCATGTAGATGTACTCTTAGTAAATGGTCTTTCTGGCAAATGTCCTGCCTGATAGTTTTTATATACTATCCTCATCCAATCAATAGTCTTTTCAATAAGTGCTCTGTGTCTAGCATTCATATTAATAGGCATAATAAGAATCTCATTACTATTCTTATTTTCATACATCAAGAATCCTTCATCAAGCTTTTCAACCCACATATAAAGCAGTAACTGAATTAAGTGTGATGTGGTTGGAGCCATACTAGTTTGTCGTGCAGCAAAAACTTCATCTCTTACTGTCTTTAGCTCGCCAATTATTTCAGTGCCATACCAGTCAACAATCATATCTGCAAAGCCTCTGATTGGAGGATCATCACATAGAATTTCTCTTTCAAGCTCTTTGGCAAGACCAGCGCCCTCTAATAGAGTTTGAATTCTTTCGTGTGCCTGCTTGCCATTTTCCATGTTAGCAATTGCAATGGCGTCAAAATTGTCTTCAAACTCACAGCCGTTAAAGGCTATGAACCAGTATCTTGGACACATGCCGTAGCCATAGCCAACAGTACTTGGAGAAAAGGTATGCTTCTTGGCATATCTATCTAAGTTTCTATTTGCTGTGTAAGCCTCATTCATCATTCTTCCGAATTCAATTGGGTCAAACTCACCCATTGTTTTCTTGAATTTTAAATTTGTTACTAGATCTCTACCCATTTAGTTTCTCGCAGCATACTTTAGTGCATCAACTAGTCTATCGATAGCTTCTTTTGCAGAGTAGTAAATATTCTTTTTGTTGTAATTCAATGTATTGCTCTTATCTCTGCCGAAAGTTGTATAATAGGCAGCGAGTACGGCTAGTTTTGCGCTGATTGCTTGCAATTCAATGATTAACATTGGGGCTTTTGCTGAAGGAATGTCAGGATTCATAATCAACTTAACAACAATTGCTAATGCTCTGTCAAGTTGTTCATCCTTCATTAAATCATGAAGGTCGTTAAATTCCGTTACATCACTAATTAGCTCTAGTACGCTTTTGTCTGACACGCTTATCCAATCTATCTATAAATAATCCCAGTGGATATCCAACTGAAAATCCTAACATAATACCAAACAAGAAACCTGTCACTTCTTTTTCTCCAGGTTCTTTTTATGTACTGTTAAATAAGGACCTAGATCAGCCTTAATAGCTCCGTCCTTGCGAATTCTTACTATTCTGCCATTCTTAATGACAGTTTTATTCATTGGATGCTTATTATTTGACCCCATGATTATCCTCCCAAAATGTAATTAGTTCTTCTAAAATTGCCCACTCAATTATCCCAAGCCTGACTTTTGAATCTGTGCCTAGTATTATCTTAAGTGCTGGATACATATCTCTATTAACTCTAAATGTATCAGTACATATCTTTGACCATACTGGCTTATTTAATGTAAAAGATGAAGATGCTTCCTTATAGTCTACAAGGAACTGTTTCCATTGTGCATCACCCTTTTGATAATCACCACGGCCACTATTTTTTTGAGCCTTAGCGCCATCACGCTTTACTTCACCACGTTCTGACATTATGCTAAATTAACTCTTGATGTGTGTCCATCTGGACATACCCAGAATATAAAATATTCTGAGCGATTATACTCTGCTTCGCTGACAACTTTATTGCATGTCTGGCAACTAAATGCGCCACCCATTTCTATTTTGTCTTCAGATACTACAGTTGGCTTAGGCTTTTTACCTATTAGATCTTCAATCTTGCCCATAGATTTTTTTCTTCAAGCTCTCTACTACGTCAGGATTTTCTCTTAAATATTGAACAGTTTTTGCTCTACCCTGAAATCTTTCTTCACCTATAGTATACCATGCTCCGCCTTTTTCAATAGCTCCGTGCTGCTCTGCAACATCTAGAACTTCTCCTACTTCATCAATACCTACATGGTCTCCTTGATAATAGAAGTCGTATTGCCCCGATAAATTAGGGGGGCCGAGTTTGTTGTAATCAATAATCCAGTTAACGGGTCTGCCAACTCTCTGCTCAATAATTTTGTCACCAACCGTAATGCCAGCCTTGATAGCATTAGCTTCAGCTTCTGAAGACCAAAGCTTGACAACTGTGGATGAGAAAAACTTAACTGCCATTCCTCCCGTTGGGATGTGGCTAGCATGCATAGATCCAAATTGATTTCGTTGTTGCGAAATGAGTACAAGTAGTGTGTTTTTGTTTGCGTAGTTAAGCATTTTGACTGCATGTGTCATATCCTTTGCTTCCGCACCAATTTGCTTGGTGTCTTCTAATTTCTTTAAATCTGTACTGTCTTTTTCAAAGTAGATGGCTGGTAGCAATGCTGAAATAGAGTCAACAACAATAATGTCTACATCTGCCTCCATTAATTGTTGCGCTACATCTACCATATCATTAATTGTTTTTGCTGGTGAATAGATGAGCTCATCTGAATTTACACCTAGCTTTTCTGCCCATTCTTGAGAATAAGAATGCTCAGCATCAATCCAAGCACAAGTCTTACCTTCTTTTTGAGCTTCAGCAATCATTTGCAAGCAGAATGAAGATTTTCCAGCAGACTTATTTCCCCAAACAAGGATCTGTCTACCGTGACCAAATCCACCCTTAAGTGCTAGGTTTAGACCTATGCTTGGTGTCTTTTGCTTTAGTGTTTCCACCTCTACTGCGGCTTGAACTCTTTGTCTTGTTTTGGGGTCTAGCTTTGCTAGAATTTCTGATATCTCTGTCATGAAAGTTTTCCTCTAATTCTGATCCTAGTTTTTTAATATCTTTATCTCTTGAAGCTTGTAGCTTTTTAATTATAGTTAGTAAAAGATCTTCATTGTTGCTTTTAATAACTAGCAGTAGTTCTCCCTCGCTACCGTATAGGAAGTAACCGCCAAGTGTCATCTAAAAAAGATTTCCGTGAAGCTTTGGTCTAGATAGATTTTTATTAATCTTATTATGTAATACTTCATCCAATGAATGATCTACTATTCCAGCATTTCTCATTGCTGCGTAAACATCTAGAAGTCTAATAATAACATCAGATATCTCTTCTACAACTTCTTCACTACCCTTTGATTTGCGTAGTGCCTCAAGCACTTCTGTTACCTCTGAGTGAACTAAAGCAAGTTTATTTCCAAGCTTGTCGTATGAAACCTCACCGTCCCAAAAACCCTTTTCAATTGCAGATTCATGTAAGGTTGCTGCAAATGCGTCTAAGCCATAGTCTGTTACTAGATTACTCAACTTCAGTCTCCTGACCAACCAAGCCTTTTTCAATTGTAATAATAAAGTCTCTAGACTCATTATCATACTCTAGAATAAGCTTTCTATCTACTGTCATAGAGCTTGTAAATTTTTCTGCTGGAATTCTTACAACTCCACCAATGTGATCCATTATAACGGATACAACATGGCTTATATCTAGTTTTCCTTCAAACGGTGCTACCAAGTCACCTTCTGTTGCTGGTAATTCATTTTGCATATCTTCGTTCATTTTACGCTCCTTAGCGAATAAGTGCCATCGTCTGTTTGGCCAATCTCTGGAATGTATATCATTCCATCTTTAATTCTTCCCTTTAATTTATCATACGATTGTGGGAAAACAATTGCACGAGTAAGTTCTTTAGAACTATTAGACATAATTAAATGGCCCATAGACTTCCCCTGTTTTGTTCTATATGGGAGAAGGCTTACGCTCATCTTCATTGCATCTGGTATGTTTAGACTTTCTGAATGTAAGAATGTCACGAATGTATCGTTTATTCTATTTGCTACATCATCTATTGTAACATATCTATGGATTCTATTGTCTCCGACCAAGAAGAAGTACATGTTTCCTACCTCGATCTGAGTTTGTTCTGTATGGAATACGCCAATCGTCCCAGTCTCATCGACCATTTCAATTCTTGACCAGCCGTTGCCCTTTTTAATTCCTTTAACCATAGCAAGCATAACAAAAGTACCACGCTCTTCAAAGTCCTCTAGTGATGTTACCTGCGCTTTAATATGAGGGGAAACCTTTCCTAGATCAAACTTTGGAATACTTAGGTACTCATATAAGTTCTCAGACTCTTTGCCAGTTCTTGGATTATCTTCAAATGCCGCTGCACCAATAGAGTTGAGCGCTGCAAGTGCTCTGGAGTTAATTCCGCTGCCCTTGACTGATGCTTTCTCTTCTAAGTCTTTATATGATTTAAAAGGACCAGCTTCCATTAGCTTTTTACCAATATTATCAGATATAAACTTAATATTTGAAAGACCAAATCTAATTGCATCTTTTTGAATCTTAAAATCTAAATCTGACTCATTAACGTGTGGCAATAGGATCTTAATTCCTAATCTCTTTGCTTCAATTAAATACTCTGTACGAGCATCCTTGTCGTGTTCATTTCTAAGGATTGCAAACATAAACTCAGTTGGGTAATAGTGCTTTAGCCAAGCAGTCCAATAACTAAGAAGAGAGTAAGCAATAGCATGAGAACGATTAAAGGAATATCCAGAGTGTGCCTCGAAGTCATGCCAAAGCTCTTCAGCAGTTTTGACTGGAATATGCTTTGAAGCGCCCTCGACAAACCTTTCCTTGAACTCATCAAACTCTTTAGCATCCTTTTTCTTTCCAATGATCTTTCTAACTTTATCTGCTTCCGACATGGACATACCGCCAAGGTGTACGCATGCTTGCATAACTTGTTCCTGGTAAATAATAACGCCATAAGTTCTCTCCGTAAACTGTCTCATTATTTCGTGCTGATAAACAATATCTTCTAATCCTTTTTTACGAGCAATATAGGCATGACCAACAGTATTCATTGCTCCAGGACGTACCAAAGCGTTTGATGCTGCAAGGTCTTCAAATGTACTTACACCCATCTTAATAAGAAGGTTTGTATATGGCGTTGCTTCCGCCTGGAATATACCTTTAGTATACCCTTTAGACAGGTCTTCGTAAATTTTAGGATCAGTAAGGTCAAGCTTTTCTAAATCAATGTGCTTTCCATGTCTATCGCTAATCATCTTTAATGTGTCGGATATAACAGATAAAGTCTTTAATCCCAATGCGTCAATTTTGATTAGGCCAATGTCTGCAACAGTATCCATATCGTAAGCTACGACTGGGATTCTTCCACTTACATCATCATCTTTATCAGATCTAGTTTCAATTGGTGCAAACTTGACCAGTTCATCCTTAGCTACAACCATTCCAGCAGCATGCATTCCAACACTTCGAATCTTTCCACGAAGGTTTCTTGCTAAATCAGTTACTTCTGGATATCTTTCTCTGAACCAGAACGCATTAGGGCTTGTCTCAAACTCTTCAAAAGTGTCGACTTGCTTAAGCGCTTTATTAACTTCAGATAGTGGTACTCCAAATACACGAGCAGCATCTCTTACAACTCCTTTATCTTTAAAATATGTAAACGTTGAGATTGAAGCAACGTGCTTAAACTTCTTTCTCAAATACTCTTTAACTTCTTTTCTACGACGGTCCTCAAAGTCTGTATCAATATCAGGAAAGTCATTGCGCTCTGGATTGATAAACCTAAAGAACAGTAGATCAAATTTTACTGGATCTACAGTAGTAATGCCAAGCAGGTAGCAGACTAGCGAGCCAGCAGCAGAACCACGTCCAGGACCAACCATGATATCTTTATTCTTTGCAAAGTTAATCATATCTGCAACGACTAGGAAGTAAGAGGCAAAGCTCTTATCCTTAATAATTTTAAGCTCTTCATCTAGTCTTAACTCATACTCATCATTTCCGTGAAGATCTTTGGTAAGACCTTTTTCTTTCATGCTATTTAAAGCTAATTCTTTTAGCTTATTGTCAGCATTTGTTTTTGGAACTGGAAGTAAATCTAATCCTCTTCTGAACTCATAAGACCCAATCTTATTTGAAACCTCTAATGTATTATCATACATATCAGTTCTTGTAAAACCTTGCTCTACAAAGTCTTTTTGCATCTCTTCTCTTGAAGACACATACACGTTAATATATTGAAAAGAAATCTTTCTTTCTGGATACAGGTAGTTTAATCTTTCAAATATGTTTGTCATCTTTCTTGATGCTTCAAAATCTGCGTCCTTATTAATCTTAGGAGATGTTGAAAGAATTAACATGGCTTCTTCTGTTGCACGGTCTTCAGATTTTGCATAGTGGCAGTCTGCTGTTGCAATAGGCTTGATTCCATAAGCATCCGCAAGTTCTAAAAGTTTCTTATTAAGATCTTGTGGGTTATGTGGCTGCACTTCCATATAGAAGTCATCTCCAAATGTATCTTTAAACCATTTAGCAAGCGACTTGGCCTCTTCGTATTCTTCACGAATAATTGCTTTTGAGATAAGACCATTCATGCAGCCAGATAAAGCAATGATTCCTTCTTTGTATTCAGCCAAAATTTCTTTATCAATTCTAGGCTTATGATAGTATCCTTCAGTCCAAGCAATCTCTGAGAGTCTATTTAAATTCTTTAATCCATTTTCATCTTTTGCCAATAAAATTATGTGGTTGTACGCCTGTACTGTCTTATCTGTCTTTGATGACTTATCAAATCTATCTGTAGGGGATATGTATGCTTCTAACCCAAGGATTGGTTTCAATCCTTGTTCTACCGCCGCAATTTGCATTTCTCTATGCGAAGACAATGTTCCGTGGTCTGTAATGGCTATAGATGTATGACCAAGATCCTTGGCTGCCTGCATTAATTCTGCAGGCGAATTCAACCCATCCATAAGACTATAATAGCTATGAACGTGAAGGTGTGTAAAGTCTGTCATTATTCTCCATTACTTATAGGGGGGCTTTCGCCCCCCTATATATTAATTATTTACCACTCTAGGTTAGATGTTGTTGTTTCTACTGATTCTTCTGCAGCTCCGCCATCACCGTATAGGTAGAATGCTTCTTGTTCTGCATAAGGTACATAACGCACTGCGCTCTTTTCTAGATCAATTAGTTCTAGTGCTGATGTGTCAAATGGTTGCTCATCCTTTGCAAGAGGGATGATTGTGTAGCTTGTATCTGTCTTTGTACCTGTACGCTTGATACGCCATGTACAATTTGAAATGCTTCCCATTTCTCCAGCATACTCAATAAGAGTTGGAGTAATTGTCTTTGCGCTTGTTCCTTGGGACAGGATAGCCACGTATGGCTCTTCCTTGCCGTCATCTACTAGAACGTTGATATAAAGGCGGCTACGGGCCTTCCAGCCTGCTTTTGGATCCTTACGGTGCTGTTCATTAGCCCAGTCTCTGCCGTCTGATTCCATAGTGTCTAGTGCCTTGCGACGATAATCTTTTGGATTGGTATGCTCTAGTGCAATAAAACCTAGGCCCATCTTTTCGTCATATGTTGGTGAGTCAGGATCTAACTCTTGCAGAAAGCGAATCTTAATGCTTTCCCCATCTTCAAGCTTAAGCCAGCGAGCCTTTGAGCTTTCTCCGCTGTTATAAGTTGGCTTGTCTAATGTCTTATTCATATTCTTAAGACCACGAACGATACTCATTTTATATATTCTCCTTTTATAGTTGAGGCTATAAATGCCCCGTTACTTCTATTGTATCATATTATTGGAGTACTCGTAATGAGGTATAGCATTATTTACACAATGCTTAATTTCCTCATCAGTCATATCACCAACATCTTTTGCTCCATGCGGATATACTGTGCTATTGTCGTAAACAGCCCATAGGACTTCTTTACCCTTTAACTTTTTTACAATTGCCAGCCCAAGCTCTCTGCCTGCCTGATCATTGTCTGTCATAATAATAACCTTAGTAAAGTATTTATTTAAAAGGTTAATACTATCATTAGAGATATGACCACCAAGTGTAGCGACTCCGTTTGGAAATCCTGCTTGATGCAATCTCATGGCATCAAATGATGCTTCTGTAACTATAGCCACTGGACTTACCTTCTTAGCTCTATGTATATTAAATACAGTTTTGCTTTTTGGTAAGCCTGGTGAATTCTTAAATCTTTTTTCTGTTATATGCCTTCCAACAATTCCGATGCATTTGCCATCGGCACTGTGTACTGGGACAGTAACCATTTGTTGATTTGAAGAGAATCCAATATCAAAGTCTAATATAGTCTGATCAGTAAATCCACGCATATGCATGTAGTCTCTACCGTCATTGCTACCTGACATCTCAGAAGAAAGCTTGGTTATAATTGACATATCAAATTCTTTTAGATCTTCTGAATCTACTAACATGTCCGAAAGTCTTTCTTCAAAGTCTTCCTTAATCTCATCTTCCTTAGATGCAATAAAACGAATTGATTCAAAGTCGTTTCTTTCAGTCATCTTCTTAACTAATTCTATGATGCTTCCTGCTTCACCACATGATGGATTAAAACATATAAAAGCTCCACGCTCTTTGCTTACGCTAAAACTTGGTGTATTTCTGTTTCCGTGAAATGGGCAAAGGCAAAGAAAGTCGTTACCTGTTTGCGAAACTATTTCGACATTGATCGCTCTGAGGACAGCTCTGATTTGTAATGGGGCGTATACCTGTGAATCAATTGACCCTGAACCATTCCCTCTGAATGCCACGCTTTTCTCTTTCCTACGAAGACCCCATGCATTGTAAACATAAAGTCGTAATTTTGCTCTATAGTATTAAATTGTACCGAAAAGGCTGGGTTTATGTCAAGTACCCTGACATATCCAGTTATCCTCATCTGGTGAGTTAATAAATTCTCGTATTGATTTCTTAGTCGTATAAAGTCTGCGTCATCACGTATGATGCCGTTAACCTGAAATCGGTGAATCTTTCTGTGGGTCATTCTGACTTCCGTTCTGGTATACTTCTTCAATTATACCCCTGTCAATGTCCCAATTTAAATAGAATGAGAAGTTTTTCCCGTGTCTATTTTTTCTACTAACTACCTCAATAAGGTCCGTATCCGTATGCTTGTGGATGGCAATAGCCATGTCCGCATCATACTCAATAGCTTTTGACCAAGCAACCTGAGATAGCATTGGTGGCGCATCTTGATCTGATACGTCATCCATAGTTGCTGCAGTAATATCAATTACTGGAATATTGTTACTTACGGCCAGCATCTTAAACTCACGAGAGATATTCATATTACGCTCAGTAGCACCGTTGCTTCGCTTTGTATCAGTAAACAACTGGTGATAATCAAGAATAACTAAGTCTGGTTTATGCTGGTCAATTTTTGCTTGAACTGTTGCTGGAGTTACATCTGCCATTCCCTCATTAGAAACAAGGATGAATCCTCGCTTATCAGCAAATCTCTTTTTACCCCAAGCACCAAAGTCATCAATGTTTACATCTCCACGAGCAAAGTCGCTGGCTCTAAATTGTCCTGAACCTAACATTGTATAAATACGATCTCGCATATTTTCTGGAGACATTTCAAGAGAAACAATCATTGGCTTAAATCCTTGTTCCCAAGCTTTGCATGCAAGGTAAGAGGTAAGCCATGTCTTACCACGGCCTGGCCATCCAATGGCAACAATAAGGTGTCCAGGAGCCATACCAGTTGGGTATGCAATATCCATAGCCTTAAAACCTGTAGCAATACCTGGAGAGCCTCCCATAGCATCTGAGCGCTCTCGTAGTGCCATGATATGCTTCTGTGCACTCTCATAGTCTGTTAGGTCTACGTCTCTTACGTTATTTGTATACTTACCAAGCTTTGATATTTCTTTTTGCATATCTGCTACTACACGAGATGCAGCATTTTCTTTAAGTGCTGAGCCTGTATTTAATAATAGATTTCTAATCTTACCAGAAAGGAATTCATTCTTTAGTTGATCTAAATAGTATCCAGTCTCCGCATTTGTAGCAATTGCATCAAAATCTCTAAACTTATCTGATAGTACATCCGCTTCTGGAACAGACTTGAACTTAGAGTAATAAGATTTTAAACCTTCCCATACATCCTTATGTGACTGGAAAAGATCGTCCACGTTCTCTTGCATAAGAACAGAGATGTCTTTATTCTTACATACCGCACTAATGACTGCCGCTTCAGTGTTCAAGTGATTCTCTTTCTTCTACCATTTGTTTTGTTTGCATTCTTAGCTTTTCTCTAGCTAATTTGTCTTTATCTAATTCTATCATTACTTGGTCAAGCTTGTCAAAGTTAAAGAAAAAATGTTGCAATGGGTGACCTGGACGATTAGTTCTAAAATAGTATTCTAAAACATTTCGTGCACGATCAAAGCCTATACTATCAATAACATCCTGCATAGCCCACTTTTCACGATACTTATTGATCTTAGGAGTTCGGTTATACTTCTCCTTATACAGCATCTCATAGATTGAGATGAGAACATATGGTTGTCTCGCCTCTTCTTTAGCCATTAAGACTTAAGCTCCTTTTCAATCTCCTGCATTTTTTCAATTAACTTGCCCTCTACAAATGCATATACACGCTCAGTAGCCTTATCTACATTTTCCTCTGACCGCAAAAAATCTTCTACGCCTATGCTAACCTTAATGCTTTCATAGTTGCCAAGGTTGCGTGTGTACTGGAGATCTACTTTTACTTTTGTGCTTTCACTCATAGTCATAATCCTCATCCTCTTCTTCTTCAATAATATCACGTTCTATGAGCGGTGTAAAGCCAACAGATAGCTGAGGCTTTTTCTTAGGCTTCTTTAATCTTTTATCTTCTCTTCCAATTTCTAACCACGCTCCAGCTATTTGAAGAAGTGTATCTGTATCATGAGACATCTCAGCAATTGATGCAGCTTTGGATAACATAGTTGCTGCGTTCTTTAAATACAGACTGCTGTTCTTTGCAATATTAAATTCAGTTTGAGGAACTACATACTCCTGTTGCTTCTTCCGCTTTCTTACCATACGTTTTCCTTCCAAACTGGAATAAATTCCCCTGAGTCGTTTTTTACATATAATGTTGATGTTTCTTTTAACATTGATTTAACCTCAGATCTGGTAGGGAGACCAGATGAATTTACTAATCCATCTTTGCGTGGTCTCCCTACACTGACCGTTGAGCAATAATCATGAAGTTCTAGAACGCCTTTTTCAGAAAAAAAGTATTTGCCGTAAGAGTCAAACTTTCCATCAATTTTATAACTTCTTTCTGGTGTTCTGATTATTCCATCACGAATATACTTGTCTATCGTCATCCTATGACGATTTAGAATGTTAGCTACTTCTGTAATTGTGTAAGCTTTTTCCATACTCTTTTGAGTCTCAGACCAAGAGTAGGCAGTTCTTCTCTTTTGAGAATAACACCACGCCGTCACAATATCACTACTACGATTTACATGCAGCGTTTTATGCAGCATTTCGTTTACGAAGAAATACCTGACTTTTTTAGATAGCGTCTTTCCTTTGCGTCTAGCCATCTACCTAATGCATTCCTCTCTTTATCTAACATCCATCTTTTACCACACCTGATGCAAAAAAGTTCTACGTGTAATTTTTGAGAGAATACTCTGTCTAAGAACACGGAACCAAGGCATCTTTTGCATCTCATATTAAGACCTACTTACTTGTGGTCTTTTTTACAGATGCTTTCTTTGCTGTTGTTTTCTTTGCTGCTGGCTTATTTGTCTTTGTGATCTCTGATAGAAGTGATGCCATAGATGCTGCTTGAGCAACTGACTTATTTCCACCACCGAATGACTTTTCCAAAATAGCGTCTGCAGGTGTACCCTTTAGAACCAAGTTATAGATAGCTTGTGAGGTACCAAATACTAGCATAGCAGACTGAAGCGAATCTCCGCTGAATAAAGATGCACCACTTTGAATCCATGCTGTAGCAATTCCTGCTATTGCGCTAGTTACAAGTGATAGTGTGCTCTTTGTCTTTGCTGACATTCTTACTGTCTTAATTAGAGATGTTGCAACAATGGTAACCAATGAGGCACCAAAAATTACTAATCCATCCATGTTTTTCTCCTTATACTGTTTGTGCTCTATTACTAGAGCATTTTATTGCTATCGTAGTTTTTACTACGAATTCTTATACTGAGAACTTCTTACCATCAACCACACAACTATAGTCTGGTGAAACGTGAATCATCTGAATGTGTGGATAATTTCCATTCTCAATGTGGGCTATTGCAAATCCTTTTTGCCAGTCATGGTGTTGAGTATATTTCATACCTGGCCCCTTTTCATCACACATATGTCCAATTTCATATCCACGAAGAGTTTCACCCTTACCATTATTTCTAAGTTCATATGTAACCATGTGAGATGCAATTCTGTGGGAGTGTCCTCTGATCAATGAGATTTGCATGTCTTCCATATCTTTTCTTACTGCCCCGCCTGCTGCAATTGAAAGTCCATGGTGTACGTGTATATCTCCAAAGCGTTGTCTAGGAAGACTGTCGTAATAGATGTAGTCGTACCCCAAAGAGTCTAGGCTCCACAGAGCTTCTGGAGTAACATGCTTTGCATACTCTGGAATTTTTTTATCCAAGTAATCAAAAATTCTAATGTCGTGATTTCCTAGAGCAGAAAATAGTTGTGCCTTTGGAAGGATCTTTCTTGTCTTAGCATAAAACTCTCTTGCTCCGCTTGCCTCAATTCTCATGTCCTTAATCATTAACTCTAAATCATTAGTGACATCATCATTCTTATATGCCTTTAAAAACTCTGTTGGCTTACCCTCAGTATACTTACTGTAGCATGCCTGGTCGTCTGTATCTCCAAGGTAATCTACAACGTCTGGCTTAAACCACTTCATTACCTTAAACCAAAGCTCGATCATCTTGTCATCCTGATATGGAAACTGTTGATCTGATGAGAGCATCCATTTAAGGTCATTCTTTGCCTGTGTCATAAAAATCCGTTCATATATGTAGAAAGACGACTCTTCGTCGCCTTTATTTAATAATAATCTATTGTTTCTATTATGTCAAGCACATTGTCTATGTGCTTTATCGTGTTCTCTTCTTGAACATATAAAAAGATTATATGTTTGATTATTTGTTTTGTCTTCGTCTATATGATGAATAGTTTCATTAGACTTAACCATTCTATCCATCTCTTTCTCTATAACTAAAACGTGTTCATAATACCAGCCTCCTGCGAAGGCTTTGGGATGTTCTGGCACCCATACAAGGATATAGCCATTACGACTAATCATAGTATTTCTTTGATGCCAGCTTTTAATCGGCTGATACCGTGTCATACTATAACTATTATACTATATGTCTTTAGATACTACAATCTATTAAGCTGAAGGTACTTCAGTTCCAATTGCTATGTACTGAATATAAAAGTTTCCAGTAGTAGATCTTGAAACCCATCCGCCTCTAACTGGAAAGTTAGTTGTTGTTGATACACCATTTTTATTTAATATTGCCATTCCAGCTCCAGGATTTGTTGGTGTCGCCCAAGCAATAACGTGTGGGGGAGAAGAAAATGTTACTGGCTTATTGTCACGCATAAACGGAACAGTATAATTTGCACCAGTTCCTTTAGCTCCTAAAGCAGGAGCATTTGTTAGCTGATACGATCCAGCTAAAATTGTTTGTGACACGTTTGCAACTGTTGCTGTACCTGTTAATCCAGCAGGTGCTGGTGTGGTAACAGTTGGCATTGCTGCAGCAATTGTTTTAATTGCTAATACTAGCTTATTCAATTCTGCATAGTCTAATGGACTATTTGCACTAAACTCTTGTACATCTACGCTAACCAATTATTTCAACCCCTTCTTTATGAAGACCAACTTCTGCTTCGCTAACAGTAACCTTATTTGCTTCTATCCAGCCTTCTGGGAAGGCATCTGGAGTCTTTATGTGAAGCTTTTTATTATCAGATACTACATATATTTTACCATCTGCAAGGTTATGAATGATTGTTCCATCCCTGAAGCCCAATATACCAGCATATGGCATCTGAGAAATGTTTTTAAAATCAGCCTCTATTGCAGATACACGCCAAGAATAGAAGCATCTATCTGAATAAACCTTGTACCTTTTGCCAGATCTAATATAAAAATATCCTCTTTCTGTCTTATAAAAAAGACCAGATATTGGATAGGCTAGGCCATTAAGTTTATTATTCTCCGTCGGATGCTTCTGAGATCTTTTGTAAAATTTCGTCAGAATACTCATCTAAGGCCTTTTCTTTTTCTGATTGGTTTATTACTGTTGTTAACTCTGCTCTAAGTACGGCAATTTGAGTCTCATAATTTGAGACGATCTCACCTATACGTTGTTGAAGAGCGGTAATTATAAGTTCCGCTTTGTCTACCATTTATTTTCCTATTCTGATAATGAATCTAGCTCTGCTTTAACAACAGCTCTTTTTGCTGTTAGTCCTGAGAGTCTAGAGTTTATATTTGAGACTACTTCTTGGTCTACTGTACCTGCATTTGCTTCCAATAGGTCAATCTCTAAATTGTAAATTCCAAAATCAATACTTTTTAGGTGCTGATTTACTACAGATAGCTTATCTGCGTTTGTTAATGTTGTAGTTGTTGTTGTCATGTTTCTCCTCTATTATTATATCATATCAGACGTACGTCTAGCAAATCGCCCACCTAGGCTAAAAGCTCTTCTAGCCTACCATTTACAGCGGCTAAAGATAGGGTTTCCTCAGATTTTTGTGAGTTAAGCTCATCAATGACAATCTGTATAGGTTGAGATTTTGCCTGCTCTTCTAAAAGTAAGGTCTCAATATTGTATATTGATGCCTCAAGTACTGATACCCTGGCCCTTACAATTTCTATCTTTTGATCTTTAGTTAGCATATTTCTCCCATTTATCAAGTATAGCATTTTTAGCTAAATCAATCAACACTATACTCCAGTATTATTAAATGATCCCTGCTGAGTTACACCCAGACCATCAGTATAGATCTTTCTTACTCTTAGCCATCTAGCACTATTTGCATTTACAGATAAGGTTCTAGCTGTAGTAAATGTCCAAGCCCCATATCCGCTAGTAGATCCAGTTGAGCTTATTTGCCACTCATATCCAGTTGCTGTTCCACCAGTTACCGTTCCAGTAGTCCAAGACCAGCTTCTTATTATATTTGGGCTAGTTCCAGTAGCTCCAGTAAATGAAACTGTTGGAGCTGTAGCTGAGTTTGCAACCGCATTCCATTTAGCATAAAGCGTTACATCTGCGCTAAGCGTATATGTTCCTCCATTTGAATAAACTACTGATCCTCCTGCTGAAGTAGCCCAGCCAGCAAATGTACAGTTAGTTCTAGTAAATCCATTTGATCTTAGTGTTACTGAACCATTACCAACAGTTGACGCCGTGCTTCCGCCAGTATTTCCATTTCCATCATATGTAATAGTATAGTTAGCGGCTGGGTCTGAAGTTCTTAAGCTGTAGGAAGCTGTTGCTGTATTACCAGTTGATGATGTAACTGTAATTGTTCCAGTATATGTTGTTGAAGCTGTAAGTCCAGTTTTTGATACAGACCTTGTTGTTGTATCTGGGTTTCCTGATGCAGCAAACGTACCGTCAACGCTGTATCTTGCTTGGTTTGTAGATGTCCAGTTAATTGTTCCAGCAGTTTGTCCAACTCCGCTATTTGCAGCAATTGTTACAGTTGGAATAATTGGAGTAACTGGAATGGTTATTGAATAAGTTGATGTAGCAGAATTTTTGTTTGTTGGAGTTACAAAAAGTAAGCTATCATAATTTCCTAATCTTGGAGAACCAGTATTATTTGCTCCTGGATATGCTCGTATTCCAAGAACTCTTACCGCTCCAGAAGTTGTTACTGTATAACTAGTTGAAGTAAGGTTTGTTAATGTTTGAGTTGTTCCGCCATCTATATCATAATCTAGTCTATAGCTTACTGCACCAGTAACATTTCCCCAAGACATAGTTACAGTTTTAGTTGTGTTTATTGCATATACAGATCCACTATAAGAGCTTCCTTCTGTTACTGACCAAAAATCGTTTGATACAGATCTAACATTTGTTCTAGCCCCCTGTGTTCCTCCGCTAATAGAGCTTTGCCAACCTCCAGTTGCTGTTGCGTCATCTGCCCAATCAATATTTACATTGGGAGAAGTGTAGCTAGTTGTAAGGCTTGGCTGATTAGGAGTTGTAGTGCTATCATAAATAGAAATTGAAAATTCAACTGGGCCAGGAATAACAACAGATACATAGTTTGAGCTATAGGGACCTTTGTCAATATTAGCAGATGATGCCGTTGCAGATGTGGCAGACCTAAGCCAAAAGTTATAGGTAGACCCTACGCCTGGAGTAAATCCTGGAGTATAAGTTACAGAGCCAGGAGATGTAGGAAGAAGTCCAGAAGAATCATATCCAGTATCTACTGTGGGTGCAGTTGGAGACGTGCCCTGAACATACCACAATTGATAGTAAGGCCCAGCGCCACCAGAAAAAGTTACAATAAATGATGTTCCATTCCATGTAACTCCTGTGGGAGTTGGAGGAGTAAAGTCTATATCAAAAGGACCAATGGAGGTTGCGTAAGCATTAGAACTTTCTCCGCCAGCATTTCTTGCAATTACAAATCCAGAGACCGTCTGTGTAGATGTTGCAGTAAATGTATAATCAACATATGTAGCTGTAGTCCAACCACTGTTATACAAAGTTGTGCCGTTAATGTCATTTTTTACTATGTAATAGTTATATGATGTTGGAGTATTTAGCCAACTTCCACTGTTAAGTCTATAAGTAGATCCAACTTTATTTGCTGTTCCAGAAATTAATTGAAAATAAGGGAAAGATGAATTCTCTGGAATTGCAGTTCCTTTAGCTAATGTTAATGTAGTTACTGCATCATCAGCACCATCCATTGTTGTTACTGATATAAAATTAGTAGTAGACTGAGGATTATAAGCTATTGTCTGAAAAGCAACTCCGCTTTTAATTGTTATTCTGTAGGCCGATCCAGCTGGCTTTGATGCACCCCAAGCAACTTGCTGAGCACCGTTAAATAGATATGCGTTTCCAGATGTTCCGCCTGCATTGCTTATAACATAAAAATCTACATAATTTTGTCCTGGATAAAAATGAGCTTGATATCTATAAGTTACTGAGGTAGATGTTGCATCATATAATCTTCCAGACCAATCAACTATATACTTTGTTGTGTCCGCCCAATATCTTAAGCTAATTTGCCTTAAGTCTCTATTTAAAAAGCTTACTACGTGACCCTGTGTGCCAGTATCATTAAGTCCAGAGTTTCCAGTAGATCCAGCAAGACCTATATATCCGTTTGTAGACACGTATATATCTTCTCCCCATTGTGGAGTTTTTTCTTGTACTACTCCAACTGGAGTAGTCATGCTTGCTGTAAGAACTATTGTATTGCCAGTATATTGTGTTCCGCTATTTTTTAAAGTTAGTCTTGCAATTAGATATTTATTTGAGTCTGAATATCCTCTAGGATTTAATGCAGTTGGAGTATAGCTGCTAGTATCATTTATTGCCGTTCCATCACCTTCGTATGTTGCTGTTGTTGAGGAAAGTGTTTGTGTTTTAACAAGCGTAGAGGAATTTAATAAAGGAGAAACTATGCTATCTTCAGAAAACCATTCTATGTATGATTCAGTTTGATGTGGACCGTTATACCATAAATTTTCTCCAGCTATAGTTACTACTTTTGCTACATCCAGTATTCCTACTCCTGGCTGAGCCATAGTAAGAGTAAAATTATTTGGTGGCTGTTTAATTATTCTAACTGGAAGGCTTACTTCTCTTGCTATTCCAGCAGTATTTGTAGCACTTACTCTAAAATATACCGAGCATCCATAGAGAAATCCAGTAAGCTTATCTTTAAATCTTGTTGAATCATTAGTTACTCTATCATCATAAGAAGCACTTGGGTTAGTAAATGCATAGATATTATTTCCATCACCGTCATTATTGTAGAACCAATCATAAGTATATGTTATTGCTGTACCATTGCCAGATACCCAAGTTCCATCATATCCAAATAATGTAGTACCCATATTATCATCTGGATATCCTTCTACTGGTTGAGCTTCAGTTGCACCCTGAACGTTATTAGATCTTGGTCCAGCATACTGAACTGGTGGTGCTTCAATTACTGGATTTACTGTACCTGCAGATCCACTATTTGTTCTATATGTATTAAGTCTTATTTTTGGAATATCTCCACCAGAAATAAAAGCTCTATTGCTAGCAGTATCAAATACTTTTTTCCAATAGGGTGAGGCTGAGTCGCTAACCTTTATATACGCTTTTCTTATAGCAGTCCATGTTGTACCACCAGTTTTGACGTACATTTTTTTAACTCTTACCCAGTCACCAACTGAGTTTTTAAGATAAGATTTACCAGCCATATTTCATTCCTATCTAGTCTGCCGTACTAAATATAATATCACCAATTTGGCCCATAGAAGGCCAATAGTTACCTGTAGTTATAGATGTTTCTGATGCACCGCTCTTATAAAAACCTCTTCCAGTAGTTAGAGTTCCGTCAGACTTTATGAGAATAGGAACTCCTATTTCTGCGCCAGTTGAATCTTTTACACCATTATAGGTTAAGTGTGCTGCGCCAGCAAGGTTATTTATCTTATATCCACCCTTTGATCCATCTAATAATATTCCACCGTCAGACAATAAAATTTGAGACTCATAACCACTGGAAGACACATTTTTAATTCTAGAAAAGCCTGTACCAGCAGCAGAAAGAGTTATTGAGGGCTGAGCTCCAGATGTAGAAGTTCTTTTTAAAGAAATAGAGTTAGCCTCTGTAACACTTGTAGTATAAACTGGAGTCCATACTGAATAATATCTATTATACCAAAAATCATCTACCGATCCAGTATCATTAGTATATCCTGTAATAGTATATGTAGTTACAGTTTCTGAATCTTGATCTAAGGTAAATCCTGCGCCGCCATTACTAAATACGATTCTATCGTTTAATCCGTCAAGTACAAGTGGGTAAGTGCCGCCTGTTGAAATAGAATTTCTAAATATAGCTGTTCCGTCATTAGATAGTGCAAAGTTTGCGGTATTGCTTCCAGATGGATATGCAAATAGACCTCCGCTATTTAAAAGAATTCTGGCATTATTTACACCTTTTGTAGCACCCAAGTAAATAGTTCCGCTTGGATTAGTTAATCCAAGATCTGCTTCAAGCGTGGTGTTAGATGTTATATTTACAGCTCCGCTAATTGCTAGATTGGCTCCGTCCCAGGTTAACTTGCTACCTAAGCTAAACTTTCCTATCCCAGCTTCATTTGCCGCATAAAATGGAGTATTAGCATTACCATATGACCCAGCACCTATGTATATAGACTTTGTACTTGAATTTCCATCAATTGTTATTGCATTGTTTGCACCAACATTTAATACTCCGACTAATGCTGTATTTGTTTTTATTCTATTTGCATCTAAGCTATCTGTTAATATGCTTGAGCCAACAATTGTATTTGAAGCAATTAAGTCACCAACAATTGTTCCAGATGTAAGTAAAGCCTGTGCCGAAACTGTTCCTGGAGTTGCGCTTACTGCAGATGAAAAAGGTCCTAAATTTCCAGTAGAGTCTATTGCCCTTACTCTTACATAATATGTAGTTCCTGTTGTAAGTCCAGTAAATGAAGCAACTGTTGCCGATCCAGATTTATCATACAATATGTTTGCGGGAAGAAATGTATTTGCTGTAGCTAATTGAAACTGGTATGTTCCTCTTCCAAGGTCTACGTCTGTTTCAGAGTTTCTACTCCAATAAGCAATTATGTTGTTTAATCCAGCTACAGCTGATAATCCAGTTGGAGCTACTGGAGCAGTGGCATCTACTGGAATTGCTGCAGAAATTGTTGATGAGAATGTACTATTATTTACTCCATCGTTTGAAGCAACTGCAAAATAATACGTTGTTCCTGCTCTTAAATTATCAAGTCTTCCGCTAGTAACTTTTCCAAAAGTCATATATGTGTCTAATGTTGATGCTGTTCTTCCAAACTTTACAGTGTATCCTTTTACGTCTGCCGCTGCAGATGCAGTCCAAGTAAGTAGGACGTATCCAGTATTACCAGATGGGTCTGTAGAATCATTATAACCTGTTGCCGCAAATCCTGAAGGAACGTCTGGTGGAGTCTGATCTGAAGCGTCTGGGGTTGTTGGCGTTACTGTTGCTGCAGCAGATAAAGGACTATACACAAGAACTCCGTTAGATGTCATAACGTGTCTTATTTTTACGTATCTAAGGGCTAGCGAAGCTCCAGTTGGAACTACTACAGAGTTTGAAGTAAATGTTCCCATTCCAGAAACTGCGGGATCTGTTAGTTGCTGAACTGTAAAATTATTTAATGTTGTAGATTCAAAAACTTCTGTGTATAAATAGTTTGGGTACACAGAAGAGCTTGGCTTTTCCCAAGCTGCAAGGTAGGAAAATGATTGAGCTGTAAGTGTAAGTGTTGGTGCTGGGAAAACTTTTGTTTCTAGGCCAGCATTTGTAAAGACTAAAGCTGGAGATAAATCTCCAACTATCTTATTGCCCTCTTCATCTTTACCAATGTATCTTATAAAGAATCTTTCCTGTATTCCTGGAGATCTATCAGGAAGCTTTGCAAGCTTATATGACTGGGATTGTTGAGCTTTAAATAGCGAATTACCTGATTCTAATGGCACTATGCAATCACCAGCCTATATTCAAGATCTAATATTCTTCCGAATTCTTTTACAATAGGTGTGGATAAAGCAGCTCTACTTATTGCTCCAGTATCTTGCACATATGTGTCATTATCATTTATTCTTATTCCGTCAAAATCTACTGATGTTGTTGTTGATGAGTTTGCCTTAACTTGTATTGAAATCTTGCTTATTGAGTCTTTTGGATCACCCACTGGATTAGCAAGAAAGTTTACTAGTGGCACCTCTACAATTCTATGTCCAGAAGAAGCTGTTCCATTTATTGTGTATGAATAATAATCTGTATCTGATGAATATAGTGAAACTACAATCTTTTCAAGATTGGCGTCGTTCTGCTTAAATGCTAATGATATAGAGTCATCTGTTGAGTAGCCAGTTATGTCAAATGGTATATCTGTAGATACTGCTGTAACAGCAGAACCATTTGTAGATGTTATTTGAAAAGAAGTATTATTAATTTTAGAGTTTGCTGACTCTGAAACATATACGCCATTTGTCCATGTTGCGTCATTATTAAAGAATGTTATCACACGACTATCTGCAGATCTTGTAGAAGATGCTCCAGGAAATAATCCAAGCTCGCTTATAGTTGCTGCAAGCTGGAGTGGAAGTTGAGCTTTCATAATAATTGTATTATTTGCATAATCTATTGTAGATGTATAAACCTTATACTTATTGATTTCAAAAGCTAGTTTATAGTCAACGGATGTTGCTGTAGCAGATCCAATGCCTATTCCAATATATCTGGTTCTATCTGCAACCTTATCTGCTAGGTAGTCAAGTATATGTCTTTTTCCGACATTAGTGATTATATTATTTGATCTACAGAGCTCTTTATCTCCGTCTTTAATTACGTAATATCCAGTCATCATATCTCAGAAACCACCTCATTGTCAGATAATATTTCAATTCCAGTAATAACGTCGGCTAGTTCAAGGGGTATCATGATTTTAAACTCCAGTTCAACTAATGCTCTGCTTGTTCCAGATACATTATATAGCTTGCCATATCTATTGCTAGGGTTTATATTCTCAAAAGCATTATTATACTTTAAAAGGATATCTGTAAACTCTGGTGCCTGTATAAGGCCAGATCCTGTAAGATTTCCTTCTCCTGGCTCTTCGCCCTCGGCAGCCTCTTCCTCTACGTCGCCCATAGATCTTCCAGATATCTTATATGTTTCTTCTGGCTTTATAAATTTTGATGAGACAAGGTATGCGGCAGGGGAATTCTTGTCTACGACAATCTTTGGCTTGTCTTTGACCTCGTGAATTGTTGGCGTATTTTTTGTCATTATATCTCCATTATACCAATTTAAGCCGAATAAATCGAACGTAGTTTAAGCTTAGTGCTTATGCCAATATCCATAGAATGAGAGATAGATCTAATGACAAACTTGCCAGATCCATCAAATCCTCTTTCTGGATAGTTAATTGTAACAATATCTCCAACCTGAAGCACTGGATTTCCAAATACCTCCATATCAATATCTACTGTTGACTTAGACCATTGTTTTGTTAGGAAGTCCGATAGGCTTTTTGCCGCCTCTTTGCTCTGTATCCATTGAGAGTCAAATGATGTTATCTGCTTTACATCAGTAATCTTATCATCAGAGTTATAGAAATTTTGTCCAGCATTTGCTACAGATACACCATACACAAATAGGTCTTTGCCATCCCCTCCTGCCAATGCTAGAGTTGATGACGAAGTATTAAATACATAAAATTCGCCCTGATAGTATCCAAGGCGCTGACCTACAATCTGAGCTAACCCATCTGAGGCCTGAGCACCTATTGCATATGCAGAGTCATATTGAGCCTCAGCCTTATATAATTCTCTAATTACATCACCAAATTCATCATACTTTAAACTAGTTGATGTGGCTGAATCGTAGGTAAACTTTTGAAAGAATGAATTTGCTAATAACTTTCCATTAGTCCTTGAGGCAGATATATCCAGAACAAACGCATCTCTTTTTAATGAATATAGGTAATCAAAATAAGCTGTTGATTGTCCGCCAGCTACTAAACCTATTGTTGATGTTGCTGCTACTGGATTAGATGTATCTTCATATTCAATTGTGCTTCCGTTAACGCTAATAAAGATTGTATTCTTTCCAGTTTCCTTGTGCACTAAAATGTCAAGACCATAAAAGGACTGTTCAAATATATTAGAAGTTACGCTTGTTAGCAATACAGATGATCCATTTGTAACCTTATACAGAGCAGCTTCTGACTTTTGCTTTACATCCTGTGCTGATCTAGTTGAATATAAAAGCAATAAATATCCACTATTTGTAGTTGTATTCCAAAAGAATGTCATGCCAGAAGTTTGCTGAATTCCTATTTGATTGGCTGCAGCTAATTCAAATCCTACAGCTGTTCCTATTTGGAAAAACTCTGAATCAGATGTATTTGGAAACGTCTTACTAACTATATAAAGGTTATCTTTTGACCCTGAAGCACTTATTGCAAGTGCTGACATGTTGTTGCCAGATTGATTCATTGAGCAAACCTTAGCAATATCAACAGTGTTATTCTGCGTAGTACCTAGCTTAATTTGCTTTGCTGAGTATCCGCTTAAAATTGAAGAAGGGGATTGAACTGGATTTGCAGTTGTATTTGGTGTGCCAAATACGTTTCTTGACTTTATCTTTAATTTGCCCACTGGCTTTAAATTATTATTATGCTTTGCTCTTAATTCAAGATACTGACCAGCAGAAGATACGTCTACTTCTCCATCTGGAGATTGGAATCTTATAGCATCATATTCTATTATTTCTCCGCCTATTAAAACAAAAGAATTAAATCTTGTTGGTATAACGTCTGAGAATACGCCTCTTTCTGGATATAAAATATATCCTGAAGATATACCTTTATATGGTGCAGCAAAAAGTGTTGACGGTGACTGCTCAGTCCATAAAGGCTGAGATGATGCTTCTTGAGAGCTTGTTGTTGGTACATTGTATTTAATTCTGACCGCATTTGTTGTTGGTCTAGATGAAGATGAAAGATTAACAATATCTGGTTTCATATTTGCAAGAGAGGTAGATCTGAATGTCCATGTATAGTTAGGTATTGAGCTATAGAATGTATCTCTGTCTACAAACACTAGAGTTCCAGATTCGTTTACATATGCTACAGTTTGACTTTCTCTACAAATTTCCTGTATCGCCTGCCAGACAGACTTATTTGAGTCCCCCCACCAATATCTACAGGTTAGGATATCTGCAGTACATTTTGAAAAATCATAGTCAACAAATCCAACTGCGTCAAGTACTCTCCACATAATTGCTTGAAATGAAGAATCTTTTAACATTATCTCTGGGCACGGAATTTCTTGCAAGAACTTGGCAACGTCTAGTGCTTTAATTGAATAGTTTCCGTAGTCATCAGAGCTATAATCATTTATGTAGAATATTCCCTGCTGGACGGTATGTGTATCTTCAATGATAAATCTAACTGTACATTTTATGTTATTTGTTATCATTACTTTATTTGAAACTATAGCGTCACCACGAAGGAATTGAACTATATCATCTTGGACTATGCTAGATAAATTAAGTGATGCCGCATTTGCCGTAAGCATTCCAACTGGGAGCTTATCGTCATTCATTGAGTCATCTTTATCAATGCTAACAGATATAACTCTATCTGTAACATCTAGAACATACTTTGGAGAGACCTCAATAATTGAATTAAATGTTCCGCCAGATACTGTTACTGTTAATGTTGATATTGATTGTGGAGCCGCATATGTTGCTGGCTCTGTAGTTGTCCAAGCAGTTCCGTTATACCAAATGTCTACAATTCCAGATGATGGGATTGATCCAGTATATAGTGAGCCTATAGATATTGCATTTGACCCATGGCCAGTTTCTACACGTACAGATATCTTATTTGTTAATATATTTTGTGCTGCATTACCAGCTTTATTTTTATATGACACAACAGCAACTGCATTTCCTTGAGCCAAGAAATAGGTATATGGGATATTCTTATCCACCATATATGTTCTTGTTGTTGGTATAACCTTTGTCTTATATGTACCAAGGGTGAGTCCTGTGCCTAAGATTGCATATCTAACTCCAGCCTTTGAGGGTCTAAATGACTGAACTATAGACTTTACTGGAAACAACTCTTTTATAATATTTGATTGAGTTGAAGATGTTGTTACTTCAACAGTACCAGCCATCTCATTCATATTGTATTCAAATATGACTTTAGGCAGAGCCTTTACCGATGTATTTTCTGATAAGATCTGTGTAAGTGCTGGGATGTTTATCAACTAAACCTCCTGCATTTCTATTGACAGATTATAGAAAGTATCTACTCCACGTTTTACAATAGTGGGTGAAAAACTTGAAAATATGACAGTATATGGACCCTCATATGTGCCATCCGCTTTTTTGATTCTAATTCTAAATGATGATTTACCAGTTGCTGAGTTATAAAATGTCTGCATATCATTAACTGACCAAGCTGTATCTACTAGGTGAGTTTGAGCTCCTGGAACAAAATCCCAAGACATTGAAAATGACTTTTTATCAGCAACATAGTATTTTCTTAAAGTTCCATTTGCCATACGCTTAATGTCTTCAATTCTTTCTGTAGACATTTCAAGAGCACCACGGTTATGCTCAGTAAGCTTATTCCATGTATTTGTAGGAGACTCTATCTCAACAAGGGAGCTTTTTGGTAGGGATATTTTAAATGGCATTGTTATACACTCCTTGATACCCCTACTCTTTGATCCATAAGCTTCATCTTAGACTGAATTGCATTAGCAATCTGATCAGCTGTAGCGCCTGAATTCATAACGCTTACATTAATATTATACTCGTTTCCGCCTGAAGAGCCTGATAGATTCATTTGTCTTACCGCATTAAATAACCTATCTGATGGTACCACATTTCCGTTCATATTTGGTATAAATAATTCTGGGCCCTTCTCTCCAACCATATATGGCATAGCTGAAGCAGTTGTTCTGGCACCATCAAATGCTTGTGCTTTAATTCTATAATTTCCTTTTACTGAGCCTCCCATATATCTTGGCTTTACATATCCAATAAATGCGGAACCTTTACCAGTTTCTTCTGCAAAGATATCTGAAGTTTTTGAATTGATATCTCCTCCATCTAACCATAGGTCAGCGGCATTTTTTTGATACTCTTTACCATCTTTATCTTTAAACTTCATTATAGTTAAATAAGAACCAGCTCCTGTATCTTTAATTACATCTGCTGGAGGCTGTACGTATCCTATTCCACCAGAGGCTCCTCCAGTAAACCCAAACATCTTTAGGAATGCAGAACCCATATCTCCAACTTTTTTACCACGCTTACCATCTGGACCATTTTCATAAATTTGCCCAGTAGCATCATCTAGTTGATACTTACTTCCTAATAATGCTTTTACAGTATTTGTAAAAAACTTTTTAAAATCAGCAGTAGCTTTTTCAGCAAACTTAGTAAATGATCCTTGAAGAACTCCAAGATCTCCGCCAGTCTTTCCAAGGAGTGTTTTAAGGTCATTATAAGACTTCTCGTTTCCTTGAGCAGCTTCTAAATAAAGCTTTCTAAAGTCAGATGCAGTTTTAGCAGCTGCCGCTTGAGTTGCCTTAATTACATCTTGATGCTTTGCAATTTCTTTTGCTGCACGAGCATCAATTGCTTGAATTTGTGCGTCAGTAAGCTCTTTAATCTCTTTCTTTCTATCTTCATGACGCTTGATTTCTTCTTCACGAGCAGCAATTTCTGCTTTTGCCTTATCATCAATAGCTTTTTCTGCAAGATCTACTGATCTTGAATTCATCTTCTTATCTATTTGAAGTCCAATAATTGCAGCTTCTGCAAAATTGCCAGTAAGCATTGCAACATTTTGCTCTGCTCTAGATGTTGCTATTTCTTTTTCAAAGTTTGCTGCCTCTTCTTGAACACGAAGTTGATCCTTGCGCTTATCTGTAGCATCTTGAATTACATCAATTTCTTCTTTAAGCTTATCTATCTTCTTATCAATATTTTCTTTTTCATTATCCGCTGCATCTTTTTCTGCTTGAGCTCTTCTTCTAACTGCAGCAATTGCTTTATTTTCAGCTAATATTTTTAAGTCATACTTCTTTTGAATTCCTGTTGCACCATATGCATCTGCCATAGCAAGGTTTTGTGCTTGTTGTGCAGCAATATCAAATGATGCTTCTACGCCAGATAGGGCACTTACTAATCCAAGTGTGTTTGCCGCTGCTTGAGTTATTGCATCTCCTAGGGTGCCTGCTGTCATAAATGCTTCATATAATGGAGCATTAGTCTCTTTAAGTTTTTCTAGCAACTGCTGTCCGCTATATGTAGCTTGAAGTTGCTGGAAGTTTAAGTTTTCCATTCCATCTGGAAGTGAACTTACTATAGTATTAATATCTTCAAACTTGCTTACTTGATTTACAGCAAGACCAGCAAGGTTGCTAATCTGTGTTGCAAATCTACCTTGAGTAGCTTCAGTTATATATAGTCCATTATTTAGTTTTTCTTGAATATCATTAAATGTTTTTTCTGCAGCAACTTTTAATGCATCCAGGGCAGACTCTTTTGTACTAATACCCTTTACAGCCAACATAACTGGGACTGTAAATTCTTCTTTTCCAGCCTGCTGTAATATTGAGCCTAATATTGCATTTGCTTGTGACTCTCCAACGCCTTGTGAAACTAATGTTGCTTTAAGGTTTCTTGCAAATTCTTCAGCCGCTCCACGATCTTTAAGTCCACCTGCAGCTTTAATTTGATCCTGCATTAAATTCTTTACATCTGCACTTACAGCATCAATTTCTTTTTGATTTGGAAGCAATGACAGTTCGTCCTTGCTTACAGCCATCTTAGATCTAAGTGCTCCAGCATTTTCAGATAAAGCCTTAAATGCTGTTTGAGCGTTTAATGCTCTTCCACCAAATTTTTCTACTGCGTCTGCAGATACATTAATATCAGCTTTAGCCTTAGCTAAAGCTTCGGCATGCTGCTTTTGCATAAACTTAATTGCAAGGGTAACTGCTACAATTCCAGCTACTGCTGCTGCTCCATATGGACCACCAATCATTGCAAGACCTCTACCTAATCCACCAACAAGACCGCCGCTCTTAGCAAGTGAGCCTCCTACAGTTTTAAGTCCTCCACCCAAAGCTTTAATTGCTGGAATACCATATCCAAGTCCCATTGCAAACTCTGAGGCTTTTGAAACAAGTCCGTTCTGAAGTCCAGTAACTTGATTTAACATTGAAGCTGCCATTCCAAGAGTTCCTACTGACATCATTAAGTTATTGTTAAATAGCTTTGCTGCTTTTGCAGAATTAACCATTCCCTTTTCAACTTTTCGTGTATCTGGTACTCCGCCTAAAGCTGCTTGACCAGTCTTCTTTCTGTTTCTATCAATAGACTTTCTTACGGCCATACTTGTGTTTGGATCATTATAAACATCTACAGCTTTTCTTGTATTTTGAACTACTGGGGCTGCTGGCATAACTGTTGAAACTGGAACTTGACTACCTAATTGATCTTTTCTTCCAACAAATCTTCTCTTAAATGCTGCGGCTGCGTCACCAATCTTTGTTTTCTTTCCACTTATTGCAGTTTCTCCAACTGCAAATTGTGGATAAGCTTCATGTGCTCCCTTAACTGCTGAGCCCATATATACACCTTGAGCACCCATTGTCATTTGCTCTTCTGGGCTATATATACTTAGCTGTCCAGCATCATAAGTTCTTCCTTGATACTCAAATGTATTTGCTGCTAATTTTTTAGAAGCCTCATTTGCTCCCTTTGATTGAACTGTAGGAGCTAATGTTTGCTTGCCTTTTACTTTACCAGCAGGATCTGTATGAGCAATATTTGGAGAATCCATTGCATTTGGAGATGTTAGATCAATCTTATCTCCTCCATAACCACCGACTACTCCATCCTTATATCCTGCAAACCCACCTTGAACAGCAGTTGCAAAACCAGTTGCATTTCCGCCTGCGCCACTTACCATAAGTGAGTCTTGAACTTCTGCCATGGCAACTGTTACTGCTTTAGTCTGATCTAAACCAGCTTGTTTTAATGCATCAACTCTTTTTGTAAACATTTCTTGAGCTCTTGCTTTTGCTGGATCTGCCTGAATAGAACTTATTGTAGACTCAAGTTGTTGTTGTTCCGATGGAATATTAACTTGTGGTCCACCGCCTGGACCAACTATTGTTGGAGGAACAACAGTTCCAGAGTTTGGACCTGGTGCGCCACCTTGTTGACTTCCAGCTACATCTCTATATGCTTGTGCTAATCTTTCTAGCTCTACTCTAAGAATTGTTGCCGCATCTTTTTGTGAATAAATACTTTGAGTATATGCGTCTGCAACTTGATCTGCCGCAATTGTTTCTGTTGTTACAAGTTTAAAGGAGTCTGCACCGCTTCTAAATTGTCTTAATGCATTTACACCCTTGATAATATATCCAAAGAAGTTGGCCATAAGACCAGTAAGCATAATTAGTGGACCAGCAAGTGCAGTTAGTACACCCATTCCAGTTACAAATGCTTTTAGTGGAGCTGGCATCTTGCCAAATACCCCAAGCACCTTTCCAGCAACATCAAGAACCTTAGCCATAATATTTAGGAATGGCTCTCCAATATCTGCTATAGCAGCTTTAAATGTTTCAAGCGCTCTCTTGTATCTTCCAGAAGCAGAATCTGTTAAGGCTTTTAATTCTCGATCAGCAATTGATCCAAGATCTGATGTTGAAGCTTTCATCAAATCAAATACCTGTAATGTCTGGCTTCCTTCTTTACCTAAGTTTTCAAGTAGTGCGTTAATTCTTGCAAACTGGTATTTACCGAATAATTGCTCAATAGCTTTTTGTTTTTGTAGAGGATCTAATTGATCTAATGCTACCTTTAACTCTTGCATCATTCCAACAATGTCGCCAGCATTTCCAGTTACAATATCATCAATTGAAACTCCCCAGCTCATAAGTAAATCTCTTGAAACCTTTGTTGGGTTAATCATAGATGCTAAACCAGACTTTAATGCGTTGGCACCTTCAGATGCATTAATTCCTCCTTCTTTCATTGCTGTAAGGAGTAGTGCTAAATCTTTTACGTCTCCGCCAAGACCCTTAATAACTGGACCAGCTTTTGGAATAGCTGTAACTAAATCTTCAAGTGTTGTTGATGTCTGGTTTTCAACTGCGTTAAGGAAGTTGATTGATTCTGCAAGCTCTTTTGTATTCATTGAGAATGCGCTTTGAAGTGCTAGTGTTGCCTTCATAGCTTCTTGTCTATCAACATCACCGAGTGTTGCAAGTCTTGTGGTTTCAGCAACTGATCCTAATAGGTCATTTCCTTCTTTACCAGTTGCAGCAATATCTGCAGCTAAACCAAGTGTGTCCTGAAATGAAGCTCCGTATGTTTTTGCCAATACTGTTGAAAGCTCAGTTACATCTTTTTTAACCTTAGTTAATTGCTCAGATGAAACTCCGCCAATGCCGCCATAAACCTTTGCAAGTCTTGTGAGCTCCATATCTGCCGCTCTAAATGCTTCAGATGCTGTCTTTCCAAATATTGCAAGTGGTAGTGTAAGACCTACTGTTAACTGACGTCCTGCCCACTGAGTATTTTTACCCCAGTTAATAAGAGATGTTGATCCATCTCTTAATACTTTATGATAGATTGATAATTCTGCTGACGCAATCTTAGAGGCATTTGCTACTGCATCGATACCAGTAGGAGTAATAACCATTGCTTTTTGAGCACCAGATACATCTCTTCCTAGTGATTTAACAATAGAAGAATTCATTCTAACTTGCTCTTGAGCAAGCTTTCTTATTTGTCCTTGTGCGCCTTTGCTATATTCTGACCAAGCACTGTAGTAATCTTTTAGCTTTAGTCTTTGCCCAGCTAACTCTTTACCAAATTTTTGTGTTGATGATGTAACGTCAACTATTGATGAATTGTAATATCCTGCTGCAGTTACTGCTTTTCTAAATTCACCTACTGCACCATCAAAATCTTTTTTGTTTAAACCTATGTTTTCTGTTAGTGACTGATTTCTAAACTTAGAAAGCACCGCCATTGCTCTATTGGCTTCAGATATTAACTGTCCAAAATCAGCATTGGCGGTGAACTTTACATTTAAAATATCAGCCATCTGTTATTCTTCCCTATAACCTAGGCCTTGACCTACTCCAAAACCTTCCTGTTCTGCGAGTGAGCCTCTTAATGATGCTACGTCATTTGTTTCTGTATCGTAGCCCATTGCACGTCGCTTGATATCATCAAACGACTTTGTTGTTTCAGGATCGTCAATCTTAACACCCTGCAAAGCAGCAGAGAACTTACGTTCTTCATTTTTATTTTTTCTTGATGCTTCAAGAATTGCTAGCAGTTCAGGCATTGATATCGACTCCTCCAGGTCTTGAAAATTCTTCCAGAGACCTAACAAAAAGGCCTCTGATTCTACGGCAACTAAATCTAGTTCTGACCAGCTAGTAGAGCTGCCGCCAAGAGGTTTGGGTCGTCCATCTTGATACCTCCACACACTTCAACAATTTTCATAATTGTTGGCATGTCTAGAGCATTCTCTAGTTCACCCTTGTTAGCAGCTAATTCTGGAGCTGATGTTTTTAGTGCAACTGCTGATGCAGCCAGCAGTGTATCTACTGCTTCGTTTTCATTGAGGGACCCGTCAAGCTTTGCCATATGAGTCATAAACTCTCTTAATTGTGCAATTGGTAATGGTCTAAGTGTAACCACAGTTCCATTTTGTAATTCGATTTCGTACGTTTCGTATACCTTGGTAGCCAAAGTACTCCTCCTATTTCTGTTAGTCTCTAGATAATTTTACCAGACACTAGGTATTAAGACAACAAATGGCCCCTACGAATAGGGGCCATCTGATGAGACTAAATAAATTTAGTTATTAAGAAGCTGCAATTTGACGATCAACGATCATTCCGTACTCAGCGCCTGAAAATGCTGGGTCTGGTAACAATCTAAATGATACTGGGAATACTGTTGCTTCATTACGACGGTATGAGTGTGAAGAAGCTTCTACGTTCAATACACGACGTGCATGATATAGACGCTCTCTCTTAACACCTGCTGTTGAACGTGGTGCGTTACCAATGAACACAAGTGCTCTTTCTACTGGTTCTGCTCCAAGTGCTCCTGCTTCAAGTCCTAGTGACTCTCCGCCAGTTCCTTTTGCGTAAGCTGTATCTGCTCCTGCACCTGTTGTAGCATCTTTTGTTGATCCTGCTTGTGCGAATGAGAACAGAAGGTTCTCAAGAGTTGCTTCTGCCAAAGTTGTGTTTACTGAAACTGTCATTGCTTGCTTGAAAAGCTTAGCTGTATCAAGTAGCTGATCTACCTGAATATCACCGTAATCTGGTGAGTATTGTACTTCAATTCCTTCTGATGTAAAACCAACGTTTCTCCAACCTGTTGCACCTGTTGCTGCGTCCATTGCTGTCGCTGCTGTTGTGTTAGCTGAAAATGTTGGTAATGCGTATGTTGGCCATGCTGCTACTTCTGTTGAGTCTTTCTTTGAAACCCAAACGTTAGCGGCACCAACGATAATATTATTTACATTTGCCATTTTGTTTCCACCTCCATCTTTTTTGTGGATATAGTTATTGCTTAAAATCTTACCAATTAAAACGAACAGCTGGCTAGGCTGACAAATCCTCGATAGTTAAATAATACAGCCTAACATATTAAAAAGCAAGGCCTAGGAGAATCTACCAGTAGTAGGAGAGATCTGTCTTCCATACTTATATCTGATTACAACCTGACCTGCTTGCCATCCAACCTTTTCACGTTCTGGTTCTGGAGAAAGAAGGTCGATTAGTGAGACCGAAAAGAAGATAAATGGTGAACTTGAGCCTATAAAGTTGTTTATGTCCTCTGCCGTATCATCCATTCTTCTGAATAGATCTAGCATTAGGTTTTGAACCTCTGCAATCTCAGCATATGACTTGGAGTATATTGTGAACATCATTGAATCCCTGCAGATCATCCAATTGTCCTCATACCCATCTGCTACATAATCATAGATAATGTGATTTCTATCTGCTAGGGCTCCGTCCAACAAAGCATCTTGCTGTGATGGAATAATAGGTATCATTGTGAATTCAGTTCCGCTCAATAGATCAATTTGATAGTCTGATGGTTCAAACATCTTTTGACCGACTTTAACATTTGAATCTGTTGTGCTTAGCTTACTCCACAAGAAGTCTCTGACTGCTCCTGCCGCATTTAATGAATAGTTTGCCATTATATTTTGTTAGCCTCCCTCACTGCACTTGCTTTGGCAAGTGATCTTACAGCCTCTGGAGATATTCTTCCAATAGACAATTTACTTGAAATCATAGATGGAACCTTAGTAGAAGTTTTTGTTGCTCTAGTAACTGCGCTATTAACTCCAGAATCCTCAAGGCTAGTCTTTACCATATTACCCTTAAAGAATCTTTCATAGGTTCTTCCAAATCCGTTATATACATTGTTTCCGCCTGGATTTTTAACTCTAACACTTTGTCCTTTTGGAAGAACAACAAGCTTTCCATCTCTTCCCTCAAACGCCAATCTTATAGAGGCAGCCTTTGGCCTAATAGTTACTGGAATTCTATATTCCATAATTCTTGCTTTCTCTTTAAATACATATTTTTTTAATGATCTTGTATTAGGAACATTTGATCTGGACTGTTTAAATGAATATGACAAAGACATATTGTATCCCGTAGAAGGGGTCATATCAAGGCTCCACAGCCTCGCTGACGGGTCTCCAGGTCTTCTCCACTCATATACGTGGTGTAGCCTAGATGTGTAGCTCCTAGCCTGTGCATCTGTATAAAATGAAAAGTCTTTGTTTATCTGATTAAAGATTCTTGTCTTTACTGCTTTCTGAGTTAATGAAGAATTAACTAAATAATCTAATGCTGCTGCTTTATAATACAATGCTGATGCTATCTTAGCTATTGAGCCATTATCTTTAATCATGCCTTTGCTTCCGCCCATTGACATAACTTGCTCAGCAGATTTAATTTGTGAAATTATATTAGACTTCAAGCTTCTGTACCTCTGAGCGTTTAGCGCTTACGTTGAATGATAATATTTGTCCAAATGGATCAAGTACTGGGGTTACTCCCATTACGTCAAATATGGTTGGGGTATCGTAGTTATTGCTAATTAATTCAAACCAGATTACTTCATCTCTATCGTTTCTTATATTAGTAATTCTTTGTGTCTTAGATGTCTTATACTTTGTTTCAATGATAATTCTTTCAGTATTTTCATATCTTTCGCCAGTCTTTTCTGAGCTTCCACCAGTTCTACCAGTTTCAGATATATATCCTCTAGCCAAACATGGCTCTGTGCTCTTATATCCCCATTTCTTTATAAGAGCCCCAGTGTTCTCATCCTGTGACACAATGACCTCATAAACATCCATCTTCATGTTTAGGGTAGATTCTATAAGGCCTCTTGACATTAAATAACCACCATACGGTTAGCAACAAATGGCTCAAGCATTCTGTCTACTGCAGAGTTGCCTGTTCCAGTAAATGCTGCTGGAGAAATATCAACGTTCCAGTCACCAGTCTGCATAGACTTAACATACTTCTCCTTCCATATAGTGTCTTGGTGGAAAAAGTCATTTGCCAATCTTATTGTGCAGTCATAGATTTCAATTGGAACATTCTTGTATCCAAACATTCCTTCAACACTGTACTTTGATCCGTTATTAAAGTATCCAGCATTTGGTCTATCTGCTTGGTAAGGATATGACTCAAATACTTCTAGGCCTGCGCCTTTGTCTATTGCAATTGCATAGTTAGTATCTGTAACCTTTAATGTAACCTGATTGTTTGTAGATGTTGAATCGTACACAAGAACGTCGTTTTCGTATACCTTAGATATGGATTCAATTCTTTCTGGGAGTAATAGTACATCTACCCCGTCGCCAAGTACAGATATGGTCTTTTGAACATAATCAAATTTTTGTCCAGTAAAGGCATTAATCTTAAATCTAGCATATCTTTCAGCAGACATGATCTCGTCATATGTCTTATAATTAGTATCTACAGTATCTACGCCATATCCAGAGTAATCTACAATATCTGCAACTGTGGCATATGGTCGTGTCACAAGGTAGTGCTTACGGTCAGAAAATACCGTTCCAGAAATTGTATAATCAATCTTCAAATAAAAATACTTATAGCTTGTTGTGGCTGAGATTGGAACATATGTGAAATAGCTTCCTGCATCAACATCAGTATTATTAGCAGTCAATACGGTGCCAGTTGTAGCATCTTCATAGAAAATAGTAACTGTTGGCCCAACATCTGGATCCTTAGCTATACCATTATAGTAAGTCTTAAAGTTTATAGGACCATTAGTTCCAGCGTGTATCTCTGCCATTTATTATCTCCTTATGAGTAGTATTCGTTAACTTCTCTAGGTGAAGCTAATCTAAAACCTTCTTCTGTGTCTAAAATCTCTAATGCTGTTTCCATTGACATTGCTACAAATGGGTGCTCTTGGCTAAAACTATATCCACGAGTATGGTAGCTTCTATTCAGTCTATCCATTTTTACAAGAGCTGATCCTGGGTCTTGATTAAACTCTTCCGCATTAGTAAATACTGGTGCTGGTGGAATCTCTTCTCTTTCTACCGCTTTTAAATTATTAATTAGGTCTGAGGTAACTCCCTCTTCCGCTAGAGCTGCAAGAACTTCGGCTTTAGTCTTTGCCGACTCTAAGTCTACGGCAAATTCTTCCGCAACCTTTTTTAGTTCTGCTAATTTCATTGACTCTAATGACATTTATTTCTCCGTTTCTTTGTTTTAATTATAGCATTTTACAGACTATAAAGGAAAAGGGCCCCCTTAAAGAAAGGGGCCCTTCTCACATCTTTTTGTCCTAATTTATAATTATGGACGTGAAGCTGGAAGATTTGTGTAGCTTCCGCCAGTTGCGGCTGCAAAGTCACGAGAATCGTATCCTGCTGCAACCTTAACGTTCTTGACGACAACGAATGCGTCAGGATTTTCGATTGCTGTACCAACACGAAGGAACAGAGTATATTCTGTTGTATCCTTCTTTGGCTTGAACTCACGGTGTACTGTAATGTCACGCTTCACACCAACAATGATGTTGTCTGGGAATGTGAGGTGTACGTCTCCGTGTGCACCTGATGGACTTGTGTATGTTCCAGTTTGGTTCTCGTCTAGAAGTGGAACTTCTAGTACTGGGATACCGTATGCGTAAGGGATTACGCCTCCTGGAGCACCGTTATTAGCTGCAACATCTCCACGAACGATAGAAGATGCAATATCTTCTGGTGATCCTGGAAGTGATGTTAGGCTGTATAAGTAGTCCTGTACCAAATTGCTTCCTGTAAGGAAACGTAGTTGGTTGCGACGTTGCTTGTAGCGACGTGGCATCTTCTTAAGAGCGTCATTAAAGATGCTCTTAGAAATTGTTGCACCTGCTGCGTCAACAACATTTGCTTCTGTCTTTGCGATGGTTGTAACACCCTTGAATGCTTTTAGAAGTGTATCTGAGCCTGTTCCAACTCCGTTAAGGATAAGATCCTCAACATCGTTACCAACCTGAGTTGCCATCATTCTTGCGATATGGTCTTCTAGGTCTTGGCCCTCAATGCCGTCTTCTAAAGATTCAGTTGAAAGCTCCCAATCTAAACGGAGCTTCTTTGTTGCAAGAGAGATCTTGGCGAACACAACTGATTGTGCTGCTCCTGTATCAGATGCTTCTGTAGCAACCTTAAGGATTCTTTCGCCTACACCGATCTTGTCGATTTCTTGAATGTCAGAACGCATGCGAATGGTTCTAGCAAACTTTGTTACAACTGTTGCATCAAACATATAGTCGATGAAACGATTAGCTTGATCTGGCTTTAATAAACCACCACGAGCTGAATCATCGCCTGATACGCCAAGAGCGTTAGCTCCTGTCTGCGCTGTAACTACTGCTTTTTCTAATAGTTCATTACTCATTTGTTTTTTCACCTGCCTTGTCTTTAGAGAATTTCACGAACACCGAGGAAAGTGCCGTTCCACTTGCTTTTCTTAATTGGTTCATCATTAGACCCGCCAAGGTCTGCTGACTTTTTGATAGCAGTTGATGTTTCAACTGAATCAATTCTTTTTTCTGTTGTTGTAAGAGCATCTGTAATGCCCTTTACGATGCCAGAAATTTCATCGTACTTCTTTGCAAGATCTTCGATCTTTGATTCTGCACTCTTAACAAGTTCCTCAACATTGCTACGTACTGATTCTAGACCTGTTGCATTCTCAGATGCATTCTTTGCAAAGTTATCAGCGAAGAACGACTTGAGTTCATCAAGCTTCTTTGCGAAATCTAACTCTTCAACGGCGACCTCTTGAATATCTGCTGCCTTTTCGACAACTTCTTCATCGCCCTTTGGAGCTTCTGCGGCAACTTCTGCTGCCTCAACTACTTCCTCAGCTGCTGGTGCTTCAACAACTGCTTCAGCTGCTGGTGCGTCTACAACTTCAGACTGAAGTTCTGTATTTTCTGCCACTTCTGTACCTCCTACATTGGCTGTGTTTTTATTTAAATCAACGCCGTCGTTAGCTTCACGACGTTCTTCTGCGATATTTTCAATCTCAGAATTCTTTTTAATATATGAATCAACAATTTGCTTAATTGATTCTGCCTTAGAAACATCAGTTGATTCAACCCATCCGATTTGTTCCATATTGCATGAACAGTTATCGCATGTTGCTGTATCATTTTCTGATGTTATTGCAATTGAATCTTGACCGCACCAAAAGATATTCTCTGGTGTGATACCTGTTGCAATTCCCTTCATTACCATTGCACCATTAACTTTTTCAATAGAAAAAATATTTGCTAACTGGTTTGCTGGATTATCTACAAGGGATAACTCTACTAGATCATAGTCTTTAATTATTCTTACTGGCTCTTCTTGACCATCAATAAATTCATTATCTGATTTCTTAATTGATCCGCCAATTGAAAAACCAGAAAGAGTGCCATCAAGAACTTTTTCCCAAGTATCTTGTGCACCCTTTGAAACATATGATGTTACATAAACGCCGTTATAAACTTTTCCTTCTTTTGGATCATAATAACTTTTAGGTTCAAATGCTACAACTTTACCTACCGCCATTGGTTGATGCATTTCTCTAACGTTTCCACGGAATCTCATGAATGCGCCTAGTGAGGCTTCAGAAGAAACAATGTCTCCGTGTGAATCTACATTATCTAGTGTTGCATATCCAGATACTGTTCGCTTGTTTTGATCGACCTTTGAGAACGGGATGGACAACTTAATGTTGTTCCCGCTTGTGGTCCAATTAGACTTAGTTATTTCCATGGTGTTATTATAATATCTCTTAGTAGATTAAAACGCAAATACTAGTCTATTGGGTTTGACGTCCATCGCCTTGAGCATTTCTGCTTCCACCGTTGTCTGCCTGATTCGCCTGTCTTTGTTGATCTCGCTGTCTATTGCCTGTAGCTTGAGTTGTTACCTCAGCAGCTGCTTTTGCGTTTAATTCAACAGGTACATCTCCACCCGATAAACCTTGTAGTCCCATTCTAGCACGAATTTCATTAGGAACAATGACCTTCATTCTTAGGTATCTCTCGTCAATCTTTGATTGAGTATCTTCATCTGTCAGAGTTAATTCATTGAATTTAATCAAGAACATGTCTGTCTTTTCAGCAATAATCTTGCCAAGTCTTTTTTCAAGAGTTCTCTGAGATGGTCTACATACCTGCTCTTTAAATGTTTTATCAGCATCTTTAGCATTGGCAAGAGAAACTCCTTGTGGGGTTCCGATCTTGCTAATAGGCACTCTATGAGACATTAATATTTCATCTCTATTGGCTGACTTATACTTATCAAATGATGAGTCTTGAACTCCAGCTTCAACAGCTTCCATCTTAAACTCCACCTTTGAGTCAGAGTTATCTGAAGGTAGAGGAATGTATAGAGAGCGATGATTTTTGCCCTTTAAACCTGTCTGGAAGAACTCTAGGAGCTTTCTTTCTGCATCATTAGACAACTTTGCACCCTTGACTGTAATAATGTATCTAGGGACTGCCTTGTTCTCAAAATAGTCTAAATTGAATCTTGCTGCAAATTCATTTCCTGCCATAGCATTCTTTGAGGAAATAATATCTGGGACTCCATAGAATCCGTTTGTTGGAGTGTAATTCTTGAAGTGAATAACTTCGTTTGGAACTACATCTGAAGTTATAGGGTTTGGAGTTTCAGTGTCTCCGTAATTTCTAAAGAATACAGTTTGGTTTCCAATGATCTGAACAAATCCATCTCTCATTCTACGAATACGCATTGATGCTGATGGTACGTGGCCAATGTAGCCAATCTCTCCAGTATTTTTTCTTCCCACTTCAAGGTAACCGTTTCCAGTTGTCTCGTAGTCTTTCCAAACTCTAGCAAGGGTTTCTACAAATGTTTCCTCTTCGTTTGTATTCTCCAGCCAAGTATGCATCTGAAGCTTTAATCTTTCAAGCTTTCTACGTGCTCTCTCTAATCCTTTTTCATCTTCTATATCCGCAAGTCTTTCCTTTGTTGCTTCACTTTCGATAAAGTCATATCCAAGACCTACAATATTTGCAATCTTTGCATTTACGGCAGCATAGTGTGGTGAAGAAATTTCATAAATCTTTGCAAGGTAGTCTAGGTTATACGGTGGCATAACAACATCTAAGATGCTGTATCCAGTAATCATGAATGGTTCTACAATTGCTGTACTCTGTGAACCATCTCCACGAAGAAACTTTGAGAAGTCTGTTCTAGCAACTTTCTTCTTGAAGTTAGTGCTAAAGCCACTCATTTTTTTTACTTCGTCTAATCCACGACTAAATGGATCCCCGTACTCGTTTCCACGAACACCAGCAAACATATCGCCAGATCCACTTATTTCAATTGTCTCTGTATCTTCAATAAACTCAGCGGCCATTTTGTACCATCCTCTTTGCGGCATCTAAACCTTCTCCAAGATCCCAAGGATCTGGTGTTAAACCAGCATGCAATCTTGCTTCTTGAGCTGCATACTCTTCATCAGAAACTTTTCTACGACCTGGAAGAAATTTTGGTGCGCCCTCAGTAACTCCATATCCTTCTGCTGCTTCTGTTAAAATCTTAATCTTTTCCGCATCCCCAAATACTGCTGGGATTAGCATATAGTGACCTTCGTCATCTCCGACCCATTTGCCATCTGGCATTTCCCAAACATAGACTCCATACTTTGTCTTGTCTGCAACTACCTTGGCTTTACCTAATTTATTTAGCATATGTCTATTCTACCATTTTCTGTCATATAAGTCCATAGCTGGATTAGCTATGGATAGATTATTGTGTTGAAAGAACTACTTTGTCCACATTATAGCCAGAATATGAGTCTGAGCCTATAGATATGGAATCTGCAGATGTTGCTTCTGAAACCCTAGATGTAAGATATTTATAATGTGAAATAGCCTTTGTAGACATATCATAATCATATATACCGAGATGGGCAAAGCTATTGTCTGATCCGATTAGTGTTCCAGTTTTTGACTGATTTAAATATACGGTATCTAATTGGTCCTGAGAGAATGTTATGACAACATGATGCCATATACCAACGGTAAATACATTTGATACTGATGTCTGGCTATATAAATTAACTCCATTTACATATATAGAGGATATATCTGTCTTGGTTATATTTCCTGCCCCTGACCAAGAATACCTTGATGTGCCGCAATCTATAAGGCATGTCTGACCTAAAGCACTTGGCATAAACATAAACTCTATTGATCTGGCAGTTGTATCTATTACATTGACCCCTCCAGATAGTGTCTTTATGCCATTTTCCAGGGACTGGTTTAGCATTGAATTGGAGTATTTGCCAACATGATAGTTAAAGTCTGTATTCAAGGAATACAGCGTATTGTCTGATCTAAACTCTTTGCTGTCATAAGATATGAAGTCCATTCCTGTAAATGCTGGACTAGGTAATGTAGATGAATCTCTAGTTAAAGTAACTTTATAGTAAAGCATGCCTCCAGTAAAGTTGGGAATACTAGAATGATTGACTAAAGGAATGTATGTATTGCTTCCGTCAATATTATATGAAACATCTATTCCTCCTGAATCTCCATACCAGTCTATCTGATTATTATCAATTGTTGTAATAAAAACAGAGTCTGTAAAGTATCCAGAATTTTGACCATCATTTAAAATCACATAGTTATCAAAAGCTTCATTTACGTCTACCATTAAGGCTGTAGAGAATGACTTATTAGAGCCATAAGAAAATCCAGTTTTAACTGGCTTTATATTTTTAGAAAAACTAAAATATGAGGCATCATCAAGGCACATGATTTGGCCTGCGCTTTGATAAAGTGAATCTAAAACAATCTCTTCATCTATATAGATATTGTCAATTGCTTCGTTAAATACCTCTATCTTGTCTACTAAGAGTATAGAACTTATGCCGCCCAATAAAAGGCTTATATCTGACGTAGCTTTAAATTCAAAAGTGGTTGGTAAAGAAAGGCTTGCCCTAACAATGCCATCAACAAACAATGACATTGATCTTTTAGAGTATACGGCTGCTATATGGTAGGAATTTCCAATTTCTGGAATCTTGTAAGATATTGAGTTTAGGTTATTAGAATAGTCAGATATAGTAAATATGATATTTGATTTAAATATGCTAAGCCCAATATTATTAGAAGAGTCATATATAATATTTTCTGATGTCGTAAAGGTATCGGTAGCCTTAATATAGAAAGATATTGAAAACTCTTCTTCTTCATGTGTTCTTTTTGCTATTGGAACACCCTGTAATGTTAAAGAATTAGATCCAGCAAATGGGATTGAATTCTTTGTTCTTGAGGTAAGTGGTGGTGTAGATTTGAATGTTCCAGTTTTTGGTAGTACTAAATTTTTTCCAGAGATGTCAGAAAATGATTGCTGGGACTGATCAAACAGCACCTGTGCGATTTTCATTATTCTCCCCTTACATAGTTTATCTTGGTTAGTTAGCAGTAATTGACACACCGCTGATTGTTGCATTAATCAGATTAGGTATGCTGCCAAAACCGTAGATTTTATCTCCTGCATTTACAACTAGGGAGTGTGAAAGAGTAATTGTTTCATTTCCTTCAATAGAGTTAAGGGTATATATCTTTTGAGAATCTAATCCATACTCTGTTCCATTTGGAACAACAGCAAGCGAGAAGTAAAGGACTCCGCTGCTAGTATTTGTTAGAATAAATTCTTTTACTAAGCCTGCTGTAGAAAATGTTGAAAGTAACATTGGAACTGTAGTTAGTGCTACAGGACCAGCAAATCTTGTTGGTATATATGCCATCTTTAATTTCCTAGCTAATTGTCCACTTTGAGATTAAGTCACGCTCTACTTGGCCTGTCTCATAATCACTAAGTGTTCTGTTATAAATAATCATTTCTCCAAGATCAAACTGACCGTATGAAGTTAAATATCTTCCTATTGCCTGTCCTGTCATTCCAGCTAGTGAACCAGCAGAAGAACCAATTCCAACTACTGTTCCATTTCTCTTAACAATTCTTGCAAATGTTTGTGCATTAAAAGATATTGAATAAAGCTCTGGCTGACCAGGAGTCTTAAGTGGAACAATTGTACTTGCATCATCTCCACCAAAAACAATTCTATGTGTATTTGCTGCTAGGTATCCAGAAGCTAGATTTGCTCTTGTTCCAGCAGACTGTCCACCAAGTACGAATGAGTTAGATGACTGAGCTGTTTTTGTTGCTACGTAGAAAATTGTAAATGATGAAGCTGTTAGCCAGGATAAAGTTTGATCGGACATAAGCAAGAACTGGTCTATTCCGTTGAATCTAATACATGGTAGAGAGTTAATTCCAGATGCCACAAATGTTGGCCTGTTAGCCAATGTAGGCTGAGATAAATGTCTTATATACTGAGATCTATCTTCAACCAATGAAATTTTTTGATTAGCATCTCTTGTAATATTATCAATAGCAGTTGCATCAATCCACATGCTGAGTCCGAATTGACTATATCTAGCTCTCTTATAAATAGATCTTTGATTGCTTAACATGCTATTCCCCCTGTAATGCTTCAAATGCAGCTAGTGCATCTTTATTTTCTGAGGCCTCCGCCTTAGTAAACTTTTCTGCCACAACGCAGTAAACTTTATCTTCTAACATGTATGGGTCACAGTAGACTAACTTGTGAGTTGTAGATTTGTGATCAACATACTCTAGGGCAACGTGCATATCGTTGTCTCTCATAAAATCTTCATCTGGTCCAGTTGGTGGAAATCCAGATGTAGGAAATAAGTCTTTTAGAGTGCCAAACTTCTCTATCTTATTGGCTTTAACAATTGCATAATACATTTATTATCCATTCGTCCAAGATGTAGGTTGCATCAATCCTGGATAGTTTGTAGATGTATATCTAGTATCAAAGCTATAAAGCATAGTAGTTGGACGAAGGTTAATCGTTGCACCATTTGTAATTCCAGATGTAGTTGCATCTCTACCAAACTCAAAGATTCCGCCCAAGTCTACAACAGACAATCTCATTCCAACGTTTCCGTCAGCATTTTCAACTGATGCGTTGAATACAAACTTATCCTCATTGAATGGCAATATCTGACAACCATTGCTTGTATCCGCATATCTTGCAAAGTAGAAGTTGCGTGGGTCTCTTGTGTCATTGAATACTGCACACATTCCTGAGCCATAGTAATAATATGGAGAATATGAAACTAACCAGTTATTATCCCATGTTATATTACTTCTAATTCCGTATTGAACACCTTGGTCCCAACCATATGAAGTTGTGTTTGTAATTCCGCCTCTAGTTGTTAGAGTACCAGTAGTTCCTGCAATGTTAGGAAGGAATGTTGCATAATGTGTAATAGTTGATGGCACAAATCGTGCTATACCTACATGCTCATTATCTCCAGCAGTTACACGCAATCTATAGCGTGACTCTGTATAGCTCTGTGAGTTATCTTGCTGCCATTGAAAATTGTTATAGTAGTAGTAAACACCAGTTGTTGTTGCCGCTGGTGTTCCAGCAGTCTTAGCTTCTGATAAGAATAAATGAAGAGTTCCGACATCATGTGTTTCTGAGTTTAGGTCTCTTCCTGCGTTTGTATTGCGCCATACGTGCATACGATAGTTATTTGAGGCATCTAAAGCTTCAATAACAATAAGTTTTCTTTGTCTTTGATTATATGAAGCTGAACCGTAAGTTACTCCATTACCCCATGTTGCATATGTAGATGTAGCCAAGTTTAATGATTCAAGATAATTTGACGCACCTCTAGGCATAATCTGAATACCAGCATCTCCTGATCTTAAAGACATTTGCTGTCTTAAACCACGGTTTCCAATTACTGTGCCAAAGTAAGGCATGTGAGAATCCATTGTTCCACGGTTACGGGCAAAAATTCCTTCTGGGCCAAAGCCTCTTCCTGGAATATTGCAGTACCAATCTCCGTCTTGCTGGTGCATTGGTGTTGCTCCAGACCAGCTGTTTGTTATGCTGCTTGATGACCAGTTGTTTGTTGTATAGTTTTGTCCAGTGTAATCATTTTGAATTTCAAAGTCTGTTGAACCATTTGCTCCGCCAATTGGTTGCATTTCGCTATCATAAATAGTCCACCCTGGAGTATTGTTAAAGTTCGAATATGTTGCAAATGTAGGTAGTGGGTATTTATTTGGAAGATCAGTTACCTTTGATCTAATTGAAGTAATTGTTGTATTTACTGAGCTTAAGCCTGTTGAAAGGCTTGAGTTTAAAAGGATGTTTAGCATTGTTGGGCTAGCATTTAAAGCGGCATCCAAATTGGATACCATTGTGGCTCCAATGCCAGGAAGGTCTATTGATGTGCTGCTAGTTGAAATTGCCATTTATTGCTCCTCTTATATCTTCAAATCAGAATATGCGTATGATCCGTAAACGGTTGTTCCGTTATTTCTTGTGTAAAAGTTTAGTACTGTTGTATCAAGTGAGAGTACTGGAGAGATATTTGAAGCTCCTCCGCCGTCCCAGATAACTGATGCTGGCCATGTTTGAACATAGCTTCCACCAGATTTAATTTCTAGCTGCCAAAACTGTGCAGTATTAGCAGTTGCAGCAATATTTGAGAATGCTACTGTAAATGCTCCGCCTGCAGTTACCTTAAATACATTTGATGTCTTTAGATCTAGCGTAAGAGTTCCAGATGTCTTTGTTCCAAGATCTGTGAACTGTGAAGGAATGTTGAAGTATGGGTTTCCTTGGCCATCAATAGGAGCTTGAACATATGTATATGTCCATAAAGCTGGTACTATGGATGAAGGTGTCTGTGTTATTGGCATATTACTCGTTATCCTCTGCTGGGGCTACATAGTCTAAAGGAGGAAGTTCTGCTGGAATATTTGCTTCTACTTCATCCCCTACTTCTACTGCAGCTATTACTGCTTCACGAGCAGCAATAGCTGCTTCATGGTCAATTCTTTTTACTTCGTCATCAGATACTCCGTTGTACTTATCTAGTACTACGCCATCTTTTAGCTCAAAGCGGTGTGGGAGGTCAGACTCAATTGGCAAGTCGTACTCACCATTTTCAAGAAACTGTCCTGCAAAACCTTCACCAATAAAGCTTATTTTCATATTCTTCTCCTTATTCCTTTAAATATTTCTAGGCCAGCGTTGTACTGGCATTAGCCACGTATAGTTTGTGCTTGTGTACTTTGTATCAAAGATACCGTTCATTATGTTCTTTGAAAGATCGATATTGCTACCATTAGCAATTGTACCAGAAAGTGTTCTTCCATACTTTAATGGACCCTCAAGATCAACAATTGCAAGTCTCTGTCCAGATGTTCCATCTGAGTTTGATACGTGGTATGACCACATAAACTTATTTTTATCAAATGGTACAAGTGCACACCCATTGGTTGTATCTCCATACTGACCAGTAAAGTAATTTCTTGGATCTCTGGTGTCAATAAAGAATACGTTCATTCCGCAACCATAGTAGTAGTACACATTAAATGCTGCTACCCAGTAATTGTCCCAGGTAATCATGTGTCTTGCGCCGTACTTGTTACCCTGCTCAATACCATAAGATGTTGTATTTGAAATTGTATTAAATGATGTATTTAATGTTTGTGAAGATGGGTTGTATGTGGCATAGTGTGTAATATTAGAAGGCACAAATCTTTGCATTCCAATAATTCCATTATCTCCTACAACAATACGCATGCGGTATCTTGACTCGTTATAGTTTTGAGAAGCGCTTGCTTGCCATTGGAAATCATAGAAGTTGTATGAGGCAACTCCACCTATAGTAATACCAGCTTTAGCTTCTGATAAAAATCTATGAAGCATTCCAGCTTTATAGTTTGATTGGTTAATTGATCTATTTGTACCAGTATTTATCCATCTATGTAGGCGGTAGTTATTAGATCCGTCTTTAGCTTCGATAACAACTAATGTTCCTGTTCTTTCATTATAAGAGTTCATTCCGTAGTTTGTTCCGCCAAACCATGTTGCATAGGTTGTTGAGTTTAAATCTAAACCTTCAAGCCATCCATTCTGGATTCCTCTCGGATACACACGCATTGTGCTGTTGCTTGTAAATAAAGATATCTTTTGTCTTTTTCCAGTATTTCCAACAATTACACCCCAGAAAGGCATGAATGAATCTTGTCCGTCTGGATTACTTGCTACATAATTATTATAGCCTTCATTTAACTTAAAGTACCAGTGAGTATCTGCTTGATAAAATGATGTTGATCCCATCCAATATGACGTCCAGCCGTTTCCACCAATGTTACCATTTGTATAATTGTTTCCAGTCCAAGTTGACCACATTTCAGCATTTGTATCTGGCTTGCAATTATACACTTCACGCATATCGCTATTGTAAATAGATGCTCTAGGATCATTATTAAAGTTTGAAAATGTAGCAAAGTATGGCAATGGCTCTTTATTTGGCAAAGCATCTATATCTGCGGTTAAAATTGCTAGTGCCGCATTAATATCGGTTAGAGATCCAGCATTTTGTAAGTTAGTTTGAATAGCAGCAACAGTTGCATTAGAGGCTAGAGTTGTTGTAAAGCTATCTGCAATAAGCTTATCAATACCTGGAATGATTAGCTGTATCGTGCTATTTGCTACTGCCATTTAAATTTCTCCTAAATTTCTATTATTAGATATTTGTTACTTTTACGCCAGAGATGAACAAGCTTACTGCGCTTGCTACTGATGCTGATACTGAGATTGCATCTCCTGCGTTTAATACTTGCTTAAAATCAAGCACTGTGATTTGACGTGGAGCCAAATCTAGGTTCTTGAAGAATTCTGTTCCTGCAAAACTCAGTGTGCACTGGTTTGCAACGTTTGTTAAGTTAGCAACTGTAACTGATGTAATAACATCTGTTTCACCTGCTGGGCATGTCCAAATCTGTGTTGATGTGTTTGGTACTACGCCGCTGTATAGTCTTGCTGGTAAGCTAATTGTAGCCATTTTATATTACTCCCATGTTTGCGTATAAAGTATAATTGCTAATTGCTGCTGCGACGAGTGCGATCTGTGTTGTACCAGATGTGTTTACTGCTGCAATCTGTGTTGCTCCAGCGGCAGTAACAAGGTTGACTTGACCTGCGGCAGCGCTTTGAACGCTTGTAATAGAGCTATTTGTTACTCCAAGAATATCGTTGACTCCGAGCAAGTTTCCTAGTGTCTCTAAAGCCTTAGCTAAGAATACTAGGTCCTGGGCATCAAGAGTTGAGCTTGTTAAAGCATCAATCTTATTTTTGGCCAGTGTTACTTGGGTGCCAAGTGTTGAATAGTCAGTCATTTTTTACTACCACCTCTTTGTCTTAATTATAGCATGTCCGTTATTATTACGGTTGTACTGGAAATGCTGCCTCTAAATCGTTTTCTACAACTGATGGAAAGTCACGTAGGGCCTGTCTATAGGTTTCCCACTCTGCCTTTTTTACATCAGATAATGGAGATGTAGATAGCTGTGTCCAATCTGACTCCATTAAAGCTCTATCTCTTCTAACTCTTGCATCCATAATGACCCAGGCTTTTCTTAGTCCAGATCTATAATCTTCTAGTTGCTTTTTTGTCATTGGAACTGGAGCGCCATTTGACAGCTTATAGAACTTATTTTCTATATCTTCTCCAACTGGATGCCAATCTGTTCCAGGAGACTCTTCTGATAGTCTTGATTCCTCTTGAATTCCATCTTCATTAAATTTAATGTAATACATTATCTATCTCCGTAAATTGTAGCGCATCTGTTCCAAAGTCTATGAGATGTGTATCCGTTGAATGTCGTGTCATCTAGGTCTGCATAGTTATGTGCAGTCATAGTCATTCTCATATCTGGCTGTACCCAATAGTCTGAGAATGTAACGTTTAAATCATAAAGCTTATTTACTTCTAAAGCCTTACCGCCATAACCACCCTGCCACCATAAGTATGTAGATGTCTGGCAAAAGAATGCTGTCTTCTGAGCTGGAATTGTCATTGTTCCAGTCCATGTATAGTTAGAGTTTCCACCAGAACGGTTAGCCATTGTTGTCCATGTCATTCCATTGGCTGTTGAATAAGCTGTTCCAGATGAATTAGTTGGAATTCCATAATACATTGCAGAACCCTCATATCCTTGTGCCCAATAATTTGCATACCAGCCTGAAAGGGTTATAGTTTTTGATAGTGTTGGGTGAAAGTTTCTAATAAACATGGATCTCATTGAAAATCCTTGATATGAAGAATCTTCCATATGGTTATGTACTTGACCTCCACCTACTACGTTTCCTTTTGCATACTGAAGAACGTTATGAGCTCTATTATTTACTGATGAGTAAGAAGTTGTATTTTGTCTATTGTGTCGGCCAAGTGCCATGTGAAAGTTTCTTTCATGGTCTGTAGTAGAGTTCATATAGTTATAATATGCTCCCCAACCATCACCAGTATTCCATGCTCCTGACCAAATTGGGGTTCTATCATTAATAGTATAAATTGTTGGAATATGGTACGGGAATCTTGTTCCATCAGTTACTTCTCTAAATTCATTGTCGAGCATTGACTTAACGCCAAGTGACGCTGGTGTAATTCCTAGAGATGATCCAGTAACACCAATAGTTGCTAGGTCTGCTGCTTTAAGCCCTGACCCTAAAGTAAGAACGGAATTTAAATCTGGCATTAGATGATCCTCCAGCCGTATGTTGTATTTGAGTATAGCAATTTAATTCTCTTTCCATTAACGTTAAACACAAGATTTTCTGCAGCACCCTGGATTTTTTCTCCAGATCTATTTACTGTAAAGTTTGTTGTTTGTGCCGTTCCAGCAATATCAATAATTTCAACTACATCTCCAATTGATGGTCCAGGTGGCAACGTAATAACTTGTGTAGCAA